>JAESGS010000056.1_pt1 | contig 246301 bp, 258 predicted proteins | sample 9269761 | NCBI WGS metagenome assembly JAESGS01 (sample SAMN15741799, study PRJNA653493) | algae metagenome | isolation source: Cyanosarcina radialis HA8281-LM2 and co-occurring heterotrophs from damp... | place: USA: Makauwahi cave, Hawaii | collected 2011-01-06 | reverse complement strand
GTGTCAACCCGCGCATAGCGCCTTATCCCATTTTCAGTCTTACCGACTGCTGCCGCTATTGAATGACCCTTTGGGTCGGCGCCATTTCTTCGCGCTCTTCGCCTCTTCGCGAGCTTCGCGTGAAATCAGCAAGCCTGAACTCGCCGATCAAACGGCAGCTTCGGCAGACTGGTCCTGTTTGTTCCGGCGCTTTTGGGTAAACCAGATTGCGATGATGGCAAATTCGTACAGCAGGCAGAGGGGAATGGCGAGCAAAAGCTGCGACACGACATCGGGCGGGGTCAGCACCGCTGCGATCGCAAAGGCACCGACGATGGCATAGCGTCGGCCTCCGATAAGCTGCTCGCGGGTAACGATCCCCGCGCGCTCGAGCAGCATGAGCAGGACGGGAAGCAGAAAGGCCACGCCAAAGCCGAAGATGAAGGTCGTGACAAAGCTCAGATAATTACCCACGCCCGGCAGCGCCTCTTGCGTCACACCGCCCACATCCCCCTGGAACCCAAGCAAAAAGCTGAGCGCGACAGGCATGGCGACAAAATAGGCCATGCTCGCGCCCATCCCGAACAGGATGGGCGTCATGGCCAAAAACGGCAGGAACGCCCGTTTTTCATTGCGATAGAGGCCAGGCGCGACAAAGCGCCATAACTGTGTAGCAAATACCGGAAACGCCACCATGGTCGCCGAGAAAAAGGCGACTTTCACCTCGACAAAAAAGGCTTCGAAAATATCGGTATAGATGATCTTGCCTTGCCCGGCCGCGAGCAAAGGCTGGACCAGAACGGCAAAAATCGGCTTGGCAAAATAGAAGCAGACGCCAAAGGCGACCGCGAGCGCAAGAAAACTCCATAGCAGGCGCGAGCGCAACTCGATCAGATGATCGAGCAAGGGCATCTTGCTGTCGTCAACGTCGCTCATGGCTTGGCCGTTGCCTCGGTTGCGGCGGAAGCAGGCTCTACCGGCGGCTCTGGGCTTTGTGGTCGCGTGTTGTCGCCTATCACATCGTCGCGCAAATTGGGGGCAGGATATTCGCGCATGATCCGCTCATTCTCCTCCTTCCACTTCTTTTCCATTTCCTCCAGCTCCGACTGGCGGACCATCTCGTCAAAGCCTGACCGAAACTGCGCCGCCACACCGCGCGCCTTGCCCACCCATTTGCCGACAACGCGCAAGACCTTGGGCAGGTCTTTGGGGCCGATCACGACGAGCGCGATCAGCATGACCAGCAGAAATTCGGATGACGCGATGTCAAACATTCACGGGATTACCCCTAAATCGTCATCCCGAACTTGTTTCGGGATAACACAGTGCGGCCTGTTATCCCGAAACAAGTTCGGGATGACGAAAACCCGTAACGACCGCATATTCCCGGCTTAGGCCTGCGTCTTGTCGGCCTGCTTTTCGGCGTCGATCACCGTCGAGGCGCCAATCTGCGGCGGTGGGGCCTTGGGCGCCTCATCCTCTTCGGACATGCCCTTTTTGAAACTCTTGATGCCCTTGGCAACGTCGCCCATCATGTCGGAAAAGCGGCCTTTGCCGAACAGCAGCAGCACCAAAATGCCAACGATCAGCCAGTGCCAGATGCTCAATCCACCCATTTCAAACTCCTAACGGGGCTCGGCCCCTGCATCGGCAGCACCTGCTGCCCGTTATCGCCCTTATAGCATCTAGTCACTATCATGGCCAATTTCCAGTTCGCCGTCGCTTTCTTCTTCACCAAACTGCATGTCGCCCAGCGCGGTGTCGATCGGATCGAGCAAGCCTGCTGCCTTCAAATCGTCGATTCCCGGCAAGTCCTTGCGGCTGGTAAGCCCGAAATGTTGCAGAAATCCTGCGGTCGTGGCGTAAATCAGCGGGCGGCCTGGCACCTCGCGACGTCCGGCGGGGCGGACCCAGCCCGCCTCCATCAGCACGTCCAATGTGCCTTTGGAAATCTGCACGCCGCGTATTGCCTCGATTTCGGCGCGGCTGACGGGTTCGTGATAGGCAATGATCGCCAGCGTTTCGACTGCGGCGCGGCTCAATTTGCGGCTTTCTTCGCGCTCGCGGCGGAGCAGATGCGCCAGATCCGCGGCGGTCTGGAAATGCCAGCTCTTGCCGCGCTGGACAAGCTCGATACCGCGTCCGTCATAATGCTCGGCGAGTTTGGCGAGCGCCGTCGTAACATCGACGCTGTCACCGACATAGGCACGGATCTGCTCGACCGTCATCGGCTCCTGCGAGGCGAACAACGTCGCCTCGACGGCGCGGACATCGGGGTCATGCTCGATCATCATGCTTTCATCCTTACCATCAGCGGCGCGAAGCTCTCTTCCTGCTGCAAATCGATCGTGCCGCGTTTGGCGAGTTCGAGCGCGGCGACGAAACTCGATGCCAGCGCGGATTTGCGCAACGCAGGTTCGGCAAAATCAGGCAGGAAGGCTTCGATCGATGTCCATTCTATGGCGCGACCGATCATCGCCGACACCCGCTCCAGCGCTTCTTCCAGCGTCATCACCTGCCGCTTTTTAACGACGTGAAGGACCGGCTGCGTCCGCGCTTTGACCTGGCCATAAGCGGTGATCAGCTCGAAATAATCGCAATCCCATGCGCGCGCCTTGACCACGCGCAATCCTTCGGGACTACCGCGCAGGAAAACGTCGCGCCCGATCCGGTCCCGCGCCATCAACCGTGCCCCGCTTTCGCGCATAGCGTTCAGCCGCTCCAGCCGCAATTGCAGCCGCAGCGCGAGTTCTTCGGGCGACGGATCGATTGTCGGGTCTTTGGGCAGCAGCAGCGCCGATTTGAGATAGGCGAGCCAAGCCGCCATCACCAGATAATCAGCCGCCAGCTCCAGCTTCAGCGCGCGTGCTTCATCGATGAATTTCAAATATTGCTCGACCAGCGCGAGGATAGAAATTGCACGCAGATCGACCTTTTGGTTGCGCGCCAGAGTTAGCAGCAGGTCGAGCGGACCTTCCCAGCCATCTATGTCGATGGTCAGCACATCGGGATCGCCGTCGGCAGCCGTGCGCACATCGCCATCGTCGAAGAGCAGGTCGTCGCTCATGCCGCGCCGGTTGCCCCATGGGTCAGTTTTGCAGCGGTGTCGGCCAGCGCCAGCAACTGGTCGCGCTTGTCGAGCAGATGCGCCAGCCGGTCAGAGTCGAATTTCTGCGTAAGCCCTTCCATGGCCCGGTCCAGCCGGACCTTCGCGGCTTCGCTAATGTCCGGCAAGAGTTCCGCTATCGCAACCATTTCATCGAAGCGCCCCCAGCAATTGAGCGCGATGTCGCAACCCGCCTCGACGCAACGGAGCGCGCGGCTCGGAACATCGCCGCTAAGCGCACTCATGTCGAGATCGTCGCTCATCAACAGGCCGTCAAAACCGATCTTGCCGCGGATCACCTCCTCAACGACAGTGCGCGACATGGTGGCCGTGTTCTGCTCGTCCCATATGTCGTAGACGACATGTCCGGTCATCCCCATCGCCGCCCTGTTGAGCGCGCGGAAGGGCGCAAGGTCCTGCTCAAGCTCGTCCTCGCTGGCGTGGACATGCGGCAGTTCATGATGCGTATCGACCACGGCACGGCCCTGTCCCGGCATATGCTTGACCACGCCGATAACACCGCCTGCTGCCAATCCGTCGATTATCGCACGGCCGAGCGCGGCCACACGCATCGGGTCGCTGCCCAGCGCGCGGTCGCCGATGGCCGAATGCGTATCTGCCACCCGAACATCTAGCACAGGCAGGCAATCGACGTTGATGCCGACCTCCGCCAGCACCAGCGCAATCGCCTCGGCATTGCTCCGCGCCGCCTCTATCGCCGTCATCGGCGCGAGGTCGTAAAGCGCATCGAATGCACCGCCGGCGGGAAATGACGGCCATTCGGGGGCCTTCATCCGCGCGACGCGCCCCCCTTCCTGATCGATCAGGATCGGAATATCGTCGCGACCATGGATATCGCGCAGACTGTCGGTTAGCGCCCGCAACTGCTGCCGGTTTTCAACATTGCGGCCAAAGATGATGTAACCCGCCGGTTCGGCATCGCGGAACAGCCGTTTCTCGTCGTCAGTCAAGGTCAGGCCGGAAAGGCCGAAAATCACGGGCTTCATGGGATTGAGGCTAGAAGCTGCGTCCGGCTAACGCAATAAGGCAGGCTTTGGGCTGTGCTTCAAATCTGTGCATAACGCGGCCCCAAGAAAAAGCCGCAGCAGCTTGCGCTGCCACGGCTTCTCCCTCCCCCCGGCACGTATATCTTATCGGACGATCAGGCAGTTCTCGCCTGCGGCCTTCAGCTTGGCGCAGAGTTGCTGCGCTGCAGCCGCGTTGGCGGTGACGGCCTGCAGACGGAAAACCTTACGGCCGCCTTCTACGGTGGCTTCTGCAATTTTGCGGTTTGTGCCCGACAGGAAGCCGAAACGCTTCGTCAACCCGGCCCATGCGGCGTCGGCTTTCGCCGAATCGCCAAAGGCGCCCAATTGGACCATGACCGCGCCGGCGGGCGTCGGCCCGCTGGCAGCCGCTTTAGCAGGCGCAGGCGCGGCAGTTTTGGTATCGCCTGCCTTTGCAGGGGGCGCAATTGTCGCGCCGGTTTTTTTGCCTTCGCTGGCGGCAAAGGCGGAGTCGCCCTCGCCTTCGAAAGTCTTGCCGCCTGCTACATCGGGCCTGACCTTATAGTCGCCTTCCTGCGCGGCAATCAGTTCGCCATTGCCGGTCGCGCCGCCGCCCTGGTTACGCTGCGCCCAGTAAATCAGGCCGACAATCGCCGCGAGCAAAGCCAGCCCGCCTAGTACCATCGCCGCCACCTTCAATGGCGATGCGCCGTCATCATATTCGTAGCCATCGGCGGTTTCGAGCCACGGCAGCCGATCGGGATCATCGAGCGCGAAGCGGTTGCTGTCGCCGTCGCTGGTTTCGGTGCTGCTCATGCCAAACTCCCCAAATCTGCCAATGTCTTTACATGCTGTAAGCGGCCTCGACCCCCATCAGGCGAAGCCCATTGCGAACGACTTGCCCGATATTGGCCGCCATGAAAAGTCTTGCGCCGGTCAGCGCGGGGTCATGTGCCAATATGAAGCGCTTGTCCGGCTGATCATTACCAAGATTCCAGTAGGCGTGGAAGCTTGCAGCGAGGTCACTCAGATAAAAGGCGATTCTGTGTGGCTCGCCAGCCTTGGCAGCGGCTTCGACGATGCGCGGGAAGTTGGCGGCTTCGCGGATCAGACCGATTTCGGCATCGCCCAGCAGGCTTAGCTGCGTTCCATCAATACCCAAGCCTTCGCCCTCCGCCTTGCGCAAAGTCGAGGCAATCCGCGCATGCGCATATTGGACATAGAATACCGGGTTGTCCTTCGATGCCTCGACCACTTTGGCGAAATCGAAATCCATTTGCGCATCGGCTTTGCGGGTCAGCATGGTGAACCGCACGACATCCTTTCCGACTTCAGATACAACCTCAGCTAAGGTCACGAAGCTACCGGAACGCTTGGACATTTTGACAGGTTCGCCGCCGCGCAGCAACCGCACCATCTGTACCAGCTTGATGTCGAAATCGACCGCCCCGTCGGTCAGCGCGTTCACCGCTGCCTTGATACGCTTGACCGTACCGGCATGATCCGCACCCCAGATATCGATCATCGCGTCGACATTGCGGCTTTTCTGGAAATGATAGGCAAGGTCGGCACCGAAATAGGTCCAGCTGCCATCCGATTTCTTGATCGGCCGGTCCTGATCGTCGCCAAATTGGGTCGAGCGGAACAGTGGCAGCGTCACCGGTTCCCAATCCTCGATCTCCTTGCCCTTGGGCTTTTCCAGCTCGCCGTCATAGACCAGCCCCCGCGCGCGCAGTTCCATTTCCGCAGCGTCGGCCTTACCCGCCTCGTGCAGGTCGGCTTCGGATGAAAACAGGTCATGGTGGATGCCCAGCAGCGCTAGGTCGGCACGGATCATGTCCATCATGTCGCTGACCGCTTCCCGGCGGAAAAGGCCCAGCCATTCGCTTTCAGGTGCCGTCACGTAGCGGTCGCCGAATTTTTCCGCGAGCCGCGTACCGACGGGCAGCAGATATTCGCCCGGATACAGACCTTCGGGGATCTCGATGTTCTCCCCAAGTGCCTCGCGATAGCGCATATGCGCTGACCGCGCGAGGACATCGACCTGCCCGCCAGCATCATTGATATAATATTCGCGGACAACCTTGAAACCGGCAAATTCGAGCAGCGACGCCAGCGCGTCACCCACCACCGCGCCGCGACAATGTCCCATATGCATCGGGCCGGTCGGGTTGGCCGACACATATTCGATGTTCACCGATTTACCGTCGCCCAGATGCGAGCGGCCATAATCATCGCCCGCGGCCGCGATGGCACGAAGTTCATCAATCCATTCCGATGATTCCAGACGGAGATTGATAAATCCGGGTCCGGCAATCTCTACGGCGTTCACGCCATCTATTTTTGACAGTTCAGCCGATAGCGCCTCGGCCAGCGCGCGCGGATTGGTAGCCGCCGCTTTGGCCAGCACCATCGCTGCATTGGTCGACAGATCGCCATGGCTTGCATCGCGAGGTGGCTCGACTGTGACGTTCGCGCGGTCAATATCAACTGGCAAAAGTCCGGTCGTAACAAGAGCGTCCAGCGCATGATCGACATGCGCTGCATATTTTTCGAAAATGGTCATGGCGATTTGCCTTGAATTGAGCGTCGCTTAGCGCGTGACGTTGTAGCGCAGCTGGTCTTCGGTCAGCTGAAAACCGATAAGCATTTCAAAGCTTGATCGGACAACCGCCGCGCGGACTTCGGGGTCTGCCATCGGGTCGAGCGCGGCATCGGGATCTCCGGGCTTGCGACGCTTCGTAATTTTCTGCACGATTTCAGCGGGCAGACGCGCCGAATTGCCGTCCACATAGCTGGCGGCCTGGGCCGTCGCGGTCGCACGCGGCTGGCCGTCGGCGAAATTGAGCGTCACCTGGCCAACACGCTTCGCCACCACGGCAGAGCCACCCTGCACCACGCTGGTGAAATAAGGCAGAGTCACAGTCTTGGCACCGCGTACATCATTACGCCGCGCCTGGACGTCGAAGTTTGCCTGCGAATAGATTTTTTCGCCGCCGCTGTTGCAGGTCGGACGGACATTTGTAATCGAGGCGACAACATCGATGGCGCTGGCATCCTGGCTGTTGGCCGGATTGAACAGCGTCACGTCGCCCGTACCATCGGGCACAGCCACGGTCGGACAGCCGGTTCGGGTGACGCTGACGCCGACACCCGAAGAAAGATCCAGTTCGCCATCGCGCGCGCAGCCGGCAACAGTGGCTGCAATCATGCCGATAACAAGGACTTTGGCCGCAAATTTCATAAAGGATTGTCCTCAAGGATTTTCATATTATCTCGCCAGCGCGAATATCTGACCGGTCCTTATCCATCCGTTGCGGGACACGCAACAGGGGAAAGGCCTTGGCGGAAGCGGCGACTTTACCTAAAGGACATTGCCGATGACTGAACAAGCCAACCCGAAACGCCCACTCAAGCTCCTCCTTGCCGCACCACGCGGCTTTTGCGCGGGCGTTGATCGCGCCATCAAGATTGTCGAACTTGCGCTCGAACAGCGCGGCGCGCCAGTCTATGTCCGGCATGAAATTGTCCACAATCGCTTTGTCGTCGACAGTCTGAAGGCCAAAGGCGCTATTTTCGTCGAGGAACTGGACGAAGTTCCCGACGGCGGTCATGTCGTGTTTTCAGCGCATGGCGTTCCCAAAACGGTGCCAGCCAATGCGCAGCAGCGTGGCCTCGATTATTTCGACGCGACCTGTCCGCTGGTTTCCAAGGTCCACCGACAGGCCGAACGACAGGTAGAGGCAGGGCGGCACATCATATTCGTCGGCCATGCGGGGCATCCAGAGGTCATCGGCACCTTCGGACAGGTTCCGGCAGGTGCCATGACGCTGGTCGAAACGGTTGAAGATGCGGAAAATCTGGAGCCGACAGACCGGGAGAATCTTGCTTTCCTGACCCAAACAACATTGTCGGTCGACGATACCGCAGAAATTGTGACAACGCTGGAGCGACGTTTTCCTTCTATCGTCGGCCCAAAGGGCGAGGATATCTGTTACGCCACGTCCAACCGGCAAAATGCGGTGAAGGCCATCGCATCGCATTGCGACCTTGTTCTCGTCATCGGCGCGCCCAATAGCTCGAATTCGCTTCGTCTTGTCGAAGTGGCGGCACGATCGGGGGCGAAAGCACATCTCGTCCAGCGTGCCGAGGATATCAGCATGAACTGGTTCGACGATGTGGACACACTGGGACTGACTGCGGGTGCCTCTGCACCGGAAGTGCTGGTTCGCGAGATCATAGACGCGCTGGCAATGCATTTTGACATCGAAGAGCAGCAGGTCACGACCGCCGAAGAAAGCATCATCTTCAAGCTGCCGCGCGAACTGGCCGGCGCGGCGGCCTGATGTGGCCGTTTATACGCAGCTAGGGCCAGAGAAGGTATCAGCGCTGCTTGAGCGTTATGACGCAGGCGAGCTCATTGCGCTTAAAGGCATTGCCGAGGGTGTAGAGAACAGCAACTATTACGTCGAAACGACCAAAAGCCGTTTCATCCTGACACTTTACGAAAACCGGGTCGACCCAGCAGATCTTCCTTTCTTTTACGCCCTGCTGAAGCATTTGCATGAAGCTGGCTGCAAGGTTCCAAGGTTTATCGCCGACCGTGATGGCAACTGGCTTCAGGAAGTCGCTGGACGCCCGGCATGCCTGATCGAATTTCTTCAAGGTGTTTCGGTCACGCAGCCGAGCGCGGATCAGGCCCATTCGACGGGGGCAGCCTTGGGACAGATGCACGCGGCACTCTCCAGCTTTGGCGAAAGCAGGGCCAATAGCCTGGGCGTGGCAGCTTGGCGACCACTCGCCGACCGCTGCGGCATTTCGGAGTTTGAAGATATCCAAACTGGTCTTGCCGAGCGTATAAGGCAGGAATGCGACTATGTTGAACGGACGTGGCCTGACGACTTGTCCGTATCGGCCATCCACGCCGACCTCTTTCCGGATAACGTCCTGATGCTGGGCGATCGGGTTACCGGGCTTATCGACTTCTATTTCGCATGTACCGATGCGCGGGGATATGACCTTGCCGTGACGCACAGCGCCTGGTGTTTCTCCAACGACGGACGAAATTTCAGCGAAGAGGTAAGCAGCGCGCTGCTGGCCGGATATCGCTCGGCCTTTCCCATCGATGTGCCAACGCGGGACGCGTTGCCGGTGCTGCTGCGCGGCGCCTGCTTGCGTTTTCTGCTGACCCGCTGTTACGATTGGATAAATACACCTGCGAATGCACTTGTGACGCGGAAGGACCCGCTGGCCTTTTTGCGGAGGCTCGATTTTTATAGCGATGATGCCAATATGGCGACCATCATGGGGCAGATGACGTGAAAACGGTAGAGATATTCACCGACGGTGCTTGCAAAGGCAACCCCGGCCCCGGCGGCTGGGGTGCAATCATCCGTTATGGCAAGCATGAAAAGGAAATGTCAGGCGGTGATCCGGACACGACCAACAACCGCATGGAGATGTGGGCCGCCATCCAGGCGCTCAACATCCTGATCGAGCCATGTCAGGTGAAGCTGCACACCGACAGCAAATATGTGCTGGAGGGCATCACCAAATGGGTCCATGGCTGGCAACGCAATGGCTGGAAAAATGCGTCGAAGCAGCCGGTGCGCAATGCCGACCTATGGCATGACCTGATCGAAGCAGTCGCCAGGCATGAGGTCGAATGGGTCTGGGTCAAAGGGCATGACGGCCATCCCGAAAATGAACGCGCGGACAGGCTTGCCAGCGATGCCGCCGACGCCGCCCGCGTGTCATGAGCATCCAAACCATCGTCATCCTGAACTTGTTTCAGGATAACAAACTATTGCCGCTCGGTATCCTGAAACAAGTTCAGGATGACGAATTTTAATGCTATTTGGATTGCGTGCAGTTCGCCCTAAACTTCACTCCGCGTCGCGCACTTCTGCTGTCGGCCCGTTTTTCAGGATCGATTCGATCGCCTTCTTGGCTCCGGCCTTGCTCGAATAACCTTCGGTCCAGAAAATCGCTTCGCTGTTATATTTGAAATAGGCGACATGCTCGCCCTTCTTATTCTTCTTGATCTCGAAATAATGCGGCATGAAATCCTCCTCAAATCCAGGCCATGACGGCGGCAGAGAGGCTAGCAATCCTTTGCACAGGTGCAAGCTTTATCGAGGTAAATCAGTGTAAACGCGAGGGCAAATAGGGGCGTGTGTCGATTTGCGACAGCGGGGCGACCTCGTCTGCCAGCATCGACGCCGCGATCCGCGCGACAGCAGGCGCGGTCTGGATCCCGAAACCGCCCTGCCCTGCCAGCCAGAAAAATGCTGGGTTTGCCGGATCGGGGCCAATGACTGGAAGCCGGTCTGGCGCAAAGCTGCGCAGCCCGGCCCATTTATGCTCGACCCGACGGATATTCCAGTCAACGACCTGCTGCAGCCGGTCGATGGCGAGTGCCACGTCCAGCTCCTCCGGCGCGATGTCGCAGGCCGGGCTAGGCGTTTCATCGTGCGGGCTGAGCCATAACGTCCCACCGCTGTCGGGCTTGAAATAGAAACTGCCGTCGAGGCCAATGACCAGCGGAAGGTCAGCGGGCGCAACGGGTTCGACCGCCAACTGCACAATGGTGCGCCGATATGGCTGGATGCCAAGCGGGCGAATACCGGCAATGACTGCCAATTCGTCAGCCCAGGCTCCTGCCGCATTCACGAGTGTCGCCGCGGTGCAGGTAAAGCCGCCCGCGGCAAGCTCCCAATGACCGCCCCCCCAACGTGCAGATTGCAGGCGGGCGTTGCATTGCTGCTGCACCCCTTGCCGCCTCGCCTGCCGCAAATACGCGCCGTGCAGCGCGCCGACATCTATGTCGCAGCAGTCCGGCTCCCACAGGCCCACTGTCCAGTCCGCGCGCAACCCGGCGACCCGTGTCGACATCTGACTATGACCCAAACGGTCAAAGCGCACGCCGCTGCCCGCAAAATCCGTAAGCAGCATGTCGGCCAATTTCCTATCTGCGTCGATGCCGATATGCAGCGCACCACGCGGGTGCATCAGCGGCCCTTCGTGGAACTCCGCTGGCGGATTGGCAAGCAGCGGACCGGATGCCGTGGTTAGCGGCTGCACCATCGGTCCGCCATAGGCCTCATCCCAGAACGCCGCCGAGCGCCCGGTCGAATGATAACCGGGATGCGCCTCGGCCTCGATCAATATCACAGACCGGTGCGCCGAAATCTCCGCCGCAAGGCTGGCGCCCGCGATACCGGCGCCGATGATGGCAATGTCGAAGTCGCTCATTTTGCTGGCGCATTTTTGTCCATGAAGGCGGCAATGCGGTCGAGGCACTGGTCGCGGACCCCGTCCGCCTCCCGCAGCAGCTCATGCGCGGCTTCCTTGCCGAAAATCAGGGTTTCGGCTTGTCGCAGGCGCTTGCTGTCCTTGATGATGCGTGGTGTGCTGACCAACTGATCGGCTGTGGTTGCCATAAGCAGGATCGGCGTGTCGACCGCCTCCAGCCGGCCCGGCTCGTCAAGCATGCGGATGGAGGCAATCGCCCGCTCGATCCAGTGCCAGCTGGGAGGGCCGAGTTTCACATCGGGCCTGATGCCCCACCAGGCAATCTCGTCCGCATAGCGATCCTCGTCATGCGTCAATATCTTGCCGCGCATGCTCATCGGCGACATCGGCTTTTCGCTGACCTTCCAGGCCGCGTCATTCGCCTTGCCGATCTTGCACATTAACTTGGCAAAGGCATGGTTCAAGCCCAGCGGCAATCCGCCGGTCTGGATGCCGAGCATCGGCGCGCTCATCGCCACAGCTACAGGATCGATGGCCTTTTCCACGAGCGCGCGCATCGTCAGATGACCGCCCATGCTGTGCGCCAGCACCACATGCGGCCCGGGCGTTTCGGCCTTCCAACCTTGCCAGAAAAAGCGAAGATCGGAAATCCAGGTCGCAAAATCGTCGATATGTCCAACCTGCGGATCGGGCAGCATCCGGCCCGAACCGCCCTGCCCGCGCCAGTCTATCGACGTTACCCGCCAGCCTGCATCGGCGAAATGCTGCAGCGTCTCGAGATATTTTTCATAATGGTCCCCGCGCCCCGGCAAGAAGAGCATCGACCCGCGCGACTTGGCAGCGCCTAGCCAATCGATGCGACGTATCGGCCAACCATCTGCGGCGTGCCACATGCTCTCGGTGGCATCCGTCGGAATGGCGCGTCGGTTCATCGTCGATTTGGGCGCGTGCATGGTTACCTTTTGGCAAGCTTTGTTGGTTAATGTCTGGCAAATGACCAGTGAAGCTCTCGCTTACGCACTCCTCTCCGGATTGGCAATTGCACTGTTGGTGTCGATATACACCGACATCAGATATCGCCTTATTTTCAATAAGGTAACGCTTCCAATTGCGCTTGCGGCGCCGCTTTTCTGGTACGCCACGGGCAGCTTCACACTGACGGAAATCGGCATTCACTTGCTGACAGGCGCGGTCGTCTTCGGCTTCTTTGCAATCGCGTTCAATTTCGGCGCCATGGGTGGCGGAGATGTCAAGCTTTTCGCGGCTTTGGCGCTCTGGTTCAGCTGGACCGAGGTGTTTCGACTGGTGCTTTATGCGTCGATTATCGGCGCGTTGGTAACCATCATTTTTCTGGTGATTCACAAGTTAGAACAAAAGGATGGCCGCGTGCGCGTGCCATATGGGGTCGCAATATCGCTGGCCGGCCTGTTGGTGGCCGGTGAACGGATTTTTAACCATTTTACGTGAAACAGGGCGCTTAACAGGGGCCTTTCAGGGGACAGTTCGTCATGGATAGGAAAAAAGTCATATTGCTGGTGGCTGCGCTTGTCATAGCTGCCATCACGGCCTTTATGGCGCGCAGCATGTTTGCAGGCGCTGCTGCACCAAAGGCAGCGGCGGTCGCCAGACCCGTCGAAACCGGACCCAAGGTCATGGTGGCGACAAAGGCATTGCCGGTCGGCACGATCATCACCGCCGAAAGCTTCCGCTATCAGCCATGGCCCAAGGAACTGGTCGAGGACGCCTATTTCATCGAAGGCGGCGACACCGCTGAGCCAGCCGCAGGCGCGGCTCCGGTCGATGGCGCTGCCCCCAATGAAATCATCGGGACCGTGGTCCGCAATTCGATCACAGCTGGCCAGCCAATCACCAAGGGTTCACTCGTCCGGCCTGGCGATCGCGGCTTCCTTGCCGCAGCACTTGGCCCCGGCATGCGTGCGGTAACGGTTCGCGTATCGGCGCTGACCGGCGTTGCCGGCTTCGTTTTTCCCGGCGATCGCGTCGATCTGGTATTGACCCAGAATATTGCAGGCCCTGGCGGTCCACCGCTGAAAGTATCCGAAACAATCATCCGCAACCTGCGGGTGCTTGCGACCGATCAACGTTCGACCAATGTCGCCGACAAGAACGGCAATACCATGGTCCGCAAATTCAAGTTGGTGACCATGGAAGCAACGCCATCAATGGCGGAGCGCATTACCGTGGCGCAGTCACTCGGCACGATCAGCCTCGCCCTTCGCTCGCTGGCGGACAATGCTGCCGAGCTTGAACAGGCGCTTGCGTCGGGGGACGTCACCATTCCTGAAGGCGCGACAGCCGAACAGGAGGCAGCAATCATGCGCTCTGTGGCGCAGCGTCCAACTGCGGGCAAAAGCACCTATACCACGGGCGGCGATGTATCGCGCTTCCAGCGCAGCACACTTCCGGCGCAAACGCCCGTCGCCATCGCTGCTGAGAACCAGCGCATCAACAGGCAAATACAGAAAGTTAATCGTTCGGCACTTGTTCGCGTTTCGCGCGCCGGTTCTGCAACCGATGTCGACGTAAGCCGGAGTCAGTAACATGAACACAATTTCCAAAATCAAATCTGGCTTTGTGGCGACGGCGGTTGCGACAGCCCTAAGCACATCGGCACTGGTTGCCATGCCAGCCGCTGCCCACGCACAATCTCTGAGCCGCGCGGACAAACAGCTGACGCTGGCGATCGGCGAAGCACAGCAGATAAACCTTGGTTCGCCAGTAACCGATGTCGTCGTCGCTGATCCCCGGGTTGCCGATGTTGACATCACGTCAAACAAAAAACTGTATATCTTCGCAAAGGGCTCCGGCGTAACTGATGTCATTGCAACCGATGCTGCGGGGCGCACTGTCTATCGTGCCAAGATCATTGTCGGGGGCAATCTTAGTTCGCTCGAACAAATGCTTAAATTTGCAATGCCTGAGTCCGACATAACAGTCACAACGATGAATAACGTCGTTTTGTTAACTGGCACCGCGGCGCAACCGGGCGATGCGGCAGAGGCAGAGCAGTTGGCCACAGCCTTTGTCGCGGGCAGCGGAACGGGCAACGCAACCACTACCATAATTAACCGCATCAAAACAGCGACACCCTTACAGGTCATGCTGCAAGTGCGGGTCGCCGAAGTCAACCGGTCATTGTCGAAAGAAATCTCCGGTAACGTCCGAGGTGCCGATAGCGGGATCGATAGCGCCGGACAGCCCTATTTCTTCGGCCTTGGTCGCGGACGTGACATAACGTCGGGCAATACGGTCACTTTCCCTGAGGGTTCGAATATTCTTGCGGGGATCGGCCGTCTTTTCGGCATTGACGTCGAAGCCGCTCTCGACGTTGCCGAACGCAACGGACTGACATCGACGCTTGCCAATCCGAACTTAACCACAGTGTCCGGCGAAACAGCTGAATTTCTGGCGGGTGGCTCGTTTCCGATCATCACGTCGACGATTAATGGTCCGTCGGTAACCTATCAATCATATGGTGTAAGTCTCACCTACACCCCCATTGTGCTGGCTGATGGTCGCATTTCGCTCCGTATTCGCACTGAGGTGTCTGACATTTCGGACCAAGGCGCAGTGCGCCTCGATAACCAGTCGGTGCCTGCCACTACCAACAGAATGACCGAAACTACGGTAGAAATGGGATCCGGACAAAGCATGATGATTGCCGGGCTGTTGAGTAATCAGCTGGGCAGCTCGGTCGACAAAATGCCAGGCGTCGCGGACATCCCCGTTCTGGGAGCCCTGTTCAAATCAAATGGCTGGCGCCGTAACGAGACCGAGCTTATGATCGTGATAACGCCCTATCTGGTGAAGCCGGTATCGGACAGTCAAATCAGGTTGCCGACCGATGGCATCCATTCAATTGACGACGCCCAACGGATCATCATGGGCAAAGTCACGGACAAAACTGACAGCCAGAGCCGCCCCCTGCCGACCATCGCGCCTCCGCCTTCCAATGGCCCGGAAATGGGGTCGGTAAGTGACGCTGCACCGGCACTGCCAAAAAATTCCGGAACTGCCACAGCCCAAGCGTCTGTGTCTGGTCCAGGCTTTAGCTTCGACAATTGATCAACGGTTCAGGAGACTAGATATGCGTAACTTGAAATTCCTGACTGCCGCAGCTGTCAGTCTTGCCGTAGCGGGATGCGCCGGAACGCTGGGAACGAGCAATACTTCAATGTATTCAGTTCATCAGCCGGTTGTCGAACGCAACAATTATGCGATAGACCTTGCCACTGACGGCAACAGCATCTCGCCTGTTGAAAGTGTGCGACTCGCCGAGTGGTTTGATGCCTTGGAGCTTCGCTATGGCGACCGCGTATTCATCGACTATGGCGGTGCATATCCAAATAGCGGAATTGCAAATGCCGTCAAAAACCTCGCAGCGGACCGTGGTGTAATCGTTTCAGGTCCAGCGCCAGTGACGGCAGGGCAGATAGCCGTCGGAATGCTCCGCGTGGTCGTTACGCGTTCAAAAGCATCCGTGCCTTCATGCCCCGACTTTACCACGGATCACGATCGCAATTACAACGCCAGCAATCACAGCAATTATGGCTGCGCTATCAATAGCAGTTTGGCTGCCATGATCGCCGATCCTGAGGATTTGGTCCAAGGTCGCGAAAGCAAGAAACTCGACAGCAACAGCGGCAAACGCGCGGTAGATGCCTATCGCACCAAGACCGGAGGCAACTGATGAACGCTCCATGGAAATCCGGAGTCGCAGGAACGCGCGACCCCATTAACGCCTATGTCTGCGACGATTTGACGCTCGACGTCATCCGCGGCGTGTGCGAAGAAATGGGCTGGAGTCAGGACAAGGCCTATAAAGGCGGCCTTCGCAATGCCATCCAGTCGCTGTCGGTATCGGCCAGCCCGCAAATCCTGCTGGTTGACCTGTCGGAATCGGGTGACCCGATTTCAGACATCAACAGCCTTGCCGAGGTCTGCGAACCCGGTACGATCGTGATTGCGGTCGGACAGGTCAATGACGTGCGCCTGTATCGCGATCTTTTGATGTCAGGCCTTCAGGATTATCTGCTCAAGCCCCTGAGCCCTGATGCGCTGCGCGATTCTTTCGCCAATGCGCAGACGATCCTGAACGCGCCCAAGCATGAAGAGCATAACGCCGACCGTCCGCATATCTCGACCGCCATTATCGGCACAAGAGGCGGTGCGGGCGCATCGACGATCGCGTCCTCAATCGCGTGGACCTTTTCGGAAAAGCTCGGCCATCAGACCGGTTTTCTGGACCTCGATGTCCATTTCGGCACCGGTGCCCTCGCGATGGATCTGGAGCCGGGGCGCGGCCTGACCGACGCAATCGATAACCCGAGCCGCATCGACGGCCTGTTTATCGAGCGCGCCATGATCAAGGCGAACGAGAAACTCTCAATTCTCTCGGCAGAAGCGCCGATGAGCAGCCCGGTGCTGACCGACGGCAGTGCTTTCTATCAGTTGCAGGAGGAATTCCGCGCAGCGTTTGAAAACACCGTCATCGACATGCCGCGCAGCATGCTGATCGCCTATCCGCACCTGATGCAGGATGTGAACGTCGCGGTTGTCGTGACCGAACTGACGCTTGCTGCGGCGCGCGATACGATCCGCGTCCTAGCCTGGCTCAAGCAGAATGCACCGCACTGCAAGCTACTGGTGGTCGCCAACAAGGTACAGACAACATCGCTGGAAATCACCCGCAAGGATTTCGAAAGCACCATCGAACGCAAGATCGATCTGGTGTTGCCGGCCGATCCGAAAGCAGCTGCGCAAGCCGCCAAAGTCGGTCAGCCGCTGGTTGATGCTGTACGTGGCAGCAAGGTGTCGACGGGGATCGTCACCCTGGCGGATATGATCACCGGTTCGGCCGCAGAAGTGGCCGAGGCTGCGCCAGCCGAAGAAAAGACCAAGAAGTCGGTCATGGCCGGGTTCAAGTCGCTTCTAGCCAAAAAGTAAACCGGCAGAATGGGCGGCGCTATGATAGGACGTCGCCCACCCTGCCCCGAATGCAGAGCGGATTGAGATGCAAAGCTTGATACTTGCCGCAGGTTTGATGGTGGTGGTTGTACTGCTCGGACTCGCCTTCCTGGGTCCGAATGTCGGCAAGGCGACATCGCGCCGTCTGGGTGCCGTCAAGATGCGCCATTCAGACAGCGCCGATGCGCGCGTCGAGCAACAGATGCGCAAGGCCGTCGCCGCGCGTCGCCCGCTGGTATTTTCAAACGGCCAGAATATGAGCCGCTACGACCGGCTGCGCCTGCGTATTTCGCAGACGGGCAAGAACTGGACCGTGCAGCAATATCTTTATGCGTCGCTCGGCATCGCAGCGGTGGTCATGGCATTGCTCTGGTTCAGGGGGGCGCCGATGTATCTGGCGCTGTTCGGCGGATTGTTGCTGGGTGCCGGCTTGCCGCATTTCGTGATCAGCTTCCTGATCGCCAAGCGCCTTAAAATGTTCACCGCCAACTTCCCCGACGCCATCGAACTTCTCGTGCGCGGCCTGAAATCCGGTCTGCCGGTCGGTGAAACGCTGGGCATGGTGGCCAAGGAAATACCCGGCCCTGTCGGCGAAGAATTCAAGATGGTGACCGAAAAGATCAAGATCGGTAAAACCATGGAGGACGCGCTGCAGGAAACGGCGGACCGGATGGGCACCGCCGAATTCCAGTTCTTTGTCATCACGCTCGCAATCCAGCGCGAAACGGGCGGCAATTTGGCGGAAACTTTAGCCAACCTCGCCGATGTTTTGCGCAAGCGCGCGCAGATGAAGCTGAAAATCCGGGCGATGTCGTCGGAATCGAAGGCATCTGCCTACATTGTGGGTTCCTTGCCATTCTTCGTGTTCGGCATGGTCTGGACGGTAAACCCGAAATATCTGGGTGGTTTCTTCTACGAACCGCGGCTGATGGTGGCAGGCATGGTTGGCATCGTCTGGATGTCGATTGGCGGCTTCATCATGGCCAAAATGGTCAATTTCGAAATTTAAGGTTGGGGACGGGACGACAAAATGACCAATCCGGGCGGACCTGAACTCCTTGGCGTCGACGTGCTGTGGGTGGCAACGCTACTCTCCGCTATTGCAGCGGGCGCAGTGATTTTCGCGATCTACGCGGCAATTACCGTGCGCGACCCGATGGCCAAACGGGTCAAGGCGCTGAGCGAGCGGCGTGAGCAGCTAAAGGCGGGGATTACCGCCACGACCTCGAAAAAGCGCGCCAAGCTCGTTCGCAAGACCGAAACCACCGACCGCATGCGGCAGATGCTGTCGAAGATGCAGGTGCTGCAGGAAGACCAGATCAAGGTCGTCCAGCAAAAGCTGGCACAGGCCGGTATCCGTCGCAAGGAACTGGCGGTCACCGTTATTTTCAGCCGTCTGGTCCTGCCCTTCGTGTTCGGCGGCGGCGCGGCGCTGTGGATTTATGCGTTCGGTGGCCTGTCCGACTGGAGCACCTTCAAGCGTTTTGCAGCCTTTGCCGGCATAACCATTCTTGGCTACAAGGCGGCCGATATCTATCTCAACAACCTGATCCAGAAGCGGACTGACGCGATCCGCAAAGGCCTGCCCGATGCGCTCGACCTGCTCGTGATCTGCGCCGAAGCAGGTCTGACGGTCGATACCTCGTTCAACCGTGTCGCCAAGGAACTGGGCCGCGGCTATCCCGAACTGGGTGATGAATTCGCCCTGACCGCTATCGAGCTGGGCTTTTTGACCGAGCGGCGCATGGCGTTCGAGAATCTCGCCTATCGCGTCAATCTCGATTCGATCAAGGGCGTGGTCACGACCATGATCCAGACCGAAAAATATGGTACGCCGCTGGCATCTGCGCTGCGCGTGCTCTCGGCCGAATTTCGCAACGAGCGGATGATGCGCGCCGAAGAAAAGGCCGCTCGCCTGCCCGCCATCATGACGGTGCCGCTGATTCTGTTCATTCTGCCGGTGCTGTTCATCGTTATTCTGGGCCCGGCGGCCTGCTCGATTGGCGACGCTTTCAGCTAAGTTCGCCATGGGGTGAGGGGAACAAGGGCGGGGCGATTGCTCCGCCCTTTTTCGTTCAGACCTTGCGCACCGTCTGTTCTATGGCGCCGAAAATGCTGTGTCCGGCATCGTCGCGTACCTCGATACGGACGGTATCGCCGTCTTTCAGGAACGGCGTTTTCATTTCGCCTGTCTGGATTTTTTCGACCATCCGCACCTCGGCGATGCAGCTATACCCCAGCCCGCCTTCGGCGACCGGTTTGCCTGGACCGCCATCGGCATCGCGGTTCGACACCGTGCCCGAACCGATGATCGATCCGGCACCCAGATTACGGGTCTGGGCAAGATGGGCAATCAGCACGCCGAAATCGAAGGTGCAGTCATCCGACGCAACCGCGCGGCCAAATGGCGCGCCATTGAGGTCGACTATCAGGGTCCGGTGCAACTTGCCGTCGCGCCAATAGTTGCCGAGGTTTCCGGGCGTGACGAACACCGGCGACAGCGCGCTGGCAGGCTTCGACTGCACGAAGCCGAAGCCCTTTTCGAGTTCGGCAGGGATCAGGTTGCGCAGCGACACGTCGTTGACGAGCCCGACCAGCCGTACATAATTTCCAGCCTCTTCGGCCGGCACACCGCGCGGGACATCGCCTGTTACGACGACGATTTCTGCCTCAAGGTCGCAGCCCCATGTTTCGTCGGCGAGCGGGATATCATCACGCGCGCCCAAAAACTCATCCGATCCGCCCTGATACATCAAGGGATCGTGCCAGAAACTGTCGGGCAGCACTGCTCCCCTCGCCTTCCGCACCAGTTCGACATGGTTCACATAGGCCGAGCCGTCGGCCCATTGATAGGCGCGCGGCAGCGGTGCGGCGGCGTCATGCTCGTGAAAACGTTCGCGCGGGATCGCCTCATGCTCCAGATCGGTGGCCAGCGCCTCCAGCCGTGGTGCTATCCGGTCCCAGTCATCCAGCGCCGCCTGAAGCGTAGGCGCGATATGAGCGGCATCCGCATACCAGGCCAGATCGTTCGACACGACCACCAGATGCCCGTCACGGCCCGATTTGAGCGAAGCTAGTTTCATAAAATTCCTTTCGGTTCGCGCAGCATGATGCCCGCTGTTTTCGGTTGCGGCAACTGATAGTGTCTGCCTATCCTTTGCCGATGGAAAGCGATGGTGGGGGCCGAGACGACATCATGCTCAAAAGGTTGAAGGCAAGCCTGCTGGCTCTCTGCATGCTGGCTACCGCTCCGGCGGCGACCGGGCAGCAACAGCCTGGATTTAATCCGATCGAGGCGGCGAAAAATGGCTGGTCGATGGAACAGGGCCGCAGCGCGTCCTGGTATCTCGCGCAACATAAGAGGCTGGCAAATGCCATCGCCGCTTTGCAGCCGCAGAAAAATGGCGTGATCGATGCCTATGTCGTGTCCATCGGCCTTGATTCCGACCCGGTATTCAGGCGCGAAGCGGGTGAGGCTGTCAAGGTCCTGGCCCGCCGTTATGGCGCAGCCGGGCACAGTATTTTTCTGGCATCCGGGGCCGACGACCAAGGGACCGGAACGCCGCAAGGATCTCCGACAAATCTGGCCACGGCGCTTGCAGCGGTCGCGGCGAAGATGAACCTCAAGGAAGATGTGCTGATCCTGTTCGCGACTACGCATGGCGATCCCAATAGCGGGCTGGCCTATCGTGATGGCGACAAGGGCTATGGCGCAATTGCGCCTTCGCGGCTCGCCAATCTGCTCGACGACCTGGGTTTCGAGCGACGGATGATCCTGCTGTCTGCGTGCTATTCGGGCGTTTTTCTGCCGCTTCTGAGCAATGAAAACAGTATCATCGTCACCGCTGCCGCGTCGAACCGCACGTCCTTCGGCTGCGCGCCGGGCAATGACTGGACCTTCTTCGGCGATGCTCTGATCAATCATGGCCTGCGCAAGGCCCAGCCCTTTGAGAAAGCGACCGAAGAAGCCATTGCGCTCATTGCCCAATGGGAAAAGTCGCAAGAACTGCTGGCGTCGCGCCCGCAGACATTTGTCGGCGAGAAGGCCAATGTCTGGCTCGCGCCGCTGGAGGCACGGGTGCCCAAGACCGAAACGCCCAAGGTCGGCAAACCAGCCATCGAATCCTTCTAGCGCTTATTCACCGCCTGGTTCGATGTGCAGCCAGTCGGCGTGCTTCGGGGCCTTTTTGGTTGCATTCCATTCCTCCAGCATGACGGGGGCAACGCGTTTCAGTTCTGCATATTGCTCATCGGTTCCGATATCGCAGGCGAGTTCGAGCCGGTGGCCGTTGGGATCGAAGAAGTAGATTGAGCGGAAGATGCCATGATAGGTCGGCCCCAATACATCGACGCCCTGTGCCTCGATATGCTCTTTGGCGGCCTTCAACGTATCGAAATCCGCGACCTTGAACGCCAGATGCTGGACCCAGGCAGGGGTCTGCTCGTCGCGGCCCATTTCGGGCTGGTTGGGCAGTTCAAAAAAGGCCAGCACGTTGCCGCCACCGCAATCGAGGAAGATATGCATATAGGGATCATATTCGCCTGTGGACGGCACATGATCCTCGGCAAAGGCGTTGGTGTAGGTGAAGCCGAGCACACGGCTGTACCAGTCCACTGTCTCCTTCGCGTCCTTGCAGCGATAGGCGACATGATGGATGCGGTCGGTTTTGAAAGGGATGGTCATCTTTTTCTCCTCATCAAACCCTCCCCTTCAGGGGAGGGGCAGCGAGACTTGGTTCGGCAGCGCCGGACCTAGTCGCAGCGGGGCGGGGTTTTGAGGCGCAGCACTATGCTGACAGGCCCCACCCCAACCCCTCCCCTGAAGGGGAGGGGCTTAAGCTTATTCCGTCACCTCCAGCACGCCGCGCTCGATCTGGTCGCGCTCGATACTTTCAAACAGGGCCTTGAAATTGCCTTCGCCAAAGCCTTCGTCACCGCGCCGCTGGATGAATTCAAAGAACACCGGGCCGATTTGCGGCTGCGCAAAGATTTGGAGGAGCAGGCGCGGATGGCCACCCTCTGTCGTGCCGTCGAGCAGGATGCCGCGCGCCTTCAACTGATCGGCAGGCTCGCCATGGCCGGGCAGGCGCTCCTCTAGCATCTTGTAATAGGTTTCGGGCGGTGCCGTCATGAAGGGAACGCCGAGTTTTTTGAGATTGTCCCAGCAGCCAATCAGATCGTCACAGATCAGCGCTATGTGCTGAATCCCCTCACCATTATAGGCGCGCAGATATTCCTCAATCTGGCCGCCGCCGGCCTTGCCTTCTTCGTTGAGCGGAATGCGGATCTTGCCGTCTGGTGCGGTCATCGCCTTGGAGGTCAGCCCGGTATATTCGCCCTTAATGTCGAAATAACGGATTTCGCGGAAGTTGAATATCCGCTCATACCAGCCCGCCCAATGCGCCATGCGGCCGCCATAGACATTGTGCGTCAGGTGATCGATCTTCTTGAAACCAGCACCCACGGGATTGCGGTCAACGCCAGGCAGATACACGAAGTCGATGTCGTAAATCGACAGCGCATCGGGGTTATCCAGCGTCGCATAGCGGTCGACCAGATAGATGAATGCCCCGCCAATGCCCTTGATCGCAGGGATGCGCAGTTCCATCACGCCGGTCTTGCTTTTAACGGGTTCGGCGCCGCGCCTGATAGCTTCAGCATAGGCCGCCGCCGCATCCTTCACCCGGAACGCCATGCCGCAGGCCGACGCGCCATGCTCGGCGGCGAAATAAGCAGCCGGGCTGCGCGGTTCGTAATTGGCAATGAGGTTGATCTCCCCCTGCCGCCACAAATGCACGTCCTTCGACCGGTGCGAGGCAATGTGGGCAAAGCCCATGGTTTCGAAGACCGGTTCGAGCAGGCCCTTCTCCGGAGCGGTGAATTCGACAAACTCAAAACCATCTAGGCCCAGCGGGTTTTCAAACAAGTCGGTCATCAGGTTGCATGGTCCTTCGCAATTCGGGAGAGTCGAAAAACTAGTAACAAATGAAACCATTTCTGCCAAGCGGCAATTATTCCAGTTCGGCGACCCGCGCGCGCAATTGGGCTAACATCGCTTCCAGCGCCTTGGCTTCGCCGCTGCCCAATATCTGTTCGAGCTCCGCCTCCACTGACAGCGCCAGCGGCACGATCTGGTCGTACAATTCGCGCCCCGTATTGGTCAGCGCCAGATGGTGCGAGCGGCCATCGGCAGCATTGGGTGCGCGTCCGATGAGGCCGCGATCTTCGAGCGCCTTCGACGCGCGATTGACCGTCACCTTATCCATCGCGGTTGCCGCCACCAGCTCGCGCTGCGTCGCCGAGGCTACCTCCCCCAGCACCGCCATCAACCGCCATTCGGGTATCTTGAGCGCAAACCGCCCGCGATAGGCGCGCGATATAAGGTCGCTGACGGCGTTTGAGGTAATCGAAAGCTGGTAGGGGAGGAATTCCGCCAGCTTTAGTGTTTGACCGGCTTTTGCCATCAATATGCCACCGTCAACCCTGCCCAAATCGTCCTTGGCGTGGCGCGCTCGATCACGCCGTCGCTGCCGAGCGCTGCTTCGACCCGTGCATCGAACAGATTTTCTGCTCTCAGTTCAAGCCGCAACTTACGGGACAGATGATATCCCATGCCCGCATCGATCGTAAACGCACTGTCCAGTCGGCGATTATTGCCATCATCCTCAAACTGTCCGCCGACATAGCGTGCATTGATAGTGCCGCTGAACGATCTGCCATCATAGCTGATACCTATATTCGCAAAATGACGTGGAACTTGTGCTGGCCGTAAACCGTCCAGAGCCAGCGCAGCGCCGGAAGCCTCTACCGTGGCATCGACATAGGCATAGCCTGCCCGGACCGATAGTTCTTGGGCTGTATAGGACGCGTCGATCTCGATACCCTTGCTGTCGATGGCATCCAAATTCTGCCGCTGGCGATACACGCCGCCTGCGGCCACGAAACCGACGCCGGGAAAATTGCCTGGCCCCGCGCCCAAGCTGACATTAGCGATTGCTTTATCGAGTTTGTTGACGAACGCCGTCGCGCCGATCTGGAAATCGCCGCTTTCCATTTCAACGCCGAATTCCGCACCTGTCAGCCTTTCTGGTGCCAGTGCTTCATTTGCGGCAGTGGCATCGGCTCCCACACGAAATGGCCGGTAAAGCTCGTTGAGCGTAGGCAAACGCCAGCCCAGATAGGCCGCGCCGCGCAATTTGAGTGCATCGCTTGCCTGCCAGGCGAACCCCGCCCTCCCCGTGCCTTCCCAGCCCGAGCGGTCGGCGAACACATCGTCAGAGCGCACCGTGCCGTTTATATTCACTTCCTTGCGGAAACCATCGGATATGGTCCACCGGTCGATCCTGCCGCCAGCAGTGAGCGTAAGCCCGTCGGTCGGCTCAAGGCTCGCCTCGGCAAAAGCCCCAACCGTATCGGTCTTGCCGCCGGCACGCCGGTTGCGGCCGGGCACGAGGCCGGTGAAGAAAAAATCCTCATTAGTCTCGCCAATCGTCCGCCGCCAGTCGCCGCCAATTCGCAGTTCGGCATTGTCACCAATCGGCGGCCGGATTTCGACGCGCGCGCCTAACCCGGTCGAGGGCACCGAATATTGGTCAAGCGTCAGGCTGACCGAGTTGCGGCCAGCGCCAATCGCGCCAAAGCGGTTGGCAAAGTCGCGAATCTGTACATAGGCCAGCGCGCTCCATTGCCAGCCGCCGGTGGTGCGGTTGACAAGGCGCAGGCTGGCATCGACACCGCTGTTCCGGTTGTCGGAAAAATCAAAGCCACGGTCGCGTTCGTCCGTGAACGCGCGCATGCCTGCCTGTAATTCGGTGTTGTCTGACAAAGGCGCGGCTGCGCGAATGGCGATGCCGCCTTGTTCATAAGGCGCGGGTCGGTCGACCGTTCCGCGCTGGCCTTTTAAGATAGGAATGAACCCGTCGCCGCGCGCGTAGCTGCCCGAGACCGAAATGCTGCCCTCGCCAAGTTTGCGCAATAAGGCGGCTTTGCCGTCAACGCTATTGCGGCTGCCATATGTCAGACTGGCATTCAACTGATCGACATTTTGCTTGCTATCAAGTTCGATAACACCGGCGAGCGCCCCAGCACCCGAGGCAACTTGCCCAGCGCCGCGACGCACACGGATGCTGGCGAGGTTGAGCGCATCATAGCCGGGCCAGCTGATCCAGCCGCCGAACGGGTCGGCCTGCGGTACATCGTCGAGCACGAGAATTGCACGCGATGACGCGTTGCCACCGAGGCCGCGAAGGGTAACGCCTTGGCTGGTTGGGTTGGCCGAGCGCGCATCCGAACGACGGAATTGTTGAAGGCCAGGAACCTGTCCCAAATTCCGTTCGACGCGCGCTTTGCTTAGGTCAACTGTCGCAACAGACTCGACACTCTCCGCTAGGGATGAGGGCAAATTGCCAGTTACCACAATAGTCGAACAAATGAGTACTATGGGTTGGTCGGCAGGCGTTTGATCGGGTTTTTCCAAGCAATCCGTTCGAACGTCAGCCTGCGCTAAGACCGGTGATGCCCCCGCGAGAAGCGGCAAGCTTAACAACATTGCCGCTCTCATATAGCCGGATTCACCGCATCCGGATGCGCGGCCTTAAACGCCGGTATCTCGCTCAACACCGCATCGATCCGCACCAGCTTTGGAAACGCATCCAGCGGCGTATTGAAGCGCCGCGCATTCGCCATTTGCGGCACAAGGCACACATCGGCCAGATTTGGCAAATCGCTGCCGAACAGGCCGTCTTCGGGCGCCATTGCCTCCAGCGCAGTGAAGCCTTCGATGATCCAGTGGCGATACCAGTCGTCAATTGCCGCCTGATCCTGTCCCATCTTCTCCTTGAGATATTTCAGCACGCGCAAATTGTTGATGGGGTGGATATCCGCCGCGATAATCATGGCCTGCGCCAGCGTCTTGGCGCGCATAGCGGGTTCGGACGATACCATCTTCGGATCGTGATAATTGGCATCCAGATAATCGATAATCGCCAGGCTCTGCGTCAGGTCGTGGCCGTCAATCGACAGCATCGGCACAAAGCCCTGGGGGTTGCGGGCGACATAGGCGGGGTCCTTGTGCGCGCCGTCGAGCAGGCTGGTCGGAACGCTTTTGTAAGAAACACCCTTCAGGTTGAGCACGATACGCACGCGATAGCTCGCCGAGGACCGCCAATAGTCATAAAGTATGATTTCGTTCATGTTGGGCGGGTTAGCATGACGCCGATAAAAGGCAAAAGCATTGCGGTGTAACAATCGCAAGCTAAGGTCCGGATATCGTGTTTGAGGAGAGCATATGTTGTCTACCAAAATGTCCACCGCAATCGTCTCAATCCTGTTTTTGTCGGTACCGGCCCATGCCGCCGCGCCGGTCACGGGCCGCTGGGTCACGCAAAGCAAGGATGGGGTCGTCGAAATTTACGAATGCGGTGCCACAATCTGCGGCAAGCTGGCAAAATTTCTGGTGACGCCCCCCAATGGTGCAGGCCAGAAAGACATCAACAATCCCGACAAGGCACTGCGCAACCGCACGCTGCTCGGCATGAACATATTGACCGGCTTCAAGGCCGACGGCAATGAGTGGAAAGGCAAGATTTACGACCCCAAATCGGGCAAAACCTATCGTTCGGTCGTGTACAAAGGCAAGTCGGGCAATCTTGTGGTTAAAGGCTGTATCGGTCCCTTCTGCCAGGCGCAGACATGGACACCGGCGCGCTAGTCCCCTCCCCTACGCGCGCAATTTCCAGCCAGAACGCAACAATGCGTAGCAGGCAATGCCAAGCACGATGTTGATGCCCAGTAGCAGCAGGGCACCGAACATCACAGGACTGTCGGCGCTACCGATAAACCCGTAACGAAAGCCCGATATTGCGTAGAAAAACGGGTTGGCATGGCTGATCGCCTGAAAGGTTGGCGCCAATTTGTCGACCGAATAGAAGGTTCCTGACAGCAATGCCGCCGGAGCAACCACGAAATTGGTCACGGCCGCCGCATGGTCGAACTTTTCGGCCCAGATCGACGTCATTACACCCATCAACGCGAGTAGCGTCGAGCCCATCAACCCGAACCACAACACCGCGCCGAAATGGACCGGTGTGACATTAACGCCGGGCCAGACCGACATGGCCAGCCATATAGTTCCGCCAACAAGGAACGCGCGCGTGACCGCCGCCGCGACGAGCGCGGTCAGCACCTCGGCATTGGACAAGGGCGGCATCAGATAATCGACAATCGTTCCCTGAATTTTGCCAACTAGAAGCGAGAAGCTTGAATTGGCGAAAGCATTTTGCATCATGCCCATGATGATGAGGCCCGGTGCGATAAAATCGGCGAACGAAACGCCGAGCACCGTCGGCTTCACAGAGCCCAGCGCGACGGTGAAGATGATGAGATAGAGCAACGTCGTGATCGCGGGTGCCCAGATCGTCTGCAACTGCACCTTGAAGAAGCGGCGAACCTCCTTCAGGTAGAGCGTCTTCAGGCCCACCCAATTGACATTGCGGATCAGCCGTTCGCCGTCGGGCAATTGAACAATCGGCTGCAAATCCCTATCTGGACCATGGGCGCTTTTATGGTGGATACTCATCGCGCAATCGACTATCGGCTTGCAGCTTCGACCGCAAGGCGCAATTGCGCCGTCATCGCGGCTGCACAAAATTGAATTTGGGAAAGCATTTATGTCCTGGACCGACCAGCGGATCGACCAACTGAAAAGCCTTTGGGAAAAGGGCCTGACCGCAAGCCAGATCGCCGATGAACTGGGCGGAGTCAGCCGCAATGCCGTTATCGGCAAGGCACACCGGCTTGGTCTGAAATCGCGTCCTTCGCCGGTCAAGGCCAATGAGCCCGAGAAAAAGGCTGCGCCCAAAAAGCCTGCGTCGGCGGCGAAACCGTTGGCGGCAGCGCCCGCCAAACCGCGCCCTGCTGCACCCGCATCGCCAGTCGCGGCACGACCCGAAGCGACAGGCGCGGAACCGCGCCAGGACATGCCGCGTATCGTTTCGATCGGTCCGGGCGGCTTCATGCGGCAGGGCCCCGGCGACCAGCAGGCACCCATCCCGCCCGCGCCTCCGCGCCGTCTGGTTCCCGCCAAGCCCAGCCCGGAAATCGCTGGCAAGACCACCTTGCTCGACCTGAACGAGCGCGTGTGCCGGTGGCCGATGGGGCATCCCGGTGAAGCGGACTTCCATTTCTGCGGCGAAGCAGTCAATCCGGGCTTCCCCTATTGCGTCGAACATTGCGGCCGGGCCTACCAGGCGCAGCTTCCGCGCGGCGTCCGCCGCCCACCGCCGCCAATGCCATTTGGCGGGCCACGGGTAAGGTAATTATCCACAAGCGAATGGACGGTCGCTTTTAACGTGCTTGCGCCGCAGACTCCGCGCGTCTTATAGCATTGTGATGACCGATGACCTGTTTGGTGGCAGCGCGGCTGCGACCGCCGCTTCAAATGAATATACCGCCTCTGCGATCGAGGTGCTGGAAGGGCTTGAGCCGGTCCGCCGCCGTCCAGGCATGTATATTGGCGGGGTCGACGAACGTGCCCTACACCACCTGGCATCCGAGGTGCTCGACAACTCGATGGATGAGGCGGTGGCCGGCCATGCCAACCGGATTGAAGTCTATCTTGCCGCTGGCAATCGGTTGACCATCACCGACAATGGGCGCGGCATTCCGATCGATCCGCACCCCAAATTTCCGGGCAAATCGGCGCTTGAGGTCATCCTGACGACATTGCATTCGGGCGGCAAATTTTCGGACAAGGCGTATGCGACCTCGGGCGGCCTGCACGGCGTCGGTGTGTCGGTGGTCAATGCGCTATCGGACGATACTGTGGTCGAAGTTGCGCGCAATAAACAGCTTTACCGGCAGCGCTTTTCGAAAGGCCACGCGCTTGGGCCGATGGAGGAACTTGGGCCGACCCCGAACCGCCGCGGAACGACGATTGCTTTCACGCCCGATGTCGAGATTTTCGGGGCCGATGCGAAGTTCAAGCCTGCCCGGCTGTTCCGGCTCGCGCGCTCAAAAGCATATCTTTACGCCGGTGTCGAAATCCGCTGGCGTTGCGATCCGGAACTGGCGAGCGAGGACGTTCCTGCCGAAGCTGTGTTCCAGTTTCCCGGAGGATTGTCGGACCATTTGCGCGAGCAGCTCGGTACACGCGCGTGCGCCACCACAGATTTCTTCGCCGGAACGCAGGACTTTCCTGACAGCCAGGGCCGCGTCGAATGGGCGGTTAGTTGGCCTCTTTATTCGGATGGCTCCTATAGCTGGTATTGTAACACCATTCCCACCCCAGATGGCGGCACGCATGAAGCCGGGGTCCGCGCGGCCTTGACAAAAGGTTTGCGCGCATTCGGCGAACTGGTTGGGCAGAAGAAGGCAGCGCAGATTACCGCCGAGGATATTTTCAACGAAGCCGAGCTGATGCTCTCGGTCTTCATCCGCAACCCGCAATTCCAGAGCCAAACGAAGGACCGGTTAACTTCGCCAGAGGCAACGCGGCTCGTCGAAAATGCGGTGCGCGATCATTTCGACCATTTCCTTGCCGACAATATGGAGCGCGGCAAGGCGCTGATGGGCTTTATCCTCGAGAAGGTCGACGACCGCCTGCGTCGTAAGGCCGAGCGCGAGGTCAAGCGCAAGACCGCAACGTCGGGGCGCAAGGTCCGCCTTCCCGGCAAGCTTACCGACTGTGCGTCCGACGATCCCACCGGAACCGAATTGTTCATCGTGGAAGGCGACAGCGCCGGCGGCTCAGCCAAACAGGCGCGTGACCGCAAGACGCAGGCGATACTGCCGATCCGCGGCAAAATCCTCAACGTCGCTTCGGCCACTGCCGACAAGATTCGCGCGAACAATGAAATTGCGGATCTGCAACTGGCGCTGGGCTGCGGTGTCCGCAAGGACTGCAACCCCGACAATTTGCGCTATGAGCGGATCATCATCATGACCGACGCCGATGTCGATGGCGCGCATATCGCGACATTGCTGATGACCTATTTCTTTCAGGAAATGCCGGAAATCGTTCGTGCAGGGCATCTGTACCTCGCGCGTCCGCCGCTGTATCGCCTGACCCACGGTGCAACCTCGATCTACGCGCAGGACGAGGCGCACCGCGCCGAAATCGAAGCGACGGTGTTCAAGGGGAAGAATGTGGATGTGGGGCGCTTCAAGGGGCTGGGCGAGATGAACCCGAACCAGCTCAAGGAAACGACGATGGACCCCAAGACACGCTCGTTGATCCGCATCACGCTGCCACACGAATATGAACGCCGCGCGGTGGTTACCGATTTGGTCGACAGGCTGATGGGGAAAAATCCGGAGCACCGATTTAACTTCATCCAGGAAAATGCGGCGCAATTGGACGAGGAAGCAATTGACGCGTGACCCTCAAATCGCCGTCACCCTGAACTTTTTGTGCGCTGCACGCCTTTGGCTCCAGGGTCCATTTCGCCTTTCGAGCTCTGGTCTTGCTGCACGATAGACCCTGAAACAAGTTCAGGGTGACGAGAAGGAGAGGTTAAATGAAACGACTGACATTGGCGCTTGTCTTTAACGCGCTCGTTATCAGTTCAGTCCCTGCGCCGGCACAAACGCCGCCCAAGTCCGCCTCGCTCCCCGCGAAACCGCTCGACCTGCGGATCGAGCAGCTACCGGCAATGCTCACCGGAACGATGAAATACGAAGATTATTTCTCCCCGAGCTTCCTGACCGCCGTGCCCGCTGCCCAGGTAAAGGCTCTGTCCGATCAATTTATCACGCAGTATGGCAAGCCGTTGAGGGTGATCGCAGTCGAACCCAATGGCCCGAACGGCGCTACCATCAAAATCGAATATGAGAGGGCAATCGCGACGGCAGACATCACAGTAGAACCCACCGCCCCAAACAAGGTGGTCGGCCTGCTGGTCAAGGGATTTGAACTCAAAGGCGACACGCCTGCCAAGATCGATGCTGATTTCGCCGCGCTTGCCGGCAAGTCAGGATATCTGATCGAGAAAATCGGTGCCGACGGCAAACGGCAGCAAATGGCAGGCCGCGCCACCGGGCAGCAATTTGCAATCGCGTCGACCTTCAAACTCTACATCCTCGCCGAATTGGCCTCACAGGTACAGGCAGGACGGCGCAGCTGGTCCGATGTCGTGCCGATTTTGGAGAACAGTTACTCGTCGTCCGCCACGCAAAACTGGCCTCGCAATACGCCGGTGACCCTTCAAACCCTCGCAACATGGATGATTTCTGTCAGCGATAACGCCGCGACCGATGCACTGATCCGCGTGCTTGGGCGCGATGCAGTTGAGGAAAAGCTTGCCACCATCGGGCACAGCGACCCCGACAGGGCGTTACCAATATTGACCACGGTCGAGGCCTTTTCGCTTAAGAGTAACCCGGGCCTACGCACACGCTTTCAAAAGGCCACAGAGGCGCAGCAGCGCGACTTGCTGGAGAAAGAAGCGGCTGCACTGAAGTTCGAGAGCATTGACGTGAGCAAGCTAGGGTCGGGACCGGTAGCAATCGACAGCATCGAATGGTTCGCCTCGCCTGCCGATATCGCCAACCTGCTCAATAACATCCGCCGCACCGGCAACCACACTGCGCTCGATGTCATGGCGGTCAACAAAGGCGTTTCCCCGACCAGCGCCGGAAAATGGAAATATCTGGGCTATAAGGGCGGTTCGGAACCGGGAGTCACTTCCATGAGCTTCCTTGCGCAGTCGAAAGCTGGTGACTGGTACGCGATCAGCGGCAGCTGGAACGATACGACCAAAGAGGTCGACAATGCAAAGTTCGCTGCGCTGATGGCGCGATTGCTGGATAGCGTGGCGGGTTAGGCGGTCAGCGCCTCGACCAACGCCTTCACCTTCTTCTGCCGCCATTGCGGCAAGGGCGCGATCAGCCAATAAGCGAGTTCGTGTTCCCGGCTGTTGTCGATGGCGCGAATTCGCCCGGCGTCGAGATCGCCAGCGGCGAGCAGATGCGGGACGACCGCTTGGCCCAACCCAATGGCCGCTGCGTCGATAGCAAGCCCGGCATCGCCGAGTTTAAGCATCGTCTCGCCCTCGGCGACCGGGCTGCCTGGCCAGCCGATCGGCGTCGCGGCTCCTCCTTCCGGTGCGCCGACGCGGACGAAGGCGCCTGTTGCCAGCCGCACGCCTTCATGCTCCCCCGGCCCATCCACAAGGCGAACCGCTATGTCCAGATTGGCCTCGGTAAAGTCGATATCATTGTCGGCCACGATCAGTGTGAAGCGGATGTCGGGATTGGCCGCGCCGTAACGCGCGAGCCGTGGGGTCAGCCATTTCGCGGTGAAATCGCGCGGCGCGGCGATGGTCAGCGAATTGGACGACTGCCCTGCCTGCATGGCACGCACCGATTCCTCGAACTGGAGAAACCCGGCCCGAAGGGCATCGAGGCCGTTTCCGGCTTCGTCGGTCAGTTCGAGCCCTTTGGGCGTGCGCCGGAAAAGCACCACGCCAAGCATATCCTCCAGCGCGCGAATCTGTTGCCCCACTGCCGCAGGAGTGACGGCCAATTCATCCGCTGCCTTGGTAAAACTCAAATGCCGCGCTGCCGCATCAAGCACGCGCAGTCCGTTGAGGGGGAGATGGGTGCGTTTCACTCAACCTCCGTCATCGCGCCGTCGCCGGGGCCACGAGCTTGAACCGGGGGATTTCGGCAAGGAAGGTGCTGCCATCTTCGCGGATGAAGCGATACTGACCCTCCATCATCCCGCTCGGCGTTCCCAAGGGGCAGCCAGAGACATAGTCGTGACTCTCGCCGGGCTTCAGCAGCGGCTGCTCACCAACCACGCCGTCACCATCGACATGGTTCACCATCCCGCGCCCGTCGGTAATCTTCCAGTGCCGGGTGAGAAGCTGCACCGGCTCCAGCCCATGATTTTCGATGCGGATATGATAGGACCAGAACCAGCGGCCCTGCGCCGGGACCGATTGTTCATTCAGAAAATTGGGCGCAACGCGGACGGTGAGGCCCTCGGTTGTGGCGCTTGCGGTGAAGAAAGAATCAAGGATGTTCATAGTCCTACAACCTTCAGTGCGCGATCGAGGTCCTCTATCAGGTCCGCCGGGTCTTCAAGGCCGACATTGATCCGGATCATACCCTCGCCAACGCCCATGATTTCACGCGCCTCGGGTCCGACGCTGTGGTGGGTCGAAGAAGCCGGATGGCACATCAGACTGCGCGCATCGCCGATGTTGTTGGAGATATCGATCAATTCGAGCGCATTGAGCAAGGCGTGCGCCTGCTTGCGTCCGGCATCGACTTCGAAGGCAAAGATCGGCCCGCATGCCTTCATCTGGCTCATCGCCAGATTGTGCTGTGGATGGCTCGGCAGTCCGGGATGCAGGATCTTGGGCACGCGGCCTTCGAGGAATTTGCCAACGGCAAGCGCATTGTCCGATTGCCGCATCGCGCGCAGCTCCAAAGTTTCCAGCCCCTTGTGCACCACCCATGCGTTGAACGGCGAGAGGTTCGGGCCGGTGTTACGCTGAAATGGCAGCAGCACCTCGTCGATCCACTGCTGCGACCCGCATACCGCGCCAGCCAGCACGCGCCCCTGCCCGTCCATCAGCTTGGTTGCGCTATAGGCCACCACATCCGCGCCGAAATCCATCGGGCGTTGTAGCACCGAGGTCGCAAACGCATTGTCGACCACTGTGGTAATCCCATGCTCCTTCGCCAACCCACAAACATAGGCCATGTCGACAATATCCATTGTCGGATTGGCCGGGGTTTCGAAGAAGAAAACCCTGGTGTTGGGCTGAATCGCCGCCTTCCACGCATCATTGTCCCGGCTGTCGATCGTGGTGGTCGTGATGCCCCATTTGGGTAGAAGGTTGTCGGTCAGCCAGCGGCAGGAACCGAAAGCAGCGCGCGCAGCCACGACATGATCGCCGGTTGCGAGCTGGCATAGCAGCGCGGTCGTCATTGCCGCCATGCCCGTCGCCTGCGCGCGACAGGCCTCTGCCCCCTCCATCAGCGCAATGCGCTCTTCGAGCATCTGAACTGTCGGGTTCTGAAGACGCGAATAGGTCATGCCTTCGGCCTCGCCCGCAAAGCGTGCGGCTACGGTTTCGGCATCGTCATAGGTGAACCCTGACGACAGGAACAACGCCTCCGACGTCTCGCCATGCTCACTGCGCCACGTGCCGCCACGGATCGCCTGCGTCGCAGGGCGCCACTTGCTTGTCACAGCGCGATTCTGGCCGGTTGTTTTCTTCATGGATTGCTTTTCGGGGACTGCGGGGTTCAGGTCAAGGCGGCAAGCACGGCGTCGCCCATTTCGCGGGTCGACATATTGCCGCCAAGGTCGGGCGACCGCGCGCCGGCTGCGAGCGCCTTTGCCACTGCCGCCTCGATGCGGTCTGCCGCTTCTGCCTGCCCTAGTGAATAACGCAGCATCATCGCGGCCGAGAGGATCGTTGCCAGCGGGTTGGCCTTGCCCTGCCCCGCAATGTCGGGCGCGCTGCCGTGGATAGGTTCGTAAAGGCCCTTACCCCTGCTGTCGAGCGACGCGCTGGGCAGCATGCCGATCGAGCCTGCGCACATACTCGCCTGATCGGACAATATATCGCCGAACAGATTGCCGGTGACGATCACGTCGAACTGTCCTGGATTGCGCACCAGCTGCATTGCACAATTGTCTACATACATATGGCTGAGTTCGACCTCGGGATATTCGGCGTGGGCTTCGATCATGACATCACGCCACAACTGCGACGTTTCAAGGACGTTGGCCTTGTCAACGGAGCACAGTTTTCTGCCGCGCGCCATTGCGGTTTCGAAGCCGACACGGGCAATACGGCGCACTTCATCTTCATCATAAGACATGATGTCATAGCCTTCGCGTTGGCCGTCAACGGTTTTGCGCATGCCCTTTTCGCCGAAATAGACATCGCCGTTGAGTTCGCGGACGATGACCATGTCGATCTGGCGGGCGATTTCGGGGCGGAGCGCACTGGCATCGGCCAGTTCGGGAAACAGGGTCGCGGGACGCAGGTTGGCGAAAAGGCCGAGTTCTTTGCGGAGGCCCAGGATCGCCTGCTCGGGCCGCAAATGGCGGTCGAGATTGTCGCAATCCGGATCGCCAACAGCGCCGAAGAGGATTGCGTCGGCGCGCTTGGCAAGATCGAGCGTGGCAGCGGGGAGCGGATGGACGCTGACCTTGTAGGCCGCGCCGCCAACCGGCGCTTCCTCGAAGACCAGCCCATCAATGGCCAGCGCATCGAACACCCGCCGCGCTTCGGCGATGACTTCGGGACCGATCCCGTCTCCGGGCAACAGGGCAACTAGCATTGAACCTCACCGTAAAACCAACCGTCACCCTGAACTTGTTTCAGGGTCCATTTCGCCTCTCTGGCCGTTGGTCTCGGCTGATGGATGGATGCTGAAACAAGTTCAGCATGACGGTGCTGAAATGTAGCCTTTTCCCTGCCAACGGTGCCGCCATTATGCAACTGCCCTTTTCAGCCGCTCCACCAACCGCTCGCGGGCGGCCATGACATCGGCGCGTCGGTCACCCAAGATATGCGCGACCAGCCGCTCGCGGTTTTGCGCCATCATGGCGACCGGTGCGCCACTGGCTTCGACTTCTTCGGCATAGCCAAGCTCTGCCAGCAGCAGCGTCTCATATTGCGCCACCGCCCCCGCCCACACCCGTGCCGCTGGGGCTAGCTCGATGGCCGACAGCACTCCATCCAGCGCGCTATGCAAACGCGGATAGGGATGGCCCTCAGGTAACGTCGCAGCAGTGAGCGCCGTCACCCAGTCTATCGCAGCGATCGCCAGCGGTTCGGACAACAGATGCGCGCGGCTTCGCAGCGGCTCTGCTACCAGCGAAGCCAGTTGACCCGATACCCGCGCCCTCCATTCGCCCTTTATGACATTTCCGGGAATAAGCACCGGCCGCAAGTGCCGCCCGCGCGCGCCCTGAGCATAGCCCGCGAGCATGCCCTGTTCTTCGGTCAGCGCCCGCACAATCGCACCGGTCTCGCCATGATTGCGGACCGAGCAAATAATGGCGGAGGTAGTTAGGTGCATGTTTCCAACTAATCGTCATCCTGAACTTGTTTGTGCGGTGCACGCCTTCGGCTCCAGGATCACGAACCGGCAGCGCGTTGTGCTGAAACAAGTTCAGCATGACGAATTTTTGGGTTCAAGCCAACCGTTCGATGACAGCCCGCGCCGCCGCCGGGTTACGGACCTTTGCGGCTCCAATGAAGAAGAGATAGACGTCGCGGCCTTCGGTGGCCCATTTTTGCGCCTTGTCTGCCCAATGGTCCAGATCGGCTTCAGTATAGCCTGCCTCCAATTCTTCCTGCGCCTGCATCACGCGAGCACATGCGAAATCCGCCGTATCGGCCTCGATCAGCGGATATTCAGGATGATCGTTATGGACAATGGCCATGCCCTTGGACCGCGCCAGTTCGATGAAGGCCCGGTCATCGAAGCTTACATTGCGAACATCGAGCGCGTGCCGCAGCTTCTGTCCTTCAAGCTTTTCCGGCAGAAGCTCAAGGAATGCGCCAAAGTCTTGCGGGTCGAACTTCTTGGTAAAGGCGAATTGCCAAACGATCGGACCTAGCTTGTTGCCGAGCTCAGCCAGCCCCTGCCCTATATATTTCTCAATTGAGGGGCCCGCCTCGGCCAATATCTTGCGGTTGGTGCAGAAACGCGATGCCTTGGCGCTAAACTCGAAACCATCGGGCGCTGCCACCGCCCAATTGGCAAAGCTTTTCGGACTTTGTGTGCTGTAATAGGTCGAGTTTATTTCAATCGCGGTCATTTGCGATGCGGCATAAGACAGTTCATCCTTCTGCCTTAATCCCGGAGGATAAAACACGCCGCGCCAGGGCTCGAAGCTCCAGCCGCCGATCCCGACCCGTATTTTGCCGCGACTCATTCGGCGTTTACTTTGAACAGCGCCACACCTTGATATTTCTCCGCATCCGGCTCGAAAAGCTCATCAGGTTCGAATGGCTCATCGATAAGCTGCAACTCGTTGAGACCCTGAAGATGAAATGCCCCGAGCTTCTTCTCGCGGGGCGGCTGGCCATGTTTTTCCAGAGTGATCGCGTCAATGAACAACGCATTATTTTTCGAATATAATATGTGCGGCGCGAGCTTCATCGCAACGCCGTTATAAACCGTGGTGACACATTTTTTGAGCGCAATGGCTTCGAGAAGGAGCGGATTCGTGGACATGGAACCAGGTTATCCTAGCACTTGCAGCGTGCAACCCAAAAATGGTGCGGTGCAGCACAATAGTCGCCAAACTTGCAAAATTTGCCAACGGGTTTATTATAAGCTCTCTATCCGAGGAATTCATGCAAGAGATTGCCACCCGTTGATCCAGCACGCCGCGGTACATTCGCGGACCTGCTGGTTTTTTGGCTCCAGGGGCGCGAATATGCGCCTGCTGGCCCTTGATCGATTTCTACGGGTAAGTTTCGATGAATATTTCAAAATATGAACAGCGCGTGCTGCATGCGCTGGCGCAGGGCGGGTCTATTGTTCACCGCTTTGACGAACGCGGACGAATAATCGAAGTCGACTGCATGAACCGCGATGGATGGCGGCTTGATGATTGTACGCTGGCTGTGTTCCAAAAGTTGCGGCGTCGGCGGCTAATTTGCAGTAACGGCGGCGCACCCTATCGTATCACGCGAGAAGGTTTGCGAGCGGTGCGATCCCAACTGGATAACCGTTAAACAAAAACCGTCGTCCTGAGCGGTCAGCGTGCAAGCGCCTGCTGCTCAGGGCTACGGTCTTGTTTTGCGGTGCTGTTTGCATGCCCCGCGATCAACTCGACCATGTGGCCCACCTGCGAAGGCGGGAGGTCGTGGGCCATCTCATCGATAATCTCGAGCCGCGCGCCCGGGATATGGCGGGCAATGTCCTCGCTGCCCTCCTTGGGCACCAGCGGATCGGCACCGCCGTGCACAACCAGCGTCGGCACCCGAATCGTCTTCAGCCGCTCGACGCGGCTGCCATCAGCGATGATCGCCAGCAACTGCCGCCTTGTCCCCACCGGATAATAGCCACGGTCGAATGCCTTGCCAGCCAGTTCGGCATGAGCGCCTTCTGGCCGGGCCGGGTCAGGAAAGGAGAAAGCGCTCACTAGATCGGCTCCAAATGCCACCGCTTCCTCCCGGCTGGCGTCGGGCGGGCGCTTGACCATGAAGCGGCGCTGGATGTCGGGACGCGCACCGGGCAGGCCGCGCGCGCCGCTTGACGACATGATCGAGGTCATACTCAACAGGCGATCCGAATGGTTTACGGCCATCAGCTGAACGATCATCCCGCCCATCGACGCGCCGACGACGTGCGCCGTTTCGACGCCAAGCGCATCGAGCAGCCCGATTCCGTCTGCCGCCATATCGTCCAGCGTGTATGCAATGTTTATCGGCAGCCCCAGCCGCGCCTTCAGCATCGTCCAGATCAGATGAGGAGCGGGCGCACCTTCCATTCGCTCCGAAAGGCCGACATCGCGATTGTCATAATGGATGACGCGAAAGCCTTTGGTGACGAGCCCCTGAATAAATTCGTCGGGCCATGCAATCATCTGCGCTCCAAGACCCATGACGAGCAGGATCACCGGCGCGTCGGCGGGGCCGGACTCTTCGTAGTAGATGTCGACATTATTGGCGCGGATGCTTGGCATGTTTCCCCCCTTTTGCTCGACTACGGATATTTCCGCGCCGAGTGAATGACCGTCAAAACATCGAGATCGGTAGCCGAGGCGATGCGGTATACAATGAGATAGGGCAGTCCGGTAACCTTGAACTCACGCGTATTTGCCACCTCACCCTCATGGCCGAGCAATGGAAATTGTTCGAACATCAGCACGGTTTGCCTGATGCGCGAGATTACGCGCTCCGCTGCCAGTTCATCTTCTTGGGCGATCCATTCGCGAATTGCGCGCAAGTCGTCCTGCGCCAGCGGCGTAAAATTAACGTTCAAGGCCGAGATTTCGCCAGACGCGTTCTGCGGGAATCATCGAATCCCGATCTTTGGCCTGCGCTAAGCCGCGCTCAACCTTCTCGCGCTTCCACTTGGAATGGCCGCTTTCGATGGGTTCGCCAGTATCGGCGATCTTGTAGTCGGAAGGGGCTGCTTTGGTTGCCATTTGCGAACGCTATCTGATTTCGGACGCTGTTGCAAACATCACCCACCCCCATGATAAAAATCATGCACGGTCTGCGCCACCGCTGCGGATACTCCCGGCGCTTTCTGCAAATCCTCGAGGCTCGCCGAACGTACGGCGCGCGCAGTGCCGAAGTGCATGAGCAATGCTTTTTTGCGGGCCGGGCCGATACCGGGAACTTCGTCCAATGGACTGGCAGTTATGCCTTTCGCGCGCTTCGCCCGGTGCGCGCCGATCGCGAAGCGATGGGCTTCGTCGCGCAGGCGTTGCAGATAGAACAGCACCGGCGCATTGACCGGCAGGGTAATCTCGCGGCCGTCGGGAAAGTGAAAAACCTCGCGCCCCTCGCGGCCATGATGCGGCCCTTTGGCGACGCCGATGAAAGCGACATCCTCAACGCCGAGATCGCGCACGACCTCCATGACCGAACTCAGCTGCCCCTTTCCGCCGTCGATAAGGACAAGGTCGGGCCAGTTTTCGTCGCGCTCGACATCTTCGCCCTCGGACATTAGCCGACCGAAGCGCCTTGCCATGACTTCGCGCATCATCGCGAAGTCATCGTCGGTGGCGGCCTGCTTGATGTTGAACTTGCGATACTGGCCCTTGATGAAACCCTCCGGCCCCGCGACTACCATCGCGCCCAGCGCGTTGGTCCCCTGGATATGGCTGTTGTCGTAAATTTCGATCCGCTTTGGCGGTTCGGGCAGGTCGAAAAGATCGGCAACCTCCTGCAACAGCCTGCCCTGCGTTGTGCTCTCGGCCAGCCGCCGGTCAAGCGCCTCCTCGGCATTGCGCTTGGCCTGCTTGACCAGCCGCACACGGTCGCCGCGCTGCGGGGCGGAAATCTCGATCTTGCGTTCGGCACGTTCGGATAGGGCCTGCGCGAGCAGGTCCGATTCATTGAGATTCCGGTCGAGTAGGATGCATTTGGCCGGAGGCACATCCTCATAAAATTGGGCAAGAAAGCTGGTGAATACCTCGTCCTCGCTCAATTCGGCGACATGGGCGGGGAAGAAGGAGCGATGTCCCCAATTCTGCCCACCGCGAATGAAAAAGGCCTGAATGCCCATGACACCGTTGCGATGCGCGAGTGCAAAGATGTCGGCGTCGCCCACGCCCTGCGCATTGATCGCCTGCGAACCCTGAATGAAGGTCAGCGCCTTCAATCGGTCGCGCAGCATTGCCGCGCGTTCGAAGTCCAGATCGGCGGATGCTGCCTCCATATCTTTGGCCAGCCGCGCCTGCACGCCCGACGACTTGCCGTCGAGGAAGTGTTTGGCATCGCGGACCAGTTCGCCATAATCGTCCGTGCTGATCCGTCCGACGCATGGCGCGGAGCAACGCTTGATCTGGTACAAAAGGCAGGGTCGGTCGCGGTTGTTGAAAAAGCTGTCCGAGCAACTCCTGAGCAGGAACAGTTTTTCCAGTGCGTTGAGCGTCTGGTTGACCGACCCCGCACTGGCAAACGGCCCATAATATTGCCCCTTGTGCCGCCGCGCACCGCGATGTTTCTGGATGCGGGGGAAAGCGTGATCGGCGCGCAAAAGGATGAAGGGGAAGCTTTTGTCGTCGCGCAGCAGCACATTATAGGCGGGGCGGTAACGCTTGATCAGCTGCGCCTCGAGCAGCAAGGCCTCGGCTTCGCTATTGGTCGTGACGATCGTCATCGATCGGGTCAGCGCGACCATGCGACGGAGGCGGTTGGGCAGCCGGTCGATCTGCACATAATTGTTAACGCGGTTCTTGAGCGCGCGCGCCTTGCCGACATACAGCACATCGCCGCGCGCATCGTGCATGCGGTATACGCCGGGTTTGTGTGGCAGCGTTTTCAGCACATTGCGGATCGCCGCGACCCCAGCCTCGAAATCCGGCGCATCTGCCCCGCGCACGGCATAGGTCTGCGCATCCTCGTTAAAGCGCGAGGCGGCGTTGGGTTGGTCGGGGCGGTCGGCTTTGGACATTGGGGTGGATGTAAGCTGCGGTTCGCGCTTACTCAACTAATCTCATCGTCATCCTGAACTTGTTTCAGGATAACGAGGTGACGGTGGCATGCTATCCCGAAACAAGTTCGGGATGACGATATTTTGTGATTAATTCAACGAAGCAATCGACTGGTCGACCAGCCCGGCATCGGCCTGCGCATCATGGTGTGTCGCGATCAACTGCGCGGCAGCAGCAGCAGCAGCGCTTGCCGCCTTCGCCCGGACGTCGGCAATCGCAGCGCGTTCGGCGGCAGCGATTTTCTCTTCGGCAGCTTTGGCGCGGCGACCGATCAGTGCGGTCGCGTCAGCCTTGGCCTGCGAAACAATCAACTTGGCTTCTTCCTCAGCGGATGCCTTGATGGCCTCCGCGTCAAGCGCAGCCTGCTTCGCCTTCGCCTCATATTCAGCCTTGATCGCTTCGGCCTCGGCGCGGAGCGCGGTAGCCTGGTCTAGTTGGGCCTTGATGCCTGAAATCTGCCTGTCCAGCGCGCCGCCAATCATGGCGGGTACCTTCTTCCACAGCGCGAGAAGAATGACCGCGATCATCGCCAGCGCGACCCACATCGTTGCGTCCATGCCGAGCGCCTTTGGCTTGGCATAGGCTTCGCCCCCATGGGCGTCGGCTGCGGTCGTCGCGGCTGTTGCGGTCACCGGACCATGGCCCATAGCGGCATGATCTTCGGCCGTGAGTTCGGTCGTCACTGCTGCCTTAGCCATTTGCCGTCACCGCCTTCACTGCACTCGCGGCCTGCGCCGCACTGACCTTCGCGCCCGAAACCTTGGCAACGATGTCTGCCGCAGCGTCCGCTGCAACGCTTTCTATGCTCGCCATCGCCGCTGCGCTGGCTTTGGCCAGTTCGGCTTCGGCGGCGGCAAGCTTAGCACCTACTTCGGCATCGGCCTTGGCCAGACGCGCTTCGGCATCCTTGGCGGCCTTGGCCTTCGCCTCATTGGCTTTCGACTGATGCTCGGCGCGCGCCGCGGCCAGTTCGGCCTCGCCGCTGTCGCCCAGATTGTCAGCCTCGTGCCGCGCTGCTTCGGCAGCGGCAAGGTCGTCCGCAATCTTGCGATCGCGCGCGTCCATATTCGCCTCGATCTTCGGCAGCATGCCTTTGCCGATCGTAAAATAGATCAGGCCAAAGACAATCAGCAGCCAGAAGAACTGCGACGCATAGGTTTCGAGAATCTGGGCAATTTGAGGCATATCACTCGCTCGTCTGCTTGAGGAAATGCCCCGGCCGAAACCGGGGCGAAATGCTCAATTACGCAACGAAGATCAGGATCATCGCGACGACGAATGCAAGCAGGCCGAGAAGTTCGGCAGCCGCAAAGCCGATGAACAGACGACCCTGCTGACCGTCGGCCGCAGCAGGATTGCGCAGCGCGCCCTGAAGGAACGAGCCGAAAACGTTACCCACACCGCCAGCGGCGATACCGGCACCAATTGCTGCAAGACCGGCACCGATCAATTTTGCTGCTTCTGCGTCCATGATAATAACTCCTGTTAAAATAGAAAATTAGGTGGTTGAAAACTCAGTGCAAATTGACCGCGTCGTTGATGTAGAGAGAGGTCAAAAGGGCAAAAACATAGGCCTGGATGGCGCACACCAGCAGCTCGAGCAGGGTGATACCGATCATCAGGATGAAGCTGGGGATGCTGACGACGAAGGGCACCCAAACGCCGGTTGTAGCCGTAGCGTTGATGCCGTTGATGACGAAGCCTGCGAGCACCTTCATCAGCACGTGGCCTGCGGTCATGGCGACAAAAAGTCGCAACGCGAGGCTGAAGGGACGGATGAGGAAGGAGAAAAGCTCGATCAGCGGGATGAGCCAGAGCAGCCACCAGGGCGTGCCGTGCGGCACGAACAGGCTGAAGAAATGCAGCCCATGCCGCCAGAAGCCGACCACCAGTACGGTGCCGAAGCTCAGCACGGCGAGTACGGCAGTTACGGTCAAATGGCTGGTGACGGTAAATGGATGGACGCCGGGAACAATGCCGAAGGGCATCATGCCCATGAAGTTCGCCATCAGGATGAACATGAACAGCGAGAAGACCAGAGGCACATATTTCTTGCCCTCGGGGCCGACGCTGCTGGTCAGCATATTGTTGACAAAGCCCGTCACACCTTCGACCGCCATCTGCCAGCGGCCGGGGACCAGATCGCGCTTCATTCCGCCCCACATGAACAGCCACAGCGCGCCGAGAACGATCAGCATGAACAGCGAGGAGTTGGTGAAGGAGACGTCGTAGCCAGCAATATTGAGCGGCGCGAGCGGCTCAATCTGGAACTGGTGCATCGGATCGATTTTGCCGCTTTCGCCTGCCACGAAACTCAACCTTCTATATGCGCGCAAAGCGCCCGGGCTATTCCGGACGCTCGTTGGAAATCTTTATGATGTTCCTGAAGGCGACCGCGATGCCCAAAAACATGCAGACCAGCAGGAGCGCAGGGGAAGTGTCGAGCCAGCGGTCGAATAACCAGCCAACAAGCGCACCACCCGCAGGACCGGCGATCAGCTCGGTTAAAACCCGGTTCCCCTGCCGCATTCCCTTGGCGGGGGCCTGGTCTTTCCCAGAACGTTCTGCCTCGGCTTTCCGTGCCGCTTTCAGCTGCATGTCTAACGAATCGAGCCGAGCGTCACTTTTGCCATTATCCTGCCCGGGGCTGTTCGAAACCATGCCGATTCTTCCTTTGAAATAAGGGAAACCGCCACGAAATCGGGACAACCCCGCCTAGGCACGGGCGCTTTAGGAGACGGCTTAGCGCAAGTCAACATCGGCAGCGCGATAATGTTGCAGTGCAAAAGAAAAGAGCCGGAGCATTGCTGCCCCGGCGTTAACGAAACCCTCGTGATGGGATCACGGGCAACGCGAATCCAACTCGGGCGGGCTTGCATCGCGAGTCTTCCACTGCCCGCTCGGCGTCTGGTATTTCTCGCCGGCAACGGTGCGCTCGGCGATCAGGCGGCAGCCGTTCCGCAATGCCATTTCCTCGACAGTCGCGCCATTGGCCAGTGCTTCCTTTGAATAGGCGGCCTTGCGCTTGATGTTGATGTCTTCCACCAGCGCCTTGATGGCGGGCGAAGGTGAGGTTACGAAGCCCAGATAGCCATCGGCCTTTTCGCCGACCAGCCCGCTTTCTCGCGCGCTCTGGTAAGCCGGATCGCGGCCCTGCATCGCCACCGCGCTCGATGCCGTCGCACCGAGCAGCATCGCGGCAATCAACATTTCAATAGAATCTTTCATCAGAATATCTCCGGATTCTCTTCAATCACCTTCTTCGACGCCGCATCCAGCTTATACAAAATTTCCTGCCGGATCGCGATGTTGAGGTTGATCACAATCGGCTTGTCGGGCGCCGTAACCTGCACACAGCCTGACAAGGCAGCAATCATGACCGGTGTCAAAACGAGTATCGTCTTCCCCATGTTGCGGCGAATCGCACTATCGATGCGGTTCGTCAATTGCCGTTGGCTATGCATCATCGCCGCTTTCCTTTTGCTGAATGGCTTATTCATTTGGTTGTTCATCTTTGACCGGCCTCGCTTCATCGATCGGCGGGACGCCCTGCTGTTGTTCCAGAAGAAAAGGAAGATCGCGCTGCGCCGCATAGTCGGCATCATAGAGCCCACGGATCGAACCGATGAGCTTAAGGAATTCCGCCGTTATCTTGACGTTGAACTGGATGGGGATGCGCGCCAGTTGCTTGGTGATGTAATTTCGCTTGGCAAGGCTGCCTTGTTGCAGCCCGGTAAAGCTCACATCGGTGATGATCTCGCCATCGAGATCGCCGTTCACGCCGATGGTAAGCGTGTTGTAGCGGATCGAGCGAAGCGCATCGAAGGCGAAGTTGGCGAACACGCCCATATCTTCATAGGCAAGCTCGCCCAGATAGCTGACCTCTCCCCCGCCCGGCCGGGACACCAGCGCGCCCCCAATGATGCGCCCTCCGTCCTGATTGAAAATCATCGGCAGTGTGCCGTCGAAAATGCCTGAGACGCGCAGATTCTGGAAATCATAACCGGCAAGGAATTTTTCTGCATCGACGCCGATAACGCGGAAGGTTAGCCGACGATCTTTCTCGACCCCGAAGTCGAGCACCGTTGGTTCCAACACCAGTTCCCCGCCAGCAAAAGGCCAGCGGCCAGACTCGATTGCGACCTGTTGATCGGGGAGAAGCCGATAGCGTATTTCGCCATTCAATGCCGGAATACCCGGATTGACCGACGCAATGCTCGCAATCTGGGCTGGTCCGGTCTGAAGACCGAGAAGGTCCGTGAAAACTATCTCGGTTGTCAGCCCCTCGACCGGTCCGAAGGCGGCGGCGAGGTTCATGTTGCGCGTGGCGAAGCGCCCGCTGCTGCGCACGCCATCCGCGTCCCATTCGATTCGCCCGTCGCCGAAGACTGCGCCATCGACATTGGCAACCACGCCCAGCGTCAGAGGTGTCAGGAGGTCGGGCTGCAAATTGTCATAGAAGCGCAAACCATCGACGGCAAGCAGAGCGCGCCCAGACGTGTTGGTCAGATCGTGCCGGATATCGACATCGGCAACGCGGGTTCCGGTCTTCGGTTCGACCAGATGCCCGATGGCGGTGATAACATTGTTCTCCAGCGTCAGCATCATGTCGGGCACGTTCATCGGCTGGAACCGGTCGACCTGTTCAGCGTCGAGCACTTTCAGACTGCTGTCAAAAGTCAGCACGCTGTTCAGATAGCGCCAGTTGCCCGCCGCCTCGTCAATCAGCAGCGGGACATTGCCGATCTGACCCGAACCGCCTTCCAGGGTGCCGACAATCGCATCACCGAAGCGGCCGGTCAGCATTGCAACGTTAAACGCGGTGCGGGCATCCGGCTGGCCCAGTTCAACCTTCACGTCGCGCGCGACGAAGCCGTCGGTCAGGCTAAACCGGATATTGGCGCCACGTGCCGACAGCGGGGAGCTGCCAAGCGTGCCCTGTGCGGCAAAGTTCGACGCGTTGGCAGCAAAGCGCGTCGGACCATTACCCGTGATGAGCATCGAACGTCCGTTATCCGGGCATAGCCGTAGCGATTGCCCCTGCAAACGCAGCCCCGATAGGCGCAGCGAATCGAAGGCCAGCGTCTGACAGCTGTCGTAGAGCGAAAAAGCACCATTGTTATAGCGCCCCGACAAGGGCAGGCGAAGCCCGCTGACCTGGCCACCGGGCAAGGGTCCCGTCAGCCTTGCCTGCCCGTCCAACGTCCACACGCCGCCCGGGCGGCCATTGAAAGCGAGACCGGGCACAGCGATGCTGGCACCACCGGTCGTATAAGGTGCTATGGTCAGGTTGCCGCGCCAAGCACTTCCCTGCGCTGGAGAGAACGAAATGGCTATGTCCGGCAGGCCGCGCCCGCTCAAAGCGAGTTGCGCCCCCGAAACCAGCCGCCAACCGTCCGTTCCATTCTGCACGGTTAGTGCACCCGACTGCCGGATCCGCGCGCCCGATGCGGAGTCAAACGCAAGCGAACCGATAGTAGCGCCGCTGCGTCCCTGAAAATCGCGAAAGGTATCGAAATCAAGGCCACCGTCAAAACGCTCGCCAACGCGTTCCAGAACCGGTGCCATTCGCGCGAGCAGCGGCCCAACCGGCGTGTCACGACTTTGCCGGACAATGCCCTGCAGACTGCCGATAGTCCCACGGTCGAGCGCGCCACCGGTTACATCGGCGTCGCCCCGCGCGGACAGGGCAAATTTGCCGTCCACAAACCCGGCATAGCCATTGGCGTCGAGCACAATCTGGCGGACCGTCAGCGGTGCCGACCGAAGGCCGCCTCTTTCCAGCGCAAGCGCAAAATTTGTGCGTGTGAGACCACCGTCGACGGAAAGCTCGCCAGTGGGATTGCTCAATGCCAAGCCAGGGTAATCGACCGACCGAGCGGCAAAGCCAACATCGCCGACCCATTTATCGAACCGCTCGGACAGCTTCAGATCTGAATCGAAAGTCGGCGAGCCGATCGCCAGCCCCAACGCCTTGCAATCGATCCGGGCTGCGCCCAGCGGCCCGACCAGCCGGGGCTGCCGCCATTCGAGCAAGAGTTTTCCGTCGAACTTTACCGCCGGGGCCGAACACCCGCCCGCCGCCAATCCGGGCGAACGCAGTGACAGATCGGCGTTAAAGCGATTGCGCAACAGGCCCCGTCCGTTCAACCCCGCACCAACGACGCCCCATGGCGTGTCGATGCGCGCCTGCGCATTGCGGACGACAAGTCCGATGTCAGGCCATTCGAACGGCTTCTTCGAATCGGGGTCGGCAAATTTGTCGAGTTCGCCGAAAGTCAGCCTGCCGTCCGCATATCGTCCACGCAGTTTTACGCCATAAGCCCTCACATCGCGCAAGTTCGCGCCGGAAAAGTTGAGCGCGACGTCGACCTCGATAAGCTTTGCGGTTAGGTCAGGGTTGTTGGGGTCGCCAATCACAAGGTCGCGGATGCGCTGCGTACGGAAACCGACCTTATCGACCTTATAGGTTGCGCGGACGCCTTTGGCTTCAAGTTCGTTTTGTACGAACCGGTCGGCGATCGTATCTCGTTGCCACCATGCGACCAGCAAAAGCCCTGTCAGCAGCAGCCCAACACCGGCAAAAATCCGCCTTTTCCAACGTGGCCCGCGAAATGGCTCCGGGTCTTGCTCGACCGTCAATTCTGCGTCGGCAGCATTCTGCATCTGCTTCAAATGCGGGAAAGGTCATTAGGTTGCAACGCCATTCATGCCAATGGACTTGCCCGTGAGGCAAAAATTGATGAAAAGGCCTGTAATCGCAGAAGGATAGCTTTCATGGTGGATGGCGCAAACAAGGATGAACATCATGGCCAGGGCCATCGGTCGCGCCTCCGAAAGAGACTGTTCGAGCAGAGGGGCGATAGCTTGCACGATCATGAGATCGTCGAATATCTGCTGGCACTGGCGATCCCGCGACGCGACACCAAGGAAATCGCAAAAGACCTGCTAGCCAAATATGGAGGCCTGTCGGCGCTCCTCACCGCCGACCCGGAGAGCATCGCCCAGGAAAAATGGATGGGCGAAACCAGTGTCGCGGTCCTGAAGATCGTGCAGGTGGCAGCGCTCCGCCTGCTCAGCGAGCCTGTTCGCCAACAGCCGATACTGGCATCCTGGCAGTCGCTGCTCGACTATCTCCGCGCCGATATGGCGCATCTGACCATCGAGCGGGTGCGCACGCTTTATCTGAACAGCAAGAATATGTTGATTCGCGATGAGGTGGCCAGCGAGGGCTCTGTAGATCAGGCGGCCATCTACACCCGTGAAGTCGTCCGCCGGGCGATGGACCTCGGCGCTGCAGCAATCATCCTGGTCCACAATCATCCCAGCGGCGACAGCGCGCCCAGCCGCCAGGATATTGCCATGACCAAGGACATAATTAACGCGGCCAAGGCGTTCAATATCGCGGTGCACGACCATATCATCATCGGCAAGGACGGCTTCTCGAGCATGCGAAGCGCCGGTCTCATTTAGCCGATTTAGCGGGTGGCTTAATTTGTGCGGGTGCAACATAATAAGGCCATGCACTCCCCCCTCCCCCCGAAAAAGTCGATAGGCGACCGCGAACTCATTGTGATGATGGCGTCGCTGATGGCGCTTAACGCACTCGCCATCGACGCGATGTTACCTGCCTTCCCTGCGATGATCGGCGGTCTGGAGATCGCCGATGCCAATCATATCCAATATGTGATTTCGGTCTTTCTCGCCGGTACCGGAATCGGTGCACTCATTTACGGTCCTTTATCGGATCGCTTCGGACGCAAACCGATTCTGATGATTGCGACCATTGGCGCTGCAGTTTTTTCGCTGGCCTGTTCGATGGTGCCGACTTTCGAGATGATGCTGGCGATGCGGTTTGCGCATGGCCTGATGGCGGCGGCGATGGGTGTGCTCGTGGTCTCCGTCATCCGCGACCAGTTCGAAGGCGATGCAATGGCGCGGCGGATGTCGACAATATTCCTGATCTTCATGATCGTACCTATCATCGCGCCGACGATCGGGCAGTTGGTGCTGTTGTTCGCCGGCTGGCGAATGATTTTCGATCTTATGGCCTTCATGGCGGTGGCAGCTGCAATCTGGGTCTATTACCGCCTGCCCGAGACGTTGCATCCCGACAATGTCATCCCGATCAAACCGCATGCGCTGGCCAAGGCCTGGCGTAAGGTTGTTCTCAACCGCAATGCTGCGGGCTATATGCTCGGCGCTGGCATCGTGCAGGGGGCCTTGTTCGGCTATCTCAACAGCTCGCAGCAGATGTTCGACAAGGTCTTCGACGCCGCGGAATTCTTCACCATAGGCTTTGCCATCATCGCTATCGGCATTGCCGTTGCCAATTTCACCAATGCCCGAGTGGTCGAACACTTCGGTGCGCGGCGTGTATCGCAAACGGCGCTTCTGACCTTCATTGCATTGGGTGCGCTACAATTGCTGGCTGCCGAACTGACACCAAAATCGCTTCCAATTTTTCTGGTATTGCTGACCGGGAATATGGCGATGGTCGGCTTTATCGGAGCCAATTTCTCGTCGATCGCAATGACGCCCTTTGGCGATGTCGCTGGAGCAGCATCATCGTTCCAGACATTCGTGCGCACGGTACTGGCCGCATCGATAGGCGCGGCCATCGGGCAACAGTTCGACAACAGCGTTGCGCCGGTGGCCCTGGGCTTCCTGGTTTGCGGACTTGTAGCATTGGGGCTGGTTTTATGGTGCGAGAATGGCAAGCTATTCACACGCCCCGGCACAACACAGCCCATACCGGTAAACCCGCGTAGCTAAAAAAAAGGGACGCCGAAGCGCCCCTTTCCCTTCTATACGTTGCAGGCGTCAGTCGACAACCGGTCCTGGAAACTCGCCCATTTCCGGTGCATCGTCCTGCGCCTCGCCATGCTGGAGGTTCGAATTGCGCATGCCGTAAAGGAAATACAGGACAACCGCACCGATCAGAAAATAGATGAAGAAGATCAGCACATTCATCGGCACCGTCGTGATGAGGTAAATGCAGGACAGGATGCCGAGGATCGGCACGACCGGATAAAGCGGCACATTAAAGCCACGCGGCAAATCGGGTGCCGTCCGGCGCAGATAGATGACCGAAAGGCAGACGATAGCAAATGCCGCCAGCGTGCCGACCGAGGTCATGTCGCCGAGCACATTGATATCGAAGAAGCCAGCGGCGATTGCGGTGATCGTGCCAACCAGCAGCGTGTTGACATAGGGCGTCTGAAATTTGGGATGCACCTTAGCGAACACTTTGGGTAGCAATCCGTCGCGCGCCATGGTGTAGAATATCCGCGTCTGTGCATACATCAGCACGAGCACGACTGAGGTCAGACCGATAATCGCACCGACCTTGATGGTTTTTGCGAGCCATGCCCATTGCGCACCGAAACTATCGACGACGACGGCGACGGGATCGGGCACGTTGAGCGACGCATAGGGGACCAGCAGCGTCATGATGGCCGCGACCAACATATAGATGACCGTGCAGACAATGAGCGAACCGATGATGCCGAAAGGCATGTCGCGCTTCGGATCCTTTGCCTCCTGCCCTGCAGTCGAAACAGCTTCGAACCCGATATAGGCGAAGAATACGATTGACGCGGCGCGCATGATGCCATCCACGCCGAACTCGCCATCGCCGGTATTTTCCGGAATGAACGGGGTCCAGTTGGTCGCCATATATTCACCAAGGTTTGACAGAACGATAAACCCGCCAACAACGATAAATGCGGCCAGCACACTGACCTTGATGGCAACGATGATATTGTTGACCTTGGCCGATTCCGACACGCCGATCATCAGCAGCAAAGCTAGCGCCATGCAAATCAGAAACGCCGGGAGGTTAAAGACCGCCGTTACCGTCGCACCATTGACCACCAGCGGCGCTCCATCGCTCATCACCACATGCCCTGTCGGACCGGTAAACTGTGGCGGTATGACTATACCGAAATCGCCCAAAAGACTGACGACATAGCCGCCCCACCCGACCGCGACCACCGACGCGGCAAGGCCATATTCGAGAAGGAGCAACGCGCCCATGATCCACGCGACGAATTCGCCGAGCGTGGTGTAGCTATAGGTATAGGCCGAGCCGGAAACCGGCAGGGTCGAGGAAAGCTCAGCATAACAAAGGCCTGCAAAGGCGCAGACAAGGCCAGCAACAACGAAGGACAACATAACCGCCGGTCCTGCATGAAGCGCCGCGGCGCTTCCGGTCCGGACGAAAATACCTGCACCGATGATGCAGCCGACGCCCAGCAGCAGAAGGTTCCACTTGCCAAGCGAACGTTTCAGCTCGCTCGCCTCGGTTTCTCGCTGCACTTGCGCGATCGTTTTGCGCGCGAACATGCGCTGCATCACGGATTGCTGATTACTCGCCATCTTAATCTCCCCGACGGATTCTTATGGCCGGGAAACTAACCGCTAATGCGACGCGCGCAACTTAATTTCACCGCGCGAGCATTGGCCCCAGCGCTTTTCCACCGAAAAGATGGACATGAAGGTGCGGAACCTCCTGGTGCGCGTCGATCCCGATGTTCGCCAGCAAGCGATATCCCGGCTCGACCAGCCCCATTTCGCGTGCCACATGGCCGACAGCGCGGGTGAACCCGGCAATCTCCGCATCGCTCGCGTTCGCGCTAAAGTCGTCCCAGCTGACATATGCGCCCTTTGGAATGACCAAAATATGCGTCGGGGCCTGCGGATTAATGTCGTAGAAAGCGAGCGCCCATTCGTCGTCATATACCGTGCGATTGGGAATTTCCCCGCGCAGGATCTTTGCGAAAATGTTCTGGTCGTCATAAGGCAAGGTGGCGTCGATGGGCATGGCTACTTCTCCGTTGCAAGCGCGCGGATATCGCTCAATAGCTGAATCGTTTTCAGGCTGTCGGCACCGCGCGTATAAACCGGCCCGCCCATCGTGACGGCATCGCGAAAGGCCTCTAGCTGGAAAGAATAGGTCGGCCGGCCGGTGAACAATTCTTCTATAGCCGCGCCATTTTTCTCCAGCGTAATCTTCTGCTCCGCCGGGGAAAGCGGGTTATCGACAAATAGCGCCCCCGCCTCGCCTTCGACCTTGAGCCATGCGGCAAATTTGCGTTCCATCGAGCAGGCAATCGATCCGGTCGCACCCGACGCAAGCTCGAATACGGCCTCTGTTTCGATATCTGCGCCGCGATCATTCAAACGGTGCGAAGCCGAGATGAGGCGGGGCTCCTCCCCCATCGTCGCGCGCAGCCAGAAAAGCGGATATACGCCCAAATCCCACAGCGCGCCGCCGCCGACCGCTCCGTCCCAGCGCAATTCACCGGCTGTCTGTGGAATGGACACGTCAAATTGTGCCGAAATATGCCGGATTTTGCCAATCTCTCTGCCCTGCACTATTTCGCGAATACGCGCATGGCGGGGGTGATAATAGGTGTGCTGCGCTTCCATGAGCAGCAAACCCGTCCGTGTTTCGGCAGCGAGCATTGCCTCAACGTCCGACACCTCCAGCGCGAACGGCTTTTCGCAAAGAACGGGCTTTCCGGCCTCGAGAGCCGCAATCGACCATTTGGCATGCAGATTGGGCGGCAACGCGTTATAGACTGCATCGATATCGTCTGAAGCTATCAACGCCTCGTAGCTGTCGAAGGTGAGCGCAATGCCATGTTTATCGGCATAGGCTTTCGCGCGTTCCGGGTCACGCGCAGCGACGGCGGATACGTCGACGTCCCTGACATCCTTTGCAGCCGCGATCATCGCATAAACGGCGACCCTAGCTGCGCCCAAAATGCCGATGCGAAGGCTCATTCTTGCCGTGACGCCTTTTCATCAAGCCCGGACACGCCTTCGCGCCGGTCGAGTTCAGCCAATACTTCGTCCAGATCTACGCCCACGTCCGCCAACAGAACCAAGAGGTGAAAAATCAGATCGGCGGCTTCGCTCGTGACCTTCCCCTGATCGCCGGACAGCGACGCAATCACGGTTTCGACCGCCTCTTCACCAACCTTCTGCGCGATCTTCTCGCGGCCTTTCGTAAACAGCGATGCGACATAGCTGCTCTCAGGCGACGCACCACGCCGTTCACTGATCGTATTTTCCAAACGCGTCAGAATATCGCTCATCTTATATCCTTTTGCAGCGCGGCCACCATAGCGCGGTCTTCGTCAGGTATCAGGCCGTCAAGCACACGCCAGAATCCGGTTACTGACTCCTGCCCTGCGGCCGCATAGGCCGCTGCCAGACTGCTACGCAGGGCATCGAACAGATGCGCTTCGAATGCTTTGCCTTGCTCGGTCAGCCGCAGCAGCTTCTGACGCCGATCGATCACGCCGGGACGGGTTTCAACCAGCCCGCGCTCGCCCAGTTCGGTCAGTACCCGTCCCAGCGACTGCTTGGTAATCGCCAATATTTTGAGGAGTTCGCTGATCGTCAGATCGGGCTGCCGCGCAATGAAATAGAGCGCGCGATGGTGCGCCCTTCCCAACCCGTATTCCGTCAACCCCTCGTCGATCGAGCGGGTCAGCCTTGTATAGCCAAAAAACAGCAATTCCACGCCACGCCGGACTTCATGTTCGCGCAGGAACAGCGGCGATGCGGGGGGAGAAGATGGGACAGCCATATTGACGTATCTTGGCGCAGCCCATAGGACAGTGCAAGACCCTTATAGACGAGAACGCATATGACCGTTGGCGCATTTCCATTCGAGGCGAACCCAAATCCGGTAGACCCCGCGCGCCGTGCCGAATTGCTCACCGACCCTGGCTTTGGCCGCGTCTTCACCGACCATATGGTGACGATCCGTTACTCCGAAGGCAAAGGCTGGCATGACGCCAAGGTAGGACCGCGCGGCCCGCTGACACTCGATCCCGCGACTGCGGTTTTGCATTATGCGCAGGAAATTTTCGAAGGGCTGAAGGCCTACCGGCTTGCGGACGGCACGATGGCGCTGTTCCGGCCCGAACAAAATGCAAGGCGATTCCAGCGGTCGGCGAAGCGGCTGGCAATGCCCGAACTGCCCGAAGAGCTTTTCCTGCAATCGTGCAAACAACTGGTTGAAGTCGACAAGGCGTGGTTCCCGCCGGTCGAAGGCGGCTCAATCTATCTTCGTCCCTTCATGATCGCCAGCGAGGTTTTTCTCGGGGTAAAACCCTCAGCCGAATATTTGTATATGGTTATCGCCTCTGCCGCCGGAAATTATTTCAAGAGCGGTGCCCCGGCGATCTCGATCTGGGTATCGGAACATTACACCCGCGCAGCCCCCGGCGGTACCGGTGCCGCAAAATGCGGCGGCAATTATGCATCCAGCCTTGTCGCACAATCCGAGGCGATATCGCATGGATGCGACCAGGTGGTGTTTCTCGACGCTGCCGAGCATCGCTGGATTGAGGAATTGGGCGGCATGAACCTGTTCTTCCTGTTCGACGACGGAACCCTGATCACGCCGCCGACCGACGGCACAATATTGGAAGGCGTCACCCGCGAATCTATCCTGATACTGGCGCGCGAACAGGGATTGAATGTCCGCCAGGAGCGCTATGCCATCGACCAATGGCGCGACGATGCAAATTCAGGAAAACTCGTCGAAGCCTTTGCTTGCGGTACTGCCGCAGTTGTCACGCCAGTTGGCAGCGTGCATTCCACCGAAGGCAGCGTTACCATCGGCGCCGGTGGTCCGGGGCAGATTACGCAGCAATTGCGCGCCAAACTGGTCGACATTCAACGAGGTGTCGCTCCTGATACCCATGGTTGGGTGCAGCGCATCGATTAAGCGGTTGCGATTGATATTTCCCGCGATATAAGGCGCGCCGCAGCGGCTGATCCGTCTGCATGCTGGGGCGTCGCCAAGCGGTAAGGCAGCGGCTTTTGATGCCGCCATTCGCAGGTTCGATCCCTGCCGCCCCAGCCACATTGTCCGACTTTCGAAACGTTCAGTCTTGTAAATGGTTGTAACTAATACAGGGCTTGGCTAGCGCGGGTGCAGGTTTGCGCCTATCCGCCGCAAATGTAACGCCAGTTTACACTTGGCGATCGAGAGGTGGAAAATAACATGCGCGTAGTAATCGCCGACGACGAACCTGATGTTGTCAGCTTTCTGAAATCCATTGTGGAGGAACAAGGGCATGTAGCGGTCAGCTTTGCCGACGGCAATTTGCTGTCCCAAGCGCTGGTACGCGAGACATTCGACCTGCTTATTCTGGACTGGAATATTCCTGGGAAAGACGGCCTCGCGACGCTTGAATGGATGAAGCAATCGCTGACCGAACGCCCGCCAGTCATCATGATGACCAACCGCTCTGCAAAGAAGGACATCAGCGACGCGCTCAACGCAGGAGCCGACGATTATATTACCAAGCCCGAAGACCGGTCGGTTGTTGCAGCGCGCATCAATGCCATGCTGCGCCGGAACGCGGGTGTGGGCGCGTTCGATTCCAAGGCAGTCTATGGAAAATACAGCCTCGACCGCATCGAACAGACAGTAACGGTAAACGGCAAGACGATCGCGCTGACAGCCAAGGAATTCGAGCTGGCGGATATGTTCTTCCGAAATGCCGACCGGACATTGTCGCGCAATTATATCATGGAAACCATCTGGCGGACCACGGCAGCGCTCGCAACGCGGACGCTCGACATGCACATTTCGCGTGTGCGGTCGAAGCTTGACCTGCAACCGGAAAACGGATTTCGGATTTTCACTGTTTTCGGCTATGGCTACCGTCTGGAGACTATAGCTAAAGCCGTTTGACGGGACCGATTATGCCAAGCTTTATCAAAACGTTCGCGATTTTGTCGTCGGCGTTTCTGGCCAGTTTACCAGTTGCATCCCATGCCTCGGCCCCAGACAATGACGCCCCTGTCAAATATGTGGTTCGCAAGGATGATACTCTAATAGCCTTGGGCAATCGCTATCTCGCATCGCCACTATCTTACCGCATCGTGCAGCGGCAGAACCGTATTTCGGATCCGCGCGCAATCCCGGTTGGCACAATTCTTCTGATTCCCCGAAATCTCCTGAAATATCGCCCTGCCAATGCCCGTCTGGTTTCGGTGCGCGGACAGGTAGTGGCAGGCTCGGCTGCTGCTTCGGTTGGCCAAACGATAGGCGAAGGTTCGAACATTACGACTGGACCGTCATCCTTCGTGACCATGCTCCTGAACGATGGGTCGCGCGTTTCGCTTCCTTCCAACAGCGACGTGCAAATCCGCAGGTTACGCCATTATATATTGGGCGACAGCCTTGACTATGATTTCGACATCGCAAAAGGCGGTGCCCGGTCCACCGTTGCCAAGCATAAATCCGCAGACGATCGTTATCGTGTGCGGACGCCAAAGGCTGTATCCGCGGTACGCGGCACCGACTTTCAGTCGCGGTTCGATGTCGGCAGCGGCAGCGACTTTGCCGAGGTGGTTGAAGGTGCGCTCGCGGTTGCTGCGGGGAGCGGAAATAACCTTCCCCTCATTGCCGGTAATGGATTGGCGGTAAAGACCGATGGCGGCATCATTGCCGAAGCACTGCTGCCTCCACCTCCGCTGCGCGAGCCGGGTCGGCTGCAGGCCGACAAGCTGATCCGCTTCGCAGCCGAAACATCCGCCCCGGTACGCTTTACCATTGCGGCAGACGCTGGCTTCATCGAGCAAGTCGCCGATAGCGTTGCCCCAGATGGAAGCGCAAGTTTCCCCGATATCCCGAATGGCAATTACTTCATCCGCGCGCGCGCCATTTCGGGCAATGGCATTGAAGGAATGCCAGCGACTTACGCCTTCAAACGGCGGCTGAACGGCATAACCGCCAGTGCCGAGGAAAGCGACGAGGGCTATGTTTTCCGTTGGACTGGCGAAGGTCAAGGCACACAGCGCTTCCATTTCCAGCTCTTCCGTAGCAGTGCCGATGAGGTTGCGATGGTCGATGAGGCGGGACTTTCTGGCGACAGGCTGACCATATCCGACCTGCCGCAAGGCGACTATTTCTGGCGGGTTGGCGCGGTGCAATATCTGGATGGCGAGGTCGCGACAAACTGGGCACAGCTCGAGAAGCTCTCCGTATCGGGTAACTGACGCTTGCTGCTTGCTATTTACGCGGCTTGGACAGACTAAGCAGCATGAATCTGCGGCTACGCCTTGCGATAGAATGGGTTGCAATAGGCCTGTTTGCGACTGTAATCGTTTTGGCTGCATTATCCTGGCGAGGGACTGCCGGTCTCGATAATCTTCTTTACGACCAGTTGAGCGCAACCAGTCGACCTCCGGCTGACAAACAAATACTGCTCGTTACGATCGACGATCAGAGCCTTGCCGCTTTGGGCAAATGGCCGTGGGATCGCAACCTACATGCGCGGCTTATCGCAAAGCTGCAGTCCCAAAATCCACGATCGATCGCTTTCGACATATTGGTGAGCGAATACGGACGAGCATCGTCGGACCAACAACTGGCGGAAGCGATGGCGTCGGGTCCGGCCCCGCTGTTCCTGCCCTTGCATTTCAGCAGCCCCGGCAATGATGCGCGGGCATATGACACAGCACTGCCGATCCCCAAAATTGCGCAGGCGGCAAGTGCAATCGGACATGTGAATATCCAGTTCGACGATGACGGTATCGTCCGCCGGACGACACCATGCTTTCGCGCAGACGAAGACGGCCCCGCATGGCCGCATCTGATGGAACTGGTCTATCGCGGAGAGAATGGTGGGCCTTCGCCTGCAGCAAAAGCCGATAGGAACTGCCAGACGGAATTGATGATACCCTATTCCCGGCGCGGCGCTTTTACCGAGATATCCTATGCCGACCTGTTGAGCGGAACTGTCCCTAACGAACTGGTGCGCGGCAAGGATGTCATCATCGGCGCAACTGCTGCCGGGATGGGCGATAATTTTCCGACTCCTAACGGCGAAGGCGGCCTTTTGTCCGGCGTCGAGATTATGGCCAACATGCTCAGCGCTTTACGCCGGGACGACTTCATAGAACCGTTGGAAATGCACAGGCTGATTGCCCTTTCCTTACTGCCATTATGGTTGTTGCTGGTTGGATTTTTGCGATGGCGACCGAGGACCATCCTGCTCATGTCGCTCGCGTCGCTGATTGCTGTATTGATGATGAGCGCGGGGTTGTTGTCGAAACATATCTGGTTCCCGCCAGGCGCAGCGCTGCTCGGCATATTGCTGGCATATCCGCTGTGGGGATGGAGGCGATTGCAGTCAATGAGCGATTTCATGGAGGCGGAACTCACGGCCTTGGAACGGGAAGGTGAAGCCAATCCCCTCCCCATAGCGCAAAACCGCACAACCGATATGGTGGGACGGCAAAGCGAAGCGCTGGCCGGTGCTATCGACCATATGCGGGATTTGCGGCGCTTTGTTGCCGATACGCTGGCCGACCTTCCGGACCCGATGTTCGTTACCGACCCTCAGGGCAAAATTACTCTGACCAACGACTTACTGGCGGAGAGGCTGACCAGAGATATCTCCGGCATCCCGCTTCCGGAAGCACTTGACCTGATGGTGTCGGAAGAGCATCGCCCAGCAGTTGACAGCTATCTGGCAAAATCTGGCGACCCGACCGCATCGCCCAAGTTTATTCGCTTTGTATCAAAGCATGGGCTGACCTTTGTCATGCGAAGATCGGAAGTCCGGAGCCAATCCGGACTATTGCATGGTCATATCCACTATCTGACCGACATTACGGATCTTGCGCGGGCCGAAGCCGAGCGGGAGGAGGTTCTGCAACTTCTCTCCCACGATATGCGCGCCCCACAATCTACAATCATCGCGCTTCTGGACCGCGAAATCGATGAGGACGCAAAAAAACGGATCGAACGTAACGCGCGGCGCACGATGCAACTTGCACAGAACTTTGTGGAAATGGCGCGGATGGGTGAAACGGAGTTTGCCGGCGAAGATCTGCTACTGGCCGATTTGGTACGCGAAGCTGCAGACAGTCTTTGGCCTCTGGCGCAGGAACGCGGCATCAAATTTGCGTTCGGAGATAGCAGCAACGCCGCTTTTGTCCTGGCCGAACCCGACAGCCTGCAACGTGCAATCTGTAACCTGATCGACAACGCCATAAAGTTCAGCCCCAACGATGCGTCAGTCGCGATAGCCATATCGCGCGATGCAGGAGAACATATTGTCGTCACCATTAGCGATCAGGGAGCAGGCATTGCTCCTGATATCCTCGCAAGTCTGTTCACGCGTTTTGCAACATCGGGCGAGCAAAAGGGTCGCATCAAGGGGACGGGCCTTGGCCTCACGTTCGTTCGCGCCGTTATTGAACGACATGGTGGTACAATTGCCGCGCACAACAATGAAAAGGGTGGTGCGTCTTTTGTAGTAACGCTGCCCGTGGCGCCTGACGGTTAGTCCCGCGCCGCGCGCTTCAGGACATAGCTGCCGCGCGGCTTTCCTAAATCGGCAAGTGCCGCATCGACAAGCGCGGGCATAGCTTCTTCGGCGGTCATCTTGCAATGATATTCCGCAGCTCTGACCTTGAATAACTCGGCTCCATCCGAAATGCGCGTCATTGTCACCCCAAGGCGATATTCACGGTCGGCGCAGCTTTGCAGGGCTTTGCGTTTTTTTGCTGCAGATAGCGATGCCGGGCCAGCCTCGCTGCCAAGTGACAGCGATGCGTCACGGACGTCGAAGGTCACCTCCAGATAGGTTGGCGCTCCTGCGGCTTCTACAAAACCCATTTGCAACAGTTTTTGCGACACGAGCGAACGAGTGGAACGCAAGTCTGCGGACAGGGGCGCTGCGCTCGCCATCATGTAAGAGCCAGCCGACAGCGGACTGACACCACTACTGGAAACGCGTGTCTCAACGCCAGTGGAGCAGCCGGTGGTCAGTACCATGGTGCAAATGGAAAGCAATATTCGTCGCATAGCGACCATTATCAACGTCTGTCGGGCCGCTGCAACAACTACATGCAGTTACGTCACGTTACCGTGTCAAAAGGAAGTAAATGACATAGAACCAGCTGAAGATGCCGTGAATGATGGCCCACAAGACCGATTTATGCGCGGTATAGCTGATCACCATGGCCAGCGCGCTACCAAAGCCTATCCCCGACTTTACGACCGTTCCCTGCATGGCAAAACTCCGGTTCACGCCGCCTTACGCGCCCGTTCGTTCAGCTCCTGGTTGAGCATTTCGGCTAGCAGGAATGCAAGTTCGAGCGACTGCGCTGCATTGAGACGCGGGTCGCAATGCGTGTGATAGCGGTCGGCCAACGCCTCATCGGTCACCGCGACCGCACCGCCGGTGCATTCGGTGACATTCTGACCGGTCATCTCGATATGGATGCCGCCACCAAAGCTGCCTTCGGCGCGGTGGACAGCAAAGAAACCCCGAACTTCAGCCAGTATCCGCTCGAACGGACGAGTCTTGTAGCCGCTTTCTGATTTAATGACATTGCCATGCATAGGGTCGCACGACCAGATCACCGGATGGCCCTCCCGCTGGACGGCGCGGACCAGTTTAGGCAGGCCGCTTTCCACCTTGTCATAACCATAGCGGGAAATGAGTGTTATGCGGCCCGGCTCGCGTCCGGGGTTCAGCGTATCGAGCATTCTCAGCATCGCATCGGGCTCCAGGCTCGGTCCGCATTTCATCCCGATCGGATTGCCGATACCACGTAAATACTCGACATGCGCCGAACCCTCAAAGCGCGTGCGGTCACCAATCCACAGGAAATGTGCGGAAGTGTCATACCAGCGCCCGGTCAGGCTGTCCTGGCGCGTCATTGCCTGTTCGTAGGGCAGCAACAGCGCCTCATGGCTGGTGTAGAAGCTGGTACCCTTGATCTGCGGCACGGTTTCAGGCGTGATGCCGCAGGCCTCCATGAAATCCAGCGCTTCGCCAATGCGGTCCGCCGTTTCCTTATACTTCTGTGCCCAAGGCGAGCGGCCCATATAATCGTGGGTCCATGCATGAACCTGCTTCAAATTGGCATAGCCGCCGTTCGAGAAAGCCCGCAAAAGGTTCAGCGTCGAAGCCGCCTGACTATAGGCACGCACCATTCGCGCGGGATCAGGTTCGCGGCCCGCAGCATCGAACTCGATATCGTTGATGATGTCGCCGAAATAGCTCGGCAGTTCGACATTGCCCTTTACCTCGGTCGGCGCCGAGCGGGGCTTGGCAAACTGGCCTGCCATCCGTCCCAGCTTCACCACCGGCACCTTGCCGGCAAAGGTCAGCACGACCGCCATTTGCAGAATGACGCGGAATGTATCGCGGATATTGTTCGGGTGAAATTCTGCAAAGCTTTCGGCACAGTCGCCGCCTTGCAACAGAAACGCCTTGCCCTCGACAACCTTGGCAAGATCCTCGGTCAGATTGCGCGCCTCGCCAGCAAAAACCAGTGGAGGGTAATTGCGCAGCGTTTCCTCGGTCGCTGCCAATGCGGCTGCGTCCCTATATTCGGGCATGTGGATACCCTTCGCGTTTCTCCAGCTATCAGGCGTCCAATTCGTCGCCATTGCAATCACTCCGACCATTTCCAAAACAAGGGCGCGCCTTTACGCGCATAATATTAGCAGATGCAAGCCAAAGCGGCAATTTTCCGTCACTTTCACAAAATGCAATCTGGTTGCAACGCTTTAGCATAATATCGGCCAAATTCCCTGTTGGCAAATTGTCGCAAAGGCGTCTATCAGGCCGCTGAATCGCCCTTGGGATAAGGCAAAAATGCCATTTGGCCAAAGGCGGCTACGGGATTTCGACGATATTGCGGGCTTCACATCCGCGTCGCAAATAAGGGCAGCATATGGCTACGGTCAAAAAGACAACAGGCACCACGAAAAAGCCGTCCAAGGCGGCATCAGCCGCTGTGGCTGATCCCCAGACCCAGGATGGTACTCCGGTGGGCGAACTTCGCGTCGAAGGCGGCGATCATGGTGACGGTGTCCGCCGCCGCGATTTCATCCACATCGCTGCCGTCAGCTTTGCCGGCGTTGGTGCCGCTGCAGTGGCTGTTCCTTTGGTAAGCCAGATGAGTGCAAGTGCAGACGTTTTGGCACTTGCCTCCATCGAGGTTGATGTTGCCGCGATCCAGCCGGGACAGGCGATCAAGACCAGCTGGCGCAAGCAACCCGTTTTCATCCGCAACCTGACGCCGGAAGAAATTGCCGAAGCCAACAAGGTCAATGTCAGTTCGCTGCGCGAACCGCAAACGCTGGCCGAACGGACGCAACCGGGCAAGGAAAACTGGCTCGTTACGCTCGGCGTTTGTACCCATCTGGGTTGCGTGCCGCTCGGCGCCGCTGCGGGTGAGGTGAAGGGCGAATATGGCGGCTATTTCTGCCCGTGCCACGGTTCGCACTATGATACAGCCGGACGTATCCGCAAGGGTCCGGCACCGTTGAACCTCGAGGTTCCGGAATATGCATTCATTTCCGACACTGTCGTGAAAATCGGTTAAGGGGCTAGAGCAAGATGAGCTTTCCTTGGGCACAAGAATATAAGCCACAGAATCCCGTCATGCGTTGGGTGGATGAGCGGTTACCGCTTCCTCGCCTCGTCTATAATGCGATCGGCGGCGGTTATCCCGTCCCGCGCAACCTGAACTATTTCTGGAATTTCGGTGTATTGTCGGGCGTGGCGCTGGTTATCCAGATTGTTACCGGCATCGTCCTTGCCATGCATTATTATGCCAGCGTCGATGGTGCGTTCAACTCGGTCGAACATATCATGCGCGACGTGAATGCGGGCTGGTTCATCCGCTATGCGCACATGAACGGTGCCAGCTTCTTCTTCATCGTCGTTTACATTCATATTTTCCGCGGGCTTTTCTACGGTTCCTACAAGGCACCGCGTGAGATGGTCTGGCTGCTCGGTGTGGTTATTTATCTGCTGATGATGGCCACCGGCTTCATGGGTTATGTGCTTCCCTGGGGTCAGATGAGCTTCTGGGGGGCGCAGGTTATCACCGGCTTTTTCTCGGCGATTCCCGTGGTCGGCGAACCCTTGCGCCAGTGGCTGCTGGGCGGATTTGCGCCCGATCAGGCTGCGTTAAACCGCTTCTTCTCGCTGCACTATCTGCTGCCGTTCGTGATCGCGGGCGTCATCATCCTGCACGTCTGGGCGCTGCATATTCCGGGTTCCTCAAACCCGACCGGCGTCAGCGTAAAGGGTGAGCAGGACACTGTGCCATTTCATCCCTATTACACCGCGAAGGACGGGTTCGGCCTTGGCGTGTTCCTGATCATCTTTGTCGCAGTCACTTTCTTCGCGCCGAACATGCTGGGTCATCCGGACAATTATATCCCGGCGAACCCATTGTCGACGCCTGCGCATATCGTGCCGGAATGGTATTATCTGCCTTTCTATGCGATCCTGAAGGCGTTCACCGTCAACTTCGGCATACCTTTCACCGGCATCGTGCTGATTGAAGCCAAATTGATGGGCGTGCTGGCCATGTTCGGCTCCATCCTGCTGCTGTTCTTCCTGCCTTGGCTGGATACGTCGCCGGTTCGTTCGGGGCATTACCGTCCACTGTTCCGCAAATTCTTCTGGTTTGGTCTGATACCATGCGTCATCGTCCTCGGTATTTGTGGCGCGATGCCAGCGTACACTCAGTGGGTGATATTGAGCCAGATTGCGGCTTGCTATTATTTCGCCCATTTCTTGATCATTCTGCCGATCGTCTCGCGCATCGAGCGGCCGCTTCCGCTGCCCAATTCGATTACCGAGGCCGTGACCGGCAAGCCGCTCACCGTAGCGACCGCGTAAACAGGGAAAGCACACATCATGGTTCGTCTAATTGCTTTTTTGGTGGGCGTGTTTTTCAGCGGGATGCTGCTGCTCGGTCTTGCCGACACCGTCATCGGTGCGATCAAGGAACCTGCCGAGCCGACTGCGGAGCATGAATTTCACAAAAAGCCGCTTGCGGAGAAATTCACCTTCGACGGTCCTTTCGGAAAATATGACAAGGGTCAGCTTCAACGCGGACTCAAGGTCTATTCCGAGGTTTGTGCCGCATGCCACAGCATGAAGCTCGTTGCTTTCCGCGATTTTGCTGCGCTTGGTTATAACGAAGATGAGGTCAAGGCGATTGCCAAGGGCTGGAAGATCGAAGTCCCGACGATTAACCCGGACACTGGCGAACCAGCGACACGTCCGGGCATCCCGGCCGACAAGCTGCCGTCGCCTTTTGCCAACGATGTCGCTGCGCGCGCCGCAAACAACAATGCCCTTCCGCCGGATCTTTCGCTTATGGCGAAGGCGCGTGCCAACGGTCCGGCATATATTTACTCATTGTTGATCGGGTATGAAGAGACGCAGCCTGCCGAATTGCTGAAGCAGTTCCCGGATGCGGCGACCCCGGCAGGACTCTATTACAACCCCTATTTTGCCAATCTTAACATCGCCATGGCCCCGCCGCTCAACAGCGATGATCAGGTTACCTATGACGACGGTACCAAAGCGACCAAGGCGCAAATGGCCAAGGACGTGGCGGCGTTCCTGACATGGGCTGCGGAGCCGAAGATGGAAAACCGCAAGAGCGCCGGTTGGGCGGCGCTTGGCTTCCTGCTGATCTTCACGGTACTGACATGGATGTCCTACAAGGCCATCTGGGCAGACAAGAAGCATTGATTGCTTCACTGACAAAAAAAGGAAACGGGCCGCTTTTGCGGCCCTTTCTTTTGCAATCGAGGCGTTGACGCATCTTCGACTTGGTGGCAATAGCGGCGGCGTTCGCGATGAGCGGGTATAGCATAGTGGTAATGCTCTAGCCTTCCAAGCTAGCTAGAGGGGTTCGATTCCCCTTACCCGCTCCAAAGCTTTCACGGCGGTGAACGCAAAACATTTTTGATACAATTTGCGACAAAGCAGCCTTTGCGCTGACAAACCCATGCGACATATTCTGCCTACAAAGTCCCCATCCGGCACCCCCGCCGGCCGATGGATACAGGGATAAGAAGATGACCAATACCAAGATTATTGCCGGATTGCTTGCGGTTGCAGGCGTAACAGCAGGGCTATACGCGGCGCCGGGAAGGAAAGCAGACGCAGATGGCAACAAGATTGTTACCAAAGCCGAAGCAATGGCAGCAGCCGACGCACGTTTTGCAAAGATGGACGCCAATTCGGACGGTGTGCTGAACGAAGCCGACAAAGCTGCGAAGATCAAATTGCACTTTGCCGAAATCGATGCCGACAAAAATGGCGCGATCAGCGAAGCTGAATTTGTCGCAGCCCATGAAGCGCGGACCGAAAAGCGCGAAGATCGGCGTGAAAAGCGTATGGGACGCGGTGGAGCCGAAGGTAAAATGGGTCGCCATGGCGGACGGCACGGTGGCGGCATGAAGATGATGGCCATGGCCGACGCAAATGGTGACAAGGCTGTATCACAAAGCGAATTTCGCGCTGCTGCTGAAGCCCGCTTTGCCAAAGCCGACACCAATGGCGATGGAACAATTTCGGCTGGAGAACGTAAAGCACAGCGTGGCAAATGGCGCGAGCGTAGCGGCTCGCCTGTCCCTGTGACGCCGGAAGCAGGCTAACGAACTTTGCTGGCGCGGTCTTTTCCCCTCCCCTTTGAGACCGTGTCAAAACTGGGCCGGAGGAGTTTCCCCTCCCTTCTCCTCCGGCCTTTTTCTTGCTTGTGAAGCAATTTTTGCAGAAGAGCAGATATGAATAAATCGCGGCCTCATCTTTTGCTTGTCGATGACGAAGCCTCGATCCGCGATCCCCTGACGAAATATCTCGAACGTCAGGGTTTTCGCGTCACGGAGGCCGCCGATGCGTCGACTGCACGGTCTGTTCTGCTGTCCTACGACATCGATCTGGTACTTCTCGATATCATGATGCCGGGAGAAGATGGCTTGAGCCTGTGCCGACATCTTTCAGCAAATAATGGCCCTCCGGTAATATTGCTGACGGCCAAGTCCGAAGAAACCGACCGCATCATAGGCCTTGAAATAGGTGCCGACGATTATGTGGTGAAGCCATTCTCCCCGCGAGAGCTTGTGGCGCGGATCAAGGTGGTCCTCCGCCGTATTTCATCTGGTGCTCCCAAGGCAGATAAAATGGGCGAAAGCTTCAGCTTTGCTGGCTGGACTCTGAATACTGCCGAACAGACCCTACATGACCCCGACGGTGTCCTCGTCCCGCTATCGTCGGGGGAACACAGGATGCTCGAAGCGCTGGTGACACGTGCGGGCCAAGTGCTTACACGCGATCAGTTGCTCGACCTGACGCGCGGTCGTGAAGGAGGCCTCTTTGATCGTGCGATTGACAATCAGGTTAGCCGGCTGCGGCGCAAGATTGAGGCCGATGCCAAGGACCCACAGCATATCAAGACCATCTGGGGCGGCGGCTATCGCTTCTCCACCGAGGTGAAACGGCTATGAAGGGTTTTGGGGGCATCCGTATCTGGCCAAGGAGCCTGTATGCGCAGATCTTGCTCGTTGCAGCCTCGGCATTGCTGGTGGCGCAGGGCATCAATAGCGCATGGTTGCTGGCGGGAACGCGCAATCGGGCCATTGCAGAAACATCGGCCATGATCGTGAGCCGTGTTGCGAACCAGATTGAACGTCAGGAGGCGACGGGAACCCCGGTCGGCGCGGCCGACTGGTGGAATGCCCGACAGCAACGCGGTTTAGAAAGGCAAAGGCGGCGACCACCCGCAGTTGCGATTTCTGTCGACTCGGCGCCGGTGCAAATCGCGCGAGCGGAACTGAAGGAAGACTTGTCGGAGAGAGCGCAGGAGTTTCTGCGCCAGGGAGGCATTGACCTGTCCGATATCCGCATTTCTGCCGTTTCGGTCAATTTGCTGCCCAGCACCCTTCGCGATGCCCAATTACAGCGATGGCAGGCTGCCCGGTTTCGAAACCCTGACAAGCCTTTACCGGACAAAGCGGTCCTGTTTTCGGCGCGTCTGTCCGACGGAAAGTGGATAAATGCCGCAAGTCTGGTGCGGCCCAATGAAAATACCTCGATTTTTGCCCTGCTGTTGCAGACTTTCACCTTGTTCATTGCAGTCATGATTCCGCTTGCTCTGGTTGCCCACCGGATTGCCAAGCCGCTTTCGCAACTGACCGGGCGGGTGCAGCGCGTCGGCTTGGCGGAAGAAATCGAACCCTTGCCAGCCGAAGGCCCAGACGACGTCAAGCAACTGATTGACGCGTTCAATGCCATGCAATCGCGTGTTTCCAACCTGCTGGGCGAAAAAGACGTGATGCTCGGCGCTATCGGTCATGATCTGAAGACCCCGCTGGCTGCCCTGCGGGTTCGTGTAGAGTCGGTTGAGGACGATGAAGAGCGCGACAAGATGGCTGATACCATTGATGAGATGGTGACGATCCTCGACGACATATTGACACTGGCAAGACTCGGAAAGTCGGGTGAGACCATACAGTCGGTTGACATCGGCGCGTTGGTAGAATCGATATCCGAAGAATATCCAGCGGCAACCTTTGATGCGGGCGACATTCGGGTGATTGGCAATGTGCGCCCTATCCTGCTGCGCCGCGCGCTGCGTAACTTGATTGGCAATGCGATTACTTATGGGCAAGTTGCCGATGTGACAATTTCTGAAGCGCCTGGCCATGTCGAAATCATGGTGGATGATGATGGTCCGGGTATCGATCCCGACATGATCGACAGCATGTTCGAGCCGTTTACCCGCGCCGAAAAATCGCGCAGTCGCGCGACGGGTGGATCCGGGCTGGGCCTGACAATAGCCCGCGCCATAGCCCGCGCACATCGCGGGGATGTCACCCTGCAAAATCGTAGCGAGGGCGGGCTCCGGGCAATATTGTCGTTCCGAAAATAGCAAACCGGCCCCCGGAAGCGTCGATGTGGGACCGCATCCGGAGGCCGATGTCTTCGAGCGTAGCGGCATGATACCGCCGACCTCTGCCAACCGGCGCAGACTGCCACTTCAGATGGACCAGTATCGCAGCTTTCGCTGCTCAAGAAAGGCCGTCCAGCCGGTCTGGTTGTTAGAACGACTGATGCCGCCGGTTATTTAGCCCGTAGGCTGTGCTTTCCACGTTCCGCTATTCTGGAACTCTGGTTTTATGCCTGTTGCCTGCGGCAGGCGTTCACCTCCGTAGGCCGCATCGCCACCCGCCTTGCGTGCTTCGCGGGAATAATTCGGCGCGGAATAGCTGATGGCCGCCCGTTGGCGTGCCGGGGCAATGTCGGCATAGGGCGCTGGTACCGCGATGGCCGAAGCAGCGCGTGCCTCTTCTTCCGCCTTCAACCGCGCAGCCGCGAATTCTTTCTCATAGCGTTGCTGGAGCCGGACGGGATCGAGATTGTCGGCGGGCAGCGGTGTCCACACCCTTGGCTTAGGCCCCGGAAACGGCTCACGGCCCGCATGGCTGCGGAAAAAGGCTGAGGGGCGTCCGGCACTGCCTTTCCAGCTGTAAAAGCGGTGCGCGCCAATCGTACCGACGAAGGTTAGGCTGGGTGCCCAATAGGGATAGACATAAGTCGCATGATAATGCGTCGCCATCCCGACGGGCGCATATACCGATCCGGCCAAGGCCTCAGCCGCAACGCGTTGCGCCCGAAGCCAGGATGCCCGCGCCGGAATGCGAGCCATCGATCCATCGCAACTATAGCTGAACTGGCAACCCGTCGCTCGCTCGGAGCCCTGATAAATTACGCCGCACACGCTGTTTGGATAAGTCGGATGCCGCATGCGGTTCAGGATGACCTGCGCCACGGCGCGCTGACCCGCGTCGGGCTCATTTGCAGCTTCATAATAGATTGCATCGGTCAGGCATTTCAGAGCGCGGCTATGTTCCACAGTCCCGGCGCGCAAAACAAAGGGGCGTGCCGCATCCACCGTAAATTCACCAAGCAGCGCTTCGGTGTCTCCCTGCCCAGTTTCGACCGTCACGGGCGGAATCGCATAATTCTGGTCGAGATAGAAAAAGGCGGATCCAGGGAAATTCTCGTTGGGATATTCAGCATCCCATTTCAATGGGCTGCTATTCGGCGCAACATCGCCTTTACCGAAGGGAGCAATTTGTGCAACCGACGGCGCAATGGCCAGTAACGCAAAGGCAAGCAGTACCAGAATGATCTCGCGCGTTCCGATAAGGCGCGGTCGGGCAGGTTTGCGCTCCGGCCGTGTCCGCGGCGTCATCGCTTCATTGATATTCTCGTGTATCATCGCGCTTTGCAGAGAATCCCCGGACCGTATGAACAGTCCCGATACACCAAAGTTATACCACCCGTGCCGCCGATTTTCGGCCTGTGCCAGCTTGGGACGGCACCCGCGCCAAATGTTAAACCCTGTAAAATATGTTTTTATCACAGCACCTTATAAAAGGCGAGTGAGAACGATCCGGGTCATATCGATTGGCCGCAATCCAGTAATATGAATAACTTTAGTTAATCGTCAGGAAGTCTATGCGCATCGCACTATATCAACCGGATATCGCAGGAAATGTGGGTGCCGTGTTACGCACGGCGGCTTGCCTCGCCGTGCCGTGCGACATCATCGAACCGTGTGGCTTTGCCTTTTCAGAGCGGGCGCTGAAACGGTCCGGAATGGATTATGCTACGCAAGCCCAAGTGCATCGGCACGCTGATTGGGCATCTTTTCTGGCTTCGCTTAACGAGGAGCGCATCGTGCTTATGTCCAGTAAGGCTTCAACCCCCTTGCCGCACTTCAAATTTCGGCCGGATGATGTGATATTGATGGGATCCGAAAGCAGCGGCGCTCCTGTCGACGTTCACGAGCGTGCCGATGCCCGGGTCTATATTCCAATGGCGGCTGGATTTCGGTCCTTGAACATTTCGGTATCGGCTGGCATCGCATTGGCCGAGGGGCTAAGACAGACCCAGCAATTTCCGGGAGTAGAAATGTGACCCTATCCCTCGACACACGCCAGCAAGCAGCTCGCGAGTGGTTTGAATCCTTGCGAGACCGGATCTGTGCCGCGTTTGAGGCCATCGAACGTGAGGCAGGTTCGGACGCATCGTTCGAATATGTGCCTTGGGACCGGCTCGACCATGATGGATCGCCTGGCGGGGGCGGCGTTCGTGGCGTGATGAAAGGCAAGATATTCGAAAAAGTGGGTGTCAATGTCTCAACCGTAGGCGGAAGCTTCAACCCCGAATTTGCCAAGACCATTCACGGTGCAGCAGAAGACCCCAATTTCTTCGCGACCGGAATCAGCCTGGTGGCGCATATGGCCAACCCGCACGTGCCCGCAGTCCATATGAATACACGTTATCTGGTCACCACCAAAAGCTGGTTCGGGGGCGGCGCCGACCTGAATCCACCAATCCCCTATGAGGAGGATACAGCGGATTTCCACGCATGCCTGCGCGCTGCCTGCGCACCTTATGGGCCCGACGTCTACGAACGTTACCGGGCGTGGGCGGAGGAATATTTCTGGATACCTCATCGGGGCGTGCATCGGGGTGTCGGCGGTATTTTCTACGACCATCTGGAAAACAGCAGCGACGTCATATTCGAGCAGAATTTTGCCCTCACCCGAAGCGTGGGGGAGGCATTTCTCGAAATCTTCCCCAAGCTGGTGCGCCGCCGGATGAATCAGCCCTTCACCGAGGAAGAAAAGCAGGCGCAGCGCCGTTGGCGCGGACTATATGCCGAATTCAACCTTGTGTACGACCGTGGCACCACCTTCGGCCTGAAAACGGGTGGCAATGTCGATGCCATATTGATGAGCCTGCCGCCGGAAGTGGCGTGGGATTGATTGAGCTTTCCCACGGCGTAACACCGTTCGCCCTGAATAGCCTTGAAGCCGTATGGCTGAAGGGCGTATCGAAGGGTGCTTCGATACGGGACTTCGCTATTGCTCAGCACCTACTCGGAACGAACGGCAATAGAGGATGACTTACTCTCCTGTGCCTAACGGCCATATCGGCGCGATTGTGACCTCGCTCGAAATGACCAGCCGCCCCGCCCTGCGCGCAATGCCTGCGTCGGACTTGCGACTGGAGCGCTGGACCACGCCAGCACCCGACAAATATCGCGCACTCTACCGCCGGATCGGCGAGCGCTGGCTCTGGTTTTCGCGGCTCGAACTCGACGATGAAGCGCTATCGGCCATCATCCGCGACGCGCAGGTCCGCATTTGGGCGGTACTGGACCGGCGGGGGATCGAAATTGGCATTCTCGAACTCGATTTCCGCGAAAGAGGACAATGCGAAATTGCCTTTTTCGGACTGGTTCCTGAACTGTCGGGCAAGGGGTACGGCAAATGGCTGATGGCAATGGCGTTGCAGGCCGGATGGAGCGAGCCGGGCATCGAGCGGATGTGGGTGCATACCTGCACTTTGGACGGTCCCGGCGCGCTGAACTTCTATATCAAGTCGGGCTTCAAACCGTATAAACGCCAGATAGAAACTTTCCCCGACCCGCGCCTCACCGGCCTCCTTCCCCGCCATGCAGCGCCGCAGATTCCGATCATCGCATGAATATAGATTGGGAAATCTCCGAAGGCTTTACGCCCTATCCAGACGCCGTTGCGCGAATGGAAAAGTTGCAGACCGCTATCCGCGATGATGGTGCGCGCGAACTCATCTGGCTGCTCGAGCACCCCCCGCTTTACACCGGCGGCACCAGTGCGGACCCTGCCGAACTGCTCAGTCAGCAATTCCCCGTCTACGATACCGGGCGCGGCGGGCGCTACACCTACCACGGACCTGGTCAGCGGGTGGGCTATGTCATGCTCGACCTTGCCAAACGCTGCAAGGACGTCCGCTGCTATGTCCATGCCCTTGAGGGTTGGGTGATAGATGCACTCGCCCGCTTCGGGGTCGAAGCGCGCCGCGCCGAGGGCCGGATAGGCATCTGGTGCGATACCAAAGACGGTCAGGAGGCAAAAATTGGCGCCATCGGCGTGCGTATCCGCCGCTGGGTCACGATGCATGGCTTTGCGGTTAACGTATCGCCGGACTTGACGCATTTCGGGGGCATCGTCCCTTGCGGCATCCCCGAATATTCGGTCACCAGCCTCGCCGATCTCGGCATCGACGCAACGCTCCACGATTTCGATGAAGCGCTTGCAGACACCCTGCCAGGCTTCCTCAACAGTCTTGCCAAAGCAGGCGGAATTTGTACGGTCGCGGCCGATTAGACATTTGGAGGAAACATGCGTTACGCAGCCCTAGCTTTAGCCCTGCTCGCCCTGACGGCATGCGGGGGAAACAAGGAAGATAATCAGGTCACCGAGACGCGGATGGACGACCTCGACAGCCTCGAAGGCACGATCAGTGACGACATGATCAACACCGATGAGTTGACCGATGAAGCGCCGATCGAGGCGGCGCCATCTCCGGATGGAAAGGCTTCAGCAAAGAGCGAAGACAAGGCGGCAGATGAACCTGAAGAGCCGTCATCTACCAAGACGGACGATAAAGCCGCCACAGAATGAAGCTTGCCGAGCAATTTAAGTTGCCATGCGGCGCGGTGCTCAAAAATCGTGTCGCCAAGGCTGCGATGACCGAGGGGTTGGCTGACATATCCGGTCGGCCCACGGCAGAGTTGGATAAACTTTACGGCCTGTGGGCGGACGGCGGGGCCGGTTTGCTGTTGTCTGGCAATGTGCAGATCGATGCCGATCATTTGGAACGGCCGGGGAATGTCATTATCGACCGCCTTCCCGATGACGAGATGCGCGCCGCACTCCAGCGCTGGACGGCGGCAGCGACACGTGCCGGCACGCATTTCTGGGCGCAGATCAGCCATGCCGGACGGCAGACGATGAAGACGGTCAATCCACGACCGAAGGCACCATCTGCCGTCAAGCTCGGGCTTCCGGGCGGGCAGTTCGGGGTGCCGGTTGCGCTGACCGAGGATGAAATCCTGAACCTTATCAGTCGCTTCGGGCAGGCGGCGAAGGCCTGTCAGGATAACGGATTTACCGGCGTCCAAATCCATGCCGCGCATGGCTATTTGATCTCGCAATTCCTGAGTCCGCGCAGCAATCAGCGCGAGGACCGCTGGGGCGGCAGCCTTGAAAACCGCGCGCGATTTTTGATGTTCACGATCAACACCATACGCCAACTCGTCGGCCCCGAATTCCCGGTCGCCGTCAAACTAAACAGCGCGGATTTCCAACGCGGCGGCTTTGCGTTCGAGGAGAGCTTACAGGTCGCACGCTGGCTGCAGGATGGCGGCGTCGATCTTGTCGAAATTTCGGGCGGTACCTATGAACAGCCCAAACTACTCGGCATCGAAGGTCTGGAAGCGGAAGAAGACCAAAATGTCGCGCCATCGACACTGGCGCGCGAAGCCTATTTTGTTGATTTTGCCAAGGCGATGAAGGCCGAGCTGTCAATCCCGCTGATGGTAACGGGCGGGTTCCGTACGGCATCTGCCATGGAACAGGCCCTTAAATCAGGCGCTGCAGACCTCATCGGATTGGGCCGCCCGATGTGCGTAATGCCGGAGGCTCCGAAAAGACTGTTTGGCGGCATGGCGATGTTGCCGCGTACCGAGAACCAGTTGAACCTGTTCCCCGAATGGCTTTCCGGCTTGCGCAAGCTCAAAACCATGCGCGGGCTGGAGGGCTTTGCCGTGCAATATTGGTTCTACAGCCAGATATATGCGCTTGGACGGACCGGACGGACGAGGCTCGATATGACGGTTTTCGAGGCGATGCGGGAGGTCGAGGCCTATCAGAAACAGTGGCTTAAGGATCGTAAAGCAGCGCTCCAATGACAAAAATTGGCGTCTGACGGTTTAGGATTAATCCCCCTCGCCAGGGTCCGCGCTGAAATATTTGTCGAACTTGCCTTCCTCACCCTTATGCTCGTCGGCATCGGCCGGCGGTTCGCGGCTGGAGGTGATGTTAGGCCATTCGGCGCTATAAGTGGCGTTCAGTTCAAGCCACTGCTCAAGGCCGCTTTCGGTGTCGGGCAAAATCGCTTCGGCCGGGCATTCAGGTTCGCACACGCCGCAATCGATGCACTCGTTCGGGTTGATGACGAGCATATTCTCGCCCTCATAAAAGCAATCCACCGGACAGACTTCGACACAGTCCATATATTTGCAGCGGATACAGGCATCGGTCACTACATACGTCATTGGCAACTCACTCCCCAATCGCCCGCCCAAAACCCGTTACAGTGCGGTGCTGATATGCCTGCCTATTGGCAGTCCGCCTTGCAAGTCAACGGGGGATTATCGCTATAGCGCAATTTTTATTCGAGCAGTTGATAGCAAAGCTGCGCCTCTGGCGCCGGGCCGCGGCGCTGTGGCATCGTGACTAGTTTAAGCGTAAGTACGCCCTCACCTCTGGGCAAGGTGACAACGTCGCCGACTGCAACGGTAGCACTGCCCTTTTCGATACGTCGGCCGTTGAGGCGAATGTGCCCTGCCTCGGCCCAACCCTGCGCCAGCGTGCGGCTTTTAGCAATACGGAGGAAGAAAAGCAGCCTGTCGATACGCAATTTAGAGCTTCAGCCCTTTGAGCGCGGCCAGTTGCAAGGCGAGTTCTGACGGCGGCGAAGTTGGTTTTGGCGTCGGCGGCGAACGGTCCGGTTTGCCTTTCGGTTTCACCCGTTCTGGCCGCGCGCGCTGCTGGCGCTGTTCTTGCGGGCGTGGTTTGGGCAGGCCGATCCAGCGCCAATGGGTCAGGACGACGGGTTGTGGCGGCGTAGGTTCGACAGCAGAAATACCTTCTCCAATCCCAACTTCGTCATTCCCACGAACGCGGGAATCCAGCTCCTGACCTGTCGGCTCTTCAGTCGGGTCAGTCGTCATCTCCGGCTCAGGAGATGGACCCCCGCCTTCGTGGGGGTGGCGGTCTGTAGAGGGGACGGAGAGTGTTTGCTCTGCGTCCGCCACCGGCGCCTCTGCCACCCGAAACCCCGCATCGCGCATCAGCGCCTTCAGTCCCGCCTCGCTGATCCCCAGTGAGGTTGCGAAGGCCATATCCATGCCGAACACATTGGCTTGCCCTCGCGCTTCATGCGCTTTCTTGATCACCCGCTCCGCAAGATCGATACGGACATATTCATCCCCGATGCGACGGTATCCGGCATTGCGCGCTTCACCTGGATGCACAAATTTCCAGTCTTTGAGATGAACCGCACTTTCCGGCGGAAGCTGTGGCATCGCACGTCCGTCACGGGCGGCAAATAATGCTGCACGCCATTTGGCGGCGGCAGGCTTCAGCGCGGCATGGTGATAGATATCGAGCGCCCCGAAGACGATACCGCCTTTCCGTGCGGCCCCGCGTGCTTCCTTGGGCAAAGCGGCAATTGCGTCGGCGAGATAGTGCCGCCCGGCAATCCCGCCTTCGTCGGCCAGACGCACCGCAAGTGCGCGGACATTGCCGTCGATGTCGGGCTGTTGCGCCAGTTCCTGCAAGCCGACAATGCCGCCCATCGCCTTGGCCAGCTGCGTCTCGATCCAGCTCTCGGCGCGCGTGACAATTTCACGAAGCGCATCGCCTTCAAGACCCGCCACGGCCTTTACCGGCGCGAACGCGGGCTGCATCAGGCTACGCCCTTTGGCGAGCAACCCGAGCAGTTCCTCTTTCCAGAAAATGGCAGGCTTGCCCTCGCCATCCGGTCCAAGCGAAAATTCGCTATCGTCCGCCATTGCCACGTCCCTCGCCTTTTGCCTCAAATGCGCTGCCAGATGTCTTTCTGCAGCAGCCAATAGCAGTTTACGGTCACCCGCTTTTGCCGCCGGGTCAACCCGAAACGCAAAGCCCTGTAAAGTCCCAATGTCTTCACCGTCGACCAGCACATGCCTGTCTGCGCCGATTTCGACCGGCAACAAGCCGGTGTCGGTGGCGCCTTTTCGCAGCAACATCGAGGTCCGCTTGTCGACAAAACGCTGGCGCAATGCGCTGTGCAGCGCATCCGACAGCTTTTCCTCCAACCCCCTCGCACGCTCGGCCATTGCTGCGGGATCAGCCAGCCAGTCGCCCCGGTGGGCAACATATGTCCAGGTCCGCACTGCAGCGATGCGCGCCGACAGTGTATCTACATCACCCTGTATGCTGTCGAGTCGCGCCAATTCGCTGGCGTAGAGTGAGTGCGGGATGGCCCGTTCGTTCTGCCCGAGATGCTGCCAGAGCGACGCCACGAAGCGGCCGTGATGTTCCTCACCCATCTGGCGGAAATCGGGCAGGCTTGCGATCTCCCAGAGCCGCGCGACATCGCTCGCGTGGCGCAGCAGCGCGGTGACTTCAGGCATATCGGCCAGCCGCTTGAGTACCAGAAGGTCGATAGCCTTTGGTGCTGGCAGCAGTCCGGGACGGTTCGGTTTGCTCTCCAGATCGGCAATCAGCGTCGCGATGGTGTCGAAGCGCGGTTCGGCCTCGCGCCAATACAACCAGTCGAGTCTTGGAAATTCATGATTCTCGATGGCCAGTACTTCTTCGGGCGTAAACTCGCTCCCCTCACCTGCCAGCGTGCCGAAGCTGCCATCGCGCTGGTGCCGCCCGGCGCGCCCGGCGATTTGCGCCATCTCGGCGACCGTCAGCCGTCGTCTGCGCGCGCCGTCGAATTTCGACAGGCTGGCAAATGCAACATGCGAGACGTCCAGGTTCAGCCCCATGCCGATGGCGTCGGTCGCGACCAGATAATCCACCTCGCCCGACTGGAACATTGCGACCTGCGCATTGCGCGTGCGCGGCGACAGCGCCCCCATCACCACCGCCGCCCCGCCACGCATCCGGCGCAGCGTTTCGGCAACCGCATAAACCTGCTCGATAGAGAAGGCGACAATTGCCGAGCGTTTCGGCAGCCGGGACAGCTTCTTTGCGCCCGCGTAACTCAAGGTCGAAAAACGGGGGCGTGAGATGATCTCGGCTTCGGGCAAAAGACTTCGGACCAGCGGGCGCAGGCTTTCCGAACCGAGGATCATCGTCTCCTCGCGCCCGCGCGCATGCAGAATCCGGTCGGTAAAGATATGTCCGCGCTCGGGGTCAGCCCCGAGTTGCGCTTCGTCGATGGCGACAAAGGCCACGTCGCGGTCAATAGGCATCGATTCCACCGTGCAGATATGCCAACGCGCTTGCGGCGGTTCGATCCGCTCCTCTCCGGTAATCAGCGCGACCTGATTGGCACCCTTGACCGCGACCACACGGTCATAAATCTCTCGCGCCAGCAGCCGCAGCGGAAAGCCCATCATCCCGCTCGAATGGGCGCACATACGCTCTACGGCGAGATGGGTCTTGCCGGTATTGGTCGGGCCGAGGATGGCGGTGAGGGAGGATTTGTTCAACGCAACAACTTCAATTAAACCTCGACCTTGTCATTCCCGCGAACGCGGGAATCCATGGCCGACCCCATCCGCGCAACCACACGGTCAGTTCAAACCGAAAGTGCAGGCCATGGATTCCCGCGTTCGCGGGAATGACAAAGATGGAGGTTGTTGGTTGGGTTGGCAACATAGTCGGTCCCTTATTGACCGCTAGTTTCCGCCACCAGTTCCTTCAAGGTAACGCTCGTATCCCCCAGCAACTCCGCCGCAAAGCTCATACCTTCAACCACCAGCGCCCGCCCCTGCACATAATCCTTGGTCGCATTGACACAATCGAGCGCGATGACCTTGCCTTGCTTGAGGTAAATCATCGAAAAACTCCGCACTGCCGGATCGCCGCGAACCACGGTCGCGTCATAACCGACCGACAGCCCCACGGTCTGCAACCGCAGATCATATTGGTTCGACCAGAACCATGGTACTGCATGATAGGCGGTCAGCTCGCAGGTGATGCTCTTCGCCACCGCATTGGCCATGTCGTTGGCATTCTGAACCGATTCGACGCGCATGATCGTGCCGCCGGCAAAACTGTTGGCGTGCGCGGCGCAATCGCCGATCGCATAGACATCGGGTAATGTCGTACGGCAATATTCATCGACATCGACGCCGTTGCCGCCGGCCGCACCGGCCGTCAGCAGCGGCCCCACTGCGGGAATGATCCCGATGCCAACGACAACCATCTGCGCAGGCACGACATCGCCGTCACCCAGCCGGACGCCGGTCACATGTTCATCACCTTCAATCGCAGTTACCTCGACATCCAACCGAACATCGACGCCATGCGACCGATGTTCGGCCTCATAAAAGCGCGACAGCGGTTCTCCGGCAACACGGGCGAGCACGCGGTCCATTGCCTCGAGTACAGTCACCTTCTTGCCTATTTTGCGCAGCACGGCGGCTGCCTCAAGTCCGATATAACCGCCGCCGATAATTGCAATCTCGGCAACATCATCGATGCCCTCCAGCATCGCATCGACATCGGCGCGGGTCCGAACGACATGTACGCCCGACAGGTTGGCTCCATCGCATTGCAGCCAGCGCGGGCTGCCGCCGGTCGCCCAGATCATCTTGCCATAGCTGATAACTTCGCCATCCGCCGTCGTCACCGAATAAGCACCCGCATCGACAGTCTCGACCCGCCTGCCGAGCAGCATGTCGATTTGGCGTTCTGCCCAGAAGGCTTCGGGCCGAATCTTTATGCGCTCGAAAGCCTTTTCGCCCGCAAAATAATCTTTCGACAGCGGTGGGCGCTCATAGGGATATTCAGGCTCTGCATTGATGATGCCTATGCTGCCTTCGAACTTCGCTTGGCGCAACGCAATCGCGGCCTGCGCCCCGCCATGCCCGCCGCCGACAATCAGCACATCAAATTGCAGCATGGCAGACATCCTTTTGTTCAAAGAGCATGGTGATGCGTAAGGAAAAGGACATTAGCTGGCTAGCCCCTAAGCTTGCGATGGCCCCAAATAGCTGGCAGAGCAACGCTATGACAAGCATGACATTAGACTTTGCCCTGGGCGAAAATGCCGAGATGATCCGCGATACGACCCGACGTTTCGCAACCGATAAAATCGCACCGCTCGCCAGCAAGATCGATGCGGACGACTGGTTCCCGCGTGAAGAATTATGGACGGCGATGGGAGAGCTCGGGCTGCATGGAATTACTGTGGACGAGGAAGATGGTGGCCTTGGCCTCGGCTATCTGGAGCATGTCGTTGCGGTCGAGGAAGTCAGCCGTGCGTCGGCCTCGGTCGGCCTGTCTTACGGCGCACACAGCAATCTCTGCGTCAACCAAATCCGCCGTTGGGCCTCACCCGAACAAAAGGCCAAATATCTCCCAAAACTGATCTCGGGAGAACATGTCGGGAGCCTGGCCATGTCCGAGGCGGGCGCAGGGTCGGACGTGGTTTCCATGAAACTGAAAGCCGATTCCGTGCAGGGCGGCCATGTGCTCAACGGCACCAAATTCTGGATCACCAACGCGCCTTATGCCGATACGTTGGTGGTCTATGCCAAGACCGCCCCCGAAAGCGGTTCGCGCGGCATCTCGGCCTTCCTGATTGAAAAGGAAGACGAGGGATTTGGAATCGGCCAGAAGATCGAGAAGGTCGGCATGCGCGGTTCGCCCACGGCAGAATTGGTGTTTGACGACTGTTTCATCCCCGAAGACCGCATCATGGGCCCGCTCCACGGCGGGGTGGGCGTATTGATGTCGGGCCTCGATTATGAACGCGTGGTTCTCGCCGGACTGCAGCTGGGCGTGATGCAGGCGTGTCTCGATGTCGTGTTGCCCTATGTCCGCGAGCGCAAGCAGTTCGGCAAACCGATCGGCACGTTCCAGTTGATGCAGGCCAAGGTCGCCGACATGTATGTCGCACTCAATTCGGCGAGGTCTTACGTCTACAACGTCGCCAAGGCCTGCGATGCTGGCCAGACCACGCGCTTCGATGCAGCAGGAGCCATCCTGCTTGCCTCCGAAAGCGCGGTAAAAGTTGCCGGCGAGGCAATTCAGGCTTTGGGCGGGGCAGGATACACGAAAGACTGGCCGGTCGAGCGTTATTGGCGCGATGCCAAACTGCTTGATATCGGCGCGGGAACAAATGAAATCCGACGCATGTTGATTGGCCGTGAACTGATTGGAGCAGCGTGAACGGACCAGTTGAATGGATTGCCGCAATGGGCACCATGCTTGCCGCCGCGCTCGTGGCGGCCGACTATAGCCGCCGGGTCACCGGGATTGGTTTTGTCCTGTTCGCAATCGTATCGTGCCTGTGGGTCTATTCGGGCCTCACCGCACCCGACGGGATGCCGCTTGCGATCCAGAATGGCGTCCTGCTGCTCATCAATCTGTTCGGCGTCTGGCAATTTCTGATTAGCCGCAAGAAAAAGGCCGAGATTGAAAAGGCCGAGGAGATTGCCGGGCAAGCAAAGCGGGAAGTAGCGCAGGAGGCAGCGGCATGACTCGCCCTGTCCTTGGCATTATCGCTTGCAACCGCATCGTGGGCACGGAAAGCGCGCAGGCGGTGATGGATCGTTATATCCGGGCGGCGATGACCTATGCCGATGTCGCGGCGCTGATCGTGCCATCCTTACCGGACCTGATGACCGCGGCAGAAGTTGCGCCCAGGCTCGACGGCATATTGCTCACCGGCAGCCCTTCGAATGTGGGCACCGCCCGATATGGTGAGGATGGCGGTGAGGGTCCGTTCGACGACGCCAGGGACGAGATCGCGCTATCGATGGTCGACCGGATGATCGATGCGCAGAAGCCCGTATTCGGTATCTGTCGCGGTTTTCAGGAAATCAATGTCGCCTTGGGTGGAACGCTTCGCCGCGACACCAGCGCGAGCGAAGACCTGCTCCCCCATCATGCTCCGGACGCGGTCGGTTTCGATGCCATGTTCGATCACCGCCATCCGGTGCACCTCGCCGATGGCGGCATGCTTGCCAGCGCTTATGCTAAAGCCTCTCTCGACGTAAATTCGGTGCACTATCAAGGTATCGGCAGACTAGCAGACGGCCTTTCGGTCGAAGCCCGCGCACCTGATGGCCTGGTTGAGGCCTATAGCGCCCGTCCGAATGGCGCACCTTTGCTCGCGGTGCAATGGCATCCGGAATGGGGAACGGAGAACGATCCGGACTCCCAAACCTATTTTCAGCTTCTCGGAAAAGCGTTAAGAGGCGAATTATGAACCGGTGCATCACCCGTTATAATCGCTACCAGGCGCGGATCGGCTTTTCGCCCTAATTTTCTTTGGTTCACGCAGAGTTCGCAGAGGACGCAGAGAGTCCTTGGTGAAAGTATACTCTGCGATCTCTGCGCCCTCTGCGCGAACCCATGAAAAGGAAATCCGATATGCCCCGCAATTACGACATCGCCGAACTTCGCCGCCTCGACATCGCCCATCACCTTCCTGCCCAGGCCGACTGGCAGGAAATCGAAAATCTGGGCGGCAGCCGCATCATCACCCATGCCGAAGGCTGTTACATATATGACGGCGATGGTAACCGTATCCTCGATGGCATGGCCGGCCTATGGTGCGTCAATGTCGGCTATGGCCGTGAGGAACTTGTTCAGGTTGCTGCCGAGCAGATGCGCGAGTTGCCATTTTATAACACCTTCTTCAAAACCGCGACGCCGCCAACGGTGCTGCTCGCCGAGAAGATTGCCAGCCTTACGCAAAACCGCCTGCCACACGTGTTTTTCAACGCCTCCGGCTCCGAAGCGAATGACACGATCTTCCGTCTTGTACGCCAATATTGGAAGCTGAAAGGCGAGCCCAAGCGCAAGACTTTCATCAGTCGCTGGAATGCCTATCACGGATCGACGGTCGCTGGCGTTTCATTGGGCGGCATGAAGGCCATGCACCCCATTGGCGACCTCCCCATCCCCGGCGTCGAGCATGTCCGCCAGCCTTACCAGTTCAACGAGGGCCGCGACATGACGCCCGAAGCCTTCGGCACTGCCTGCGCCGAGGCGATCGAGTCGAAAATCTTCGAGGTCGGCCCCGAAAATGTCGCCGCCTTCATCGGGGAGCCGGTGCAGGGCGCGGGCGGCGTGATCATCCCGCCGGCCAATTATTGGGCGCAGGTGGAGGCAATCTGCCGCAAATATGGCATCCTCCTGATTTGTGACGAGGTCATCTGCGGTTTCGGACGCACCGGTAACATGTGGGGTCACGAAACCATGGGCGTGAAGCCCGACATTATCGCGATGGCCAAGGGGCTGTCATCGGGTTACCTCCCGATCTCCGCCGTCGCGGTCAGCGCCAACATTATCAAGGTGATGAAAACCGGCGGCGATTTCGTCCATGGCTATACCTATTCAGGTCATCCGGTCGCTGCCGCCGTTGCGCTTCGCAATATCGAGATCATGGAGCGTGAAGGACTGGTCGAAAAGGTGCGGAGCGAGACCGGCCCCTATCTGGCGGAGGCGCTGGCGACGTTGAACGATCACACGCTCGTAGGGGAAGCCCGCTCAATTGGTTTGCTTGGCGCGGTCGAGATTGTCGCGGACAAGGCGACTGGCGCCCGGTTCGGTGGGGCGGAAGGCACCGCTGGCCCTATGATACGCGACATCTGCATCCGCAATGGGTTGATGGTCCGCGGCATTCGCGACAGCATCGTGATGTGCCCGCCTCTGGTCATCAGCACACAGCAGATTGACGAGCTGGTCGGCATCATCCGCAAATCGCTTGACGAGGCCGAACCGAAGTTGCGGGCAATTTGACCGAATCCTCCCCATCGACTTGCGATGGGGAGGATAAAGTGCCGCTAGACAAATCCCGTTCACCCGCTACCAACCCGCCATGCAAAAAACACTATCGCTGCTCGTCATCTCCGCGCTATTCGCAACCCCGGTCATCGCCGCCCCCGAACCGGCCAAACCGAAGCCGCCGACCCTGTCCTGCAAAACCGCAGCTGCCGACGGCCTGAGCTACACGGTCATCAAGGCGGGCAATGGCGATAAGCCGGGCGCGGATTCAAGGGTGAAGGTAAACTATGCCGGCTATTTGAATGCGGACGGAAGCGAGTTCGACAAAGGCGAAGGCGCGCAGTTCAAGGTCGGCGGCGTCATCCCCGGTTTTGCCGAAGGGTTGCAACTCATGCAGCCTGGCGGCAAATATCGCCTCTGCATTCCTGCAGCGCTTGGTTATGGCGAGGCAGGGACCGGGCCGATCCCGGCCAATGCCGATCTGGTATTTGAGGTCGAGCTGCTATCCTTCACCACGCCGCCGCCGAAGCCGATCATCGCAGAAGCCGACCGCGCCTGCACGCAAACGACCGCGTCGGGTCTGGGCTATACGTCTGTCAAGCCGGGTAATGGCAGAGCACCAACCGACGCCGATATGGCATTGGTCGATTTTACCGTTTTCGACGCCAAAAGCGGAGTGGTCCAGGAAAAGCGCGAATGGGAAAAAATCCCGCTCAGCCAGGCGACTGCGATTTTTGGGGAGGGTCTGAAAATGATGCAGGTAGGTGCAACATATCGCTTCTGCATGCCGAAGCCCGCAGAAGCGCGCGAGGCGGGCCCCGAAAGCAACATCATAGTCAGCCTGATCGACGTCAGGCCCGCGCCGGTAGCGGAAGACTGAAGGTCAGCTCAACAGCACCACGGGGCTGTCTGCCCGCCAGTGCATGCTGACCTTATCATCCCAAGTGAAGTCCTCCTGATCATGGCGTGACAGGTTGGGCCGGGACACGCGGATCATCTGGCCACCTTCAAGCTGGATTTCGTAGAGCGTGATGTCGCCGAGGTAGCTCATCCCTTTAATGGTTCCCCGCGCAAGATTGTGCCCCTCCGGCGCGTCCCGTGCGGCGGCACGGATGGCTTTGCCTTCGCCGGGGACGTGGAGGTAAATCTTCTCCGGGCGCAGCGCGACCCACACGTCGGCACCATGCGGACCGGTTACGCCATGGTTGAGATAGACTTTGCCCAAGCCCGGACAATCGACTGCGGCCCGATCCGGTTCGTCCAGCGTCAGCTTTCCTTCAAAGATGTTCACCGAGCCGACGAAATCGGCGACGAAGCGGTTGGCGGGATATTCATAAAGGTCAGACGGGGCAGCAAGCTGCGCCACCTCGCCCTTGCTGATAACCGCAACACGACTTGCCATCGACAAAGCTTCATCCTGATCGTGCGTTACTGTGACGAAAGTGATGCCCACATTGTCCTGCAAGTCGGATAGCTCAAATTGCATTTGCGCGCGTAGCTTGGCGTCGAGCGCTGAAAGCGGTTCGTCAAGCAACAATACCTTGGGCCGCATGACCAAGCTGCGCGCCAATGCCACACGCTGCCGCTGGCCCCCGGACATCTGATCGGGCATCCGATCCTCGAACCCGCCCAGCTTCACCAGCTCCAGCGCTTCCTGCACACGCTCCCTGATCTCTGTCTTTCCAACCCCTGCGATGCGCAGGCCATAACCGACATTGTCGGTCACATTCATATGCGGAAAAACCGCATAGCTTTGGAACACCATGTTCACCGGTCGCTTGTTGGGCGGCACCAGGCTCATGTCCTGTCCATCGATGATAATCTGCCCTTCGGTCGGCATTTCGAATCCAGCGATCATGCGAAGAAGGGTGGTCTTGCCGCAGCCCGACGGGCCAAGCAGTACGAAAAACTCGCCGGCAAGGATATCGAGGCTGACATTGTCGACCGCAGTCACCTTGCCGAACCGTTTAGAGACGTTGCGTATCTGAATGATGGGGGATTTCGCTTCGGTCATATCAGTGTGTTTCTGCAATGCCCTTCACGCCCTGCAATTTCAGCGCGATGAAGGTGAGGATGACGGTGAGCAGGATGAGAATTGTTGAGGCGGCATTGACCTCCGGAGTCACCGAGAAGCGGACCATCGAATAAACCTTCACGGGAAAAGTAATCGTATCCGGTCCGCTGGTGAAGAAAGTGATGACGAAATCATCGAGGCTTAATGTGAAGGCCAAAAGCGCGCCCGCCACCAAACCCGGTTTGATATGCGGCAGCAGGACATCGCGAAACGCCTGCCATTCGCTTGCGCCCAGGTCCTTCGCCGCCTCTTCCTCCTCCTTGTTAAAGCTCGCCAGCCGCGCCCGGACGACCATCGCAACAAAGGGGAAGCAGAAAGTGATATGCGCGATGGTGATCGCCGACAGGTTGAGCGGCCATGCAAGATCGGTCGGCCAATCAATCTTTGCGAAGAAGATCAGGAAGGCGACGCCGAGACAGATTTCCGGCACGATGATCGGCAGCGACATTGTACCCTCGACCAGTCCCTTGAACGGGAAGCGGAATCGCCACAGCATCACCGCCGCCAGCGCACCGATGACGAGACTGACAATTGTCGCCAGAAAAGCAATGGTCAGCGAATTGACCATCGCCTCCACAAGGCTGTCGTTGTTCAGAGCCTTCTCATAATATTTGAGCGTAAAGCCCTTCCACTCGATATTGCGCCTGCTGTCGTTGAAGCTGAAAATCATTAGGACAAGCAACGGCGCGTAGAGGAACAACATGGTCAGCCCGACCCAGCTGCGCATCCACAATTTGCGGGTATATTCGAGCGGCGCGATAGGAGCAGAGCGGCCAAACATCAGCGCGCCTCTTTCACTTTGTTTGCACGCATCGACTGCAATGCGATCAGGATGAACATCGCGTAGATTAACAGGAACGACAGTGCCGCACCGAACGGCCAGTCGTTGGCGCGCTTGAACTGCCGCTCGATGACATTCGCAATCATCTGGCTGTCGGTGCCGCCCATCAGGTCGGGGGTCAGATATGCACCCAAAGCCGGGATAAGCGTGATCATGACACCCGCCACAATTCCGGGAGCGGCTAGCGGGACCACGACTTTCATAAAGGTCTTGAAATGCCCAGCGCCCAAATCGAGGCTCGCTTCGATAAGGCTTTTGTCCAGCCGGTCGAGCGCCGAATAAAGCGGCAGTACCATGAAGGGCAAATGGACGTAGACCAGCCCGAGCACCACCGCGAAATTATTGTATAGTAATTGCACTGGCGTCCACGCCTCCAGTGGCTGCATCCCGACCAACGTCCGCAACCAGCTAGCGCCTTCCCACAGCCCACCAAGGCCTTTGTTCATATAACCGTTGGTTCCCATCAGCGCCATCAGCGCATAGGTACGGATAAGAAGGTTGGTCCAGAACGGCAGCATGATGCCCAGCAGCAACCACGGTCGCCATTTTGGCGCTGCAAAAGTAATAGCCATCGCCACCGGAAAGCCGACGATCAGGCAAATCAGCGTAGTCAGCGCCGCTACCGCAAGGCTTTTCAGGAAGATCGAGAGATACAGCCACTCGGTCGCGCGCTTGTAATTGTCGAGAGTGCCCGAAATTTCGATGCTGGCAGGGCCAGCGTTCTGGCCAAAACTATAGAGCCAGACAATGGCCATTGGCGCGATGAAGAACAGGGCGAGCCAGAAGACAGGCGCCGTTGCAATCGCGGCAAACGGTTTCTTCTGGCCCTTCCAGTCCTGCAACGCGCCGGACACGTTTAGGCCGCCCGCACGCGGGTGAAGGCCTCCTCATATTTCGGCTGAAGTTCCGGATTGAACTTCGCATATTCACATTTCGCCAGCACATCCGCCGGGGGGAAGATGACTGCGTTGTTCTTGTAATCCTCTGGCATTAGCGCCTTCGCCGCATCATTCGGCGTTGGATAGAGAATTGTCTCGGTAATCTTCTTCCCCGCCTCTGCATCGAGGAGATAGTTGATAAAGGCATGCGCGTTCTTCGGATGCGGCGCACCCTTGGGGATGCAGAGATTATCGGAATTCAGCTGGCTGCCTTCCTTGGGAATGACAAAACCGATGTCCGGATCCTCAACCATCGCCTGCGCAATGTCGCCATTATATTCGAGGACGACATCGACCTCGCCCTTGAGCAGCAGGTCCTGACCATTATCTTCATGGAAGGATTTGATGAAAGGCTTTTGCTTGATCATCATGGCCTCTATGGCCTTGATATCGGCATCGGTAAGGCCGTTGACCGACTTGCCCATATATTTGCCATAAAGCCGGAACATGTCGCCGGCCTCGGACAGCACCGCGATGCGTCCCTTATACTGATCGGAATCTAACAGCACCTTCCAGCTATCGGGAACGCCCTGTACCTTCGACTTGCGATAACCGATGCCCAGCGCCAGCCATGTATATGGCATCGAATATTTGCGCGCCGGATCATAAGGCACATCCTGATAATCCTTGGCGACATTTTTGAAGTTCGGAATTTGAGCCTTGTCGAGTTCAACGAGCATATCCGCCGCCGCCATGCGTTCGACAAAGTCGTTCGACGGCACGATCACATCATAGCCCTGATTGCCCGCGCGCAATTTGGCAAACAGCTCATCGTTGCTGGCGAACAGCGTCATGTTCACATCGACGCCCGCGCTGTCTTTATAGTCTTCCAGCGTGGTTTCGCCGATATAGGTATCCCAGTTATAAAAGTTCAGCTTTGCCTCTTCGCCATTGGCAAGCTTCGCCGCTTCCTTTTCGCCGCACCCCGCAAGCGCACCGGTCAGCGTAAAGCCGACTGCGGCCACGCCCATGCCCTTGAGCATTGCGCGACGGTTGCTGCCTGCGTGCAAAAATGTCTTGAAGTCCATGTTTTTTCTCCCGGCTGACCCTGGTTCCCGCAGGCAACATGCTGAACCAAATCGCAGGCTTAGAAAAGCCCCTTTTTTCCGGCCTTTGGGGCGCAATTTAATTGCTTTCAACCGCAATTATTGTGCGGTGCAGCATCGGCTTCAGCCTGCGGGTTTTGCCTCTGCATCCACAGCCGCCTGCACTGCTTTGTAAAAGCCTTCCCGCTGCTGTCCGACCGTGTCAGGGTCGGTCGCTTTAGGCCAGTTGCTGTTCGACGCAATCACGAGGCGGCGCTTGGGATCGATGAAGATGCCCTGCCCGAAAATGCCCTGCGCGGCATAGCTGCCATCATCATACGTCCACCATTGAAAGCCATAGCCTTTACCCGGAACGCCGATATCCGCCTGCTTGGTGGTCGCGGGCGTCGTCCAGTCATCGGGCAGCACCGGCTTGCCATCGACCATCGCACCGCCGAGCATGAACAAGCCGAAGCGCGCATAATCGCGGGTCGACGCTTGCATGCAGCAGCCGCTGATTTCATGTCCGGTCGAACCAAGCAGCCAGCTGCCATCTTGCTCCATCCCGAACGGTGCCCAGATTTTTTCTGACAGATATTCGGCAAGCGTCTTCTTCGTCGCAGAGCTGACGAGCACACCGATCAAATTGGTTTCACCTGTTTTGTAGACCCATTTGGTGCCCGCAGGGGCTTCACGCGGCAATTTGCGCATATAACTGACGGTAACGTCCATGCCGTTCTCCGCCTTGTGCTGGCTAAACAGGGCGACATCCGATTTGGGATCGGCATAATCCTCGTTCCATTTCACGCCAGAGGTCATCGTCAAAAGCTGACGGATCGTCACGTCGTCGTAGGCAGAGCCTTTGAGGTCGGGGATATAGGACGACACCTTGTCCTCTATGCTCTTGATATAGCCGTCCTTGATTGCGGCACCAACCAGCGTTGAGGTGAAGGATTTAGCGACGGAGAAACTCGTCCACTTGCCGTCGCCACTGAAATCGAGACCGTATTTCTCGAGCCGGATTTTCCCGTCCTGCACAATGACCAATCCAGCTGTGCGCTGCGCTTTCATATAGGCCTCGACATCGGTTCCAATCGCGATGGAATCGCCTTTCGGCAGCAGGTATACATCGTCACCTGCTTCGATAATGTTGGCTTTTGCAAGTATGGGTATCCGGTCCATCGTACGGAAGGCCGCATCGCGCTGAGGAATGGACCAGAATAGCACATTGGTGTCGGTGGGCAGGTTCGATACTAGAGCCTTCATGTCCCGGTCGGCGGTCGCCCACATAATGCCGAGTGCCGCAGCAATCACCAGCAAGATCCCAACGATCCATTTTAGCATTTGTTTCTCTCCCCTTTTTGCGACTGTCTATTTTTTATGAGCGTAACCTGCTTTTTTATGAGCGTAACCTGCGCGACGTTGATGCCGCCACCGCGAAACCCGCCTTCGCAATACATCAGATAATAGCGCCATAGCGAAACGAATTTTTCGTCGAAGCCCAATGGCAACCGGCCGGCCTCTACGGCTGCGTCAAACCGCGCCCGCCATCGCTTCAATGTTTCGGCGTAATGCAGGCCAAAATCTTGCCGGTCTTGCCAAAGGAGGCCGCAGGATTCTGCAATGGCGCGGAATCGGCTTTCCGACAGGAGCATGCCGCCCGGGAAGATGTAATGCTGGATGAAATCGGTGCCTTTCGCATAGGATTCGAAGATATCGTCCTCAATGCGGATATACTGGATTGCTGCCCGCCCCCCGGGTTTCAGGCAACGCGATATGCAGGCCAGATAGTCAGGCCAGTATTGCTGACCCACCGCCTCGACCATCTCAACGCTGGCGATGGCGTCATATTGCCCTCTCATCACATCGCGATAGTCGGTCAATGTCACCGAAGCGTCGCCCAATCCCGCCAACCACCTGTCGGCATAGGCCTTTTGCTCCGAAGACAGGGTGATCCCATGATAAGAGACCCGCTTTTCACGGAGCGCTATCTCGGCAAGCCCACCCCATCCGCAGCCAATTTCCAAAAGCCGTTCACCCGGCTTCAGCTGCAGCCGATCAAGCAGACTGTCGATTTTGCGGCGCTGCGCACATTCCAGCGTTTCGACGTCACTGACCGGTTCAGCGAAGATTGCGCTGGAATAGGTCATGCTCTCGTCTAGCCAAGCCTGATAGAAATCATTCCCAAGGTCGTAATGAAACTCGATATTGCGCCGTGCCCCGGTCCTGCTGTTCCGCCGGAACGCGTGGATCGCACCGCCAACCAGCTTCGCGAGCCCCGAGGGCCTGCCCACATTTCCAAGCGACACACGATTTCGCATGAAGAGATCGAAAACTTGCACCGGGTCAGGGCTGCTCCATTCACCCGCGGCCCACGCCTCATACCATCCCGCAGAGCCGCCCCGCACCAGCCGCAATAGCGCTTTCCAGCTGTGCAGGGTTACGACCGCCTGCGGCCCTTCGCCACGGTCGCCTAGCATGCGGATCGACCCGTCGGGCAAACTCCCTTCGATGCTGCCATATTCGAGCCCGCGATCGATAAGGTCCAATATCGCCTGAAACCCGCGCACAAAAAGGCCGCCGGTAAACGCTCGCAATCCGGTTGTGCGCGTCAGATGGCGGCCTCTTTTGACGTCGGGAGCGTTCATGGCTTGCGCCTATGCTACACGCCCCGGCGCTTTGCAATTCCGGGTTATTTCTTGCGCAATTCGTCCCGGATTTCGGTGAGCAGATCGACGTCTGTCGGACCCGCGACCGGTGGCGGCATGATCTTGTTTGCCTGCCGCACAATCATGAAGATGACGAAGGCCAGAATCAGGAAGTTGATTGTGGCAGTGACCAGACTGCCCCACGCGAGGACATTCGCACCTGCAGCTTTGGCCGCAACGAGCGGCATTCCCGCGGTCACCTTTTCGGCACCACCCAGCACGATATATTTGCTGCTAAAGTCAACACCGCCGCCGGTAATCAACGTAATGATCGGCATCAGAAAGTCTTCGGTGAACGATGTAATAATTTTACCGAAGGCCGCGCCGATCAACACACCCACCGCCAAATCGAGCACGTTGCCGCGCAATACAAAAGCTTTGAATTCACCGAACATATCTACACTCCCACATTTTTAAACCCTTTAATTACATGACATATTTTTATAACAATCGATAGCACTCATTGCGTAAAATCTATGCCCGCCTTATATGCCTAATACACGCGGATGTGCCGCCCTATTCGGAGGATTGATTTCGATGCGTAGCGATTTTGCAAAATTCCTTATCGTCCCTGTCGCCGCGGCCTCGCTGGCCGGATGCGGCATCAACAGCGTGCCGACCGCCGAGGAAAATGCCAAGGCCAAATGGGCGGATGTGGAGAGCGCATACCAGCGGCGGGCCGATCTGGTCCCAAATCTTGTCGCGACCGTAAAGGGCGCTGCCGCATCTGAAACGCAGATTTTGACGCAAGTGACCGAGGCGCGGTCGCGTGCGACCTCGATCAACATCACAACCGAAGACCTTTCGGATCCCGAAACATTCCGCCGCTTCGAAGAGGGCCAGAACCAGCTTACCCAGGCACTGGGGCAGCTACGCACCGTGGTTGAGGCCTATCCGCAGTTGCAAAGCCAGCAGGGTTTTCGCGATTTGAATGTCGAACTCGCGGGAACCGAAAATCGCATCAACACCGCCCGCATGCGCTATAATGAAGCCGTGCAGGCATATAACACCACAATTCGCACCTTCCCCGACATCATTGGCGCCAAGATCGTCCATGGCGCAAAACCTATGACGCCGTTTCGTGCTGCTGCGGGATCTGAAAAAGCGCCCGAAGTCAAATTCTGACACGTCGGATGAACCGGCTTCTGGCCCTATTCCTCGTACCGTTCCTGCTGGTGTGGGGTGCGGCGGCAAATGCCGCCCTGCCGCCTCGTCCGGTGGGACCGGTATATGACGGGGCTTCGGTCATTCCCGACGACACCGAGGCACAAATCGACGCCAGGTTGCGTGCGCTGAGCAAAGATACCGGCAAGACGCTGGTAGTCGCCACTGTGCCTTCCTTGGATGGCGACGAGATTGAGGAATATGCGGTGCGGCTGTTCGAAGAATGGGGAGTCGGCGACAGCGAAAAGGATGAAGGTGCACTGATCCTGGTCGCGCCGACCGAGCGGCGGACCCGTATCGAAGTTGGACTCGGCTCGGAAGGCGTACTTCCGGACGCACTCGCAGGCCGTATTATCGACCAGCAGATGATCCCCCAGTTCAAGGCCGGGAATTTTGGCGAGGGGATATTGCTGGCGGCAAATGCGGTCGAGGAACAATTGCGCCGCGAACCGACCGACGCGAAAGCAGTTGCGGCCGCCGCCGAACGAGCCGCGCGATCGGACGATAGCGAAGGCGAAGCCGGCCTCGTCATATTCTGGCTGCTGATATTTTTCTTTTTCATTCTGCCCATAATCATCTCGATCGCTCGGGGCGGCAAGAAACATCGCAGCCGATCGCGCCGGGGGGCGTGGGATCCACCCGTCATCATTTGGGGCGGCGGCGGCTCGTCATGGGGCGGCGGCTCTTCGTCGGGCTCATCCTGGGGCGGAGGCGGCTTTGGCGGCGGCGGTTTCGGCGGTTTCGGCGGCGGGATTTCCGGCGGCGGCGGTGCCTCGGGCGGCTGGTAAAGGAACGGGGAAGTGACAAAAGTCGAACAGGTAACCCCCGACGATCATGCAATCGTCACCGCAGCCATCGCCGAAGCCGAGCATATGACCAGCGGCGAGATCGTGACCATCGTCACCGATCTGTCCGACCATTATGAAGATGTGGCCGTTGTCTGGGCAAGCATCGCCGCGTTCTGGGCCTTGTCCTGCTATGCGATATTCCCGCAATTCTACTTGGGCATTGTGCATGGCCTGACTGGCGGGTGGCAGCATGACTATAGCGCGGGCGAGTATCTGGCCATAGTCTTTGCAGCTATGGCGCTGAAATGGCTGGGCACGTGGCTGATCCTCAAATGGATGCCGTTGCGGCTCGCGCTCACACCAAAACATATCAAGATGCGGCGGGTGCGTGCACGTGCAATAAGCCTGTTCAAGGTGGGAACCGAGGCCAAGACTGTAGGTCGCACCGGCGTACTGCTCTATCTGTCAATGAAAGAGCATCGCGCGGAAATTGTGGCGGACGAGGCTATCGCCGGCAAGGTCGCGCCGGAGGTCTGGGGCGATGCAATGATCGCCCTGCTCGACCATGTGAAAGCCGGCCGTCCGGGTGAGGGCATGGCAGAGGCCGTGCGCCAGATGGGAATCGTACTCGCGGAACATTTCCCCAAGGGAAGCGAAAATCCCAACGAGTTGCCCGACAGGTTGATTGAGCTTTGACCCTGCGACACGCACCGGACGAACCCGAAGAAATCATGTGGCAGGGCCGTTTCATCACGGCCAAGCGGCGCGGCAAATGGGAATATGTTGCGCGGGCGCGGGGTATCAGGGCGGCAGTCATCTTGGCGGTCGAAGACGGCCATGTGCTGCTGGTCGAACAATTTCGCGTGCCTTTGGGCACGAACTGTATCGAGCTACCCGCAGGCTTGATCGGAGATGGTGAAGAAAGCGAGGATGCAGTGACGTCCGCCGCACGGGAGCTTGAGGAAGAGACCGGTTACCGCGCCGAACGGCTGGAAATCGTCGGCGATTTTTTCTCGTCGCCCGGCATGGTGAGCGAAAGTTTTACGCTCGTCAGGGCGTCGGGCCTTACCAAGGTCGGAGACGGTGGCGGGGTCGAAGGCGAGGACATCGTCGTCCATCGCGTTGCGCTATCTGATCTGGCCGATTTCGTCCGCCAAAAACGCGCCGGAGGCTGCGTGGTGGATGTCAAACTGCTGATGTTGCCCGGAATGGCAGGAATTTAGCGGAAGTTGTCAGCGTAAGCCTGAATCTTCAGCGTCTTGGGTGGCGTCGGGATGTAGGTGGCTGACAACCCTTTTTTCGCAGCATAGACTTGGGCCGCCGCCAGCGTCGGGAAGGTAAGCACCACCTGCGCCTGCGTATCGCCGGAGCCGGCCCAGCCCATCAACGGATCGGCCTTGCGCGGTTCCGATGGGGTGAATTCCAGCACCCAAATGTCGGTATGTGCTCTGCCCGATTGCATGGCATTTTTGGGACGCTGATATATTCGGGCTTTGCTCATAGTTGCCTTTTCCTCGATTCTCCTGAGTCTATCAAGTACCTAAATCCCTTGGACCTTCTTGGTTTTAAGACTAGCTATGCTCTCCCAAGGCGTGTCAGGCCAAACATGCTTGGGGTAGCGACCGCGCATGTCTTTGGCGACATCGCGCCAGCTTCCGCGCCAGAACTCGGGCAGATTGCGCGTGGTCTGTATCGGGCGACCGGCAGGCGACGTCAGGCTGAGCACCAATGGTATGTGATGCTGGCCGACCGTCGGGTGGACATCGAGCCCGAAGAGGGCCTGCACGCGCAACTCGATGGTCGGACCAGCCTCTGCGGCATAGTCGATGGCGTGCGTGGTGCCTGCAGGACTGGTGAAATTTGCAGGTGCGGTCCGTTCGACCCTTTGTTTGCTGTCCCAGCCGAGCAGATTTTCCAAAGCCGCCGACAGAGCGGAGCTGGAAATATTGCGCAGCCTGTTGACGCCGTCGAGGAGAGGCGGCAGCCAATCGTCAAGCGACTCCGCCAGGGCATCGTCGGAAAGCTTCTCGACGCCAGCGAAAACCGCACGTTGACGCAAGGCAATGGCCGCCCCCGACCACGGCAACACGGATATCCCCAATGCGCGAACAGCAGCCAGCAACGCATCTGAAACCGCCATTCGGTCGGGCGCATCTGGCATGCTTTCCGCCAAGACAATAGACCCCAAACGCTTTCGCTGGCGCACCTCAACCCGATCTGCAGCAGCGTCATATTTGGTATCTGTAGTCGTCTCGATCCGATCGCCAAAAAGGGCCAGCACCTCCGCCTCGGTCAACGCTGCAGCGGACATGATGCGCGCCGACGAGGCGGCACCCTGAAGGTCGGCGACGGCCAGCCATTGCGCGCTGGAAAGCGGCGAGGCAGGGTCGAGCCTTAACCCCCGGCCCATAACGCTGATCCAGCTTTCGCCTTTGGCATCGCGGCGCTTCGCCACACGATCTGGAAATGCCGTAGCAACCAGTTGCCCTACAGATAGCGTATCGGTGGAATTTTGTGCGAGGGAATTGGCCATCGAAGCAACCCGCTTGGCAAAGGATTTGGTAGCATCTGCCCGACCGCCACGTTCGCGCGAAAATCGGTCGAGGCGCAGTTCAATATCTTCGCCCTGCCCGCCAAGACCGCGCTCTTGCAGTAGCAGAGCCAACATCGCCGCCAGCTGGCTTTGTCCGCTGAATGCGGCGGTAACAACCATATGCGCGAGGTTCGGGGGTAACGGCAACCTCGCCAATTTTCGCCCGTGCGGCGTGACATGGCCGTGCAGGTCAATGGCGTTCAACGCAACCAGCGACTTGTGCGCTTGCTCGAGCGAAGCGACCGGCGGCGGGTCGAGCCATTGCAATCTGGCAGGGTCGTGCTCTCCCCACATCGCGCAATCGAGCAGCAATGGTGCGAGATCGCTTTCCAGTATCTCCGGTGGATCGAATGGCGGCAGGCCGCCATTTCCTGCCTCTTCCCAGAGGCGATAGGCAACACCTGGTCCCTGCCGCGCGGCACGCCCGGCCCGCTGTGTTGCCGCCGACAGGCTGGCGCGCTCGGTCACCAGCCGCGTGACGCAAGCTGCCTGATCGAAACGCGCACGACGGGCAAGGCCACTGTCGATCACGATCCGGACGCCGTCTATGGTCAGGCTGGTTTCGGCAATGTTGGTAGCAAGGATGACCTTGCGCCGTCCCTCGGCATCGGGGCGCACCGCTAACCGCTGCGTTGCGGGGTCGATCTGCCCGTGCAATTTGTGGATGATGGTGTTCTTGCCCGACAGGGAAAGCGCGTCCGCCGTCCGGTCGATCTCCCGCGAGCCAGGGAGAAATACCAATATGTCGCCGACTTCCTCGGACAATGCCATCCTGACGGTCTTCGCGATTTCTGCCTCAATCGGCTGCTCCGCCCGCCGCCCCACATAGCGCAGTTCCAGCGGCCAGCTTCGGCCCGCGCTTTCGATCAGCGGCGCACCGCCCATCAATTGCGAAAAGCGCGCGCCATCCAACGTGGCCGACATTGCAACCAAACGCAGATCGGGCCGGAACGCTGCTTGGCTGTCCAGCGCCAGCGCCAACCCGAAATCGCTATCGAGGCTGCGTTCGTGCACTTCGTCGAACAATATTGCGGACACGCCGTCCAGCTCGGGATCTGAAATTATGCGGTTGCGGAATATCCCTTCGGTCAGCACAACTATCCGCGTGTCTGCCGACTGCTTGCTATCCATTCGCGTGGCGTAACCGACCAGTCCTCCGACCCGCTCACCCATTAATTCGGCTATACGCTCTGCCGCCATCCGCGCCGCCAGCCGACGTGGCGAAAGCAGCAAAATCTGCCATTCGCACCAATCCTCGCGCAGCAGCGCGGGCGCAACCATTGTGGTCTTGCCAGCTCCAGGCGGAGCAATAAGGACCGCATTGGAACCGGCCCGCAGCGCAGCGAGCAAATCCGGCAATATATTTTCGATTGGCAGCACATCGTCACCGCCGGACACTGTCAAAGGTCAACCCATTCCGGGCCGCCCGGCCAGATAATGTCTTCGATCTTGTCGCCAACAAATGTCAAAGCCGCGAGCACAAGCAAAAGAGCCGCTATGTCCAGCAGAACCACCGCAGCAATTACTACATAAGGATGGAAAGGTCCGATGCGATCGAACCCATCTGGCAAGGGCGGACGATCTGCCACCGTCAATAGGCGCGGGCGATGGCGAATTCCACGGCTTCGATCAATGCCGACTTCGCTTCGCCCGGTGAAAAATGCGCGATCGCGTCAATTGCCCGCTGACCATAATGGCGGGCACGGTCGATGGTATCGTCAATCGCACCATATTGGCGCAGCAGAGCCGTTGCATGGGCCAGATCGTCATCTGAAACCCGGTTGCCGAGCATCGCATCGCGCCAGAATTTCTGCTCATCCGGCGTGCCCCGGCAATGTGCAAGAATGACCGGCAATGTTACCTTGCCGTCGCGGAAATCGTCGCCGCTGTCCTTCCCCATCGTAGCGCCATCGGAAACATAATCGATGGCATCATCAACCAGCTGGAAAGCGATGCCGAGATTCCGGCCATATGCGTCCAGTGCCATTTCCTGCCCCTCGCCGCTTTCGGCAACAACCGCCGCAATACGGCACGCTGCGGCAAAAAGAGCAGCTGTTTTGGAGCCGATGATTTCGAGATATTTTTCTTCGCTGGTGGCAATCTGACGCTGCGCGGTCAGCTGGTTGACCTCTCCTTCAGCAATCACTGCTGAGGCATGGGACAGGATTTTCAGCACTTTGAGCGATCCGTCCTCGACCATCAGTTCGAATGAGCGGCTGAACAGGAAATCGCCCACGAGCACGGCAGCGGGATTGCCGAAAATCAGGTTAGCCGCGGTCTTACCGCGCCGCATGTCGCTGCCATCGACAACGTCATCGTGCAACAGCGTGGCGGTATGGATAAATTCGACGGCCGCCGCGAGTTTGTGATGGCGATCACCGGGATAATCCAGCAGCCGCGCGCAGGCCAGCGTCAGCATCGGTCGCATCCGCTTCCCGCCGCCGGCGATCAGATGCCCCGCCAGTTCCGGAATGAGAGGAATTTCCGACTGCATGCGGTCGAGAATGACCGCATTGACCTTGTTCATCTCTGGAGCGACCAGTTTCAGCATCGGATCGAGCGACGGCGGGCGATGATCGCCAAGCTGGTGAATAGTTGCAGTCATATCCTCTCTGCTGTGACAAGGCGCGGGCGGCAAGGCAAGTGCAAATGGCGCATTTTCGCTTGTCCTGCCCGCCCGATCGCGGCACAGACACATCATGACCGACGACACCCTCGCCCGTTACCGCGACAGCATCGACAATATCGATGCAGCACTGGTCTTCATGCTGGCCGAGCGGTTCAAGATTACGCAGGCGGTCGGTGAATATAAGGCGAAATCGGCACTACCACCTGCAGATCCAGCCCGGGAAGAGCGGCAAATCGAACGGCTCCGCCAACTTGCGCGCGACGCGAAGCTGGACCCGGATTTCACCGAGAAGTTCCTGCGGTTCATTATCGATGAGGTCATTCGCCATCATCGGCAAATCCGCGACGGCAGCTAATCAGGCCACTGCCTTCGGAAGCCGCAACCGCACGAGCAGCCCGCCCAAATCCTCGCTCTCCTCGAGGCTGACGGAGCCGTCGTAAATTTCGACCACGTCGCGCACAATCGCGAGGCCGAGGCCCGTGCCCGGCTTGCCGGTATCCAGCCGGGCGCCGCGGTCGAACAGCCGTTCGCGTTCGCTTTCCGGAATGCCGCGGCCATCATCCTCGACAAGCATCTCAACGAAATCGCCCGCATCTTCGACGGTAACAAAAACGCTGCCTCCACCATATTTGGCCGCATTCTCGATCAAATTGCCGAGCATTTCGTCAAGATCCTGTCGTTCGACGCGCGCCGCAATGGTCTTGTCTCCCGCCATGTCAAGGCGGACATGGGAATAGAGTCGGCTGACCGCGCGTTCGACCGATTCAAGACTGTCCCAGACCTGCGCGCGGCTGTGGCTGTGGCCGCGGCGACCCACGGCGCGCGCGCGCGCCAGGTGATGGTCCACCTGCCGCCGCATGGTTGTGGCCTCGCGGATAACGGTTTCATCGAGATCCGGGGCTTTGGCCGTCGCGCTATTCATGATGACCGTCAGTGGCGTCTTTAGCGCATGCGCCAGATTGCCAGCATGGCGACGCGATTCTTCCGCCTGTTTCTCATTATGATCGAGCAAGGCATTGAGTTCGTTGACCATCGGCATAACTTCGTCGGGTAAGGCGTCGGTCACACGGCTTTCCTTGCCGCTGCGCATCTGCGCGATCGCCTGGCGCACCGCGCGCAACGGCCACAGTCCATAGAAGGTCTGGAGCGCTGCCAGGATTATCAAGCCCAAAGCCAGCAGCAGAAAACTCGTCACCAGAACCGACCGCAATTCGGTGATTTGCGCATCAAGGCTGTCACGGCTCTGTGCTACCATAAACGTCCAGGAAATTTCGGAATCTGGCAGTTTTATGGCACGTTCCGCGATACGCAGCGGCTCATCCGGAAACTCGTTGCTATCGCGAAAATGGACGGCTTGATCATTATGGTCGACAGGCGGCTGCAGCGCCCGGTCCCACAGCGAGCGGGATGGAAACGGAATAGCCCCTTCACCTGTTATCTGCCAGTAAAGTCCGCTATTCGGCTCGAGAAAACGCTGGTCGCCCAGCGGACGGTTCATGCGGATCTCGCCGTCGGGCCCGATTTCCGCCGATGCAATCATCGCGGTCAGGACATATTCAAGCTGGTTGTCGAAATTCTGCTCTACCGAACTTGTCAGCACACGGTCGAGCGCAAGACCGCCGCCGAAAAGCAATATGCTTATCCATACTGCCGCCGTCAGAATCATGCGGCGGGTGAGCGAGCCCGTGCTTTGGAACTGGCTCCGCCAAGTCGGCGGCTTTACCGCCATATCTATGACGGCCGGCGGGTTCAGTTGGCCGGTTCCTCAAGGCTATAGCCAAGACCCCGGATGGTCGAAATGACATCCTGCCCCAGCTTCTTACGGATGCGGGTCACAAACACTTCGATAGTATTGGAATCGCGGTCGAAATCCTGATCGTAGATATGTTCGATCAACTCGGTGCGCGATACGACCTTACCCTTGTGGTGCATCAGGTAAGACAATAGCTTATATTCCTGTGCGGTCAGCTTGACCGGCTGCCCGTCGAGCGTCACCCTGCCCGAGCGGGTATCGAGACGGACATCGCCGACAGTAAGCTCGGATGAGGCATTGCCCGACGCGCGGCGAATGAGCGCGCGCAGACGAGCAATCAGCTCTTCGGTTTGAAAAGGCTTGGCGAGATAATCGTCGGCACCTGCGTCAAGGCCAGCCACTTTGTCCGACCAGCTATCGCGCGCGGTTAACACCAGCACAGGAAACTTCCTGCCTTCCTTCCGCCAGCGGTCCAACACGGTGAGGCCGTCAATCTCGGGCAAACCGAGATCGAGGATGACGGCATCGTAATTTTCGGTCGAACCCATATAATGGCCGTCTTCGCCATCGACCGACAAATCGACCGCATAACCAGCGCCTTCCAATGTAGATTTTAACTGCTGACCCAGGGTCGGTTCGTCTTCAACAATAAGGATGCGCATGCTGTCCCCTTTGACTTGGCATTTCTGTTGGAAAAAGGGCTAGCAGATTAGCCGCCCTGCGCAAAACTCAATCAGCGTTGGCGGAGCACCCCACCGGTGCGACCATCGACGTCGACGAAAATGACCCGATCCCGATTGATGAATTTCAGCCGGTAAACCTGCGCCGTCGGATCATATTCCGGGCCAAGATATTGCATTCCGCGCATCCGGGGCACAACAGTCGCCTCGATTTCGCGCAGCGATTTCACCTTGCCGGCCGCCATGTCCTGACGCGCCTCATCCTGCTCGCCGCGCCGTCCCGCTGCGGCGGGATCGACCGCAGCGTTCAGCGCCAACGCGCCCAGCAACAAAAGGATAACCCTGTTCGACATGCGCTTCATCTAGTCATGATGCTTTGAACATAGTCTGAATGAGGCATCAACCTTTTGGAAAGGATGATGCCCCCGCAATGCTACCTCACCATTTCAAAGGTAAAGGACAGCGTGGAGCCGATGCTGAGTTCACCCGGCGAAATCGGCGTCGACTTTTCCGAGGCATCCATGGCACGCGCCATGACCGGCATCGGATAGATGCCGCCCTGCCCCTCATTTTCCTCCACGCGCAAAACACGCACATCTGCGTAGCCCGCTTTGCGTGCCATGGCCTTCGCCCGAGCCATCGCCGTGGTCCAGCTCTTGTCGCGGGCTGCATCCTTGAACTTGTTGTCGTCATCGACGCCGAAAGTCGGTCCATTAAAGTTGGTCGCGCCGTCCACCGCGAGCGCATCGAGGAAAGCGCTTAACTTCTTCAAGTCGCGAAGCTTGGCATTGACCATGTTCGACGCCTGATAGCCCTTGAATACCGGCGTTCCGTCACGATAATCGAACTGCTGGTTCAGGCTGATCTGCGTTGTCTGAATGTCGCGGTCCGCAATGCCGAGTTTCTTGAGTCGCGCCACAACGGCCGCCATCTGGCTATTATTCTGACGCACTGCCTCGCTCGCGGTTGGCGCCATTGTCTGAACGCCGGTCGAGAAGGTCGCGATATCGGGCTTTGCCTCAACAGTCTCGCTCACGGTCAGATCGATGACCGGATTGGTCGCGGTGATATTTACCTGCGTTGCCATTGCTTCTCCCGCTGTCATGCTGCCCGTTGCCAAAAGGGCGGCCAGAACCAGTTTACGCATATCATACTCCTGTCAAAAATCGCCGCACGTTCAAATGGCGGTGCGGCGTGCCCAACGGATATAGGCTTTGCGAAGCTGAACGGTTGCCGAACCAGGGGTCCCATCGCCGATGACCTTACCGTTGATCCGCACCACCGGCATCACAAAGCCAGAGGCGGATGAAACGAAGGCTTCGGCGGCTTGTTCCGCTTCTGTAACGGAAAAAGGCCGCTCTTCAATGCGTTGGGCCACCAGCGGGAGAACGGCAGCGCGTGTAATGCCATGAAGGATATCGCGGTTGAGCGGATGGGTAACCAGCACGCCGTCATGCGTGATGATATGCGCATTTTGGGCCGTGCCTTCTGTAATGACACCGCCGCGTTCCATCCACGCATCGTCGGCACCTTGGGCCATGGCTTCGTTCTTCATCAGCGAAGCATAGAGCAATTGCGTCGTCTTGATATCCGCACGGCCCCAGCGCAGGTCAGGCAGCGTCACAACGCTTATTCCGCGGGCAGCGAGCGGATTTTCGGCAAGCGGGCGGCTTTGTGTGAAAGCCACTACAGTCGGTCGCGTGCCTTTGGGTGGAAAGGCAAAATCGCGATCGGTCGGCGCGCCGCGCGTCACCTGCCAATAGATCATGCCCTCCTCCACCCCATTGCGCGCGACCAGTTCGCGGCAGATGACGAGCCAGGCGTCTGCCTCCGGCGCCCCCTTTATACGGAGTTCACCCAACGATCGGGCAAGACGGCGGACATGACCGTCGAAGTCGACCAGCCTGCCGTCAAGGACCGAGACGACCTCGTAGACCGAGTCCGAGAATAGAAACCCTCGGTCGAACACGGAAACTTTGCCTTCGCTTTCGGGGAGGTAGCCGCCGTTTAGGTAGATGGTGCGCACTCGTATCGTTCCCCCACTGCGTCACCCTGAACTTGTTTCAGGGTCCATTTCTCCGTCAAGCCCCGGTCTATGCGGAAAGATGGACCCTGAAACAAGTTCAGGGTGACGGTATGGCTGAGGTTGATTTGTAAGGGCAGCCCCCCTATCCGCCCCGAACTATGTCGCAACCGCCCATCTTCGCCTTTGAAAATCTTGGCCTTCAACAGGGCGGCGGGTGGCTGTTTCAGGATATCGACCTGTTTATCGGTGCGCGGGACCGACTCGCGCTTATCGGTCGTAATGGCGCGGGCAAGACGACGCTGATGAAGCTGGTCGCCGGTACCGTCGAAGCCGACAAGGGCAAGCGCGTTGTCGTTCCGGGCACCAACATCGTTATGCTCGATCAGGATCCCGATGTCGCCGCCTTCGACCGGTTGGTTGACTTCGCTGTTCACGGCGAAAAAGGTCCGCCCGAACATGCGGTGCGCGCGATTGCCGACCAATTGGGCATCGACCTCGACCGCGAAGCCAAGACCGCCAGCGGCGGCGAGAAGCGCCGCGCCGCGATTTGCCGTGCGCTTGCCAGCGAGCCCGATCTGCTGCTGCTCGACGAACCGACCAATCATCTCGACCTTGCCGCCATCGAATGGCTGGAGGACTGGCTGACGCGCTATCGCGGCGCCTTCATGGTTATCAGTCATGACCGGACGTTCCTGACGCGACTGACCAAGCAAACCTTCTGGCTCGACCGGGGATTGCTCAGGCGCAACGAGATTGGCTTCGGCGGTTATGATGCGTGGACCGAACGGGTTTATGCCGAGGACGCGCGCAATGCCGAGCGGCTCGACGCCAAGCTCAAGATAGAGGCACATTGGCTCGAACGTGGCGTCACCGCGCGGCGCAAGCGCAATCAGGGACGGCTCGCGAAGTTGTGGGAAATGCGCGCGGCACGGGCAGCAATGATCGGACCTCAAGGCACCGCGAAACTGGCGGCGGCGAGCGATGACAGCAAGACAAAGACGGTGATCAATGCGGAGAGCGTTGGCAAAAGCTTTGGCGACCGGACGATAATCAAGGACTTCACGCTGCGGATCCAGCGCGGCGACCGGATCGGAATTGTCGGTGCAAATGGCACGGGCAAAACCACCTTGATCCGCCTCCTGACCGGCGAAATGCAGCCCGACAGCGGCTGTATCACTCTGTCTCCCACACTCACCGGAATCGTTATCGACCAGCAGCGCAAATTGCTCAGCCCCGACAAACGCGTTCGTGACGTCCTCGCCGACGGCAGCGACTGGATCGATGTCCGGGGTGTACGCAAGCATGTGCAGGGCTATTTGAAGGAATTCCTGTTCGACCCGGCGTTGATCGAGGCGCGCATCGGCACATTGTCGGGCGGCGAGCAGTCGCGCATCCTGCTGGCGCGTGAATTTGCCCGCGAGGCGAATTTGCTGGTGCTCGACGAGCCAACCAATGACCTCGACCTGGAAACGCTCGACCTGTTGCAGGAAGTGATTGCCGATTATGACGGCACCGTCCTGATCGTCAGCCACGACCGCGATTTCCTCGACCGGACGGTCACGCTGACACTTGGTCTCGACGGCTCGGGCAAGGTCGATATCATCGCCGGCGGCTATGCCGACTGGGAGGCAAAACGCGACCGGCGGGAGAGGCCTGAAAGCCGCAGAAACGTCAGTAACTATAGGGCAAACCCACCCCCTCAAAATCCAGCAGGCAAGCGCCCCGCAAAGCTGTCCTACAAGGACCAGCGCGATTATGATTTGTTGCCGAAGCGAATTGAACAAATCGCTTCGGAAATTGCGGCGGCGGAAATCGAAATGTCCAACCCGACGCTTTACACACGTCAACCCGAGCGGTTTGCCGAACTGACGGCCCTGACCGAAAAACTCCGGGCGGAGAAAGACGCCGCCGAAGAACGCTGGCTGGAGCTGGCCTTGATGGTCGAGGAAATGGCGGGGTAAACGTCGTCCCCGCGCAGGCGGGGATCGCAGTCGGTTTGTCCAACAGCGAAGGTGTAAACCTCCCAAGGCCCCCGCCTGCACGGGGGCGACGAACTTCCCTCACCCCGGCAACCTGTAAAACCCCGCCAGCCGGTCGAGCGCAATTCGCAGAACCAGCTTTCCCGACCGTACCGGCCAGGCCATTTCGCGTTCGGCCACTGGCATGCTCTCGCCCGCGCAAATAACGCGCCATGCAATATCCGAGAGGTCGGGACCGAGAGCAACCAAAGCATCATCGAAGCGTTTTTTGGCCGCTATCATCCGCTCGGTCTGGTTGAGACCCAACGGCGCACCCCGTTTTTCGCGTGCCAGCGGCACATTTTCCCAGCGCATAGTCACTTGCGGTCCCATCGCCGCCGCTTCATAATCGCCACGCAGTTTTTCTCCCGCCAGTAACTGCCTGTCGGTCAGATGCCCGCGCGAATGGAGCCATGAGAGCGGCGATTCAGCGAGATTTATTTTGACCGTGCGATTGGCTTTGCGCCCTGCCCCCGGTTCGTGAATGGGACGCTCGGCAAGCGGTCTAGGGTCGTTATATTTCGGCAAAGTAGCGATTTTGCGGGGCATCAGCGGTTCTCCATTATTATGCGAATCACTATTGCCATGCGGTGAATATTGTAGGAAAGAAAAAACCTATCTGGTAATCGGAGAAAATCAATGCAAAGCCGTATCCGGGATGTGCGCAAGGCGAAAGGGCTGACACTTGCTGATGTTGCCGAGCGCTGCAAACCCAAGACCACCGCGCAGACCATAGGGCGGCTGGAGACCGGAACGCGGGTGCTATCGCTGATCTGGATTAACCGCATCGCCGACGCGCTTGGGGTCGACTCCAGCGATCTGGTCGCCCTGCCCGACCAGCAATATCTTCCCGTTGCAGCTGTTCTGCACGACGATGGCACCCATGCTCCGGCCAAAGAGGAGCGTATCATGGTACCCAATATCGGTGGCAACATGATCGGCATGCGGATTGCGGCAGCCACTGGCGAATATCGGCGCGGCGACGAGCTTTGGATGGAGCAGTTGCAGCCAGCCAACTTTGCTTCAGCGCTGAACCTCGACGTTCTTGTCCCACGGCCAGCGGGACGTTTCATTTTCGGGCGCCTGCTGGGCCGTGAAGACAATAAGCTGTATATTTTGCCGCTTGAGGCAGGCGCACGCCAGCAAGTGGTGGCCGATCCCGCGTGGATTGCGAAAGCCGTACGGTTGGTGCGGGCGCTTTAGGCTGCAGAATTGCGGATCCTGACCCTCTCCACCCTTTTCCCCTCGACCAGCCGCCCCAATTTCGGCGTCTTTGTCGAACGCCAGACGGCGGCGCTGACCGCAGTGCCAGATTTCGCCGTCACGGTCATCAACCCGATGGGCGTCGCGCCATGGCCGCTCAGCCTGTTGCAGGATCAGGCCGCTCCGCGCGGCTTCACGATCGAGGAACAGTGGGGCGAACTCGACGTATATCGCCCGCGATTTACCGCCATCCCCAAGATCGGCGGGCAATGGAATCCCCGCATGATTGCAAGCGCAGTATTGCCCTTAGCGAAAACACTCCATGCGGAAATCGGCTTCGATGTCATCGATGCCGAGTTTTTCTATCCCGATGGACCCGCCGCGATGCGGATTGCCGAAGCACTTGGACTGCCCTTCACGATAAAGGCTCGGGGGGCAGATATCCACCATTGGGGATCGCAGCCCGGCTGCGCGCCGCAGATACTGGAGGCGGCGGACAAGGCGGCTGGACTGCTGGCGGTGTCGCACGCGCTAAAGGCCGATATGGTAACCCTCGGCATGGATGCCGAGAAGATCATGGTGCACTATACCGGCCTCGACCAGTCGCGCTTCGTCCCGCGCGACCGCGCTACGGAGAAAGCGAAGCTCAGAATATCGGGTCCGTTGATCCTCAGTGTCGGCGCGTTAATTCCTCGAAAACGGCAGGATTTGCTCATCGCGGCGCTCCCTGCCTTACCTGACGCCACGCTCATGCTGGCGGGCCGGGGAGAAAGCGAACGCGACTATCGGGCACTGGCGGAGCGGCTAGGCATTGCCGACCGCGTTCGGTTTCTCGGTAGCGTCCCGCATGACGATCTGCCTGCGCTGTTTTCCGCCGCCGATGTCATGGCGCTGGCGTCATCGAGCGAGGGCCTTGCCAATGCCTGGGTAGAGGCGCTCGCCTGCGGCACGCCCATCGTGGCAAGCGATGTCGGCGGGATCCGCGAGCTAGTCAAGACGCCCGAGGCAGGGCGGATCGTAGCGCAGACGCCGGACGCCGTCGCTGCTGCCATTGCCGATATCCTCGCCAACCCCCCATCGCGCGAGGCAGTCGCTGCCAGCGTCAGTGCTTTTTCATGGGACGAAAACGCAAAGCAGTTGGCGGCGTTCTTCCGGCAGGTAGCCAATATACCTGTTTCGTCATCCTGAACTTGTCTCAGGATAACGAACCGCCGCGTGTTATCCTGAAACAAGTTCAGGATGACGACAGTTCAAGCGAATTTCAGGGCTGCGCCCCGAAACTTTCGCCCATGCGCTCGGCCTTTGGCGCGGCACTTTCGGTTGGTACGAAACTATGCGGGCCAACCTTCAGCCAGATCAGTATTGGCGCTGCCTGATAAATCGACGAATAGGTGCCGACAATGATCCCGAACGCCATCGCGGCGCTGAAGCCAAAAATCACGTCGGGGCCGAAGAACACCAGAACGACGAGCGGCAGCGAGATCGACACGCTGGTCATCACCGTTCGCGCCAATGTTTCATTGACCGAAAGGTTGAGCAAAGACGCCATTTCCATCTTGCGGAATTTCATCAAATTCTCGCGTATCCGGTCATAAATGACGACGGTATCGTTGAGCGAATAGCCGATGATTGTCAGCAACGCGGCGATGATATTCAGGTCGAACTCCCACCCCGTCAATGAAAACAGCCCGAAGGTTAGTGTCACGTCGTGCACCAGCGACCATATCGCACCCACGCCGAACTGCCATTCGAACCTGATCCAGATGTAAAGCGACACCCCGGCCATTGCCGCGAGCAGCGCCAATATGCCCTTGCTGAACAATTCCTCCGACACCTTGCCTGACACTGAGTCGACTCCGTCGATGCGCACGCCGGGATAATCGGCCTTCAGCTTGTCGGTAATCTTGACCGCCATGCTATTGGCCAGCTCCGGATTTTTATCCGCACCTTCGGGCAACTTCATCCGGATCGAGACCTGGTTTTCCTGCCCGAAGCGCTGGATGGTGGGTTCGCCATAACCAAGCGTCCCTACCTTTTCCCGCAGCTCGGTCACGGGTGCCTCTGCGCTTTGAACGAATGTAGCGCGGATCATCTGTCCGCCGATAAAGTCGACGCCGAAATTCAGGCCCTTGGTCGCGACCAGCCCGAGCGACGCTGCCATCAAGACAAGGCTAATCGCAAAGGCGAGCACGCGCCATTTGAGGAAGTTGATATTTGTATCGTCGGGAACAAGCTTGAGCAGTTTCACGGGCATATTCCTCAAATCGTCAATTCTTGCGGGCGGGTGCGTCGGACCCATCCAGCGACCCACATACGGGTCAGCGTCACGGCGGTGAAGACTGAGGTCACGATGCCAATCATGAGAACTACGGCAAATCCGCGGATCGGCCCGGAGCCGAAGATGAACAGCAGCACGGCCGCAATCACATTGGTCGAGTTAGCGTCGAAAATCGCGCGGCTGGCTTCCTTGTAACCGAACTCGATTGCTTGCACGACGCGTCGCCCTCGCTTCAGCTCTTCACGGATACGCTCGTTGATCAGCACATTGGCATCGACCGCCGCACCAATGGTCAGCACAAAACCGGCAATACCAGGCAATGTCAATGTGGCATTGGCCATCGCCATGACCCCGAGAATGATGCCCACGTTCAACACCAGCGCCGCGTTGGCATATATGCCGAAACGACCGTAAACTGCAAACATCAGAACGAGAATGGCGGTCGTTCCGATGATCGCAGCAAGAACGCCGCGACGGATCGAGTCGGCACCAAGGTCGGGTCCGACCGACCGCTCTTCGACAATGGTGAGATCGACCGGCAGTGCACCTGAGCGAAGTGCAATCGCCAGCTGGTTTGCACTCTCCACAGTGAAGCTGCCTGAAATCTGCGAAATACCGCCAAAAATCGGCTCGCGAATCTGCGGTGCGGAAATGACCTGACCGTCAAGAATGATCGCAAACAGCTTGCCGGTATTCTGCTGCGTCATCCGCGCAAATTTCTGCCCGCCTTCGCCATCGAATTGGATGGTCACCGCCGGCTCATTTGTCTGGGGATCGAAAGTCGGGTCCGCCTTAACCAGCTTGTCGCCCGCAATCCCACCCAAACGGCGGACGGCGATATTGGGAAGACCGGTGGGATTGTCAGGATATGGCAATACCTGACTGCCAACGCGGGCGACGCCCTTGGCGGTCTGATCGGGGTCGGCCTGTTCATCGACCAGCTTGAATTCGAGTTTTGCGGTCTTTCCGATCAGCGCTTTCAAGGCTTCCGGATCGTCAAGACCGGGCACCTGTACCACGATGCGGTTATCGCCCTGCCGGATAATCGTCGGCTCCAGCGTGCCCAGCGCGTTGATACGACGGTCGATAACATCCTTCGCGGTATCCATCGCCTGATCGAGCGCGGTTTCATTGCCTGTACTTGCCGCGGTCAGAACAATACGATTGCCGTCATTGAAACCTATATTCCAGTCGCGCGTCCCGGTGGCATTGCTCGTGACCGACTGCAGTGCTTCGCGCGCCGCATCGATTTGCGAAGCGTCGGTCACGATAAAGCTCAACTGCCCATTGGCACGCGATACATCTTCAATCGCAATCCGCGGCTCGGCGCGGCGCATCGCCGCACGGACGCTGTCTTCCAGCGATTCCAGCCGTGTTTGCGCCAGTTGCGACGTGTCTGCTTCCAAAAGGATATGGCTGCCACCTGCCAGATCGAGACCGAGATTGATCGTCGGTGTCGGCACAAACTGCGCAAGCTGCGCGCGCATATTTGCGGGCAGGACGCTAGGGATGGCGAACAAAATGCCCGTAAGGACGATGATGTTGAGCATCCAAATGCGCCAACGGGGAAAATCTAGCATAAGCAGGTTCCGAACGGACTGGAAGGTCAGGATTTGGGGTTGGCAGGTATGCCGTTCAACCCCGACGATCAATCATTGGCGGCTTTGGCCCCGCGCGGGCTGACATTGGCAAGCGTCGACTTGACCGCGCGCACTCGGACATTCGGCGCAATTTCGACCTCGACATGATCGTCGGCAACCTTGGTCACCTTGCCCATCAGGCCGCCACCGGTAATCACCTCATCATTTTTCTGAACGGCGTTGATTTTCGCCTCATGTTCCTTCGCACGCTTTTGCTGCGGGCGGATCAGGAAGAAATAGAAAACGACGAAAATCAGGATCAGAGGAAAAATCTGCACAAAAAAAGCCGAACCACCTGCACCGGTGGCAGCAGCCAGAAACATAAGCGAATCCATGGATAATCCCCGCAACAACATGATGAGAGCACCGCAGCATTGGCGATGCCTTTGAACAATCGGGCGCGATTATCACCTGCACCCACCAGACGCAACGTCAAAGCGCCCACAGCGCGCTTGCAATTGCCATAGCCCCGCCATATAGGCGCGCTTCCAACGGACGCTAGCTGCGCCCGCTGGCGGTCGGGACGTAGCGCAGCCTGGTAGCGCATCACACTGGGGGTGTGGGGGTCGCAGGTTCGAATCCTGTCGTCCCGACCAATTTTACCACATAAAAACAGCCGCTTACATGGCATCAACTACCGCTACCTTGCGCGGCCTACACCGCTGTCTAGCGTATTTCTAGCGGCTGCATGGCGTTACACCTTGAACAAGCGGCAAACAGTTCCCAAGTGCCTTACAGGTTACAAAAGGGAAACGAAATGGACAGTCAACTCGTTGCGCTATATGAATTAAAGCGCCAGAATTTTCTTATCGGCTATATCCAAGCTCCAAGTCGGTTCAGCAACGCGCTGGCATTCGCGCATTATCACCGGATGGCACCTGTTTTTAACGAAAATATATTTCGGGAAACGTTTACCGACCCGTTCGCAGAGGTTTATGCGGTCAAGGCTGACTTCATCAACGACGTGCTGAAATACATTGATGAACAGGATCTTGCAGGCAACCATACTGAAATCGAGTTTTACAAACTTGAAGACCGTTTTGGCGGATATAAAGCGAACCGCATGGAGCTAATCTTCGCGCTCGAATATGCACGAATTGATGGACGCTTTAGTGCGGCCGTCTGGAACGCAATCGAAAGCAATGCGCCTTCGGAAGCAAATACTCTCGCGTCCACGTTTTCGCCTGACGATGTGTATTTTGATTGACCAATAGCAACGCCCCGCACCTTTCGGCACGGGGCGCAGACAGCGTCAAATGGGGGAGGCCCACCCCGCTGCTGACTCCGATCGATTAACGAGGGTCGGTTGCCTTGACCTCGGCGCGGGAGATGATAGTGGCCCCGCGCAAACTCATTCGTCCAACAGCTTCCTTTGCAACGGGCGCGGGTTGCGACAACCGCCAGAGGTGTCGATACACAGGCGCAGACCAGCAACGTCCTCGCTGAAGAATGGCTTGCCGCATTTGAGACAGTGCCGCCAACCGACTTTCCTAACCACACGATGCGGACGGTCTGATATGTCCAGAACTGGTTCACGGCGCAAGCAACCGTCATAAGCCCATTGCTCCGGCTCAACGATACCTATCATAGTTGCCTTGTGCTGCTGGTTTAGAAGCTGCTCGGTTGTGCGCGGCTGACCCTGCCGTTCGGTGTGCGCTGCTAACCACGGCGGGGCAGCGTCAGTAAGCATGAGCGCGGTCCCAAGTGCCATCCGTTTCCCAAAGGCGCAGCACCGCAACAATGTCCACCATGTCCATTGCGTCCAGCTTCCCGTCCGCAATTTCGAGCATGACATGCCGTTCGATATAAAGGTCAATCGACCCGAACCATATCGCAAAGGGTGAAGGGCGAGCCATTGCGGCGCGCTCCAGCTTGACCACACGCTTCTGCAAGGCGCGCAATGCCATGTGGTTATCCGTTCACAACGCGAAGCTTGACCAGTATGTCAAAGCACTCCGCGCGAAGTTGGCGGTCGTTACAGCGGCGCAGTCAACAGTGCAGCTTTGCTTCGCACTGCGCGCAAGCTGATGGACGGGGTGGTGTTCGCGTGACCTCTCGACCACATGGAGTCGACCGCCATCGCGTGGTCAGCTGGCATCCGGCACCTTCGAAGCCGCGCTTTGTGTTGCCTCCCGGCTCCATTGATGCTCATTGCCATGTATTCGGACCTGAGGCTCAATTTCCGTTCAGCGCGAAGGCGAAATATCTTCCTGCTGACGCAGGTCCGGAAATGCTGTTCGCATTGCGCGATCATCTCGGCTTCACGCGCAACGTGATCGTGCAGGCAAGCTGTCATGGCACCGACAACAGGGCTACGCTAGATGCAATTGCCCAATCGAACGGCAGGGCACGGGGCGTGGCCGTCGCCGATCCAGCGATAACGGCAAATGAACTCAATGCCTTACATGATGGCGGGATACGCGCGGTGCGTTTCAATTTTCTGAAGCGGCTGGTCGATGATTCACCTAAAGAGGCGTTGCTGCACATTGCACGACGCCTGCCCAAAGGCTGGCACGTTGTTGTTTATTTCGAGGCGGATATTCTTGAAGAGCTCCGCCCCTTCCTTGCTGCTATCCCGGCACCGCTGGTCATCGACCATATGGGACGCCCGGATGTATCGCAGGGACCAGACGGCGCAGACATTCGTGCGTTCCGCGCATTGCTCGAAAGTCGAAGTGACATTTACTTCAATGCCACCTGTCCTGATCGGCTTGATCCTGCAGGCGCACCTTGGAACGATTTTGCACGCGCCGTTGCGCCGCTGGTGGCCGACTATCCCGACCGTGCGCTGTGGGGGACTGACTGGCCGCACATCCCAATATGCAGAATGCGGTGCCTAACGACGGCCTGCTGGTCGATATAATCCCGCGCATTGCCCCGACCCAGAAGCTGCAGCAATTGCTGCTAATCGACAATCCGGCCAGCCTGTATTGGGGCTCAACTAACGGTCCAAAAGCGCCAACCGCTGCTTTCAGAAAATAAATTTTCTTGTCGCGAAGGGATTGCCGAACTCGTTCGTTAGGCTAAATGCTAACACAGAAATGAGAGATCGCTCATGAATATTAGAGGCAGGAAAGCACTTTGGGGAACGCTGATTTTCAGCCTTGCCGTGTCGGGATGCGGAGGGGATGACGGTTCTGGCGGCGGCACTCCACCCCCGCCCCCGTCGCTGGTTGTTCCGCCTCCGCCTCCGCCGCCGACGAGCCAGTCGCTTATTGATGCGGCCAAGGCGTTTCCGGCAATGCCAAGGGATAGTGCGCAGCTGCTTCAGGCGCGTGGTGGCGGGTCTTTGACATTCGGATCAGGTACCCCATTCAACGACCTTGAATATACGATTTTTGACACCGACTATATGGAAGGTGAAACGACGGGTTTTGATACCTTCATGCCGGTTGATCCTTCGCGCACTTTCCCGGGCGAAAACCAGATCAAACTGATCAATACAGTCAACAATCTGGATCTCGACACCACTTATGAAGGTGACAAGGGTGATCGCATTATCCTGGGCACTGCTGACGTCGCCAATCCGTTCTTTCTGAGCGGCAGCGACGGAGTTGACAATGACTATGTCGTCGTCACAAACTTCGACTATAACAATGGCGGTATCCAGTTGCGTGGCAACGCAGCAGATTATGGGATGGTCTTGTGCACCACTGCCAATGGCTGCGCGTCCAGCGGCTATTATCTTTTCCACACAGCAGGGTCGCGGCCGGATTTGGTCGCCTTCATCTCGCAATGCGATGATATTGCGCTGCCCATAAGTGGTAACGCGCCGCGAAATCCCAATGCATTGTGCAATACAAGTAAGGAACTGTCGCTATCGAATAGCAGCCAGTTCAGTTTCGCTACCGCTGTGCCAACGACGCCGGCTATTGCGACGGGAGCCGTCCAGTTCGGTACCAGCGGCAAAGAGGTCGTAGGCGGTATAACGTCCGACACGGCTGGCAACACCTTTACCGTCGGCCTGACCGACGGCAATCTTGATGGTGGAGCCAGCGCGGACAATGAGATTTTCATTACACGCCATAACGCCAACGGCAACCGCGCCTGGACGCGTGAAATCGCGCTGCCGAACGGCAGCCTGCTCTTCGATGTAGTTGCCGACAGCAGTTTTGTTTACGCCGTAGGCCGCACGCTTGGCGCCCTGCCAGGCTTTACCAATGCTGGGCGTTGGGACGGTATCATCGTGAAGATGAATGCAAGTGACGGCGTGGTCGTTGCTACCACCCAATTCGGCAATGAAGGGCTTGACGGTTTCGGCAATGTCACGCTCGATGATGCGGGTAATCTTTACGTTTCCGGTGCAGGTTCGCCCCCGGGGCCAGCAGGAACCGATTCAGAACATCTGGTTGCCAAATATCGCGCATCCGATCTGTCGCGGGTCTGGACGCAGATCGTTCCCCCTGCTGCTACAGGACAAATATTTGTGGCCGAAGCATGGGGCGGTATCACCTATGTTCCTGGCACCACGCCCGGCAACGGCCGACTGGTGACCGGAGGCTGGTATATGAGCGCAGGCGGTTCCAACGGCTTCATGGAAGTGTGGGAAGGGTTGAACAACACAAGCCCGACACGCGCGGCCTCAACCACGATCTCAAGTGCAAACAACCAAGCCGATTGGGTACTCGACAATGTCGTGGACAGCGCGGGCAATATTTATGCCGTAGGTTTCACGACCGGTTCGTTGCAAGGCACGCATCGCGGGCGCGGCGATGCCTATATCGTCCGGTTCGATCGCAACCTTCAAAATCCCGTGTTCCGGCAAGTGGGCACCGCACAGGCGGATTCGTTCCGGCGTTTGCGCATCGATGCCGCAGGCAATCTCTATGCGGTTGGATACAGCTACGGCGACTATGCCGGAACGAACGCCGGGCTCCGTCGCGGCGACGTGATCGTGCAGAAATTCGACGCTTCGCTCAATCCGGTGCTGTCGCTGCAATTCGGAACGCCGGGCGAGGATCGCGGCTATGTCGACCTCAAGGGCAGCCGCCTTGTCATCGGCGGGATGACCGAGGGTAGCCTCGCACGGGCAAGCGCAGGATCGTTCGATGCCTTCTTCGTTGATATCGATCCGGCGACGTTGCGCTTGCGATGATTTCGGAGCGCCCGAGAGAAACTGCGGCAGGGAGGCACGCCAATGCTTGCCTCCTCATAGCAAAAAAGGGGGGATGGAGATGCAGTTTGTAGGTAGGTCAACGCGGATAGCCGCAGCGCTTTGTAGCATGTTCTTGTCCAGTGCAGCCTTCGCCCAAGATCTATCAACCGATCCGCAAGGTTCTGGCGTAGTAGTCAACGCCATGCGCTGGATGCAGGGCACGTTGCTGGGCACGGTGGCGACCGTCGCGGCGGTGATTGCAATTGCTTCGGTCGGTTTCCTGATGCTGACCGGGCGGATCAACTGGCGGCATGGGGCGGTGGTGATTTTGGGCTGCTTCATCCTTTTTGGCGCAGCAAGCATCGTTGCTGGCATCCAGTCTGCAGCATCTATGTCAGGTGCGGGCTGAATCTATGGCGCCCTTAGAACGCGACCGGTTGTTTGTAGCGCTGACGCGGCCGCAGATGTTTGCGGGCGTGACATACAGTTTCTTCGTGATAAACGCAGTGTTGGCGGCGGAGCTGTTCCTGATCTTCAAATCGCTCTGGGTGCTGGTTCCCGCCTTGATCCTACATGGCATCGCAGCGCTCTATTGCCTAAAAGAGCCCCGGATCATTGACATCTGGCTAACCCGTTCGCGCTTTTGCGGACGTGTGCGTAATCATGAACATTGGCGATGCAACTCCTACCGTCCCTGAGCCGTGACCCAAAGGTAGCTGCCCGAGAGAAGCCTGCTGGCAGCCATCTGCCTTATGCAGCGCAGCGCGATGATTATACGATAGAGACACGCGACGGAATGCTGATGCAGTGCATCGCTTTGCGCGGCATGTTGTTCGAGACCGCCGACAGTGAGGAGCTTAATTATCGCAAGGTGTTACGCGATGCGATGCTGCAATCGGTGGGCTCGTCGCGCTTTGCGCTTTACCACCATATCATCCGGCGGCGGGTCGATATGGGGCTGGAGGCGAACTTTCCCGATGCCTTCTCGCAGCAACTCGACGACAAGTGGCGCGCGCGATTGGGAGAGCGTCAGCTCTATGTGAACGAGCTTTACCTGACCCTGGTGCGGCGCCCGTTGCAAGGCGGGCTGGGCGTGGCAGACCGGCTGCGCACATGGCTCGGTGCTGCCGACAATAGCAAGGCGGCAAGCTTTGCCAGCGAGGTGCGGCAGCTGAACGCGGCGCGCGACGCATTGATGGCGGCACTTGGCAATTACGGCCCGCGCCTGCTCTCGGCTTACGAAAGCGAAGGCGGTCTTCATTCCGAACCGATTGAGTTTCTGGGTGCGCTGTTCAACGGCGAGCTGGCTCCGCTGCAGCTGCCTTATGAAGATATCGGCATGCATATCCCCGCGCGGCGGATCAGTTTCGGACGCAATGCGATTGAGCTTTCCGCTAATGGCCATATGCCGCGCAGGTTCTGCGCCATCGTTTCGGTCAAGGACTACGCCGCACAAACAACGCCGGGTATGTTCGACCAGCTCATGCGGTTACCCTGTGAAATGACGCTCAGCCAGTCCTTCGCCTTTGTCGATCGGCAGGCAACATTGGGGAAGATGAACCTTGCACTCCGCCGGATGCGCTCGGCTGAGGATGAGGCGGTGTCCTTACGCGGCGAACTCTCCGAAGCCAAGGATCAGGTGGCAGCAGGTCGTGCAGGCTTTGGCGAACATCATATGACGGTATCGGTGCATGGCGCTACTCTCGAAGAATTGGACCGCCATGTCGCCGATGTCACCGCCAGCCTATCCGATCTGGGCATTAATGCGGTGCGCGAAGATATCGGGCTGGAGGCGGCTTTTTGGGCGCAGTTCCCGGCGAATTTCAAATATATCGCGCGACGCGCAATGATCTCGACCGGCAATTTTGCAGGACTTGCGAGCGGGCATAATTTTGCCGTCGGGTCGCCAGGCGGCAATCATTGGGGCGAGGCGGTCTCTTTGCTGGAGACTACAGCTGCTGGGCCATATTTCTTCAACTTCCACCAAGGCGACCTCGGCAACTTCACCGTGATCGGCCCTTCGGGATCGGGGAAAACCGTGGTGCTCAACTTCCTGCTCGCGCAGGCTCGCAAATATGATCCGCGGATCATCTTCTTTGACAAGGATCGCGGGGCGGACCTGTTCATCCGGGCGGCGGGCGGCAGCTATGACCGGCTGCATCCTGACGTGCCGTCGGGATTAAATCCGCTTCAGTTGGAGGACAGCCCCGTCAACCGCCAGTTCCTGATCGACTGGGTAGCGCTGCTTGCAGGCGGTGTGAGTGTGGAAGAGCAAGCACAGGTCAAAGACGCCATCGACGCCAATTTCGCACAGCCGATGCCGCACAGGCGCCTCAAGCATCTGGTCGAGCTGTTCCGCGGCGGCGCGCGTCCACACGGCAGCGATCTCTGGTCGCGGCTCAAACCCTGGTGGGGCAATGGCGAGCGTGCGTGGCTGTTTGACAACAGCAAGGATGCAACCGATCTGAACGCGCGTGTAGTAGGCTTTGATATGACCGCGATCCTCGATGATCCGGCTTTGCGGACACCGGCGATGATGTATCTCTTCCACCGCGTCGAACAGCGGCTCGATGGAACCCCGGCGATCATCGTCGTCGATGAGGGCTGGAAGGCATTGGACGACGATGTCTTTGTCCGTCGGATCAAGGACTGGGAAAAGACCATCCGCAAGCGGAACGGCATTGTCGGCTTTGCGACGCAAAGCGCGCGCGATGCCTTGGACTCCAAAATTGCCAGCGCGATTATCGAGCAGGCGGCAACGCAGATCTTCATGGTCAACCCCAAAGCCCGCAATGAGGATTATTGCATAGGCTTTGGCCTAACGACACATGAGCTGGATTTAATCCGCACGCTTCCCGACAGTGCGCATTGCTTCCTCGTCAAACATGGCGGCGAAAGCGTGGTGGTTCGGCTCGACCTCAGCGGTGAACCGGACATCCTCACCATCCTGTCTGGTCGCGAAAAAACCGTGCGGCTTGCCGATGAGCTCCGCGCAAAACCGGGCGGCAAGGAGAACTGGATCGAGAAGCTATTGGAGCAGGCCACATGAGTTGCACGGCTCCGCCCACGGGCTCAGGCTTTCTCAGCGCTACGCTGACGCATCTAGACTGTCAGGCACAGGCCATAGGCGAAGCGGGCTATCAAGCATTGGCCAGCCCAGGCGCGCCCCTTTCGCTCGCCATCACCGGGCTGTTTGCCGTCTTCATCGCGGTTATCGGCCTGCGTTTCTTGAGCGGCAAACCCTATGCGGTGGAAGAGTGGATCGCAGCGGCGCTGAAAATCGGGGCGGTGTTGGCGATGTCTGCAAGCTGGCCCGCCTATAAAACCGTCATTTATGACGTCGTCCTGAAAGGCCCAGCCGAGATTTTCGGCGCGGTCGGCGGGGCGGCCTCCTTGCCGGGAGCCGATGGCGGGTTGACGGCGCGGCTCCAGGGTGTCGACAATGGCATATTGTCGCTGGTGGAGTTCGGTAGCGGCAAGCTCGATGCAACTGCGCAAAGGCCCGCTAACGCCGTCGCAGCCCCACCGATTGGCGATGACATGGCGCTTGGCCTGGGCAAGACGATGTTTGTCGGGAGCATTATTGGCAGCTTTGGCGCGCTCAGGCTTGCAGGTGGACTTTTGCTCGCGCTTGCGCCGCTCTTTGCAGGCCTGCTGCTGTTCGATGCCACGCGCTTCTTGTTCTTCGGTTGGCTCAAGTCGCTGATCGCGATCATGATCGGCTCTGTCGGCTTGACAGTTGTGTTCGGTGTGCAGCTGGCGATCATGGAGCCGTGGTTATCTCAGGTGCTCGCGCTGAGGGCCGCCCGGATCGCAACAGTATCGGCGCCGTTCGAACTGCTTGCGCTGACGCTCGCTTTTTCACTGGCGATGTTTGGCACATTCGCACTAGCGCTCCGGATTAGCTTTGCATCCGCTGCGGTTGTCAGGGTGCAAAATGGGATCGAGCAGACAATCGACCGATATCAGAATGAGGTTGCTGTTTGGCGACCTACTCCATTGGCCGCAACGGACACTGGCCTTGAACAAAGCCGCGCACAAATGGTCGCGCAATCGGTCAACCAGACGCTCCGCCGCGAGGCTGACGACGGCAACGCAGCCAATCGCGGCTCTCAAACAAACCGTGCGCCGCTGACAGCAAGTGCGCGTGCCGCCGCTGAACCCGCGCCCCATATCCCGCTTGGTCGCCGCTATTACAGCCCGTCGCGCCGAGTGGGTAGCGACGCCTTGAAACGAAGAACAATATGACGACTGACGCCCGCGAAAAACTTGACGAATATTATGCGCAAGCCGGCAGCTGGGCCGACGAGCGCACGCAATCCATCTATGCTTCGCGCAAGGTTGCCTGGATCGTCGCGCTTGTTGCCACCGTGGTTGCGGTGCTGTTGGCGCTGGCTATTGTCTTCATGTTGCCTCTGAAGACGGTCGTGCCGCACACGGTGCTGGTCGACAAGCAAACCGGCTTTGTTCAGGCATTGGATCCGTCCCAGCCGCAAAAGATAGCGCCCAACAAGGCGCTCACCCAGTCCTTCCTTGTCCAATATGTCGAGGCGCGTGAAGGCTTTGACATCGCCACGGTGCAAGATCAGTTCAAGAAGGTGGCGCTCTGGTCATCGGGTCAGAACAAAAGCCGCTATGTCAACATGATGCAGGCATCGAACCCGGAGAGCCCGCTGGCGAAACTGCCGCGCAGCACCATAGTCGACGTTAAGATACTCTCCGTTTCGCAGCTGTCGGACAACAGCGCGCAAGTCCGCTTCATGACGATCCGTCGTGATTCCGGCGCTGCTGTTCAGCCTGCGCAGAATTGGGTCGCCATCGTCAAATATCGTTATTCGAATGCGCCGATGGCCGTCGAGGATCGCTATGTAAATCCGCTAGGCTTTGAAGTGACCGATTATCGCAAGGATGCCGAAGCGTTGCCAACGGAAATGATGACGCCCGCCGCCAATCCTTCCGTTCCGACCCAAGCGGCACCCGCAGCCAATCCGCAAGCAACCGGACAACCGTAATGAGGCTGTTGCTGGTATTGCTTGCGTTCTGGCCTTTGCCAGCCAGTGGCCAAGTCTATCCGCAACCGGGCGACGGCGATCCGCGCATCCAGAATGTCCGATATGATCCTGCGCAGGTCATTCGCTTGTCGGTAGCACCCGGTTTGCAGACAATGGTCCAGCTCGCGGCGGGTGATGGCATCGAAACGATTGCTGTTGGCGACAGCAGCGTCTGGCAGGTTACGGCGGGCAAGCGGGGTGATTTCTTTTTCATCAAGAATATTGGTGCCTATGAAATGACCAATATGACGGTCGTGACAGCGGGACGTGTCTATAATTTCGAGCTGGCCCCGTCGAATGGGTACGACGACGTCAGCCCTTACCACATCCGCGTAACATATCCTGAGCGAAGCTCGACAACTGTAACCCAGGATGTCACAGCCCGATATGAATATCGGCTGTCGGGCAAAAAAGCGATCAGACCCAGCCGTGTTTATCAGGAGGGTTCGCGCACCATATTAGAGTGGCCTGACGACAGGCCGCTGCCCGCGATTTTCACGCTGGAGAACGAGCATGAAGCGCTGGTGAACGGTGAAATGCAGGATGGTCGCTTTGTGATCGCGGGTACGCCCATAAAACTGATTTTCCGGCTGGACGACAAAACCGCCTACGCCACGCGCGAAGCGGTCAAGGACGCATTTGATGACTGAGGTCCTGATCCTTGATGAAAGCGTCAGTGAGGGTTTGCCTCTTGTCGGTGAGGACCGCGGCAATCGCACTATGTGGATTGGTCTTGGAGGCATTGCGGCGGCGGGCATTCTGCTCTTCGCAGTGCTTGAGGCCAATCGGCAGTTTAATGCGTCACCGGACGTTCCATCGCCGACTGATTATGCCGCCGCATCGACGCCGCGTCCTGGGCTGGTAATTCCCGATCCTGTCTTTTCGAACGAAGGTCCGCAATCTGTTGCCACGCCCGACGATGCGAAAGGGGAGGTTGAAGCATCCCTGCCCCCGGTCCGGCTTACAACCGCGAACACGCAAGTCGACAACGCCCCGATTTCCCAGCGATCCGCTCAACCGGACGACACAGCAGCAACGCCGGCTCCGCCAACGGTGCCATCTCAGGCTGGACGATCTGCTGCGGCTATAGTTTACGATGTCGCCGTCGCTGCAACGGCAGCCGTTGCCAATGCAGAAGGCGGTGTGAAAGCCGTGCGCGCCACACCCGCCGTTGCTGCCGCAGCGGTCGATCGTCACAATCTCGTTCCTCAAGGTACGCTGATTTACGCCGTTCTGGAAACCGCGCTCGATTCGACCCAGGCAGGACAGGCACGGGCGATGATCTCGACCAATGTCTACAACGCGGCGGGCACCAAGATATTGATCGCAAAAGGCAGCCGGATTTTTGGCGAATATCGTAACGATCTGACGCCCGGGCAGAACCGTGCGCAAGTGATTTGGGGGCGCTTGATCCGTCCAGATGGCGTGACCATCTCGCTCGATTCCCCGGCTTCCGACCAATTGGGGCGCGCCGGTATCAAAGGCAAGGTCGATACGCATTTCGGCGAGCGACTATTGGGCGCACTGTTGCAATCTACGATCGACTTTGGCACCGCTGTCGCATCGCAGGCGGTAACGACCAGCAATGGAGTGGTGGTGGCGCTGCCAACGGCAACACAGGGCGCCGGTTCGCAACTCATTCAACCACCCCCTGCCCCGACGCTGAAAGTGCGCCACGGTACGCGGATCGCGGTGTTCGTTTCGCGTGATCTCGATTTCTCCGGGGTTGAGTGAGTGATGGGCGAGACCGTCTATCTCGACCATTATCTGGGCCCGCTTGGCTCGTTTCTGGACGCGGACGACGTAACCGATATCTACATCAATCGGCCCAACGAGATCTGGATTGAACGACTGGGTGGCGCGACAGAGCATCACAAGGTCAAGGGATTTGACACGCAGGTGCTGGAGCGGCTGTCGCGGCAAATTGCGGCGCAATCGGCCCAAGGGATCAGCCGCGAACATCCGCTGCTGTCCGCAAGCCTGCCCGATGGCTCGCGCGTGCAGATTGCCATGCCACCGGCGACACGCGCTGAAGTTGCTATTGCGATCCGTAAATATGTCGTCACCGATCTGGGTATCGACGATTATGCAGCGGCCGGTGCCTTCGCAAGCTTAAGCAAGGCAAAGGATCGCAAGCCCGTTCATGAACAACTGACAGATTTGCGAACAAAGGGCGATTTTGCTAGCTTACTCAAGCTGGCGGTACGCGAACGTTGCAATATCTTTATCTCAGGCGGCACATCGAGCGGAAAGACGACATTCCTCAATGCTCTGCTGAAGGAAGTCGATCCCAACGAACGGCTGATCCTGATCGAGGATACGCCTGAACTGAAAGCACCACATCAGAATATGGTCGGCCTGCTCGCCGCACGCAGCGCCTTGGGCGAAGCAGTTGTCACCATGGAAGATCTGTTGAATGCTTCCTTACGCATGCGGCCTGATCGTATCATATTGGGTGAGTTGCGCGGGCCAGAAGCGTTCACCTTCCTTCGTGCGGTCAACACCGGGCATCCCGGATCGATGACGACGATCCATGCCGACAGCACCGAACGCGCGATCGAGCAGTTGGTGTTGCTGGTGCTGGAATCGGGCACCCATCTCGACCGCGAAAGCATCGCCCATTATGTTCGCTCGAGCATAGATATATATGTCCAGTTGGGCCGTGTCGATGGCAAACGGGTAGTTACAGAGATCGCGTTGCGCCAATGACGTTATTCTTGGCCTTCCAGCAAGCCAGCCTTGCCGATCCGCCCGCCAGCAGCGCAATTGCGGCCGCAGCGCAATGGATCGGCGACCTGCTGTTCGGCCCGCTCGCAACCAGTATTGCGGTCATTGCCGTGGCCTGGGTTGGCTTTGCAATGCTGTCCGGTAGGATTGAGATCAGGCGCGGGCTTTCAGTCGTCTTTGGCTGCTTCCTGCTACTGGGAGCCAAGGGGATAGCCCTCGGCCTATACTCTGCGTCTGGTAGCGTCGGAACCATTTCCGCCGCAGCATCGCCGCCGCCAAGCTTTCAGCGGCCTCAATCGCGCGCCCCTAACGGCAATGCTTTCGATCCCTATGCAGGGGCGTCAGTCAGGCCTACGGGTCAATGACGACGGGCGGCGTGCCCCAGAATCTGCAAGGATAAAGCTGACATGACCTATCGCCTCTATGGAGCTATTGCTTCCCCTTACTCATTGAAGATGCGGGCCTATATGCGCTATCGCCGCCTGTCCTTCATCTGGCGGGACACGCATGAAGCGCGGGCCGAAGCAACGGCGAAGGTTAAGGTTCCAGTCATTCCCATATTGGAGTTTCCAGACGGCACATTCGCCAATGACTCGACGGTACTAATCGAGCGTTTGGAAGCAGTGTATGACGATGGCCGATCAGCAATTCCATCCAATCCTTTGGCTGCCTTCCTCGCCCGCTTCATCGAAGATTTTGCTGATGAATGGCTGACCAAGGCGATGTTCGGCTATCGCTGGCTTGCCGAGGTCGATCAGCTGCAGATGAGCAAGTGGTTGGCGTTTGACAATTTAAAGGGTGCAGGCGGGCTTTCAACATCCGACGCCGCAGCCGAACAGTTCCGCCAAAGGCAGGTCAGCCGTATGGGGATTGTCGGATGCAGTGAAGCTAACTGGCCGATCATCGAAGAGAGCGTCAACAAGGTGCTCGCAGCACTTGAAACGCACGTTACCAACGGCTTCTTCCTGTTCGGATCGCGCCCTTCGATCGCAGAATTTGGGCTTTACGGGCAATTGTCGCAATTTCAGGCTGATCCCACCCCCAATGCCGTGATGCGGCAGATCTTCCCATATACGCTGCGTTGGTTAAACCATATGGACGATCTTTCCGGAACGGAAGGCGATTGGAGCAACGCGGAGCAACCCGCCACAGCGACAACGGCAATCGCGCGGATTGCAGCGGAATATTACCTACCCTATCTTGCCGCCAATGCAGAAAGCCTTGCGCGTGGAGAGGCCGAATTCGCCGTTACATTGGGCGGCGCAAGATTTGGCCAGCCCGCGTTTCCCTATCAGCGTAAATGCCTGGAAGTGTTGCGCCAGCGTTACAGGATGCTGGCCGATACCGACCGGGCGCGGCTGGAGGCGCTGGACAGTAATTTTTCCATTTTGCGTGGCTAATTGGAATGGCGGCGGCATCCGCTAGACAGGGTTGCTTCATCTAGCCATGGTGCGATGCCGCCCACCATCCCCCATCTTCCCTGAAAGTTAATCGTACGACCCGAAAGGCTCAGGGATGATAGAACCAGGAGCCCCAGAACCGGACCCGCACTTCCAAAGAAACGCGGGGCCAGTCCGGAGCAATTATTGTGGCGCCAGATTGCTGGTCGCCAGCCTCAGGAAGAAGGCATCGAACGCGCCAAGGCTGGAAGAACCCAATGCGCCTTCGGTCATGCCGCCCAGATGCAGCGTGCTGCCCCTGATCTGCATATAGGCACGATCCTCCCAAGGCGTGCCGAACTGATAGGCAGTTGAAACGCCGAGCGTCGACGTGAACTTCTGGACAAAGACGTCGCCGGTTTTCCTCGTCGAGTCCTTGTTGTTCCCGGAATAGTTGCCATAGGTGTAACCCACCGCATACAGGTTACCGCTATTGTCGATTTCGACCTTGCGGAACTGGTCGCTTTGGGCGGTTCCGACTTGTTTGAACGTGGGGTTGCCCAGATTGCTGTTATATTTGACAATGTAGGCATCACCATTGCCTTTGTGCGTTCCGTTCAAGTCTCCGCTGGTGTAACCAACGGCGTAGATGTTGCCTGCGGAATCAACGGTATTGTCCAGCACCCAGTCAGCCTGTCCGTTGGGGCTGGAAATGGTGGTGGAGGCAGCCTTTGTCGGTGAGGTTGTGTTGACGCTCTGCCACACCTCCAAAAAGCCATTCGACCCGCTTGCCGACATCAGCCAGCCGCCGACAACGACCTTCCCGGCCCCGGCGGTTGCGCTTTTGATATAGCTGATACCGCCCCAAGCCTCGGAAATAATGACTTGGCCCGAGGTGACGGTTGGCGCCACGATCTTGCGCCAGACATTGCCGAGATCCGAAGTGCGATGCTTGGCGACCAGATAGGCATCGTCGGTATCCGCCGAACCAGCAGGCGAACCCGCACCGGACAAATAGAGGTTACCCGCGTCGTCCAGCGTAATGTTGCCATAGCCGTCTAGGCCTTCATTGCCCCATTGGTTAGTCGCAACGACAACGCCATCGCTTAGTCTCAACTTGAGCAGGATTGCGTCCCACTTGCCTCTGTTGGTAAAGCCTGAAAGCGCCCCCAGCGTGCGTCCGGCCACATAAATATATGTGCCGTCGGTGACGCCGTCGAAAAGCAAGCTACCGTTGGTAGTGGTCACTTCTCTGGTCCATGCAAGCGTCTTGTCTGCGTTATACTTTCGTACAAAGATTTCATTGCCCTGATAGGCACCGCCATCGAGGCTTCCGTCGGATGCGCCCATCACATAGGTAGCCCCGCTGGAATCGACCGTGACGCCGCCGACAATCTCGTTGCCCGATGTGCCGAACTGTCTTGCCGAGGTCAGCGACGGGGTCGTTCCGATAGCGGTTGCGTAGCTGAACTGGGCCGTATTGGTCAGGCTGAGCGTCTTGTTTGAATTGCATAGCAGATTGGGGTTCGCCGGTTGAGTGCCAGAGATCGGCAGCGAAATATCATCGCATGGAAAGATGAATGCGATTAGGTCAGGCGATCCGGTTGCGATGTGGAACAGGTAGAATCCATCCGTATCGCACCCGTCGGCGGTGGTGCAGCGAACCAGGCCATAATCGGTCGATGCGCCTTTCAGCTGGATCGAGCCATTGTTGTAATCGAAATTGGTAATCAGCGCATAATCATTGTCGACGCCGTCCGAACCCTTGCTGAAAAATGGTTTGACGATCCCGGCTGTGCCCAAAATGATGCGATCGCCAACCTGTCCGTTATAGGTGTCTTCAAGATCGAGATTGTTGACTGCCCTGAGCAGCTTTATCGTATTCGATCCCGGATTTGACTGGCTGGGGTCGACTGGCATGAAAATGTCAAAGCCATTGGTTTCGCCTTCGTTCGAATCTGTATCGAACAGCGTATATTCGATGTCGTTATAGGGCGTCCCGGAGGCAAAGGTCGGTGTAATGCCCAGCTGCTGCCCCAACTGCGCCACTTCTTGCGGCATTGACGGCAATGCCTTCGCGGCGTTTTTCAAGTCGGTAGGGCTCGTCTGGGCATGTACGGCGCCCGACGCGGCCAGCGCTGAAATACTGAGCAGCGCCGATATTGTCGTCTGCCACTGTTTAATCGATCCTCTCATCATTCTTCTCCTCCTCCTTTTGCCACTCAAAATGGCGCGAACATACAGGCCGAAAAATCAGCCAGACTAAATGACTGCCGATTTAGTGACTCGTTTCAGCTCAGGCGCTGACAATTTCGCCACGTTAACCGGTCGATATTTTTGAAAAACAAAGCTGCCGCATATGCGGCGGGGTCGCGAATCTCACCTCCTCAAATGAGATGTCTCTCATTTTGATAGTTCGATTCGTCGCACCTGTCAATTGCTGCGATCCACACTCTTACATGAGTGGAATAAATAATTTTATATCAGTATCTTGTTGCCAAAGAAGGCGCTGAACAGCGGCCCTTTTCTACCTCACCCAAATGATATCCGAGCTGGCAAAAATACGATAGCCGAGCCGGGCCGCAGCCGCCGTGCGTAAGGGATGCGATAAGCGAATGACTGCTTGGTTATCGCCGGGAAGAGCAACGACCCAGAGCATCAGTCCCCGGCAATACCCTCATGGGGCTGCGTCAAGTGGCTACAAACGATCTCAGGGCCGCGTGGCAGACCTGTTCACCCCACTCCTGAACGAAATGCCCTGCATCAGGAATGATGAGCGGAACGGGACAATTGCGGATATTCTGTCGAAGCGAGAGCATCATTGCTGTAGTAATCACTGGATCGGACCCGCCGATGGCCATAAAGCTTTGCCCCTGCCATTCGTCGCGAAACCAGTCGCGTCCCGCCTGGCCATATTTTGCGCCGGGCGACTGCGGCGATGTCGGTACCAGCTCAGGAAATCTCCGGACGCCTGCCTTGTAGTTGATATCGGGAAAGGGGGTCCCGTAAGCCGCAGCTTCTGCACTGGTCAGTATCGAGGTTGTACGTTTGAACAGCATTGCCACGTCAAGATCGGGCTGCGAGCGGTTGAGCATTTTCCAGGCCTCAAACCCGCGCCCCAAGGATTCCTCGCCGGTGGGAAAAGCGGTATTCATGACAATCAGCCGCTTGAACCGCTTGGGCATTTGATAGGGAATAGTAAGACCGAGCAGGCCGCCCCAATCCTGACAGACCAGCGTAATATTTTGTAGATTCAGGGTTTCGATCAATTCGATCAGGGAGTTGCGGTGAAACTCGATCGTGTACACATCTTCATCCACCGGCTTGTCGGATCGACCAAAACCGAAGAGATCGGGCGCGATGACCCGGCCATGTGCCCCAAGGATCGGGATCATCTTTCGGTAAAGATAGGACCAACTCGGCTGCCCATGCAGGCAAAGAAAAACAGGCGCACCTGCATCGCGTAGTCCCTCATCCAGATAGTGCATCCTGAGGCCGTTTTTGTGCTCAAGATAATAGGGCTGGAACGGATATCCGGGCAGGTTGATGAAATGATCATCCGGGGTACGTAGTGCTTTTATCACATCATGGTCCTTATTGTGGGAGAGGTTGCGCGCCGTGTTGCCGGATCACGCGCGAGAACCAGCAGCACCAGTGCAACACCGATCCAGCTAGCCACCGGGATGCCGACGTAAAGATTGCGGATCAGGTCGGCGGATGCCGCTGTGTTGCCTGGATCGAAACCGAACCAGTCCAGCGCTGCATAGCTGAAACCGATGCCAAAGGCGGTGCCGACCTTCTGGGCAAGGTTCACCAGCGAGAAGACAAAGGCCGTGCGGTCGCGATTGCAACGGTCCCGATCAGCAACCGTCAGGTCGGCTGCAATGCCATATATGAACAGCAAACCGACAAATCCCGACCCTAAAGCAAAAGCAAATAGTGCAGCCGCAGGGAGGTTGACGCGCGGCAAAAGCATTGCGGACGCCAGGCTGGCGATCAGCCAAAGCGACATCACTGCCATGCCCCTGGGCTTGCCAATGCGGATGGCAAGCTTGGTCCAGAGCGGCGTCAATATGGCTGCGCCGACAAAGCTGATCAGCAATAGCAGCGGCCCCATCTGGTCCATGCCCAGCACGCCATCGGCAAAGAAGACAAAAAGCGAGGTGACTGCGCCCAAACCAAAAGTGTTAAGAAGCTGTGTGAGTATCAACAGAAGCAGTGCCGGAAAGCCAAGCGTCACGCGCCACTCTTCACGCCAGCCGAGACCAGGTTGCGGAACGGAAGGCCGATCCGGCAGGCGGATGGTCGCCCACAGCGCCACGGGCAGAAGCAGCAAGGCAAGGCCCGAATACGCCAATATACGACCGGCGTTGTCGAGGTCTGGTATGAAAAATTGCGCCAGTGCAGGCGCAGCAAAAGCCAGTAAAAGGCCAAATTTGCTCGCCCATTCCCGCGCGCCAAACAATCGGCTGCTTTCCGTATCGCTATCGGCGAGCGCAGAACCCCAGGCAAGATGCGCCACGTCGAAAATGCTGTAAGTTGATGTGAACAGCAGCATCAGCAGGAAGAGCGGGAGAAAGGGCAGATCGTTTCCAAGCAGCGCGATGCACATCAGCACCAGCGCAAGCGGTAAGGCAGAAAGCCATATCCAGCGCCGATGGGCACCGACATGTCCTTTCCGTTTGTCCATGAACCGACCGATGACCGGATCGACCACGCCGTCCCATATGGTCGTCAACATGAAGAGCAGCCCGACCAGCCCGACGGCAATCACGCCGCCTTCCGTTACAAAGGGCGGCAGAAACACCGACAAGGGCAGCCCCAATACCGCGATCGGCATCACTGAGGCGGCGTAAAGACTGGCTGTCTGCCGGGATAAGGTGACGGGTTGCATCGCTTCTAGCTGGCGACGGTTATCTTGTTGATCTGCTCACCCAGATCAATGGCGCCATCCTCGGTCGCGATGGTGGACCTGATGGTCTGTCCGGGCTTCAGATATTTGGGGTGCTTCAACTGCCCTTTCAGGAACATCATGAAACGCTTTTTCGGGCTGAGCAGGAAGGTTGCCCATTTCTGCACAGTGGCGGAGGGCGGATGCAGCGCAACGCCGCCCGGCGTGCCCGTTGCAATCAGATCGCCGGCGTTCAGGTCCATGATTTGCGATAGCTCGGTCAGTGTCGCTGGCGGCGCAAAGATCATGTCGCCCGCATAATCACGTTGTCTGATTTCGCCATCGACCTTCAGTGTTAACTGCAATTCTGCAATCCGGTCTGCGTCGGCCTGATCGATTAGAACAAGCCAGGGGCCGACGGGTCCAAATGTGCGATAGCTCTTTGCCTTGTGAAATTGCTCGTGGCTGATCTGCACATCGCGCGCACTGACATCGTTGACGATGACCAACCCGCCAATCCATTCGCCAAGATTATCAGGCGTGACCTTCACCGGACCGTCAAAGCCTTTACGCAGCACCAGCCCGAGTTCGATCTCATAATCGAGCAACAAAACATGCTTCGGCTTCACGATATCGGTATCGGCAGGCGCAATGCAGGATGATGCCTTGCGGAAGAAAACATTATTGACGACATTCGCCGGATCGCGTCCGACTTCGCGCACATGGTTGGCATAGTTGGTGGCCTGGCAGACAAATTCGGCATCTTGCGTGACGGGGGACAACCACTTGGCCTGTGCCAGATCAATGGCAGCACCTTCCGGCTTTTCCGCAAGCGCAAGCGCTGCAGCTTCTCCACCATTTTCAAAGAAGGCACGGGTGGTGGCATAATCGCCCTTTAGTGGCAAAAGCCCCTTTTCAGTCTCAACCGCCCAATGGGTTGAGCCCTGAACCTCTAGTCTGGCGACACGAACGGACATGTTGATTCCTTATAGTTCAAAGATAATTAGAGACTGAATCCCGCTTCAACGCACGCGCGGCGGAATAGGCCTTGAAGGCGGCGCGCACCCGCGCAGGCTGGAAATCGAGAATTGCGGTTTTGAACGCCGCCCGCGCTTTCAAGCGCTTATACCATCGGGACAATGAAGGCGTGCGGTCGATTGGCCAGCGCATCAAGGCCATGCGGTGAACATTCCCGCTCCAGCTGATATCGGCGAGGCCGAATTGCGGGCCGGACAGCCACTCATGGGCATCAAGCTGCGTTTCCAATACAGCAAATGCATCGGTAAACTCGCTGGCTGCCGCCTTGATCCGTTCCGCACCGAAACCATCGGGCGAGCAGAAATCAGTCATAAATTGCAGCAGTTCAGGCGATGGTCCTTTGGCAGCAAAGGCCGCAAGTCCTTCCGCATTCATCCGGCGGCCAAGCTTGAAAAGAAATTCATGGCTCAGCAGCTTTAAGGCAGGCTGTATCGCCGAAGCGCGCTCAATCAGTTGGTCCGTATTCGCTTGATCTGAGTCAGACCCCGGTATCAGTGAGGGGCCGTCAAAATTCGAGTCGATATAGGCGATAATATCATTCGATTCGATGATCGTTCGCCCGTCATGCACCAGCACGGGCACCACGCCGTTTGGATTGAGTGCGCGGAATTCCAGGGTCAGATGCTCCTGCTTTGACAGATCAACCGGGTGGCTGGTCCAGCTCGCCCCTTTTTCTGCCAAGGCAAACCGAACCCGCTGCGAACAGTTGGAAAGGGCAAAATGAAACAGATGCACGCCTTTCAGCGCTGCGATGTCTCTGCGTCTGGTTTCGATCTCGGCCATTCAGAGCCGCGCGAAGATCGGCATATGCTCGCCCTTGTCAGGCCCGATTTCCGCGGCAGCAAGTTTATTGGTGAGTATGTTCATCGCCATGATCACGTCCTTGTGCGCTTCGGCATCGACCGCGAGGTTAGTCGTCTCGCCCGGATCGTTGATCAAATCATAAAGCTCGAAATCATTGCTGCGGTTCAGTTCTTCCCAGGTCGTAGGCCGCTCATGCTCATGCGCGTTGAAATAGCGGGCGAATTTATACTTGCCGTTAGAGCTGCCGCGCATCAGGCCGCGTTTCCATGTGTTTTCGCGCAGCATGGAAGCCAGGTCATAGGTTTTACTGACCGGATTCTTTTTGACCGCCTCTCCAAAGCGCGCAAGCGATTGGTGGTTCAGATAGGCAAAGCTGGTCCAGTGATAGAGGATGCCGTCTTCGCCCCTTGGCGCGACACCGGTGGGCACGTCTATCAAACCGGCATAGCTCCGCCCGATGACGCTCGGCAATTGCTCTTTGACCTCCTCCTCGCCGATTCCAGCGAAGGCCAGCAAGGTCGGAGCAAGGTCAACATGCGTGACCAGCGCGTCATTGCTTATCCCCCTTGCTCCGTCGGGGTGGACAATTGTCAGCGGCACATCCACCGACTCCCGGATGGGTGACGTCCCCTTGCCGCGCAGGCCATGCGTTCCCAGAATCTCGCCATGGTCGGAGGTGAAGACGATAACCGTGCGCTCCAACTCGCCGGATGACCTCAGCCCTTCGATCAGCCGCATCAGATGCCGGTCGCAATCGCGGGTGCAGTTCCAGTAATAATTCTGCATCTCATGCCCGACATCGGCATTATCATAGGGCATGGTGCCAAGTGAGCCACTCAGCGTTTTGCCGAATTCGGTCACCGCATCGGGCCGTTTGCCAAAGGTTGCGGGGCCATAATTCTCGGTCAGTTCATAGCCCAAATCTTCCTGATAAAGCGGCTCCTCGGGTGGCCGCACTGTTTTGTCAGGGAACATGATGACCCGCGATTTGGTCATCTCATCACCTGCGGTGTAATACATGATGTCATGCGGGTTGACGAGATTGACCGCCTGGAACCAGGGCTTGTCGCCACCCTTGTTGCGATCGACAAATCGCAGCGCCTGATCGACCGTGCGCTTGTCATAAAGATAGCCCATATGCGGGCCGTCGAGCTCTGACGAAGCCTCGGTATCGACAAAGCCATAGCTTTTGATTTCGGCATTACTATTGGCCGATGATTTGGCCGGGTCTTGCTCGTCAAGCATGCTCAGATGCCATTTGCCCGCATATCCCGTGATATAGCCTGCATCGAGCATCATGGTGCCCAGCGTCGGGATGTCGGGCCGCAACGGCGATGCATAAGGCAGGGGCACATTGTCCCACAGCATGTTGGCGGGCGAATGCGCGCCTGTGTAAATCACGCCTCGCGCGGTCGAGCAAATCGGAGTTGGCGTCTGCGCGCGGGTGAAAGTGACGCCGTTTTCGCGCAGCCATGTGCGGGCTGGCGTGTGTTTGTCGATGAAGCCTTTAGGATACAGGTCCCAGGAGAATTCCTGATCGCTGACGACCAGCAGGATGTTTAATTTCTTGCCGGGTTTCTGGGCAAAACGTGCTCGAGGCCGCGGACCCGGCTGGCGGGACCACAGATAGCCACCGCCTGCTGCTGCGGCAAGCCCCAGTGCGCCCAATGTAATCCAGCGCCTGCGCGTCATACCCATCATGCCTCTCCCGCCTCGCTATGAGACCTATCTCATTGCACGAAATGGCCTTGTGAAATCCAGTTGTAAAGACTCATTTTTGCAATTATGAGATATCTCTCATTCAATGAAATGCAGGAGAGGGCGCGGAATGAACGAACTCAGCATGGAATTCACGCTCGACGCCAAGACGCTGTTCGGGATGGTGGTGCGCTTCTTGATCATCGGACTGCTGTTCACGGTGGTGCAAACCGTCCTTGCATTGCTTCCAAAGCAACGCCCGGAAGGTGCGACCGCAGGGGAGGTGTTCAAAAACTTCATCACAGGGCGCTATCTGATTCATGAACAGCGTATCTTCCGGCGGGGTTTCGGCGTCGACATGATGCACTTCTTCGTCACGCGCCTGCTGGTCAATGCCGGGATCGCCGGAACAGTTGCGGTCGTCTATTTCTGGGCGATCAACGCGCCCTTCATGCAGCCTGCGCGATCGTTCATCATGGGCCTGCCAGTCTGGCTCAGCGCGCCGATGGGGCTGTTCCTGATCCTTTGCTCAGATTATTGGGACCACCGCACCGCCCACACCTGGCGCTGGCGCTGGCGTTTCCATGCCATCCATCACATTACCAAAGAACTTGATTGGCTGGCCTCGGTCCGGTTGCATCCTGTGGACCAGATCATCCACCGCTTCGTCGGTTTTGTGCCCGTACTGGTGCTGGGTTTCCCAATTCTGGAAACATTCGGCCTGGTTTTCGGCATTATGGGATTTGTTGCGATCTTCGATCACAGCAATGTGCGCGTCACCTTCCCCGCATGGATCGACCGCGTTATCGCTACGCCGCATTACCATCACTGGCACCACGCGCTGAAGCCCATCGACAAGAATTTCGGGGCGATGTCGCCTTTAATGGACCAGATTTTTGGCACTTATTATGTACCCAAAGGTCGCTATCCCGACGCCTATGGCATGCCCTATGAGATTGAGGAGAACTGGATCGACCATATGCTGACGCCCTTTGGCTATAAGGGCGTGTGGCGGAAGGTTTGGAGTAAGCACGATCATGGCAGGACAGAGCCTGTAGCGGTGCCCGCCGAATGACGCTCATAGCTCCCTGTCGAAACATGATGCGATATAGACGCCCATGATAGGTACAGAGGCACGTCGCGTGATGAAGGTGGAGAGCGCGATCAGCATATTGCCCAACGCGCTCGGTGGCGGCTTAATTACCTGGTTGATATTTCGCGGCGTAGAGCCAATCCCCCTATGGGGCGCCGGCGGAGTTGCATTCGATATTGCCGCCACAACATTTCTGCTGACGTTACTTTCCACGCTTGTTGTGACGCTGGTCATTCGCAAACGTATTCGCACCGAAGCGGCGAAGCGGGAGACGCCTGGCAGATTCGCGTTACCCAATAATCTGATTGTTCGCGGTATCAGTCTGGCCTTTTTTACGACACTGATATTCGCACCGCTGGCCATTGCGATCATCAACGCGATATGGGGCAAAGGATGGGGTGCAAATGACATTATCCTTTTCAAGATTTTATATTGTGTCCTGTTGGGTTTGGCGGTGACGCCAATTGCGGTTCTTTCCGCACTTAGGGATCGTTGACGGATATCGCCATCTGCGGTGGTCATACACGGGCATAAAGTGACGCTTACGAAGATGGACATCCGGTTTCTAAGGTATAAGCAAATTTCATCCTATCTTCCTTTCAATCGGGTCGCGGACGCGCATCAGCCCAGTCCAAAAGACTGCAGTGCCGCAGTCGCCACCTGCGCACCCGCATCCTCCTGAACGAAATGCCCGACGCCGGACAATTGCAGGAGTGGCGGCGCGCCTCGTATCGTTTGCTGCAACCGGTTCATCGGCTCAAGACCTATGATTGCGTCATCCAATCCCACCGCAAGAAATGATTGCCCACTCCATGTTGTTTTGTACCACTCTTCCGCACGCTGGGATATGGCAGCGCCATCGTCATTGGGGTCATCGGGAGCAAGATTGGGAAAACGGCGCACACCTGCTTTGTAATTGATATCGGGAAACGGTGCACCATATGCCGCAGCCTCTGCAGCTGACGCACTCGAGCTTCGGCTAAACACGCTGGCGACATCCAGATCGGGATTGGCGTTCACAAAATTGCGCCAAGTCAGGAAACCGCTGCTAAGTGGCTGTGTGCCCGTTCCCAGCATGGTATTCATGACGAGCAGGCGGACGAAGCGGCCCTGCATGTCCATCGGGATTGTCAGTCCGAGTATTCCGCCCCAATCCTGGCATACCATCGTGACGTTGGTCAGGTTCAGACGTTCGATGAACGCTATCAAACTGTTCCGATGCCATGTGAACGTATAGGTCGAATCGGCGGTCGGCTTATCGGACCGACCGAAGCCGAAAAGATCGGGGGCGACTACGCGGATACCTGCAGCGGTAAATATAGGGATCATCTCGCGATAAAGGTAGCTCCAGCTTGGCTCACCGTGGAGGCAGAGAAAGATCTCGCGGGCATTGGCAGGGCCTTCATCGAGATAATGCATCCGCAAGCCCGCATAGCCCGGTAGGTTTTCCACATATTTGGAAGCAAATGGGTAGCCCGGGAGGTTTGCGAAGGCCGAATCCGGAGTACGCACCACCGCAGGCGTGGCTGGAGGCGGCGGCGAAGGAGGAGGAGGTGGTGGTGGTGGTGGCGGGGGAACGGTTACGGTCTGTCCGCCCCCAGAGTCTTCCCCACCGCATCCAGCGGTGGCCAATCCAACGATCCCAAGTGCGATCAAGTCACGCCGATTCATTCCCATTTCATACTCTCCTTGCGACTGCTAGCCTCGGCTTCGAAGAGAGTAACGTTCGACAGGCATAAACCCTTCGCGCATTTGAGGCCGAGTCCACGCGCATTGCATCGAAAGCCTTTGACTTCGAGACCGGCGACTGCGGTGAAGTTGTTGGTGGAAATTGAGGAGTGATTACGGCGAAAGCTACCTTAACCGCTCTCGTCACCCCGCACTTGCTGTAAAAACGAGGAGGGCTAAGTGGAAATGTCTGGAATAAAGGAAACGATGACGAAATCCGGCCGTCGGCTCTCCTCGCAAAGCGCCCTGCCCGCCTTAACCCATAATCCGCGCCCTGATCGTCTTAATCTCCGCCTTGCTCAGCGCCCCGTCGCTGTTGCCGTCGATCCGGCTCCAGGCCTTGGGTTTGTGGTTCACAAATTCGGCCCGAGAGATTTTGCCGTCATCGTTGCCATCGAGCTCGGACAGGAGTTGTTTACGCTCCGAGGCGGATTTTGTCATGGCTGACAGGTCCAGATTGCCATCTTTTGCCTTCGTCCGATTGAACTGCGCCTGCCGGGCGGCTTTGAACTCGGCATAGCTTGTCTTGCCGTCCTTGTTGGTGTCGGCCCGTTCGATGCTGTCGAGCATCTGCGCGGCTTTTTTCTTGTCCAGTTGCGCAAGCGCCGGGGTGGCAAGCGTCGCGATTGCAATTAGCGCAGGTAGCCAAGTAACTTTCATCCCTTATTCCTTTCGATCAAAACTTATATCGCGCCGAGCAAGGACAGACCGTCATCGACCAGCACGGTCGTTCCAGTCATGTGCATGAAATCGTCGCTGGAAAGCGAAACGATCGAACGTGCGATTTCCTCTGGTTGGGCGGCGAGTTTCAGCGGAGTTATTTGCGCTGCGCCCTGACGGACGGCGGTTGCACGTTCCTCGTCGGTGCCTTTGGCAAACCAGGGCGTGTCGATATAGCCGGGACAAATCGCATTGACGCGTGCAGCAGGTGCAAGCACGCGGGCGAGCGCCATCGTCATATTGTTTAGTGCTGCCTTGCTGGCCGAATAAGCAATGGAGGAACCATTGGCCAACACCCCGGCAACCGAGGATACCATGACAACAGAGCGTGGCGATTGCGCAAGCATATGGGCCATTGCGATCATCGGTTCCAATGCACGTGTGAGCTGATAGGGTCCGACAAGATTGACCGCAAAAATCTGTTCGAAATCTGTCGCATTTAAATTAGCAAGGTTGTCATGCGGGACATGCTTGCTGACGCCTGCATTATTCACCAGCATATCGACACGGCCCCATTCAGCCGTACATCGCGCAATTCGTGCGCAATCGACATCGTCTGCAACGTTGGCCTGTACTAGCATCGCCCGTTGCCCATATGCATGCGCGCGCTCAACCAACAACTCTAGATCACCCAGTCCAGAGCGGTAGTTTAGAATGACGTCTGCGCCTTGCTCGATGAAACAGGCGGCGGTTTCATAACCCAGGCCTGAGGCGGCGCCAGTCACAACGGCCACCTGTCCCTTGAAGCGCAACACTCTCTCGCTCATCATGCCCCCCCGAAAACATTTGCATTTTATGAGACATCTCTCATAAAGATTAAGCTTTGAAGCTGCAACCTGGATTTGAACGAAGAGCTGGATGAAATACCGATGAGCAAAGTCGTGAAGCAAATCTCGGTAATTTTTGAAGACCTGAGCCCTGATCAGGTTAAAGCGATCAACCGTCCCCTACCCTTGCTTAAGGCGACATCACTGGCATGGATCCGCTTCGAGCGACCCGATCTTGAAATACAGCGCCACTTTCTGGACGATTTCGGGATCGAGATTGCCCGGCTGGACAAGGACAATCTATTTGGCCGCGGAACCGGCACTTCGCCCTGGTTCTATCATGCCCGGCGCGGTCCGAAGGCCCGGTTTCTAGGGCTTGGTTTCGAGGTCGCTTCGCGTGCCGATCTCGACATCGCAGCAGCGTTTGAGGGAGCGGCACCGATAAGCGAGGTTGATGGCCCGGGTGGAGGCCAGTTTGTGCGGGTCACCAACCCGGATGGCATTGAAGTCGATTTCGTGTGGGGGCGAAACCCCTTTCCCGATCAGTCGGTGTACGGCAGCAAGCCCTTCCCTGATGTTCGCGCCAACGCGCCTGTTCGCCCGCCGCTGCAGCCAGCCAAGGTGAAGGCGCTGGGTCATGTCGTCCTGCAATGCTGCGATTTTGATCGCACGATGGACTGGTTCATGCGGCATGTGGGCATCATCGCAAGCGATGCGCAGGTGCTGGCAGATGGCAGCGTGAACCTGGCATTTTGCAGGCTCGATCTGGGCGACACGCCGTCCGACCACCATACGCTTGCGATCGCTGGCGGCATTGGCAGCATCTATATGCATAGCGCCTATGAAGTGCCTGATGCCGACGCGGTCGGCCAGGGGCAGCAGGTGCTGAAGGCCGGCGGCTGGAAACATGGCTGGGGTATCGGGCGGCATTATTATGGCAGCCAGATATTCGATTATTGGCGCGATCCCTATGGCGCGCTGATGGAGCATTATACCGATGGCGACAAATATGACGCTGCGCAGCCAACCCGCTATTCACGCTTCACGCGCGGCAGCACGTGGATGTGGGGACAGGATCAGCCAAAGGATTTTGAGGGCGTGGGGCCAGCGGCGATATTGATGATGTTACGCAATCTTTGGGCGGGCAGAATCAAGTGGTCGCGGATCAAGCTGGTGCTGGGCTCGTTAAAGCCTGCGCCGCGGCCGTGGCTGAAATAGCCTAAAACCGCACATCGGCTCCGCGACCCTGTATCCGTGTGTAGCTGCGCGCATTGCGTTTCGATGTGACCGGTACGGATGCGGCCCTCTCGATCAAAGCCTCAAACGCATCGGCATTGGCCACACCGTCGAGCAGGAAAATCCGGAACACCAGTTCGCGATTGGCCTGTCGGTTATCCTCAATCTCAAAAGCGGCATGACCGTCCTTTCGGTCCCAACGCTGGATACCGCATACAGCGTCGAGGGGAATTTCCCGGAAATCTTGATGATATCTGTTGCTGGCGATCATCAGTCGCAGATTACTCATTGCGTAAACCTCATGTGGTAAGCGCGTCCAGACCCGGAACAGATCGCGCAGCACGCTGATGCCAGCGACAATGAAGGGTATTGCGAGGGCGCAAATCAGCAAGGCGCCGTAACCCGATGCGCCTTTTGACGCGACGGACTCAATGGTCGATGTCACGCCTGCATAGACAAGTATGGCAGACGAGCCGAGAAAGATGAGCCCCGGCAACAACCTGAGCCAGGGGATATGAACATGCCGCAAATCGGGCTTTGCCGACCAGAGCAGGGTTTCGCCAGTGCGCATACGGGATGCAATAATGTCAGGAGCGCTAGTCATATTGTCAATCATTCGGTTCTCGCGGGCTTGTCCATAAACTCACTGACATCGCGCGCCCACATGCCGGGCTCTTCCAGCATCGGCCAGTGGCCAGCATCGGGGTACACTATTAGGTCGTCGGTCGGGTAACTTCGTACGCCATCGGCAGGCGTTGCAGCGGGGTTCAGTTTCCCCCAGATCACTCGCACCGGTTTATCCTTCATCGCGGCGAGATAGCGCGGATGCCATGTCTTGAATTCTTCAACTTCGGTTTCGCGGTAGAATTCGAGGATGGCCTTGCGCATTCGCCCATCGACGCGGCTGAATACCTGCCGCATGCTCGCTTCGGTGCGGTTGGGGCCTGAAAAATCCTTAAGCGCCGCGACAAAGCGGTCCGCATTGAAGGCGGTCATCGCCAGTTCGCCAACCACCGGGATGCGGTTGATCTTTGCCCCTTCACGCCATTCGAAGCTTGGGTGGATCGAACTGATCGAGAACAGCGCGCGCTCGATCCGCTCGGGATAGGCGGCCGCAAAAATTCCACCCCAAACGCCGCCAGCATCATGCGCAACAATGCGCACCGGTTCTGTAACGTCCAACTGTTCAAGAATCCCGCTCACATAGTCAGCACGATTTTGCAGCGACCAGTCAAATTCTTCGCCATTCGCCAACTGGCTTTTGCCGAAACCGGGCATATCAAAGGCAATGCAGCGGAACCGTTCTTTCAGCGCCAATATCGACCCGGCCCAGACATCGCTGGTGTCGGGAATGCCATGAAAGAACAGCACAGGCGGACCATCGCCCGCGTCGAGCACAAGCGTGTCCACATTTTGGACCCTCAGTTTTTTCTGAAACGGTCGAAGCTCAGGCAAGTTATCGCTTTCGATCACTTGCCGGAAAACGCTCTGCTGCCAGATGAACAAGCCTGTACCGCCAACCGCAATCGCCGCCAAACCGGCACGAATCAGAAATTGCCGACGCGTTGCCATATCAGCCGCCAATGCCCCTTTCGCGCATAGCGGCGACCTCGCTGCGGCTGATACGGTTGTCGCCATTGGTATCCATGCGGGACCAGATCGGCGGCAGGCCGTTGACGAACTCAACTTTGGACAGTTTGCCATCTCCATCCTTGTCCATATTCCGCAGCATCATTGCTTTGATGCGGGGTGGCGCAGGCATGGTTTCCGGGTCTATTTCGGAACCATTTCTGGAGAGGACAACAAACTCTTTTTCCCGAATCGTTTTCACTTCGGCGGTGGTGACATAGCCATCGGCATTTGCATCGCCTTCGACCATTTGTTTGAGCGTCAGCTTGAACAGCTTTTCCTGCTGCGTTTCCGCTTGGGAACAAGCGACCAGACACAGCGCAACTAATCCGTTCGCTATGGTTTGCGTTGCCCTCTTCATTGTGAGAACTTCACGACAACCTTGCCGGTTGCCTGACCTGACTCCAGCCGCTCCTGCGCAGCGACGATATCGGTAAATTCAAAACTGCTGTCAATGATTGGGCGTAAAGCGCCTTTCTCAAGCATCTCCCGGAACAATGCGACTGCAGGAGGATCGGCCTTGAAAATTGTCCAGCCGATTTTCTTGCCGCTGGCCGCCAGTTCCTTATTGGCTTTCTTGAGCTGCTTCTTGGCGGTCATGAAGCCTTTGAGCAGGCCAAGCTCATCGGTCAGCGGCAGGGTAGGATGGATCACCGTTACGTAGCGCGCATCAATGCCAGATTTCAGGATGGAGATTAGCTTGTCCTGCTCTGATGTGTTTGCAGTACAAAAGGCGATATCCACGTCATGCACCGACGCGGCAAAATCCTCGATCGTATAATCATAGGTGGCTGATGCCCCCAATGCGGCGACAAGATCGTTTTGCCCCGGCCCGCAGCTCGCGCTCACATCAGCGCCAAGATAGCGGGCAATCTGGATCGCCATCGATCCAACACCTCCAGCTCCGCCTTGCACGAAGATGCGTTTTCCCGAGGCATTCTCGCGCGTCAGCCCGCCGTCGTTGAACAACGCCGACCATGCCGTGAAGAAAGTGTAAGGCAGTGCTGCTGCGTCTTCGTATGATAGTGCTACCGGCTTATGCACGGTAGTGTCTGCCTTCACCGCTACATATTCGGCAAAGGCTCCGTTGCTTGATGGGGCCTTCACCGCAACAACGGCATCACCCGGCTTGAATCCGGCGACGCCCTCGCCAACGCTGACCACATCGCCCGATATGTCATTGCCCAGAATGACGGGAAAGTTCAGCGCACCACGCACCCGCATGGCATTGCGCCCATAGCCCTTGCGGCGATGGCAATCGATATGGTTGACGGAAGTCGCACGCTGGCGAACCAGAATTTCGCCTTTCCCCGCTTTAGGCCGTGCCGCGCGATCGAATAGGCGAATGGCCTCCCGCGGCGAACCGAATCGCCAGAACATTGCGGCCGACATGACCTCATCCGGTCTCCCCGCCAGGATACGGCGGAAATTCGCAAGAGAAGCTGTCAACCGCTTACGCAGGATCATCCGGAAAATGGGTAGAATCAGCTTTGCCTTTAGCGACCCGCCCGTGCTGACGCTGCGCCAATGGAAAACCGATCTGCCTTCCGAAACCGGGACCACCTTATAATCGAATCGCGGCACAAACGGTTCGAGGCTGGCCTGAATGGCCAGATGATAATGAACCTCATCCGCCGCAACAATCTCGACGCTGATCGTCTCTTCCTTGCCGCCGGGCGCAATGGCATTTTCGTCGTAACGCTTGCCGACCGTGGCCACTGGAAGATTATCCGCGCTCGCCATCTTGACGATACCCGCAAACCATAGCGGGTAGTTTTCCATGTCGCGGACAAATGCCCAGACCTCGTGGGCTGGGCGATCCACGACCACGCTGTCCTGCAACACAAGCCGCTGCCCTTTTTCCAGCGGAACGAACACTGCCTCACCAAAGCCTGCCACTTAAACCTCTCCCCTGACCAAATTCCATCCGGGCCACAAACCTGATGGTTTGAAATGAGACATAACTCAGTCTTGACAAGCTGCATAGACTGAGAGATGTCTCATATGCAATGAGGATATCGCAGCGAGGGCAAAGCATCCACGCTGCAAAAAGGGAGAGGACGATAAAATGAAGATCAAGTCGCATCTGCTGCTGTTTACGATTCTGTCTGCAGGAGGCGTGTCAGCCGTTGCCGCACAAAGCGAAGAACCGGCCCAAGACACCAGCGAAGAGCAGTCAGAGGCCGAAGGTGCAGACAGGCGGGCAATCGACCGCGAGATCATCGTCAATGCACGCCGTATCCGTGAAAAACTGTCCGATGCTCCGGTTTCCGGCACTGCAATCGGTCAGGTCGAACTTGAAACTCTGGTCATCGACAAATTTGACGATCTCGCTCGCCAGATACCCTCGGTCACGATCGTCAACACGGGGCCGGATTATCTGAGCGACGTTTCGATTCGCGGCCAGGGTAACGGCCGTTCAGGCTTCAACGAATCATCGACCGGCATCTATCGCAACGGCGTTTATGTCGCAGGCGGCGGCTTTGGCGGGCGCACCTACAATCGACTGGATCGTTTCGATATCGAACGATTCGAAACATTCCGCGGCCCTCAATCGGCGCTGTTCGGGCGCAACGCAGCTGGCGGCGCGATGAACATGGTGACCAAGCAACCGGTGATGGGCGAAGTTAGCGGCTTCGCAAAGGCGGGCTATGACGATCGCGAGCGATATGAAATCGAAGGTGCGCTCAATATCCCTATCGATGAAGAAATTGCTGCCAGGGTGGGCGGCATCTACATGGACCAGAACAAGGGCTTTTATCGGGCGCTCGCGACTGGCGAATATGTCGATCAAGAGAGCTTTAAAGGTGTGCGCGCTAGTCTGAAGGGCGAATTTGCCGGGACATGGTCTGCCACGATCACTGGTGAATATTCGGAAGCAAACCAACCCGCGTTCACTTCATCGGGGCGTCGGAACGATTTTCCGGGACGTAGTGAAATTTTCGATCCAGATCAGTTCACGCGTACGGCCTCCGATTTCGGTCGCACAAAGATTAAGGACAGGACTGTTTTCGTCAATATCGGCGGCGACGTCGGATTCGGCACACTGGCCGCTGTGGGGACCTGGCGTCAGCGCGATGGTGCCGCCCTTAATGAAGATCAGGATCATTTTGCCGGCTGGAGCGGGATCGGAGGTGTCCGTGCGCTTTCGAACCAGACCGAAGATTTCGAACGCTTCGGGGCCGAGCTGACGCTGTCGAGCAAAGAAGACAGCGGCAGCAGGATCCGTTGGCTCGTCGGTGCCGATTATCAGGAATATGAAGACCTGATTGTTACTGCGAATACAGCAACCCGGACGACAACGGCGGTGAACCGTTTCCCTCCGCCTGCGCTCACGACTGCTGAGAATCAGCTTAATGCGCAATTCAACGCCTTCCTTGCGCAGAATAACCGGACCGATACCGCTTACGAAACGCTGGGCGGCTGGTCCGTGTTCGGACTTGTAGGTTACAAGATAACCGACAAGCTCGAATTCACTTATGAAGGTCGTTATCAGCGTGACACCAAAGATTTCACAATCCGCCGGTTGACGTCTGGAGTTCCGGCGATTCCGGCGACAGCTGGGCCACCGCCAAGGCCGCTGATACCAGCCATACCGGCTGGCGCTACGATTGCGCCAACGTCTAATGATTTTACGCAAAGCTTGTTTTCGGGGGTGTTCACAGCCCGGTATACCTATCTGCCGGACAACAATATTTATGTACGCATCGCTAATGGTTATCGTCCCGGTGGGTTTAATGTCGGGGGTGCCAACCTCAACACGATTCCCTATGAACCGGAGCGCGTACTTACTGGTGAAGCTGGCTGGAAAGGCAAGCTGGGTCAGCTCAATGCGTCGCTGGCGGGTTTCTATACAAAGACCCGTGATTTGCAGCAGAACGCCATTGTCGATTTGGTCAACAACACCAATACGCTCTCAAATGTGAAAGGCGCGACATTCTACGGCTTCGAAGCCGAAGCGAGTACGATTTTCAAAATGGGAAGCGACCGACTTTCGCTGCGCGCTTCGTTCGCGCACAATTATGGCGAATATGATGAAGGGACTTCACTGCAATCGACATTGATCGGTGGCGGCAATAATGGCAACCCCGCCAATTGCGTGCCGGGTACCATTGTTGTCCAGCCGAGCGGCAACACGGTTTGCTCGCTCGATCTGGGTGGGCAGCGGTCGCCGCGCAATCGCGACTATACGGTGTCGATCCTTGCCAAGTACACACATCCGATAAGCGCCAATACCGACCTGTCCTTCTCGGTCAATGGCAGCTTTGAAGGCGGCGGTTTTGAAAACCCGCAGGGTTCGCTACAGGATCCAGGAATCAACTCGCGCAAGCTGCAGCCGGTCGAGCGCGTCGATTTACGCGCGGAACTCAACACCGATCCCTTCAGGATTTCCGCTTATGTTCAAAATGTCTTCGACGACACAGTCGTCATGACCTCGATCCAAGGCAACGAGTTTTTCACAACGCCTCGGATCTTCGGTGTCGAGGTCAGCTATCGCTTCTAAAGGCGCTCTCCGGCCCTTTGACCTGGCCCCGGGATCCAGCGTCCCGGGGCACTATTTTTCAAAGTCCCAAGTTCAATCGGGAAAAAACATGCGCGCGCGCAAGTCGACCAGATACTCAATCAGCTCTTCGCGCGACATGCTGCCCGGATTTTTTTGCCACCACTGCACTACCTCTGTGGTAACGCCGAAATCGGCAAGAGCGGTGATCGTCGGGTGTAAATTTGCGCGAAACTGCCCAGCGACGATGCCCGCCTGAATTGCATCGCGGCGTTGGTCGTTAAGCCCTTTGAGGAACAGGTCGTGCGCCGCAATCTGGCCCGAACGTTCGCCCAATATCAGCGTAAACAGATCTTCGCGCTCTTCTGCAAAACGGACAATGATGGATACTTCCATCCGATCACGCGTTCGTGCATCTACACTCTCCGCTATTTCTGAATCGCGCAATCTGGACGCCAGCTCTTCGACGGATTGTTGCAGCAGTTCTGCCCACACGTCTTCTTTCGTCCGGAAATGGAGATAGAAGGTGCCGTTGGCGATGTTTGCGCGACGACAGATCACCGCGATTTTTGCGGCCTTTATTCCATGTTCGGCAAACTCGAGGCGAGCGGCCTCAAGAATCTTGTCCTTTGTCGAAGCGCTGTCTTCGGGAGCCCCCTTTTTGGGCCGTTTGAGAGTGGTCACTGCTGCTCCTTCGTTATTTCGGGATGGGCATATCCCACGCTAGCCAATTGAGAACAGGCCTTTTTGAAGACCGAAATACACATGGCCTGTTTCAAATACAAAATAATACAAATTTCGCGAAGGATATTTTCCATTGGTCCGTTATAGCGAAATGAGATACCTCTCATGTCTCGGAGGTTGGCTTTTTGGGAGAGTAGAACATGACACTGGATATGGCAGCCATCGCTGCGAATCGCTTTGGACTGGGCGCCGCGCCCGGTGACTTGCAAAAGATAAAGTCAGACCCAAAAGGCTGGTTACTGGAGCAGCTTGCCCCCGATGTTCCCTTACCGGATCCGATCGCCCAACTGCCTCCAACGGGTTCCGATCAAATCGCCTTTCCGCTTGTGCGCACCATGGCGGCGCAGGCTTCAGGCCGCGCAGGCGGTGGTGCTGGCGCGCGGGGTGCAGGGATGGACGGCGCCGGCCGCGGTGGCGCAGGGATGGGCGGACGCCGTAATGCTCAGGGAGTCGGCGCAATGCCGGGCGACAACCCGCAGCAACCCCAGCAAGGCGGCAATGGCATGGGCCGGAATACTGGTCTGCGTGCGGCCCGCACCCAGCGGGCAGTCAAGGCGCGTTTCGATACCGCGCTATCAACGACGCAACCCTTCCGCGAAAGGCTGGTCCATTTCTGGGGCAACCATTTCGTGGTTTCAGCGGCCAAGGCCACGGCTTTCTCGATGCCTGCATCGTTCGAACGCGATGTGGCCCGGCTGCACGTCGGCCACCGCTTTGAAGATATGCTGGTTGCTTCATCGATGCACCCGGCAATGCTGTTCTATCTCGATAACTTCACCTCAATCGGCCCGAACAGCCGCTGGGGTAAAGACCCGTCGCAAGTGCCCTTCGTTTCCGAAGTCATCGGTCGCCCCGAAGGCTTGAACGAAAATCTGGCGCGCGAAATCCTCGAACTGCACACCGTCGGTGTCAACGGCGGATACACGCAGGCAGACGTCACCAACTTTGCCAAGGTGATCACCGGCTGGGGATATAATTTGATGCGTCGCGGTCAGGGGTCGGCACCTGGCGGCGGTGTTGAGATGCTCAAATCCATCGCCAAAATGGGGCCCAAAGAGCTGTTTTACTTCAACGCCGATGCGCACGAACCCGGCGCGCAGAAAGTGATGGGCAAAAGCTATTCGGGCGACGGCGTGGACAAGGGTCTGGCGGTTCTGAAAGACCTTTCTGTCCACCCAAAGACTGCGGAATTCATTGCCACAAAGCTGGTGCGCCACTTCGTCGCCGACGTCCCGCCGCCTGCAGCAGTCCAGCGTGTCGCAAATGCTTTCCTGAAAAGCGGCGGTGACCTGCCAACCACCTACCGTGCGCTGATCGATAGTCCGGAGGCCTGGGACCCGTCGCTCAGGAAAACCAAGCGCCCTGAGGAGTATCTGATGTCCGCGATGCGCGGAATGGAAGGGCCGCAGCTGGAGGGCGGACATATCATCAGCCTGCTCGCGCAGATGGGGCAGCCCGCATTCTCCCAACCCGGCCCTGATGGCTGGGCCGATACGGCCGATAACTGGACTGGTGCCGACGCGCTGTGGAAACGACTGGAATGGGCGACAATCGTTGCCAAACAAAAAGCGCCATCGCGTCCTGACCCCACAGGATTGGCGGGCGACCTATTGGGCCCTGCTCTGTCGGCCCAGACACTCACCGAAATCAAACGAGCCGAAAGCCCAGAGCAGGGCCTTGCCATGCTGCTCGTCAGCCCAGAATTTTTGCGGAGGTAATATATCATGCTTGCAAATCGTCGCATTTTCCTTGGCGGGATGGGCTTCTCCTTCCTTGCCGCATCAACTGGTCTTTCAACCAGCGCGCTGGCGGCTGCACAAAGTAGCAACCGTCTGGTCTTCGTCTTCCTGCGCGGAGCCATGGACGGCCTAACAGTCTTCCCCGCCTATGGCGATCCGGATTTCGAACGTGAGCGTGCGGGCATCGCCATGCCAAAGCCTGGCGAGAAGGACGGCATCTTGAAGCTGAACGACATGTTCGGCGTTCATCCCCTGCTACCCAACCTTCAGGCCATGTACGCTGGAGGCGAAATGGCGATCGTTCACGCTATTGCCTCTCCCTATCGTGAACGATCGCATTTCGACGCGCAGCACCTCGTCGAAAACGGCACCGCGCAGCCCTATGGCCTGAAGACCGGATGGCTCAACCGTTCGCTCGAAGGGCTGCCATCACTGGGCCGCGACATTGCGGTGACGATCACCAGCTCGATGCCGGTAATCATGCGCGGTAGCGCACCGACCACCAGCTGGTCGCCCTCATCGCTGCCCCAGCCGACGGCGGACCTGATTGCCCGCGTCGAACGGCTTTATGCCGGAAAGCCCGAGCTGCTCGATCCATTCGGCAAGGCAAAGGCTGCCAATGCCAGCATGGTGGGTGCCGCTGACGGCAGCGCGGCCTTTCCCGGACTGATGACCTCGGCGGCCACTTTCCTGAAGAGCGACACCGGCCCGCGGGTGGCTTTCCTCGAACTCGGTGGATGGGACACCCATGCCGGGCAGTTGGGCTATCTGGGCACGATGCACCGCAACATGGTCGCGGTGAACGACGGTGTTGCCGCGTTGAAGAACGGGCTTGGCGACAAATGGAAGAACACTGTTGTGATGTTCGTCACCGAATTCGGGCGCACCGTTGCCATGAATGGTTCTAACGGCACTGATCATGGCACAGGTGGTGCGGCATTCCTGATCGGCGGCGCGGTCAAAGGCGGTCAGGTGATGACCGATTGGCCCGGCCTCAAAAAATCGCAGCAGCATGAAGGCCGCGATTTGAAGCCAACCGCCGACCTGCGCTCGCTCTTCAAGGCCGTCCTGCACGACCATATGGGCGTTGAACAGGCGAGGCTGGACAAAGAGATTTTCCCTGAAAGCGGCACGGTCAAGCAACTGCAAAGCCTTGTGCGCGTATAAGACAAGGATCGAAACAATGAAGAAACTCGTCATGATCGCAATGCTGGCAGGGTTCAGCACACCGGCAAATGCTCAGGAAGTGAGCGAACTGGTGGGAGCCCTACAGACGAACGGCTATATTAGCTTAGCGCAAATTCGTGAGATGCGCGGCAAGCAGTTCGACACGCTCGACAAGGACAAGAGCGGTGGCCTGTCGCAGGACGAAGCGCAAGGCGCGTTATCCATCGCTGGACGGCGCGGTGGCCAAGGCGGTGGCGGCGGCATGGCCGGTGGCCGGATGGGCGGTGGCGCAGGTGCCGGTGGCGCTGCAAATATGACCGAAGAGCAACGCAAGGCGATGCGCGAGCGGATGCAGCAGCGTCAGCGCGAAGGCGGTCAAGGCGGCGGCATGGGCGGCGGTCGCCGCGGCCAGCGCGGTGCAGGCGGCGGGGCTGGCGGCCCTGGCGCTGCGCTAGGGCAAATGCAGTTCATGGCGGCTGATGGCGACTTTGACGGTCAACTGACGCGCGCCGAATTTGTCGAAGCGCCGATTCCGACTCTTGTCGGGGCAGACAAGGATATGGATGGGCGCATAAGTGTCGAGGAAATCCAGGCCATGCAAGCGCAGCAGCGCAGTGCAATGGGCCAGATGGGTGGCAACATGATGCCCGAATGAAGCGGGCGACGCCTTAAGTTTAGCTGAAAAGGAGGCCGTCATGGCCAGTTGGATCGAACGATCCCGCAGCGATGTTGCGGGCAACCGCTACGCGCGCCCAATGCGCTGGCTGCACTGGATTTCTGCAGCTGTAATCATCTGGGCAACCATCTCGGGCTTCGGGGCGGCGGGGCTGGAACCGGATGACCCGGCTAGGCACGCGATCGCGCAATTCAATGTTGCACTGACGGCCGCCTTCCTGCCGCTCTTTTTCTTGCGCCTTGTTTTAAAACTTGCGTTGCCATCACCGCCGCCATTGGTTCCAGCTGGGCCAGAAAGGCAGTTGGCAAGGCTCGCGCACGGGGCCATGTATCTTATCATTTTGGTGGTAATGGTCAGCGGCTTGTTATCAGTCGAACCCGGCAAATTCACAATAATCCCGGATTTTTTGACCATAGCCATGCCAGCAACCACGCGCGCAAATATCATGGTTTTCCATATGAACGCATGTCGCGTGCTTGGACTGCTCGTCATTTTGCACATCGCTGCTGTATTTTGGCACATAACGAAAGGTCGCCCAGTGCTAGAGCGCATGATGCCTGTCAAGAATAGTGACCTGATGGAGGCGCAATAACGCTCTACCATCGTGGCTATATTCTCTCCATTTGCACTCAAGGCTTACAAGGCGCGCTAAAGCGGCATCTCCCGCGCGGCTACCTCTGCGGCCATTTCGGGTGGAACACGCATGGTGACGGTCTGACCAGCAGCGGCGGGGCGCGCATAACAGCGCCGTAGCCACGCGGAGAAAGCTGGGTAATCCTCAAACCAGATATCGGCAGAGGTCGCCGCGTTTAGGATCGATGCTACATTCAAATCAGCAATGGTGAAACGCTCCGCCGCCAGCCAATCGCGCTGCTCCAGCGCGTGATTGAGCGCACCGAGCGGCCTTTTGAGGTGCTGAAGCGCGCGCTGCATAAGGGCCGTTTAAGAACTCCGCCAGGGTCGGTACGACATATGGGCCAGCCTTCTTCTGCTGCGGATCGATATCTTTGAAATGATCCGCCAGATGAGACCGTGCGCTTTCGCGCGCCTCAGAAAGACCGGGGGCATCTGCCCGCCCAATACATAATCTGCGACCACGACCGAACTCACAATAATAGGATTTGGAACCTGACGGCGTCACACGAACCAGGAAGCCTTTCAAACGCGTATCACGATACTCCTTTATGGTGGCGCCAACCACTATTTTCTCGACCAATTGTTGTGTCAGTGCAACCGTCATTGCCGCCTCCAATAAGGCTGCCTAGCGCTTTCGGAAGTGCGCTGGAAGTGCAATTTAATGAAACAAGGTGCAACCGCATGACACAGAATGATCCGTTGGGCCTCAGGTTATACTACTGTATTTTATATATTTAATTGCACTTTCTTGATGCACTACGTTTCACCAAATTTCATTATTTTTCACACTGGGGGTGTGGGGGTCGCAGGTTCGAATCCCGTCGTCCCGACCAATTTTTTCACAACTTTTTTGGTACTTTATTGCTGGTTAGCGTTGCTGACCGCGGCGTTGCGCATTTCTCTTTCCTACAACTAACCATATTGGTTATTCTGATTCGCGAAAGTGAGGTTTGCGATGTCGGAATGCCAGATTGACCGGTTGATTGAAGACGTGATCGAGCGCGAGGGCGACTATGTCGACCATCCCGCAGATCGTGGTGGGCCGACGCGTTGGGGGATTACCCAAGCCGTTGCGCGGCGGCAGGGCTATATGGACGATATGCGTCACCTGCCACAGTCAGATGCCGCAGCAATCTACAAGCGACTCTACTGGTTTGCCCCTGCCTTCGACAAGGTCGCCAAAACTGCGCCGAAGCTAGCGGCGGAGCTTTTCGATACCGGCATTAACATGGGAACAGGCACTGCCATAGGTTTTCTCCAGCGTGCTCTGAATGCCCTCAATCGCGGCGCACGCGACTATGGCGATCTGGTCGTCGATCGACGGATCGGTCCGGCGACCTTGCTGGCGCTCAACAGCCTGCTGCGCAAACGCGGCGTCGGTGGAGAGGCTGTGTTGCTCAAGGCTGTGGAGGCACTTCAGGGCGCACATTATGTCCGTCTTGCCGAAACCCGCCCTTCGCAGGAAGCGTTTTTATTCGGCTGGTTAGCGAACCGTATCGGAACACTTGCCCCTTGACGTGCCCTCAACTTTGACAACTTTGAAAATATGGAGATGACAAATGCCCCTGATCGAAAGCATCGTCGGCCCAATTGCCAGCCTGATCGATAAAATTATTCCCGATCCCAAGGCGCGCGACGCGGCAAAGCTGGAACTGCTCAAAATGCAGGGTAGCCAAGAAATGGAGGCAACCCGGACACAGCTGTCCGCAATCCTCGCCGAGGCGCAATCCGCGGACCCCTGGACAAGCCGCGCGCGGCCCAGTTTCCTCTATGTCATGTATGCCATCATCTTATGGGCCATACCGATGGGCCTGATCGCCGCAGTGCGGCCGGAAGCAGCGGCGCAGATTGCGGCGGGGATGAACGCCTATCTGGGCGGCCTGCCAGAGCCGCTATATGCGCTCTTCGGCACCGGTTATCTGGGCTACACCGCCGCGCGCCAATGGGGAAAAGCCAAGGGTATCGAAAAATAGTTGCGCAATACGCACTTCATCCGTTACGCCTGCCATCCCGCTAGGGGTTAATGGGACACAGGAGAACCACAATGAAGAAATTTGTCGCAACCGCAGCCGCTCTGGCATTCACCGTTTCGCTTGGCGCATGCGGCCAAGCTGGCGATCAAGCCGCTGAAGAGACGGCTGAAGCCGTCGAAGCAACCGGCGATGCCGTTGAAGCTGGCGCAGAAAACGCCATGGAAACAGCTGAAGGCGCAGCAGACGCAACCGCTGAAGCCGCTGGCGATGCTGCAGACGCAACCGCTGATGCCGCCAAGGATGCCACTGCTGCGACCGGCGCTGCCGTCGAAGAAGCCGGGAAGGACATGAAGGAAGCAGCGAAGTAATTTTCGCAAGCCCCAACAAAATGGCCCGCCCTGCCCGATAGCAGCGGCGGGCCTTTTTATTTGAGGCCGAATGTTTCCGGTCCAAATGTGAAAGATCCACCACCGGGAAAAGCGGCAATGGCGCTTAGTCGCCCTCGCTCGAAACGGAAATGCCATGTCTGTCGATAGGACGGCGTACGTGCGGCAAAACCGGCAGGGTCGAGAAGTGCGACATTGGGACGCGCCTCACTGTCGCGCGCCGACAAGCTACGGATAAGCTGTGCTCCCGCCTCCCGTGCTGCGGCGGCCAGAACCTGGCAAGCCGTATAATCGTCCGGATCGCGCCACTTGGAGATATCGCGATCGAACGGTGGCGCAGATAGATCGATTGCCTTTGCGACCTTCAGAGGCACCGTAAAGCTCAGATGTTCGGTGGTCGTCGTGGGGGGAGCCGCCAACGGAGAACGCATGAAGAAACGCAGTCGCCAATATGCCGTTTCGGCAATCGCCGTCGCTTCATATTCGCTCGCATAAAATATGCCGGGGCGTTCGCCAGCTCGCCTGAACCGACTTGGCAATTTGTGGCCGTAACGAAACGGTGAGGCGAGCAGATAGTGCTTGCCGCGCGCAGCTTTCGGCAAATCAGGTTTCGCCGCGTCGGCCAGTTCCTCCAACCGTGCCTGCACCGCGCTATCGTCGGTCAGGCGGTTGGTGGAAATCCGGTGCTGTGCCTCGACAACGCGCCAGACGGTTTTGGAATAGCTGCGAAATTCAGACGCGAGCGCGATAGGCGTCCACATAATCGCATACCGTCATCAGCCCCTTGAAACTGTCGATAAGATCAAGCGGGCGGGCCTCAAGATCGAGGTTGGGAGCCGCGAGCCACGATCGCACCGCAACGTCATCGCTACCCATAAGGGCGTCGAGACTGCGGAACAGGCGAAGAAGAAACTGCCCGGCTTCGAACGATTTGGATGCAGGATCAAGTTTTGCCTGACCGCTGCGCAAACGGGACACGGTCGCTGAGGACAGTCCCAGAACAGTACCCAGCTTGGTGTTGGTTAGCCCCCAAAAGTCGGCAACCTTCGCCACAGCAGAGGTCAATATCTGATCGTCTCGAGTCTGATATTCGAGGGCTGCGGTCGCCATGCTGCATTCTCTCATTTGAATGATATTAAATGTAAACGTTCAAATGAATAAAGTCAACATTTTACGGAAAATGGTGCACCCAACTGGATTCGAACCAGTGGCCCCCAGATTAGGAATCTGATGCTCTATCCTGCTGAGCTATGGGTGCGCCGCGGGCTGCCATAGCTGGCCGACCTACACGGGTCAATTTTTTGCAGCGGGCGGAATGACCGGAAATGGCAACGGTGCGACTGCTATGCCCTCTTCGGCCAAAGCTTCGGCTTCCTCGCGACTGGTTTCGCCGTGGATCAGGCGCTCCCCTTCTTCGCCATAATGAATTGCACGGGCGGTTTCGGCAAATTCCCGTCCGACCCAATCCGATTCCTTCAGCATTTCGGTCTGGGCAGCGGCCATTTTGTGCATCAACTCGACCATCTGCGGGGGCAGCTTGGGAGTATTCATAACCTCTCCCATGACTGGCTGCTCCGATGGCGGAGAAGAATGAGCCGACTGCACCATCTGGTTGCCCTTGCGTCCGACATTGGGAACAGAGAGCGCTTTGTGCACAACTTTGTCATCGCACACCGGGCACATCAGCAGCCCCGCCCTTTGCTGGGCATCAAAATCGCCGGACGAGGCAAACCAGCCCTCGAACCCGTGACCGATACTGCATTTAAGGTCGAACGCGATCATGCCGCGCCGCTCTCCGCAAGCATTGCATCCAGTCGGCCTTCACGGTCTAATTCCCGCAAGTCATCGCTGCCGCCAATGGGCATATCGTTGATAAAAATCTGCGGCACCGTGCGCGCATTCGGCGCGCGGGAAGCCATCTCGGCACGCTTGGCACCGCCCATTGTGACATCATATTCGCTGTAGGCGATGCCCTTGCTATCCAACAGGTGCTTGGCCCGAACACAATAGGGGCAGGCAAATTTGGTGTAGATTTCAACTTTGGCTGTCATTTAACTGAAATGGTGTGCCCATCCGGGCAAGTCAAGCGTCCAGCGATATCGCGGCGTCGGGCATATCAGCGTCTCCCCTGACGACGCGTGTCCAGCAGAATAGTTGAACCCAACTGGCACCAGCCTTTTTCAGCGCCTTGATGCAGCCATCGCTGGTCGCACCCGTTGTGAGGACGTCGTCCACCAGGATGACGCGCGCTCCTTTCAGGCCAGCTATTTGGGCCGGGTTGGCAACAAATGCCTTTGCGACCGTTTTGCGCCGCTCTTTCGAGGATAGACCGCGCAGGCTGGGGGTACGCCTGGTCCTCAGCAGGAGGTCGGGGCAATATTGCATGCTGCCGAGTCGGGCCAATTCCTGCGCTATCAGCGCAGACTGATTGAAACTGCGCGACCAGAGCCGGGTCCAGTGCAACGGTACCGGCGTAACAACTACATCACCCCGCTCATCCGGCAAGTGTCGGACCAGTTGTCGCGCGATCAGCTTCGCAAGACCGATCCGCCCTCCATATTTCAGGCGAAGCGCAATTTGCCGCGACATATCGTCATAAGCGACGACGGCGCGAATGCCGTCGTGCGACGGCGGATGCGCCAGACATTCGGCGCACAATGCGCCCGCCTCCTGCTCATAAGCAAAGGGCAGTGCGCAGGCTGCACACCACGGCGGTTGCAGAAAGCGCAATTTCGGCCAGCAATCCGCGCAGAAATTGGCACCGTCCGCCGTAATGGTTCCGCATGCCGGACAGCGTTCCGGCAAAGCATAGTCCAGCACCGGCTTTGCCAATTTTTGCAACAGAAGCATCGGCCCCTTGTCGGACAGGCAGGCAATCTCCACAAGGCACAAATGCAATTGTCCGACCATCCACCGGAGATTTTTGATCGTAACCGTCGAAGGGTTCTGCGCGAGCGGGCGATAGCGCAGGAGGCCAACTCGTTTTTGTGGCAGCATGTGGCTGACGAACTGTCGGAGCGGCTTGCCATCGTCACGCGCAACTTCGAACGCGCGCTATTCATCGGCCCGATGGCGGGCTTTGCCTCAGATATTCTGGGGCACCGCGCGATAGAGGCCATTTTTTGCTGCATCGATAAAGCCGAGCAACGGGATGTGGTCATTGCCGACGAAGACCGGCTGCCCTTCGCCGATGGCAGCTTCGACCTGGTCATTTCCGGCGGCACGCTGGACAGCGTCAACGACCTCCCCGGATCGCTGGTGCAGATTCGCAGGATATTGCAACCCGATGGTCTGTTTCTGGGCCATATGTTCGGCGCGGGCTCGCTATCTACACTCAAAGAACTTCTTATGATCGCTGAAGGTGACCGGGCGTCGCCGCACATCCACCCCCAAATCGACCTTCGCAGTGCTGCCGACCTGATGCAGCGCGCGGGCTTTGCCCTTCCCGTGGCCGACAGCGACACGATGCGGGTGCGCTATGGCAATTGGCGCTCGATAGTCGCCGATATTCGGGCGGCGGGAATCGGTAATGCGCTTGCCGGTTCCCGGCGCTATCCGGGCAAGGCGATGCCGCACAGGATCGATCGCGAGTGGAGCAAGCGTGTCGATATGGACGGACGCGTTGAAGAACGTTTTGCTCACATTTTCCTCAGCGGCTGGGCACCGGCGGCGAACCAGCCGAAGCCAGCTCGTCGAGGCAGCGGACAACAGTCACTTGCATCCGCGCTCATGCCGAAGCCCGAATTCTAACCGATTTTTTCCAGTGCGGTAACAAGCGGCTTGTCCGCCGGAGGCATCGGCAGGTCGTGCATGTCATGCGGCATTACCCATCGAAGCTCCTGCCCATCCAGACCGACCGGCTCACGTTCCCAGCGCATGCAGCGGTATAGGAGCAGCAGGAGATGACAGTCATCCAGTGGCTCGCTTGCGAAGGTCAGCGGCACCAGATTTGACCCAGAAACTTCTATGCCAAGTTCCTCCTCCAGCTCCCTGATCAATGCCGATTCGGGTGATTCGCCTATATCGACCTTACCTCCAGGGAACTCCCAAAGACCCTCCATCTGCCGACCGGCGGGTCGTTTTTGCAGCAATATTTCACCATCTTGGGTGGTTAATGCAGCGGCAACTACGAACAATGTTGTCGGATTTTTTTCCAATTTCTCATCACCTTGCAAGGTTTTGTTAACGCTTGTGTGGGAATTTCCGACTGCTCGCAACCAGGGAATGAAGTGGGGCCAGAGATGTTGGTACTAATTCGTCGCATCACGCGGTGCGAACAGGGGGCGACGGCAGTGGAGTATGGTCTGATAGTCTCATTGATCGTGATCGCAATGATCGTGGCTTTGCAAAATACAGCCGGTTCCACCAACAATATGTGGAATTCCGTTTCCAACAAGATCGTGGAAGCGACCACATAGGGGGTGTTAAGGAATTGGTAGTATTTGACGATTATCAGTCCAAAGTGAATATTTTTAGTTGAAGAAATATTCACTCGGGTGATTGAACAGCAACAGGAGACCTACAATGAAGAAGTTCATCAAGATCGATGCAATCAAAAAGCTTTTCAAGAATGAAGAAGAAGGCGCCACCGCAATCGAATACGGCCTGATCGCCGCTCTGATCGCAGTTGCAGCTATTACTGCAATGGGCAGCCTCGGCAACAACCTTGAAAACACCTTTAACAAGGTTAGCAACGGCCTGAACAGCGCCGAGTAACAAGAATTCGAATTGGGGTTAGCGATAACCTTGGTTTGAGAAAAAAGAAGGGGTGGCGATACATTCGCCACCCCTTTTCGTTTGTTCTACAAGCGCTAACAGGATTTAATAGGTGACTATTTTTACTTTCTGCCCCGCCGCCAGCGTCGAATTGCCCGACAAGCCATTTAGCGCCCGAAAACGCTCGGTCTGGAGGGACGGGTAAGCCATGCGCCCCGCCAGCGACGCAACCGAATCACGACTTCCGACTGTCACAACTCGCAATTTACGCGGCTTGATCGACGCGGCCTGAGATGCGTTCAGCCGGGCCATGCTGTTGAACATGCCGCCAAAGGGATTGGCATTGGCAGCCGATATCGTGATGAAATGGTAACCTACATTTCCACCCCATTCATAGGCAAACACAGTCACCTCGCGCGCGCCCTGCTGCGTGTTGACAACTGACGAGGAATAAAAGGCCGATATGCCGTTCACCGTCGTACGCCTGATTTCACCGACTGGAATCGTCTGGTTCTGACCCGACACCGATTTCAGTGCAGCTGCTGTGTAGGCCTGTCGGTCGCCGGTGAAGTTGCCTTGCGTAAATATTGCTTTGCCGCTGTTTCCGTTGATGGAAATGGCATCGGTTCCGTTCTGCATACCAAAGCCGTTAGGCGCGGTGAATTTCATGCGAATATCGGGATGGAGAAAATCCTGGCCTTCCACCACACCCTGTGCAGGATCGTCACCATAGAGCATCCCGTTGATGGCATTGAGATGCGCATCGGCGCGGCGGTTGGTGTTGACAGTATATTTGCGCGCATTGTTCGCCGCCCGAACAACACGCCTCGCCGGATCGGGATGCGTACTCGCCCATTCTGGAACCCTGTTATCGCCCATCCCGGATACGCGCGCATCAACCGACGTTTGCAGCGCCAGCGAGTTCAACATGGCCGAAAGCGCGGTTGGATCGTAGCCAGCCTGGCTTAGATACCGTATTCCCAGATCATCGGCCTCCTCTTCCTGGCTGCGCGAATATTTCAGGCTGAAGATCTGTGCCAGAGTCCCCGAATATTGCTGAAGGCCCCCGCCCAGTGCCCCGAGCAATCCGCCGCTGTCGCCCAACACCGCGCCCAATATCGTACCGCCAACGCCCAAGATATTTGCAAGTGTCGCATTTTTCTGCCGCTTTTTGCTGTGACGGGCGGCTGTGTGGCCCACTTCATGACCAAGCACGCCGGCCATCTCGGCCTCGCTGTTGCAAAGCGCCACCAACTGGCGCGTGATGTAGACATAGCCGCCCGGAATCGCGAAAGCATTATTGACTGAGGAATTGAGCAGGGTGACGTTGAAATCGCTCTCCGCATTACCCAGACCGGATTGCAGGGCGATATTCTTGCCCACCCGAACGACATAAGCCGTCTGCGGGCTCTGCATCGGTCCGCCAAATTCTTTCAGGATTTCGGGATGATATTTGGCACCCTCCGACTTTTCTTGTGCGGTAAAGGGCTTGGGCACCGATGCCGCGGGCTTTTTCTGCGCGGCAACAGGTGTTGCAATATTTGAACCTGCCAGCGCCAGGCCTACGCCACCCAATATGAGTAATTTTTTGCTGATAGGCATATATGCTCTCCTCCGGTCGCCTCAAACCAGATTAGCATATATTATGTTCCACACGCGTAAAATTTCGATTCGCGACAGCGACTTAGGGCGCGCTATGCTCCCATAGCGAGAAACTTGGCATGACGCTGTTGCAACAGCTCTTTTGCCGAAAACCGGGCGAGTGCATCGATCTCTTCGCCAATCGCCTTGCCAAGCGCCGCAGCCGCCATCGCGTGGTCGCGATGCGCCCCGCCCATCGGTTCTCCGACGATGCGATCTATCACGCCCAGCGCCTTCAAGTCTTCGGCTGTCATCTTCATCGCCTGTGCAGCGTCCGCGGCCTTGTCACCGGTCCGCCACAATATCGAGGCGCAGCCCTCGGGAGAAATGACCGAATAAACCGCATGCTCGAACATCAAAACGCGATCCGCAGCCGCGAGCGCGACCGCGCCGCCGGATCCGCCTTCTCCGACGATGCAGGCAATCATGGGCACGCCGAGTTGGAGGCATTTTTCGGTCGATCGGGCGATTGCTTCCGCCTGTCCTCGTTCTTCTGCCTGAATACCGGGGAAGGCGCCCGACGTGTCGACAAGGCTGACGACGGGAATACCGAACCGGTCGGCAAGTTCCATCAGGCGGATCGCTTTGCGATAACCCTCCGGTTTGCCCATCCCGAAATTATGATGCAGGCGGCTTTGGGTATCGTCGCCCTTTTCATGCCCGATCAACATCACTTTACGGCCATCGAGCCGCGCCAGCCCCCCCAATATCGCCTGATCGTCGGCAAATGCACGATCACCGGCAAGTGGCATAAAATCTTCGAAAATGGCTGCAACGAAATGCTTGAAATGCGGTCTTTCCGGGTGCCGCGCGACCTGAGTTTTTTGCCAGGCACTTAGCTTGGCATATATGTCCTTTAAGTGCTTGTCGGCTTTGTCACGTAGCTTCCCTATTTCTGCGGCAGCATCGACTTCGCTCTCTTCTGCTGCCTCCTGCAGTTCGATGATGCGCGCTTCGAGCGCCGCAATGGGTTTTTCGAAATCGAGATAGACAGTCATGGCTGCGGGTTAGTGCGTGCAGTGCTGCGGGTCAACGTGCGCTTTGCAAGCGGATGGCGCTTGTTCACCAGCTCAACCAGACGACCGCTGTCAACATGCGTATAGATTTGCGTGGTGGCGATATCCGCATGGCCCAACATGGCCTGCAGTGCGCGAAGGTTGGCGCCACCTGCCAGCAGATGCGTCGCGAAGGCATGACGCAGGACGTGCGGACTGACTTTGTCTGGATTGAGCCCTGCGGCGACCGCGAGCGCTTTTATAATCTGAAACAAGCGAATGCGACTGATGTGTCCGCTCCGCGAGGGGAAAAGGTAACGCGAATTGGTAGGGACGAATGCCTGCCAGAGACCGACAGCGTGACGCGCGCGGTCGGAAATCGGCACCAGCCGTTCTTTCGATCCCTTACCCAACAAAATGATGAAAGGTCTGTCCGGCATGACCGAGGTCCTCGGCAGCGCAACAAGTTCGCTCGCACGCAAACCCGACCCGTAAAGCAGTTCGACAAGTGCGGAGAGGCGATAATCCTTTGGCGACGGTTCCAGCTTTGAAAGACGCGCCTCAATAGTTTGAAAGAGCAAATCCACTTCATTCTTGTCCAATATTCTGGGCAATGGACGGGCCTGAACAGGTTTTGGCAAGCTTTGCGACGGATTGTCGGCCCGGAGGCCTTCTTCATACAGGAAGCCGTAAAAGCGCCGTAACGCCGAAGCTTTGCGCGCGACCGAGCTATTGGCAAGGTCTCCCCAACTGCTCGCCAGCCTAGCGAGCGATTTGGTATCGGCGTCGACCAGACGACCATCCAGCCTCGCCGATGCTGCGATCAGGTCGCTGCGATAAGCCGCGATGGTATTTTTGGCGACACCGCGCTCTGCGGCCATCATTTCGAGAAAACGATCGACAAGATCGACATCGCTGACCATCGGCCTGGCGGCAATCAGGCGAAGGTAACCGCTTCAGCCGCGATCATTCGGGCTTCCGCTTCAAGACCCACACGACGCAATGAACGGACAATGTGATAAAGATGGTTTGCAGGCACGACAGACCATGAAGGTGCCTGCAATCCCGCAATCGCCATCAACGCGACCGTTCCCTGTTCACCGCGTTCGGCCGCAGCCGAGATAGCGCGCGACCATGCCGTCTGCCGCGTCACATTGATTTCCAGATCGCCGCCAAAATCCGACTGTGCTTCCGCATCTACCCTGCCAAGCCCTGCGAGACCGGCCAGCAGCAAAGCCGACTTGTGCGCGTTTTCGCTATTGTCGTTGCCATAGAAATCGTCGAGCGCGCCATATTCGACGGGTTGCGCACGACGTGGTGCGCCCAGCGCGGTCAAAGCCCAGCCGAGTGTTCCCTCGCCCACAATGTTCGACCATGCCGCAGCATTGCGGTCCAAACCGGCGGTCAACATCGACGCGATAAGCCCGTCGGCGGACCCGGCATGTGCATCGTCGGGCCGGATCAGCGCGGCTGCACGCGCTGTCATGACTAGCGTGCCGTGATAATCGGCACCCGCTGCTGCACCTCGCCATATTGCCGACATGGCAGTGATTTTCGCAGTGTCTCCCGATGCCGTATATGCCAATTGCAGGTTTTCGGCCCGACCGCGTATTGCGTCGCTCGCCTCCGTGTCTTCAAGAACCTGACTATACAAGTCGACCATGTCACGGTTTGAATAGATGCCCAGGGCGCCCGCCGCAGGCGCATATTTCGCACGCGTGGCAGCAGTGAACATCGGCAGCTGGACCCGCCATCCGGACAGTTGCCGCCCACTGTTTTGGAACAACTCGTCGGGCGGCTCCATCCCCGTGGCTGCCGAAAGTCCAAACCGCCACGGGTTCATGCCTTCGACGCCTTCCCATTCAATCTTGACCTGACGTCGGCCGTTAATGCCGGCGCCCACCGCCTTTTCGGTCAGGCGGTAATCGATCCCCCTCACCCAGCCTTGATATCGGCCCTGGTTGATGAAGGCGGTCGCGCTACCTTGCTCACCCGCCAGCGAGGCGCATATGGCACGGGACATCTTCCAGCGGCCGTCATTGACCAGCCTTACGCCACCTTCTGTGAGCGGGCACAGGCCCGAAAGATCGCCATTGGCAAGAAAAGCCTGCATGGCGACTTCATGCAGCCGCTTGGTATAGTTGCCGGCATCGACTTCCTGCACCAGCTGCCGTGCAACGACCGAATCTCCCATCCGCAGGAGCAGCCACGCCCGCTCGGCCGTCCAGTCTGCCCCGTTGACGCCCGCCGGGGTGTCAGTGCGGCTGGCCAGCAGGCGGCGCGCCATGATGGTACCCCAACGGGACGCAATCGGGCCAGTGGTGCGGCTAACGATCTGTTTCAGGAAGGCGCCATCCATCTTTCCAAACGCTTCTGCCGGAAACCCGCCGGATGCATCCGAAATAATCCCGATCGCCTTTAGCGAGCGGCGTGCCGCAGGAGGCACGTCGTAGCGGATAACGAGGTCTTCTTCCTCCTCTTCGTCGTCCTCCTCCTCGTCTTCATCAATTTCATCGACGTCGTTTGAAGCGGAAGGGTCAGCAGTGTTATTCGGCAGTGAGGACGTAGGTGTTCCGGGGACCACCGGTCCAGTCGTGGGCGGCCTCGGCGTAGGCGATGCAGGTGGAGGCGGCGGATCGCCAAAGCCTTCCGGCAGCAACGACTCCGGGCCCTGTTGACCGACCGCAGGCAGGGCAAATACCATCGCCAACGCGCCCGCAGCTAGCAATGCTGTTTTGGATTTTCGGTCGGTCAATTATGCGAACCTGTTTTTTCTGCCGGTGCTTGCGCCGGGATTTCCTTCAACACCAAGGGTTGCTCACTTCCCAACCATTCAAGCCAAAATAGCAGCGCAGCCCCGATAAATGCAACAAGCAGCGACATTGGCCATATCTTTTTCCGCTTGCGACCGATCACGCTGTCCATCCTGCCTTGTTTCTCCGACGCATCCCGGCTGCGTTGCAAATCACTTTCGGCTTACGCCTAGCCGATATATACCCGCCATCGCAATGGGCTCACATGATCATCGGCATGAAGAAAAGATGAATGTGCCGACGATCGATCGGCCCATTGTTCTCGTCGGCATGATGGGTGTTGGCAAAACCAGCATCGGCAAGCGTCTGGCGGCGCGTCTGCAATGCGATTTTGTCGATGCCGATGAAGAAATCGAAAATGCTGCGGGCATGTCGATTGCCGAGATATTCGACAAATTCGGCGAGCCCTATTTTCGCGATGGTGAGCGGCGCGTGATCGCAAGGCTAATCGAGGGGCCGCCAAAAGTGATCGCAACCGGCGGCGGAGCGTTCATAAATGACGAGACACGGTCGCTTATCCTGTCGCGCGCGAAATCAATCTGGCTGGACGCGGACATCAGGATATTGGCCGACCGGGTATCACGGCGCAGCCACCGCCCGCTTCTGAAAGATCGTGATCCGGTGGAGGTATTGACCGAGCTTGGCAAGGTCAGGAACCCGCTTTATGCAACCGCCGACATACACATTCGCAGCGACGCGTCCCCGCACGGACGGACGGTCGACGAAATCCTGAAAGCACTTGCCCGATGACCACCGTTTCTGTTGATCTCGCGGACCGGCCCTATGAGATCCATGTTGAAGCGGGATTGTTGGCTCGTTTGTCGACATTTGTGTCCCCATTTGCACGAAACGGTCGATTTTTGGTTGTTACCGATGCAAATGTCGCCGAGCAGCTTTGGCCGATTGTGAACGCAATTTTCGCGCAAGGGGGTATCGATACCGCGCCATTTGTATTGTCAGTCGGGGAGAACGGCAAGAGCTGGGCAGAACTCGAACGGCTGACGGACTGGCTGCTGGAAAACCATGTCGAACGCAGCGACCATATCATCGCACTGGGTGGAGGCGTCGTGGGTGACATCACAGGCTTTGCAGCGCACATCGTCAAACGCGGCTGCTCGTTCATCCAGATTCCTACCACTTTGCTGGCGCAGGTTGACAGCAGCGTGGGTGGAAAGACCGCCATAAATAGCCGGTCGGGCAAAAATCTTGTCGGCGCCTTTCACCAGCCTTCGCTGGTGCTGATCGACCCTGATGTTCTGGAGAGCCTGCCTCGTCGGCAGCTTGCCGCCGGTTTTGCCGAGGTGGTCAAATATGGGCTGATCGACGACGCCGAATTTTTCGACTGGTGTGATGCAAATCTGGAAGCCTTTTTCGAAGGGGACGCCGAGGCGCGTGAATATGCGATTGTCCATTCGGTACGATCCAAGGCGAGGATCGTCGCGGCGGATGAGAAGGAGCTAACGGGAACGCGCGCGCTTCTCAATCTCGGTCATACATTCGGGCATGCGCTTGAGGCCGATACAGGCTTTTCCGACAGGTTGTTCCACGGTGAGGCGGTTGCAACGGGCATGGCGCTGGCATTCCGTTATTCGGCGCGGCTGGGCCTGTGTTCAGCGCAAGAAGCGGGCCGTGTTTCGGATGTCCTTCACCGTGCCGGGCTTCCCGTAACGCTGTCCGACGCAGGGGTTTCCGCCAATGGTGCCAGACTTGTCGACCATATGCTGCACGACAAGAAAATGGCGGGTGGCAAGCTGCCCTTTCTGTTGGCACGCGGTATCGGGAAGACCTTCCTGAGCAAGGACGTCGACCTCGCCGACATCGCTGCCTTCCTTGACGATCAGGATTGATCGAACAGGAAATCGTCGGAATCATCACCGCCGAAACTATGGCGTTGGCCCGCATGCATATCGCCGCTTTCATATTGGGCCATCAGCCGACTTCGATCGCGGGTGCGGAATTCGGTAAGGATTTGCGCAATTTGTGGCTTGGCAAGACCGAATGATTTCAAACCTTGCGCAGCCAGCTTTATGGACGATTCAAATACCTCACGCACGATGGTGATTTCACTGTCGCGCATCAGTTCCATGGCCTGCCTTCGGTCATAAGCCCGCGCAAAAATCTTGGTTTTGGGGAAGGCTTGCCGGACTGGGGTTAGCGTTTCGGCATCGAGATCGCGGTCATTAATACAGAAAAATATCGCGCATGCCTTTTCCGCGCCTGCCCGCTGCAACAAGTCTATGCGGGTGCCATCGCCATAGAATACCTTCCGCCCGAATTCACCACTCAGGTCGATGGTCTCTGGGTTGATGTCGATCAACGTCACGGTGCGTCCAGCGGCTTGCATGATTTGCGAAACCTGCTGCCCAAAGCGACCATGGCCGACGATGATAACATTTGCCTGCGCCGCCAGCTCAGGATCGTCCAGTTGCACCTCGCGCGCCTGTTTTTGTGTGGCCAGCTTACCAGCCAGGATCATCAGGAATGGCGTCGATGCCATCGATAACGTGACCACCGCACCGAACAGGCTCGCAGCTTCGGGTTCGATAAGCAGCGCGCTTTGCGCCGCTGCGAACAGCACGAAGCCGAATTCGCCACCCTGGCTCAACAATAGAGCCGCGATTATCGATGCGCTGTTGTTAAGCCCGAAAAAGCGCGCCAGCAGGAAGATCACAGCGGTTTTGACGAGAATCAGCGCCACGGCCATTCCTACCACCGTCCAAGGCTGCGCTGCGATGACATCGAGATCGAGCAACATTCCCACGGCGAGGAAGAACAGTCCAAGAAGGATCGACCGGAAGGGATCGATGTCCGCCTCCAGCTCATGCCGGTAGGGCGACTCCGCCAGCATGACGCCGGCGATAAAGGCACCCAGCGCCGCCGACACACCTATCATCTGCATGACCGCGGCGCTGGCGCAGACGGTGAACAGACCCGTTACGATAAACAATTCGCGCTCCGAAATCTTGCCGACCAGACGGAGCAATGGCGACAATAGGTAACGCCCGGCCAAAACCAGACCGACTATTGCCAGAACAGCATACACCACCAGCAGCCAGCCGCTGACCGCGCCGGGCTCGGCGGGCGCGCGCGACAAAGCGGCTACGATGGTCAGCAATGGGACGATCGAGACGTCTTGGAACAGCAGAATCGAAAAGCTCTTCTCGCCATAATCGGTTTTCAGCCGCCCGCGCGATTGCAGCAGCGGCAGCACCTGTGCGGTCGAGGAGAGCGCCAGTGGCAAGCCGAGGACCAGCGCCGCTTCCCAACTGAAGCTCGGCATCGCGAATTTGATGACGGCAAACATCGCCAGCCCGCAAAGCGCCACCTGCAAAGGACCGAAAACAAATATGTCGCGCCGCATCAACCACAATCGGCTGGGGGAAAGCTCAAGTCCCACCAGAAACAGTAGCAAAATGATGCCGATTTCGGAGTAAGCGAGAATGGTCTCAGCTTCCTGGATAAGGCCCAAACCGTCAGGTCCGATGGCGATGCCCGCCACGAGATAGCCCAGCACCGCACCGAGCCCCAGCCGCCGAAACAATAGCACCGCCATAAGCGCGGCACCGAGCAATACCACGCCGCCGAACATCACATCGGCGACCAGATGGTGGGAATTTTCCTGCATCAGCTTGCCAGTTTCATCTGGTCGGTGGCGGCGAGCACCGCGTCATAGGGCAGAAGGATTGCTGCGTAGCGCGAAGGATAATCCTTGGCAGGTAACAACAGGGAAAGTTCTGGCCAAAACGTCGGCATCGGTGCGCCGCTCTTCAACGCCCGCTCGACCGCGTCCCGTGTTTCGCCGATCGTCGCGAGATCGGCGCCCGCCGCATTGGCCTTCAATATCGCCGCCGAAGCCTGACCGAGCGCGCAGGCATTGACCCTCATCGCCAGCCCGTCGATCTTGCCATCGGCAAGGCTGACATCCACCTGGATCCGGCTCCCGCAAATCGGCGATCTCGCCTCAGCTGTTCCATCCGGATTGTCCAAACGGTCGCCAGCGATGAGAGACGACGCCAGTCGCAATATATCCCGATTGTATAGCGCAGACTCCGTCATTCTGCCGTTTCAACCGCATCATCGTCCGCTTCGCGTTGTTCGCGAACAAATTCGGACATGGCAATGCCGCTGGCGTTGAGCAGCGGATAAGTGCGTGATTTGACCATCCAGTCGGGCCGCGGCTCCTTCGCGCCGAATAGCGTTTCATAGCCCATGACAAGGATGAGGAATATCAGGGTCGCCATGATAAGACCTTTGAGCGTTCCAAAGCCAAAGCCCAGCACGCGGTCGACCGGACCGAGCACGGACTTGCGCGATTTGGAACCGATGGACCTCGATATCCATTTGCCAAGCGCGAAAGTAACGATAACGATCGCCAGAAAAGCCAGCACGGCCGCTCCCGCTTCGGTACCAATGGGTTCGGTCAGCGAAGCTGTGGCGGGGCCATGAAACACGCGCACGGCGGCAATAATCAAGATCCAGGCAATCAGCGACAACGCCTCCTGTACAAAGCCGCGCATGAACCCCAAGATTGCCCCGCTACCGAGGAGGAAAAGGACGATAATGTCGAGTGCGGTCATGGGCTCAATCATTGTAAATAAAAAACCGTAGTGCCGAGCCTGTCGAAGCACGCCTCTCCGCACAGCGCCATGCCTCGAGATGCCCTTCGACAAGCTCAGGGCTACGGTATTGCATTGTGCCTCGGCTTAGTGTCGTCCCAGCATATGGTCAACGAGATTGGCGAGCGTCCGGAACTCCTGCGTGGAAATCCCCGCCTGCCCTTTGACCGAGGGCGGAACCAGCGCGCGACCGAACCCGAGCTTTGCCGCCTCTTTAAGGCGCAATCCGCCATGCGCGACTGGACGGATTTCGCCGGATAACGCAACCTCGCCGAACAGAACCGCGTCGGACGGCAAAGGCCGTTCGGCAAGCGCCGAAACCAGTGCTGCGGCGACTGCAAGATCGGCAGCGGGATCGGAAATGCGATATCCGCCCGCAATGTTGAGGTAGACTTCAGCGGTCGAGAAACTCAGACCGCATCGCGCCTCCAGCACCGCCAAAATCATCGCCAGCCGACCGCTATCCCAGCCGACCACTGCGCGCCTTGGCGTCGCACCGCTCGACAATCTGACGGTCAGCGCCTGTATCTCGACCAAGACAGGCCGCGTTCCTTCGAGCGCCGGAAAAACAGTTGCGCCCGTTACCTGCTCCGCACGGTCAGTCAGGAACAGCGCGCTGGGGTTCCCGACTTCGGTCAGGCCCTCTTCGGCCATTGCGAACACACCGATTTCATCGGTACCGCCAAAACGGTTCTTGCTGGCTCGCAATATACGATATTGATGGCTACGCTCGCCCTCGAACGCCAGCACGGTATCAACCATATGCTCGAGGACACGCGGCCCAGCTATGGTGCCATCCTTGGTCACATGCCCCACCAGCATCAGCGCGGTGCCCCGCTCCTTGGCATAGCGGATCAGTTCCTGAGCCGATGCGCGAACCTGGCTGACCGTTCCCGGCGCGCCCTCGATCAAATCGCTATGCATTGTCTGGATCGAATCGATCACCAGCAACGCTGGTGCCTGCGAACCGCCAAGCGTAGTCAATATGTCGCGAACCGAAGTCGCCGATGCCAGTTGCACCGGAGCATCGCCCAGCCCCAACCTGCGCGCGCGCAAGCGCACCTGATCGACCGCCTCCTCGCCGGAAATATAAGCCACTGACAGCCCGCGTCTTGCCAGATTGGCGGCTGCCTGCAGCAGCAGTGTCGATTTCCCGATCCCCGGATCGCCGCCCAGCAGCGTCGCAGACCCCGGCACCAGCCCACCGCCAAGCGCGCGGTCGAATTCCGATATGCCGGTAGAGGCGCGCTCGGGCAGCTTTATGTCGCTATCTAGCCCATGCAACACCACCTCGCGTCCGCCAGAGCGCAGATGATGCTTCATCTCGAAAACCGTGGCGCCCGCCTCCTCGGCCAGCGTGTTCCACTCCCCACAATCGGCACATTGACCTTGCCAGCGATTGGATTCCGACCCGCAGGCCTGACACACATATCTGCGTTTCGCTTTTGCCATGACACCTCAATATCAGAACATATCAGGAACTCAAGCGCCAATGCGGATGCTTCTACGCTTGCATGGCTTTGGTTGCAGTGTCACATCCCACATATGCGGGAAAAGGAACTCAGGCTGGCACTCATTTGCTATGGCGGGGTCAGCCTTGCCATTTACATGCATGGCGTTACCCGCGAAATCTGGCATCTTATTCGCGCCAGCCGCGCCTATCATGACGGGACCGACGCCGGCGGTGAGAGCGAAAATATCTATCGCGACCTGATTGCCAGAATCGAGGAAGTCGCGGGCACCCGCCTGCGTATATTCACGGATATCATTGCCGGGTCGAGCGCAGGTGGCATCAACGGCGTATTTTTATCGCAGGCTATTGTCACCGGACAATCGCTCGAACCGCTGACCGATCTCTGGCTGGAAAAGGCGGATGTGGAGGTCTTGCTCGATCCCGACGCCCGCCCGTTATCCCGTTTCTCGAAATTCTGGGCAATTCCGATAGCGTGGATGATCCTGCGTCGCCGTGGTGGGGCGATCGACCGCATGGTCGCGGACGAAGCAAAAGAAGAAGTCGCGACCAAACTATCCCGGTTCGTCCGCGCGCGCTGGTTTGCGCCTCCCTTTGGCGGCCGGGTATTTTCCGGTCTGTTGTTCGACGCGCTCGATGCCATGGCGAAAGGTGCCGTCGGCAAGGCACTACTGCCACCGCACCAGCCGCTGGACCTGTTCGTCACCGTCACGGACTTTGCCGGACATGACCAGATATTGATGCTGAACAGCCCGTCGATGGTTATCGAGAGCGAGCATCGCATTACCATCGGCTTTTCGACGCGCGGGAAGTCAGGCAGCAACCTTGCGGCCATTCCCGAACTGGTTTTCGCCGCGCGCGCGACGGCCAGTTTTCCCGGCGCCTTTCCTCCCTTTTCAGCGCGCGAACTCGATGCGCAGATAAAGACGCGAAAGCTCGAATGGCCCAACCGCGATGTCTTTCTGCAACGCATATTGCCGCAGCAATTCGCGGCCGGCGCCGCTGCCGACACGATGCTGATCGACGGATCCGTTCTGGCCAACGCCCCGTTCAATCAGGCGATCGAGGCACTACGCAATCGTCCTGCCCGGCGCGAAGTCGACCGCCGCTTTGTTTACATCGATCCCAAACCGGGTAGACCCAGTTTTCGTTTTGGCAGGCGTGGCAGTTCGAACGACAAGGACAGCGTACGGATGAAACCACCGGGCTTCTTTTCGACTATATTCGGTGCGACATCGAACATCCCGCGCGAGCAGCCCATTCGCGACAGTCTGGAAAAACTGGAAGGGCGGACCGAGCGGATCGAGCGGATGCGGCAGATTACCGACAGCCTGCGCGTCGAGGTCGAAAAGAGCATCGAAAAAATGCTGGGCAAGACCTGGTTCCTTTCACAGCCCACACCCGAGCGTCTGCAAAAATGGCGGTCGACCGCGAATGAAAAAGCAGCAAATGCAGCGGGCTACAGCTATCCAGCCTATGGCCATCTGAAGCTTGCCGGGGTGGTCGATGACATCATGGCAATCGCGCGGCGTGCGTGCCCCGAAGGCCAGTCGAACCATTTCCGCCAGTTGCGCACAGCGATTTGGAAGGAAATCCGGGCTCGCGGTTTGGATGCCATGGCGGGCACCAAGGGCGTGGGGGCGACAAAGCTGTCAATCGACTTTTTTCGCCAGCACGACATCCGGTTCCGTATCCGGCGGCTGCGCTTTCTGGCCCGCCGCCTCGCGCATGAAATTGAGGCTGATTATGACGCTGAGGGTATCGGCACGAAGGCGATGCACGACAATATCTACGCCTGCCTGTCGCTATTTCTGGAACGGGAGACGTCGGACTATCTGGGTACGGGTTTTGCAAAGCTGGTTGAAAACGGAATCGATCGCCCCGGAGATCTGCTTGATACGCTGGCGCAGCGCCGGGGGCTGATCGAGACCGACCGTCTCACCGACCGCATGCTCTGCGACGCGCTTTTGCAGATGCCGGACGAAAATCGGCGGATCATGCTGCTCGGCTATATTGGCTATCCGCTTTACGACATCGCAACGCTGCCCCTGTTGCAGGGCGAAGGGCTGGACGAATTCGATCCCGTAAAGGTAGACCGCATCTCTCCGGAGGATTGCCACGCCATCAGGAGTGGCGGTGCAGCGGCAACGCTGAAGGGCATCGAATTCAACAATTTCGGTGCCTTTTTCAGCCGCGCCTATCGCGAGAATGACTATCTCTGGGGCCGACTGCACGGCGCGGAGCGCTTGATCGATATCGTGCTGTCATCGTTGCCGGCGGGGATGCAGATGTCAGAAGCGGAGGCCATGAATTATAAACGCAAGACTTTTGCTGCGATCCTCGATCAGGAAGCAGGCAGATTGAGGAGCATCCGCCCACTCACCACTTCGCTTCGCGCCGAAATCCAAGCATTAGGTGGAACTGCAACCTGATCTATTTGATCATCGAATACACCGTCTCAACGAAACGGTCGGCCGTAATGAATCCGCTGGCGTTGACTCCATAGCCTTCAGCGGGCTTTTCTGCCTTGATCTGATCAAGGGTTTTGCCCGCTTTGATGCCCGCCTCGACCTTGGCGATAATCTCGGCAACCATGTTGCGATATTGCTGCAGGTCCGCTTTGGTTGCGACCGCGCCATGGCCGGGAATGATTTTTGTCTGATCATTGGCCAGCGCCAGCGCCTTGTCGGCCGCCGCAACAACCCCTCGGACATTTCCGCCGCTGCCTGCGTCGACAAAGGGAAAGCTCATCTTGTGGAAGAACAGGTCGCCCATGTGGATGACGTTCGATTTTGTCCAGAAAATCACGCTATCGCCGTCAGTGTGCGCGGCAGGCATATGGATGACGCGAACCTCTTCGCCGTTAAGATGCACCTTCAGCCCATCTGCATAGGTCACAACCGGAAGCGCGGCCTTGGGGCTCGCCTTGACTTCGCCAAATGCCGTCTGCTGGTTGCTCGCCATTCTCACCCGAACATTGTCATGCGCCATGATGATCGCGCCTGCCTTGCCCAGATTCTCATTCCCGCCGCTATGGTCGCCGTGCCAGTGGGTATTGACCAGAAATTTGACCGGCTGGGCACCGAGATCGGACACTGCCTTTTGGATTTTCACCGTCAATGGCGCAAACTGGTCGTCTATCAGGATGGTGCCATCCTCTCCATATGAAACGCCGATATTGCCGCCTGCCCCGAACAGAACAGCGACGCCGGGGGCAAGCTGCTCGGCTTTCATTTCGACCTTGCTCAAATCTTGCTGTGCAAATCCGGGAGCAGACGCTGCAAGAGCAATGGCGGCAGTGGTGAATAGCTTTTTCATAGGTGGGGGCCTCCTGAAGATCTTTGGTCCAGGCTATCGAACAATAAGGACAATGCAATGACTAAGCGTCGGGCCAGTCGATCTCGCCCGCGTCGGTTAGTAGTTTCAGCATCACCGCCGCTCCGCATTGCTGCGACTTCGCGGTGGCGCTCCATTTGCCGTCAGCGACATATTTGCCGCGCGTATAGTGGTTGGAAAAGCTCCAGAGATAGGGCGAGGCTATGCCCTGAGGTCGATAGCCGAAACCGTTATAGGCCTCTATCCGGTACAATGTGCGTTCCAGCGACCAGTCACTCTGGCCGGTGAATCCGAGCAGCCGCAGCGCATCGCGCGCGCTGGATTCCCAGTCGGATGGTGGCAGCCATTTGGTCGGTCGTCCCGCAGGCACTTGCCGCGTCCTTGCACTGAGCGGAAAATCTCCATTGTGCAGATGCGCACGGAAGTTAAAGCTGGCCTCCAGCGCATGACAGACCGCGATGAAATACCATGGCACACCAGTATCGTCCGATACGGACCGATAGCGCGGCTTGGACTTCAGCATCATCTCGCGGTGCCAATCCGCGGTATCGGCATATTCCGGCCGGATGGCAGCGGACTGGAACAGGCGTGAATATTCAGGACGCAGAGTGGCGAAGTCCTTTGCCTTGCTGAGCGGGGCATCGGGCGTCGGCGGCGATGGCTTCTTTTCCAATATGTCAGGTATAGGAACAGGCACAACCGTGCCTTGCGACGCGGCCAGCAACCCGAACGCCATTGGCGCGCCCGGTCCGGAGGACGAAATGTCTATGGGCAGATTCAGCAGCGCCTCGGGCAGGCTATGCTGAGAGGTATGCAGTTCGGCCAGCAACGACCCCGCCTCATCGGCCAACCCGAGATCATATTGCTCGCTGCGATCGATCAATGCCACCAGGCGCGGCAGGACAAGCTGGTATATCGAACCTTCGGTCGCAAAAACGCGTTTGCCCTTGTTTCGCTGAAGCGGGGATTCAGGCAGACCCTTTTTGTCTGCCTCGCCCTCCATGCGGATCACCGCCTCAACGGTCATCGCAATGTTGAGGGGCTTCGCCGGAATGAATTCCATCAGCTGCTTTGGCACCTTGATACCGAATAGCTTCTGATCCTGTGCGAAGGCAGGTGCCGCCAGAGGCGCGAATATCAACGCCTTTAAAAGGTCACGCTTTTGTAGCCCACTTCCGCCCATCCGAGTCGCTCCCAAGTCTTTCATTTATCATGAAAGAGTTGGGAATGCCAATCAGTCGGTCAGGTCGCTCCAAGCTTCTTTAAGTTTGCTGAAAAAGCCGCTCGATTGGGGGCATTCCTCGCCCGTTTCGGTTTCGCGGAATTCGCGGAGCAATTCTTTTTGCCGCGCGGTCAGACGAGATGGCGTTTCGACGTCGATCTGGATGACCATGTCTCCGCGTCCGCGTCCCTGCAGAACGGGCATACCCGCACCCCGCTGACGGAGCTGCTTGCCCGACTGGATGCCTTCGGGCACGACAATGATGTGCTCCGCGCCATCGAGGCCGGGAATACGGATTTCGCCGCCCAAGGCAGCTGTGGTGAAACTGACGGGTGCGCGGCAAAACAATGTCGTGCCGTCGCGTTCGAACATCTTGTGCCGCGACAAATGGATGAAGATGTATAGGTCGCCAGCGGCCGCGCCATAAGGCCCGGCCTCGCCCTTGCCCGCCACGCGAATACGCGTGCCCTCGTCCACGCCGGGCGGGACGTTGACCGAGATCGTTTTGCGCTCGTCCACACGGCCCTCGCCGCCGCAAACGCCGCAGGGGTCTTCGATGACCTCGCCACGCCCATGACAGGTCGGGCAGGTCCGCTCGACCACGAAAAAGCCCTGCTGCGCACGCACTTTGCCGTGACCGGCGCACAGGTTGCACCGCCGCTTGCCGGAACCCGGCGTCGCGCCCGAGCCGTCGCACGTGCCGCATTTCGATGCGACGTCGATGGTGATTTCGGCATCCTTGCCGTGGAAAGCTTCATCCAGTGAAATTTCGAGATCGTAGCGTAAATCCGCGCCGCGCTGCGGCCCGCGCTGCCGACCGCCAAAGGCATCGCCGAAGAAGCTTTCGAAAATGTCGGAAAAATCGCCAAAGCCCGCGCCGCCCTGACCGCCGCCCATGCCGCCATTTTCGAACGCGGCTTTGCCGAAACGGTCATAGGCAGCCCGCTTTTGCGGATCTTTCAGGACGTCATACGCCTCGGAAACCGCCTTGAAACGCGCTTCGGATTTTGCACAGCCCGGATTACGGTCGGGATGGCATTCCATCGCGATCCGGCGGTAGGACGACTTCAGCGTTTTTTCATCCGCCGTCCGCTCTACCTCAAGCAATTCATAATAATCAGCGTCGAGACTCATCGACCAACTCGCAATTCTCTCGACAAATCGATCGTCATCCCTGCGAAGGCAGGGATCTCACGACTTCGTGCGCCGCCGCCTGAGACCCCCACCTGCGCGGGGGTGACGGGTATTGTGATGATCTTCATCGCGACTAATCCCCCAGCCCCCCGGCCGTCGCTGCGTTTCGGTGGCGACGACCGGGAAGCATCTCCATCAGTCTTTCTTGTCTTCGTCTACTTCGGAGAATTCGGCATCGACAACATTTTCGTCGGCCGGAGCCTCCTCGGTTGCGGCACCGGCATTGGCACCCGCCGCCTGCTCTTTCTTATAGATAGCTTCGCCAAGTTTCATCGCTACCTGCGCAAGAGCAGTCGCCTTTTCCTTCATGACTTCGGCATCGCCGCCTTCGATTGCCGTTTTGGTCTCGGCAACCGCGGCCTCAATCTCGCTCTTCAAAGCGGCGTCAATCTTGTCGCCATGCTCTTCAAGCTGCTTCTCGGTCGTGTGAACAAGGCTTTCGGCATTGTTCTTGGCTTCCGCCGCTTCGCGCCGCTTCTTGTCTTCCTCGGCAAACTGCTCGGCATCGCGCACCATCTGGTCGATGTCAGCATCGGACAGACCGCCAGACGCCTGGATCTTGATCTGCTGTTCCTTGCCGGTGCCCTTGTCCTTGGCGGTGACGCTCACAAGGCCATTTGCATCGATGTCGAAGGTGACTTCGATCTGCGGCACGCCGCGCGGTGCAGGCGGGATGCCGACCAGGTCGAAATTGCCCAGCAGCTTGTTATCCGCCGCCATTTCGCGTTCGCCCTGGAATACACGGATAGTCACTGCATTCTGGTTGTCTTCGGCAGTCGAATAAACCTGGCTCTTCTTGGTCGGGATCGTGGTGTTACGGTCGATCATGCGGGTGAACACGCCGCCCAGCGTTTCGATACCCAGCGACAGCGGGGTTACGTCGAGCAACAACACATCCTTGACGTCGCCCTGCAAAACGCCCGCCTGAATGGCGGCGCCCATAGCCACCACCTCGTCGGGGTTCACGCCTGTATGCGGTTCCTTGCCAAAGAAGCCCTTCACGACTTCGCGCACCTTGGGCATGCGGGTCATACCGCCCACCATGACGACTTCGTCGATCTGGTCGGCCTTCAGACCGGCATCCGCCATCGCCTTCTTGCAAGGCTCCAGCGTGCGCTTGATCAAGTCATCGACCAGCTTCTCAAGGTCGGCACGGGTGATGGTTTTCACCAGATGCTTCGGACCGTTTTGATCAGCCGTAATGAACGGCAGGTTGACCTCGGTCGTCTGCGCCGATGACAGCTCGATCTTGGCCTTTTCCGCCGATTCCTTCAGACGCTGCAACGCCAGCTTGTCCTTGGTGAGGTCGATGCCCTCGGCCTTCTGGAAATCGGCTGCGAGGAATTCGACGAGCTTGCTGTCGAAATCTTCACCGCCAAGGAAGGTATCGCCATTGGTCGACTTCACTTCGAATACGCCGTCGCCCACTTCGAGGATCGAGATGTCGAATGTACCGCCGCCAAGGTCGTAGACCGCGATGGTCTTGTTCTCGTCCTTGTCGAGACCATAAGCGAGCGCAGCCGCAGTCGGCTCATTGATGATGCGCAATACTTCCAGGCCCGCAATCTGGCCGGCATCCTTGGTCGCCTGGCGCTGGGCGTCGTTGAAATAGGCAGGCACGGTAATGACGGCCTGCGTTACAGTTTCGCCCAGATAGGCTTCTGCCGTTTCTTTCATCTTCTGCAAGATGAACGCCGAAATCTGCGAAGGCGAATAATCGTCACCACCTGCCTTGACCCAGGCGTCGCCATTCTTGCCCTTGACGATGCTATATGGGACTAGCTCGGTATCCTTCTTGGTAATCGGATCGTCGAACCGGCGACCGATAAGGCGCTTTACTGCAAAGATCGTGCTGTCCGGATTGGTCACTGCCTGGCGCTTCGCCGGCTGGCCGATCAAACGCTCGCCATCCTTCGCAAAAGCAACGATCGAAGGCGTGGTACGCGCGCCTTCGGCATTCTCAATGACCTTGGGCTTGCCGCCGTCCATCACCGCGACGCAGCTGTTGGTGGTGCCCAAGTCGATACCAATAACTTTAGCCATAAAAACTTACCCCGAAATTCCAGATTTTGAACTTAAGTTTGTCCTTTTGCGAACCGGCCCCTTCAGGCACCGGTTTCCCCACAAAAACGACAATGTAGCGGCGATATAGGTGCCAAATTGCTTGGCACAAGACTATCGCCTACCTAGATAGGCAAAAAGTGACGAAACGCCGCCCTTTCCAAGCGCCTGTCGATCGAAGAGGAACATATGAACCGACGACTGTTGATATTATCCACCGCAGCCACCGCGATGCTGCTTGGATCTTGCGGACCGACCCCGCAATTGAAAGTAAAGGAGGCTGTTGTCACGCTCTCGCCGGTCGACAGCAATCCGTCATCCTATCATTTCAATGTCTATGGCGGACCGGAAGATGTGTACCTGCTCCGGGTAAGCACGCCCTCTGCTATCCGGACCGAAATGCATGATGTCGGTGTCGATCCGAAGACCGGCGCCGTCACGATGAAGCCCATGACCCGCGTATTCATTCCGGCTGGTGAAAAGGTCGAATTCAAAAGGGGCGGCAAGCATGTGATGATGTGGGGGATAAACCTGATCCCCCGTCGGCTTGGAGAGATTGAGACGGAATTCCTGTTTTCCAATAATGCCCGGATTCTGGTGACGGCACGGGTGCAGGAAATGGACGGCACCGATCCCGACGAGAAAAAGGCAATCGACGGCTAGGCATGTTCGGCCCGCATCCATCCGGTCGGCCTTTGACAGTGCGTGAGCGTGCCTTGGCGCAATCCGTCTTCGGCGATACGCTAGATTACGGGAAAATCCGTATCCACAACCGCAAATGGTGGTGGTTCCAGCCCAAGCGGATAACCATGGCCCCGGACGGCCATCTTTGGTTCCACCCCAAAAACGAGCTTTTCTGCGATGATTTCTGCGACCGCGGGCTGGACCTGCAAGGGCTGTTCATCCATGAGCTTGTCCACGTCTGGCAGCATCAACAGGGGATTTTCCTACCGCTGAGACGCCACCCCTTTTGTCGCTATGATTACAGCCTGAAACCGGGGTGGACGCTTAAACAATATGGCATCGAACAACAGGCCGAAATTGTGAAGCATGTGTTTCTATTGCGAAACGGTGTGAAAGTCGCAGGTGCCCCGCCATTGTCGCAATATGAAGGGGTTTTGCCCTTTTAAACCATCCACAACTTATTCCCCGCGCATATTGCGTCAACAAGTTTCATTTGATACCAAATTGGCAGAGGCGGCCCAACCCGCGCCTCGCCAAAGAGAATCTCATGAAACTTGAAGATTTTGGCCTGTCCGCAGAGCGGGGCTTTCTGTCATCCTATGAAATCGACGGCATCGAATTGCTCGATGGCTTCGATGAAATGCTGGACGCATCGGCACAGCTGTCGGACATCATGACCACTGGCCGAACGAGGCATTGGCTGAAACAGATTGGCCATCCGGATATCGGGTCCTTCCTCGCCAACGCTTCCGATCCGCAGGTCCGAACCGCGATGGTGCATTACAGCTTTCTGGTGCAGGCTTATGTCTGGGGCGAAGCCGAAGCACCAACCACCCTGCCCGCCAACCTTGCAATCCCCATCAGTGCAATTGGCGATCAACTCGGTCTGCCGCCGCTGCTGCCCTATTCGGGTTATGTGCTCGACAACTGGTACCGGCTCGACAAGGCTGGTGGGATCACGCTCGACAATATCGGCATGTACCAGAATTTCTTCGGCGGGCAGGACGAAAACTGGTTCGTACTTGTCCATGTCGCGATCGAAGCCGAAGCCGGACGCGCGCTGGAAATCGCTACTGAGCTCGTTGCGGCGAGCGACAGTTGCGACGCGAGCGAAGCCGAACGACTGCTGACCGAAATGAATGCCGTGTGGGACCGCATCAACGCGCATTTCGACCGCATGCCCGAACGCTGCGACCCCTATATCTATTTCCAGCGCGTGCGCCCTTACATTCACGGCTGGAAAAACAACCCGGCGATGCCCGACGGCCTGATTTACGAAGGCGTGGCAAGATATGAAGGCAAGCCGCAGGCCTTTCGCGGCCAGACCGGATCGCAAAGCTCGATTGTCCCGGCAATGGACGCGCTGTTCCAAGTTGTCCACGAGAGCGATCCGCTGCGTCAGTTCCTCGACGAACTCCATGCCTACCGCCCGCCAAGGCATCGCGCCTTTATCGACGCCCTGCGCGAGGCGAGCGGCCTACGCGACTTCGCCAAGACGCAAAACCAGTCGCTGAAGGCTGCCTTCAACGCCTGTGTCGAACAGGTCGCCCGCTTCCGCACCCGTCACCTCGAATACGCAGCGAGCTATATCAACAAACAGGCCCCCAAGGACGCGGGCAATGATACCGACGTTGGTACCGGCGGCACGCCATTCATGAAATATCTGAAAAAGCACCGCGACGAAAACAGGGCGCAGACGATTTAGGTAGCGGGCACCAGTCCGAGCCGGTGGCGCATAAGCCATCGGCTCAACATCAACACCGCCACAATGCCTAGTCCAGTCGCAAGCCCGGTCCAGATACCGGCCCCACCCCAGTCGCGCTCAAAGGCCAGCCATGCGCCGACGCCGATACCGACTGCCCAATAGCCGAACGCAGCGAACAGCATCGGTACGCGCGTGTCGTGCAGTCCGCGCAGCATTCCCTGTCCGACCACCTGTGCGCCGTCGAAAATCTGGAACAGCGCAGCCACCAGCAAGAACTGCGCGGCCAGCGGGATCACAGCCTGATTTTGAGCCAGTGTGGGGTCCATGAAAATCGAGATCAGCATGTGCGGGATGAGCAGAATCAGCGTCGCCATAAGGATCATGAAACCAGTTCCCAGCGTAAAGCTGGTCCAGCCTGCCCTGTGGATCATCGCTGCATCGCGTCGGCCATAGCCGATGCCGACCCGTACCGTTGCCGCCTGCCCCAGCCCCATCGGCACCATGAACGTAAGCGAGGCGATTTGCAGAGCCACTGCATGCGCGGCGAGCGCCTCCGCGCTAATCAATCCCATCAACATGGCCGCGACCGAGAACACCCCGCCTTCAAGCCCGAGCGATATACCGATTGGCAAGCCGAGCCGCCACATCTCGCGAAGCCGCTGCCAGTCGCTGCGCCACCAACGACCGAACAACCGATACCGCCGAAAATCCCGGTGCAGGCTGAGAACTGCTACCATCGAAACGAACATGAAGGCATTGGCAAGGATACTGCCAATGCCCGCCCCCACCAGTTCGAGCCGCGGCATCCCGAAATGCCCGAAAATCAGGGCATAGTTGAAGAGCGCATTGGCGAAAACACCGGCCACACCGATAATCAAAGACCATAAGGGCTTTTCCAGCGCCGACAGAAAATTGCGCGCGGCGATCAGCCACATGAAGGGCAGCAGCGACCACATGTAAGCGCGCACATAGTCAGCCGCCAGACTTGCCAGATTGGGGAGCTGGCCCATCGCCAGCAACAACATTTCGCTGTTCCAAAGAACCGCCCATACCGGCAGGCAGACTAAAAGCCCCGTCCACAGTGACTGCCGGAATGTTCGCCGCACATCGCGCACGCTGTTCCATTTGCGCCCGAGTTCGCTTGCCATCATCGGCGCGCTTGCGGTTACCAGCCCCATCGCAAAGATGCCACCGATCATGCACAGGTTGAAACCAAGCGAAGCTGCTGCCAGCTGAGTTGGTCCAAGCCAGCCCACCATCACCACATCGACCGCGCCAATCATGGCCATTGAAAGGTTCGTCAAAACCAGCGGCCAGGCAAGCGCCAGGGTCACGCGAAGCTCATCGCGCCAGAGGGACTGGCGGTCCATCGGAATTGCCGCTGTGGTCATGGGACGCACCTATGCGAAATGTGGGTCGATGCCAACCCAGCAGTGTTGGCTATTATTTTAACCAAGTGCCTCTTAAATTACTCAAGAAAGGTGGCTGTATGGGAATTGATTATGATGGTAGCAGGCACTGGTCAGACGATTTGCCTTATCGCGCAATCGTCCCAGTCAAGTTACACTCCACCACGGGGCCAATGCTCTACCAAGTAGCCGGAAGCACCCAAAGTGCGTGCGGCGCCGAAAAGGCATTGCGAATTGCTGTGCGGATCCACGGGGGCAACTGCCATTACTGCAAGGTTGCTATTAAGCCGGGCGCTAATCCGAACGACTGGACGCTAGACCACGTAGAGCCTTCGGCACTTGGCGGCAACTCCCATCTTGGCAACTTAATGGTAGCCTGCAAACCCTGCAACTTAACGAAAGGGCATCAGCTGATTGACACATTCAATCCTAATGCTGCTGCGGAATGGCTGACCGGATTACAGACGCAGGTTAACAAACGGCTGTCTAAACTGAAAAGCAGGAGCACCCCTACTCCGCCTTCTTCGCCACCCCAACCAAAGCAGGCCGCAACAGGCGGTCCTTGATCATATAACCTGCCTGCATTTCCGCAACGATGGTGCCGGGTTCGGCATCCGCGCTGGGGATTTCGACCATCGCCTGATGCTGGTTCGGGTCGAGGGGCAGGCCCATGGCGGCGATACGGGTGATACCGTTCTTGGCAAATACGCTTTCAAGTTCGCGGCCAGTGGCTTCGAGACCGGCGACCAACGCCTTCATCTTGTCATCTTCGCGCAATTCGGCCGGGATGGCTTCGAGCGCGCGGGTGAGGTTATCCGACACTGACAGGACGTCGCGGGCAAAGGTGGTTGCGGCATAGGCCTTAGCGTCTTGCGCCTCTTTTTCCATGCGACGGCGAACATTTTGCGTTTCGGCCTGCGCATAGAGCACATCCTGCTTGGCAGCTGAAAGCGCCTCTTCCAGCTCGGCGATTTTCAGGTCTGCTGCGTTGCCCGTCTCGGCCGCATCTTGTTTCAGATGCTCCGGCACGCCTTCGAGTTCTTTTTCCACCGCCAGGTCGGCAGCCTCGTTCTTCTTGTCTGTCATAGCCCTGTCAAACCCATGTGGTCAGCAGCGGGTTCCGCTGCATCTTGCCCTGCGCATATAGAAAGCAATTTTATTTCATCAAGCGGCTAAGCGTTTGCGCGGTGAAATCGACCATCGGTACGATACGCGCATAGTTTAGCCGCGTCGGGCCTATCACGCCGACGACGCCGACAACCTTGCCGCCCGCCTCGCGATAGGGTGCAGCGATCACCGAAGAGCCGGAGAGCGAGAAGAGATTATTCTCCGAGCCGATAAAGATGCGCGTTGATTGCGCCTCGCGCGCGCTATCGACGAGCCGCGCGATTTCTTCCTTGCTTTCCAGTTCGTCAAGCAACTGACGAACCCGGTCAAGGTCCGCGGCGGCGGCCTCATCGATCAGGTTGGATTGCCCCCGCACGATTAGCACCGGACGGTCATTGGCGTCCAAAGACCATATAGCGAGCCCGTCGCGAACCAGTTTTTCGCTGACATTATCCAGTTCCGCCTTCTCGCTGCGTATCTCGCTGTCGAGTTGTGCGAGCGCTTCCGACAACGTCAGTCCGGACAACCGCGCGGATATATAGTTGGATGCTTCTATCAAGGCGCTGTCACTTACGGACGCGTCAATCGACACAACCCGATTTTCGACGCTATTATCGGTACCGACCATGATCGCCAGCGCCTGTGTCGGGGACAATCGCGCGAAGCTGAACGCCCGCAACACGGCGTCGCGCTTCGGCACCAGGACAACCCCGGCGCAGGCCGACAGCCCCGACAGCACCGAAGTCGCTGCGGCCAGCGCCTCTTCGATCGGCCCGTTGTTCTTGATCTGTGACTCAATCGCCCGCCGTTCTTCGGGCGAAGGCTCCGCTGCCTGCATCATTCCGTCGACAAACAGCCGCAGCCCGCTTTCGGTCGGCATCCTGCCCGCACTCGTGTGCGGCGCGGCAAGCAGGCCGGCTTCCTCCAAATCCTGCATCACGTTGCGGATCGATGCGGGTGACAGGTTCAGTCCGGGGAATTTGGAAATAGTCCGCGAACCGACCGGCGCGCCGCTATCGAGATAGCTTTCGACCACCATGCGAAAGATATTGCGCGTGCGGTCGTTGAGTTCATTGATCGGGGTGTGGCTCACGCGGACAGATGTAGCGCAGCAGGCTTGCAAAGCAAGCGGGGGCGGCTATGGCAGCCGTCAACCCATTATCAGGAGAATCTCATGCGTCCATCCGGCCGTGCGCCAGACGAACTGCGCCCCATTTCGATTGAAACCCATTTCACCAAACATGCCGAAGGAAGCTGCCTCATCGGTTTTGGCGACACCCGCGTTCTGGTGACCGCAAGCGTCGAAGACCGCCTGCCGCCTTGGCTGCGCGGCAAGGGCGAAGGCTGGGTGACGGCAGAATATTCGATGTTGCCCCGCGCGACGCATACGCGCGGCCAGCGCGAAGCAGCGAAGGGCAAGCAGTCGGGACGTACACAGGAAATTCAACGCCTTATCGGACGCTCTTTACGTGCGGTAGTCGACATGAAGAAGCTCGGCGAGCATCAGATCACGCTCGATTGTGACGTGTTGCAAGCTGACGGCGGCACCCGGACAGCAGCAATTTCGGGTGCTTGGGTTGCATTGCGTCTGGCCGTCGACGGCTTAATGGCGTCGGGCGCAGTCAAGGAAGACCCGATCAGTGGACGGGTGGCAGCCGTGTCCTGCGGCATCTACAACGGCACGCCTGTGCTGGACCTCGATTATGTTGAGGATTCGAGTGCCGATGCCGATGCCAATTTCGTACTGCTCGAAGGTGGCAAGATCGCTGAAGTACAGGCCACGGCAGAGGGTGCAACCTATGACGAGGAGGCGCTTCTTCGTTTGCTCCGGTTGGCACGCATGGGCACCGACCGGATTTTCGCCGTGCAGGCCGATGCAGTGAAGTGAAGCCGTGCCGCACCGCAAGCTCCTCCCCGGCAAACTCGTAATCGCCAGTCACAATGCAGGCAAGGTGAAGGAAATCCGGACGTTGCTGGCGCCCTATGGCATCGAACCGGTGTCCGCAGGCGAGCTTGGCCTGCCCGAACCCGACGAGACCGGCACGAGCTTCGCCGAAAATGCCCTGCTCAAGGCACACGCATCGGCGCAGGGCTCCGGTTTGCCTGCATTGGCCGATGACAGCGGTTTGTGCGTCTCGGCGCTGGCTGGCGCACCCGGAGTCTACACGGCAGACTGGGCCGAAAGGCAGCATTTCGAGGACGGCCCCGGCCGCGACTGGTATATGGCTATGGGCAAAGTCGAAGGCAAACTCGCCGAGCTTGGCCCGGACACCGACCGCAGCGCCTATTTCATTTGCACATTGGCGCTGGTCTGGCCCGACGGCCGCGAAGAAGTCTTCGAAGGCCGCGTACAAGGAAGCCTGACCTGGCCGCCGCGCGGTAAGCTAGGATTTGGCTATGATCCGGTGTTTGTGCCCTCGGGTCGAACGCAGACATTTGCCGAACTCGACCCTGCCGAAAAGCATGCTATGAGCCACCGGGCCGATGCTTTCCGCAAACTGGTTGAGGCGGTGTTTTGACAAGCCCCCAATTCGTCATCCCCGCGCAGGCGGGGATCTCGGGCAGCATTGGTACAACACCTCCTGAGGCCCCCGCCTTCGCGGCGGCGACGAATGCCTTGGCCCTCTACATCCATTGGCCCTTTTGCATATCCAAATGCCCTTATTGCGACTTTAACAGCCATGTCCGGGAAAGTGTCGATCAAGATGCATGGCTCAAAGCGCTGCTCGCCGACATGGCGTATGAAGCGGCGCTGACTAAAGGACGCCCACTCACCTCGATATTCTTCGGCGGAGGGACGCCTTCGCTTATGCCGCCAACAACCGTTGCCGCGCTGATTACCGAAGCAGAGCGGCATTGGGGTTTCGCCGAAAACATTGAAATCACCCTAGAGGCCAACCCGTCCTCGGTCGAGGCCGCACGCTTTGCCGATCTGGCACTGGCAGGCGTCAATCGCGTATCCCTTGGCCTCCAATCACTCGACGACGATGCACTCGCCTTTCTGGGTCGCGCGCATTCGGTTGCCGAAAGCGTTGGAGCACTTGCCATTGCGCAACAGCATTTCGGGCGGGTCAATATCGATCTCATTTACGCCCGGCCCGACCAAAACGCGGCGCAATGGCAGGCAGAACTGGAGCGTGCGTTGTCGTTTGGCACCGACCATTTGTCGCTGTATCAGCTCACCATCGAACCCGGCACCCGCTTTGAAACGATGGTCCGGACGGGCCAGTTCGTTCCTGCCGATAATGATGAAGCGGCCGCTCTGTATGAACTAACGCAGGAACTGACGGTCGCTGCGGGCATCCCCGCCTACGAAATCAGCAACCATGCCAGGCCCGGCTCCGAAAGCCGCCATAATTTGAGCTATTGGCGCTATGACGAATATATCGGCATCGGTCCGGGAGCGCATGGACGGCGACTGAACTCAGCAACGCAACGTCATAAAAAACCAGAGAATTTCTTGTCAGCGATCGACCGCAATGTGCATGGCTTGGCCAGCGAAGAAAAGCTCGATCCGTCCACCCGTGCGACCGAAGCGCTGCTAATGGGTCTGCGTCTGGCCGAAGGTATAAGCCTGTCACGGCTGTCCCGGGAGATCGGGATCGCACGCGATGTATTGCTAGATATGGCTGCTGTCGACCGCATTGCGGCGCTCGGCCTCATTCGCAGCGATGGCGACCATGTCACCGTCACGCTGCAAGGCATGCCGCTACTCGATGCGATCCTGCCCGAAATAGTAAAAGTTGAGGCAGGCGCCACTGCCTGATAGGTTCGGCCCCATGGCCTCACTGCTTGCCGAATATGGCGCATTCCTGACCGACAACCGCCGGATGTCGCCGCACAGCGTACGTGCCTATCAGGCGACGGCCGAACGGCTAAGCGGATTTCTGGAACTCCATTGGGGAGGGCTGGTTGATCGCGCCGCCCTGACAAAAATCAGTGCAGCAGATTTACGATCCTTCCTCGCCCACCGGCGCGGAGATGGCCTCACCAATCGCTCAACTGCACGCGAATTGTCTGCCGTCCGCCATTTTTTGCGTTTCGCACTTGGCGATGGTGCAAGGCTGCCGGTCCTGAAGGGCCCGCGCGTCCCGCGCAGCCTGCCGCGACCGGTTAATCCCGATGATGTTCTGGCGCTGGCCGATGATGCGTTACAGAACGCATCGGAAAGCTGGGTGGGTGCTCGCGACTGGGCGTTGTTACTGTTGCTTTACGGCAGCGGTCTTCGCGTCAGCGAGGCGACCGGGCTTACCGGCGACATCCTGCCGCTCGGCACAACTCTTCGGGTCACAGGCAAGCGCAACAAGACCAGAATTGTTCCTCTACTTGAACAAGTGAAGTCAGCAATTGAAGATTATGTCTCGCTATGCCCCTACCCCCCATCGGCCGAAGAGCCGCTTTTTCGCGGGGCGCGCGGCGGTGCATTATCTCCTGCGCTGGTCCGCCGGGCGGTTCAGGGAGCTCGTGGCCGACTAGGCTTATCGGAACGCACGACACCCCATGCCTTGCGTCACAGCTTTGCCACGCATTTGCTGGCTGGCGGTGCCGACTTGCGCAGCCTCCAGGAATTGCTGGGCCATGCCAGCCTGTCGTCGACGCAGGTCTATACCGCGGTCGATACCGCCATGTTAATGGATGAATATCTCAACGCGCATCCTCGGGCTTCCACCTGATCAGTCGCCAGACATAGCCAAGCACGATGAACGCAATGATTACCGTGGAAAGCGGGCCCAATATCTTTTCAATGTCCTGGAACTGCGAGCCGAGTACATAGCCAGCCACCGCCAGCGCCGCACTCCATCCCGCGGTGCCGATGGTGGAAAACACCAGAAAGCGGCGATGCGACATGTGGAATATGCCGGCCGGTATCGAAATAAGCGACCGGAATGTCGGCAACATCCGCGCGAACAGGACGATGACCGAACCATGCTTCCTGAACAATTCATGCCCACGTTCGATTTCTTTCCAGCTTAACGTCAGCCAGCGTCCATAGCGGTCGGCAAAGCGGTGCAAACGTTCCGAGCCGAATTTGATGGCGAGCCAGAACCACAAATAATTGCCGACCATCGCGCCTGCCGTGCCAGCAGCGATCACTCCGCCCAAATTCATGTTGCCGCGCGCTGCCGAGACGCCTGCGACTGTCATGATGACTTCGGACGGAACCGGCGGGAACACCGTTTCCAAGAACATCAACAGCCCAACACCCCAATAGCCTGTGCTATCGACCAGCCGGATAATCCAGTCATCCATATCGTTATTATGCCAAACGTGCTTCGATGGCATCCCAGATTTTGCCGGGGGTATCGGTGCCGTTAAACCGGTCGATGGCGACAATCCCCGTCGGCGACGTCACGTTGATTTCGGTCAACCATTCGCCGCCGATGACGTCGATGCCGACGAATATCAAGCCGAGTTCTTTCAAGCGTGGCCCCATCACCGCGCAGATTTCCTGTTCGCGCGGGCTTAGCTCGGTCGCCTCAGCGCTGCCGCCGACAGCAAGGTTGGATCGGAATTCGCCCTCGCCGGGGCGGCGGTTGATGGCACCTGCAACCTCCCCGTCGACCAACACGATGCGCTTGTCGCCTTTGGCCACATCGGGCAGGAACGGCTGTACCATATGCGGTTCCGGCCAGGTGGTGTTGAACACCTCGAACAGCGCGCCTAGATTGCTGCCGTCCGCCTCGACTTTGAATATTGCCTTGCCGCCATTGCCGTGGAGCGGCTTGATAACAACGGCGCCATGGTCACGCTGGAAATCCCGCACTTCCTGTGCGGATCGTGTAATCAGCGTCGGCGGCATATATTGTCGGTAATCGAGTACCATCACCTTTTCCGGCGCATTGCGCACGCTGACGGGATTGTTGACCACCAGCGTCTCGCCCTCAATCCGTTCGAGCAAATGCGTCGCTGTGATATAACCGACGTGAAAAGGCGGGTCCTGTCGCATCAGCACGACGTCGACGTCAGAACCGAGATCGATGCGTTCGGCTTTGCCGAAACGGTAATGCGCTCCCGCTACGCGCTGCAAATCACGCACAGGATTGGCCAAAGCCGTCAGCCGGTCGTTGGCGTCCAGGGTGAGCGTGCCCACATCATAATGCCATATCTGATAGCCCCGAGCCTGCGCCGACAGCATCAGCGCAAAGCTTGAATCCCCATTGATATTGATGCCGTCCATCGGGTCCATCTGGACTGCAATTCTGATGCCCATGCGTTCTTCCTATCCATGCCAGACATTCGGCAGATGGTGCGGCCAGCGCCACGGTGCAACCAATATCACGTCGATCTGCATATTTTCGGTGCCTTTGCCATATTTAGGCAGCAGGATTTCGGCGGCAGCTGCGACCCGCCGCAGGCGGTAGGCATCGATGGCCGTCGCAAGGTCGAGTTGTTTCGTGCGCGCCTTCACCTCAACAAAGGCCACTGTCTTGCCGCGCCGCGCGATAAGGTCCACCTCGCCGCGCGGGGTCTTCACGCGCTCCCCGACGATGCGCCAACCCTGAATGCGAAGGAACCAGGCGGCAATCGCCTCCCCCCGCCGTCCCCGCTTTTCCGCCTCAAAGCGGTTCATGCCGATTTCAGCTCGGTCGCACGGGCATAGACAATGCTGCGTTCCAACCCGAAACGTTTTGCTATTGTACCCGCAGCCTTGGCAGCAGGCATGGTCTGCAGCGCTTCCCGCAATGCTGCATCGATATCGCCGGTCTCGGTAACCTGCTGATCAACCGGCGGCTCGACTATGAGTACAATTTCGCCCTTGGGCTCCTGCGCAGCATAACGCTCGGCCAAGTCACCAGCTGTGCCGGTCACAACTTCTTCAAACTTCTTCGTCAACTCACGCGCCACGGCGACTTCGCGCCTGCCATATGCCTCCGAAATCGCGGCCAGCGTCGCCGCCAGCCGAGGCCCGCTTTCATAAAAGACCAGCGTCGCCTCGATGTTGGCCAACTCGGCCAGTGCATCCGTCCGCGCCTTGGCTTTGCTCGGCAAAAACCCGGCAAACAAGAACCGGTCTGTCGGCAATCCGCTGATCGACAACGCCGCAATTGCTGCGCTCGGTCCCGGTGCCGTGCGAACCGCCACTCCCGCCTCGCGCGCAGAACGGACGAGCTTATATCCAGGATCGGAAATCAACGGCGTCCCCGCGTCCGACACCAGCGCCACCACGCCATCACGCGCCGCGGCAATCAGGCTGTCGCGATCCCCTTTCCTGCTATGGTCGTTATAGCGTCGCATCTTTTTTTTAAGGCCGAGATGATGCAACAATTTACCTGTGACCCGGCTGTCCTCGACTGCCACAATATCCGCCGCTTTCAGGATATCGATCGCACGCTGTGACATATCTGCAAGGTTGCCGATGGGGGTTGCGACGACATATAAGCCCGACTCGAACAACATCAAAAATATACGCTTTTTGCCAAGGGAACGATCATGAGCGCAACCATTGCAGCAACGGGCATGCAGCCGCAAGTATTAGCAGGCAGGGTCAAAAAGCTGCTCGCACTTGCAATGCTCGCCTTTCTCGCGGCTTGCGCGGCTATTCCGCGTGGCGGCGAAGGCCCGCCGCCAGTAGTTACACCCGACCCGCTCGACAGCCTGCATCGCGTCGCCCTGCTGCTGCCGGTGACTGGTCCCGACGGCGATGTCGGACAGTCGATCGCCAATGCGACCGCACTCGCGCTATCGGACACCAAGGTGACCAATATCCGGCTGATAACCTATGATACCGCGCAAGGCGTGACCGCTGCAGCGCGCAAGGCGATTGCCGATGGCAACAAGGTCATTCTCGGCCCGCTTCGCGGCGATCATGTGCTGGAAGCCGCGGCTGTCGCGCGTCCGGCGGGTGTTCCGATCATCAGCTTTTCGAACGATGTCGGGGTGGCGGGGCAAAATGTGTTTCTGCTCGGGCACTTGCCGAACCAGTCCATCGACCGCGTCGTGCGCTACGCCAAATCGCAAGGCTACAACCGCATTGGCGGGATAGTTTCGAACAATGTTTATGGGCAGCGCGCTCAATCAAGCCTGACCAATGCGGTGCGCAGCGCCGGCGGCACGCTTGTCGGCGTTCAGGAAACCAACGGCACCAGCGCCTCTTTCGATGCCGCTGCGCGCAATCTGTCTGCATCGGGCCAGGTCGATGCCATTTTGATCGCGGACAGCGGTCGTGCGGCTGTCACGGCCGTGCCGTCGCTGCGTCGCAACGGCCTTCGCAATGCAAAGATTCTGGGTACCGACTTATGGAATATCGACGGCTCGCTCGCTAGCAACCCGACCATGTACGGTGCCTGGTTCGCCAGCGTGTCGGATACGCTGTATAACCAATATGCTGGCAAATATCGCGCCCGCTTCGGTCGCGCGCCGCTGCGATTGTCGAGCCTCGGCTATGATTCGGTCCTGCTGATCGCCCGCGTCGCGCGCGACTGGCGGCCAGGCACGAAGTTCCCGGTTTCCCAGCTGATCGACCCGCAGGGCTTTATCGGCGTCGACGGCGCCTTTCGCTTTATGGCAAACGGCCTGACGGATCGCATGCTGGAAGTGCAGGAAATACAGGCCGGGAAGTTTGTGACGGTAAACGCCGCGCCGACACAGTTCGCGAAGTGAGGCGGCCTACCATATCCGCTCACCGTCGCACCAGCGTAGGCTGGTGCCTATCTCGTGCCTAATGCACAAATTGACATTGGTTGTTTCAAAGACACGTAATGGACTCCAGCCTTCGCTGGAGCGACGACGGATTTCGATTACGTTATTTAATGATTACAATGCTCGTTATGCACGTGCCCGCCACCCAGTTTTCGTGCCTTTTCGATTTTTTTCAGCACCATCTGCCGCTTTAATCGTGAAAGATGATCAATAAAAAGAATGCCTTCCAGATGATCCATCTCATGCTGCAGACAGGTCGCCATCATCCCTTCCATCGATTCTTCGTGGACCTTGCCGTCCAGATCCTGCCACCGCGCGCGGATCGATGCAGGGCGCTCGACTTCGGCATATTGGTCGGGAACCGACAGGCAGCCCTCATTGTAGACCGAATGGTCTTCGGACGGGTCGAGAATTTCCGGATTGACGAAAATGCGCGGATTGCGGACGGTTTCGCCATCCGGCCCGTCATCCTGAAGGTCGATAACGAGCAGTCGCTTCGGCACGCCAACCTGAATCGCTGCAAGCCCGATGCCAGGCGCGGCATACATTGTCTCAAACATGTCATCGACAAGCTTTTTGAGGTCTTCGTCGAATGTCTCGACCGGCGTCGAAATGGTTTTCAGCCGCGGATCGGGCACTTCGAGAATGGGTAAGATGGCCATGGGTCGCAAATAGGGATGAGCAGCGCGGAAATCAACCGACAGGACGGCGCGCGCGCAACGCCTGCGCCAAGGTGCCGTCATCGAGATAGTCAAGTTCGCCGCCGACCGGCACGCCATGTGCCAATTGGGTCAGGCGGATGGGGAAATCCTCAAGCCGCTCGGCAAGATAATGAGCGGTGGTCTGCCCCTCCAGCGTCGCGTTCATCGCCAGCACGACTTCATCGATGCCGCCCGCCGCTAAGCGCGAAATCAGGCCATCGATATTAAGATCCTCGGGCCGCACACCGTCCAAAGCGGATAAACGCCCGCCCAGTACATGATATTTGCCCGGAAACAGCCGCGACCGGTCGAGCGCCCACAGGTCCGAAACATCCTCAACCACACAGATAGCGCGGCCATCCCGGCGCGGATCGACGCAGATACCGCAAGGGTTGCCGGTGTCGATGTTGCCGCAAGTCTCGCACACCACCAGACGCTGTTCGACATGCTCCAATGCGCGCAGCAGCGGCTGCAACACGCTTTCCCGCTTCTTCATCAGATGCAGCACCACGCGCCGCGCCGAACGCGGGCCGAGACCGGGCAGCTTCGACAGTGCGGAGGCCAGTGCGTCTATTTCTTGCGATGCCATGTCAGCAGCCTTAGGGGGCTTTCAAACAAAGGAAAAGTCACGATGCGCCTTGCCTTCATGGGCACACCAGAATTTGCGGTTCCGACGCTCGACGCACTGGTCGCGGCGGGGCATGAGGTTGCGGCCGTATATACTCAGCCGCCGCGACCGGCCAACAGAGGCAAGAAACTGACTCCGTCTGCGGTGCACGCGCGGGCGGAGGAGCTTGGCCTGCCGGTGCGGACGCCGGTTTCATTGCGCAATGCAGAGGAGCAGGCCGGATTTGCCGCGCTCGACCTCGACGTCGCGGTGGTCGCGGCTTACGGACTGATCTTACCACAAGCGATCCTCGACGCGCCCAAAAATGGCTGCCTCAATGTCCACGGATCGCTTCTCCCCCGCTGGCGCGGCGCCGCGCCTGTGCAGCGGGCGATACTGGCGGGGGATGAGAAGACGGGCGTGATGGTGATGCAGATGGAAGCTGGTCTCGATACCGGACCGGTGCGGGCAACGACCGAGATTGAAATCGACCGTAAAACGACCGGAGAATTGACCGCCGAACTGGCGGAACTTGGCGCGGAACTGATGGTCGGGGTTTTAGGTAACCTTTCGGCGCATCCAGCGGAGCGGCAATCCGAGGAGGGCATTACTTATGCCGCCAAGATCGACAAGGCCGAAACCAGGATCGATTTCTCCGGCTCTGCGGAGCAAGTCGAGCGACAGGTGCGGGCTTTTAGTCCAGCGCCGGGCGCGTGGTTTGAACATGAAGGCGAGCGCTATCGCATACTCCAGGCCGCCGTCGCACCAGCGCAGGCTGGTGCCCATCACGCCTGTCAGCATGAACCGCAAGACGAGATAGGCTCCAGCCTGCGCGGGAGCGACGGGGAGGTATTGGACAACAGCCTCACCATCGCTTGCGCCACCGGCGCCATCCGCCCTACCCTCATCCAACGTGCAGGCAAACCGGCGATGCGCACCGCCGAGCTGCTGCGCGGCAAACCAATCCCGCCCGGCACTGTTCTCAGATGACCCGCTTCGCGCTCACCATCGAGTTCGACGGCGGCCCCTTTATGGGCTGGCAATGGCAGGACCACGGCCCCTCTGTACAGGGCGCCATCGAGGAAGCGATTTTCAAGGTAACGGGGGAGAAAACGCTCGTATACAGCGCAGGTCGTACCGACGCCGGGGTCCATGCGCTGGGTATGCCGGCGCATGTTGACATTGAAAAGCCGCTGAAGCCATTTCGTATCATGGAGGCGATTAACGCTCATCTACGACCCCACCCCATTGCGATTCTGGCCTGTGAAGTAGTGCCCCACGAATGGCATGCCCGCTATAGCTGCATCGGCCGCGCCTATGAGTATCGCATCCTCAACCGCCGCGCGCCGCTAACCCTCGAAAAAGGAAGGGTCTGGCGGGTCGGGCCCGAACTCGATGCCGATGCCATGCATGATGCAGCGCAAATACTCGTGGGCCTCCACGATTTCACCACTTTCCGCTCAACCGCCTGTCAATCGGCCAGCCCGGTCAAGACGCTCGACCGGCTGAATGTGCGCCGCGAAGGGGAGCGTGTGATTGTCGAGGCGGCGGCGTTGTCTTTCCTGCATCATCAGGTGCGCTCGATGGTCGGATGCCTCGTCGCGGTTGGTCTGGGCCGCTGGAGTGCCGCAGATTTGCAAGCCGCGCTCGAGGCGAAAGATCGCGCCGCGCTCGCCGAAAATGCCCCGCCCGAGGGGCTTTATTTTGTGCGCGCTATCTACCCTTAGGCGAAAAGCTTACTCAGCGATTTTTCGAGCATGACAAGCTGCCACAGCAGCCGCCCGTTATTGATTCGTCCGGCGATGTGATCCTCCGCCGCCTTGGCAATGACCTTGCTGTCAAACAGGTCCATTTGCGAAAAGGTGAGGCTCGTCGAAAGCGCGCGCGCCTCGGGTGCGAGCGGTCCGCGAAACCACTGGTCGATAGGCGTCACAAAGCCCATTTTCGACCGATACAGGATGTCCGTCGGGAGATAGTTTTCCATAGTCTTTTTCATCAGCCATTTGCCTTGCCCGCCCCTGATGCGCATTTTTTCCGGCAGGCTGGCTGCAAATTCGAGCAGGCGGTGGTCAAGCAAAGGCTCGCGCGCCTCAAGTCCAACGGCCATGCTCGTGCGGTCGACCTTGGTTAGGATGTCGCCGGGAAGCCACAACTTCATGTCGGCATATTGCGCCTGATCGAGGCCACATTGCGCAGGCGCGCCCGTCATTAGGCGCTCCATATGATCCTCGGCTCGGTAGCCACCGATGCTCCCGCGCATCTTCAGCGAGTATAAGGCATGTCGCTGATCGGAATTGGTCAGGCTAACGGCGTCGGTATAACCCTGTGGCCCGGTGCGGGCGAGCGACAGCAGCGTCGTTTTCGCGCGCAACGGGCGTGGAGCCCAGTCGGCCTTGGGGTAGAGATTGCCGAGGCCGCCGAACAGCGGGCCGCGTAGCGATTGCGGTATCAGCCCGCGCAACTGCTCTTCTCTCTGGTGGAAGACATGCCGCCGATACCCCGCCAGCGCTTCGTCTGCGCCATCTCCCGACAGCGCCACCGTCACCTGCTCGCGCGCCATTTCGCACACGCGGTAGGTGGGCAAAGCCGAAGCGTCTGCGAAGGGTTCATCAAAATGGTAAGCAAGCTTGTCGATCAGACCGAAATCATCGGCGGCAACCCGTCGGCTTCGATGGTCGGTGGCAAAGCGACGGGCGATCAGCTCAGCATATTCGCTTTCGTCGAGCGCGCCGACATCGAAACCGATCGAGCAGGTTTTGACCGGCTGTTTCGAATGTTCGGCCATCAACGCAACGACGCTGCTGCTATCGACCCCACCGGACAAGAATGCACCGAGCGGCACGTCGGCGACCATGCGCGACGTCACCCCCTGCCGCATCAGCCGCAGCAATTCTTCGGACAGCTCGGCCTCAGTTCCCCGCGCGCGTTTGCTGAAGTCGATATCCCAATATTGCACCGGCGGCGGCGGAGCACGGCCCTGCTCAAGCAGCAGGGTATGTCCTGCGCGCAGTTTCTGCACGCCGCGAATGATGCAGTCATGATCCGGAACATAACCAAATGCCAAATAGTCATCGACGGCAGCCAAATCGATTTCACGTCGCAACGCCGGATGCGCCATCAACGCCTTCAGTTCGGACCCGAAGATGATGCTCCCGTCGGATATGGGGGCGTAGTATAGCGGTTTGACCCCCAACCGGTCGCGCGCCAAAAACAGCCGTTTAGTCCGCGCATCATGGATCGCAAAGGCAAACATGCCGTGGAAATGCGAAACGCAATCAGCGCCCCAATGCCGCCAGCCTTGCAGGATGACTTCGCTATCGCTGCTCGTGCGAAAGGCATGGCCCGCCGCCTCAAGCTCGGCCCGCAATTCGCGGAAGTTGTAGATTTCGCCATTGAAACTCAGCGTCAGTGCACCGTCATCCGAATGCATCGGCTGCGCGCCACCTTCGAGGTCGATGATCGATAGCCGCCGGTGGCCCAGACCCACACCAGGTGCGGTCCACACGCCGGAACCGTCTGGCCCGCGATGCGCTATCGCGTCGGTCATCCGCTTGACGCGTTCAGGATCGACCGGCTTGGCCGTCTCCAGATGAAAAATACCGGCAATCCCGCACATAGTGGCGGCCCCTAACGCAATCCGGCGAAGCGGTCAGCCACTTTGTCGATATTGCCCAGTGATTTGACAAATGCATCGATGGCCGGGCGCGGCGAACGGTTGCCGCGCTTCTCCGAAGACACAATTATCGCAACCGCCTGCTGATCGCCGTTCAAAAGCCGTCCCCGAAGCGTTGCCAGCTTTATTTGGAGCGCGGATCCGCTTGTGACACCGTTCACGCGATAGAAGCTCAGAACCTCGCGCTCGGCGCCTTGAGTCTGTATCCGCTGGGCACGACCCTTTGGCGGAGCGACGGTATCGGTAGTCCATGACCAATAGCCATCGGGGTCGATGGCCCCCTGCCCGAACCCGATCAATTCCCTGCCTTCGCTCTGCCGGTCATAGACAACGACAAACAGATCTGCCTCTTGCCCTGCATCATTTCGGTAACGGCCAAAGAGATAATGGCTCCCACCGACAAATCGCGGGGTCCAGGGCACGGTCGGCGCATAGGGCACGACGGTCCAGGCTTCGACCTGCGGCAGTACGATACGATCAGGGACTGGCGAGGTTCGGGCGGCGACATAGGTCGACCAGCCAAATGGGACAGCGGCAATCAACAGCGTTGCCGCGATGGCGGATGATGGCGACGATGTGCGCGCAACCAGTGCTCGCAACTTTGCAGGGTGGAAAGCCGGCGCATCGGCTCTCCTGTCAAAAAAGGGCCAACCGGCTGCCATTATTAGCGCGATCACGATACCGAAGAATATCCAGCCATAGAACACATGGTCAAAGTCAGCGGCAAACTCCACCCCCCGAGACTGAGCGATGTAGATGGTACCAAAGGCGCGCAGGCCATTGGCGATAATCGGGACCACTACGCAGGCGGCCAAGAACACGATTCGCCGGAACCAGCTTTGGAAACACAGATTGGCAACCAGAACGCCGTAAGCGATCATCGCGATCAGGAACTTCACCCCCGAACAGGCCTCTGCCACGCGGAAAAGCCCTGCCGGCGTTGCAATGAAGATCCCATCGATATGCGCCGGGATGCCGACCCAGCCGAGCAAGATCATGCACATCTCGGCAGTCAGCGTTTGTAAGGCGGGCACTGCTTCTTCGCCAATGGGAACGAGGAAAAACATGTAGAAGAGGGGAAATAGCAAACCCCTCGCAACGTTCGGTCCGAGAATGGTAGCGACCGCCCCCTGCAACATCATGATAAGTCCCAGGTGCCGCGCAACCGCCAGCCCGCCGGCATCGCCGATCAGCCAACCGCCCGCGCCCACCGCGCCACAGAACAAGGCTGGCCACCAAGGCTGAGGACGCAGTTCGGCGACCAATTCGCGGCGTTGCAGCACCAGCCACACAAGGATGGGCACGATCAGCAGGCAATGGTTGAAGGTTGAGCTATTCCACCAGATTGCCGCCATATCTGCGGCATCGCGCCAGAAGAGCGTTAGCAATCCCGCCCAGGCGATGCCTAGAAATTGTAAGGAACGCTGCCACCGATTTGCCGGCTTGTGTTCCGATGCGCCAACAGTGGCTAAAGCTACCGCCATCACTCAGCCGCCTCAGCCTGCTCGGGCAGATGCCCAATCAAATGTGCGAGCGGCGCAAGCCGGGTTTCCCAACCATATTGCCGGACGACATGTGCGCGTGCAGCCACGCCTGTCTTCAGTGCCTGCTGCGGTTCGTCCAGCAAAGCGCTGACCCGCTCCGCTTCAGCGATGACATCGGTTTCTACATAGAAATGGACACCGGCTTCGGCATCTATGCCCTCTGCGGCTGCTTCCGACGCGACCACAGGCCGCGCCATCGCCATCGCTTCAAGCACTTTGTTCTGAATGCCGCGCGCAATGCGTAGCGGTGCGACGACAACATCTGCGGCGGCCAGCCATGTCCGCACATCGTCGACAGCACCCGTGACCTGGACGCCCGGCAACATCGACAGATCGGAAACGGCCTGCGTTGGATTGCGACCGACAATGGCAAAGCTTGCGTCGGGATGTCTGCCGCGAATGATCGGCATCGCCTGCATTGCGAAACCGGTCACCGCCTCGACATTCGGGCGATAATCCATCTGCCCGGTGAAGACGATCAGCGGGTCGGGAAATACGGGATGGAGCGTCTTGAACTTGGCTGCGGGATCGTAAAAGTGCGTATCAATGCCGTTACCCAAAGCGATGATATTGCCAGCACCGGTGCGCGTGCTGAACAACTTTGCCTCCGGCTCGCTGACGAGCAGGCTGGCGTCCGCGCGCAAAGCAACATTCCGTTCAAACGCACCAAGCAAGCGCCCTTCGCGCACATTGATCCAACGCATGAAAGGGTTGCCCTCGCTCGCGTAACTCTCGAACTTGGCGCTGTCGACATCGACAAAATCCATGATGAACTCGCCATCGAACCTGTCGGGAACATATTGCGCCATCTGCCCCGAAAAGCAGAAAATATGACTGATACGCCCTGTCGCCAGCAGGCGGTCGACCCAGTCCTGCATGGCGCCGCTGCCGAAACTGCAGACCGACACCGGCTGCCCGGTGAGCAGAGCCTCAACACCTGCCTGCCATCGCGGCTTGCTGCGCAACTCGACATGGCTTGAGGCTAGGATTCCATCCATCTCGCCCACAAACCCCAAATCGCGCGCGTCGTCGGCAAAGGTGCCGACGTGGACCGGGGCCATTTCGACCAGTCGCTTCAGGATATTGTGTGACCGGATTTTGTCACCCCGATCGGCGGGCCAGGGGATGCGATGGGCGAGGAACAATATTTCGCGCATCAACCCAATCCCTTGGCGATCCATGGACCCAGCCGGTTGGCGATCGACAAGGGCAATTTCTGCCACAACGCGATTTGCGCTTTATATTTCGGGCTATTCGGGTTGACGTCGCGCGGTTCATGGCCGTCGGCAGTGTGGATCGCATAGGCCATCGGCTCCGGTTCAAAGCCCCAATTTTTCTTGAAATGATAGGCCCCGGAGTCTGTTTTGGAACGACCGAAATCGAAATCCGTGCAGCCTTCGCGCCGGGCGTGGTTCATCAGCGCATAATACATGACATCGTTCGCACGCAGGCGACGCGCGTCCCAGATACCGCCGCCCCAATAGGGCATCACGACGCCCTTGTGATACAGGCTGAGAACACTTGCAACCGGTCGGCCATCGCTTAACACGGTCAGGATATCCGCCTCTTCGCCAAAGGCGTCCATTACCGATGTCATCAACGATCTCGGAAACACAGGTGTACCCAAATTGCGTACACTTTCTGCATAAACCGAATAATGCCAATCCCGATCGAGTTGCCCACGACCCGTTTCGATCATGAGGCCGTTTTCCAGCCCTTTGCGGACCTCGGCGCGTTGTTTGCGCGGGATGGCGAGCAGTTCTGCCTCATCATCGCCTAGCAGCGGCTTCATGAAGTTCGCATGGGCGTCGCGCTTCTCTATCCACTTTCCACCGGGCATCGCACCGCCGCGCAGTTCGACTGTCGGGCAGCTCCAGCGCTCTGCAAGCTCGCATATCGCTGCCGCCAGACGCCGCGTGGCGGCGGGACTGTTCGACAATATGCCGCTGCCGACAGCAAATCCGGACGAGACCAGCGCCCGTCCGAAGAGTGGCGAGTGCACCAAATGGAATGGCAATATTCCAGCTATGCCATCGCGATTCTCGGCGATTAGGCAATGCGCCGCCTGCCCCGTCCCCGCCTCTATCGCATTCAACCATTTCGGACGATGAAAGGGCAGCCCGCCCTCATTCGCCATCACCCACGCATCGATACGAGCAACCTCATGCGCGTCGCGCAAATTGGCCTCGCGCAGGGTAAGCTTGGACCGCAACATCGGCGCGTTCATGCCAGCCGCGCTTTCTCTCGCACGACGATGTGGTCGAGCCGGCCCCAATGGAAATCCCTGGGCAGACGACGCAGCTTGTCGGCCATGACATCGAGCTTCGTATAATGCCGCAGCTTTGACTTGATCGGCGCATTGGCAACGCGTGGCTGATCCGGGTCGATCTCCCAGGGGTGAAAATATATCACCGCCGGACGCTGCTCATCTTCGTTCACCTGGCGGATCGCCCAGCGCGAAAAGGCGTACGGAAGGAGCCGGAAAAAGCCGCCTCCGCCCGCAGCGAGGCGCTTCGGCCCCAACTGAGCCGTTGTCACCGGAATTTCCAGAAAATCGCTCCCCGCGACGGGCCGGAACGCAAAACGCGGCGCGTCTGCCCAACCATAATGGTCGTGATTTACCGGCGCGACGCTCGATGAATAGGCATAGCCCTGCTCTGCCAATATTTCATGCGCCCAAGGCGTTCGCTCGTCGATTGAAAAGCTAGGCGCACGGTAACCAGCAACGGCCTGCCCCGATATATCTTCCAGAATTTTGCGCGTGTGTTCGATGTCGGCGGCAAATTGCTCCGGCGTGAAAGTGAATACACGATCGTGCCCGTACCCGTGGCTGGCGATCTCATGTCCCGAATCGACAATACGGCGGATCAGTGCGGGATAGCGTTCGGCCACCCAACCAAGCGTGAAAAATGTCGCCTTGACCCCGGTTTCCTCGAATAGCGCCATTACCGCATCGGTGTTCCGTTCAACCCGGCATTCAAGGCGGTCCCAATCGTCGCGCCTAATGACGGACTCGAAAGCCCCTACCTGAAACCAGTCCTCGACATCGACCGATAGCGCGTTTTGCACGAGGTTCCAGTTCCTTGCAGGGCCGTCATGGCCGGTTAGTCTCAGGCGGCGCGGCTGTTCTGGACGAAACGAGCCTCAATGCTGCCTTCCTTGTTCATCCAGTCGATCATCATCGCGAGAACGCGGCGTAGCGCAGCGTCCTGTTCGGAAACGCGCTGTTCGAGCGCAGACAAGCGAATGGAAAGTGCGTCGATATCCGCGTTGGACACATTTACCGGTTGAGGCGTGGGTTGGACAATAGCGGTCAGCGGCGCGGCGGGCTGGGCAGCAGGCTGCGCCTCCGTTTCGATTACTGCCGCTTCGACGACCTGCTCTTCCGCGGCCTCGGCCATCAGTGTTGGCTCCACCACCGGTGCGCGGGCAGACATCGGCGCCTCATATTCGAAAGGCTTACCCGTCATGTCAGCGATGACGGCCTCGACCAGCGCGCCATCCAATATGTCGACCTGCTCGACCGCACCCATCAACATCACCCGGTTCATCAGCGTGTTGAGCTTGCGCGGCACCCCTCCAGTCGCGGCATAAAGCGCGGTATGGGCATCCGCCGTCACCTGCGGCCGCCCGGTCCAGCCGGCACGGCTCAGACGATGCACGATATAGGGTTCGACCTCATTTGCATCGATCGCCTCGAGGTGATGCGTTGCAATCACACGCTGACGCAGTTGCTCGAGCTCGGGGGCATCGCGCACAAGATCGCGGAATTCCGGCTGACCGAGAAGGAAAATCTGAAGCAAGGCCGATGATCCCAACTGGAAGTTGGAGAGCATCCGCAATTCTTCCAGCGCATCGACCGAGAGATTCTGCGCTTCATCCACCACCAGCAGGCAGCGCCTTCCGGTCCGCGCCTCGGCATGGAGAAAGTTCTCGATGCTTTTCAGCGTTGCCGCCTTGTCTAAGCCACGTGTGTCGATGCCGAACGATTCTGCGGCCATTTGCACCATGTCGAGGCCGTCCAACTGGCTGGTGACGATCGTTGCTGCGGTGAGCCGTGCCTTGTCGACGCTCGCCATCAAATGGCTGACCAGTGTAGATTTGCCCGCTCCCACCTCGCCGGTGATGACAATGAAGCCCTCACCCTGCGCCAGGCCATAGCCCAAGTAAGACAGTGCCTTGCGATGCGTCGCGCTCTCGAAATAATATTGCGGATCGGGCGTCAGCTGGAACGGTCGTCCGGACAGGCCGTAAAATTGATCGTACATGCGTTTTGCCCCTTAAAAACTGTACCGAAGCCCGAGCAGCGCCGATGCAGTCAGTTCGCTATCGAAATCTTCCTGCTTATAGCTGTCCAGACCCACCGCCGCCGACGCAGACAGTCCGCGAATAATCTGGCGATACAGCGCTGCGTTTGCTCCTGTGGCCAACGTGTCGGGAGCACCTGCGAAACCCGGATCGAAATAGCTTACATAAACATTCGATTCAAAGCGCGTCAGGCGATCGAAATTGGTACCCAGATAGGCGACCGCGAAATAGTTGTCGTCTTTCAAACCGTCGACCTGCGCCTGCGCACCTAGCTGCGATGCGATAAACTTGCGCTGATTATATCCAACCGCAAACCCGCTGTCCCAGCCACCATTGGTGCCGCTAAAGGATGCAGTCACGCCGCGCTGGCGGAAGGCAGCCGATGAGGCGTTCTGAAGCGCATCGTTGAAGCAGAAGCCGCCCGTCTGTCCGAAGGCACAACCGTTGATGTCGCCCGATAGCGGATTACGCGAACTGCGAAACTGCGTCGGCAGCGAAGCGAGGCTGTCGTTGATGAGGCCGCCGAAGCCGGTAACCTGATCATATACCAAAACATTGACCGCCCAGTCGCGTCCGGGCTGATAAGTCAGGTTGCCGATATAGGTATCAGTTCCATAGCGGCGCCCATAACGCGCTTCGACCGAGGTGCGGGGGCTGGGGCGCCACAGGACGCCAGCGTCCCAGATCAGTCCGTCCTGCTGATAGGCTATCAGCCGCGGTGAATTTTTATCGGTGACCAGACGGCCGTTGCTTCCGACAACAGGGTTGCCATTGACGTCGCGGAGGGCATCGCGTTCCGAAATCTCGATATCTTCATAGCCGACGCCACCGACGAGCGCGAGCGTGGGGGTGACCGGAACCGTGACGTCTGCCCGGGCATATTTGCCGTCAAAGCGGGCATCGAGCTGGCTCGCATCTTCGCGCTCCCAGCTGCCGCTGACCGCCCAGCCGAAGGGCAAGGTGCCGGGCTGCATCCCGACAGAAGCCGTGGCGAGTTGCGCCACGCTGTCGTCGAACTGGTCGAAGCGTTGCTGACCGGTCGGCAGCACAACTACATCCTCGCTCTCGACCTTCGTGTAACCGGCGCGATATGCAGCGTTGACGCTCAATTCGCCTGTCTGCGCTGCGAACGTGGGACCGCCGTAAACTGAATAGACCTGCGTGACATTGTCGGGATTGCCGACAAGGTTGGTCGGGGCGGCACCGCGGCCATCGACCCGGGTCCGCGCAGCAACGCCGCCTGCTTCGAGACTGAAATTGCGAGTTAGCGCGACCGAGCCGCGCGCAAGGCCGGTAATGGTATCCTGATCGTCGACGCCATTGTCATAGCCGATCAGCCGCTCGTAGCGGAGGCTGACTTGGGCCTCGGCGCGGCGAGTGGCGATGGATGCATCGACACCGGCGGCGACGGTGGAATAGGTCAGGACGTCCCCGCCATCCTTCAGGTTGGCGACGAGCACCTGTTGAACTTCAAGATATGGCACAACTTCGACGCGCGGTCCTTCGCGCTTGCTGCCACGACCACGCTTTTTGACAGGTGCTACCTCTTGCGGAATCGCCTCCTCGCCAGCACCATAGGCGTCATCCACGGGCGACCATTCGGAATCGATCTGCTGTGCCATTGCCGGCAGCGACGGGAATGCCATCCCCGCCATCAATATCGTTTTGAGGACGGTTTTGTGCATCATGATGCTCCATATCCGTAGTAGTTGCCGAACTTGCGCCCGGTGGGAGAGAATTTGGTGCGGTTGAGCAGCAGCTGAACATGCTCGCATCCGCTGAGCAGACCGAGCGCATCGCGCAGCGCGCTGTCGGTGGTGACATCGGCATGGACGACCATCAATGTCTGCCCCACATGGAGCGCCAAGACCGATGCTGGCGACGCCGCCAAGGCTGGCGGCGAGTCGAAGATGATAATGCGTGAAGGGTCGTTTCTGGTCAGATTGTCGATCACCTCGGCAGTCCGGGCGGCGGCCAGATATTCGGTGTCGTGATTCGTCTGGCTGCCTGCCGGCAGGATCGAAAGTCCCTCGATATCAGTGCGAAGGACCAGAGATTCCGCATCACACGCTGGATCGGCCAAGGCGTCCATAAATCCTGGCCGGGTTTCGATGCCCAAGGTCGACAGGATACTGGGTTTGGCGAAATCGGCATCCACCAGCAATACGCGATTGTCTTTCTCGCTCGCCATCGAGATCGCCAGATTGATGGCGCAATAGGTCTTGCCCTCGTTGGGGTTGGCCGAGCAGACTAATATGCGCTCGCCATGCGGCACAGCTTCGAACCCCTTGCCGCCGCGCGCCGCCAGAAGAAGCTGCCGTTTGACGATACGGAACTCTTCCGAGAGGCCGGTCACCGGGCCGTCGGGGACAATGAAGTTGTTGGCGGCAAGACGATCACGGTCGATGGCAATGATGTCGGAAACCGAACCATGGGACACGCCGACTATAGGCGCCGCAGGTCGCGGATCGACCGATACGGGCGGCTGCTCGACGGGGGGCACAGGTGCCGTGGCATTGCCGCCGCGCAAGGCGGCGCCAAAATCGTAAAGTTCGGACGCGCGTTCGAGGAGCGAACCTGTGGACTTTATTGAGCTATGCTTGTTCATCCTGCCGCCCTCTCAAGCCGTCAGCCCGCGCTGGACGAACTCGGCAACCAGCAGCAGTGCGAAGACGCCAGCGAGACCACCGGTCGCGCCGTAGAAATATTTCATTTTTTGTTTGCGCTCTTCTCGCTCTTCGCTTGTCAGCATCTGCGAAATGGAGCCGATGACAGGCAAACCGCTCGCGCGCTCCAGCTTGGCGGCCGTCGGAAAGCTCGTTTGCAAATGGCCGAGCGCGAATGCCGTCCCAACCCCCGCACCCATGCCTGCAATGAGTACGCCCAGCAGCAGCAGCGGCCGGTTCGGCGCGGCCGGCACATTGGAAAGCGATGGTTCCTTTACAACGCGGAACTGCACGGCGTCCGTCTGCGTCTCCGCCTGTCCGCGCAGACGAATTTGATCGCGTTCCGTGACAAGCTTGTCATATTGCACTTTGAGCACTTCATAGTCGCGGTTGATGCGCTGATATTCAGCGGCCACGCCGGGTTCAGCCGTCTGCTTGGCCACAAGCTGGGTCATATCCGACTGCAGCGAATTCTTCCGCGCCTGCAACGCACTGACCGCAGCCTCGCGTTCGGCGCGCATCGACTGCAGCGAACTGTAAGCCGGGTTTGGTGTGCGGTACCCGCCTCCACCCGCTGCACCGCCGCCCTGCGACCGCAAATTGGTAATCTGGTTCTTAATGGTTACGACGTCGGGATGGCTGTCGGTGAAACCCCTCGCGCGCATCGAAGCAAGTTCGCCCTGTGCCTGCGCCAGCGCGCTCGGTGCGCCGCCTGCCGTCGAGGGTGTGTTCAACGTCGGCGGCGTGCCTGCCAGTTGACCGTTCAGCGCGGCAAGTGCGCTCCGCGCCTGAATGAGTTGCGAGTCGATCTGGCTCAGTTCGGCGCGCGATGCTTCCATGCGCTGTGACACCGACCCGACCCCGGGCAGCAGGCCCAAATTTTGCGTCTCGTAAGCGACGCGCTTCGCTTCGGCGTCGGCCAGTTCCTTTTGCCGCGCCTCTATTTGCGCGTCGAGGAAGCGCAGCGTCTGGCTCGTCGCCTTGCGATCACCGGCAATATTGTCATCCTCGGCAACGTCGATGAGCTTTTGCACCACATCGCGCGCAAGTTTGCCACTAGGCAGCTTTGCGCTGATCGCGAAGAAATCATCCTGCTCGGCTTTGACCTCGACATTAGCGCGCAGGCCTTCGATTTTTCCTGCCAGTTCCTGATCGGTGGCGACCGTCGCGCCAAGATCGGTGCCGCGCACCACCTTGGCGAGATTTGCCGAAGAGGTGAGCGTTTGCGCGAGCTGCTGGATATTGCGGCGCTGATCTTGCGGATTGAAGCCAACCTGATCGGAAAGCATCGTCTGCGTCCGCACCTGGATTTGCGCCTTCGATTCATATTTGTTGGGGATTAGCGCAACCACCAGCCAGCCGAGCAGGCACACGCCCCAAGCCACAGCAAGCGCCAGCCAGCGGCGATTCCATACGCTGTGAATGGCAATCCGGAATTCGTCGTAGAGGGAGTTCATGATTTAGAACATGCTTTCCGGAATGATGATGACATCGCCGGGCTGGAGCAGGACATTCGCCTTGCTGTCGCCGCGCTTCAAAAGGTCGCCCAGGCGCAGCGAATATTCCTTCTGCGCGCCAGTGCCCTTGTTCGACCGGATAAGCCGCGCCTTGTTGCCTGCCGCATATTCGGAGAGGCCGCCGACCGCGATCATCGCGTCAAGCACCGTCATGTTGGCGCGATAGGGGATGGAGGCAGGCTTTTCGGTCGCGCCCACAATGCGGACCTGCTGGGACGTGGTACCTGCGAATTCGTTGACGATGACCGAGACGATGGGGTCATTGATATATTGCGACAGTTGCAGCTTGATGTCCTGTGCCAGCATCGTTGGCGTTTTGCCAACTGCCGGCATGTCGGTAATCAGCGGAGTGGTGATACGGCCGTCGGGACGGACTTGCACTTTTGCGCCAAGCTCCGGGTTACGCCACACGAAGATGGTGAGCTGATCGAGCGGGCCGATCATATAATCCTCGCCCGGACCTTCCTGGGCCGAGACCGTAGGCGCCTGTGGTAATTCTGGACCGCCGCCAATCGAGCCGCATCCGGTGAGTGCTGAAGCGCTTACACCCATTGCCAGTATTAGCTTGATTTTCAACGACTTTATCATCGCGCAGTCCCTTGGCTTGCGACGAATCAGGCGGTCACGCCCTCATTGGCGAACCGGCATTTGTCGCAGATTGGACTGTGCTATGCAGAAAAAGGGTAAACAGACTGTTAGTATTAACCAAAATTCGCTTGTAAATTCAGCGCCGTCCGAAAACGGAACAAGTGGTCCGCCGAATGTTTACAGGCCGGTTTCCAGTCAATTGACCTGCGCCATTGCCTCCTTCGCCGCGTCGGCCAGATCGGCCATCGCCTTGGCCCATGGTCCGTGGCCGTGGCTGATCCTTGCGACGCCGAGTTCAGCCAGCGTCGGGATATCGGGAACGCCGTCCCCGACCAATATGTTGACTGGCAAAGGCGATTTTTCGCACAGTCGGCCGATCAATGCGCCGTCATACATAAAGGGCACAAAAAGGCTATTTGCGCCAGCATCCGCATAGGATTTCGCCCGCGCGACCACCGTGTCGACCAGTGCTGCGTCATGTTGATCCTTCGGCGTTACAATGAACAGATCGGCGCGCGCATTGATCCACAAACCCGATGCAGCAGCCGCGCTTATCCGCGCAGCCGCGTCGGCGGTGTCGAACAACTGCCGCGTCGCGGGGTCCTTGTCCTCGATATTGATGCCAACCGCTCCCGCTTCTGCTGCGCGCGAGACCGATACTCCGACTTTAGCCGGATCGACACCATAGCCTGCCTCCATGTCGATAGTCACCGGCAGATCCGTGACCGAAAGAATACGCTCGAGATTATCCAGCGCCGCATCCAGCGGCAACGTCTCTCCATCTTTGTAACCGAGCGAATTGGCCACGCCCCAACTTCCGGTGGCGATGGCTTTCGCGCCTGCGTCAGCGACCGCCTTCGCACTGCCCGCATCCCAGATATTGTAGAGAATCAGCGGCTTGCCGGGGACATGCAGGTCGCCAAAAGTTTTGATCTTGTCATTCATACAGATTCCCTTTCAGCGGACAGCAGTTTTTCCTTGCGCTCCACCCCATAGGCATAGCCGCCAAGCCCACCGTCGGTCCGGATGACACGGTGGCATGGGATAAGCACCGCTACATTGTTTGCGCCATTGGCAGAACCCGCCGCGCGCACGGCTTTGGGCTTGCCGACCGCAGCCGCGATGTCGGCATAGGTCCGCGTTTCGCCAGCGGGTATCCGCCGCAGTTCGTTCCAGATCGCCTGCTGAAATGCCGTCCCGGCCACATCGAGCGGCAGGTCGGGCATCTGCGCCGGATGTTCGATTGCCGCAATCGCGCCCTTCACCAATTGCTCGAGTGCAACGCCGCCTGCCACCATTTCGGCATTGGGAAACCGGCGCGCCAACGCGCTCTCATCTTCATCAAACGACAACCGGCAAATGCCTTTGTCAGTTGCCGCCAGCAGCATCTTGCCAAGCGAGGTATCGACCACAGCCCAGCGGATTGTCACCCCAGCCCCGCCATTTTTCCACGCGCTGGGCGTCATTCCCAGATGGCCTTTCGTATTCGCATAAAATCGGCTGGGCCCGGAATAGCCAGCCTCATAAATGGCGTCGGTCACATTGCCTTTACCATCAAGCGCGGTCGCCGCGCGTCTGGCTTGGAGCGCACGGGCATAGGCCGCGGGTGTAACTCCGATATCGCGTTTGAACAGCCGGTGAAAATGATGGGGAGCATAACCCACCGCGCCTGCGAGTTCGTCAAGTGACAGCGCATCCTCTGCCTCCTCAATCAGCGTCAGCGCCGCAGCAACCGCCTCCCGGTCGCGGCCAACCTCGTCAGGCTTGCACCGCATGCAGGGCCGGTAGCCAGCCGCAAGCGCATCCGCAGCCGTCCAGAAAAATTCCACATTTTCGCGCAAGGGCCGCCGCGCCGGGCAGCTCGGCTTGCAATAGATCCCAGTGGTTTTTACCGCGCCGACAAATTGCCCGTCAAGCGACCGGTCCCGCCGGTCAAAGGCGCCAAATGCCCAGTCGGCGTCGACGGCACTGTGTCGGTCCACTTTCATCTCCAGCATCACGCGCGCTCCACTTTCGCCGAAAAGCAGCCATGTGCGGCGTTGTGCGCATGGATATAGGCGATTTCATCGCTGTCGAACAGTTCGCGGATTTTCGCATCGGCCTGCCCCGGTAAAGCCAGCGCAGCGTCGCGAAGCATTCCATCCGTATCGAATGCCCGAAACGCCATAGGGCGCCCTTCGAAGACCGGCGGCGTTTGATCGACATATTCTGCAGCCATGCTCGCATTTTCGCGCAGGTAAATGGCATAAGCAGACCGATAAGGCGTGGCGACATCATGGCTGACATGGTTGAGCAGAATCAGTTGCTCGCCCGTCTTGGCGTCCTCCAGACTGATCCTGCACGGCCAGCCTTTGTCTGCACCAGCGGTGACGCGTACCGCCCCCTTTTCGGCCAACGCTGCGTCATCCATGTCAAAATAAGCCGCAAATGGTTCGCGGTCCAATCCTGTAATCCGATAGCTCATATTCCAGCTCCTTGTTCAATGGATAGCTGGATAGCCTCCAAACGAATCACCGGCGTCCCGAAACTTGCTGCCAAAACATGTCGGCAGACTTTACAAAGTTGAGGAAGTTGAGGCCACGTCACCCCCCGATGGACCATCCGTCGCGCGAATGGTTTGCAGCCCGTGCTGCAAAACGAAATCGTACGAGATGACCCGACGCTCGTCATACAGCCACTATCTGCTTTATCCTCCGTGTAGGAAAGTTATTTTCGTTCTACCCGCCGCAAGCTCTGAACAAGGCCAGCGTTCGCTCGCGGGCCAGCTCAGCGCTCGGTTCGTGATAATCCTTGCGGCGGTCGGAGTTGAAACCGTGGTTCGCATCATAAACGAATATCTGCGCCGTCGGATGATCTCTGGCAATCAGCGCGTCGACGCCCTCCATCGGGATGCCCTGATCATAGCGTCCGAAATGGGCGATGGTCGCGCATTTGGGCGGCTTGTCGGCATATAGCGTCGGAATCAGGCTGCCATAATAGCAGCTTGCCGCTGCCAGATCGTTGCTGATGCCAGCCATTGCCCAAGCGACCGAGCCGCCATAGCAATAGCCTGTGATGAAGACAGGGCCTTTTGATTTGAGTGCATCAATACAGACCTGGGCATCCTTTAGCGATTGCGTGAACGGATGGAGTTCGCGGGCGAGTTGAACCGCCCGGTCGAAATCGGTTCCCGTATACTCCGCTTCGAACCTGGGATGCTCGCGGTCGAACAGCGCCGGGGACAATACTTCATATCCGTCCGCAGCGTATTCATCGCACAGTTCGCGGATATGGTCGGTAACACCGAAGATTTCCTGAATTAGGACAAGCCCGCCGCGCCGGTCGCCGTCCGGCTGCGCATGGTAGACGGCGATTTCCGCGCCGTCATCCATTGCCATTTTGATCATTTCACCGGACATTGGCATCGATCAGGTCTTGGCTTCTTCTTCCTTCTTTTCCTCTTCCTCGGTCTGTTCCTTGAAGACACATTCGGCCTTCGGATCGGCCGCGAGACATTCGTAGCGCTTCAGCACCGCGCGCGCCTTCCGCCGGTCGGGACTGCCATGCGGCGAAAAGGCTTCGGGTTTGATCACATTGGCGGCGGAAACATGGTCGCCTTGGTCCGAATATTCCTGCGCTAGCGCAAAGCGCATGGGGGAATATTGTGGAATGAGCATGTGTGCCTTGGCGAGGCCATCAGTCGCCGATTGCGGCATCTCTTCACCGCGTCGCTTCATATATTCGTAAAAGAGATACAGGGGGTAGGGGTCTTCCGGGTCGCTGCGATTGCTAGCCACAATTAGCTTTCGCGCCTCCGCCCACATCGGGATTGATTCCTTTGTACGCGTGGAAGTCAGGATAATCGTGTCATCCGGAACTTCTCCCTCTTGTTTTTTATCAGTGGGTTTGGGCTCTTTGTTTTTGGTGTTACCACCCTCAACCGTCTGGGCCTTTTCCATCAATGCGACAGCCTTGACCAATCGTGCCCTTTGATGGTCTGGCTGTAATGCCAACGCTTCGGATGCAGTCGCGATGGCCAGATCGTCTTCGTCGTTCAAATATTGCAGGTCGGCAAGAAATGCCTTGAGGTGAGCCGAGTTGGGATTTGCTTTTGCTGCGGAAGCTACGCTGACAATTAGCTTTCGGCGCTCGTCTTTGTCTGATGCGAAACCCGTGTAATAGCGAATTTCTTCGGTCATTGCCGAAGCGCGATCCGCAGGGAGCGAACTAAGCTTTATTCCGTCGGTCCCGATTTTCGCGAAATTACGAATTGTCTGAAACGGAAAATTATGGCCCGACAGATATTTTTTCAAATCTTTCTCAAGACCTTTTATCCCGCCCACAAAATTCTTTTCGGCAGCTTCGACGCTTTCCATACCAGCTTGAACATCGGTCAGATATGCATCACGCTGTTTCCGGCGGTCAGCATCAAACTGCAGATAATGTGTAAGTAGCCACGAGGTCCCGTAAAAACTCGTGTTCGGTGGCTTAGGCGAATTGTCCAGCAGTTTCCTGATGTTCATCAAACCTAAGTAACGGAACTCATCTCGCCGAACGGTTGCGTAATCACCCAGAATGATGTCGCCATTGTCCTCGAATTTGGTGTAACCGTGATATTCGGCATACCCTTCTACAAACCATTGTGGATAGGCTACTGGAAAGTTCTGGAGCATGAAATGATGGCCATATTCATGAAGCAGCACAATTTCGGGATCAATCTGCTCTTGGCTGCCGCCGCTGATGTGCCGCCGCCCTGACTCAATCTTCTTGCCCGGCGTGACTGCAATCGGTCCGTAAGGCGTTGCAGCTACGTAATAGCCTTGGACGTAGCCGCCGCCGCCCTTGATCAGTTGCTGAATTTTGTAAGCGTTATTAACCCAATATACCTTGAGCTTTTTTCCCGGTCGCTCCTTCACACCACCCAAACCGGCTAGCACCATCTTGAAGCGCTCCAGCTTTGCAGCAAGCCGAACCATTTCCTCCGGCTTTTCTTCAGAAATAATCTGGAAGTTCTCGCTTTCTGCCACACGCCATTCGGCAAAGGCAGGTGTCGACACCAGCATCGAAATTGCCGTGCCCATTACCAAAAACTTTTTCAGCATTACTAAGCTCCCCAGCTTGCGACCGGCAAATATGCCATTGGTTCTAAGCATGTTCTGATAAACAGTATCGCGTTAGTCAACCGCAGTTGAATGCGCTTTGCGATAGATTTACCTAGCGCTCACGAAAATCGTCCCAATCCCCATCTTGCAACGCAGCAAAAGCCCTGCTAGGCGCGCGGCGACGACGAGCGAAGGGCGACCTTCCGACTATCTGTCAGCCATATTCAGTCTCACATTCGAGGACATTTACGCGTGGATCATTCCGGCGGCACAAGCGCTAATATACAGGCCAGTCTGGCTGGTCGTTACGCGACGGCATTGTTCGAACTGGCGCGTGACAATGGCAGCATCGATGCCGTTGAAAAGAGCCTGTCCGCTGTCGCCAAGGCGGCAAGCGAATCGGATGACCTGAAGGCTCTGACCACAAGTCCGTCGATAACCCGCGCCGATGCGAAAAGGGCGATTGCCGCAGTCGCAGCGTCCATGAAGCTCGATGGGCTGACTGCAAATACTTTGGGCGTCCTGGCCCAGAACCGTCGCCTCGGCGAAACCGCCGCGGTTGCGCGTGCCTTCTCGACACTCGCCGCAAGCCATCGCGGCGAAGTGACTGCCGAGGTCACCTCGGCCCACCCGCTGAGCGCGGCGCAAATGTCTGCCCTTGCGGCGAAACTCAAATCGCGCGTCGGCAGCGACGTTGCCATCCAGACCAAAGTCGATCCGTCGATCCTCGGCGGGCTTACCGTCAAGATCGGCAGCCAGATGATCGACAATTCGATTCTAACCCGTTTGAACACCCTCGCTAACGCGATGAAAGGCTGAGTAGCAAAAATGGATATCCGCGCCGCAGAAATCTCCAAGGTCATCAAGGACCAGATCGCCAATTTCGGCACCGAAGCACAGGTTTCGGAAGTCGGCACCGTGCTGTCGGTCGGTGACGGTATTGCCCGTATCCACGGCCTAGACAATGTGCAGGCCGGCGAAATGGTCGCCTTTGCCAATGGCATCCAGGGCATGGCGCTGAACCTTGAAGCTGACAATGTCGGTGTGGTTATCTTCGGTTCGGACAGCGAAATCCGCGAAGGCGATGTCGTCAAGCGGACCGGCACAATTGTGGACGTTCCCGTTGGCAAAGAGCTGCTTGGCCGCGTCGTGGACGGCCTCGGCAACCCTATCGATGGCAAAGGCCCATTGAAGACCACGCAGCGCAGCCGCGTTGAAGTCAAAGCCCCCGGCATCATCCCGCGCCAGTCGGTTTCGGAACCCGTGCAAACCGGTCTAAAGGCACTCGACGCGCTCGTCCCCGTCGGCCGCGGCCAGCGCGAGCTGATCATCGGCGACCGGCAGACCGGCAAGACGGCCGTCGCCATCGACACTTTCATCAACCAGAAGGAAGTCAACAAGGGCACCGACGAATCGAAGAAGCTCTATTGCATCTATGTCGCCGTCGGCCAGAAACGCTCGACCGTGGCGCAGATCGTCCGCGCGCTCGAAGAGCAAGGCGCGATGGAATATTCGATCGTCGTCGCTGCAACGGCTTCCGAACCTGCACCGCTCCAGTATCTTGCGCCATATACCGGCGTCGCAATGGGGGAATATTTTCGCGACAACGGCATGCACGCGGTCATCGTCTATGACGATCTGTCGAAGCAGGCCGTTGCCTATCGCCAGATGTCGCTTCTGCTGCGCCGTCCTCCGGGCCGTGAAGCCTATCCCGGCGACGTTTTCTATCTCCACAGCCGCTTGCTCGAGCGCGCCGCGAAGATGAGCGATGCCAATGGCGGCGGTTCGCTGACCGCGCTGCCAATTATCGAAACGCAGGCCGGCGACGTGTCGGCCTATATTCCGACCAACGTGATTTCAATCACCGACGGCCAGATCTTCCTTGAAACCGACCTGTTCTTCCAGGGCATCCGCCCCGCGATCAACGTGGGTCTGTCGGTTAGCCGCGTTGGCTCGGCTGCCCAGACCAAGGCGATGAAGAAGGTGTCCGGTTCGATCAAGCTCGAGCTCGCGCAGTATCGCGAAATGGCGGCGTTCGCGCAGTTCGGTTCGGACCTTGATGCCTCAACGCAGAAGCTGCTCAATCGCGGTGCGCGTTTGACCGAGCTGTTGAAGCAGAAGCAGTTCAGCCCGCTTCCGTTCGAAGAACAGACCGCGTCGATCTTCGCTGGCACCAATGGCTATCTGGACGGAATCGCTGTTTCGGACGTCACCCGTTATGAAGAAGCGATGCTCGCCGACCTGCGCGCCAACCATGCCGACGTGCTGAAGGGCATCCGCGACAGCCGTGACTTCAGCGACGACAGCAAAAAGGCGCTGAGCGCAGCACTCGACAAGTTCACGAAGAATTTTGCGTAAAGTTTCCGTCGCCCCCGCGAAGGCGGGGGCCTCGGGCAGTATAGAGTAAACCTCCAGAGACTCCCGCCTTCGCGGGGGTGACGACAGGAAGAATAGATGGCGTCTTTGAAGGCCCTCAAAATCCGGATCAACTCGGTCAAGTCGACCCAGAAGATCACCAAGGCGATGAAGATGGTCGCCGCTGCGAAGCTGCGTCGGGCGACCGAAGCGGCTGAAGCAGCGCGGCCTTATGCCGAGCGTCTTGAATCGGTCGTATCGAGCATCGCGGCAAAGGTCACCGTCGGCCCGCAATCGCCAAAGCTGCTCGCTGGCACCGGCAAGGACGATGTGCATCTGCTCGTGGTTGCGACATCCGACAAGGGTCTCGCCGGTGCATTCAACACCAATATCGTTCGTCTGGCCCGCAAAACGGCCGAAGAACTGAAAGCCGCTGGCAAGACCGTCAAATTCTACACCATCGGTAAAAAGGGCAAGGACCAGCTTGCCCGGACCTACCGCAGCGACATCATCCACAGCATCGAGCCTGGCGATCTGGGCAAGCTGAACTTTGCCGATGTGCAAGGCTGGGGCGAAGACCTCACTGCGCGTTTCGAGGCGGGCGAATTCGACGTCGCGCATCTGCTATTCTCGAAATTCGTGACTGTGCTGACCCAGGAACCAACCGCGATCCAGTTGATGCCCGTTGCGGTTGCGACAGATGGCAGCGTACCTAGCGTTGGCGCTTCGGTCGAATATGAGCCGGACGAGGAAGAAATTCTTGCCGACATGCTGCCACGCAACGTCTCGGTGCAATTGCTGCGCGCGCAGCGCGAGAATGCGGCGTCAGAGCAAGGCTCGAAAATGACCGCGATGGACAATGCGACGCGCAACGCGGGCGACATGATTAACAAGCTGACCATCCAGTATAACCGCACGCGTCAGGCGGCGATTACGACTGAACTCATCGAAATTATTGCGGGCGCAGAAGCGCTCTAACGACATCCAAAGGCAAGGAAGAAGCAAATGGCAACCGCCCCGAAGAAACCAGCCGCTCCCAAGGCAGCCGCCGCAAAGACACCGGCCAAAAAGACAGCCGCGCCCAAGGCGACACCAACCAAGACCAACGTCGTTGGTGCAACTGGCCGTATCAGTCAGGTCATCGGTGCTGTTGTCGACGTCAGCTTTGACGGCACCCTGCCCGCCATTCTCTCGGCGCTCGAAACCGATAACAACGGCAACCGCCTCGTCCTCGAGGTTGCCCAGCATCTCGGCGAAAACACTGTGCGCACGATCGCGATGGACGCGACCGAAGGCTTGACCCGCGGCCAGCCGGTTCGCGACACCGGCGCGCAGATTTCGGTTCCGGTCGGTCCGATGACCTTGGGCCGCATCATGAACGTCATCGGCGAACCGATCGACGAGCGTGGCCCCGTCGGCGCAGCAAAATCGGCTCCAATCCATGCCGAAGCCCCGCTCTTCACCGACCAGTCTACCGAAGCCGAAATTCTCGTCACCGGCATCAAGGTTATCGACCTTCTCGCCCCTTATGCAAAGGGCGGCAAGATCGGCCTGTTCGGCGGCGCAGGCGTCGGCAAAACCGTTCTTATTCAGGAACTGATCAACAACATCGCAAAGGGCCATGGCGGCGTTTCGGTGTTTGCTGGCGTGGGTGAACGTACCCGCGAAGGCAACGATCTCTATCACGAATTCCTCGACGCCGGCGTTATCGCCAAGGACGCCGACGGCAACCCGACCCCTGAAGGTTCGAAGGTTGCGCTGGTCTTCGGCCAGATGAACGAGCCCCCCGGTGCGCGTGCGCGCGTTGCCTTGTCCGGCCTGACCATGGCCGAATATTTCCGCGATGAAGAAGGCCAGGACGTTCTGTTCTTCGTCGACAACATCTTCCGCTTCACGCAGGCAGGGTCCGAAGTGTCCGCGCTTCTTGGCCGTATTCCTTCGGCTGTGGGCTATCAGCCGACGCTGGCGACCGACATGGGCCAGTTGCAGGAGCGCATTACCTCGACCAACAAGGGTTCGATTACTTCGGTTCAGGCCATTTACGTTCCCGCAGATGACTTGACCGACCCTGCGCCAGCAACTTCATTCGCCCACTTGGACGCAACCACGACGCTGAACCGCGCGATTTCGGAGCTTGGCATCTACCCTGCCGTTGACCCGCTCGACTCGGTCAGCCGCGTGTTGACGCCTGCCGTTGTCGGCCAGGAGCATTATGATACCGCCCGCCGCGTTCAGGAAACGCTGCAGAAATACAAGAGCTTGCAGGACATCATCGCGATTTTGGGCATGGACGAGCTGTCCGAAGACGACAAGCTGACCGTGACCCGCGCGCGCAAGATCCAGCGCTTCCTGTCGCAGCCTTTCCACGTCGCCGAAGTCTTCACCGGTATCTCGGGCAAGTTCGTGCAGGTCGAAGACACCGTGAAGTCGTTCAAGGCAGTCGTCGACGGCGAGTACGACCATCTTCCCGAAGCAGCCTTCTACATGGTCGGCGGCATCGAGGAAGCGGTTGCCAAGGCAGCGAAGCTGGCGGCGGAAGCGGCTTAAGTATTTACCTTCTCCCATTGGGAGAAGGATACGAAGCCTTGGCTGCGCAGCAGCTTAGGCGAAGTTGGATGAGGGGTTCCGCCCGGTCGATAGGGAACACCCCCTCACCCAGCTACGACTAGGCAGCAAGCTGCCAAGTCTTTACAACCCTCTCCCAAAGGAGAGGGGAAGGTTGGGAAAAGCTGATGGCACTGAAATTTGAACTCGTAACTCCTGAAAAGCTGTACCGCTCGGACGATGTCTATATGGTCGTCGTTCCGGGCACCGAGGGCGATTTCGGCGTGCTGGAGGGCCACAGCCCGATCATGAGCACGCTGCGCAGCGATGCCGCGCTCGAGATTTATGCGTCGCAGGGTGCCACGCCGGAAAGGCTGACCATCGCGGGCGGTTTTGCCGAGGTGAACGAGAACGGCCTGACCGTGCTCGCCGAACGGGTGGTTGAGGCGGTTTAGCCTCCCTTCACGAGCCAACCCGTCACCCTGAACTTGTTTCCAGGGTCTATTGTGCCTTACAACCCGATGGTCTCGGCTGATAAATGGACCCTGAAACAAGTTCAGGGTGACAAGGTCTTATGAGGGTTCAGCTCATCACTGGCCCATGCTCCGGAAGCTAAACTCCGTCGGCTTGCTGCCGTCTATTAGCGAGATCCGCGCCTTCAACTCCTCGCCTTCGCGCCAGTAACGGATCCGTTGCGGAAAATCATGTTCGGGATTTTCAAACACAATCTCGGCAGCCGACATTTTCACCGCGACAAAACGCACTGGTTTCTGGTCACCCGCAATTGCCCAGAAAGCGAATTTGCCGTCGGCCTCCCGCACAATACGCATATGCTCCCAGAATTGAAGCGTCTCGCCCTTGCCCGACCGGCTCGCGCCGATCATGACCCCCGCACGCGGCGGGGTCCAATATTCATCGGCCCATTTGTCGCCGTCGCTGCGTACCCAGGCACCCGTCATCCAATCGGGTAATGCCGCTTTTTCGGCAACAACAGGTGCCCCGAACAACATTGCTGCGGCCATAATCGCGAAATATCGCATTTCCTCGCCCTCCCTCAGGCGGGCTTTTGATGCCACAAAAACAACCCAGCGCCAATGATGATCGCCGAGCCAAATAGCGACGTAAGGTCGGGCCAGTCGCCGAATATGGCAATTCCGAGCGCCATCGCGATCAACAGCTGGACATAGGTCATCGGCGCGATTTCGGCGGCGGAGGCGCGCATTGTGCCCATGAAAATCAGCATATGCGCGATGGTCGCCGAGACCGCCACGACCGCACATTTGGCGACAATGGTCCAGTCGGGCGGGCCGACCTTCAAAGGCTCGAAACCCGACAAATGGCCGACGAGCGCCGCCCCGACCACAAATGGTACAGCCACCGATGAGACAATGAATTGCATCAGCAAAGGCGAACCCGCCGTCGCCACGGCGCGATTGCCCATCATCATCATCGCCATGCAGGCCGCTGCGGCGAGAGGCATGAAAGCGACGATACCCGACTCCGCTACATTTGGACGCAATATCATCAGCACGCCCGCGAAGGCGGCAACCGATGCGAGCCATGTCAACGGGCGCGTCCGTTCTTTAAGTAAAATCGCGCTCAATATCGCTGTGATCATCGGTGTAGTGAAACCAATGGCGGTGGCTTCCGCCAGCGGCATGAGGAAAATGGAGGAGAAAAACAATATCGTGGCCGCCGCCACGGCTGCGCCGCGCAGCAACTGAATTGCCGGCCTTGGAAACACAAAGCCTGCGCGCCCTTCTTTGAGGAAAAGGACAACGCCAAGGCCGCCGGCAGCCAAGGAATAGCGCAATGCCGCGACCGCTGTACCCGGCCACGCCCCTGCAATCGACTTGATGACCGCATCGCCGCACGACAGCAAAGCAAAGCCGCAAAGGGCGAATAGAAGCCCCGACCGGGCATGCGGTGAATGCACTGGAAATTCCCTGAAACCTGCCGCGCCTTAGCCGCCGTCTTTGGCGAATAAAAGCCCGGCGATATGGCGACCACTGCGATAGCATTACCGATTTATTCACCATTTGCCGATAGCAGCAATCTGGGTTGCAACAGGAACTAGTCGGAGCAGATAAGCTGTGAGCGCATTTGGCAAGAAACCAGGCATGACCCCGGGACGCCCCTCCTTTGGCGTTGCACGCCCAATGACCGGTGGCGGCTCTGCACCTGCTTCCAATCCTGCCTCGGCCGCACCTGCGACACCACAGCCCGAATTTACCCAGCCTGCGGGCGGTGAGCAATTTCCGCCGATCAACGCAGCGGAATTGCCCGGCGCCGCTGCGTCACCCGTATCGGACAAGATGCAGGACGCGATGTCGCGGCTGTCCGACCGCGCGAACAATTCCGCACCCGTCGATGAAGGGCCGCAAGGCTTCGAAGCTTCGGTCCACAAGATCAAGGAACAGGTTCTTCCCCGCCTGCTCGAGCGCGTCGATCCCGAAGCCGCCGCGTCGCTCAATAAAGAAGAGCTGACCGAAGAATTCCGGCCGATCATCCTTGAAGTGCTCGCCGAACTCAAACTGACCCTCAACCGCCGCGAACAGTTTGCGCTTGAAAAGGTGCTGGTCGACGAACTGCTCGGCTTCGGTCCGCTCGAAGAGCTGCTGTCCGACCCTGACATTTCCGATATCATGGTGAACGGCCCGCTGCAGACCTATATCGAAAAAAAGGGCAAGCTGCAGATCGCGCCCATCCAGTTTCGCGACGAGGAGCATCTGTTCCAGATCGCGCAACGTATCGTGAACCAGGTCGGCCGCCGCGTCGACCAGACGACGCCGCTTGCCGACGCCCGCCTGAAAGACGGCAGCCGTGTGAACGTCATCGTGCCGCCGCTGTCATTGCGCGGCACCGCCATCTCGATTCGTAAATTCTCCGAAAAACCCATCACCATCGACATGCTCAAAGGCTTCGGCTCCATGTCGGAACCCATGGCGACCGCGCTCAAGATTGCCGGTGCCTGCCGCATGAACATCGTTATTTCGGGCGGTACCGGTTCGGGTAAGACGACAATGCTCAACGCGCTGTCGAAAATGATCGATCCCGGCGAACGCGTGCTGACCATCGAAGACGCCGCCGAACTTCGCCTGCAGCAGCCGCACTGGCTGCCGCTCGAAACACGTCCCCCGAACCTTGAAGGTGACGGCGCAATTACCATCGGCGACCTCGTCAAAAACGCGCTGCGTATGCGTCCCGACCGTATCATCCTGGGCGAAATTCGTGGCGCAGAATGTTTCGACCTTCTCGCGGCGATGAACACCGGCCACGATGGTTCGATGTGTACGCTTCACGCCAACAATCCGCGCGAATGCCTCGGCCGTATGGAAAATATGATCCTGATGGGCGACATCAAAATCCCCAAGGAAGCCATCTCACGCCAGATAGCAGAATCGGTCGACATGATCGTTCAGGTCAAGCGCCTTCGCGACGGTTCGCGCCGCACCACGCAGATTACCGAGGTCATCGGCATGGAAGGCGACGTCATCGTGACGCAGGACCTGTTCAAGTTCGAATATCGTGACGAGGATGCCGACGGCAAAATTCACGGCGAATGGGTCGCGGGCGGCGTTCGCCCCTACACGCTTGAAAAAGCGCGGCAGTTCGGTTTCGACCAACCGTTCCTTGAGGCGTGCCTGGGCTAACCTGCCTTCAGGGCGAGCGCGGCAGCGACAACCGTCGCCAGAACCGACATCACGGTAATCGCAGTCCACGGCATGAAGCCGACAGCGTCGATATTGCGGCGGCGATTGCGGCGGCGGTCGGCCAGACTGCTGACCAAGACGATTGTCGCCGACAATATCGCCACGCCCGTCCACAAATGATTGCTTACATATAGCGCAGAGATAGTCGGCATGTCGCGCATGTGGGTCGCAATATGGCAATGGTCAAGTCGTCCCGGCCCGTTTAACGCTGATCGAGAATGAGCGACCCAGCCATAATAGACCTCCCCGTGGCACGCGCACCGACCGGGCAACCGCGCGCGATGCTCGGGATTTTCCTGCGGCTCGGGGCAATGGCAGCGCTCGGCGTCATGTTTGCGTTTGTGAAACTTGCCAACCAGAATGGCATACATCTTGTGGAAACATTGTTCTGGCGGCAATTGGCCGGTCTGCCCGTCGTCATAATCTGGCTCTGGTGGCGGGGGCAGTTGGCCGACATTCGAACAGAGCGGCCCTTGGCCCATGCATTGCGAAGCATTCTGGGCCTTACGTCAATGGCGCTGAGCTTCGGCGCAATGATGCTGCTGCCGATGGCAGAAGCAACGACAATCAGTTTTGCCTCGCCTGTTTTTGCGACCATGCTGGCAGCGTTATTGCTCCGCGAACCCACCGGACGCTATCGTTGGGGGGCGGTAGTCGCGGGGTTTGCGGGGGTCCTGTTGGCGATGCAGCCGGGGGAGATGAATGCACATGGCATCGGTCCATGGGTTGCCCTTGCCGGTGCCATGCTGACGGCATGTGTGCTGATTCAGATAAGGCGGATGTCGCAAACCGAAAATGCGGGCGCCATCGTGTTCTGGTTCAGTCTGAGCTCGCTCCTCCCGCTTGGCGTCGCAATGCCTTTCTTCGCTACGACCCATGACATGACCGGCTGGTCAATCCTTGGCGGACTTGCGATCAGTGGCGCCGTCGCGCAAATCCTGCTTACCTCGGCGATGCGTCATGCGTCGGTCGCTGCAATTGCGACAATGGACTATACCGGACTCATCTGGTCGATATTGTTCGGTTATGTCATCTTTGACCAGTTGCCCGGCCCCGGCACATGGCTCGGCGCTCCGGTTATCATTGCGGCGGGTCTGCTCATCATGTGGCGAGAGCACCATCTGGCTCGGCAGCGGTTCGGACAACTTTAACCGCCATATCGATGATCCGCCGGTTCGTTCGGACGGGAATTTGCGCCCGAACTTCATTGATGCACGAAAGATCGATCTCGGCAAAGCCAAGTCCCTCGCGTGCTCCCATGTCGAGCAAGATGTCGCCCCAAGGGTCGATCACGAGCGAATGGCCATAGGTCTCTCGCCCATCCTGATGTTTGCCGCATTGTGCCGCAGCAATGACAAAGGCCTGCGCTTCGATTGCCCTTGCCCGTAGCAGGATATGCCAGTGCGCTTTGCCCGTGGGAACGGTAAATGCCGACGGGATCGCCAGCACGTCGACCCCTGCCTTTGCATAAGCGCTGTAAAGATCGGGGAACCGGAGATCATAGCAGACAGACAGACCCATCAGCCCCATCGGTGTCTGGACGGCAACCGGACCCTCGCCGCCCAGATATGCTGCCGACTCCCGCCAACGCTCCCCGGTGGCAAGATCGACGTCGAACAGGTGCATCTTGTCGTAACGGGCGCGTATCATGCCGTCGGGACCGATGACTATCGAGCGGTTGGCAAATTTCCCACCGTCGTCGCTTCGCACAGGCGCCGATCCCAAGTGCACCCACATATTATGTTTTTCCGCAGCGTCGGCGATCGTCGAAATCGCTGCACTTTCCGATTCGGCCACCACCTTCAAGGCGGCCCTTTCCCTGTCGCGATCCACCAAAATCGACATTTCCGGCGCGAAATACATCCCCGCGCCCGCCGCAGATGCTTGGTAAACGGCTTCCGCCATCGCAGCCGCATTATCGCCAGTCGAGATTCCGCTGCACATCTGGTGAACCGCGATTTTCAAGAGACTCTCCTGCGCTGACATCATATGGTCGGAAGTGATAGGGTTAACGGCAACATTACTGCAACTTGGGCAATATTGTATGAAATATGCAACACTCCGATAAATTGAGACAATTTTGCGCCGCCTTCCGATTCAGTGCTTGAAATGGAACAACTGTTGTGCAAAGGCATTTCTCGAGTGCAATGCACTTCACAAAAAGGAGCACAATAATGCGTTTCGGTAAGATCTCTCTCGCTGCTGTTGCGGCCGCTGCACTTGCAAGCGCCCCCGTAATGGCTGAATCGCTTTCGCCTTCCGTAAAGGCTGTTGGCGCTTCCAAGGTTAAGCGCGCTGGCGCTGCTGCCAAGGAAGAAAGCAAGCTCGGTGGTGGTAGCGGCGTTATCGTCGCTGTTCTGGCTGCTGTTGCTGTTATCGGCGGTATCGTTATCGCTGCTGGCAATGACGACGACGAGCCGACCAGCCCCTGAGTTCTTCAGGTTCTGATTTCGAAAAAGGCGACTTTCGGGTCGCCTTTTTTTTTGCTCTTTTTCCCAACCGACAGTTATAGGGCTGTCCAAGCGCGTAGATATCGTCGAAAGTTATTATGACCAAGAAACTAAATGTCCTCGTCACTGGCGGTGCGGGCTATATCGGTAGCCACGCGGTGCTGGCCTTGATCGATTCGGGGCATCGGCCGGTAGTCATCGATAATCTTGTGACCGGCTTTCGATGGGTCATCCCGGACGGCGTGGCCTATTACGAAGGCGATATCGAGGATCAGGCGTTGCTCGCCAAAATCTTTACCGACGAAGCAATCGACGCCGTCATGCATTTTGCCGGGTCGATTGTGGTGCCCGAATCGGTCGAAAACCCCCTAAAATATTATCATAACAACACCGCCAAGACACGCGCGCTCATCGAAGCGATTATCGCACGCGGCGTCAGGCATATGATCTTTTCATCCACCGCCGCGACCTATGGCATTCCGCAGTCAAGTCCGGTGCGCGAAGATATGCCCACGCTGCCCATCAATCCCTATGGCACGTCGAAGCTGATGACAGAGTTCATGCTGCGCGATGTCGCGGCAGCGCATGACTTTAACTATTGTGCCTTGCGCTATTTCAACGTCGCCGGCGCCGATCCGGAAGGTCGCAGCGGCCAGTCGACCGTCGGTGCCACGCACCTCATCAAAATCGGCGTCGAAGCGGCGCTGGGCAAGCGGGAATCGGTCAGCGTGTTTGGCACCGACTATGCAACCGAAGACGGCACCGGCGTCCGCGACTATATTCATGTCAGCGACCTTGCCGCAGCGCATGTGATTGCGTTGGAAGCGCTGGTAGCCGATCCGGAAACCAGCCACACGCTCAATTGCGGCTATGGCCACGGATACTCGGTGATGCAGGTGCTCGATGCCATAGACCGGGTTACGAACAACAAACTGGTGCGAAAGATGGAGGGTCGGCGCGCGGGGGATCCGGACTCGCTGATATCCGACAACCGCGCGATTAAAGCGCGTTTCGGATGGCAACCCCGCTACGACGATCTAGATACAATCGTTAAGCACGCGCTTGCATGGGAACGGCAACTCGACGATCGCAGGGGCGACTGACGCACTCTTGCGCTTTCACGGCTATATTCCCATATCCGAAGCGATGGACAATCATTCTCACGCAAATCCCGCGACATGGTACGGGACAACAATCCTCTCGGTTCGCAAAAATGGCAAGGTCGTCATCGCAGGCGATGGTCAGGTGTCGATGGGCCAGACGGTCATGAAGCCCAATGCCAAAAAGGTGCGGCAGTTGCACGACGGTTCGGTCATCGGCGGTTTCGCCGGTGCCACCGCCGATGCCTTCACGCTGTTCGAGCGGTTGGAACGCAAACTGGAGCAACATCGCGGCCAATTGATGCGCGCGGCGGTCGAACTGGCCAAGGACTGGCGCACGGACAAATATCTACGCAATCTGGAAGCGATGATGATCGTCGCTGACAAGGATGTAACACTGATCCTCACCGGAAATGGCGACGTGCTCGAGCCGCTCGACGGAATTGCCGCCATCGGATCGGGTGGCAATTATGCCCTCGCAGCAGCGCGCGCTCTGGTGGATTATGAGGCGGACGCCGAAACGCTGGCACGACACGCGATGAAGATCGCCGCCGATATCTGCGTCTACACCAATGACCAGCTGACCGTCGAAACGATGGACTCGGTTAACTAACCCCTCGGAAATTTGAAAAATGAGCCAGAATCTTACCCCCAAAGCCATTGTCGCTGCGCTTGACGAACATATTATCGGTCAAGCCGATGCGAAACGTGCCGTTGCCGTGGCGCTGCGTAACCGATGGCGTCGCCAGCGGCTCGGTGCCGATTTGCGTGACGAGGTTACGCCCAAGAACATTTTGATGATCGGCCCCACCGGCTGCGGCAAGACCGAGATAAGCCGTAGACTTGCAAAGCTCGCCGACGCGCCATTTATCAAGGTCGAGGCCACCAAATTTACCGAGGTTGGCTATGTCGGCCGCGATGTCGAGCAGATCGCCCGCGATTTGGCCGAAGAAGCTGTTCGCCTGGAAAAGGACCGCCGCCGTGAGCATGTGCGCGAAGCCGCCGAAGCCGCAGCGATGGAGCGGATCCTGAAACCGCTTGCGGGCGACACCGCCAGCGAAGCCACGCGCGCTGCATTTCGTCAGCGCATTCGCGACCGGCATATGGATGAAGTCGAAATCGAGATCGAGGTTTCCGACAGCCCCTCCGTGCCGATGGAGATCCCGGGCCTGGGCGGCAATGTCGGGATGATCAATCTGTCGGAAATGATGGGCAAGGCGTTCGGCAAGGATAATCTCAAGCGCCGCAAGATGAAGGTCCCCGATGCTTGGACCAAATTGGTCGAGGAAGAATCGGAAAAGCGGCTCGATCAGGACGACGTCAACCGCGCCGCGCTTGCCGATGCCGAGGCAAACGGGATCGTCTTCCTCGATGAGATCGACAAGATCGCGGTCAGCGACGTACGCGGCGGATCGGTCAGCCGCGAAGGCGTGCAGCGCGACCTCCTGCCGCTGATCGAAGGCACGACGGTTGCGACCAAATATGGCCCGATGAAGACAGACCATGTGCTCTTCATTGCCTCGGGCGCGTTCCATGTCTCGAAGCCGAGCGATATGCTGCCCGAACTGCAAGGCCGCTTGCCGATTCGCGTCGAACTGCGCGCGCTGGAGCATAAGGATTTTGTCCGCATCCTCTCCGAAACCCGCGCCAATCTGCCGCAGCAGTACACGGCATTGATGGCAACCGAAGAGGTTACGCTCGACTTTACCGACGACGCGATCGACGCCATTGCGCGCATTGCGGTCGATGTGAATTCGACAGTCGAGAATATCGGTGCGCGGCGGTTGCAGACGGTGATGGAAAAGCTGCTCGAAGACATCAGCTTCGACGCCGAAGACCGAAAGGGTGAAACGCTCACCATCGACGCCGATTATGTAACAAAGCAACTTTCAGGAATTGCCAAAGACGCCGACCTGTCCAAATATGTTCTTTAAATGTTCTCGTCTTCCTGCTATAATGTGCGGGAAGGAGAGTCGCGATGGAACTTCAGGGTGGATGTCAGTGTGGTGTCGTGCGCTATGCAGTCGAGGGTGAGCCGCAACATGTTGCATTGTGCCATTGCGAAGGCTGCCGAAAATCGGCAGGCGCGCCTGCGGTAGCCTGGGCGGCTTTTGCAGAAGGTGAATTCAAGCTGCTTGAAGGTGAATTGACGACCTACAATTCGTCAGGCGCAGCGATGCGCAGTTTCTGCCCCACATGCGGTACGGGCATCTGTTATCGCAATGCGGAGATGCTGCCGGGCGTGGTCGATATCCAGGCGGCGACGCTCGACAATCCCGAAGCGCTGCCGTTGCAGGCGCAAATCCAGACGGCGGAACGCATAGGCTGGATGGCTAGTGCGCATGAGCTTCCCCAGTTTGAGCGTTATCCAGGAATGTGAATAGGCGTCGCTTGTGGCACTCTCGGTACCGCAATAACTAACGCGACACCGCCTGCCGTTCGCCGCCACCCTGCGGAGCGACCACCAGTTTCCACGCCTTGTCCTTGACAAAATAGCGCTTGGCCAGTGCCTGCAACTGCGTCGGGGTCACGCCGCTATAGTCGCTGTACAACCGTCCGAGCGCCGCAAACTTCGCAGGCTCATAAGTGGCACCCTTCAACTGGTTGAGCCAGAAAGTGTTGCCTGACGCAGCGCGTTCGATTGCCTGCTTCATGGGTTCCACCGCGCGTTGAAGTTCGTCGGCGCTAACCGGCGTTGCGGAAAGGTCGGCTGCAACTTCATCCGCAAAATCGAAGAAGCGGTTTACGTCCTTTGGCGCCACCTGCGTGTAGGCCATCAGATAGCCTCCGCTGGGAAAGTCCTTGGGCCAGCTCGACGCCATGTCAGGGCTGTAGCTTGCTGCCTGTTCGGCGCGGAATTTTTCGAACAAGCGATCGCGAAAAATGGCGGCCAATATTTCCAACTGCCGTCCTTCGGTCACGCCCGCCATGCCACCGCCAGTCGGCCATGCCACGACCGCCGCCGCCTGATCGGTCGACCCCTTATGGGTCAAACGGACCGGCGACGGCCCGGCCACGGGAAAGGCAATCGTCTTCGCGGCAGGCGACACAGTGGGCGCCGACCGGGGCTTCATCGCCCCAAAGCTTTTTTCCAGCGCGGCGACCGCCGTGGCGCGGTCAAAGTCACCGAACAGCATCACCTCAATCGGGCCCTTGGCAATCAGAGGGGTCCAATAGGCCTGAAACTTCGCCGCGTCGATCTTTGCAACATCCACCGGCGCAGCGGATTTCCAGCGCGGATCTTTCCCGCGCAACAAATAATCCAGATCGCGTTGCAAGACCGAGGTCGCCGACATTTCGAAGCTGTCATAACCCGATGTCGCCAGCGCCTTGGCCCGTTCCACCGGCGCCGCATCCCAACCGGGATGTTCGAGCTTTGTTGCGATCAGCGTCAACTGGTCTGCGAGGTCGTCCGGCCGCGTATTCGCGGCGAATTCGAACGCATCGTCATCGATCCCGAAATTGAGCTCGATGCGCCGTCCATTGACCATCTGGTCGATGTCGGTGCGCTTCAGCTTGCCGATGCCGTTTTCGGGCAAGACAAATTGTCCGGCCCACAGCAGCCCGCCCTGCTCCGGCGTTACCGACTGATAGCCTTTGCCGAAGCGGACAAGCACCCGGATTTGCCCGCTTTCCGCCTTGTTCGGATAAAGCAGCGCGCGGACGCCATTGGAAAGCTCCAGCTTCGTCATTTCCAGACGCGATACAGTTTCCTGCGCCACAACCTTGCCCGGCGCGCCTAGCTGCGGCAGCGCGTCGAAGCCCAACGCGTTCTCCGCCAGCCGGGCATTGGTGTTGGCAGTTACGGTCGACTGCAATGCTGCAAGCGCGCGATTGTCGCCGTCTTGCACCGCCGTCGGCGACGACAGCATTAACCGCGTTGCATCAGCCTTGAAAAGCGCCTGTGTCGAAGCAAGCAGCCGCTCGGCCGTTATCTTGCCCTTCATGCCCTCGAATACCTGAACCACAGTCTTGGGCGCAGCAACGGTTTCCCGAATATCGACGGCCTGGACGATATCGTCTGCCTGTTTGGCGGCGGCTTCGAACGGATAGCTGTCGAGCATGGTACGAAGGGCGTTGCCGAACAATGTGACTTCCCGGTCGATATCCGCCTGCGACGGCGGCGTCTGCATCGCGTCAGCGATGACCGCACGAACGTCCTTGGTTGCCTCTTCCCATTTGTCGCCGACCGGCGTCACCGACACAAGGGTAGCATCGGCAGTGCGAGAGATATCTTCCTGCGCCACCTCGGCAAACAGATAGTTGCCGCCACCCCTCGCCTGCACCTCCAACCGTCGATTGATAATTTGAAGCGCCAGCGCGTCGATAAGCAACTGCTCATTATAGGCGATGGTATCGTCGACCTTTCGCCACGGACGCAGATAGGCGATGCTGACCGTCGTCGGCAGTGTAGGCTCAACCAATATCCGCGCCGGCGTCCCTTGCGCCGTCGGATCGCCGAAATCGGGTTCGGGCGTGCGCGGCCCGACACCTCTCCAGTCGTTGAAATATTTCTGCACCAAGTTGGCGAGTTGCGCAGGTTCCATGTCCCCCGCCATCACAATGACCGCATTTTCGGGGCGATACCAGCGCTTGTGGAACGCATCCAATGCCTCGGCATCGGCGGCTTGCAGCGTTTCCGGCGTGCCGATCGTCGAGCGATTGGCCAGCCGTTGCCCCTGAAACGCATGCTGCCGCAGCGCATCGCTATAGATGAGCTGCGCACCGCTATTTTCGCGGAGTTCAGCAAGGACGATGGCCTTCTCCGCCGCAAGCGCGGTGTCGGAGATACGCGGATTGCGGATCATCCCCGCAATGATTTTCATCGACTCGTCGAGCTTCTCCGGCGTCGCATTGGGCAGGTCGAGCTTGTAGACTGTCTGTGTCGGCGTCGTTTGCGCGTTGCTGTCGCTGCCGAACGTTACGCCGAAGCGCTGCCAGATGCGCTTCGCCTCGCCATCGGGTACGTGCGTCGAACCGCGAAAGGACAGATGTTCGATCAGATGCGCGAAGCCCTGTTCGTCATTATTCTCGTGCAGCGCGCCTGCATCGATACGCACGCGGATCGACACCTGCCCTGCCGGAACATCGTTCTTCTTAACGGCGTAGCGCAAACCGTTCGGAAGCTCGCCAAAGGTCCATGTGTCATCGACAGGGACGTCGCTGCCTTCATAGAGCCAGGGTTGCTTGATTGGCTTGGCGCTGGTCGCGGTGGCGGGGGTTGCCGTCTGGGCGTAGGTTGAAGTGGACAGCAACAGAGCCGCGAGTGCGATAGCTTGGGAGATTTTGCGCATTATCGTCCTAATATCGGATGTGCGGCTTGACCGCAGATGAACGGAACCCAAATATCGTCATCCTGAACTTGTTTCAGGATAACGCATTACCGTCATTTTGTTATCCCGAAACGAGTTCGGGATGACGATCGGTTGTCCCAAAGCCATTCTCAAATTCCACCGTCGACACTGTCATAGCCGAGCCCGCGCAGGCCGAGTTTCAACGCTTCGGTGCATTCGTTCAGCAAATGCGGATCGGTCGTGCGGACGACGAAATTGGCCCCCACCCTGCCCTCGCGGAAAAAGGGGTAGCTGCCGATCTGGCATCCTTCATGATGCTTTTCGGTATCGGCGAGCAGCTTGGCGACCTCGCTCTCAGCCACCCAGCAGCCGACCTGATGCGACAGAAGCGGCGCGCCGCCCTCCAATTGGCCCGTGAGCGCGTCGAGCATGCCCGCCGTAATATGCGGCACGCCCGCCATGATGAAGATATTGCCGTGCCGGATGCCGGGCGCACCCGACATCTTGTTGGGGATAAGGTCCGCGCCGTCGGGCACCCGCGCCATGCGAAGGCGGCCGGGATTGATGCCGCCGCGCGTCTCATAATATTTATGCAGCACCGCGCTCGCCTCGGGGTGGATGATTACCTCGACGCCCAGCGCCGCAGCAATGGCGTCCACAGTGATATCGTCATGCGTCGGCCCGATCCCGCCCGTGGTGAACAGATAATCGTTGCGCGCGCGCAACGCATTTACCGCCTCGATGATGGCATCCATATCGTCTGGCACGACGCGGACTTCCTGGAGCCGGATGCCCTGAATATTCAGCCATAGCGCGATCTGGCTGACATTCTTGTCCTGGGTCCTGCCGGAAAGGATTTCATCGCCGATGATGACAAGTGCGGCGGTGTATATGCGGGATTCTGTCATTGGGTCGGCATAGCGGCAAAGTTATGCATCGAATACCCCTCCCCTTCAGGGGAGGGGAGGAGCCGCGAAGCGGCGGAGGGGTGGGGCCTATCAGTCCGACGCCGCGCCAGACTTATAGACCCCACCCCAACCCCTCCCCTGAAGGGGAGGGGCTTTAGGTCTCGCAAAACCGACTGAAAGCCTCTATATTGCCAACATGGATCAATATGTAAGCGTCACGCCCGCCGAAGCCGCCCTCACCCGCGACGGGGTTATCAAATTGCACGGCCCCGACGGTTTCGAAGGCATGCGCAAGGCCGGACGGCTCGCGGCGGAGATACTCGACGCGCTCGTGCCGCATGTGGTGCCCGGTGTCGAAACGCAGGAACTCGACGATATCGTGCGCGAGATGACGATGCGCGGTGGCGGGGTTCCGGCGACCTTGGGTTATCGCGGCTATACGCATAGCTGCTGCATTTCGGTCAACCATGTCATCTGCCACGGCATCCCGTCGGAGAAAAAGCTGAAGGACGGCGACATAGTCAACATCGACGTGACGCCGCAATTGGACGGCTGGCACGGCGACACCAGCCGCATGTTCCTCGTCGGCGATGTCCCGGTAAAGGCCAGGCGCCTCGTCGATGTGACCTATGAATGCCTGATGCTCGGCATAGAACAAGCCAAGCCCGGCAACCATGTCGGCGACATCGGCCACGCGATCCAGACCCACGCCGAAAAGCACCGCTACGGCGTGGTCCGCGATTTTTGCGGGCATGGGCTGGGCCAATTATTCCACGACGCCCCCGAAATCGTCCACACCGGACGCCCGGGGACCGGGCCAGAGCTTCGCCCCGGCATGATCTTCACCATCGAGCCGATGATCAACATCGGCAAGGCGGCAGGCAAGGTGCTGGAAGACGGCTGGACGGCGGTAACGCGCGACCGGAGCCTGTCGGCGCAGTTCGAGCACAGCATCGGCATCACCGAAGACGGCTGCGAGATATTTACGGCGAGCCCCAAGGGGTTTGATAAGCCGCCTTATTGAGAAGGCCGCTATATTGGATTATTTCTTAGGTTCAGGATTATCCTTGGACTTATACCAACGCTCGCCACATTCCTTGAAGCCGACGTTAATTGCTGTAACTTCGTAAGGGGCGCAGTTTATCGGCAAAGCATCATCAATATCGAAAAGCACGATATTGTAGCCTTTTTCGCCGAACTGGCTCTTGTAAACAATGCCCTCGTATCCTGCATCTTTGAATAGCTCGGCTAATATCTGGGTTGGTGCGTAGTCGCCTCCTTCATCCGATCGAGTGACCGGCCTAGAGAATGCGTTGTCGATATCCGTCCAAACGGCTGTTTCTTTTTCTTCAGCAGTGGGAATTGCTTCACCGATGAGATACCTGATTTGCCATCCGTTAGATTTGCCATGACCGACAGATAGGTCGAGCGCTTTAATGTTTCGTCGAACAGTAAATTGAGCGACAGAGACTGCGGAGCCGATCCAAGGCCTCACTTCCGAGATTGCCGTTTGTTCAGTGGTAGCAAGGTACAGCACTGGTAACCCAGCTGGGTTAGCCCTTCCTTCGGTGGCTAAATTCGCTCGCGGGCGCATTCTTGCAGAATTGTAGCCCGACTCGACCTCGTATAATTCATTCCCCTCATCATCACAGATGGGCCGCCAATCAATACCGATTGAAGCTCTGTAGAGGCACATATCTTTAGGCAACTCTAGGTCTCTATCTCGAATAGTGGCCTTAACTGTTTCCAAAAAGTTTGAAATTGGAGCATCCCAGACAAATCGTGATCGATGGCGAACATTACGCGCAAAGTCCGAATAGCTGCTCAGGCTTTTGAACTCTGGCTTAGTTGGATCATCTTCCGTCATTATCCGCCCTTGGCATATTCGCTAGTTTACAACCGCAACCCGCTCGTCTCGTCCAACCCGGCCATAATGTTCAAATTCTGCACCGCCGCGCCGCTGGCGCCTTTGCCGAGATTGTCGAGCATCGCCAGCAACCGCACTTGCGTGTTGTCGGGCGAACCCAGCACATAAAGATCGAGCCGGTCAGACGGCTCCTGCGTGTTGAGGATCAACAGTTCCGACGGCGCGAGTTGTTCGTGGACATGCACCACCGGCGAACCGGCATAATGCGCCGCGAGGCACGCGCGCATCTCCTCCGGACTGTCGCTGCCCGGCATGACCGAGATCGGCAGCGGCACCTCGACCATCATCCCGCGAAAAGCGCGGACCACGGCGGGGGAGAAGATCGGCGCGAGGCCCAATCCGGCGTGGATCTGCATTTCAGGCACATGCTTGTGGCTGAGATCGAGGCCGTAGGTGCGAAAGCCGATATCTGCGCCCGCGTCGCTCTCGAACCGCTCGATCAGCGCCTTGCCGCCGCCCGAATAGCCCGACACCGCGTTGACGGTATATGGCCAGTCCGAAGGCGTCAGCCCAGCCGCGACCAAGGGCGCGACCAGCGCCAGAAAGCCGGTGGGGTAACAACCGGGGTTGCTGACCAGCCGCGCGGCCGCGATGCGGTCATGCTGGCCCTTGCGATACTCAGGGAAGCCGTAAGCCCAATGCGGGTCGACGCGGTGCGCGGTCGATGCGTCGATGATGCGCGTGTGGTTCGACGTGGTCATTGCGACCGCCTCTTTCGCGGCATCGTCGGGCAGGCAGAGGATAACGAAATCTGCGTCGTTGAGCGCCTCGCGCTTGGCGGCGGGGTCTTTGCGTTTGGCGTCGTCGAGGGTGATGAGCTGGAACTCGGGCCGCCCTGCCAGCCGGTCGGCGATTTCGAGGCCGGTGGTCCCAGCTGCGCCGTCGATGAAGATGGATTTGGTCATTTGGCCCTTCCCTTAGCCATAGATTGAAAGACATTAAAGCCCCTCACCTTCAGGGGAGGGGTTGGGGTGGGGTCTGTCAGCGTCGTGCGAGGGCCGAGAAACCCCACCCCGCTGCGACCAGCGAGCAAGCTCGCAAGTCTCGCTGCCCCTCCCCTGAACGGGAGGGGCGAGAAGTCACAACGTCACCCGCTTCCGAGCAACAATCGCCTCATCATGCTCGGCAAACCGCGCCGCCGCATCGGCAAGTGGCTCGACACTCACCGCCATCGCGGTGCCGTTGGCGTGGATGATATTCTCAGCGTCCGCCACGATTCCAACATGGCCGGGGAAGAACACCAGATCGCCGCGCTGCAATGCCTCTCCGTCAGCCAGCTCATCGCCAAATTCCGCCATCTGCATATCGGCGTCGCGCGGCGCGAGTACGCCTTTCAGCCCGAATACCAGTTGCACCAATCCCGAGCAGTCGATCGCATCGCCGCTCCGCCCGCCCCAGCTATAGGGCGTACCGACCAGTTGCTCGGCCAAATCGGCGGGAGAACCTTCGACCTTGCCAATTTCGGACAGATGCACGAGCGGGATGAAACCGTCCTCACAGCTGAGATATTTGCCGCACTCACTCGGACCCCCGCAGGCGAGTTGCGCCCCCATCGGGTAACGCGCCAGCACCGGCGATTTCGTCGTCGGCGCAGCGGTCAGCAAGGTCGCAGGCGAGCTGACGATATGCGTCGCATCGAAATCGTCGCCCAGATCGGCGAAGCGCAGATAGCCGAGATAATTGTCATGCAGGCAATAGCCCCACGCCCATTCGCCCGCGACGTCGAGCACAGCGAACTCCTCGCCATGCATCAGCGCGCTTACGGGCATCGAACTCATGTGCGGTTCGGCATGGATTTCGGTGACCGGTGCGATACCCGTGCGCAGCATCGGCACCGCATAATGCGGTGCGAACAGCTTGCCTGCGAGACTGATGTCAGCGAGGTCGCCGCGGATCGGTGTCGTACGTTTATCACCGACCAGGCTGTGGCCCGTCAGTTTGTAGATAGGCCTTTCGCCTGATTTGAGTTGGCTGGTTGCCAATATACTATCCCTAACCCCCACTTTCGTCATTCCCGCGAAGGCGGGAATCTCGGGCAGCAGAGCACAACGGCCTGAGACCCCCGCATTCGCGGGAGTGACGATGCTATACAAAACTAAAGAAGCCCTTAGCGCGCCGGATAAGTTTCCGTCAAATAACGAAATACTGCGCGCAGGCCCAGCGCCTCGCCGCCCTTGGGACGCCCGGGTTTGCTGGCCGGCCGCCATGCGAAGGTGTCGAGATGCACCCAGGGCACGTCGTCGGGCACGAATTTCTGCATGAAGAGCGCCGCCGTGACCGCGCCTGCAAACGCCCCGCCGCTATTTGCGGTGTCGGCGATATCGCTGTCGAGCATGTCGATATAGGGCGCCCAGAGCGGCATGCGCCACAGCGGGTCGTTGGCTGCTTTCGAAGCGGAAAGCAGCGTCTCAGCAACATCATCGTCATTGCTGAACATCGCGGGCAGATCCGGCCCCAGGGCGGTCCGCGCGGCACCGGTCAGTGTGGCAAAATCGACGATCAACGCCGCTTCATCCTCGACCGCCTTCGCCAGCGCGTCGGCTAGCACGAGCCGCCCCTCGGCATCGGTATTGTCGATCTCGACAGTGATCCCCTTACGGCTCTTGATTACATCGCCCGGGCGGAAGGCGTTACCGGCGATGCTGTTTTCGGCAGCGGCAACCAGCATGTGCAAATAAACGGGCAGATGCGATGCCATGACGAGCTCGGCCAGCGCCAGCGCGTGCGCCGCGCCGCCCATATCCTTTTTCATGATCCGCATGCCGCTGGCGGGTTTGATGTCGAGACCGCCGCTATCGAAAGTGATACCCTTGCCGACAATTGCGATACGCGGATGCCGTGGGTCGCCCCATTCGATTTCGATCAGGCGCGGCGCATGATCGCGCATCGCCGCCTTGCCTACCGCGTGGATCAGCGGATAGCCGCTTTCGAGCGCCTCGCCGCTAGTGACCGTAACCTCTGCCTTGTGCGCCCTGGCGATGCGCTTGGCCTCGGCCTCCAGCGCGTTCGGGCCGCAATCGCCCGCAGGCCGGTTGACCAGATCGCGCACCAACGCGGTCGCCGCCGCTTGCAACGCCGCACCCTGAATACGGCCAGGCTCCTTGACAAGCAGCACCCGCGCACCCGTCGCTTTCGGCTCGCTCAGATATTCCTGATAACGATATTGCCCCAGCATCCAGCCCAGCGTCGCCTCACCCGCATCGGCATCGACCAGCCGGTAGGTACCCTCGGGCAGCGCGTCTGCCGCCTTTGCCAAATTCCAGACTGTAAGCTTTGCTGAATCCACAACGCCCGCAACCGCCGCCCATTCACCCGGCCTCTCAGCAGGCAGGATAGCGATGTCGTTCACGCTTGCTTCGAATTTCTGCGCGCGGACCGCAGCACGCACCGCGTCGGATTGAGCCGACAGCCAGTCATCGAAGCCCGCCTTGTCGACTAAATGCACCGGGACTGCAGCTTGCCCGTTGTCAGGCTGGATCAAATCGTCATAACGCATGACAGATGCGATAGCGGCAAGTGTGCGCAAACGGGAGAAATTTCAACGATGGCCCGCATAATATTGTTGTTTGCGCTTTTTGCATTATCAGCCTGCGAGCGGCAGCCGGTGAACGAGGTCAAGCTTCCTGACGACGTCGCGGCGGTGACCACGCCGTTTCTCGCCGCTGTTGAACGTGGTGACAGTCGCGCGGCGGAAAAATTCGTGGCGGAGGGTTTTGTCGACGACAGCAGGGTACAATTTGCCGAAATGTCGGCGCTCCTGAAGAAATCACCTAACCTGGTTCCGGCCATTTATCAGCCCAAGGCGGGCATGTTAGGCCCCGACCGCGACGAGGTGATGCTGACATTCGCCGCGAAGGACGGAGGCAAGTGGATCACCAGCGAAATGCGGCTTTACCGGACGGAAAAGGGTAAGTTCGAGATCGAATATTGGGACGTGAATTCATCGACCGAGCCTCCTGAATTGCTGAAACATGCTCGGCAAATGCAGAATTTTATGCGGTGGTTCATGGTCGGCCTTGCGCTGATGTCGATGCTTGGTCTTGCGTTGCTGATTTGGATCGTGAAGCGACGCACCCACATCATTGCGCCGGAACCGGTTGTGGAGACACGGCGCGTGGCGGCGACAGTGCGGGATGGGGATGTTTAGCGCGAAGTCATTCCGCCGCCAGCAGAGTTTCCACGAGATCCTCTTTCTTCACGGCGGCCGTCGGTCTTGAAAACACCATCACGCCGTCATCGACCGGATCCTGCGTCAATATCTTCTTCTCGGTAGAATAATCCTGCAACACCCGCCACGGATGGCGATCGCCGTTTTTCGGCAGTTTGTCGAACGAGCGCGCGAAATAGCCCGAGCTGAAATCGGTTACAAATGGCAGTTGCGGCATGTCGGGGTCATCGAGCACCGGCGTCGCCACCAGCGCATTCTTGTCGTCCATTTTCCACAGCAAACGGCAGACATAATCGGCGACAATATCCGTCTTCAGCGTCCACGACGCATTGATATATCCGAACACGCTCGCAAGGTTGGGGATGTCGTTGTACATTACCCCCTTGTAATTGAAATGATCGGCAAAATTCACCGGATTGCCATCCAGGCTGATTGCGGTCTTGCCCATCGTCACAAGGTTAAGGCCGGTCGCCGTAACGATGATGTCAGCGTCAAGATGTTCGCCGGATTTCAGCATTATGCCAGTCGCGTCGAAATGGTCGATATGGTCGGTGACGACATTGGCTTTGCCTTCCGAAATCGCCTTGAACATATCGCTGTCGGGAATGAGACAAAGACGCTGTTCCCAAGGGCCGTATCGAGGCACGAAATGCTTGTCGACATCGACGCTGGGCGGCAATTCTGCGCGCGCCATGTCAACCAGCTTCCGTCCCAGCTTCGCGGGATTCCTGCGCGCATAATGATAGGTAAAGCGCTGCATATTGATATTGCGGAAGCGCGTCAGCGCATAAGCGAGCTTTTCGGGGAGGATCTTCCGGACAAACTTTGAGAAGGGATCGATGGCCGGGCGAGACACCATATAGGTCGGTGACCGTTGCAGCATTGTAACATGCGCGCCCTCTTGCGCCATAACCGGAACGATCGTGACCGCGGTCGCGCCGGAACCGATCACGACGACCTTTTTACCGACATAATCGAGACCTTCGGGCCAGTGCTGCGGATGTACGATCTGCCCCTTGAAATCCTTTTCGCCCGGAAAGTCGGGTCGATAGCCCTGATCATAATCATAATAGCCCGAGCACATGAAAAGAAAGCGCGCGGCAAAATGCCGGTCCGGTCCGCCGTCTACGGCCTTCGCAGTTACGTGCCAGCGCGCTTCGCCGCTCGACCAATTGGCAGTTGCTGCACGATGGCCGAAATGGATATGCGGCTTGATGCCATATTCCTCGGCAGTTTCGTGAACATAGTCCCAGATCGCCGGACCGTCGGCGATGGTCTTTTCATGTAGCCACGGTTTGAACCGGTATCCAAGCGTGTGCATGTCCGAGTCCGACCGGATGCCGGGGTAACGGAACAGGTCCCAGGTCCCGCCCATATCGTTGCGTTGCTCGATAATTGCATAAGTCTTGTTCGGACATTGCATGGTTAAATGCGCGGCCGCACCGATACCGGACAATCCCGCCCCGACAATCAGCACATCTACGACTGTTTCCGCCCGCGCCATTCTTTGCTCTCCATGCTCCCGAATGAAGCTTACTGACATCGTTGCAAATTGCAACGGGTTAGGCGACAAGTGGGGGATGTGGAGAGCTGCATTCAGGATATTGGTCGCAATTTTTTATGGCGGTGCAGGCGTTCTGCACCTTACGTCTCCTGCCGGCTTTATTGCGATCACGCCGGGCTGGGTTCCCTTTCCAGAGACCGTGGTTGCATTGACGGGTATTGCCGAAATCGCGGGCGCAATCGGCCTGATGCTGCCGCGTTTCCGAACGGCCGCCGGGGTCGGACTCGCCCTATATGCCCTTTGCGTTTGGCCGGCCAATTTCAACCATGCGCTCAATGACATTGCAATCGGCGGAACCGATCTTGGCTGGTGGTATCATGGCCCGAGGCTCGCTCTACAGCCCGCTATTATCTGGCTTGCTTTGTGGGTTGGTAACGTGACCGATTGGCCGTTTCGCAAAATATCCTAACATGACAGGCGATATTCTGTTATTCCGTCATCAGCTATCGTGCTGACGGACTGGAAAAAAGGAGTCGCAACATGCACAAGGACGGCGATCGGATTGACGTCACAGAGGAAGAGGCCAGCGGCGGCATTAAAAATCAGGGCGTGCGCTATGTTCTGGCGATTTCGCTATTCCTGGCCATTGTGGTATTGTCACTGATGTGGATGACTGGCGCTGTACTCAACTAGCGCGAAGTCTTGAAATGCCCGAGGTCGGTCCCCAAGTCTGGGGTACGGGCCGGGCCCCTCTGGTTGTTGGGACGCTGTGATAGCGGGAACAGCAGCGATGTCGGACCGTTCATTCAACGATTTGAAGGAGCGACCCAATGACTGCAGCTGCTGGAATGCCCTGCCCCGTTTGTAAAATTCCCCTGGTGATGAGCGACCGACAAGGGGTGGAAATCGATTATTGCCCGCAATGCCGGGGAGTCTGGCTCGATCGCGGAGAGCTCGACAAGATTATCGAGCGAAGCGCTGCGGAATATGCCCCGCCGAAATCACCGCCGCCTGCGTCCGCACAGCCTGATTACACACCGCAGGATTTCAGTCATCATCAGGGCTTCGGCAAGCACTATCCATATAAAAAGCGCAAAAAGTCGTTTCTAGAAGAGCTGTTCGACTGACTGCAGGCACGATTGTCGGACTGCCGTGTCTGCGCTAGCTAGGCGCGATGACAAGGCAGTCCTTTCGCACCCGTCTTCGCGCCTTCCAGAAGATGCGCGACGCGCCGCCCGATCCCGGGTTCATTGCGGACCTAGAGTTTCTCGAGAACCGTGATCTCGATCTTTCGGTACGCGTCGGCGGCATGCTTGCCTTTAACGCGCTGATGGTCACAATCGGCACGCACCCGATATCGGCAAGCCCCGGCGCGCCGTTAAGCCTCGATGCTGCGACCCAGCCAGTATTGACAATCCTGAGCCTCATCGGCCTGGTCCCGATGATAGCATCGAGCGGGCTTTGCCTGCGGGCACTGTTGATTGGTGAGGAATTCGACAGCGAAGGACTGCAAGGCGATGATGAGGGGTTGCGGCAGCGCCTGTTTGCGGCATTCATCGCTTCGGTGGACAATCAAAGTCGCCTGCTTCGACATTCGGTTATGGCGACCTTTGCGGGTGGACTGATCACAATGGCTGTTTGGGGTGCAATTTTGGCGGACAAGATGCTATGAGAGCGTTGTCGATTATCATGTTCGCGGCGCTGCTGGCAGGATGCAATGCATCGCGAAACGGACCGAGTGGTAATCCTTCTGATGCCTTTTTCTCGCGTTTGTCGGCGCTGTGCGGAAAGGCTTTTTCGGGGCATATGGTCTCGAGCGAAGCGCCGGACGCGGATATGGTCGGCGTTCCCATGATCATGCACGCACGCGAATGCAAGACAACCGAGCTGAAGATCGCGTTTCATGTTGGGAAAGCGGATGGCAGTTGGGATCGTTCCAGAACGTGGATTGTTAACCGGACAGCGGACGGGCTTCGCCTGAAACATGACCATAGACATGAAGACGGATCCCCGGACAAGGTCACGATGTATGGCGGCGAAACGCAGTCTGCTGGGACAGCCGGTCGGCAGGAGTTTGTGATAGACCAAGAGAGCATCGCTCTTTTCAGGCGCGAAGGGCTTGATCGCTCGGTAACAAATGTCTGGGCGGTTGAAATGACCGTCGATCCAGGGCTTGACCCCGCTTTTGCCTATGAACTGCGCCGATCCGGAGAAAATCGCCGCTTTTTCCGAGTGGAATTTGATCTCAAAAACCCGGTCGATACCCCTCCCCCGCCATGGAGCCCCTGAATATCAGCGTGACATACATCACGGGCGTACTGCTAGTACGAAAGTTATATTAACTTTTGTAAGCTAGGGTAAGTGCGCTTTAACTGTGGGGGTATGTATGACTGACCAGCAGGACGACAGAAGAACGAAGGACAACCGGCAGGGAGGCGACCGCCGTATTGCGCAGGATCCGAACTACTCCGGACCCGAGCGGCGCAAGGGCGATCGCCGACAGCATGACCGCCGCAGCGTTTGACTGGTCGGGGCTGGATTGTCTGGCCCCTTACATTAAGCTCAGGCAGCGCGTTCATTCCTTGTCGCTGCCATTGTCAGTAGCTTCAGCAACTTCGAGTTCTTCGGGCTTTCGACGACCAAATGTCGCTCCCAGTTTTTCCGCCTGCGCTTTGGTGAATTCCTCCTGCGCGGCCGGGAACATTTCTTCCTCTTCTTCATCGATATGATGTTCGTACCGGTGACGCATTTCCTTGAATTTGACGAGCCACGCGCCGGTGGCCATGTCGGTTTCCTGCAGTTCCCCTAGCAAATCGTCTATTTCCTTATGCTCCGCAACGGAGTGACGGCCATCGTCCTGCAAGTCCGGGTCGGCTAGCATGGTCGCATATAGCGACTGTTCTTCGGCAGCGGCATGGGCCGAAACTTCAATGCGAAAAGCTTCGAACAAATCCCTCCGCTCCTGCGTATCGCCGCTTGTTTCAGCTATTTTGGCAAGCATCTCGCGATGCAGGTCGTGGTCTGATTTCAGGATCGAAAAAATATCGGTCATGTGGGCCTCCGCTATAGTTGCTGACACAACGCGGATGGCGCCCCGCATGTTCCATCTACACTCATTCCATCGGCATGGGTTCCCACAATTCTATCTTGCGCCCCTCCGGGTCCATGATGTGTGCGAATTTGCCATTCGGTTCGGGATCGAATGTCTTGACCGGTTCGACCCCATGTTCCGCGCAACGGCCAAGCATCGCGTCGAGATCATCGACCATCAGGTTGAACATGAACTCCTTTTGCGACGGCGCAAAATAGTCGGTGTCTGCCTTGAAGGGTGAGAATACGGTACCGGCTCCGGGATGCGCGGCTGCGGCATCGGGGGTGAAGAAGGCGCCCCATTCCTCCACCGCAATACCAAGGACACGGGTATACCATTCACGCATGGCCGCCGGGTCGGCCGATTTGAAGAACAGGCCGCCGAGGCCGAGAACTTTCGCCATAATCGAAACTCCATTGTGCTGTGTCGTGCGGCAACAATGCTTCTGCCGAGAACAGCGGCCGACCGCAAAATCCGACCATGAAGGTAGATGATCTGACGAAATGCGACAAGCCGAGTGTGATTGTCCGGAACTCCGAACGCGTCTGCCCGTTCGCTTAATACCCCTAACAACAATGGAGACATTTCGTGGAACAGGATCTGATCAATCGTTCGAGCACCAGTGGGCATACCGACCTTATATCGTCGGACAAGGTCGATGGCACCGCCGTCTACAATCGTAACGGCGACAAGCTTGGCACCATTTCACACCTGATGATCGGCAAGCGCGATGGCCGCGTCAGCTATGCCGTCATGTCATTTGGCGGTTTCCTCGGCATGGGCACCGAAGAATATACGCTGCCGTGGGACAAGCTGGACTATGATGTGAACCAGGGCGGTTATGTCGTCGATGTCACAAAGGAGCAGCTTGAAGGTGCCCCGCGTTATGAGCGCAACCGCGATGACTATGACCGCACCTATTATGAAGGCGTCAGCGGCTATTATGGCACCACCACGCCCGCCTGGTAAGACCTGACACAGGCAGGTAGAAAACCCCGTTGCCGCAACGCAGCGGGGTTTTTCATGCCCGCGCCCAACGCCTTAACGCGCCAGGCGCCGCCTGTTCGAGCGCACACGTCGCGAATAATGCGCGATGCTGCCGCTCATGATTTCTTCGGCGCTGAGGCCATGCTTGCCGGACGCGATATCGAAGCCGAGTGCAATGTTCGCCGCCACTTTTTCGGCAACCATCCGCTCCGCTTCTTTCGCAGCAACTGGCCCGCCAAAGGCCATTGCACCCATGCGCTGCGCGATCACCATGTTCGATTCGGCGGCCAGCGCCCAGGCGTCCATGCCGATTTCGAACCAGTTGGGGGATCGTCGTTTGCGCTTCATTTCCATCCACCAGCATAAGCCACAAAAGCGGGGCTGTAGGAAAGCGGTTTTTTGCTGGGCAGTGTCCCCGCGCCCGAGAATCCCACCTTCGCGGAAATCTCGGCGCGGGGTTGGAAGTTAGTCAGCAGAGCTCAGGTTAACGGCCGAAGCCTTGCCATTGCGGCCCACTTCGACTTCGTAATTGACGCGCTGCTCTTTATCGAGCGAGTGCATGCCCGCGGCCTGAACGGCGGAGATGTGGACGAAGCTGTCATCGCCGCCGCCATCGGGTGCGATAAAGCCATAGCCTTTATCGGCATTGAAGAATTTTACGGTGCCAACTGGCATATGCTGTTCCTTTCAAAGAACATTTGGGCCGAAACCCGGTAGGATTGCCCGGCGGCGGAATGCCACGCGAGGTCGTGCGTCGTTCGTTCAAATGAAAGGAGGTCGTCGTCTGCTTTGCGCCCTCACCCAAGGGCGGAGGCGGTCGTCAAAAGTCGAAGTCCGTCGCAAATTTCGACGTCAGCGGAAAGCCGCATAGCATGGATGAATGAGATCGCCTAATTTTCATTCGCGCGCACCCAACCGGACAAACCTGCATTGGTCCTATCTGGAGAGGGTCAGCCGCGTGCGGTTGCGCGTGATCCACTCGGCCTTGTCATCGTCCTGAAAATCGATCTGCTTGACCGTTTCGATCCTGTCACCCTCGCGTGTCGTGGTGAGGCGCAGCAAGGCAGGGCGGTTGTCGTCCCTGCCCTCGGCCTCCTCGACCATCGTCCAATGCGTCGCGTCGGTCGCTTTGCCCTCCATTCGCACCTTGTAGGAATAGACTTCGACGGTGCGGCCCTTGCGGAACGTGCCGGTGGTCAGGGTGGCGGCGGCGGGGTCATACAGCTCGACCGAGGTAATTCGCACATTGCCGACCGTCGGGCCATCGTCAAAGTCGGATTTGCGGATGATGGTTACGCCGTCGCCCTGATCCTCGATCTGCGTTTTTACCGGAATGCCGAACCATTTGTTCGCGCCATAATCGAGATATTCAAGCCTGCCTTCCCACATCCCCGTCAGCGAGGCACGCGCGGCGGGAACGTCCACCGTCGCAGGCTGTGCCATCCCGGGCACGGCGATGACGAGCATCAGGAAGGGGGCAATGTGACGCATGAAACTTCCTCCGCTTTGGTCCGTTTGCGCAGATACGTAAAGCCGGTCCGAACGGATGCAACGCCGATAAAGATACAAAAGATACCGTCACCCCACCCCCCATTTGTATCCTTTGTTGCTTTAAGCGACCCGGTTGGGAGCCGGCTCGTCGCGCATCGCCGCGCGGACAAGGCCCATATCGGGTCCGCCGCGCACCGTGACCGATCCGCCACGCTGCACATATATGGTGGTAACGCCGTTGATCGCCGCCTCCATCGCCACGCCATATTGGTGGCTGCGGCCGAGGTCGATGGCCTTTTCCCAGGCCGCGGCAAAACTTTCCGCGCCCTCGCGTTCGAGCAGGCGATAGGCCGACACCCGTCCCATCCCCACCGCCCGCGCCGCCGCGCCGACCGAGCCCATGACCGACAGCGCCTCGATAAAGCGCCGCTGCGTGAGCGGTGTCCAGCCCTTCGCCCGCCGCCGGTCGAAGGCGACGGGCGTAAAGTCGAGGATGGTGCCGGCGAGGTCCGGTTCGTATGGATTTGGTGAGTCGCATGCCATGGCGGTGATTAGAACATCTAAAGAACATTGTAGGAAAGGATTTTTTGATCATTCGGCGGCATAAGAGCCACCTGATGAGCCTAGAAGACTTCACCCGTGAACTGCAGGGCAAGCCGCCCCGCAACCGCGATACGCTCGATCGCTGGGCCTATAGCGACGAAGATGGCTGCTCCTACGACCGCGAGGCATTTGTCACGCCATTGTCGATGGGTATCGGCGTGGCGTTTTTTGGCGGGCTTTTTCTTGTCGATTGGGCATCGGGCGGGACGGAGTGGCAGGTGTTGCGGGATGCGGCGGCGTGGCTTTGGGGATTATTCGGTTAAACGATTGCCCGTTTAAGCGCTGATCCGCTGCGATGCCCAAGAATGGCAGCGTTGACGATTTATTGAGCATCCCATAGCATATCGGCATTATGCCGCCGGAAATTCTTGCGCTTATTGACAGGCCCCTTTTGCTCATGGCTGTGCTGGCGGTTGGGGCTTTTTTGGGCATCGCTGTGGAGCGGCTGGTCGAGGGGCAGAAACGGGCCGAGCGGCGGGCCTATTGGCAGGGGCGCAATTCCAGCAGGACGGGCCGCAAAGTTGTGCCCTTTAAGAAGGACGGAACAAGCGACGCGGCCAAGGCGAATGGCACCGCGACCGATCAGCTCGCTGTCGTTATGGCCGCCGACTTTAAGGCACGTGCACTGCTCAACCGGCCCGAGGCCAATCTCTTCAAGGCGCTCGACGCCGCCGTCATCGCGCGCAATCCCGGCTGGCAGGTCATGGCGCAGGTGTCATTGGGCGAGTTTCTGGCGAGCGAGGACAAGGACGCCTATTTCGCAATCAATTCAAAGCGCGTGGACTTCGCGCTGATGTGCCCCGACGCCAAAGTTCGTCATGCCATAGAATATCAGGGCAGCGGGCATCATCAGGATGGCGGCGCGGCGGCAGCAAGAGACGCCGTGAAAAAAGAGGCGCTGCGCAAGGCTGGTATAGGTTATCATGAGGTGGTCGCGGGGCACACTACAGCAGGCGAATTAAAGCGGCTGGTAGAGAAGTTGGTGCCGGGTACTTAGTGGCCCCTAACCTTAATTCCCGCATATTAGTCGATGCCGATGCGTGCCCGGTGAAGGAGGAAATTTACAAGGTCGCCTGGCGCCGCAATGTGCCCGTGGTGCTGGTCAGCAATGCGCGCTTTCGCATGCCCGACCATCCGCTGATCACGAGGGTTATCGTAGCGGACAGTTTCGACGCCGCCGATGACTGGATTGCGGAGCAAGCGGGCTCACGCAGCGTGGTGATCACCGCCGACATATTGCTTGCGGACCGATGCCTGAAGGCAGGGGCGGTCGTCATCGGCAATAATGGCAAGCCGTTCACCAGCGCCTCCATCGGCGGCGCCGTCGCCACCCGAGCCATAATGGCCGACCTGCGCGCCGGAATGGATGGCATCACCGGAGGCCCCGCACCCTTTGCCAAAGCCGACCGGTCACGGTTTTTGCAGGCGCTGGATGAGGCGTTGGTTAGGTTGGGGTGATTAAGGGCTAGCATTGATTACAACTCAAATTGTGCGCTAATCAAAGGCAGCCTTTAATTACGCCTCGCGTCCGCCAGTGAACAACGCCACCAGCGGTGCATTTACAAAATAGCTGTTGCGACCCGCCTGCTGCTTTTCGAGCAATCCGCCTGCAACCAACTGTTCAAGATAACGCGCCGCCGTCTGCCGTGCGACCCTCAAGTCGCGCTGGACGAACTCGATCCGTGTATATGGATGGCGGAACAGGTTGTTGAGCAAATCCTGCGAATAGAGCTTGGCGTGGTCGGCGCGCAGGCGTTTCTTGGTTTCGGCCATCAGCGTGCTGATCGCGTCGATCAGGTCAAGCGTCGTTCGCGCCGTCTCGCCCACACCACGTATCATGTAAAGCAGCCACGGCTCCCACTCACCCGTCTCGCCGACTTGGCGCAGCAGCCGGTAATAATCGGGCTTGCTGGCGGTGATGAAGCGGCTGAGATAGAGGATCGGGAAATCGAGCAGTCCCTCTTTGGTCAGATACAGCACATTGATGATCCGCCCGATCCGGCCATTGCCGTCGGGAAAGGGGTGGATGCTTTCAAACTGGTGATGGATAATCGCCATCCGCACCAGCGGGTCGAGCGTGCTGGCATCATCGTTGATGAACGCTTCGAGCGCGGTCATGTGGCGGATGATGTCATCGCCATGCTGCGGCGGCACAAACACTATCTCGCCGCTTTGTTCATTGCGAAGCGCGGTGCCGGGCGTGTTGCGAAAGCCCCCGGTGCTGCGCTTCAGCGTCTGGAACATGGCGATAATGTTGTTGTTGGTCAGCAACCCACGCTGCTCCCCCATCCGCTCAAACCCGCCGAGCAAGGCCTTTGCATATAGCGCGACTTCTTTGGCGGCGGGCGATCCTTGAGCGTCGGGAAACAGGCTCGCCTGAAACATCTCGTCCTGTGTGGTGACGATATTCTCGATCTCCGAACTGGCCTTCGCCTCTTGCAACGAAAGCGTGTCAATGAGGATGCCGGGATTGGGCATAGCCGCCGCGCGGCCCTTGAGTTCGGCGAGAAAGCGATGCGCGCGCGCGGCCTCTCTGAGCACGGCGATGCTCTCGGTCGCGCCGGGCGGCGGGAGGGCGGGGATGTGGTACGTCTCTTTTAACATATCGGAGCCGCCATGTTCGATAATTGGGATTTTTCGAACATATCATGGATATATGTTAAAGAAAGTGAATTTTTTTAACAGATGATGTGCTGGCGAAATTTAGGGGTTTTCGCAATTGTCACCGTAATTTGTGTCACCGTAATTTGGTTGGGATATCACCCTATGTCGTTACCTTCCAGATATATCCTACCCTCCAGAAAGAACTGATGCATCCTCCTTAAACGTCGGCCTGATGCCAGCAGCACTTTGCCAGCAATCAACGGATCGTTCCCAGACATCTTCTTTAAAGTCCTGTACGATGTTAGGCCGAGAATACGTGACAATGATTTCGCGCGTTGATTAATAAGAGCAGCCAGATCACTCTTTTTATCAAAATTTCGTCTTCCTAACTTCAGCAATCTATTTGTAGACAGATACTTCCAAAACTCATCGTATTCGGCGTCAATTTTGGTTTTATTTGTATCGTAATGCTCCAACAATTTTTCAATACGTTCAAATGATCCTTTATCTCCCAAGATGCTCATGTACCCAGGAGACGCCCATTGAATTGCATCAACTATCGGCCGATTTTGTTGACCTCCAGATTGTGTGACTTCTTTAAAGAACGAGACATAACTGCCGCCACCCTGCCAAGGTTGAATGAACGAGTCCATGATTTTGCGACGCTGTGCAACAGGCACAGTTTCATCTTCAAAACGCTCAACGCTTCGGCTCAGTGCATATAAATCCGACAAATTACGATGAAATTTTGAAAATTCGGCGACCTCCCATTTACCATCTATTTGATATTGCTGAGCAAAATTAAACCCAGTCCCATCCAATTGATATTCTTCGCTATGATCGCTGGCAAACAAGCGGTGGTCAGGAAGAAGATGAGCGAATTCGTCGACGTCAAAATCAAAGGATTTAACTACGATTTGAGACAATTCGGAACTAGGGAGATTGAACGTATAGTGCTTGTGACGATCAGGCTGAGACAGTACATACCTCAGATCACATCTATTTCTCAAATATAGTTCTAATAAATTTTTGCTAATTCGGCTGCCAAAAAACGCATCGCCTTGCCACACCTGATCCACGGCAATGGCTATGATGTATGCATTGCCGGTTACAGACAATAAAACGATCTGTGGACCATCCGCATAAAACAGCACCTTTTCAAACTTGGCGTGAACAGTCCGAGACCTTGCAACTTCAGCCATTTCGAACGGCCTTCACTTCAACAACATATTCGTCCATATTCGCGGCAGCCGACCGCCAAAAATCATAATGGTTTTTTTGGCCATCATAAACGCCAACGCCCGCCGGTATGCTTAAGACGGCTGCGTGTGTCGCAGAACGAAAGTTGGGTAGCTTTAGCAGCTTTTCGACGGCAGGACGATTGGCGAGCAGCGAAAGCGACGCCCAACGGCATGGATCGACGTGGGCTGGGCACGGCTTTCCTTTTTTCGCATGAGAATGCCAATCCGCCAAACAAGGGTTGGCCCCCTCAAGAACGCGGTATACGTGTTGCAACTCTTCCTCCTGACAATCCGTGGGAGGGCATTGATCGGGCAAATCGTCGGCAAACGTCATTAAGCGCGCGTATACAATAAATTAGTGACCATACAACCTTGATCACCATTTAGATGTGCACAAGTTAACAAACAGTGCCAATAATAGCACAGTGGCTCGGGTCATTGGTGTCAAGTTTGTAATCTCCCACATAGAGCCCGCAACTTAACAAATTTAACTTTATTCAGTCATGCTCCCGATCACCAGCGCCCATATATAGCTCGCGGCCGGTCTCGTCATAGACCTTGGACATCTCCGCCATACCGGCCTCTGCTTCTTCCGCCGCGACAAAATCGCCTGCGGGCTGGTTCTGCAACCGCGCAAATTCCCTCACTTCCTGGCTGATCTTCATCGAGCAGAATTTCGGCCCGCACATGCTGCAGAAATGCGCGGTCTTGGCGCCTTCGGCTGGCAGCGTCTGGTCGTGATATTGCTCCGCGGTGTCGGGATCGAGGCTGAGGTTGAACTGGTCGCGCCAGCGGAATTCGAAGCGCGCCTTGCTCAGCGCGTCGTCGCGGACTTGCGCCGCCGGGTGGCCTTTAGCCAGATCTGCCGCGTGCGCCGCCAGCTTATATGTCACCACGCCGACCTTCACATCGTCGCGGTCGGGCAGGCCGAGATGCTCCTTGGGCGTGACGTAGCAGAGCATCGCCGTGCCGTACCAGCCGATCATCGCCGCGCCGATGCCGCTGGTGATATGGTCATATCCCGGCGCGATGTCGGTGGTGAGCGGGCCGAGGGTGTAGAACGGCGCTTCGCCGCACACCTCAAGCTGCTTGGTCATA
>JAESGS010000055.1_pt1 | contig 247764 bp, 253 predicted proteins | sample 9269761 | NCBI WGS metagenome assembly JAESGS01 (sample SAMN15741799, study PRJNA653493) | algae metagenome | isolation source: Cyanosarcina radialis HA8281-LM2 and co-occurring heterotrophs from damp... | place: USA: Makauwahi cave, Hawaii | collected 2011-01-06 | reverse complement strand
CCCCACCGCGCGCGTCGGCGTTGATGGAGTCATGGCCATGACGGAAATCGAATTTGACGGGCATGCTGGCGAGAACAAGGCCAAGAGCGCTCGCGGAAGCGAGCAAAGCCATGCGACGGGATTTCATGTGTAGGACCTCGCGTGCGTTTCTCGGGCCACGCTTGTTCGTCAGCGCGGTGTTATCGTGTTTAACGACGAACTTTAGTCGGCACCGTCCTGTTCCGGTCGCACGCAACTGAGAACTAGGGTCGCTCCATCGGAGGCAGTCGCACGGATAGGACCTACCCGATATCGCAATGCTCAAGCTGGCGCGGGCGGGAAGGGGCGATACAATCCGCCGCGCGCCAAGACAGAGGAATCGCATGCGGCTGACGCTTCTCGGGACCGGGTGTCCGCAGGTCGATTGCAACCGGTACGGTCCCGCCAATCTGGTGCGCAGCGGCGATCTGGCCTTCCTCGTGGACTGCGGATCCGGCGTCACGCAGCGCCTGCTGGGGGCAGGGACCAACGGCGCAGCTTTGGATGCCGTCTTCCTGACCCATCTGCACTCCGACCATGTCGTCGACCTGTTCCAGCTCGTGATCTCGAGCTGGCACCAGGCCCGCGACCGGCCGCAGCGCGTCTTCGGTCCGAAGGGCACGCAGCGCATGGTCGACGCGATGCTGGCGATGTGGAAGCCCGAATACGAGCAGCGGATCGCGCACGAGAAGCGCCCGTCGACGCGCGCGCTTGAGGTGGAGGTCACCGAATTCGACGAGGGCGTGTTGTGGGACCGGGACGGCATCCGCGTCACCGCGGTCGCCGTGCGCCACCAGCCGGTCAAGTTCGCCTACGGCTTCGTCTTCGAGGCGGAGGGCAGACGGCTCGTGTTCAGCGGCGACACTGCCTATTGCCCGGAGCTCATCGCCGCCGGCCGCGACGCCGACGTGCTGGTGCACGAGTGCTTCATCCATCACGCCATGAAGGTGACCGCCGGCCGCACGGCGGAAGGGCTCGCGGCGGTCGCGGGCTATCACACGCTGTCGCACGAGGTCGGGAAAGTTGCCGGCGAGATGGCCGCGCGCTGCCTCGTCCTCAACCACTTCGTGCCGGTCAAATTCGACCGGGCGGCCCTCCTGGGCGAAGTGCGCCGCGACTACCGGGGGCCGATCGTGGTCGGCGAGGATCTGATGGACCTGGACCTCGCCACGGGCGTCCTTTCGCATGCCGACGGCGTGGTCGGGATAGAGGCGCTGGCGCGCTGAACCGACGACGACCGTTACGAGAAAACCGCTTCACGGGATGCCGCCGGACGGCTATCCATCAGAGGGAAGGTTCAAGGGGCAAAGAGTAAAGAATGTACATCGCCGCTACCGCGCTCCGGCGCACGGTCCAAACGATCTGCGTCGCCGCGGGCTCCAGGGAAGCCGAGGCCGCCATGGTCGGCGACCAGCTTGTCGAGGCCAACCTGCGCGGCCATGACTCGCATGGCATCGGCATGCTGCCGCAGTACATCCAGAACGTGCTGAAAGGCACCCTTAAGCCCAACCAGCAGATCAAGATCCTGTCCGACCGCTTCTCGATCCTCAGCATCGACGGGCAGCTCGGCTACGGCCAGACGATCGGCACGCAGGCGATGGCGGCGGGCATCAAGAAGGCCCGCGAGACCGGCATGGCGTTGGTCGCCTTGCGCAACTCCCACCATCTCGGCCGCATCGGCACCTGGGCGGAGCAGTGCCTGGAGGCGGACTTCGTGTCCATGCACTTCGTCAACGTCATCGGCTCTCCGCCGCGCGTCGCCCCGTACGGGGGCAGCGATGCGCGCTTCGGCACCAATCCGGTGTGCATCGGCGTGCCGGCGGTGCAGGGGGCGCCGGTCGTCCTCGACATGGCGACCAGCCGGATCGCGATGGGGAAGGCGCGCGTCGCCAAGAACAAGGGCGAGGAGGTCAGTGACGGCTGCCTGATCGATCATGCCGGCTATCCGACCCGGAACCCCGCCGTCGTGTTCGACAAGCCCACGGGCGCCCTGCTGCCGTTCGGCGACCACAAGGGCTCGGGCCTCGCGCTGATGTGCGAGCTGCTGGGTGCGGCGCTGACCGGCGGCATCACGATTCCCCCCGGCCGCGAGCGGCCCAGCGCCATCGTCAACAACATGCTGTCCATCATCATCGATCCATCGGCGCTGGGCGATGCGGCCGCCTTCCGCGCCGAGGTCGAGAACGTTGCAAAGTGGGTCCGGTCCTCGCCGCCGGCGCCCGGGACCAAGGCGGTGATGGTGGCCGGCGACCCCGAGCGGATGACCCGGGCGCGCCGCCTGGCGGAAGGCATTCCGGTCGATGCCGAGACCTGGCGCGAGATCGTCGAGTCGGCCGCGTCGGTCGGCGTCAAGCGCGACGCGCTCGCGAGTCCCGGCGCCGCGTGAGATGAATCCCTGGCGGAAGTTCTGGGGACAGAACCACCGCATCTATGTCAACGACCGCCACCGCGCGGTCCATTATCGCCAGGTCGCGGACGACCTTCTGTCCGTGCTGCCGCCGCGCCCCGAGCCTGCCGTGCTCGACTACGGCTGCGGCGATGCGTTCGACGCCAGCCGCGTCGCGGCGCGGGCGGGCCATCTCTACCTGTTCGACGCGGTTCCGGAAGTCGTGGCGCGCCTGCGCCAGCGCTTTGCGGATCACAAGGCCATCGCGGTCGTCGACGAAGCGCAGCTTGCCGCCTTGCCGCCGGCCTCGATCGACCTGGCCATCATCAACTCGGTGGTGCAGTACCTGAAGGCCCCGGAACTCGACGCGGCGCTGGGCTCCATTCGGCGCCTCCTGCGCGACGACGGCACGCTGATCGTGGCCGATGTGATCCCGCCGGACGTCGGCGCCATCGACGACGTGTCGGCGCTGCTCCGATCCGCGGCGCGCCACGGCTTTCTCGCGGGCGCCCTCGTCGGGCTGGCCGCTACGTTCTTCTCCGACTATCGGCATCTTCGCCAGTCCGCCGGGCTGGCGACTTACACGGAGGCGGATTTCCTCGCGATGCTGCGGCAGGCGGGTTTCGCGGCGGAGCGGCGGCCCAGGAATTTCGGGTTCAACGCGAAGCGGATGACCTTTGTCGCCCGGCCGCGTCCGCAAACCGCGCGACCCTGACACCGGCCCGCGCCAGATCCGCCCCAATGGCATCGCCGGCGAGATAGCGATACTCGTCCTCGCGCGGGTACGTCACCGGATCGACCGCGGCGAGAGCCTCGTCGGCGATCCCCGGATGGCACATGACGAGAAGCGGGCCGTCCGGATCGGCGATGAACTTCAGGAACAGATCGCGATAGGACCCCGTTTCGTTGAAATCGCGGACTCCCGCGAAACGGTCATTGGCCGCAAGGCGATCCTGGCGCACCCGTCGCCGAAGACCGCGGCCGAGCCAACTGATGACCAGGGCGCGGGGCACGGCGACGCGCCGGCGCAGGATCGCGGCGGGCGGCTCATCGCACAGGCGCAGATATGTCGAGGGCGGCAGCCGCTTCATCGCCGCGGCGACGGCGTCGCGGACGATGGGAAGCTGGTGCACGTGCTGGTGCCCGTCGATGAAGTCGGGCGGGCGGCCGAACGCGGCGGTGAAGCGGTCGATCTGCCGGCCCACCTCGCCAGCGATCTCGCCAGCGTCCAGACGGCGCGACAGCGCGAGCACGAGGAGTCGCGACAGCGACGGCAGCCGCCCGGCCGGCGCAAGCCGCGGCATGGCCCCAAGCGGGGCGAAATCCGTCAGGGCGAGATGAAGTCCGATATCGGCGCGGCCCTCCCGCTGCCGGAGCGTTGCGGCGTGCGCCGGCCAGTCGGGGCTGATGGCGAGGCAGCTCGTGGCACTGATGCGGCCGGCGTCGATCAGCGCGAGGATGGCGCGGCTGACACCCGGCGCTATGGCGTAGTCGTCCGCACAGAGGACGATCGATCTTGGCGTTTCGCCCATGGGTCGGCCGCATCCCGATTGACCGGCGTGGTCATGTGGCGCACAAATTCCGGGTTGCCATGCGCCAGACAGCGATCCCTGTCTTATCGGTCATCGTGCCGATGTTCAACGAGGCATCGAACATCGATGCCCTGTTCGGGCGTCTGGTGCCTGCCGTCGAAGGGTTGCGGCTGCCCTACGAGATCATCTGCATCGACGACGGCAGCCGGGACGACACCGTGGCGCGGCTCGTTGCGCTGCGGGAGCGCTATCCGGCGGTGAAGGTCGTGGAGCTCTCGCGCAACTTCGGCAAGGAGATCGCGCTGACCGCGGGCCTGCAGCACGCAGCCGGGCGCGCGGCCATTCCGATCGATGCCGACCTGCAGCATCCGCCGGAGATCATCCCGCGCCTCGTGGAGAAGTGGCGCGAAGGCTACGAGGTCGTCTACGCGGTACGCGAATCGCGCGACACGGACGGGCTGGGGCGGCGGCTCGCCGCGCGCGGCTTCTACTGGATGTTCGGGCGGCTGTCCGACGTGCCGCTGCCACGCGACGCCGGCGACTATCGGCTGCTCGACCGCCGCGTCATCGATGCCATCAACAGCATGCCCGAGCGCAGCCGCTTCATGAAAGGCATCTTCGCCTGGGTCGGCTTCCGGCAGACAGGCGTGCCGTACTCGGTCGAACGGCGCCGCGAAGGCGCGAGCGGCTGGAGCCCGCGGCGGCTGTTCCACTTCGCCGTCGACGGACTGACATCCTTCAGCAACTTCCCGCTGATCGCCTGGGGCTATGTCGGCGCGGTGATCGCCAGCGTGTCGCTGGTCGCGGGCGCATGGTTCATCGTGCGCACCCTGGTCGAGGGCGTGGACGTGCCCGGCTATGCCTCGCTGATGGTCGCCGTGCTGTTCTTCGGCGGCGTGCAGCTCCTGACGCTCGGCATCATCGGCAGCTATATCGGCCGCATCTTCCAGGAAGTGAAGCGGCGGCCGCTCTACCTGGTCCGCGAGACCCACGGCTTCGCCGCCGAGGAGACGAAGCCGGCCGAGCCGCCGGCCCGGCTCACGGGGCCATAAGGCGACGGAGCCGTCCCGGTTCATCTCTGGCCGGACAGCGCTTTCGCCTCACGCCGGAAGAGGTGCACCAGCGCCTCGCTGACCCGCGTCACCTCGCGTCGCCGCCGGGATCGTGCATGCATGATGAGGAACACGTCCTCCGTCAGGGTGTCGTCCGGCTCCGCGACGCGCACGAGGTCCGGATCGGAATCGCCGAGCCAGCAGGGCAGGCAAGCCGCGCCCAGCTTCGCCCGCGCGGCCTGGTAGCGGATCGGCATGTCGCCGATGCGCGCGGCGACAGTGCGGCCCGCGGCGAATCTGGCGACGAAGGCTGCCTGGCGCGAGAGATCGGGATCCTCCGGGGGCGCGATCACCGCGTCCGACGCATGGTCCCGGTGGGCATACATGGTGAAGGCGATGCGGCCGACGCGACGTCCGACGAGATCAGCGGCGTCAGGAAGGACGCGCATCCGCAGCGCGATGTCGGCTTCGCCCGCGGCCAGATCGAGCCGGCGCCGCGTCGGAAGAAAGGCGACCTCCGCGGGCGCCGCCGTCCGCGCCAGCGCGGCGGAATGCAGCGACAGGAACATGGTCACGGATGCCGTCGCAGTGATGCGCACCGGCGCCTGCGGGTCGGGCCGGTAGGCGGCGGCCGAGCGCGGCACGGCCGCCGCGGCTTCCGCCATCGGAGACGCCGCCTCGAGCACCGCTCGCCCGGCTTCGGTCAGCGTCACCCGGTTTGGTTCCCGGTGCATCAGCGAAACGCCGAGGACATCCTCCAGCGCCTTCATCCGCCGCGCGATCGTCGGCTGGCTCAGGCGCAGGGCCCGCGCGGCGGAATTCAGTGACCCATGAGCCACCACGGCCAGGAACACGCGAAGCGCGTCCCACGGTGGTTCAGGGGGCGCTGCGGCGGGCCGTGCGGATTTGACAGAGCGAGAAGCCATTCAAGGAGGGAGGCATCCGGCGACAGCAGGTGCGGCCGCGCGCGGCGTGAAGGAAAGAAACTGTAGGGCATGCGCCGACTGTCGGCCATAGCGGCCGCGCGCGCAGCCCGCCAAGGCTGCAGGGGTGCTCAACAGGGTTGAAGAGCATCGACGCTTGACAGGACGGCGCATCCGGAGCTTGCCGCCGTGTTCCGCTGGCCGGATTTATCTGACCACCGTATCCGGCGGATCGATCGCGCCCGGATGCACGCGGTGGTCGGGCTCGCCCGCCACCTGCATCTTCTCCGGATGCTCCTCGCGCAGGCGGCGACGGTCCTTGACCACGCTGAGGATCGCGCCATCGCGCTCCACCGTGATGATCTCGTCGCCCTCATAGGCGTCGTCGCAGCCGAGGCGCGTGACGGAGATGTAAAAATCTGTCTCGTAGTCGTCGCGCGCCATCTTGAGGAAAGGCGGGAAGAAATAGCTCGCCGAGGTGCCGCTGGAGCAGACCGCGACGCGATAGACCCGGTAGCGGCCACCGGCGCGCTCGCGCTCCAGATACTGCGCCAACTCGTGCACCGCCTCGGCGTAGGAATTGCCCCAGTAGTCGAGCTCGAACTTGTTCTCGGCGCCCTTAACGCCGCCGACGAGCTCGTTGTAGTAGACGTATTCGTGCGGATGGAGGCGTACCATCGTGACCATCTGCCAGCCGATGCCGACGACCAGCGCGAGGCTGACCGCGCTCCGGGCCGCGGAGCCGCGCGCATGCTCGATCAGCCGGTCGGCGACGATGCCCGCCACCGCCGCGATCGGCGGGATCACGAACAGGAAGTGGCGCATGCAGTCATAGGTCACCGGCCGCTTGACCACGAAATACGCGAACGGGAAGGCGATGGCCGTGAACAGCAGGACATAGCCCGGCCGGATCCAGCCGGTGGTTTTCGCCCGCCGCACCATCACCGCGCCAATCGCGAACGGGATCGCGAGGAGCAGGAGGATCAGGACGATCTCGGGCAGTTTGACCAACACGTAAACGGGCAGGTAATCGGCCGGAAGGGCGAGCGAGTTGACCAGCCGCCCCTCGAACAGGACGTTAATGTCCCACCGGATGTGGGAGAAGAGCTGCAGCGCGAAGAACGGGTTGCGCAGGGGATCCTGCTGCGCCCACGGCCAGCACAGCAGCATGACGAGGTAGCTGATCGCGGCAACCGGGGCTGCGACGCTCCAGGCCATCTCCCAGCCATTGCGGGCGGCGTGCCGGAGGCCCTTCGCCTGGACCTGCAGCATCAGGACGGCGCCGAGCATGATCGCCAGATAGATGAAGACGATGACGCCGCCGACGCGCATGCCCAGCGTCAGCCCGAGGGCGACCGCCAGCTTGATGACCAGATCGAGCTTGGGCCGCGGCAGGGCGTCGCCGAGCCGGGCGATGTAGTACAGCGACCAGGTCATCCCGGCGGCGAAGGGGATGTCCTTGGGGTTGTTGAACATGTGGCCGTACCAGGACGGCGTCACCATCAGCAGGAGACACGCGAGAAACGCGGCGCGCGGACCGGCCAGCGTGTTCGTCAGCTTCCAGCACCCGACGACGCCGAGAAGGCCCACCAGGGCGTTCAGCAGATGGCTGGTTTCATATTCGCCGAGCGGCGAGACGAGGTTGGCGAGCGCGACCACGCCGTCGAACACGCCGCCGTAGAGATAGAGGTTATGATAGGTGAGGACCGTCCGGTCCTCGAACCACGTCGCGTAATAGGCCAGCACGTGCTGGCCGTTTGCCATGTGGTAGTGGGCATCCCACGTGATCCCGTAATCGCGGAACGTCGTCAGGACGATGGCGACGGCCAGGACCAATCCGGCCACAGCGAGCTGGCGCCACTTCGAGGCGTGGAGGGCGTGCATTGCGCGCGATAACGGATAAAGGGGAGTTTATATGCCGGATTTGGCGTGTTTTTATGCTGTTGCAGCTTTGGCGAGCATCATATCAGAAGCGCCCCCAGTTTAAGAGCGCCGTTTGGACAAAGAGTTAACGCTTTTGTTTGTCACGGAAGGTCCAGTGACGGTTGCACAGGAATGTCCAGACCAGGACAACCGCCGTGGCGACGATCTGGGCCGCCAGATAGTGGAGCCCGGCCCAGCCGGTCAGGGCGGCCATGACCGCGCCGTTGAGGACGAAGCCGACGGCCGCGACCGTCAGGAATTTAGTCAGCGCCTCGCTGTGCTGCTTCGTGCTGCGGAAGGTGAAGCGATAGTTCAGGACATAGCTGATCACGGCGCCGACGAGGAAGCCGGCGAGGGATGCCGGAACCGGTGCCGCGCCGGCAAGCTCGCTCAGCGCGATCAGCGTGCCGTAATGGCCGATGGCGGCGCAACCGCCCGCGGTCGAAAAGAGGAGGAACTGCCTGACGATGCTCATGCTCATGACGATGGCCGGATGCGGCGGGCAGGACTTTCCTTCTAATCGGTTCTAGGATGCTCCGTCGATAGAAGAGAGTTGGGAAACGCAGTGCTGCCAGCGACTTATTCGGCAGGGTTGCAGGGGCCGCCGGTCGTCTTCCTGCATGGGGTCGGCGGCGACCATTCGGCATGGCGGCCGCAGCTCCTGCATTTCGCCGACCGGTTCCGCTGCCTGGCTTGGGACATGCCGGGCTATGGCGCGTCGCCGCCGCCGGCGGCGATGACCTTTCCGACGCTGGCGCGTTCGCTGCTCGACCTGCTCGACGGCCTGCAACTCCCAACGGTCCATCTGGTCGGACAGAGCCTCGGCGGCATGATCGCACAGGAGTTCGCGGCCGCGCATCCGGACCGCCTGCGCAGCCTCGTGCTGGTCGCCACCAGCCCGGCCTTCGGAAAAGCCGATAAGGCATGGCAGCAGAAATTCCTCGACGACCGGCTCGGTGCGCTGGACCGTGGCATGACGATGCCGGAGCTGGCGCGCGCCAACATCGCCCGCATCATCGGCCGGGATGCGGACCCGCTGGGTGTCGCGATCGCCACGGCCTGCACCGCCAACATCCCGGTCGCGGGCTACCGGCAGGCGGTCACCATGATCCTGGGCTTCGACCGGCGCGCGGAGCTGGCACGCATCGCCGTGCCGACCCTCGCCATCGCCGGCGGGGTGGACACGGTTGCGCCGGCGCCGATGATGGAGAAGATGGCCGCACAAATTCCGGGGGCGAAGTTCCTGGCGGTGGAGGGGGCCGGGCACCTCGTCAATCTGGAGCAGCCCGGCGTCTTCAACCGGGCGCTGGCGCAGTTCCTTGCAGAGGTCGAGGGAGGTTGACGATGGCGACGGCGCTACGGTCGGTCACGGGACGCAAGGCAAAGCAGGAAGCGCTCATCGATCTCGCCAGCACGCTGGGGCGCGAGAAATTCGCGCCGCGCGCCGAGAAGTACGACCGCGAGGCGAGCTTCCCGTTCGAGAACTACGACGACCTCAAGCGATCCGGCCTGCTGGCGCTGTGCGTGCCCGAGGCGCATGGCGGGCGCGGCGCCGATTTCGAGACCTATTGCCTGGTGTCGGCCGAACTGGGGCGGTGGTGCGGCGCCACGGCGCTGACCTTCAACATGCACGCGTGCTCGGCACTGTGGACCGGCCCGCTCGCCGACGACCTGGAGATGACGGCTGCCGAGCGCGCCGAACTTGAAACCCTGCGCCAGGAGCATTACCGGCGCGTCGTGCAGGACGGCGCGATCTATGCGCAGCCTTTCTCCGAGGGCAGTGCGGCGGCGGCCGGCAAGGCGCCGTTCGGCACGATCGCCGCGAAGGTCGAGGGCGGCTGGCTGATCAACGGCAAGAAGATCTTCGCCTCGCTGTCGGGTGCCGCCGACTTCTATGGCGTGCTGTGCACGGAGGACAAGCCGGAGCGCAGCATGCGCGATACGCTCTACATCGCCGTGCCGAAGGACGCGCCCGGTGTGGCCATCGTCGGCGACTGGGATCCGCTCGGCATGCGCGGGACGGTGTCGCGAACATTGGTCATGAAGGACGTCTTCGTGCCCGACAGCGCGCAGCTCATGCCGCGCGGGCTGTATTTCAAGGCGGCGATGTCGTGGCCGCACATGTTCCTCACGCTGTCGCCGACCTACATGGGCATCGCACGCGCGGCGTATGACTTCACCGTCCAGTACCTGCGCGGCGAAGTGCCCGGCCAGCCGCCGGTGAAGCGGCGCATGTACCCGACCAAACAGATCGCGGTCGCGGAGATGTTCATCAAGCTGCAGCAGACGCGCGCCCTGTTCGAGCGGACCATCGCCGAGGCGAAGGCGAACCCGTCGAAGGAGGAGCGGCTGCGCTGCTACGCAACGCAATACACGATCATGGAGAACGCCAACGAGATCTGTCGGCTCGCGATCCGGACCTGCGGCGGCCAGTCGATGCTCAAGTCGCTGCCGCTGGAGCGCATGTACCGCGACAGCCGCTGCGGCTCGCTGATGCTGCCGTGGACGGCGGAGCTCTGCCTCGATCGCCTCGGGCGGGAGACGCTCTACGAGGCCGGCGAGGTCGACGACTGAGCGGGCCTGCGGCGGACCGATGAACATCTCGCACTGGATCGAGCAGCACGCCGCCTACGCGCCGGCCAAGCTTGCGATCGCCGCGGAGGGGCGCGACGTCAGCTATCGCGAGCTGGCGCTGGAGATCGGCCGGCTGGCCGGGGGGCTCCAGGCGCTGGGCATCGGCCGCGGCGACCGCGTCGCCATCCTGTCCTACAACCGGCCGGAGTTCCTGGCCCTGGTCTTCGCCTGCGCGCGCATCGGCGCGATCTGCGTGCCGCTCAACTGGCGGCTGGCACCGCCCGAGCATCTGTACATCCTGCGCCATGCCGACGTATCCGCGCTGTTCTGCGATGCGGCGTTCCGCGAGGGCATCGACGGCATCCGCGCGGCGCTGCCGGCGGTCCGCTGTATCGGCTTCGGGTTCTCCGGCGCGGGCTGGCTGGACTACGCGGCCTGCCTGGAGGCGGAGGCGCCGGCCGGGGCGGGCACGCTCGATGACCCGGCGCTGATCGTCTACACCTCGGGCACGACCGGCCGGCCGAAGGGCGCCGTCCTGACCCAGGGCGCCCTGCAGTGGAACGCGGTCAACAGCATCGCCCTGCACGACCTCGCCAGCACCGACCGCGTCCTGACCTTCCTGCCGATGTTCCATGTCGGCGGCCTCAACATCCAGACCCTGCCGGCGCTGCATGCCGGCGCCACCGTGTTCCTGCAGGCGCGCTTCCAGCCGGGCGAGGCGCTGCAGGCGATCGCGCGCCGCCGTCCGACCATCACGCTGATCGTCCCGGCCGTGATGAAGGCGATGATCGAGCATCCGGACTGGCGCCGGACTGACCTCTCGTGCCTGCGCATCGCCGGGGCGGGGTCCTCGATCATTCCGCTCGACCTGATCCGCGCCTTCCATGTCCGCGGCGTGCCGGTGTGCCAGGTCTACGGCTCGACCGAGACGGGTCCGGTCGCGATCGTCCTGCGGCGCGAGGACGCGATGCGCAAGGAAGGCTCGACGGGCACCGCCGCGCTCCACTGCGAGGCCCGCATCGTCGACGACCGCGGCCGCGACGTGGCGGGCGGGGCGGCGGGCGAGATCCTGGTGCGCGGGCCGAACGTCATGATGGGCTACTGGCGCGACGAGCCGGCCACCGCTGCGGCTTTCGTCGACGGCTGGTTCCGGACCGGCGATGTCGGCCATCGCGACGAGGACGGCTTCTTCTGGATCGACGAGCGCAAGACCGACCTCATCATCTCGGGCGGCGAGAATATCTACCCCGCCGAGCTGGAGGCGGTGCTGGCCGAATGCCCGCACATCGCCGACGCGGCGGTCGTGGCGCGCGCCGACCCGAAATGGGGCGAGGTGCCCGTTGCCGTGGTCGTGCTGCGCGGCGGGGCGGCGCTGGACGCGGCGGGCGTGAAGGCGCTGTTCGGCGAGCGGCTGGCGCGCTTCAAGCACCCGCAGGACGTACTGTTCGTCGACGCTCTGCCGCGCAACGTCATGGGCAAGGTGCTGCGCTTCGAATTGCGCCGGCTGGTGTCGGTGCGGAGCGCCGGCTGATCCGGATTAAGGATTCGATCATCTAAATAGGGCGAAATTCCCCTTGCGCTTCAAGGCGACCCGCCCATTAATGAACGTTACGGATTTGTGACGAATCTGTTGCGCGACGCGCCGTCCGGCCCCGTGCGTTAGATCAGCGCCAAAGTCCGTCTTACAGAAAAGGCATCCGGCCATCTCCGCGACGACAATCCTGGTTCATCTGCTTGGCAGCGTTGCGCTCCTGCTCTGGGGATCGCGCATGGTGCGGACGGGCGTCATGCGCGCCTATGGCGGCGACCTTCGCCGGGTTATCGGGCAGGCGCTGCGCCATAGGTTGGCGGCATTCGCGGCAGGGCTCGGCGTCACCGGCATCTTGCAGAGCAGTACGGCCACGGCGCTGATCACCGCCTCCTTCGCGGAGCGCGGATTGATGGCGACGGCGCCGGCGCTGGCGGTGATGCTCGGGGCCGATGTCGGCACCTCGCTCATCGTCCAGGCCCTGTCGTTCCGCTTCGACTGGCTGTCGCCGCTGTTCATCCTGATCGGTGTCGTCGCGTTCATGGCGGGCAAGACGTCCCGGCACCGCGATCTCGGACGCGCGGCGATCGGGCTCGGCCTGATGCTGCTGGCGCTCCATTCGATCGTCGCGACGACCGAGCCGGTCCGCAATTCGCCAACGATCGAGACGATGCTGTCCGCGCTGGCCGGCGAGCCGTTGCTCGCCCTTGCGGTCGCCGCCGCCCTGACCTGGCTGGCGCATTCCAGCGTCGCCATCATCCTGCTGATCGTCTCGCTGGCCGTGGGCGGCCTGATCCCGCTCGGCCTCGCCGTGATCTTCACGCTCGGCGCCAATCTCGGCGGCGCCATCCCGCCGGTGCTGGCGACCTGGCACGGAGAGGTCAGCGCGCGCCGCGTCACCCTCGGCAATTTCGGCTTCCGCCTGATCGGCTGCCTGCTGGCGCTGCCCTTCGTCGGCCTGATACTGCCGGAACTGACGATGCTCGACGCGGACCCGGGTCGCGCCGTCGCGAACTTCCACACCGGGTTCAACCTGGCGCTTGCGATCCTCTTCCTGCCGCTGGTAGGCCCGGCGGCGAAGCTCGTCCAGAAGATCCTGCCCGACCGGGTCGCCGCCGACGATCCGTCGGCGCCGCGCTATCTCGACCAGACCGCCCTCGGCACGCCGCCGCTGGCGATCGCCGCCGCGGCGCGCGAGACGCTGCGCATGGGCGATGCGCTCGAGCGGATGCTGCGCGACACTCTGAGGGTCTTCGAGACCGACGACCGCAATCTGGCGGCGCAGGTCAGCAAGAACGACGACGTCGTCGACAAGCTGCACGAGGCGATCAAGCTCTACCTGACCCAGGTCAGCCAGGAGAACATGGGCGAGGCGGAAAGCCGGCGCGCGATGGAGATCATCGCCTTCACCACCAACCTCGAGCATGTCGGCGACATCATCGACAAGAACCTGATCGAGCTGGCCAGCAAGAAGATCAAGAACCGGCTGCGCTTCTCGACGGAGGGCTCGCGCGACATCTACGCGCTCTACGGCCAGGTCCTCGACACGCTCAAGCTGGCGCTCGCGGTCTTCATCGGCGGCGACACCCGCATGGCGCGCCAGCTTCTGGAGCAGAAGGTGCGCTTCCGCGACCGCGAGCGTGAGGCGGCCGACCGCCATCTCGACCGCCTGCGCAGTGGCAGGACCGAGAGCATCGAGACCAGCTCCCTGCATCTCGACATCCTGCGCGACCTGAAGCGGATCAACTCCCACCTGACGTCGGTCGCCTATCCGATCCTGGAGCAGACGGGTGAGCTTCGCGCGAGCCGCCTGAAGGGCGCCGAGAGCGACGCCTATAGTCCCGGCGGCGAGGCCGCAGCCCGGCCGGGCTGATCAGTCCATATCCACGGGCCTGCTGCCGCGCGAAATCTGGCGCCGCGTATAGAGTCGCAATACGGCCAGAATCGCGACGATCGCCACGATGGCGATCACGACGATCAGAAGGACGTCCATCAGTCAGTGAACCGCCGAGCCCGTTGGCGGTTCCCGGCCGTCCTGCCGTCGGCGGCTGCGCGCTAGGCCGGGACCGCGGTGACGCCGTGATCGGCGAGGGTGAGCCATACGGGCTGGCCGGCGGCGAACGGCCGCGCCAGCGTGCTGCGATCGACCACGAACAACTCCGCGAGGCTTGAGCTGACCGTGTACTCCATATGCGTGCCGAGATAGGCGGCCTTCTCGATCCGCGCTTCGAGCGCCGGCCCGGCGGGCCGGTTTGGCAGCAGAAGCAGCGATTCCGGCCGGACCGCCACCTTGATTGGCCCCGGTGACAGGCCGCGGTGCGGCAGCGCGATCTCGATGTCGCCGATCCGGACGCGGCCTGTCTCGCCGGACGCCTCGACCAGCTCGGCATCGACGATGTTCGCGTCGCCGATGAAGTCGGCGACGAACAGCCCGGCGGGTGTCTCGTACAGGTCGCGCGGCGCGCCTGACTGCGCGATCTCCGCATTCGACATGACGATGATCCGGTCGGACACGGCGAGCGCCTCCTGCTGGTCGTGCGTCACATAGGCGACCGTCAGGTTGAGCTTGAGCTGCAGCTCGCGGATGTCTTCGCGCACCCGGCGCCGCAGCTTGGCGTCGAGATTGGAGAGGGGCTCGTCGAACAGCAGGACCTGCGGCTCGAGGACCAGGGCGCGGGCGACGGCGACGCGCTGCTGCTGCCCGCCCGACAGCTCCGACGGCAGGCGGTTGTCGTATCCGGCCAGCCCGACCAGCGCCAGCTTCTCGCGCGCCAGCGCGTGCGCCTGCGCCTTCTTCATGCCGCTCACGGTCGGTCCGTAGGCGACGTTTTCCAGCACCGTCATGTGCGGGAACAGCGCGTAGGACTGGAAGACCATGCTGACGTCGCGCTCGGCGGCGGACAGCAGCGTCACGTCCTTGCCGCCGATGAAGATCCGGCCCTCCGAGGCCATCTCCAGACCGGCGATGAGGCGCAAGGTCGTCGTCTTGCCGCAGCCGGACGGGCCCAGCAACGTCACCAGCGCGCCGGGCTCGATGGTAAAGGACACGTTGTCCACCGCCACCACGCTGCCATAGCGCTTGGTGACGTTGCGGAACTCGACGGAGGCTGGTCCGGTCTTGGCCATGGAATCCTGCAGCAGCGGCGCGCGTCAGCGCGGCAGGCTGCCGACCTCCTTCTCCCAGCGGTCGACGACGCGCTTGCGCTCCGTGCTCGTGCCGTACTTGGCGAAGTCGTAGTCGATCAGCTTCATGTCCTCGAGGCGCGGCGCGCCGGGCGGTGCCGATGCGGCGCGGTTCGACGGCACCTGGAAGGACTTCGCCTGCTTGGCGAGATTCTGGGCCGCGGGCGTCAATGCCCAATCGTACCACTTCTTCGCGTTGTCGAGGTTGCGCGCGCCCTTGATGATCGACATCGAGCCGATCTCGTAGCCGGTGCCCTCGCACGGCGCTACCGCCTTGAGCGGGAAACCGGCCGCCGCCTCGGCGACCGCATCGTGCAGGAAGATGATACCGATCGTGGTTTCGCCGCGCGCGGCGTTGCGCACCGGGGCCGGGCCCGAGCGCGTGTACTGGTTGACGTTGGCATGGAGCTTCTTGAGGTAGGCGAACGCCTGGTCCTCGCCCCAAAGCTGGATGAGCGTGGCCAGCACCGTGTAGGCCGTGCCGGATGACGAGGGGTTGGAGATCTGCACCTCGTCCTTGTAGTCGGCCTTCACGAGGTCGGCCCAGCATTTCGGCTCGGGCAGCTTCTTCTTGGCGACAAGCTCGGTGTTGTAGGTGAAGCCCAGCGCGCCGGCGTAGATACCGACCGTCTTCTGCCCCGACTGCTCCCACTGCTTGCGCGCCCACGGGTGAAGCTCGTCGAGCACCGGCGAGCGGTAGGGCAGCGTCAGGTCCGCCTCGGCGGCGGCGAGGTGCGGGTCGCCCGTGCCGCCCCACCAGACGTCCGCGCGCGGATTGGAGGCCTCGGCGCGGATCTGGGTGATGGTCTCGCCTGAGCCCTTCGCGGTCATCGTCACCTTGATTCCGGTCTGGCGCTCGAATTCCTGGACGGCGAGCGTGCACCATTCGTTGAGCACGCTGCAGTAGAGGGTGAGGCCGCCCTGGGCTTCGGCCGGGCGCGATGATCCCGCCATGATGCCGATCGCCACCGCGATCGCGCCCGTCCAGAGGATCCGACGTTTGCCTTTCATTGTGTTCTCCCTGTTCAACCCGCGCCCTGCAGCGCGACGGTGCCGGCCTGGCGCCGGCCGAGCCTGCGTTCGCCGACCAGAAACTGGATCAGCAGGATGGCGAGCAGCATGACGACGATGAGGACCGACGAGTAGGCGATGGCGAGGCCGAACTCGCCGGCTTCGACGCGCCCGACGATGTAGGCGGTCGCCATGTTGTACTCGGCCGAGACGAGGAAGATGATCGCGCTCACCGCCGTCATCGCGCGCACGAAGCTGTAGACCAGCGAGGCGACGATGGCCGGGCGCAGCAGCGGCAGGACCACGCGCCGCACCGTGGTGAAGCTGCGTGCGCCCAGCGTCTGCGAGGCTTCATCGAGGCTCTTGTCGATCTGGCTGAGCGTCGCGATGCCGGAGCGGACGCCGACCGGCATGTTCCGGAACACGAAGCAGATCACGAGGATCAGCCCGGTGCCGGTAAGCTCGATCGGCGGCACGTTGAAGGCGAGGATGTAGCTGACGCCGACCACGGTGCCGGGAATGGCGAAGCTCAGCATCGTGCCGAACTCGAACGCGCGCTGGCCCGCGAAACGCTGCCGCGTGAGGAGATAGGCGGTGAGCAGGCCGATGATCGCGGTCAAAGGCGCTGCGATGGCGGAGATCTGGATGGTCGTCCAGAACGAGTTCCAGGCGGAGCCGGAGAAGTGGAGGCCCCACGCCGCGCGCTCGATCGAGAAGCCGGTCAGGTAGTGCTGGAAGGTCGGCGTGTAGTCGCGGCCCATCGTCTTGACGAACCCGCCGACGATGATCGTGGCGTAGATGACGATCGTCAGGATGGCCCACGGGATGGCGGTGCCGTAGCACAGCCATGCTACGCGGCGGGGCAGCGGCAACGGCAGGCCTGAATCGCCCTTGCCGGTGACGGTGGTGTAGGAGCGCCTGCCGAGCCAGCGATGCTGCGCATAGAACGCGCCGAGCGTGAAGGCGAGCAGGATGATCGCGAGCACCGCGGCGCGGCCCTGGTCGTGCGAGGCGCCGACCACCGCGAAGAATATCTTCGTCGACAGCACGTCGAAATTCCCCCCCAGCACCAGCGGATTGCCGAAATCCGCCATGCTCTCGACGAAGCCGAGCAGGAAGGCGTTGGCGAGGCCGGGCCGCATCAGCGGCAGCGTGACGGTGGCGAAGGTGGTCCAGCTCTTGGCGCGGAGAGTCTGTGACGCTTCCTCGAGCGACGGGCTGATGCCCTGGACGACGCCGATGAGGACGAGGAAGGCGATTGGCGTGAAGGCGAGCATCTGCGCGAGGAAGACCCCCGGGAGCCCATAGATCCAGCGCGAGCGCGGGATGTCGAACCATTCGAACAGCATCGCCGACATCGCGCCGGACCGGCCGAACAGCAGGATGACCGCGAGGCCGATGACGAAGGGCGGGGTGATGATGGGCAGGACCGTCAGCGCGCGCAGCAGGCCCTTCATCGGGAATCCGGTGCGCGTGGCGATGAGGGCGAAGGCGAGACCCAGCGCGGTGGTGCCGAAGCCGACCAGCACTGCCAGGAACAGCGTGTTCCACGCAACGCCGCAGCGCAGGCTGGAGGTGACGCAGTCGAGCCCCCAGATCGAGCGGTCGAAGAACTTCCCCATGAACTCGGCGGGCGCGAAGGTCCCGGCATTGTCCTGGAAGGCGCTGATCAGGACCATGAGGATGGGGAAGAACACGAACACCGTGATCAAGGCGATGATCAGCCCGATCGACGACACGGTGAACGCGTCGCCGCGGCAATAGCCGCGCGCGGCGAGGCCGTGGCAGATGAGCATGAGGAAGGAGAGCGCGGTGAGGAACGCGCCGTATCCCATGCCGCCCTGCTTGGGTCCCGGCGCGCCGAGCAGCGCCGCGAGCCATGGCCACGTCCAGCCGCGGTGATCGATCGCGGCCCCTTCGATGAAGAGCCAGGCCAGCCCGATGATGCCGCCCCAGATGAAACACGTCGCGGCGCGCGGGTCGTCGCGCGTCCACAGCGCGGGCAGGGCGGTCACGGCGAGCGGGATCGCGACCGGAAGCAGCCAGGGCTTGCCGCCGAAGAGGCCGAGGAAAAGCCCGGAGCCGGCCGGGCCCGTCGGATATCCCTCGAGCCACCGCAGCGAGGAGAAGGCCGCGCCCTCGACCATGTACCAGGGCAGCACGGCAAAGCCGAGCATCCCCAGTGCCAGCCAAAGCAGCGCGGACTTTCTCATCGCCCGGTCAGCCGAAGCGGCGCGTCGCGGTCACTTCGGCAGGTTCTTCACCTCGTTGTCCCACTTGGACAACAGGCGCCGGCGCTCGGCCGACGAGCCGTATTTCGCGAAGTCGTAGTCGATGAGCTTGACCTCGCTCAGCTTGGGCGACTGCGGCGGTATCGGAGCGTTCTTGTTCGACGGCACCTGGTAGGATTTCGCCTGGGCGCCGATCGCCTGTGCTGCCGGGGTGAGCGCCCAGTCGTACCACTTCTTCGCGTTGTCGAGGTTGCGTGCGCCCTTGATGATCGACATCGAGCCGATCTCGTAGCCGGTGCCTTCGCACGGCGCCACGACCTTGATCGGCGCACCGTCGACGACCATCGTCACCATGTCGTGCTGGAAGACGATGCCGACGGTCGTCTCGCCCAGCGCCGTCGCCTTGGCCGGCGCGGCGCCCGACTTGGTGTACTGGTTGATGTTCTTGTGCAGGTTCTTGAGGTACTCGAAGCCCTTGTCCTCGCCCAGGAGCTGCACCATCGTCGCCAGCATCGTGTAGGACGTGCCCGAGGAATTCGGGTCGGCGACCTGCACCTCGTCGCGCAGCTTCGGGTTCAGCAGATCGGACCAGCATTTCGGCTCGGGGATACCCTTGCCCGCGAGCTGCTTGGTATTGAAGCCGTAGCCCAGCGCGCCGGCATAGACGCCGATCGTACGTTTCTTCGATTGCTGCCACTGCTTGATCGCCCAGTCCTGCAACTGGCCGTTCATCGGCGATTCGTATTCCTGCGTGAGGTCTTCCTCCGCCGCCTGCAGATGCGGGTCGCCGGTGCCGCCCCACCAGACGTCGCCGCGCGGGTTGGCGCCTTCGGCCTTCACCTGGGCGTAGAGCTCGCCGGAGCTCTTGCGCGTCATCGCGACCTTGATGCCGGTCTCACGCTCGAAGGCGGTCACCATCGCGCGACACCACTCCTCCTGGACGGTGCAGTAGAGCACGAGCGTGCCCTGGGCACGCGCGGGTGCGGCCTGCACGGCAAGGACGGCGGCAACGGCCGCGCCGAGTAGCATGGAAACTGTTCGTGTCATGCGTTCCTCCCTGAATGGTCATCTGCGGGCCGCCTCTTGCGGGCGGTTGAATGAACGGGGTCGGGGCCTCCTAGCGTATGCCCATGCCGGGCATGGCGGCGATCAGCGCGTCCTTCAGCGCGGGCGTGGCCGCGAACACGGGGTTGCCGTTGACGAGGCCGTCATTGGCAAGGAAGTCGTTGACCCAGCCGCCGGCCTCCTGGACGAGCAGGATGCCGGCCAGCGCGTCCCATGAATTGATGTGCAGCTCGCAATAGCCCTCGGCGCGGCCGTCGGCGACGTAGGCGAGGCCGAGCGCGCCGGAGCCGGCGCGGCGGAAGCCGGCGCCGGTCGACGTGAGCTGGCCGATCAGCTCGACATAGTTCTTCATCGGCCGGCGCATCGACCAGCCGAGCTCGACGGTGGCACTGCGGATGTCGGTGACGGCGCTGACGCGCATCGGCTTGCCGTTGCAGGTCGCACCATTGCCGCTCAGCGTCGCGAACAGCTCGCGCTGAATCGGGTCGTAGATCACGCCGATCGTCATGTGGCCTTCGCGCAGGAAGGCGATCGAGATGCAGAAATGCGGGATGCCGCGCGCGAAATTCGCGGTGCCGTCGATCGGGTCGATGACCCAGACCTCCGGGCTGAAGCGGCCGCCGCCTTCCTCGCCGAAGAACGTGTCGTCGGGGAACGCCTCGGACAGGCGCCCGACGATCAGCTTCTCCACCTCGCCGTCGGCGGCGGTCCAGTAATCTTGCGGGCCTTTCAGCTTGTAGGCGTCGCGCAGGTCGCGCGATTCGAAATGACGCCGCGCCAGGTCGCCCGCATCGCGGGCGACCGCGCAAGCCGCCAGAAATCGCCGCTCTAAGCCCCGCTTTGGCAAGACGCCGTCATTCACGCCCCAGGATGGCAGCAATGCCACGGAGGGGTGGCCGTAAAGGTTGCAACTCTATGACACTTTTATGTCAGTCGCTTGCAGTCGGCGCAATGGCTTTCATGCAGCCCCATCTGAACTGGCGCTTAGATCGAGGCAGCGGCATGTCCACGATCCGCGGTGGAACGGACGTTGCTGGACATCTGCAGAACCTTGCAGCTCGACTCAGCGCGAGCGGCGAGCAGGTCGGGCTCGGTTATATAGAAGGGATGAACGTCGTCAGATCATCAGCGGCCGAATGCGCGATCGAGGTGCAGGCTTCCGCAGCTTCCCGCGATGAGCCAGGCGAGCTGCGCCTGGCGCCTTGTGCCGGTCTTCTCGAAGGCATGCTGAAGATGTGTTCGCGCGGTGGACGCGCCGATACCGAGCTTCTCGGCCACCGATTGCAAACCGTCGCCATGGGCGATCTCGATCGCAACCGCCGCCTCCATCGGCGTCAGTCCATAGGCGCTCTGCAGCAGTCTCGACGGCACAGGAGAGGCGCGCTCCGGGTCGCTTATGAAGACGATCGCGCCACTGGAAGATTGGTGAAGCCCGGCATGCGCGGACCGCTTCGACGCGATCAGCAGCGTCAGCGGGCGGCGCATCGATGGCCGCGAAACGCTCATGGTGCGAGGAAGGACATCCGCGTTTTTCGCGACGGCGGCGGCCGCGATCATCCAACGCACCGCCGCGCATTCTTGCGGACGTTCCGCGCCGAGGCCGTTCGGGTCGAGGCGGAGCCCATCGCCCTCGGCGACAATCTCCCTCGCAGCCCGGTTCACGACCAGGGGCATGGCTTTGGGATCAGTGACGATCACGCCCTGTGCCAGATGGTCCAACACTTCCCCTGGATCGATCAACATGCCGGGCGGCGAAGGCCGACCTTGGCTTGATGAACCGGCGAAATCCTCCTGCCTGTGGGCTGCTGTCATCCTGATGGTCCCCGGTCTTGCCGATCCCCGATCCGGAACGGGTTGTCAGGTGTGACTGGCCTCACGTTCATTTTATTCCCGCGCGGGAATAATATCGGTGGACGAGAGGTCCGTTCGGTATGATGCGCGTTGCGCTCGCTCCCGAGCCGGTCGTGTTGCGACCGTGGGCGTTGTTGCTGCGCACACGCCATGCCGTCGGAGCCTTTCTCGGGGCCAGCGGCCGAAGGCACAGGCCCCACGAACCGAACGATAACGAGCGCCAACAGCAAGGCCGCGCGCGCGCTGTAGCGGGGGCTTCGGTGGGACTCGACGACAATAGAGATCGATTCGCCGAAGTCGTACTACCCCATTTGTCCGACGCCTACGGTTTGGCGCGGGCCATGACCGGAAATCGCGCGGATGCCGAAGACGTCGTGCAGGAGGCTTGCCTGCGCGCCTTTCGCGCAATCGCCACCCTCTCCGGAAGCAATCACAGGGCGTGGATCCTCACCATCATCCACCACACAGCCTGCACGTGGCTCGCCAAGAACCGTCCGGCGGCCGTGGTTGTCGTGGACGATCTCGAGCAGGTCGAGCGAACGGCGGCGCCGATGAACGAGAATAACGCCGTCACGCCGGAAACCGCCCTGATCGCCAAGAGCGACAGCGTCCGCCTGGAAGCAGCGATCGCGGCACTGCCGCTGCCGTTTCGCGAGACGCTGTTGTTGCGCGATATCCACGAACTGGATTATCGCGAGATCGCCAGGATAACCGACGTGCCGATCGGCACGGTCATGTCTCGCCTGGCACGCGCCCGGGCGCGGCTGATAGCGACGTTGGGGCGGGAGGAGCCATGACGGCTGGAACCTCGCAATCGCCGGACGATGCGATTTTGCTCGTTCACGCCTACGTCGACGGTGAGCTCGATGCCCCCGCGGAGTTGGAGATGGGGCGACGCATCGCCGCTGACCCGCAACTGGCGGCCGAGCGCGACCGGATTCTGGCCTTGCGGCAGGCGCTGCAGGATCATTTGCCGCGCGAAACAGCGCCGCCAGGCCTGCGCGCGCGGGTGGAAACGGCTGTCGGGCTGCGCCGGACAAGGTCGCGCCCGACTTGGACCGCACTGGCGGCCTCGGTCGTCTTGACCGCATTAGTGACGGGCAGCTCGGCCTGGCTTTGGCGCGCTCCTGATGGCCAGCCGGCGGATTCAGACGCGATCGTCAGTGCCCATATCCGCGCGATGATGGCGCCGCAGCCGACGGACGTGCTGTCGTCGGAACGCCATACGGTCAAACCCTGGTTTACCGGCCGCATCCCCGAGGCGCCGCGGGTCATCAATCTCGGCAGCGCCGGCTTCCCGCTCGTCGGCGGACGCGTGGACGTGATCGACCGTCAGCCGGCGGCGACGCTGGTCTACGGCCGCCGTGCGCATCTCATCAGCCTCGTCGCCGTCGCCGCACCCGGCCCCCCGAACGACGTGCCACCGGCTCGTTCGGCCAACGCCGGCCACAATATCGTCGCGTGGAAGGAAAACGGAGTGGCCTATTGGGCGGTGTCGGATCTCTCGGCGACCGATCTCGACAATTTCGTTCGGCTGTTCCGGACCGCGCCGCCGGACCAGTGACGCTCACTGGCGGGCAGTGACGCCTTTGCCGGCATAGAGGATCTGCCCGATCACGAACCGGCTGGCGACGCTCATCACGCGCTATCGCTGATTCCTTCACGGTTCTCCTTCGAATGAAGGAGGCGCCGGTTGCCGGGCCGTCTCATCATCCTTGCGGCGAGTCGGAAAGGCGAGAGCCTGACGACCCCGACTACCGCAGACCTCGCCTCGAAGGGGCGAGCTGAACAGGAGACGATCCATGCGCAAAACGATCCTGCTCGGTCTTGTTCTCGTCGCGTCCCCGTCCCTGGCGAACGTTAATCTGGAATACGGTCACGAGTACGAAACCGCCTATCTCGCGCAGTGCACGGCGGAGCATTCCGCGCGCGCCTGCGCGTGCTCGATGGAAAGGCTGCAGGAGGCGGTTGGATTCGAGCAGTTCGCCGAACAACTCGCCACGCACCAGTCTCGATTCATGGAGAGATCCCGGCTGCGCGATCTCACCGTCGATCTGATCGCGCGTTGCACCGCAGTGGGTAGCGCGCAATAACCTCCGGCGACGCCCTCACTGCATCGTCGGGATGGTGAACTCGGCGCCGGCGCGGATGCCGGCGGGCCAGCGCGACGTGACGGTCTTCAGCTTGGTGTAGAAGCGCACGCCCTCGGGCCCGTGCATGTGGATGTCGCCGAACAGCGAGCGCTTCCAGCCGCCGAAGCTGTGGAAGGCGAGCGGCACGGGGATCGGCACGTTGACGCCGACCATGCCGATCTTGGCGCGGCTGGCGAACTCGCGCGCCGCGTCGCCGTCGCGCGTGAAGATCGCCGTGCCGTTGCCGAACTCGTGGTCGTTGACGAGCTGCAGCGCCTTGTCGAAATCCGGCACGCGCACCACCGACAGCACCGGCCCGAAGATCTCTTCCTTGTAGATCGTCATGTCCGGCGTGACGTCGTCGAACAGCGAGCCGCCCATGAAATAGCCGTTCTCGTAGCCCTGCAGCTTCAGGCCGCGCCCGTCGACCACCAGCTTCGCACCTTCGCGCACGCCGGTGTCGATGTAGCCGCGCACCTTGTCGTAGTGCTGCTTGGACACGAGCGGCCCCATCTCGGCCTCAGGATCGGTGCCCGGCCCGACCTTGAGGCTGCGCACGCGCGGCGTCAGGCGCTCGAGCAGCTTGTCGCCGACCTTGCCGACCGCGACGGCGACCGAGATCGCCATGCAGCGCTCGCCGGCGGAGCCGTAGCCGGCGCCCATCAGCGCGTCCGTCGCCTGGTCGAGGTCGGCGTCCGGCATCACCACCATGTGGTTCTTGGCGCCGCCCAGCGCCTGCACGCGCTTATTGTGCGCGCAGCCGGTGTGATAGATGTACTCGGCGATCGGCGTCGAGCCGACGAAGCTGACCGCCTGGATGCGCGGGTCGGTCAGGATCGCATCCACCGCTTCCTTGTCGCCGTTGATGACGTTGAGCACGCCCGGAGGCGCGCCGGCCTCGCTCATCAATTCCGCCAGCCGGAGCGGGCAGGAGGGGTCCTTCTCCGACGGCTTGAGGATGAAGGTGTTGCCGCAGGCCAGCGCCATGGGGAACATCCACATCGGCACCATCGCCGGGAAATTGAACGGCGTGATGCCCGCGCATACGCCGAGCGGCTGGCGCATCGACCACGAATCGATGCCGCGGCCGACCATCTCCGTGAACTCACCCTTGAGCAGATGCGGGATGCCGCAGGCGAACTCGACGACCTCCAGCCCGCGGATCACCGAGCCCTTGGCGTCGGGCAATGTCTTGCCGTGCTCGCTGGTGACGAGCTGCGCCAGCTCGTCGATGTTCTTCTCGACCAGCTCCTTGAATCGGAACATCACCCGCGCGCGCTGCAGCGGCGGCATTGCCGCCCAGCCCGGCTGCGCCGCCTCGGCCGAGGCGATGGCCTTGGCCATGTCGGCCGCCGATGCCAGCGGCACCTGCGCGCCTTTTTCGCCGGTGGCGGGATTGAAGACGTCTCCCATCCGGCCGCCGGTTCCGGCGACGCGCTTGCCGTTGACATAGTGGTGCAGGGTCTTGGTGGCCATGGGGACTTCCTTCTAGGGCGTGTTGCGGCCAGACATTAGACCAGCGCGGCGGCGGTGTGCATCCCCGAATTGGGATGACGCTCAGGCCGTTTTGGCGCGGCTGCGGGCCTGCCAGGCGTCGATCACCGCGCGGTAGTTGCGGGCGACGGTGGCGATCACGGCCGCGTCGTCGATCCGGCCGGCGAACCAGCTTTCCGCGGCGTCCCAGAAGATATGCCGGCCGACCGCGAAGCCGCGCACCAAGGGCTCGGCATTCGCGGCCACGAAGGCGCGGGCGAGGTCGCCGGCGCCGGCGTCCTGCCCGAGGATGACGATGCCGCGGCACTGCGGATCGTTGGCACGGATGACATCGCCCATACCGGTCCAGGCCGCCGCGTCCGCGACCGGAGGCAGCTTCCACCAGTCCGGGTGCACGCCCAGATCGTAGAAGCGCTGCATCGACGCGACGACGGCGCCGGTCTGGTCGCCCTTCTCGCGCGGCGGGATGATTTCGAGCAGCAGCTCGTGCCCGGTGGCGACGCAGGCCCGGAACAGCGCGCCGACGCGCTGCTCCTGGGTGTCCTTGAGTGCCGGCGGGTCGGCTGGATGGTACTGGACCAGGCATTTGACGACGTGTTCCGCCGGCCAGCTCCGCAGCTCGACTGCCGGGTCGACGTCATCCTCGAATTCGAGCGGGATCGCAGCCGGCTTTTCGATCGGCCGCGCGATCCACAGGCCCGTGCCGGTCGCCGCGAACAGCGGGGCGCGGCCGAACGTCGCATCGATGATCACGCCCGCGCCATCGACGCCGTCGCCGCCCTTGCGGGCACCCGCGGCGATCAACGCCTTGAAGCGCCTGATGCGCTCCATCGGCGCGCCGTGCTGCTCGGCCAGCGTCTCGAACTGGCGGCGGTGGTCGAAGGCGAGGGCGCAGATCCTCGGCCAGTCCCGGCGGCCGGTGGTGGTCCGGTGGAGGTGTGCTATGCGCGCGTCCTCGTGCAGCTTCGCGAGGCTGCCGGCGCGCGCGAGGAAATCCGTCATCTCGGTCCATGACGGCATCGCCGGCGCGCAGCCGTGGCGCGAGACGACGAGCGCGCCGCAGGCATTGGCGAAGGTGCAGGTCCGCTCCCATGTCTCGCCGCGCAGCCAGCCGCGCAGCAGCCCGGCCATGAAGCCGTCGCCGGCGCCGAGCACGTTGTAGACCTCGACCGGAAAGCCCGGGCCGATCAGACCATCCTCAATCCGCGTCGGGATCGGCCCGGCGAAGACGACGCAGCCCTCGGCGCCGCGCTTGACGACGAAGGTGGCCTCGCTCAGCGTCCGCAGGCGGCGGAGCGCGGCAAGCGTGTCCGTGCCGCCGCCGGCAATGTGAATCTCCTCCTCGGTGCCGACGACGAGGTCGCAGAGCGGCACGATGCTCTGCAGATGCGCGCTGACTGCCTGCGAGGCGACGAAGCGCTGCTCGCCCAGCCCGCGGCCGGTCAGGCCCCACAGGACAGGCCGGTAGTCGATGTCGAGCACCACCTTGGTGCCTGCCTGGCGCGCATACGCGATCGCGGTCCGGCAGGTGCGGTCGATCTCCGGCGTGGAGAAATGCGTGCCGGTGACCACCAGCGCCTTCGCGCGGGCGATGAATGCCGCGTCGAAATCGCCTGCTGCGATCGCCATGTCGGCGCAGTTCTCGCGGTAGAAAAGGAGCGGGAACGTCTCGCGGTCCTTGATGCCAAGGATGGCGAGCGCGGTCAGGCGCTGCGGGTCGGTGCGCACGTGGCTGACATCGACGCCCTCGGCGGCGAGCGTCTCGCGCACGAAGCGGCCCATGTGTTCGTCGCCGACGCGCGTCAGCATCGCCGGCTTGAGGCCAAGGCGCGCGGCGCCGACCGAGATGTTGGCGGGGCAGCCGCCGAGATACTTGGCGAAGCTCGACATGTCCTCGAGCCGGCCGCCGATCTGCTCGCCGTAGAGGTCCACGGCGGCGCGGCCCATCGCGATGAAGTCGAAGGGACGGTCGCCCTGGGTCATGCGGGCCGCGTCTTCGTGTCGAGCTGGTGCCCGTAGGCGACGACGAGGGTCTGTGCGAGGCAGATCGGCGCGACCAGCGACCGGAAGGGCTGGTTCATGTCGTCTTCCGTCTCGAAGAAGGCGACGGCATCGCGGGCGATGGGGCTGACGGGCGAATCGGTGATGGCGATGATCCCGACGCCGCGCTCGCGGCACTCGTCGACGATCGAGACCACCTCGTGCGCGTAGTCCTTGAAGCTGACGGCGACCAGAACGTCGCCGCGGCGGATCAGGCGTGCCTGCTCGCGCGCCACGCCGCCGATCCCGTCGACGAGGTGCGAGCGCTGGTCGAGCCGGTTGAACGCATAGTGCAGGTAGAACGCGACCGGGAAGGAGCGGCCCTGGGCGACGATGTAGATGTCGTCCGCCTTGGCGAGCGCGCGCACCGCCTTGTCGATCTCGCTGGTGCGCACGGTCTCGTGCAGGTGCTCGAGCGATGCGATGCCGTTGCTCACGAACTGGCCGAGCAGGGCGGAGGGGCTGGCGTTGCGCGCGGCGCTGTTGTTCTGCGGCCGCGCGGTGCGCAGGGCCGCGATGCGCTCGCGGTAGCTGGGCGAGCCCGACACGAGCCGCGAGCGGAACAGCGACTGCATGTCGCTGAAGCCGGGAAAGCCGAACGAGTTGGCGAAGCGGATGATGCTCGACGGCTGCACGCCCGCACGCTCGGCGATCGCGGCGACAGTGGCGAAGGCCATGTCGTTGGGATTGTGCAGCGCGAACTCGGCGATCTGGCGCAGCCGCCCGGGGAGCTCGGCATAGCGCCGGGAGATCGAATCCCTGAGATCGTCGTATGTGCGTGGCGCTCGCATCCGCTGGTTCTTCTTTCCGGTTCAGCCGCGCGGCCGAAAACCGCTTTACAGTGCATTGTAGAATGACTATTCTGTTTTGCAACAAGAATAGAATGTTTATTTCGTGGAGTGGAACGCGTGACGGCCTCGCAGCGCATCGGTTTCATCGGCCTCGGCCTCATGGGCCACGGCATGGCGAAGAATCTCGCGGCCAAGGGTTTCGCGGTGACGGTGCTGGCGCATCGCAATCGCGCGCCGGTCGAAAGCCTGGTCAAGCTCGGCGCGAAGGAAGCAGCCGGCGGCGCCGAGCTGGCGCAGGCCAGCGACATCGTCTTCATCTGCGTGACCGGCTCGCCACAGGTCGAAGAGGCGATTCACAGGAAGGGCGGCGTTCTCGAGGGCGCGCGTGCGGGGCTGATCGTCGTCGATTGCTCGACGAGCGAGCCTGACTCGACGATGAAGCTCGGCGCCGAGCTCGGCAGGAATGGCGTCACCTTCGTCGACGCGCCGCTGGCGCGCACGCCCAAGGAGGCGGAGGAAGGGCGGCTCAACGTCATGGTCGGCGCCGATGCCGCGACGTTCGCGAAGGTCGAGCCGGCATTGAAGGCGTTCGCCGAGAACATCTTCCATGTCGGCGCGCTGGGTTCCGCGCACAAGCTGAAGCTGATCAACAATTTCATGGCGATGGGGCAGGCGGCCCTGATCGCCGAGGCCGTGGCGGCGGCCGCCAAGGTCGGCGTCGACCTCGACGCGCTCGTGAAGGTGATCGGCGCCGGCGCGGTCAACAGCGGCATCTTCCAGATGATGGTGCCGCCGGCGCTGAAGGGCGATCTCGCCACATTCAAGTTCGGCATCGCCAATGCGCGCAAGGACCTGCGCTACTACACCCACATGACCGAGGAAGCCGGCGTGCCGAGTGCGATCGGCGAAACGGTGCACCAGACGCTGGTGCACGCGGCGGCGCTGGGGCTCGGCGACCGGTTCGTGCCGTCGCTGCTGGAGGCCCAGGAGCGGATCAACGGCGTCAAGATCGTGCGGCGATAGCCAGACGGAGGTCAGCCATGGCCACGAAGACCGCGGATGCGAAAGCAGGAAAGACCCTCAGCGGGTGGAAGAAGGGCGTCTACCACGTCTCGCACGAGAAGGGCGCGTTCTGGGACGAGGGGCTGCGGGCGTACTTCGCTTATCGCGACCTCGGCATGGTCGACAACACGGGCGGCAAGGTGCGCGCCCATGTGATCCGGCCCAACGGGCCGTGCCAGGGACAGGGCGACCTGCACTATCACATCCTCGATTTCCAGATGGTCTACGTCCTCAAGGGCTGGGCGCGCGTCTGGTTCGAGGGCATCGGCGAGATCCGCTTCGAGGAGGGCTCCTGCATGTACCAGGAGCCGGAGATCCGCCACCGCGTCCTGGAATATTCCGACGACTACACGGTCATCGAGATCACCAGTCCGGCCGATTTCGAGACCGTCTCCGTCGAGCCATAGCGAAGCCAACGACACCAACAAGCCGGACACCGGCAAACGATCAAGGGAGGAACAACATGAAATACAGGATCACACGGCGCGATCTTCTCAAGGGCACCACCGCGTTCACGCTCGGCGCGGGCTTCACGGTCATGGGGCCGTGGAAGCACAACCGCGTCTGGGCGCAGAAGACCGACAAGCCGATCCTGATCGGCCTGACGCACGATGCCAGCGGCCAGTTCGCGAACTCCGGCCAGGACGAGATGCGCGGCACGATCATGGCCATCGACGAGGCCAACGCCAAGGGCGGCGTCCTCGGCCGCAAGATCAACTACATCACGGCGGACACCGAGACGACGCCGGCCACCGGCACGCGCGTCGCGCAGCGCATGATCACGCGCAACGAGGTCGCGTTCCTCGTCGGCGCGATCCAGTCAGGCGTCGCCAACGCGATCGGCCAGGTCGCGCAGAAATACGGCGTCGTCTACTTCAACACCAATTCGAGCTCGCCGACAGAGGCGGGCAAGGACTGCCAGCGCGTCAAGTTCGTGTGGGACGGCACCGGCCCGAACTTCTCCAATGCCGCCGCGTCGGCCGCCATCAAGGCCTACGGCAAGAAGTGGCTGCTGCTCACCAACGACTACGTCTGGGGGCACAACACGTCCAAGGCGACGCGCGAGATCGCCGGCAAGTTCGGCGCCGACGTCGTCGACGAGATCATGGTCCCGGTCGGCACGCGCGACTTCTCGCCGATCCTGCTCAAGGTGCAGCAGGCGCGCGCGGACGTGGTCGCGGCGGCCGTCGGCGGCGACGACTTCAAGGTCATGCGCCAGCAGGTCGTCGACATGAAGCTCGACACCAAGCCCGCCTGGCTGAACAACCAGCAGGACTGGCCAGACGTCTACGGCCTCGGCATCGACGCCGTGTTCGGCGTGTTCGGCACGACCTGGTACCACAAGCTGGATCTGCCCGGCGTCGCCGACTTCGTAAAGCGCTACCAGGAGCGCTGGCCCGATACGCGGCTCGACGTGCCCGGCAATGTCACCTTCAACGGCTACATGGCGATGCGCGAGCTCCTGCGCGTGATCGAGGAGACCGGCGGCACCAACAACATCAAGATCATCAAGGCCCTCGAGGGCCGCAAGATGACGGCGGCCGACCGCATGCAGCACCATGACGCCTATATCGATCCTGTTTCGCACCACGTGCAGCAGACGGTCTACCTCGCCGGCCGCAACGACAAGCCGGTCGACAAGACGGACTACTTCAAGATCATCAGCATGGCCACGCCCGAGGAGGCCAAGGATGTGAACGAGGCGCGGGACTGCAAGCTGCAGGCCTACGACGCCACGCCGAGCTACGAGCAGTAGTCTGGGGAGAAGGGGCCGGCGCCTCCCTCGCGGGGCGCCGGTTCCTGATCGATGGATTTCATCTACAATCTCCTGCCGCATCTGCTGAACGGCCTGGCGCTCGGCCTGCTGTTCGCGCTGGTGGCGCTCGGTTTCATGCTGATCATCGGCGTGATGGAGGTGATCAACCTCGCGCACGGCTCGCTGTTCGCGCTCGGCGCCTATGTCGCGATGGTGTTCATGAGCCCGGATGGCGGGCTCACGACGGGTCTGCTGTCCGGCTACTATCAATGGCCCATCGCGTGGCGCCTGACGATCGCGCTGATCGCGGCGCCGGTCATCGTCGGGATCGTCGGCATGGGGCTGGAGCTGTGCCTGCGCCGGACCTACGGCAAGGATCCGCTCTACGGCCTGCTGCTGACCTTCGGCGCGGCGCTGGTGCTGGAGGAAACGATCCGGCTGATCTGGGGGCCGACCGAGCGCTTCGTGCCGATGCCCAAGGACCTCACCGGCGGCGTGCGCATCGGCGAGCTGATCTACTCCAAGTACCGTTTCTTCGCCTCGGCCTTTGCGATCGGCATGATCGGGCTGCTGTGGCTGTTCCTGCAGAAGACGCCCTATGGCGCGCTGATCAAGGCCGGCGCCCATGACAGCGAGATGGTGCGGGCCCTCGGCGTCAACCTGACGCGGCTGCGGCTGATGGTGTTCGCCTTCGGCACGTCGCTCGCGGCGGTCGCCGGCATCGTCATGGCGCCGATCTGGGGCGTGCGCCCGCATGTGGGCGTGGATGCGGTGGTTCCGGCCTTCGTGATCATCGTGCTGGGCGGCGTCGGCAGCTTCTGGGGCGCCGTGCTGGCGGGCCTGATGGTCGGCATGGTAGTCGGCCTGACAGGCGCCTTTGCCACCGACTGGTCGCTGATCTCCATGTACATCCTGCTGATCGCCGTCGTGACGTTCCGGGCCCGCGGCCTGTTCGGCAAGAAGAGCGTGCTGGAGGCATGAGGTACATGCTGCGCCACCGCGACCCCATCCTTCGACAAGCTCAGGATGAGGTCGCTCGCAAAGAGAGGCCCTCATGCTGAGCCTGTCGAAGCATGAAGACGCCACGCGCCCGAAGCATGAAGGCCGCAGCGCGCCCGCTCCGCTCATCACGCCCGCCATGCTGGTGGCGTTCGTGATCTTCGGGACGCTGCCGTTCTGGATCAGGGAGATCGGCCTCTATCCCTATCTCGGCATCGAGATCCTGATCTGGTGCATCTTCGCGCTCGGGTTCAACGTGCTGCTCGGCTACACCGGACTGCCGTCCTTCGGGCACGGCGCGTTCTTCGGCATCGGCGCCTATGCGATGGGGCTGGCGCAGTTCAACCTGATGCCGAACCTGTGGGTCGGCCTCGTCTGCGCGACGCTCGCCGGCGCCGTGTTCGGCGGTGCGGTGGCTCTGTTCCTGTCACACCGGCGCGGCATCTATTTCGCGCTGATGACCATCGCCTTCAGCCAGATGTTCTTCTTCATCGCCAGCAAGTGGACATCGGTGACGAAGGGCGAGGACGGGCTGCTCAACATCGACCGGCTGCCGGCCGATTTCGGCTTCGTCTCGTTCGCGACGGACGGCAACACCGCGTTCTACTATCTCGTCTTCGCCTGCTTCGTGGTCACGGTGATCGGCCTGTGGCGGCTCGTCCATTCGCCGTTCGGCAAGGTGCTGCAGGCGATCAAGCAGAACGAGATGCGCACCGGCTTCCTCGGCTACAACGTCTACCTGTTCAAGTGGGCGAGCTTCACGCTGTCATGCGCGGTCGCGGGCTTCGCCGGCGGCCTGTTCGCCATGGCGCAGAGCGGCGCCTTCGTCCAGATCATGAGTCTGCAGTGGTCCGGCGTGATCGTGCTGATGACCCTGATCGGCGGCGGCTTCGTCAGCTTCTGGGGCCCGGTCCTCGGCACGGTCTTCTTCTTCGTGGCGCGCGACCTGCTCGGCGCCTACACCGAAACCTGGCTGCTCTGGTACGGCCTGATCTTCATGCTGGTCGTGATGTTCAAGCCGGAGGGCATCGCCGGCATGTGGCAGGACGCGATGCACAGGCTGCGCGGCAGCAAGGCGGCGCGCGGGCCGGCGCCGCTGGCGGCGCTGTTCCGGTGAGCGCCATGCTTTTCGAGGCCCGCCACCTGCACAAGCGCTTCGGCGATCATGTGGTGCTGGAGGAGATCAACCTCTCGTTCCCGGAAGGCCGGCTCAGCGGCATCATGGGGCCCAACGGCGCCGGCAAGACGACCTGCTTCAACGTGCTGACCGGGCGCTACCGGCCCGATCGCGGCCAGGTGCTGTTCAACGGCGAGGACATCACTGGCCTGCCGCCGCGCACCATCGCGCGCAAGGGCATCTCGCGCTCGTTCCAGATCATGAACGTGTTCGACCAGTACACGGCGCTGGAGAACGTGCTGCTCGCAGTGCCGGGCCTGCGCGACCGCGGGTTCAACATGGTCCGCGACGTCAGCCGCGACAGCGAGGCGCAGGACCGCGCCGCGCGGGTGCTGGAGCGGGTCGGCCTGAAGGGCAGGGAGAACGAGCTGGCGAAATCGCTGTCCTATGGCGACCGCCGCGCGCTGGAGATCGGCATCGCGCTCGGCGCCGAGCCGCGCATCCTGTTCCTCGACGAACCGACCTCCGGCCTCGGCACCGAGGCGACCGCGCGGCTCGCCGGTTTGATCGAGGAGCTGAAGCGGACCCTCACCATCGTCGTCATCGAGCACGACATGGAATTCCTGTTCGGCCTGGCCGATTCCATCTCCGTCATACACTGGGGGCAGGTCATCGCGCAGGGGACACCCGACCTGCTGCGCGAGAACGAGTGGGTCCGGACGTCGAATCTCGGGCGGCTCGCGTCATGATCCTCGAAGTCTCGAACATCGACACCTATTACGGCGAGACGCAGGCGCTGTTCGGCGTCTCGATGGAGATCGAATCAGGCGAGGTCGTGGCGCTGCTCGGCGCCAACGGCGCCGGCAAGACGACGACCCTGCGCTCGGTACTCGGCCTGACGCCGGCGCGGCAGGGACGCGTGCGGTTCGACGGCACTGACATCACGCACAAGCCGACCCACGAGATCGCGCGTTCCGGGATCGGCTGGGTGCCCGACGACCGGCGGATCTTCCCGACGCTCACGGTGGACCGCAACCTGTCGATCGCGATCAAGCGCACGCGGTTCCGGCCGTGGACCTACAAGGAAGTCTTCGAGATCTTCTCGCCGCTCGAATACCTGCGGGCACGCGAGTGCGAGAACCTGTCGGGCGGCGAGATGCAGATGGTGGCCATCGCCCGCGCGCTGCTTGGCGCGCCGGGCCTGGTCCTGTTCGACGAGCCGAGCCAGGGGCTGGCGCCGCGCATCGTCCAGATCGTGCTCGACACGATCCTGCGGCTGAAGGCGGAAGGCATCTCCGTGCTGATCGTCGAGCAGAACGCGGAGGCGGCGCTGTCGGTCGCCGACCGCGTCTACGTCCTCGACCGCGGCCGCATCGCCTATAGCGGCCCGGCGGCGGCGCTGCGCGACGACGCGCCGCGGCGCAAAGAGCTGCTGGGGGCCTGACGATGAGCGCGGCACCGATCCTCGTCCTCGACAAGCTGCAGAAGCAGTACACGATGGGCTGGCCGAAGCGCCGGGTCACGTTCTCGCTGGCCGCCGATATGGCGTTCGAGCGGCCGGAGGTGGTCGGCGTGATGGGCCCCAACGGCGCCGGCAAGACGACGCTGTTCGAGATGATGACCGGCAGCAACGAGCCGACCGCGGGCCGCGTCCTCTGCATGGGCCGCGACATCCATCGCGTGAAGTACCGCCAGCGCGACCGGCTGGCGATCCATTACCACCAGTCCTACCAGGTGCGGCAGTTCCGCAAGCGCGTGCCGTCCTTCATGCTGGATGCGGCCGGCTCCGACTATCCGATGGTGCATCTCTTCGACGAGCCGCAGTTCAACACGCAGGACGGCTACATCGGCTTCATGCTGGACTTCTTCCGAAAGCTGCGCGGCGAGGGACGACTCGTCTTCATCTGCCTGCATCCGACCGCGCGCTACCACATCGACATCCTCCGCGAGATCTGCGAGCGCTTCCTGTTCGTCGAAGGCGGACGCGTGACGTCGGCCGCCGATTTCACTACGCTCCTGGCCGACGAGCGGGCGCGCCGCTATCTGGGCACGCTCGCGACGGCGTAGGATGACGGATGGATCGCGCAAGGGCCGATCTTAGATCGGCCCCTACAAGAAGGGCTTTCCTCTTCCGTGTAGGGGCGGGTCTAAGACCCGCCCTGGCGCGCTAGTAGACGCAGGGGGACTATCGAGTGTCGCAGAAGAAAAAAGTCGCACTGGTCACGGGCGCCGCGGGCAGCATGGGGCTGGCGACGGCGAAGGGGCTTCTGGAGGATGGCTACGCGGTCGTCATGGGTGACGTCGATGCGGGCAAGCTGAAGAGCCTCGCCGGAACGCTCGGGCCGCACGCCCATCCGCTCGCCTTCGACGTGTCGGACTACAAGCAGGTCGAGGGCGCCGTGCGCCGCGCCGAAAGCGAGGTCGGCCCGATCGACGTGCTGGTCAACAATGCCGGCATCCTGTCCAACAACAAGGTCGCCGAGACGACGCCCGACGAATGGCACAAGGTGCTGTCGATCAATCTCGATGGCGCCTTCTATCTGTCGAAGCTGATCCTGCCGGGGATGAAGGCGCGGCGCTGGGGGCGCATCGTCAACACCTGCTCCTATGCGATGAAATCGGGCGGCGTCACCGCCGGCACCGCCTACACGGTGTCCAAGGGCGCACTGCAGGCGCTGACCTTCTCGCTGGCGCGCGAATGCACCGCACACGGCGTTACCGTCAACGGCATCGCGCCCGCGCATGTCCGGACGCCGATGGTGACCGAGCAGCTCACGAAGGAGCAGCAGGACAAGATGGTCGCCCTGATCCCCGTCGGCCGTTTCTGCGAGCCGGAGGAGTTCGCGCATTGCGTCCGCTTCTTCGTCTCGCCGCTCTCCGGCTTTATCACCGGCGAGATCCTGGACCTCAACGGCGGCCTGCAGTTCGACTGACATGGCGCGGGGGCGGCAGAGCGGGAAGGGCGGCGGCATCACGCCGGTCGTCGATTTCGACCGCGCGCTGCCGGGTCTGTTCGACATCAAAGGCAAGGTCGCCTTCGTCGCCGGCGGCTATGGCGGGCTGGGCGAGGCGATCGCGTGGGGCCTCGCGCAGCGCGGCGCGAAGGTCGCCATCGCGGGGCGCAGCAAGGCCAAGGCGACCGCGCTGGCGACGGCGCTGACCCGCGCTGGGCACGAAGCGTCAGGCATCGCCATGGACGCAACGCGCGTGCCACAGATCGAGCGCGCGGTTGCCGCGGCGGCACGCCGCTACGGTGCCGTCGATATCCTGGTGAACTGCGTGGGCATGCATATCGAGGAGCCGATCGGCAAGGTCACCGAGGCGGCGTTCGACAGGGTCTACCGGGTGAACCTCAAGGCGGCGATGTTCCTCGGCCAGGCGGTGGCGAAGCGCCAGATCCAGGCGGGGCGCGGCGGCAAGCAGATCCACCTGCTGTCGGTTCGCGCGCAGCTCGGCCTGCGCGACCGCGGCTACTCCGCCTATTGCAGCACCAAGGGTGGGATGCTGATGCTGGTGAAGCAGCATGCGATGGAGCTCGCGCGGCACCGCATCAACGTCAACGGCGTGGCGCCGACCTTCGTCTATACCGAGATGATCCGGCACGTGATGGAGAACCCTGTTTTCCGCAAGCAGCTCTATGCGCGCATCCCCCTCGGCCGCATCGCCGATCCCACGGACGTGGTCGGGGCGGCGCTCTTCTTCGCCGCCCCCGCATCGGATTTCGTGACCGGACAGGTCCTCTACGTCGACGGCGGCATCACCGCCAGCCAGTAGAAACCGCCTTCGCCGCACAGGCGCGCCGTGGTAGAAACGGGGCGGACAATCACGCCCGCGGCGCTCCGGCCCCGCGGGCGTTTGTTTTGTAGGGGACAAGGCACCGGAATAAGAACTGCGTCATGCGCGGGCTTGACCCGCGCATCCATCGTGCCGAGGCGCGTCCGCTCCGAAAAGGCAGATATCTTGTCGACGGAACCATGGACCCGCGGATCAAGTCCGCGGGTGACGCTATTCGAGAGGGCTCATTCTCCGCGTAGGGGCGGGTTTCAACCAGCCCTGGCGCCGCAAGAGCGCTGTTGAAGGGATGGATCGTTTGCTGCTCATCACCGTGCCGGGGCGGGGTTGAAACCCGCCCCTACGCAAGCCGACGGAGCCCCCAACGTAACCCGCGTGAAGCAGATGAAGCAGTGAAGCAGCGAGCGAAACGCCACGCCGGATCAAGCGCTTAGGTGCTTCACCGCCGGTGAAGCACCGTGAAGCATCTGGTCAGGTCAGCGGTATGCCGGCGACGTTGGCCACGAAGGCCGGGCGCTGCTTCAGGCGCTCGAGATAGGCGGCGACGTTGGGCGTGCTGGGCCGCTCGATCGGCAGGGCGTACCAGCGATTGACGAAGCAGCCCATCGCGATGTCACCCATCGTCAGCGCCGCGCCGGCGACGAAGGGGCGGCCGGCAAGATGCGCATCGAGGATCTTGATAAGGTCGATCGACTTGAGGCGCGCCGCCTCGATTGCCTTGGCATCGCGCTGCTCGGGCGGTGTGCGGACGAGGCCGATGAAGATGGGCCCGATGGCCGCGTTGATCGTGGTCGTCATCCAATCCATCCACTTGTCGGCTTCCGCGCGGTGCGCCGGGTCCTTTGACCACAGATTGCCCTCGCTGTAGCGCGCCGCGAGGTAGCGCACGATCGCGTTCGACTCCCACAAGGTCAGGTCTCCGTCCTGCACCACCGGGACCAGGCCGTTGGGATTCATCCGGAGGTATTCCGGTTCCTTCGTGCGGCCGAACGCCATGCCGGCGTCGATACGCTCGTGCTTCAGGCCGATCTCGTGGACCGTCCACATGACCTTCTGGACGTTGATCGAATTCTTGCGGCCCCAGATCTTCAGCATGGCGTTGTCTTTCCCTTGGAGTGTTGGTGCTCAGATGCGGCTTGCGGCCGGCGCCTTGTACGGATGGACGGTGCGCCAGTGCTTCGCGATGTCGACGCGGCGGCAGATCCAGACCCTGTCGTGGCTCTGTACGTGATCGAGGAAGCGCGCGAGGCCGGCCGCGCGGCCCGGCCGGCCGGCGAGGCGCGTATGCAGGCCGATCGACATCATCTTCGGCGCGCCGGCTTCGCCCTCCTTGTAGAGGGTGTCGAAGGCATCGCGCAGGTAGAGGAAGAAATCCTGCCCGGTGTTGAAGCCCTGCGCCGTGCCGAACTTCATGTCGTTGTTGTCGAGCGTGTACGGGATGACCAGATGCCCCTTGCCGTCGACCGTGACCCAGTAGGGCAGGTCGTCGTTGTAGGCATCGGCGTCATAAAGGAAGCCGCCATCCTCCACCACCAGCTTGCGCGTGTTGGCGCTCAGCCGGCCGGTGTACCAGCCGACCGGGCGGACGCCGCAGGCCTGCTCGATCGCGTCGATCGCCAGCCGCATGTGCCGGCGCTCCTCGGCGATGCCCATGGCCTGGTAGTCGATCCACCGCCAGCCGTGGCAGGCAATCTCGTGCCGCGCCTCGATCATGGCGCGGGCGGCGTCGGGATGGCGGGCGAGCGCCATGCCGACCGCGTAGCTGGTGAATTGAATCTTGCGGTCGGCGAACAGCCGCATGAGCCGCCAGAAGCCGGCACGGCTGCCGTACTCATAGACGGACTCGATCGCCTCGTCGCGTCTGCCCTTGCGCGGCGTCAGGCCGACGACCTCGTGCAGGTAGACTTCGGACTCGCGGTCGCCGTGAAGCACGGAGCGCTCGCCGCCTTCCTCGTAGTTGACGACGAACTGGACGGCGATGCGGGCGTCGCCCGGCCAGCGCGGGTCCGGGGGCGTGCGTCCGTAGCCGATCAGGTCGCGGGGATAGGAAGGGGTCTTGCGGGGCATCGTCTCTGCACGAAAGCGGCGAGGATAGCGATGCGCCACTCAACCCGCAATCGCGCGCGCCAGCGACAGCAGAATCATGTCGCTGCCGCGCGCGCCGACCAGGGAGAAGCCGACCGGTGCGCCGTCGACGGTGCCGGCAGGGATGCTGATCTGCGGCAGCCGCGCCAGTCCGGCGATGCAGGTCATGGCCATCGTCCGCACGCGCACCTCGCCCAGCGTCTCGAACGACGCATCGCGCTTCGGCGGCGGGACGGGCGAGGTCGGCAGGCACAGGACCGCGCGGTCCGCCAGCAGGTCGGCCATGTAGGCGGTCACGTCCTCGCGGAGCTTGCGCGGCGCAACGAGGTCGGCGTCCTGGACGGTGCGGGCGAAGTCGAAGCGCTCCTGGACGTCGGGGCCGAGCCTGGGCTTCGCGCCGGTGATCCACGCGCCGTCCGAGTCCCACGCCTCACGCGCCTGCAGCAGCCGGAACGCCTCGCGCCATTGCGCCGGATCGTCGCGGAACACCCGGATCGTATCGCTCCGGCCGATGGCGCCGCGCGCACGCTCCAGCGTCGGCTGGACGGCCTCCGCCACGGCGCGGTCGGCCAGCGCGAACAGGTCCTCGCCGACCAGCAGCTTCGACGGCGACGGCGCGGCGCCGTCCTCGCGCAGCAGGACGCGGCCGATGCGCTCGATCAGGGCGGCGTCCCGCGCGAACCAGCCGACCGTGTCGAAGCTCGGCCCGAGATCGACGACGCCGGTCGTCGGGACCCGGCCGTGGGTCGGACGCAGCCCAAAGATGCCGCAATAGCTGGCGGGGATGCGCACGGAACCGCCGGTGTCGCTGCCGAGCGCGAGGTCCACGGCCTTGCCCGATACCGCGGAGGCAGAGCCGCTGGACGAGCCGCCGGTGATCCGGTCCGGCGCCGCGCCGTTGACGGGTGCACCGTAATGGAAATTGCGCCCCGTCATACCATAGGCGAGTTCGTCGGTGATGGTCTTGCCGGCCAAGGTCGCGCCGGCATCGAGCAGCGCCTGCACCGCCCAGGCATTCTTCCTGGGCGTCTCGTGCGTCTTCAGCCAGTCGGGGTTGCCGGCGCTGGTGCCGTGCCCGGCGACGTCGAAGAGGTCCTTTGCGGCGAAGGTGAGTCCGGCCAGCGGACCCGACCCGGCGCCCTCGACGCGGATATTGCCGTGCGGAACCAACGCCCCGAGTTCCATTGTCATGCGCGCCCCTCGTGTTCCCGTTTTCACGATCCGGTGCCGTGTTATAACTCGCGCATTCCGCGACGAACAGGGATGCCGCGGATATCTGCGCGGAGGGGAGCACGCATGAACTCGCGGATCGGCTTGGTCATCACGGCATTGGTCCTCGTCCTGCTGGGCGGAACCGCTTCGGCCCAGGGCGTCCTGAACGTCTATAACTGGAACGACTACATCGACGAGAAGACGCTGCAGCGTTTCGAAGCGGAGACGGGCATCAAGGTGCGCTACGACGTCTACGATTCGAACGAGGCGCTCGACGCGAAGCTCCGCGCCGGCCGCAGCGGATACGATCTGGTGGCGCCGTCCGCCTCGCCATTCCTTGCGCTGCAGGTTCCGGCGGGCCTCTACCAGAAGATCGACCGCGCGAAGATCCCCAACTACCGCAACCTCGATCCGGCGCTGATGAAGCAGCTCGAGACCTACGATCCGGGCAACGCGCACGCGATCCCGTGGATGTGGGGCACGACCGGCATCGGCTACAACGCGGAGCGCGTGCTGAAGATCATGCCGGATGCGCCTGTCTATTCGCTGCGCATGCTGTTCGACTCGGCGGTGGTGTCGCGCTTCAAGTCGTGCGGCATCGTGATCCTGGATTCGCCGACCGACGTGATTCCGGCGGCGCTGACCTATCTGGGCAAGAATCCCGACAGCAAGAGTCCCGAAGACCTGGCGGCCGCGGCGGACCTGCTCATGAAGATCCGCCCGAACGTGCGGCGATGGCAGTCGTCCGAGTACATCAACGGCCTCGCCAACGGCGATGTGTGTCTCGTCTTCGGTTATTCGGGCGACATCAAGCAGGCGGCCAAGCGCGCCGTGGAGGCGAAGCGGGGCGTGCGCGTGGAGTACGCCATTCCGACGGAGGGCGCGCTGCTGTGGACCGACACCTGGGCGATCCCCGCCGATGCGCGCAATGTCGACGCCGCTCACCGCTTCCTCGACTTCGTGCTGCGGCCCGAGATCGCGGCGTTGAACAGCAACTTCATCGGCTACGCCAACGGCGTTCCGGCCTCTCTCCCGCAGATCATCGATGAAGTGAAGGGCGACCCGACCATCTATCCGCCCGAGGAGGTGCGGCGGCGTCTCTACACGATCACGCCGGCCGACCGGACCTATGAGCGGCAGCGCAACCGCATCTGGACGAGGATCACGACGGGGCGCTGACACGCCGTGGCCATGAAAGCCGCGCCGTCGCACCATCCGCTGCTGTCCGTCGAGGGGCTGACGAAGCGCTACGGCCGGTTCGCCGCGGTCGCCGGTGTCGATCTCGCCATCGGGCGCGGAGAGCTGTTCGCGCTGCTGGGCGCGTCGGGCAGCGGCAAGACGACCCTGTTGCGGCTGATCGCGGGCCTCGATCGCCCCGATGAGGGCCGCATCCGGATCGACGGGGCCGACGTGACCGAGCTGCCGCCTTACGAGCGGCCGGTCAATACGGTGTTCCAGTCCTATGCGCTGTTTCCGCACATGTCCGTGCGCAGCAACGTCGCCTTCGGCCTCAAGCAGGAGAACCTGTCGCGGCAGGAGATCGACAGCCGGGTCGCGCGCATGCTGGAGCTGGTCCAGATGTCCGGCTTCGCCGATCGCCGGCCGGCGCAGCTCTCGGGCGGGCAGAGGCAACGGGTGGCGCTTGCGCGCGGCCTTGCGAAACTGCCGAAGCTCCTGCTGCTCGACGAGCCGATGGCGGCGCTCGACCGCCGCCTGCGCGAGCAGACGCGGCAGGAGCTCGCCGCGATCCAGCGCCAGGTCGGAATCACGTTCATCCTGGTCACACACGACCAGGACGAGGCGATGTCGCTGGCCGACCGGATGGCGGTGATGGATGGCGGCGCGATCGTGCAGGTCGGCACGCCGCGGGAGATTTACGAGCACCCGTCGACGCGCTTCGTCGCCAGCTTCGTCGGCGACACCAACCTGCTGGAGGGCAAGGTGACGCGGCACAGCGGCGAGCTGGTGACGGTGGAGACGCGCGATGGCGAGATCCGCGCGCGCCACGCCGGGACGCTCGCGCAAGGGAGTGCCGTCTGGGTCGCGGTGCGGCCGGAGCGGCTGCGTGTCGGCGACGCGCGGCCCGACGACAACCGCATCGAGGTGCTGGTGCGGCACTCCGAGTATCGCGGCGACGTGTCGGTGATGCATGCGACGAGCCGCGGCGGGCAGGGGTTCAAGATCACCGCGCCTGCGCACGCGAGCGACGGTCCGCGTGCGGGGGAGGCGACGGTCATTTCGTGGCTGCCGGCGGACGGCAGCGTGCTGACGCAATGAGAGGGGCGGCACCCGGCCGGACCGGCTGGTTCCATGCCGTGCCGTTGGCGGTGCCGGCGCTGTGGCTGGCGCTGTTCGTCCTCGTCCCGTTCGGCATCGTCGTCGCCATCAGCCTCGCGCGCGGCGCCGACGCGCAGCCGCCCTACGTGTTCGACCTGTCGCTCGACAACTACCGGCTCCTGTTCGAGGACGCGCTCTACATCGAGGCCTATGGCAATGCCGTGCGCATCGCCGCGACCTCGGCGCTGATCTGCCTGCTGATCGGCTACCCGATGGCCTATGCCATCGCGCGCGCGCCGGCGCGCTGGCGCGGCATTCTGCTGATGCTGGTCATCCTGCCGTTCTGGACGTCGTTCCTGATCCGCATCTATGCGTGGATGGCGCTTTTGCGGCCGACCGGGCTCATCAACAATGCGCTCGTCGCCGCCGGGATCATCACCGAGCCGCTGGAGCTGATGAACAACGCCTTCGCCGTCCATCTCGGCATCGTCTACGGCTACCTGCCGTTCATGGTGCTGCCGCTCTATGCCAGCATCGAGAAGATGGACCGGACCTTGGTCGAGGCGGCCGCGGATCTCGGCGCGCCGCCCTGGCGCAGCTTCATCTGGATCACGCTGCCGCTCACCTTGCCTGGGATCGTCGCGGGGTTCCTTCTCGTCTTCATTCCGGCGGCGGGCGAGTTCGTCATTCCCGACCTGCTCGGCGGGCCCGACACGCCGATGATCGGGCGCGTGCTGTGGACGGAGTTCTTCGGCAACCGCGACTGGCCGGTGGCGGCGGCGATCTCGGTCTGCCTCAGCCTGTTCCTCGTGATTCCGATCGCACTGCTGCAGCACTTCCTCGCACCGCGCGTCAACCACAGGGCGGTGCGATGACGGCGGGACGCGCGCGCGCGGGCCTCTTCGCGGCGCTCGGCGCGGGATACGCGTTCCTGTACGTGCCCATCTTCCTGCTGATCGTTTTCTCGTTCAACGAATCGCGGCTCGTGACCGTGTGGTCGGGATTCTCGCTGCGCTGGTACGGCGAGTTGTTGCGCAACGAGCGCATCCTCGATGCGGCGTGGCTCAGCCTGTGGGTCGCGGCATCGAGCGCGACGATCGCCCTCGTGGTCGGAACGCTCGCGGGATTCGCGCTCGCGCGCTACGGGCGTTTCCCGCTCCGGTGGCTCTTCGCAGGGTTGTTGGCGGTCCCTTTGATAATGCCGGAGGTTGTCACAGGTTTATCACTCTTGCTGACATTTGTTTCGATCGATCAGCTCGTGCCGCTCGAGCGCGGATTCATCACCATCGTCGCCGCCCATGCGAGCCTGTCGCTCGCCTTCGTCGCCGTGATCGTCCAGGCCCGCCTGGCCGGTTTCGACCGCTCGATAGAGGAGGCGGCCTATGATCTAGGTGCCCGCCCGGCAAAGGTTTTTTTCACGATTACGATACCGATGCTGGCGCCGGCCCTGGCGGGGGGCTGGCTGCTGGCCTTCACCCTGTCCCTCGACGACCTCGTGGTGGCCAGTTTCGTGACCGGGCCCGGGGCAACGACGCTGCCCATGGTGATCTTCTCCAGCGTGCGTCTGGGCCTGTCGCCCCAGGTTAACGCTTTGGCAGCGATACTCGTGATGACTACTCTGGTAGTGTTCGCAATAGCTTACAGGGTGTTTTCTGCAAAACGAATTTTGCACCAGTGAATTGGCGAGTAAGTTGTTGAATGCTATTGGCTGGCAGCTAACCGTTTAGATGCACTGCGGCACTCCTAAGCCATTGAAAATATTAATAGCAGCTATCCGAGGGATAGTTGCTTGACGTCTAATTTCCTACCACTTTGAATAACAAAAGCAGGCGAGTGCATAAACTGTCAATTGCCGCCGGGATTAGCGGGGAAGCAGCATGAAAGCGGATGCCGACATGGTTACCAAGGCATACGAACTCGATCTCGGGGATAACGGCGGACTTGTGTCCTTTAATACGGTTGAGGAAATCGATCATTGGCTCGATCGCGAACGTAAAGCCTTAGCCTGGGCGATCGACGCAGCTCACAAGAACGACGTACATGCAAAAGTTGCTGGTACCTTAAGAAGCCTGTTTAAGCAGGTAGCGCGACAGCTCAACGAGGCACGACCGAAACCTGATGGGTTAGTAACGTCATGGCCGCTTGTCAGCGGTGCAATAAAGGAAGCGTTTGGTCCGATCCCTCATTCTCTGGGCATTGTGGGTCGGTTCATTGAACAGATCCATCAAGAAGACGGGGAGCAAGCTGGCATAGGAGCGTTGGCGTTCTCACTCGGCCAACAGGAACTGCCGCAGAACAGCGATCAGCTGACTGGCGCCATACGTGCACTACTGCACCGCACTGGCAGAGATGGCGCGTCGGCCGAAAGTGAGCGAACCGCGCTGGCAGATTTGCGCGATAGATTTCGTAGATCAATAAAACTCACGGAGCAGGAGACGCAACAGATTCGGCAAGAGCGCGGCGAAAGCGCTGCCAAACACGAGAAGTGGCTTGAAGAACAGCATTCCCAATTTGAAATCTGGCGCGCCAAGCAAGAAGAACTGCGTCGCGAAAACAACAAGGCGCACGACGATCGAAGGTCGTCAGAACTCGCACGATTTAAGAACGAACGTGATGGGGCAATTGCAGAGCTACAGGCACATATCCGAGCCGTGAAAGAAGAGATGAAACTGCGGGCTCCGGTAGAGTACTGGAAAACCAAGGCATCGGGACACAAGACAGCGGCAACAGGGTTCGCGGTTTCGAGCGGTATAGCTGCTGTTAGTTCATTGATTGTTATTGGCGTGGCCGCTGCTTATTTCCTCACCGGCTTTTCCGGGGGGGACAGCTCGACGTACTGGCGCATTGGCGCGCTGGCGACCTTAGTCTTTGTCTTGCTGTGGGGATTGCGCATCCTAGTCAGGCTGCTTCTCAGTCACCTGCATTTGCTGACAGACGCAAACGAACGTGTCGCACTAGTGCAGTGCTACCTGGCGCTGGCTGCGGAAGGAAAGATCGACGACAAAGATCGCGCGTTGGTTCTGGCGCCCTTATTTGCGTCAACAGCTGATGGCTTGGTCAAAGATGATGGAGCCCCGCCATCGATATTGGATGTCATCAACAAGCTCATCGATAAAAAATGAGCTGCTGAGCCCTTCGGCGTTGCTCCAGACAGACAGCGTTGCGGGTGCTACAACTTGAATATGGGAGGGGGAAATGGCGGGTGAGCTTCTGCTGGGTCTTGGCGCGTTTAAAACGATGCTCGATCTGGCGAAGGGGCTAAAGGACATAAGCGATGCTACTACGCGGAACGCTGTCGCTATTGAGCTGCAAGAAAAGATCCTTGCCGCGCACGCGCAGCAGGCTGCCCTGCTTGAGCGGATCGGCGATCTTGATAAAGAGATTTCTCGTTTGAAAAGCTGGGATGCCGACAAGGGCCGGTACGAGCTGAGGGCTCTGCCACCTGGAGTTCACGTGTACTCATTGAAGTCCACCATGACCAACGGCGAACCGCCGCATCACTTATGTCAAACTTGCTACCAACGAGACAGAAAATCCATCCTGCACCAGAGCGAAACCCATCGTGGCGTCTATCATCTCAGATGCAATGAATGCGGAGCCGACTTGCAGGTAGGCCAATATCAGCCACCGCGAGGCTTCAATGCGCGACGCGGTTCTGGCTGGATGGGGGATTGACTAGGACCCGTCGATTTTGTGATCGAAGACGTATGACGGGTGCGACGCATTTAATGCGTCCTTAACGGCGCGGGGGACCCGCAATCACAAACCGATCACACGGCCCTATAAATCAATCACAAGTGACGAACATTCACGGAACCTTTTGCGCCGTCATGGCGCCTCTTTTGCGCAAAACGGCCTGCAACCCACTGTTCCTCACTTCTCATTAACTGCACTCGTGATAGTGGTGATTTGTCTCGCGGTGCTAGCGGCTTGGGTCAATCGCCAAAGGAGCAAATCCGACCCATCGCAATAGCCGTAGGTTGCCGCGGATTTGAGCAAAAAGCGGCAGGCACCTGGTAGGCGGAGCAGATGGGATTGCATCACACCAACCACATTTCCCATCGCGACCTCCCGCCCAACGCCGCAGGCCACATCGCGTGCCCGGGACGACTCATCCGTCCCGTGTCGAAGTAACGGGAGGTCCTGTGATGAGCCAGCGACAACTTTTCCGCGACCGTCAGATCATCGTCCGCTCCGCCGAGGGCGTGAGGTACCTCACCCTTTCCGCGGCACGCCAGAGGATCTATGCCGGCGCCACGGCGCTGGGTCTCGCCGGGTTCACGGCGCTGTCGATCGCGGTCGCGACCTCGCCCACGCTCGGCGAATGGAAGGACGAAGCCATTGTCTTCGTCCAGGACTCGTATGACCGCCTCCTTGGTCGCGAGCAGCCGTCGGAAGAGCTCGCGCAGGCCGACGACACCGATCCCGCGACCGCGACGCCCGAACTGACTCCGGAAGAGCGTGTCGCCGAGCTGGAGCGTCGCCTCGAGGACGCCGAGGCCGAACGCCGTCGCATCGCCGAGGAGCGCGACAAGCTGGAGGCCGAGCGGGCCAAGTTCGCCTCGAGTGCCACCGCCGCCGACAAGCGTGCCGCTGCACTCGCCGCGCAGCACGAGGCGATCCAGCAGCTCATCACGCGCGCGCGTGCGGCGCTGGAGCGCACGCAGAAGAACGTCTCCGCGCTGGGCCTCGAACCGAACCGGCTCGTGATGGCGGGCCGCGGCAAGGCCGCCGCCGGCGGCCCGTTCATCGAGTTCCGCCGCGCCGGCCGCGGGCATCCCTCGCATCAGAATCTCGTGACGCTCGGCGAGAGCCTCGACAAGCTGACCGACCTGCAGCGCGCCGTGCGCGCGCTGCCGATCGGTGCGCCGATCAGCAGGTACTCGCTCACTAGCCCGTGGGGCGTGCGCCGCGATCCGTTCAACAACCAGCTCGCCATGCACAACGGCCTCGACATGGCGGCGCCGACGGGAACCGAGATCAAGGCGCGGGCACCGGGCAAGGTGACCTTTGCCGGGCGCAACGGCGTCTACGGCAACATGGTCGAGATCGACCACGGCCACGGCATCCGCACGCGCTACGGCCACATGTCGGCGATCTCCGTCAAGCAGGGGCAGACCGTGGTGGCGCGCGACAGGCTCGGCGCCGTCGGATCGACCGGCCGCAGCACGGCCCCGCATCTTCACTACGAGGTTTTGTTCAACGGTAAGACGATGGATCCCCGCAAATTCGTGGAGGCAAAGCAGCATGTTTTCCAAAACTAGCAGCAAGGGCAATGGCATGAGCACCCCATCCGGCAAGGGAATGCCCTCGATCGTCAGCACGGATTTCCGCGTGATCGGAAACGTGACGAGCGAAGGCGACGTGCAGCTCGACGGCACGATCGACGGCAACCTCAAGGCCAAGTCGCTGGTCATCGGTCCGAGCGGCTCGATCCGCGGCGAGGTGAAGGCCGACAAGGTCCAGATCCAGGGCTCGGTCACCGGTCCGATCCGCGCGCGCACGGTCGAGATCGCCAAGACGGCGAAGGTGATGGGCGACGTGTTCTATGAGTCGCTGACGGTCGAGACGGGTGCGGTGATCGACGGCGCCTGCAAGCGCTGGGATGCCGACAAGGTCGATACGAAACCCGCGACCGATGCGAAGCCGGCGAACGTGTCGGCCGCCCTAGGCCGCAATCCGTCGACGCCGACGGCGAGCGCCGCCTAACGCTTCACGAGATCGGGCCGGTAGCTGGCGAGGTCCGAATACTCGACCAGCTCCAGCACGTTGCCTTCCGGGTCCTTGAAGAAGAGGACCCGGAGTCCGGGCCGGTTCTCCACCGGCCCATCGCTGGCGACGCGGATGCCGCGGGCTTTCAGCCGCGCATACCAGTCGTCGATGCCCCGTATGATGAAGGTCACGTAGGCGAGGCCCGCCCGCGCCAGAAGCCATTCGCCTGGACCGCCTGTCGTGGTCGAGGGCGCCGCCAGAAGCTTGATTCGCTCGCCGTATGGCGTCTGCACGCGCACGACGGTGGCGCCGTCCGGTGACAGGCCGTTGGCGCGGCTTTTGTCAGGCGGCACGGTGACTTCGGAAACCTTCGTGCAGCCCAGCACGTCCACGTAGAACGCGGTCATGCCCGCAAGGTCGCGCACGGCGATGCCGATCTCGAGCGGCGCTTCCATCTTCATCTGTTCCTAGTCCTTGTCGTTCTTCTGCATCGCCTGCTTGTGCGCGGCGAGCGCCATCAGGCGACGGTCACGCCAGACCTGGCGCTCGGCGAGCCTGTCGCGGGGCAGAACCTTGCTGCGATCGGATTCGACCTTGTCGACCACTTTGGTCCAGCGGCGTGGGTCGGCCTGCTGCCGCGCCATGTCGTGGTACATCCCGCCGTAGCGCTCGCAATAGTCGCGCACGCCGCCCGGCGCGTTGAGGTCGATCGTTTCGAACGGCCCCATGAACGACCAGCGCAGGCCGAGGCCGTGCGCGATCGTCTTGTCGAGGTCATCGGGCGTCACGTAGCCGTCTTCGACGAGCCGGAACGCCTCGTTCAGCAGCGCGCCCTGCAGCCGGTTCAAAATGAAGCCCTGGATCTCACGCTGCACGGTCACCGGCACCTGGCCGGCGCGTTCCATCAGCGCGCGGGCGCGGGCGATCGTCTCCGGCGCTGTCCATTCAGCGCCGCTCAGTTCGACGACGGGAACGAGGTAGGGCGGATTGACGGGATGGGCGACCAGGCAGCGCGCGCGGCCGCGCAGCGATTCCGTGAAGGCGGATGTTGGAATCGATGAGGTGGAGCTCGCAAGGATCGTCTCGGCCGGCGTGACGGCATCCATTTCGGCAAAGACGCGCCGCTTGATCTCGACCGTCTCGGGCAGGTTCTCCTGCACGTACACCACGTCCGTGATGGCCGCGCGCAGCGTGGACCGCGGCTTGATGCGGCGGAGGACGGCCGTCGGATCGGCGATCAGGCCCGCCTGCTTCAGGTCTTCCAGACGCTCCCGGATCGTTCCGATGGATGCATCCAGCGCCTTCGCGTCGCCGTCCCAGAGCGCAACGTCGAACCCGCTGCGCGCGAAGACGATGGCCCAGGCGCGGCCGATCAGCCCGGCGCCGACGACGGCGATCCTGCTCATGTGCGGTCCTCAGATGAGATACTGCGTATCGGCATCGACGGAGATCGCCTGCCCGGAGATGTTGAAGCCCGCCGGGCTCGCGAGGAAGACGGCCATACCGGCGATGTCGTCCGCCGTCACCATGCGCTTGAGCGAGGCCTGCGCGACGTACTTCGCCTCCATTTCCTTGTGCGGCACGCCGACGGAGGCCGCCTTTGCGGCGATGACGCGCTGGATGCGCGGGCCGTCGACCGCGCCGGGCAGGATCGCGTTGACCCGGATGTTGTCCGGTCCGAGTTCGACGGCGAGGCTCTTGGTGAAGCCGACCACGCCCCATTTGGACGCCGCATACGGGGTGCGCCGCGGGAATCCGAACCGGCCGGCCGCCGAGGATAGGTTGATGATCGACCCGCCGCCCGCCTGGCGCAGCAGCGGCACCGCGCGGCGCGTGCACAGGAATTGGCCTTCCAGGTTGATCGCCAGGGTCCGCCGCCAGTCCTCCTGCGACAGCTCCTCGACCGGGCCGGTCGGACCGGCGATGCCTGCGTTGTTGACCAGCACGTCGAGGCCGCCGAGGAACGTGCCGGCTTCGGCGAAGAGGCGGTCGACCTGATCCGTCTCGGCGACATCGGCGATGGTGGTGCCGGCGGCCGGCGCGGCCTTGCGGAACGCATCGAGGGCGGCAGTGTCCACGTCGCAGATGAAGACGCGCGCACCCTGCGCCATGAACTGGTCGGCGATGGCACGGCCGATCCCGGCGGCACCGGCGGTGACGATGACGCGTTGACCGTTGATCGGCTTTGGCATTGCGTCTCCCCAAGTCTTCTGTTCGCCGCTGGTCTCCGCGGCGGGCAAAACCTTGATCGGTCGCAGCGGCGCGGTCCAGCGGAGAATTGGCTACCCGGGCGTGGCCGCGCGCCGCGATCCGTGCTATCGCAATCCGCATGAAACAGACCGCAGAAGCCCGCTTTTCGGTGCAGGCAGGGGCCGCGTCGCGGCACGTCGCTGCCGACCGCCTGTGGAACCGGCATGTCGAGATGGGCCGCATCGGCGCGACCCCCAAGGGCGGCGTCAATCGGCAGGCCTTGTCCCCGGAAGACGCGAAGGCGCGCGCCTTGCTCGCCTCCTGGGCCCGGGCGCGCGGGTTCGAGGTCTCGACGGACGCGATCGGCAACCTGTTCGTCCGCCGGCCGGGCAGCGACCCGGCGGCGCGCCCGATCCTGACGGGCTCGCATCTCGACACGCAGCCGACGGGCGGGCGCTATGACGGCGCCTACGGCGTGCTGGCGGGGTTCGAGGTTCTGGAGGCGCTGGAGGATGGCGGCGTGCGCACGCGGCGGCCGATCGAGCTGGTCGCGTGGATGAACGAGGAGGGGAGCCGCTTCCAGCCGGGGGCGATGGGCTCGGCGGTCTTCGCCGGCGATTACAAGGCCGAGAAGATGCTGGCGGTCACCGACCGCGCCGGCGTGGTGCTGCGCGATGCCCTGGCGCAGACCCTGGCCGCCGCCCCGGCGACGACGCGGCAGGATCTGGGGTTCGCCGTCGACGGCTATATCGAGGCGCATATCGAGCAAGGTCCGGTGCTCGAGGCGACCGGCAACACGATCGGCGTCGTGACCATGATCCAGGGTGCGCGCCGCTTCACCGTCGACATCGTCGGCGAGGAGGCCCATGCCGGCACCACGCCTCGCCGCGTGCGCAAGGATGCGCTGTCGGCCGCCGTGAAGATCGTCGCGGCGCTGGAGGACCTGATGCGCGACGACGCGGATACGGTGCGCTTCACCGTCGGGCGGTTCGAGGTCTCCCCCGGCTCGCCGAACACGGTGCCGGGCCGGGTGCACTTCACCATCGACTTCCGCCATCCCGACGCCAAGGTCGTTCGCGAGCTGGGCGATCGCGTCGCCCCTGTTGCGAAGGCCAATGCGAAGGGCTGCGACGTCACCGTGACCGACATCTCGTATGTCGATCCCTGCGTCTTCGCGAAACCTGTCGTCGATCTCGTCCGCGGCACGGCGGAAGCCCTTGCGATGAAGCACATGGACATCCCGTCGGGCGCCGGCCACGACGCCATGCATATGAACGCGCTGTGCCCGACCGGCATGATCTTCGTGCCATGCCTGCGCGGCGTCAGCCACAACGAGGCGGAGAGCGCCACGGCCGACGACCTCGCGGCCGGATGCCGCGTGCTCGCCGACGCGCTGGTGGCGCTGGCCAACCGATGACCGATCCCGTCCCCGATGAGCTCGATCCGCTGCCGCGGCTGCTGATGGGGCCGGGGCCGATCAACGTCGATCCGCGCGTGTTGCGGGCCATGTCGGCGCAGATGCTCGGCCAGTTCGATCCGCAGTTCACGCGCTACATGAACGACGTGATGGCGCTGTACCGGGACGTCTTCCAGACGAAGAACCGCTGGACCTTCCTGATCGACGGGACGGCGCGCGCCGGCATCGAGGCCGTGCTGGTCTCGGTCCTGGCGCCGGGCGACCGCGTGCTGGTGCCGATCTTCGGGCGCTTCGGGCATCTGCTGGTGGAGATCGCCGAGCGCTGCGGCGCGCAGGTCCACGCGATCGAGGCGGAATGGGGCACGGTGTTCGATCCCGCCGCGATCGAGGCCGCGATCAAGAAGCACCGGCCGAAGCTGGTGGCGACCGTGCAGGGCGATACCTCGACGACCGTGGCACAGCCGCTGGCTGAACTTGGTGCAATCTGCCGCAAACACGACGTTCTGCTTTATGTCGATGCGACCGCCAGCATCGGCGGCACGGACCTGCCGGTCGACGCCTGGCAGATCGACGCGGTCAGCGTCGGGCTGCAGAAATGCCTGGCCGGACCACCGGGCGTGGCGCCGCTCACGCTCAGCGACCGCATCGCCGACCAGATCTACGCGCGCAAGCATGTGGAGCAGGGCATCCGCGCCGCCGAGGACCGTCCCGCCAACGCGCCGCGCATCCAGTCGAACTATTTCGACCTGGCGATGGTGATGGATTACTGGAGTGAGCGCCGCCTCAACCACCACACCGAGGCGACGACCATGCTCTACGCGGCACGCGAGTGCGCGCGCATCCTGCTGAAGGAAGGCCTGCAACAGGCCTTCGATCGCCACGCTGCGGCGAGCCAATCGATCGCGGCCGGCCTGACGGCGATGGGCCTCAAGCTGTTCGGCGACCAGAAGCACAAGATGCCGAACGTCACCGGCGTGGTGATTCCATCAGGCGTCGACGGCGAGAAGGTCCGCGGCGCGCTGCTGGAGGATTTCGGCATCGAGATCGGCACGTCGTTCGGCCCCCTCAAGGGCCGGATCTGGCGCATCGGCACGATGGGCTACAACTGCCGCAAGCAGAACGTCCTGGTGACACTGTCGGCACTGGAAGCGGTGCTGGCGGCCCAAGGCTTCAAGCTGCCGCGCGGCGCGGCGGTGGACGCGGCGCTCGCGGTCTATCGGGACGCCGAGGCGGCGCCCTTGCGGAGCCGTTCGTTCAAGACGTGAAGGGTTGGATCGCTCCAGGGCCGATCTGAGATCGGCCCCTACACGAGAGAGTTCGCCGCGTAGGGGCGGATCTAAGATCCGCCCCTGTGCGATCTTACCAATTCAAGTCACCAGCTCCGTGCCGCGCGTCGCCCAGAAGGTGAAGCGGCGCTCGAGCACGACGAAGATCTCGTACATCACCACGCCCATCACCGCGACGACGACGAGGCCGGCGAAGACCAGCGGCACGTCGAAGCGCGAGCTGGCCGACATCATCAGGTAGCCGATCCCGGCATTGGCGGCGACCGTCTCCGAGACGATGGAGCCGACGAAGGCCAGCGTGATCGCGACCTTGAGCGAGGCGAAGAAATACGGCATCGAGCGCGGGATGCCGATCTTCCACATGATCTGGCTCTTGCGCGCACCCAGCGAGCGCATCACGTCCTGCAGCTCCGGCTCGATCGTGGCGAGGCCGGTCGCGACGTTGACGACGATCGGGAAGAACGAGATCAGGAAGGCCGTCAGGATCGCCGGGATCGTGCCGATGCCGAACCAGATCACCAGCACCGGCACGATCGCGACCTTCGGGATCGAGTTGAACGCGACCATCACCGGATAGATCGCGTCATAGACCGTGCGTGAGGCGCCGAGCGCCAGGCCCAGGAACAGCCCGAACACGACGGCGAGCCCGAAGCCGATCAAGGTCGTCACCAGCGTCTGCAGCGAGTGCATCATGATCGGGCTGTAGTACTGCATGAACGAAGCCCACACCGCCGTCGGCGCCGGCAGGATGAAGGTCTCGATGCGCAGCACCATGCAGAAGAGTTGCCACAGCACGATCGAGCCGAGCACGACCAGCCAGGGCAGGGCGCGATGGAACAGGGATTTCTTCATTGGCTGCGCACGTGGGAAATCTGGTCGCGCAGGGCGTGCGCCATCTCGATGAACTCCGGCCGGTAGGTGTCCTCGAGCGTGCGCGGCCGCGGCAACGGCACCGAGGTTTTGGAGACGACGCGGCCGGGCCGCGCGCTGATAACGTACACCGTGTCGGCGAGGTAGACGGCCTCGCGTAGGTCATGGGTGACGAGGATCACGGTCGGCTTCTTGCGGAGCCACAGCGTCTGCAGCACGCCCCACAGATCCTCGCGCGTGAAGGCGTCGAGGGCGCCGAACGGCTCGTCGAGCAGCAGCAGCTCCGGCTCGTGGATCAGGGCGCGGCAGAGCGAGCTGCGCTGCTGCATGCCGCCCGAGAGCTGCCACGGGTACTTGTCCTCGAAGCCGGCAAGGCCGACCGTCGCGAGCAGTTCCTTCGCCTGAGCCACGTAGCGGCCGCGTTCGCGCCGATAGGCGCTGGCGTGCGGCTCGACGATCTCCAGCGGCAGCAGGATGTTGTCGAGCGTGGTGCGCCACGGCAGCATGGTCGCGTTCTGGAAGGCCATGCCGCAGATCTTGAGCGGACCGGTCACCGGCTTGCCGGCGACGGCGACGCGGCCGGTCGTGGCCTGCACCAGCCCGGAGACCAGCTTCAGCAGGGTCGACTTGCCGCAGCCGCTGGGGCCGACCACGGCGATAAATTCGCCGCGGTCGATGGTCAGGCTGGCGTCCGAAAGCGCCAGCGTGCCGTTTCCCTCGCCCCCGTAGGCCAGACTGACCTGATCGATGTCTACGAACCGCGTCTGGCCGTCGTTCACGCAGCGCCTCTCGTTCAGCGCGTCGCCATGCGCTCCGCCTTCGCGGGCAGGAAGCGATCGACGAACACCTGCTCCGGCGGCAGCTTGCGGTCCAGGCTGAACCCCGTGGTGACAAGGTCGATGTTGCGCGCGAGCCGGGCGGCGTCGACGCCGCCGATGCCGTTTGCCTTCACGTCGGCGGTCAGCACGCTGGTTTCGAGGGCGAGCTTGAGACGCTCGAGCTCGATCGCGTCGTTGACGAGCGGGTCCTTCTTCTTGAGGGCGGCGATGGCGCCGGCCGGGTCGGCAATCGTGTCCTGGATGCCGCGGATCGTCGCCTTGACGAAGCCCTGGACGGCCTTCGGGTTCTCCTGGATCAGCTTGCTCGAGGCGATCACGGCGTTGGAGTACAGGTCGACGCCAAGGTCCTTGTACATGAAGGTCTGGACGTTGGCCTCGGGCACGCCGAGGCCCTTGAGCGCCAGCACGGCCGTGAAGCTGAAGCCGGAGATCGCGTCTGCCTCGCCGCGGGCCAGCATCGGCTCTCGCAGCGGCGGCGCCACGTTCGCCCAGCTCACCGCGGCGGGGTCGAGGCCGTTGGCCTTCGCGAAGAGCGAGAACAGCCGGAACGGGGTGTCGAAGGAGGGGGCGGCGGCCTTCTTGCCGGCAAGGTCGGCGGGCTTGCTGATGCCCTTGTTCTTCAGGGTGATGATGGCGAAGGGCGCCTGGTCATAGACCATCAGGACCGCCGGGACTTCCTTGCCGGGGTTCTTGGCATTGAATTCGATCAGGGCGTTGAGGTCGCCGAAGCCGATGTCATAGGCGCCGCTGACGACGCGGTTGACGGTATCCGAGGAACCGCGGCCGGCATCGATTGCCGTCACGTTGAGCCCTTCGGCGGCGTAATAGCCCTTTTCCTGGGCAAGGAAGAACGGCGCCTGCGGGCCCTGCAGCACGAAGTCCAGCGTGAACTTGATGGGGGTTTGCGCTGCGGCCGGCTGCCCCAGCAGCGTCACGGCGAGCCCGGTCGCGGCCACTGCCGCAACCCGCAGAATTCCAGATCCGGACATCGAGTTATCTCCCGTTGATTATTGGCGCGGCCGGGGTGGTTTCACCCCACCGCGATGCCTCGCCGCAAGAACCGTGCCGCAGACCCCGTGGCCGCGGGCGAGGCGGAATGTGGGGGGAAGGGTGGCGGCAAGTCAACATCAGCGCAAGCCCTGGCGGCACCGCCGTCACAGGGCCAACGCCCCCACGAAACAGCGTCGCTGCATTGGGGCGGTCTTGTGACATTGCGGCAGCGAGGCTAGGCTAACTGTCTGATCATGACGATCGCCGCGTGCGGTTCGCATCGGCGGGATCTCTCAGGCTGAAGGAGTCTCAGCTATGAGGGCGGATCATCAGATCGCGTATGTCGATACGGGCGTGAGTGATCGGGGCGTCTCCCGCGCGGGGCGTCCATGAGCAATCTCGCCCAAGCCAATCGCGACGAGCCGCGCTGGGTCCCGGCGCTCACGATACTCGTCGTGCTCGGCCTCCTGCGATTGCTCCCCCACCACGTTCAAATGCTGCCGGTGTGGATTTCGTACCTGGTCGTGCTCGCAATGCTCGTGCCGATGGCTCTCGTCATGCTCACGAGGGAAAACGGTCTGTGGCTTCGCCTGGAGCGGACGACCATTCTGCTCCTTGGCACGGCGTCCGTCATGAACACGGTTGCGGAACTCGGAGACATGATCGGCATCATCACTCTCAATTCGCCGGAGACCCGCTCGATCTCGCTTCTTTCCTCGGCGCTTGTGATCTGGATCGCCAACGTGCTGACGTTTTCCCTGCTGTATTGGCAGATCGATGCAGGAGGGCCCCACGCCCGGATGAGTGGTGCGAGCGAGAAGCCGGATTGGCTCTTTCCACAGTCAGCCGCACCCGGGAGCGCTTCATCCGATTGGCGACCATTGTTTCCCGACTACCTCTTCCTTGGGTACACCACGGCGACGGCGTTCAGCCCCACCGATGCACTGCCGCTCACGTCTCGGGCCAAGATGCTGATGATGCTGGAAAGCGCGATCTCCCTCCTGACGCTCGTCGTCGTCGCGGCCCGCGCGATCAACGTTCTCCCGTAGCGGCGCGATCTCGAAGCGGCTTGTCGTGCCTGATCTCCGCCTCTATGGTCGCGGCGCGATGACGGCTCCGCTGCGCCTGGAGGATCTTAACAGGATGGACCAGCAGTCCTTCGCCGCCGCGTTGGGGCACGTCCATGAGCACGCGCCCTGGGTCGCGGCGCGGGTCGCCGCGCTGCGGCCTTTCGCCAGCCGGACGGCCCTGCATGCGGCCATGCGCCGGGTCGTTCTGCAGGCGAGCGAGGCCGAGCAGACGGCGCTGATCTGCGGCCACCCCGAGCTCGCCGGCAAGGCGGCTATATCCCGCGAACTGACCGCCGATTCCGCCCGCGAACAGCAGGGTGCAGGCCTCGACCGGCTGACGCGCGCCGAGTACGAGCGCTTCCATGTCCTGAACGCGGCCTACCGGACCAAGTTCGGCTTCCCGTTCATCATGGCCGTCCGGGGACGCGGCAAGGACGAGATCCTCGCCGCCTTCGCCGCGCGGCTCGACAACACGCGGGATGCGGAGTTCAGGACCGCGCTGGAGCAGATTGGCCTCATCTCGGGGTTTCGCCTCTCCGACCTCGTGGAGGATTGAGGACGATGGATTCGCTGCTGCAGGAATGGCTGGATCTGATCGTGCGGTGGATCCATGTCATCACCGGCATCGCCTGGATAGGCTCGTCCTTTTTCTTCATGTGGCTCGACAGCCATCTCGAGAAGCCCACGGCGCCGCGCAAGGGCATCGAGGGCGAGCTGTGGATGACGCATAGCGGCGGCTTCTACCGCGTCGAGAAGATCAAAGTCGCACCCGACGAGCTGCCGCGTACCCTGCACTGGTTCAAGTGGGAAGCGGCCTTCACCTGGATGAGCGGTGTCGCGCTGCTGGCGATCGTCTACTATCTCGGCTCCGGCCTGGACTTTCTTGACGAGCGGCTTGCGGGGCTCGGCAGTCTCGGCGTCACCATCCTCGGCTTCGCCGTGCTCGGCGTTGCCTGGCTGATCTACGACGCGTTGTACATGTCGCCGCTGGCGAAGACGCCGTTTGCAGCGCTGATCGGCGTGGCACTCCTGGTTGCCGCCGCGTATGTGTTCAGCCACTTCATGACCGGACGGGCCGCCTATCTCCATGTCGGCGCGATCATCGGGACGATCATGGCGGCGAACGTATGGGTGCGGATCATTCCTGCCCAGCGCGAGCTGGTCGCGGCGACGAAGGAAGGGCGTCTGCCCGACGACACGCTCGGCCAGCGCGCGAAGCAGCGCTCGGTGCACAACAACTATCTGACGCTGCCGGTCGTGTTCATCATGATCAGCAACCATTTCTCGAGCACGTGGGGCCACACGCTGAACTGGCTGGTGCTGGCGGGGCTGGCCTTCGTCGGCGCGGGCGTGCGCCATTACTTCAACCTGCGCAACAAGGGCCAGAACGCTTGGTGGATCTGGCCGATCGCCGGCGCGGCGATGGTCGCGCTCTTCCTTCTGGTCCGGGAGTGATGCAATGGGGCGTCTGACCACGCATGTGCTGGACACGGCGCGGGGCATTCCCGCGGCCGGTCTGAAGGTCGAGCTCTATTCGCTCGCCGGTAATCGTTCCCTCATCAGGGCGGCGGTCACGAACGGCAATGGCAGGACCGACGCACCGCTGCTCGAGGGCAGCGCGTTCATCATCGGCTCGTACGAGCTGGTCTTCGCGCTAGGCGACTATTTTCGCGCCGCCGGGATGACGCTGGCCGATCCGCCTTTTCTCGACCAGGTTCCGGTGCGTTTTGCGATTGCCGACGCGGACGCACACTATCATGTGCCGCTTCTGGCCTCGCCCTGGTCCTACAGCACCTACCGCGGCAGTTGAAAGCACGGGAACCTTCGGACGGCCCACCGCATCGGATCCGGTGTTGACCTGAGCCGTCATAGGGTCCAAATCAACATTGCTGCCGATACCAACACACTGGGGAAATCGCCGTTCATGGACCGCGTAGAGAAGACTTCGAGAGCGACCGAAGAGTCCGACCGCCCTGCGGACACCGACCGTCCGGCGCGCGCTGAGGCCGAGGCTGCGGTGCGCACGTTGCTGCGCTGGGCCGGAGACGATCCGTCGCGCGAAGGACTTCTCGATACCCCGGCGCGCGTCGTGCGTGCGTTCGAGGAGTGGTTCGCCGGATACAATGTCGATCCGGAGGAGTTCCTGCGCCGGACCTTCGAAGAGACCGACGGCTACGACGAGATGGTCATCCTGCGCGACATCAGATTCGAATCGTTCTGCGAACACCACATGGCGCCGATCATCGGTCGCGCGCATGTCGCCTATCTGCCGCACAAGCGCGTCGTCGGAATCTCGAAGCTCGCGCGCGTGATAGAGGCCTACACCAAGCGGCTGCAGATCCAGGAGAAGCTGACGGCGCAGATCGCCAACACCATCAACGACGTGCTGAGTCCGCGCGGTGTGGCGGTCGTCATCGAGGCGACGCATCAATGCATGACGACGCGGGGCGTGCGCAAGAGCGGCGTCAGCATGGTGACCAGCCGGATGCTGGGCGCATTCCGCAGCGATCCCAAGACGCGCCGTGAATTCCTGGCGATGATCGGCGGCGAACGCCGCTAGTTCCGGTCGCGGCCGATCGCGCGCCAGTCCGCAAGCCGCCGGCGCGCCTCGGGCGGCAGCGTCGTGGCTGCCTCGGAGATGGCGGCCTGCGTTTCCGACTGCAGGGCTGTATTCCGTGTCCGCAGCGTTTCGAACGCTTTGTCGAGTGCGGCGCGGTCGAAGGGCTCGGTGACGATCGCATCGCGCACATGGTCGCGGGCTTCGCGCGCCCGCGCCGCCGCCTCGGCAATGCGGTCGCGATGCTTTTCCATCACGACTTCGAAGTCGCGCCGGTATTCGGCGGGAACGCTGGCCGCCATGCGCCGCATCATGGAGCTGCCCGGCGCATCCCCCGCCGGTCCGCCGCGCTCGCCCATTGCGGCCACGTGGCGGTGCATATGCGGTCCGCCGAACCAGCGTCCCAGCATCCAGCTACCGAGGAACAGGTTGACGGCGACCGAGGCGATCAGGGCGATCAGCAGCCACGGCCGCCGCCGCGAAGTCTCGTTCACCATGTTGCATCCTCGATCACGCTGGCAATGACCTGCCCCTCGATGCTGTCGGCCTGGGCTGTCTGCAGGTCGGTGTCCGGATGCGACCAGCCGACCAGGAAGCCTGCGAGCGCCGCGGCGGCGAGGCCCGCGGCATTGGGCCACACGAAGCTCGGCCACCGGAAGCGGCTGACCACGCGCGGCCGCGGGCGCTTCTGCGGGGTCGCGCTGACCCGCGCGGCGAGGACGGCGGGATCGATATGCGGCGCCGGACTTGTCCAGCGATCGAGTGCTGCATCCAGTGCGGCCGCGCGTCCGGCCTCGTCGCGCAGTTCGGGCGTGCGCAGCAGCAGGGCCAGCGCCGCGCTCCGTTCCGCGTCGGGCCAGCGCCGCTGGTCACCACCATATGCCGCGATCAGTTCCTTGAGGCGTTCTGGGGTCATGATTGAGCACTCTCGGGGGCGATGTCCGCCAAAGCGGTACGCAGCGCCTTGCGCGCCCGCACCAGGAGGGATTCAACGGCGCCGACGGTCAGGCCGAGCATCTCCGCGGCCTCGATGTTGCTGATGCCCTCGTAGTGGCACAGCACGATCGCGGCGCGCTGGCGCTCGGGCAGGGCGCCGATCGCGGCGGCCACCCGGGCGGCGACCTCGCCCCCGGCGGTTGCGGCGAAGGCGTCGGGCGAGGGGTCCGCGACCTCGGACGCCGCCTCGATGGGGAGGGGGATCGCCCGGCGTTTCCGGTCGAGGCACAGGTTCACGACGACTCGGCCCAGCCAGGTGGTCAGGGCCGCCCCGCCGGCCTGGTCGGCGCGGTCATGCCAGGTCGGCGCCTTCAACCATGTCCGCAAGAAAGCCTCCTGCACGATCTCCTCCGCATCGCCACGGTTGCCCGTGATCCGGCTCGCGATCGCCGTCATCCGGCTTAGATGGCGGCCCACAAGCTGGCCAAAGGCCGCCCGGTCGCCGGTGCCAGCGGCCCGCATCAAGTCGTCGTCGCTGGTTTCCCGCATCGGGGCCGGTTCAGGCGTCCTTTCCCAATACACGCGCCGGGGGGCGTAACCCTGCGCAAAAATTAACGCAATTCCGCTCTACCGGTGCTAGAACGGCCATGTCCCGGTTCTCACTCCCGTCCTCCGGGTGGCCCCAGAATGAACGCCTCTCCGGCGACGGCCCAGTTCCGCGGCATTGCCCTCTATCTTGCTGCGATTCTTAACTTTTCCTTCCTGGATACGCTCGCCAAGTACATGACGAGTGAGTACCACGTGATGCAGATCGCGTGGGGCCGATATGCCTTCAGCGCGGTTTTCCTTCTGTTTCTGGTCCCACGGCACGGGCTTTGGAAGCCGTTGCGCTCGGCGCGCCCCTGGTTCCAGGTCATGCGGGCGCTTCTGTTGGCCGTCTGCAGCCTTTTGTTCTTCGTCGCGGTTTCTTTCCTGCCCCTGGCAAACGTGACGGCGATCGGTTTCGCGGCGCCGCTGATCCTGACCGCCTTGGCGCATTTCTTCCTGCAGGAGAAGGTCGGCATTCGGCGCTGGGCCGCCATCTTCGTCGGAATCTGCGGCGTGCTGGTCATCCTGCGGCCGGGCGATGGAGTCGTGCATTGGGCCGCCTTCATCGCGCTCGCGATGGCCGCGTGCAACGCCTTCTATCAGCTTGCGACCCGCATGCTCGCCGGAGTCGACAGCGCGCAGACGACGATCTTCTACACGGGGATCGTCGGTGCGGTCGCATTCTCGGCGTTCGTGCCGTTCTTCTGGGAACCGCCGACCCTTGGCGGCTGGCTGGCGATGATGGCCCTTGGCCTGTTCGGCGGGTTCGGTCATTACCTGCTGATCCAGGCGTTTGCGCTCGCTCCGGCGTCGCTGCTGGCGCCGTTCTCGTACACGGCCATCGTGTGGGTCACGATCACCGGGTATCTGCTGTTCGGCGACTTTCCGGATGGCTGGACCGTGGTCGGCGCGGCGATCATCATCGCCAGCGGAATCTATGTCTTCTATCGCGAGGCCTATCTGCGGCGGATCGGTCGCCTTTGAGCGATGCCGATTTGCCGGGCAGACCAAGCTTGGCTATTGTCGCCCGGATGCGATCAGACGACGCACAGACACGCGTGTCCTACGTCCTTGCCCTGATGAGCGGGACGCCAAGGAATGTCGCCTTCGAAGTGGCGCTCAGCCGCTGGCGGGCACACAACGCCGCCGTGGACGAGGCGGCTGCCCGGCGCGCTGTCGTCAGGATTCTCACGAAGACCGTCTGGACCATGAGAGAGGGGCTACCCGCGGCGAGTGATGCGCCGCTGATGCCCCGCGAGGGCATCAATCGGCTGCCCTGAGATGGCGCCGACAGATGTCGCCCGACGCAAGCAGCGCCATCATCTGCGGTTCGAGTTCGCTCAACTCCGCCCCCGTATCCGCCCACGCGCTCTGAAGCGCCGACGTCGCGCGCGCGATCATCTTGCGCCGTGCTTCCGAGCTGTAGTGCTGCCCGTAGTCGCGCAGCTCGCGCAAGACCAGGTATGCGCAGAGCAAATCCTCTCGAACGAGCTGCGAATCGCGTTTGTCCAAGGCCATAGAGCCCCCATGAGCAATCGACGGGATTGCCGTGGATACGCGCGAGCCAGCGCGGCGGTTCCAACGCCAAGGCTGAAGCATCACGTCAGTTGGATGCGCCAAACAGCCGAATGCGCGATGGAAAAAAGAATCAGTCGTCGGCGTTCGGTTTATGCGCGCGCAGGATGGCGCCGCACAACTCGCTGTTCAGCACGGGCTTGAAAATGATCTCGACGCCGTCGAGTGCCGCGAGGCGCGCGCGGATCTCCGGGTCGCTGCCGGCCCCCGTGATGATGACGACGGCGGCCGAGCCGCGTGCCCGAATCACTTCGGTGGCTTCCACGCCGTCCATCGAGCCGGGTAGACGAACGTCCATCAGCACGACATCGGGAGCGATGACCGCCGCCGCGCCGATCGCGGCCAGGGCAGACGTTATGATCCCGATCGATTCTCCGCCGGCCTCGACGATCATGTCCTGCAGCACCGTGGCGACCGCGGGATCGTCTTCGACCACGAGAATCCGCAACGGCCGGCCGGTGCCGTCCGTCAGCCGCTGCTCGTGCGGCCCATGGCCGTTCGAAGACGTCGGATGGGCCGGGGCGGCCAGTATCCAACGCTTTCGATCGATCCTCAATTCGTTGCCCGCTTGCCGCGGACTAGGAGTCCTCGTCATCAATCTCGCCTCGTGAAAGGGGAGAAGCACCCTCCTCGGGGTTATAGGTGAGGCGTGTGGGCGCGTCCAGTTAACATGCGCCTGCGGCCGGAATTCGTTAACTGCGGCCTCACAGAATCTCGAAGAGGACCGAGATACCCAATACGGCGAAAATGGCCGCCGCGCAGAACCTGACGTAGCGCAGCGGCAGCCGCCGCGCGAGCGCCTCGCCGCAAAGGACGATCGGCGCGTTGGCGATCATCATGCCGAGCGTGGTTCCGACGACGACCATGAAGAGGGAATCATAGCGAATCGCCAGGCCGACCGTCGCGACCTGGGTCTTGTCGCCGATCTCCACCAGGAAGAACGTCACCAGCGTCGTGAGAAACGGTCCCGCGTGCTTGAGAAAGCGCTGCCGTTCGCCGTCCAGCGAATCAGGTACGAGCGCCCAGACGGCGACCGCGAGGAACGAGGCGCCGAGTATCCAGCGCATGATGGAGGGATCGATCTGCTCGCCGATCCAGGCCCCGGCGAACCCGGCGGCGGCATGGTTGGCGAGTGTCGCGACGAGAATGCCGGCGATGATCGGCAGCGGCCGCTGGAAGCGGCAGGCGAGGACAAGGGCGAGGAGCTGGGTTTTGTCGCCGATTTCGGCAATGGCGACGGCACCGGTCGAGACGAGCAGGGCTTCCATGAGGCAGCACGCGATGCCGGGCGGAGGACGGACCGATGGCGCAGCACGCCTCCGCCCGGCAATGACGGAGTGCTGTCGCCAAAGGTCTCGCCAGATGGTCTACCGTGCGGGCCATGGCCGAAAGGCCAAGCTTGTTGACACGCACCCCGCACATCCGGTCTCGCGACCAGGGGCGGGCGGCTACTCCCCAATGGTGACGCCGATATAGCAGCCGCCGGGCTGGAAGGCGAGTGGCACGATGCCGCACAGCTTGGGGCCGAGCCGGCCTGCGGCCGAGATCGGCGTTTCCTAATTTTCCGCCCCTCCGTTAGGCTTTGTGCAAATGGTGCCGGTCGATCCGCTCAAGGGTTTTCGGTGGCGCGCCGTTGCGACCGGTCTTGCAATGGCGGCGCTCCTGATCGCCTTGCTGTCATACGACCTTTGGCGTGCACGCGAGAAAGCGATTGCCACCGCCTTTCGCGAGACGAGCAATCTCACCAATGTCTTCGAGGAATATACGGCGCGCACGTTCCAGGCGATCGACGGCGTTCTCGGGAACCTCAGCGTCGGCAGCACCAGGATCGATATGCAGGAGCCCGGGTCCGAGCCGAGGCTCATCGGCATCCTGATCGATCAGCTCCGCAACCATCCGCAGGTGGCGTCGTTCGGCATCGTCGACGATACGGGACAGATCATCGCCCACACCCGGACGACATGGGATCGTAGCCTGTCGTTCAGCGATCGCGACTACTTCACCGTGCACCGCGACAATCTCTATTCCGGAATCTTCATAGGCTCCTTCGTGCGCAGCAGGATGAGCGGCGAGTGGCTGTTCATCGTCAGCCGGCGACTTGAACGAGCGGACGGAACGTTCGCCGGCATCGTCTTCGCGACCATGGACCTCCGCTACTTTGCGGGGCTGTATGCGTCCATCGATGTCGGCGCCAATGGCGGCGTCACCTTGATACATCGCGACGGCACGATCCTCGCGCGCGCGCCGAATCATGACGATTTCATCGGCAAGTCGGCCGCGGGCAGCGAGTTCTTCCGCGTGCACCTACCGCAGGCCGATCGGGGATCGCTCGTCATCCGTGGAGCGGGCGACGCCAGTGATCTCTTCATGTCGTATCGCGGGATCCCGAACGCGCCGCTGGTGATCAGCGTCGCGTTTGCCGACAGCGATGTTCTCGCCGACTGGAACCGGTCGATCGCGGGCTACGTCGCGGCCGGAACCGGCCTCATCTTCCTGATCAGCGCGTCGGTGATTCTCGCGATCCGCGGACGCGAGCGGCACATAGCGCTGGTGGAGGCACGGCGCGCGCGCGAGGCGGCGCAGCGCGAGACCGAGCGGATGGCCCAGCTCCAGCGCGTGGAGGAGCAGCTCCACCAGGCGCAGAAGATGGAGGCGGTGGGGCAGCTCACCGGCGGCATCGCGCACGACTTCAACAATCTGCTCATGGTCGTGCTCGGCAATCTTGACGAAGTCGCCGACCGACTGAGCCGTGACGATTCGCTGCGGCCGCTCGTCAGGGCCGCGATCGCGGCGGCGGAGCGCGGTGCCGACCTGACGCAGCAATTGCTTGCTTTCGCCCGTCGTCAGCCGTTGCGGCCCCAGCCGCTCGACTGCAACGAGATCATCCAGTCCATGGCCGATCTGCTGCGGCGGACGCTCGGCGAGCGCATCGACATCCATGTGAAGCTGGCGCCCGACCTGCCGGCGGCCGTGGCAGATGCCGCGCAGGTGCAGAACGCGCTCCTGAACCTGACGATCAACGCCCGCGATGCGATGCCGGATGGCGGCACGCTGGTCATCGAGACGTCCGTCGCGCAGCTCGACGAGGACTACCGGGCCACCAACGCCGATGTGGTGCTGGGCGACTACCTCCTGATCGCCGTCAGCGACACTGGCGTGGGCATGAGCCCGGCGGTAATGGCCCGCGCCTTCGAGCCCTTTTTCACGACGAAAGAGATCGGCAAGGGCTCCGGGCTTGGCCTCAGCATGGTCTACGGCTTCGCCAAGCAGTCGGGCGGTCACGCCAAGATCTACAGTGAGGTCGGGCAGGGCACGACCGTGAAGCTTTACCTGCCGGTTGCCCCTGGTTCGGCGACAGCCATCCCTGCAGCGGGCGGTGAGGTGGAGTTGGCGCACGCGCGCAAGGATGAAGCGATCCTCGTCGTGGAGGATGACGTCCTTGTCCGCGACACGGTTACGCGCCTCCTGCGCGCGTTGGGATACCGCGTTCTGGAGGCGGCAGGGGCGGACGCGGCCTTGGCCGTGCTGCACAGCGACCAGGCCATCGATCTGCTTTTCACCGATGTCGTGCTGCCGGGGCGACTTGGCGGCCGCGAACTCGCTGTCGAAGGCCGGAAGATCAGGCGCGGCCTGAGGGTGCTCTTCACATCCGGATACACGCAGGACTCCGCTGTGCATCAAGGCCGCCTGGACGACGGGGTGTTCCTGCTGTCTAAGCCGTACAAGAAGGATGCGCTGGCGCGTACCATTCGCGGGCTGCTCGACCAGCCGCTGGCGGCGGAATGAGGCGCAGGGACGCTACAGCGGTTCGCGACGCGGCCTAGGGTCGACCCCGGATGGCGACAGCCCGTTCGCAACCGCCATCATGTGTTTGACGTCGCTGCGTGAGGGCAAGGAAAGCCCATGATCATCAGGTCTCTGGCCGCTGTCCTTCTCTGTGCGGCGCTGACGGGATGCGTGAGCGAGGAAAGATCGAAACCGCCGCCGGTCGCGCCGAGCTATGAGCAATGCGAACCCGATCAGTGCAGCTACGACAGGTCGCGGCGGCGCGACGCAACGATACCGATCTAGCGCCGCGCGCTCTGCCGGTCAGGGCGGAATGGGAACCTGCAGGCGGATCCAGGGCTCCATGGCACGCCAGCGGTTGGTCGGATCGCCGGCGGCATTGGGCGATGGGCCCTCGATGTCGGGCGACAGCGATACGCCTGGTGCGATTTCTATGCCCCGGATGTCTGCTCTTTCGCGCGTTTCTGGCTCGGACGGGGAAGCGGACGAAGTGCCGGCCGGCGGTTCGTACGGAAGTTGCGGCGGCGTGAAGTCGAGCCCGGCCAAGGCCGGTCCGGCAAGCAGGCCGAGGAGAAGTGTCAGTGCCACGCGCGCAACACCGATCGAGCGGATATTCATTTTCGCCATAGGGCTTATGCGTTTCGCCCCGCAAGCCTGCCGGCATCCGGGCGGTCGGAGTGGATTTAGGTTCCCATCGCCGCACTACAAGGCCTCGCGTGACGTCGCCTCGTGCTGGCGGACAGGCCGCGGAGAACGCTCATGCTCCTTACCTCTCTCGTCCGCGCTGTTCTGATTTCGACGCTTGCCGCGTGTCTGGCCATGCCGGCGGTGGCGCAGCCGGCGACCGAGCCCATTCCGCCGCAGGTCCGCGAGCTGATCGAGCGGCTGAAGGATCCGGTCGTGCGGGACTGGCTGAACCGGCAGGAGTCCGGAACGTCACCGTCGGGCGACGCCACGGCGGGACCGCCTCCTCCGGAGCACACGACCGTCACGACCATGTTGGCCGATCGCAGCGCGGCGATGCGGCGCCATCTGGGCGCCATCGCGGCGGCGCTTCCGACGATGCCCGCGGAGCTTCGTCGCACGGGTCAGACCCTGATGGCGGAGATCGGCGAGTACGGCTTCGTGAATGTCGTCCTGCTGCTGGCCGGGTTCGTGGTGCTGGGCTTTGGCGCCGAATGGCTGTTCCGGCGCGCGGTGACGGGGGCGCGGCACAGGATAGACGCGCTGCCGCTTGCCAGCGTCGGCGAGCGGCTGCAGGCGGTGGCGTTTCGCCTGGCGCTCAGCCTCGGCCAACTCGCGGCGTTCGCCCTCGGCAGCATCGGGGCGTTCCTTGCCTTACCGTGGCCGCCGGTGCTGCGGCAGATCGTCCTCGCCTATCTGATCGCGTTCCTGGCCTTCCGCGCGGCTTTGGTCGCCGGTCATTTCCTGCTGGCGCCGCCGAAGGGCGAAGACAGTGCGCGCTTCCGGATTCTGCCGATGAGCGATGAGGCCGCGCGATTCTGGTTCAGGCGTCTCGCCATCCTCGTCGGATGGTTCGCGTTCGGTTACGTGACCGTTCAACTGCTCGACGGCCTCGGGCTGTCGGTCGTGCATCGCCGGATCGTGGCGTATGTGCTCGGACTCGTGCTGCTCGGGATCGGCATCGAGGTCGCCTGGAATCGACCGATGCGCGAGGTCCCCGCCGTCATCGACCCCCATGCGGCGCGGAGCCGGCATGTCCTCATGGCCTCGTTGCTGTCGGCCTATTTCGCGCTGCTCTGGGTGCTTTGGGTCAGCAGTGCGCTGAACCTGTTCTGGCTTGCCGTCGTCGCGGTGGCCCTGCCGCTTCTCATCGCGACGACGCGGCGCGCGGTCGACCACATCCTGCGGCCTGCCGGCGCGGCGACCGCGGAGGCGGCCGTCCCGGGCATCGTGGCTGCATGCCTGGGGCGCGGCGTGCGCGCGCTGCTGATCATCGGTGCCGTGCTGCTGCTCGCGTACAAATGGGGCGTGGACCTTGGCGAACTGGCGGCGACGGATACGACGTTCACCCGGATTCTCCGCGGCGTTCTGACCGCGATCGTCATTCTGCTGATCGCCGACTTCATATGGCATGTCGTCAAGGCAGCCATCGATCGCAGGCTGGCGGAGGCGCAGGGGCCCGCCATGCCGAATTCGGAGGAGGCGAGGCGGCGCGCGCGCGTGCGTACGCTCTTGCCGATCGTGCGCAACGTCCTGTTCATCGTCATGATTGCCGTGGCGGCGATGATGGCGCTCGCTTCGCTCGGCGTGGAGATCGGCCCGCTGATCGCGGGCGCCGGCGTCGTCGGCGTGGCGATCGGCTTCGGCGCGCAGACGCTGGTGCGCGACGTCATCAGCGGCATGTTCTACCTGCTCGACGACGCATTCCGCGTCGGCGAGTACATACAGAGCGGCAACTACAAGGGCACGGTGGAATCGTTCAGCCTGCGCTCCGTCAAGCTGCGCCATCATCGCGGGCCGCTCTACACGGTTCCGTTCGGTGCGCTCGGCGCGGTGCAGAACATGAGCCGCGACTGGGTCATCGACAAGCTGATGGTCCGACTGACCTATGACAGCGATCTCGACAAGGCGAAGAAGCTCGTCAAGCAGATCGGCAAGGAACTCGCGGAGAACCCGGAGTACGCGGCGGACATTCTCGAGCCGCTGAAGATGCAGGGCGTGGCCCAGTTCGGCGATTTCGCCATCGAGATCCAGATGAAGATGATGACCCGCCCGGGCCAGCAATTCACCATCCGCCGGCGCGCCTACGCGATGATCAAGAAGGCGTTCGATGCGAACGGCATCAAGTTCGCCTTCCCGACCGTGCAGGTCGCCGGAGAGACGGAGGCCGCCACCGCGGCGGTCGCCCGTCAGGCCCTGGAACTGGTGCAGCCGGCGCCGGCCGCCCGGTGACGGCGCTCATAGGGAATTGCCCGCGGCGGCCGCGTGCGCACGAGCCGTCCGTCTCGGGTGTTTAGCCGATGCCGGCCAAGGTCAGGCGCGCGTAGCCTTCGCACTTTCCCGAACGAAACCGGAGACAGGACATGACACGCATTGCATCGGTCGCCGCCGCGACGCTGGCGGCGTTCCTCGCGGGCGCCCCGGCGACGACAATCGCGCAGGATAGCGGGCCGGCCGCGGTGGTCGCCGACACGACGACCTCGACGGCGACTGTGGCCAAAGTCGACCGCGCCAACCGCAAGGTCACGCTGCGCGGCGGGGACGGCCAGGAAGAAACCCTGACCCTGGGACCCGAGGTCAGGAATTTCGATCAGATCCAGGTCGGCGACACGGTGACCGCGGAATACGTCAAGGCCATCGCCGTCTTCATGCGCGCGCCGGGCGAAGCGCCTTCGGGCGCCGCTCTTACCGCCATTCAGGTCGCGCCGAAGGGTGCCAAACCCGGCGCGACCATGATGCAGCAGGAAGAGGTCACCGCGACGATCGACGACATCGACTACGCCAAGCGCACGGTCAAGCTGCGCAACGCGGCGGGGCAGGTGCGTCAGATCAACGTCGACGAGCGCATCCAGAACCTGGACCGCTTCAAGAAGGGCGACGAACTCATCATCCGCCACACCGAAGCGCTGGCGATCGCCGTCACCAAGTAGGGTAAAGGCGGAGCGCGGGCTAGAGGAGGCGGATAGCCCGCGCCTCGCGGCCCTTGGCCGTCGTCACGAATGCCGTCACGACCCGCTGGTCCTTGTCGAGGGCCAGCAGGTCGGACCGACGCAGCACCTTTGCGTTGACGAAGACGTCGTCCTTGCCATCCTGCGGGATCAGGAAGCCGTAGCCGCGCATCGTGCAGTACCAGCGCACGGTGCAGTCCATCTCGACCGCTCCGGCGAGATCCCTCGTGTTCTCTTCGCGCGGACCGGAATGCGCCGGTGCCGGCCGATGGCTGGGACGCGCCATGCCGCCGCTGACCTCGAGCACCCGGATGACCTGTGGGCCCTTCTTGCCGGGTCCGATCTCGCACTTGATCGTGGCGCCTTCGCCCGGCGCCGGCAGGTTCGCGGCCTCGAGGGCGGCGATGTGGAGGAACGTGTCCGGCGAGCCATCCGTTGGCGCCACGAAGCCGAACCCCTTGGTCGGATTGAACCATTTGACGGTGGCTTCGACGACGCGTCCGCTTCCGGGCGGCTGATAGAACTGGCTCATGGGGTCCGGTCTGACCTGCTCATTGGGGATGATCGCCCAGTTTGACACGCCGGACGGAGAGTTCAAAGCGCTTCCCTCAGGGGGCGCTTGAAACGCTCCGCTCGGCGGCGTGTCCGCCGAGGGGTTAGCGGCGGAGTTTCTGTCGCTTGCTGGAGATGATGCCCGAGTTGATCCCGCCCCAGGACAACTCGCCGTGCAGCCGTCCGTACTCGATCTTGGGGCAGCGATTCATGACGACCGTCAGGCCTGCGGCCTCGGCCCTGGCCGCGGCTTCGTCGTTGCGCACGCCAAGCTGCATCCAGACGATGGGGGCGCCGATCGCGATAGCCTCGTCCGTGATCGGCCCGGCCGCCGCCGAGTTGCGGAACACGTCGACCATGTCGACCTTGCCGGGAATGTCCTTCAGGCTCGCATAGACCTTCTCGCCGAGGATTTCCTGTCCGGCGGCCGTGGGGTTGACCGGGATGACGCGGTAGCCCTTGGTCTGGAGATACTTCATCGCGAAGAAGCTCGGCCGGTTCCAGTTCGGGCTGGCCCCGACCATCGCGATCGTCCGCACGCGGCGCAGGATGTCGCGCAGATAGGCGTCCGTGTAGTTGTCGTGATCGACCTTCGGTGCCGGCATCGCGGTCGTGCTCGCGAGCTTCGTAGCCATTCCCGTCAACGTCCTTCCCATTTCGGCATGGGCTGCTTGGCGATGAAAGCGTCGATGCCGCGCTCGGTGTCGCGCGCCAGCATGTTGCGCGTCATGACCTCGCTCGCATAGTCGTACGCCGCCTCGAGCCCCAGCTCGGCCTGTTTGTAGAATGCTTCCTTGCCGATCGCGAGCGCGAAGGGCGACTTCGCGACGATCTTGCCCGCCAGCGCGTCGACCGCGGCGTCGAGCTCGCCATCCGGCACGACGGTATTGACCAGTCCGTAATCGAGCGCCTCGCGAGCGTCGATCAGGTCACCCGTCAGCAGCATCCGCATGGCGTGCTTGCGGCTGATCGCGCGCGTCAACGCCACCATCGGGGTCGAGCAGAACAGCCCGATATTCACGCCGTTCACCGCGAACCGCGCGCTCTCCGAGGCCACGGCTAGGTCGCATGTCGCGACGAGCTGGCAGCCGGCGGCGGCGGCGATGGCATGGACCTTGGCGATCACCGGCTTGGGCAACTGTGTGATCGACAGCATCAGCCGGGAGCATTGGGCGAACAGCGCCTCGTAGGCCTGCCGGCCGGGGGTCGCGCGCATTTCCTTGAGGTCGTGTCCGCCGCAGAAGCCGGGCCCTGCGCCGGCAATGACCACGACCTTGATCGAGGCGTCGGATTTGAGGCGATCCAACTCGTCCTGCAGCGCGCTCATCAGCGCCACGGACAAGGCGTTGCGCTGCGCCGGCCGGTTCAAGGTCAGCGTCGCGACGCCGTCGCGGTCGCTCCGGAGCAGGATAGGGGCCTCGGGTGCTGGCTGAGGCAGGGCGGACATTTGCGGCGACTCCTGTTTCTCATGCCAATCTGCGGCGGCCCGGGCCGGGTTTCAACCCCTGCGTGGTCCGTCAACCGCGGATAGGCAGCAGGTGGACGATTGCGGCCGGGCGGGATTGCGCGGCCGCCGATTAAGTGCTGACATCGCCACCTTCGGGAGGAACGCATAAGCATGCCGGAATCTGGCACAACCACGACGCAACGGCATGACGGTGCCGCATCATCATGGCCCGAGGCGGTCCATGACGTGCTCCGCGCTGCGGATATCCGACAGGTCGCCTATGTGCCCGATGCGGGGCATACGCGGCTGATCGAGCTGTGCCGGGCCGATCCGGGAATGGATGCGACCGTTCTGACGACCGAGGAGGAGGGCATCGGGCTGCTTGCGGGCGCCTGGCTTGGCGGGCAGCGCGGCGTTCTCCTGATGCAGAGCAGCGGCGTCGGCAACTGCATCAACATGCTGTCACTGGCGACGAGCTGCGCCTTTCCGCTGCCGATGATTGTGACCATGCGCGGCGAATGGGCCGAGTTCAACCCGTGGCAGATCGCGATGGGCCAGGTCGTCGAGCCAACCCTGACGCTCGCCGGCACGCTCTGCCACAGGGTCGAACGGGCGGAGGACGCGGCAGCCGCGGTCGATTCGGCCATCAAGCTCGCCATCAATGCCCAGCGCCCGACCGCCGTGCTGCTGTCGCAGCGCATGCTCGGCGCCAAGACGTTCAAGGATTGAGGCGATGACAAGCAAGAGCGCGCTGCGGCGTCGCGACGTTGTTTTCGCGTTGCTCGCCGACCGTGGCGACCTGCTCGTCGTCAGCGGACTCGGCTCGACGACATATGACTGCGCCGCTGCCGGCGACCATCCGCTGAATTTCTATCTCTGGGGCGCGATGGGCGGTGCCGCGATGATCGGCCTGGGGCTGGCGCTGGCGCAGCCGAGGCGCCGGGTCCTGGTCGTCACGGGCGACGGCGAGATGCTGATGGGCCTCGGCAGTCTTGCAACGATCGGCGTCAAGCGCCCCGCCAACCTGGCGATCGCGGTGATCGACAACGAGCACTACGGCGAAACCGGCATGCAGGAGACGCACACGGCGTCGACCGTCGACCTCGCGGCGATGGCGCGGGCGGCGGGCTTTCCGCACGCCGCGACGGCGGCCGACCAGCCGGCGCTTGATGCCGCGATCCGCATGCTGCGGCAGGACAGCGGGCCCGTCCTCGCCGTCATCAAGGTGGCGCCGCTGCGCGATCCCTTCGTGCTGCCGCCGCGTGACGGCACCCTCATCAAGCATCGCTTTCGCGAGGCGCTGCTCGGCGCGTCGCCTGCGTAGAATTCGAACCCGGGAGAGTGCCATGGCGCCTGAGTCGGTAATGGTCGAACAGGGACTGCAGAAGTACCGGATGCATGTCGGGGGCGAGTGGATCGAGCCTGCCTCGGGCGAGTGGTTCGAATCGTTCAACCCGTACACCGGCAAGCCGTGGGCGCTCTTCCCCAGGGGCACCGCACCCGATGTCGAGCGCGCGGTGGAGGCCGCGCACAAGGCCTTCACGACGGGCGACTGGCCGAAGCTCAATGCCAGCCAGCGCGGCGCGCTGCTGCGCCGGCTGGGCGACCTGATCGCGCGGGATGCCGAGCGGCTCGGCAAACTTGAGGTCCAGGATAATGGCAAGCTGTTCGCCGAGATGGGCGCGCAGGTCCGCTACCTGCCGCAGTGGTACTATTACTTCGGCGGACTCGCCGACAAGATCGAGGGCGCCGTCCTGCCGATCGACAAGGCGAACACGTTCAACTTCACGCGCCACGAGCCGGTCGGCGTGGTCGCGGCGATCACGCCATGGAACTCGCCGCTGCTGCTGCTGTCGTGGAAGCTGGCGCCGGCGCTGGCGGCTGGCTGCACGCTGGTGGTCAAGCCGTCCGAGTACACGTCGGCCTCGACCCTCGAATTCTGCAAGCTGGTCGAGGAAGCCGGATTTCCGAAAGGCGTGATCAACGTCATCACCGGCTTCGGCGCGGATGTCGGCGAGCCGCTGGTCACGCATCCCAAGGTGGCCAAGGTCGCCTTCACCGGCGGCGAGCTGAGTGGCCAGAAGGTCTACGAGAGCGCGGCGAAAGGCCTCAAGCGCGTCACCCTGGAACTCGGCGGCAAATCGCCGAACATCGTGTTCGACGACGCGAAGCTCGATGACGCGGTGAAAGGCGCCATCTCCGGAATCTTCGCCGCGACCGGGCAGACCTGCATCGCCGGCTCGCGGCTGCTGGTGCAGGAGTCAATCCATAACGAGTTCCTCGACAAGCTCGTCTCGTTCGCGAAGACGGCGCGCATGGGGGACCCGATGAGCGCCGACACGCAGGTCGGGCCGGTGACCACGCAGCCGCAATACAAGAAGATCCTCGGCTACATCGATGTCGCGAAGGGCGAGGGCGCCAACTGCGTCCTCGGCGGCGGCCCGGCGAAGCGGCCGGAATGCGGCGACGGCTGGTTCGTCGAACCGACCATCTTCAGCGGCGTCAACAACCAGATGCGCATCGCCCGCGAGGAAGTGTTCGGCCCGGTCCTGTCGGTGATCCGCTTCCGCGACGAGGAAGAGGCCATCGCGATCGCCAACGACACGCTCTATGGCCTCGCCGCCGGCATGTGGACGCAGAGCATCAAGCGGGCGCTGAAGGTCTCCGAGCGCCTGCAGGCTGGCTCGGTGTGGGTGAACACCTATCGCGCAGTGAGCTATATGTCGCCCTTCGGCGGCTACAAGCGCTCGGGCCTCGGCCGCGAGAACGGCCAGGACGCGATCTGGGAATACCTGCAGACGAAGAGCGTGTGGATCTCCACCGCCGACGAGGTGCCGAATCCGTTCGTGATGCGGTAGAACGTCAACCTTCTCTCCAACGGGGAGAAGGAGGGGCCCGACGCGAAGCGTCGGGAGGATGAGGGGGAGATCAGACTGCAGGATCGCTCCAAGCGCGCTATCGCGCGCCCCCTCACCCAAACCCTCTCCCCGTTGGGGAGAGGGCTTCGGAGTTAAAAAACCGGGAGAAGGGGATGAAACGTTTTGATCTGACCGGAAAGGTCGCCATCGTCACCGGCGGCAACGGCGGCATCGGGCTTGGCATGGCGCGCGGGCTTGCCGAGGCGGGCGCGTCGGTCGTCGTGGCCGGCCGCAACGCGGCGAAGAGCGAGAAGGCGGTCAAGGACCTCGCCGCGCTCGGCGCCAAGGCAGCCGCGATCGCGGTCGACGTAGTCAACGAGGACTCCTGCCGCGCGCTGGTCAAGGGCACGGTCGAGACGTTCGGCCGGCTCGACATCCTGATCAACAATGCCGGCATGAACAACCGCAAGGCGCCGGAAGCCTATACGCTCGCGGAGTGGATGGAGGTGGTGAACACCAACCTGACCAGCGCCTTCCTGTGCTCGCACGCCGCGTATCCGGAGATGAAGCGCGCCGGCGGCGGCAAGATCATCAATATCGGCTCGATGACCTCGATCTTCGGCGTGCCGTTCGCGCTGCCCTACGCCGCGGCGAAGGGCGGCATCGTCCAGTTCTCGCGCACGCTGGCGACGGCCTGGGCGAAGGACAACATCCAGGTGAACGCGGTCCTGCCGGGCTGGATCGACACGGACCTGACGAAGACGGCACGTCAGCAGGTGCAAGGCCTGCACGAGCGCGTCGTGGCGCGCACGCCGGCCGGGCGGTGGGGCACGCCGGACGATTTCTCCGGCATTGCCGCGTTCCTGGCCTCCGGCGCGTCAGACTTCCTCACTGGCACCGCGATCCCGGTCGACGGCGGCTATTCCGTGCAGGGCTAGCCGCGCCGGCGGCGCAGTGCCGCCAGCCCCGCGAGGCCGCCGAGCATCATCAGCGCGGTCGCCGGCTCCGGGATCTCGCCGGTCGGCGGCGGGTCGATGATCTGTCGGCCGGTGTAGTTGTAGCCGCTCTCCGATTGGCCCTCGAGCTCGATATAAGCGGTTTCCTCGAGGCGCGACGTCGCGGAGCAGGGATCGCTGCTGCAGCTCGCCTGCGCGGTCAGGGAGAAGAACCACAGATTCGCGCCGGCAAGGTCGAACATGGGGAGATTGTACGGCGGCGGTGCATCGGGGAACTGCGCTTCGAAGAGCTCCGCGAAGACGGGATCGGTCAGGTCGATTTCGAAGTCAAAGCGACCGGGCACCGAACTGCCGGAGTCGTATGGGTACAGGAACGGCTCGCCCAGCAGGTAGGCGATATACCCCGTTTCGACTTCCGGGCCGGTTGCTTTACGAATTCCCTCGAGCGTGAAGAGGACGGTCTCGTTCTGGTCCTCGAGATTGCCCGGGGTCCGGTCGGCGAAGCCCATCGAAAAATTGAAGCGCGCATCGCCGCCGGTGTCGGTCGTCATGAGCGAGGTGACGTCGATCGACACCTTGATCATCGGGGTGGTCAGTGTGATCCAGTCGGTCAGGATCGCGGTCGCGGAGCCGTCCGTCTGTCCCCCGCCAAGGGAGTTGTCGACATACGTACGGACGCCGGCGCGCAGCGTCCCGTTGTTGCCGTTTGCCGATGCGAAGCTGTTCACAAGGCGGTCGGTGCCGACGACGGCACAGTTCGACCCGCCGTTGAAGCAGGTGTTGACATTGCCGGCGGCCGACTCAGAGGAGGCCGCCAGCTCGGATGCGTGCGAGAGCGCGGACACGTGGGCCTCGTTCGCGAGCGTCGGATTCGTCGCTGTGTTGACCGAGCTGCGGAACGGGTCAACGCCCGAGTCCGCAGACGTCCTGACGATCGCATCCGCCCATGCGGACCCTGTCGACAGCATGGTCCCGGTCAGCAGCGCTGCGGCAAACGTATTTCTCCACATCATCCGGCTCGCCTCCTTGTGTTGCCGCGTATGCTGCAAGGGGCGGGCCAGAGCGCTTGACGCCTGATCTGACGGGGATTTCGTGCGGAACGCGGCTCGCGACGTCAGGCGCGGCAACAGTCCCATTTGGGACAGCCGCCGCGGCGTGCCGCGTCAGCCGCCGAAGCGCGACAGACGCAGGATGAGGCTGACGAGTTCCGCCTGCCGGCGCGTGTGGGTCTTGCGGAAGATGGACTTGAGATGGTTGCGCGCGGTGCCGATTCCGATCGAAAGCCGCGGGGCGACCGCCGCCAGATCCTCGCCGCGCGCCAGCGCGTTCGCGATCAGCGCCTCGCGCTGCGTCAGGTTGAACGCCGCCATCAGGATCGGCGCCAGGTCGGCGGGCTGCCTGACGATCTCCTCGATCAGCAGGGTGACGAGCGGAGCGCCCGGCATTCCGGGGGAGGGAGTCAATCGCCGCGCCGACACAGACCAGGGCGGCCGCGACGAGCCGCGCCGGACGAGCATCGTGCGCGAGTGCGCCACCCGCGGATCGTCGCCCGCCGCCTGCGCCACGAGCTTCCGCAGGCGCTCGGCATCGCCTGAGTTGGCAGCCGACAGGCTCCCGCGCACGCGGCGCATGCCGTCGCCGGCCGTCAGGATCCGGTCGGCATGCCTGTTGATGGCGATCGGCCGCAGTGCGCGGCCGACGATCGCGAGCGCCACATCGAGCTGGTCGAATGCGCCGAGCGCGGCCACCGCGCGCCCCTCGGCCGAATCAAGCCGAAGCCGCGTGCGCAGCGCGCGTGTCACGTGCGGCACGATCCGCTGCATCACCGCCGCGGCGCCATCCTCGAAATCGTCCGTATGCTCCGGCCGGCAGACCGCCACGAAGCTGTCGAAGGTGCCCTGGCGCAGGGGAATGGTGACGACCGAGTGATATCCGCCCATGGGCCGGATCGCATCGTTGAAGAAGTCCGTCTTCACGAGCTCCGCCCGCGGCAGGATCGCGTCGAAGTGGCATGCCTGGCCGGGCTGAACAGCGCGCGCCCAGTCCATCGGGGCCCCCGTCACCACATTGACGAAGCGATCGAGCGTGCCTGATTCAATCCGGGCAGAGGTCACAAAAGGTATGGAGCCCGCCGCGGCGTCGTGAACCAGGCTGACGGCGTGATGCCCGCCAAGGATGTCGCAAAGCGATGCCATGGCGCGGGGCCACGCCGCCGGGTCGATGGCGCCGTCATAGAGTTGGTCGATGACGTGGTCGACGGCGTCCATGGCGCCCCATCTCAATCATCACGGGTATGTGACTGAAGCAGGGTGCAGCAGGGCCGGTCAAGCTCGGCCTTCTTAACAAAGTATTTACCGTTTCGGGCGCCCAATCCACTTCATCGCTGACGGGCGGGACAGCGAGTTTTCTGGTGGTCCTCATGCGGAGCACAAGATGGGTTGTCCCGTTGTCCTTATTGTCGAAGACGAGCCGATCGTTGCCCTTGACCTTGCGCGGACGGTGCTGGAGGCGGGATACGCCTTGTGCGGCACCGCCGCTTCGGGGCCTGAAGCCCTCGCCCTTGCCGAGTTGAACCCGCCGACCGTCGCGATCGTCGACGTCCGTCTGATCGGACGCATGGACGGTATCGAGGTGGCGCGGCGCCTGCACGGGCAGTTCAATACCCAGGCCATCGTTCTCACGGCGGATCCGATCGCCACGACACGCGCGCGCATCGAATTTCCCCATATCGAGGTGATGGCCAAGCCCTACCTCGCCTCGACGCTCCGCGCGGTGTTGGTTAAAGCCTGTGCAGACGACGAACGGCCGAGCTTGCCTACCTCTGCCGTTGCATGAAAGGCGCGAAAAAAGGCCATGGGCGCGCTTGCGACCCATCCGACGCGTCTTTAGCATGAAGCAAGAAGTCGACTCGGCGAGCGCGCCGCAACGTTAAGCTTTTGGGGAAGGAGGGAACGGCAATGCACCGTTATGATTGGCAGCTTGGCCAGGCCGCTGGCGCTGCGCCCTCCAACGGAAGCTTCGGCGTCGAGTTCGATCAGCCGCTGGTGAAGCGTGGCCGTCCGCTGCGCGTTCTTGTCGTCGAGGATGACCAGCTCGTGGCCATGGATCACAAGGCGGTTGTCTCCCATCTTGGCGGTCAGGTGATCGGCGAGACGGATTGCGGCGAAGAGGCAGTGTGCCTTGCCGAGGATTTGAGCCCCGACGTCGTCATGATGGATGTCCGCCTGCACGGCGCGCTGGACGGCATCGATGCCGCCGAGCTCATCTCGCTGCGGCTCGGCATCCCGGTGGTCTTCGTGACGGCATACGGCGACGCGGTGACGCGCGGCCGCATGGACAGCGTCGGCACTACGGCGCCTGTGTTCAAGCCCGCGTCGGTGTCGCAGATCCGCGATGCGATCCGGTCCGCCTGCGCCGTTTAGCAGGACGTCCGCCCGGCCGATCGTCTAGATGTCCTTGTAGTCGCCGTGACGGCCCTTGCCGTGGCGGAAGCGCGTCGCGCCGGCGACACCTTCGTTCTTCAGGCATGACTGGCCGTACCAGTATTCCTCGCGCATGGCCTCGCGGGTCGGCTTGCCCCAGGCGCGGTGGACGGAATTGCGGTCGGCCAGCATGCACTCGCGCGGGAACCGCGCGATCTCCTGCGCCAGCGCCTCGGCGGCTTCGCGCGACGTGCCATGCGCCACCACGCGCTCGCACATACCGATGCGCAGCGCTTCGTCCGCCTTCACCTGGCGGCCGGTCAGGATGATATCCAGCGCGCGTCCCTTGCCGACGATGCGCGGCAGCCGCACCGTGCCGCCATCGATCAGCGGCACGCCCCAGCGCCGGCAATAGACGCCGAAATAAGCGCTCTCCTCCATCACGCGGATGTCGCACCACAGCGCCAGCTCCATGCCGCCTGCGACTGCGGGCCCGGCGACGGCGGCGATGACCGGCTTCGAAAGCTGCAGCCGCGACGGCCCGAGCGGGCCCTGCGGCAGCTCGCCGTTGCCGTTTTCCTGGAAGGCGAACGCTTCCATCCAGTCCCTGCCGTCGTCTTCCGACAGCGCCTTCAGGTCGCCGCCCGCGCAGAATGCGCCGCCGGTCCCCCAGAACACGGCGACCGTCGCCTCGGGATCGCGCTCGAAGGCGAGGAAAGCCTCGACCAGCTTCTTGCCGGTGGGCGTGTCGACGCAGTTGCGGACCTCGGGCCGGTTGAGGATGACGGTGGTCACCGGGCCGTTCTTCTCGACCAGGACCTGGTCCTTCGTCGCGGCGCGCTTCGCTGCGGTTGCCATGGCTTGCTCCGTTGTCGTCAGGGGGTCGGCCTGATGCGGGCGATCAGGCCTTCGATGTAATGCTCGACCAGCATCGCGGCGTCGCTGTCGAGCGTCTTCAGCCGGCCGGTCTGCGTCATCAGCAGTACGCCGCAGATGTGGCACATGGCGGCGACCGTCTCGCGATGGGCGGCGAGGGGGCGCAGGCGCCCGAACCGGACGATGGCGCCGCGGATGCGCATCAGCACCGCGATCAGCTTCGAATTGAGGGCGCGATCGAAGTCGCGCGACAGGCCGCGCGGATGCAGGCCCTGGAACAGGTAGAAGCCGAGTTCCAGCTCCTGCGGCCGCTCCCGGTAATAGTCGAAGAAGGCGCGGATCGTGGCGCGGAGTTTCGCCTCGGCGTCGCCCTGGCCGTGCGCCGCGGCGTCGACCGCCTGGCGCAGGGTGACCAGCGACTGGGCGAGGATGTCCGCGTAGATCGCTTCCTTGGTCGGGTAGTAGCTGTAGACCGCGCCTGCGGTGTAGCCGGCCGCCTCGGCGATGGCGCGGATCGTGGCGCCTTCCAGGCCGTCCTTCGCGAAGATCCCTTGGGCGGCTGCCAGGATGGCCGCGCGCTTGAAATCGCGCACCGCGCCGCGCCGGAGATCCGCCGCCGCGGGTTCGGGCGCCGAAACGGGCATTTTCATTGCCGCAGTGCCGACCATGGCGCATTATATGTCTGTTCATTAATTTAAACAGCGTTCAATTTCTAATGTGAGGCATGAGAATGTCTCGTTTGACCGCCCGGCAATTCGCCGAGCTCACCCGGAAAACCACGCCGCTCGCCGCCGTCTTCGGGCTCGAGGTAGAGGCTCTGGAACAGGGCAGGGCGCGCGTCCGGCTGCCCTTCCGCAGCGACTTCATCCGCGCCGGCGGCACCGTCAGCGGGCCGGCCATGATGATGCTGGCCGACTACGCCCTGTACGCGGTGGTGATGAGCGTCGCCGAGCTGGGCGAGGGCGCGGTCACCTCCAATCTCAACACCACGTTCTTGCGCCGGCCGCCGCCTGTGGACGTGATCGCCGACGCCCGTCTGATCCGCTGCGGCAGGCGGCTTGCGTATGGCGAAGTGACGCTGTTTTCAGAGGGCGAGGACGAGCCCGTCGCGCATGCCACCGGTACGTATGCTCTGCCGCCGGGAAAGACGAAGTAGTTTCAGCGACTTATCGAAATCATACTATGTTACCGCCACATAATTTGCGGGCGGGCTTGCGCTTTTCCGCATTGACAGGCTGCGGCTCCATCACGATACTCCGCCGCCTTTGACGGGCCCCGCGGGCGCCGTTTCTTACGTGGTGCGAACATGAAGACGACGATGTCACTCAGCGCGGCCGCAGCGGCCAAGCAGAAGAGCTGGATCCTGATCGACGCCGAGAACGTCGTCCTTGGCCGGCTCGCCTCCCTTGTGGCGCTGCGCCTCAAGGGCAAGCACAAGCCGACTTTCACGCCGCATGTCGATTGCGGCGACAACGTCATCATCATCAATGCGGAGAAGGTGCGCATCACCGGCCGCAAGATGACCGACAGCGTGTTCCACTGGTATACGGGCCATATCGGCGGCATCAAGCAGCGCACGCCGAAGGAGACCCTGTCCGGCAAGCATCCCGAGCGCGTGATCGAGAAGGCGGTCGAGCGCATGATGAAGAAGGAAAGCCCGCTGGCGCGCAGGCAGATGGGCAATCTCAAGGTTTACAAGGGTGCCGAGCACCCGCACGCGGCGCAGAACCCGACCGTGCTCGACCTTGCCAAGCTGAACCCGAAGAACAAGCGGAGCGCCTGATCATGGCGGAACGGACGAATACTACGCAGACCCGCACCCTCGCCGACCTGGCGATGGCGACGGGGGCCGCCAACGCCGCGGCGCAGCAGCAGCGCGAGCTGCCGGAGCCGCAGCGCGACGCGCAGGGCCGCTCCTATGCGACCGGCAAGCGCAAGAACGCCGTCGCACGCGTCTGGGTGAAGCCGGGCAAGGGCAAGATCACCGTCAACGGCCGCGACCAGCAGATCTATTTCGCGCGGCCCGTGCTGCGCATGATGATCCAGCAGCCCTTCACGGTGGCGAACCGCACCGGCCAGTTCGACGTCGTGTGCACGGTCACCGGTGGCGGCCTGTCCGGACAGGCCGGCGCCGTGCGCCACGGCATCAGCAAGGCGCTGACCCTGTTCGAGCCGGAGCTTCGCCCGTCGCTCAAGAGCGGCGGCTTCCTCACGCGCGACCCGCGCGTCGTGGAGCGCAAGAAATACGGCCGCGCCAAGGCGCGACGCAGCTTCCAGTTCTCCAAGCGCTGATCGCGGAACGCGGTCAGCCCCGACGAGGGGCGTGTCTTCAACAAAGGGGCGCTCCTCACCGGAGCGCCCCTTTCGGTTTTGGGATAAGCTGTTCGCCTGCAGAGGATTCGGACCATGGACACGACGACGCTCACACGGACGGTTTTCATCGACGGCGAGGCCGGCACCACCGGGCTCGGCATCCGGCAGCGGCTCGAGGCACTGAACGGCATCACGCTCAAGAGCATCGCGCCCGAGCGCCGCAAGGATCCGGCCGCCAAGCGCGACATCCTCGCCGAGAGCGATCTGGTCGTGCTGTGCCTGCCCGACGCCGCGGCCAAGGAAACGGTCGCGATGATCGACGCGATGGGCGACAAGGGCCCGCGCATCGTCGATGCCAGCACCGCGCACCGCGTGGCATCAGGCTGGGTATTCGGTTTCCCCGAGCTCGACGCCGGCCAGGAGGCCGCGATCCGCAAGGCGCGGCGGGTGGCCAATCCCGGCTGCTATCCCTCGGGCGGCATCGCGCTGCTGCGGCCGCTGGTCGATGCCGGGCTGCTGCCGGCCGACTATCCGGTGACGGTCAACGCGGTCAGCGGCTACTCCGGCGGCGGGCGCAGCATGATCGAGGCCTATGAGGCCGGCACGGCGCCCGACTTCGAGCTCTATGGGCTCGGCCTCGAGCACAAGCATGTGCCCGAGCTGCAGAAATACTCGAACCTGACGCGGCGGCCGATCTTCGTGCCGTCGGTCGGCAATTTCCGGCAAGGCATGCTGGTCAGCGTGCCGCTGCATCTCGACACGCTGCCGGGCAAGCCCAAGGCAGCCGATCTCGAGGCGGCATTGGCGGCGCGCTACGCCAACAGCAAGCTGGTGAGCGTCGTGCCGGTCGCGGCCGACGAAACCAAGCTGGAGCCGCAGGCGCTCAACGATACCGACAAGCTCGAGCTGCGGGTCTTCGCCAACGAGAAGCACCGCCACGCCGTGCTGGTGGCGCGCCTCGACAATCTCGGCAAGGGCGCTTCGGGCGCGGCGGCGCAGAACGTGGCGTTGATGCTCGGTCTGTCGTGAGCGGCCTGGTCCTTCCTTACCGCAACCACGCCCCCCGCATCGCCGCCGACGCCTTCATCGCCGACAACGCGACGGTGATCGGCGACGTGGAGATCGGCGCGCAGGCCAATCTCTGGTTCGGCGTGATCGTCCGCGGCGACGTGAACCGCATCCGCATCGGCGCGCGCACCAACGTGCAGGACGCGACGATGATCCATTGCACCGGCATGGGCGGCGACTGGCCGACCATCATCGGCGACGACGTGACCATCGGCCATATGTGCGTCCTGCACGGCTGCACGCTCGAGAACGGCTGCATGGTTGGCATCAAGGCCGTCGTGCTCGATGGCGCGGTGGTGGAAAGCGGTGCCATGGTCGCCGCCGGCGCATTGGTGACACCGGGCAAACGCGTCAAGAAAGGCGAGCTGTGGGCCGGAAGCCCGGCGCGGAAGCTCCGCGACCTGGGGCCGGAGGACCTCTCCCTGATCCAGCGGCTGCCGGGCCGCTACGCGGCACTGGGCGCGGAATACCGGGAGCGCGTGCAGCGCGGCGCCTGAAGCCGCGGCTGTCGGGCGTTCAGTCGAGCTTCATTCCGGTGGCTTTGACCACCTTCGACCATTTCTCGATCTCGCTGCGGATGAACTGGTCGAACTGCTCGGGCGTGTTCGGCGCCGGCTCCATGCCGACCGTGCTCATGCGCTCGCGCAGCTCAGGCGAACGCAGCGCCTTGTTCACCGCGGCATTGATCCTGTTGACGATATCGCGCGGCGTGGCGCTGGGGACGACGAGGCCGGCGATGCTCTGGACATTGAAGCCGGGGAGAGTCTCGGCGACGGTCGGGATGTCGGGCGCGTTCGCCGCGCGCTGCGGGCTGGTGATCGCGATCGGCTTGACCTGGCTCGCCTCGATGTTCGGCATCGAGGCGAAGATCGGGTCGATCTGCAGCTCGACGCGGCCGCTGATGATGTCGGGATAGGCGGGTGCGCCGCCGCGATAGGGGACGTGGACGATGTTGATCCCGGCCATCGTGTTGAGCAGCTCGCCGGCGAGATGCATCGCCGTGCCGGTGCCGGGCGAAGCGTAGTTCAGCTTTCCCGGCTTCTTCTTCGCAAGCGCGATCAGCTCGGGCACCGTGTTGGCCTCGAGACCTTTCGTCGCCACGATCACGATGTGCGAGACCGAGACCATCGAGACGCCCGCCAGGTCCTTGAGAGTGTCGTAGGGCATGTTCGGGCGCAGGCTGGGGTTCAGCACGTGCGCCGTGATGACCATGCCCATGGTGTAGCCGTCGGCCGGTGCCTTCGCGACGATGTCCGTGCCCACCACCGTTCCGGCGCCCGGCTTGTAGTCGAGCACGACGGGCTGGCCCCAGATCTCGTTCAGCTTCTGCGACACCAGCCGGGCGATGACATCGGTGGCGCCGCCGGGCGGGAAGGGCACGACCAGCCGCACCGGCTTGGTCGGATAGCCCTGCGCGAATGCGGCCACAGGCACAAGGCCGAGGCAGGCGGCGGCGCAAACCGCGCGAAGCAGACCCTTCATCAACGTCCTCCCGTCTTCCGTCCGGCTTTATCTTTTGGTTGCGAGCTCGGCCGGACTGAGTTCGATCGTCGGCACGCCGCCGGTGGCGCGCGGATCGTCGCTATAGAGCTTCTTGAAGTCGAACGTGCAAGTCTTGCCGGGCTGCGGCGGCACGCCGTTGCGCTCGAACAGATAGAGTTCGCGCGGCGCGTCGCGGAAGCCCTCGGCGTCCAGCCACAGCCGCACCAGCCGCCGCCGGCGCTCGGGTTCCGGGAACTCGGCGAACTTCGTGCGCGCGTGCAGGACCGTGTAGTTGTTGATCACCACCATGTCGCCGCGCCCGAGCGCGAAGGCGACGCGGTTCTCGGGCGCGCGCGCGACCTCGTCGAACAGGTCGAAAGCCTGCAGGTCTGTTTCGGCGAGGGGAACGTCCAGCGCGCGATGGCCGGCGGCGATGCCGGCGCGCTGGTAGCGGCAACTGAGCTGTCCGTTGCGGAGCGCGAAGACCGGCATCCGGTAGGGCGTCACCGGTGGCTCGCCCGCGCCTTCTTCGCCGAGACGGTGATAGTGGTAGCCGCGGTAAAGGGGCTCCAGCAGGTGCGGCGCGCGGCGCCTGATCTCCTCGTGGATCGTCACGGCGCTGGCAAGGAAGCTGTCGCCGCCTGTCTGGGCCGGCTGCCAGCACGCCAGCGAGATCATCGCCGTCACGTCGGTATGCAGCCTCAGCTCCAGATTGCTGCGGTACATGCGCGGCGTCACGTCGATCCCGGTCGCATCGATCACGTAGGAGATCAGCTCGCCCTGCGCGTTCTGCGACAGGGGAAAGCCGAACCAGGTGCCGACGCCCCATACCGCGGCGTCGTATTCCTCGAGGGTCAGCCCCTGCACGGGCAGCCCGCGCAGCATGACGAAGCCCCGGCCGGCCCGGACCTCCTCATAGGCCCGGCGCAAACGCTCGCCGAGCCGGCGGAACGGGAAATCGGCGCGCGTCAGCCCGTCGACCCGGGCGAGGCGGCCGCTCCGCGCCAGCGCGGCGATTGCGCTCACGACCTCACCGCGGTCCTCGTCCGTGAGGTCGATCGCGAAATCGGCGGGCGACGTGAAGGAATCGCGCCGCCACGCCATCGGATCGGCCTGCCGCTCGGACATGCTATGGGCCATCGGATGCTCCTTGCGTGTCATGGCGCCGGGCAGGCCGCTTCACGTCGGCCGGGCAAAGGGCCTTTCCGCCAATCTCGCGCGCGATCGCGCGCGCGGTCTCGAGAAGATGAGGGACGACGCGGCGCCGCAGGGACGCTTCATCGAAGCGGGAGATCGGGCCGCCGCAATTGAGGGCCAGAACCGACCCGTCGGAAGACTGGATGGCGGTGGCTGCGGCGCCGATGTCCCGGTGCCAGTCGCCGACGGAGAGGCAAAAGCCGTGCGAAACCCCGTCGCGCGCCGCCCGCTCGACCGCCCGCCGCGACCCCGCGTGCTCCTGCAGCAATTCGCTCCGCGTTCGCGTATCGGTGGCTGCGAGATAGGCGCGGCCGAGGGAGGAGATCGCCATGGGGACGCGCGATCCCACGTCCAGGCGCGACTGGAGCATGGTGGAGCGCGACCGGCAGGCCTCGATGATCACCATCTCGGTCTGGTCCCGCACCGCGAGGTAGACCGTCGCATCGAACCGCTCCGCGAGGCCGGCCATGTAGGGGCGCGCCACCTCGCGGACGTCCAGGCCGGACAGGAAGGCGCGTGCCAGCGACGTCACGCACGGGCCGAGTGCATAGCGTTCCCCGCGCAGTTCCCTGAGATAGCCGCTCAGGATCAGGGTCGCGACCAGCCGCGTCACGGTCGGCTTGGGGATGCCGGTGCGGCGCACGATATCGCCGTGGCTGAGCGCCGCCGGGCCGTGCAGGAAGCAGTGCAGCACGGCGATGCCGCGCTCCAGGGCCAGGACGGTCGGCAGGGACTCACGCAAGGGTGCCATGGCTGGCGATGGTCCGCCCGCCCGTCGACGCTGTCAAAATGATTCTTGAAACAGTGTTTCAGCGAGGCCCGCCGGAGAGTTGCGCGCCGCCCGCGTCCCGGTCCAAAATCGCCCGCGACTCACGCCCAGGACGCCGCCGGCGCCCTTGCAGGAAGGAAACGCCATGGCCAGCCGTTCCACGCCGCCGTTCCGCGCCGATCATGTCGGCAGCCTGCTGCGGCCGCCCGCAGTGCTCAAGGCGCGCGAGCAGCTCAAACAGGGCAAGATCACGCCGGCCGAGCTGCGCACGATCGAGGACGCCGCCATCCGCCAGGCGGTCAGGATGCAGGAGGAGATCGGTCTCCAGTCCGTGACCGACGGGGAGTTCCGCCGCAGCTCCTGGCACATGGATTTCCTGTACCAGGTCGGCGGCGTCACCAAGGTGATGGACAACCTCAAGATCCAGTTCAGGAACGAGGAGGGCGTCATCGAGTTCACGCCGGCGGCGCTGCGCGTGTCCGGCAAGCTGAAGCTCGACAAGCCGATCTTCGGCGCCGACTTCCAGTTCCTCAAATCCGCGACCAGGGCGACGCCGAAGCTGACGATCCCGTCGCCGAGCATGATGCACTATCGCGGCGGCCGCGCGGCGATCGACGAGAAGATCTATCCGGGCATGGAGCCGTTCTGGGACGATCTCGGTCAGGTCTATGGCGACGAGATCGCGGCGCTGTACAGGCTGGGATGCACGTACCTGCAGCTCGACGATACCAGTCTCGCTTACCTCAACGATCCCGCGCAGCGCGAGCACATCACCAACCTCGGTGGCAACGGCGCGCACCAGCACCTCACCTACATCCGCCTCATCAACAAGGCGCTGGCCTGCAAGCCGGCCGGCATGACGGTCTGCACCCATATGTGCCGCGGCAATTTCAAATCGTCGTGGGTCGCGGAGGGCGGTTACGACCATGTCGCCGAGGCGCTGTTCGGCGAACTCAAGGTCGACGGCTTTTTCCTGGAATACGACGATGCGCGCTCGGGCGGGTTCGAGCCACTGCGGTACGTGCCGAAGGGCAAGATGGTCGTGCTCGGCCTGGTGACGACGAAGAAGGGCACGCTCGAAAGGAAGGACGACCTCAAGCGCCGCATCGACCAGGCCGCGAAGTACGTGCCGATCGAGCAGATCTGCCTCAGCCCGCAATGCGGCTTCTCGTCGACGGTCGATGGCAACGCGCTGACGCTCGACGAGCAGATCGCCAAGCTGAAGCTGATCGTGGACACGGCGCGCGAAGTCTGGGGCTGATCGCGCGATGGGCCCTTACGAGATCAACGTTCCAGAGGTCGTCGCGGAGGTCACCGCCGCGTTCCGCCGCTACGAGAAAGCGCTGGTGAGCAACGACGTGGCGGTTCTCGACGAGCTGTTCTGGCGCGCGCCGCAGACCATCCGTTACGGCGTCACCGAGAATCTCTACGGCTATGACGAGATCGCCGCCTTCCGCGGCGCGCGGCCTTCGACGAACCTTGCGCGGCGCCTGACGCGGACCGTCATCACGACCTACGGCCGCGACTTCGCCACCGCCAACACCGAGTTCGAGCGCACCGAAACGAACACGATCGGCCGGCAGAGCCACACCTGGCTGCGGCTGCCGGAGGGGTGGCGCATCGTTGCCGCGCATGTGAGTCTGCTGCCGAAGCGCTAGAGACCGCCGCTCGGTTGAGGGGGCGTCGGGCAACCGCTATCCTGTCCGCAACGAGAACGACGGGAGGGCGCGATGAAGGGCGTCGTGTTTACGGGCGGCCGCGAGCTGGAGCTGCGCGACTTCCCCGATCCCGCGCCCGGTCCGGGCGAAGTGGTGCTCGAGATCAAGGCCTCGGGCATGTGCGGCAGCGATCTCAAATTCTACCGGGCGCCGAAGGGCCAGAGCCCGACCGCGGCGCTGGGCCTGGGCGACAACGGGCCGATCATCTCCGGACACGAGCCATGCGGCGTGGTCGTGGCGGTGGGCGCCGGCGTCAGCGAGAAGCAGGCGCGGGTCGGCCAGCGCGTGATGCAGCACCACTACCGCGGCTGCGGCGTATGCGAGCACTGTGCCACCGGTTGGATGCAGCTTTGCATCGACGGCGTCGCCGAGATCTATGGCGTCACCGGCCACGGCGCGCACGCGAAATACATGAAATGCCCGGTGCGAACGCTGGTGCCGCTACCCGACGGGCTGTCGTTCCAGACAGGGGCCGCGATTTCATGCGGCACCGGCACCGCATGGGGCGCGCTGCAGCGGCTGCAGCTTCAGGGCCATCACACCATTGCGATCTTCGGACAGGGGCCCGTCGGCCTGTCCGCCACCCAGCTTGCCGCCGCGATGGGCGCCCGCGTCATCGCCCTTGATACAGGCGAGGAGCGGCTGCGCCGGGCCGGAGAGCTCGGTGCGGAGATCCTGATCAACCCCAAGGCCACCAACGATGTCGTCGCCGCGATCCGCGAACTGACCGGCGGCCGCGGCGCCCATCTGGCGCTCGATGCGTCGTCGTCGCCGCAGGCGCGGGTCCAGGCGGTGCGCTGCGTGCGCACCTGGGGCAAGGCGTGCTTCGTCGGCGAAGGCGATACGGCGACGCTCGATGTCAGCAACGATCTGCTGCGGCGGCAGGTGACCTTGATCGGCTCGTGGACGTTCTCGACGGCGGGGCAGGCGGAATGCGCCCGCTTCATCGCCGAGCGCAAGGTCGATGTCGACCGGCTGTTCACGCATCAATGGACGCTCGATCAGGCCACCGAGGCCTATCGCCTGTTCGACACCCAGACGACCGGGAAGGGCGTGTTCCTGATGTAGGCGACACGTTTCTCCGCATGGGCAATTCCCATCGCTGCCGGTGGGACTAGCATGGGGGCCGGGCCGGCGTCCGCCGACCCGATATCCGAGGAGGAGCGCCAATGAAAAGACGGTTGTTTCTCGCACTCGTGACGTCCGCCGCGGTCGTCGTGGCCGCGCCGGTTTGGGCGCGCGAGGCCTTGCCGAAGGCCTCGCCGGAGCAGGTCGGCATGTCGACGCAGCGGCTGGCCCGCATCAGCGACATGCTCAAGCAGGAGATCGAACAGGGCAAGCTGCCGGGCGCGGTGGTGATGGTCGCCCGCAAGGGCAGCGTGGTCTATGCCGACGCCATCGGCTTCCAGGACAAGGAAACCGGGCAGCAGATGACGATGGATTCGGTCTTCCGGATCTATTCGATGACCAAGCCGCTGGTTTCGGTCGCGGCGATGATGCTGGTCGAGGACGGCAAGATCCAGTTGACCGATCCGGTCTCGAAGTTCCTGCCGCCGATGAAGGGCCTGCAGGTGAGCGTCCCCAAGACCGATCCCGTGTTCGCGCGCGTCGCCTACACCATGGCGCCGACCGACCGCGAGATGACCGTGCAGGACCTCCTGCGGCACACCTCCGGCCTTGCCTACGGCGAAATCACGACCAACGCGCCGGTCAAGGATGCGTACGCGAAGGCCGGTGTCTTCCAGGCAGGCGTTCGCGACTATGATTCGCGCGAGATGACGCCGGCGGAGCAGGTGGAGAAGATGTCCAAGGCGCCGCTCGCGCACCAGCCCGGCACGGTCTGGGAGTACAGCCTGTCCTCGGACATGCTCGGTCGCGTGGTCGAGGCTGCGAGCGGGAAGCGCCTGTCGGACTTCCTCGACGAGCGCCTGTTCAAGCCGCTCAAGATGGAAGACACCGGCTTCTGGCTGGCGAAGGAAAAATCCAACCGCCTGGCCCAGCCCTTCGCGACCGACCCCGCGTCCGGCCAGCCGAACAAGGTGATCGAGGTTTCCGCCCAGCCGAAGAATGACTCAGGCGGAGCCGGCGCCGTTTCGACGGCGGCCGACTATCTGCGCTTCGCGCAGATGCTGCTCAATGGCGGCCAGCTCGACGGCGTGCGCGTGATGAGCCGCACGACGATCAACCTGATGGCGTCCGATCATCTCGGGACGCGGATCAGCGCGCCGTTCTCGCCGGGCGAGCTTCTGCTCGGGACGCCCGGCTACACGTTCGGCCTCGGCTTCGCGGTCCGTCAGGGCGCCGGCGTTGCCGGCGTTCCCGGATCGGCCGGCGAGTTCCTGTGGGCCGGCTATGCCGGCACGTTCTTCTGGGTCGATCCGAAGGAGGAGATCGTCGGCGTCTACATGACCCAGGCGCCGAGCCCGATCCGCGCTTATTACCGCCGCATGTTCAAGCAGCTCGTCTATCAGGCGGTTGTCGACTGAGAGCTGTCGCGGAGATTCGCAGCCGCACGCGTACGTGCTAGGTCGTTCTTGTAGGGGCGGGTTTAACCCCGCCCCTACGCAGGCCGACGCACGAGACCGTCCATGCCGCCTGTGGACGGTTCGGTAACAAGGAACCATTCAGGAGAACGCAACCCGTGAAGCGTCAGAAGATCAATGCACCCGGGACGATCCCGCCAGTGGGGGGAGCCTATTCAAATGCCGTACAGATTTCCGACTTCAAGCGCGTCGTTTTCGTCAGCGGTCAGGTGCCGATGAAGGCCGATGGCACCGTGCCGGAAGGCTTTCCGGCTCAATGCCGCCTTGCCTGGCAGAATGTCGAGGCGCAGTTGCGCGCCGCGGACATGTCGATCGAGAACATCGTCAAGGTGACGACGTATCTCGCCGACCGCTCCTTCGGCATGGAGAACCGCGCGGTTCGTCACGAAGTCCTGGGCGATCTCTGCCCGGCGTGGACCGCCATGGTGGTGGACATCTTCGACGCCGCATGGCTCCTGGAGATCGAGGTCATCGCCGCGGCGTAGGCGTGTTCATGCGGCTCGTGTACCAGGCGGTGGTGGCCTGACGCATTGCCGGCGTACCTGGATCGATGCAGGGAATTGCTGCCCCCGCATCGATCCACATTGCCGCGCGTCAGCTCTTGCCCAGCAGCTCCTTGAGCTTCAGGCGCTCGATGATGCCTTTCTCCTGTTCGTAGACCTCCGCGACGTATTTGGCGTAGGTCTCGGCGTCCTGGTACATCACCACCATGTCGAGCCGGTCGCACGCCTCCTTGTATTCGTTGCTCAGGATCGCCGTGCGGAAGGCCTGCCGCAGCTTCTGGGCTATGGCCGGATCGAGCGCGCGCGGCGCGCCGATGCCGTTGGGCGCGTTCATCACCACGTTGTAGCCGACCTCCTTCAATGTCGGGACGTCGGGGAAACGCGGGAGACGCTGGTCTCCCCAGGTCGCCAGGAGCCGCAGCCGGCCCTGCTGCACCAGTGGCGCCCACGAGCTCGAATCGGCGAGCAGCTCGACATGTCCGCCGAGCACGGCCTGCAACGCTTCGGAACCGCCCTTGAAGGCGATGTGGGTCATCTGGATCGCGGCGGCTCGACTGAACTCCTCCATGCCGATATGCGTCTGGCCGCCAACGCCGGCAGTGGCGTAGGTGACGGTATCAGGCTTCGCCTTGGCCGCCGCGACGAGATCGCCGATCGTCTTGAACGGCGACTCAGGGCGTACGGCAATCCCGAAGGTCTGACCCACGGCGCGCGCGATGAACGTGAAATCCTTCAGCGGATCGTGCGCGAAGGTGCCGATCTGCGCGAAGCGCGTGACGGAGATCGGAATCTGCCCGATCGTGTAGCCATCAGGGGCTGCCGAAGCCAGCGCAGCGCTGCCGAGCATGCCGGCGGCCCCGGCGCGGTTCTCGACCACGATCGGCTGGCCTAGCTCGCGGGCGGCGACACCACAGAGCGCGCGCATCGTGGTGTCGGCCGTGCCGCCCGGCGGCCAGGGGCAGATGAACTTGATGGGTTTCGTCGGATACTGCGCCGCCTGCGCATCATGCCTGCTCGCGGTCGCGGCGACGATGGCGGCACCGCCGATCAGGACCTGGCGCCTGCCAAGGACGAACTTTCCGGTCATTGTCTTTCCTCCCTGTTTCTGTTTTCACGTTTTCAGCCCACAATTCCGATCTGCCACGGCACGAATTCGTGATCGCCGACATTGAGCAGCTCGCTCTTTGTCCGGGCCCCGGATGCCGTCTCGATCAGCCGGTCGAAGATCTTTTTCCCCATCTCCTCGATCGAGGCGGTGCCGTCGAGCACCTCGCCGCAGTTGATGTCCATGTCCTCTTCGAGGCGACGGAACATCGGCGTGTTGGTGGCGAGCTTCAGCGAAGGCGCCGGCTTGGCGCCGAAGGCCGAGCCACGGCCGGTGGTGAAGGCGATGAGGTTGGCGCCGCCGGCGATCTGGCCGGTCGCGGAGCAGGGGTCGTAGCCGGGCGTGTCCATGAACACGAAGCCCTTGGCGGTGACCGGCTCCGCGTATTTGTAGACCTCCATCAGCGGCCCCGTGCCGCCCTTCATCGACGAGCCCAGCGACTTCTCGAAGATGTTGGCAAGGCCGCCCGCCTGGTTGCCGGGGCTGACCTTGCCGTTGATCTGCACGTCGCGGCCGACGGAATACTCCTCTTTCCACCAGCGGATACGCTCCACCAGTTTCTCGCCGACCGCGCGGCTGGCGGCGCGGCGCGTCAGCGTGTGCTCGACGCCGTAGATCTCCGGCGTCTCGGACAGGATCGCCGTGCCGCCATGACGCACCAGGAGGTCGACCGCGGCGCCGAGAGAGGGATTTGCGGTGATGGACGAGAACCCGTCGGATCCGCCGCATTGCAGGCCCACGGTGATGTGGCTCGCCGGCACGGGCTGGCGGCGCACGCGGTTGACCTCGGGCAGGATCTCCTTCACCGCGGCGATGCCGGCCTCGATCGTCTTGCGCGTTCCGCCGGTCTCCTGCATCACGAACGTGCGCAGGCGGTTGCTGCGGTCGAGCCGCTCGTCCGCCATCAGGCCGCCGATCTGGTTGCGCTCGCAGCCGAGCCCCACCACCAGAACCGCGGCAAGGTTGGGATGGCGTATGTAGCCGCCCAGCGTACGTCGCAGCAGCGCCATCGGCTCGCCGGTCATCTCCATGCCGCAGCCGAGGGCATGGCTGAAGGCGACGACGCCGTCGACATTCGGGAAGTCCGCCAGCCGCTCCTCTGTGAACCAGCGCGCGATGCCGTGCACGACGGTCGCCGAGCAGTTCACGGTCGACACGATGCCGATGTAGTTGCGGGTCGCGACCCGCCCGTCCTCGCGGACGATGCCCTGGAATGTCGCGCGGTCGGCTTCCGGAATCAGGTCGACCGGCTTGAAGTCGCGCGCATGCGCATAGTCGCGGTCGAACTCGCGGAACTCGGTGTTGTGGTTATGGAGCAGGGTGCCGGCCGGAATGTCCGATCCCGCGAAGCCGACGGTGACGTTGTATTTCAGGATCGGCTCACCCTTGCGCAGGTCCCGGGCCGCGATCTTGTAGCCGGCCGGTACTTTCTCCCGGACGACGAAGCCCTCGTCGGGAACCTGCGTGCCCGCGGCGACATCGATGCGCGCGACCACGACATTGTCGGCTTGATTGAGCCGAATCACGGGGCCAATCAGGCGTTTGCCGGAGAGGTCGATCATGGGGAGGAAGCTGGGAAATGAGCGGCGGGTGTTATCGATTTGTATGTTACCGGTTACATTACCGGTAACATTGTCGGTAACACAAGCGTTTTCCGGCCGGGGGCGCTACACTCCCCGCGAAGTCCACTGCGCTGTCCGTCCCAACGATGTCGAAGCCGTCCGCCCGAAAGCGCTCACAGGTTGGCCAGACCCGCACCCTGGCTGACGTCGCCAAGCTCGTCGGGGTGACCAAGATCACCGTCTCGCGCGCCCTGAACGAGCCGAACCGGGTGTCGCCGGAGACACTGGCGCGCGTGCGGCAGGCGATAGAACGCACCGGATACGTGCCCAACCTGGTCGCGGGCTCGCTGTCTTCGAACCGCAGCCGGCTGATCGTCGCCCTGGTCCCGACGGTTGCCGGCTCCGTCTTCACCCCGACGATGCAGGCCTTGGCCGCGCGGCTGGGCGAGGCCGGGTACCAACTTCTCGTCGGCCAGGCCGGCTACGACGACTCGCGAGAGGACGCGTTGCTCGAGGCGATCATCGGGCGACGGCCGGACGGCATCGTTCTGACCGGCGTCGTGCATTCGGCGCAGGCGCGCCGCCGCTTGCGCGCGGCAGGCATCCCGGTCGTGGAAACCTGGGAACTGACGTCGAAACCGATCGACATGCTCGTCGGCTTTTCCCACACCAAGATCGGCGCCGCCGCGGCCGAGTACCTGTACGCACGCGGGCGGCGCCGGCTGGCCATCATCACGCCCGACGACCGACGTGCACGAATCCGCGCCGATGCGTTTGCCGCCGCTGCCTTCCGCATGACCGGCGGCGCGCACGGAGGACCGCCAATTCCGGTCCACGAGGTCGCTGCGCCCACGCCGATGGGCGACGGGCGGGTGGCCTTGCGCGACCTGCTCGCCAAGAACCCGGACATCGACGGCATCTATTGCGGGGCCGACGTGCTTGCGCTCGGCGTACTGATCGAGGCCAGGGCGCGCGGGGTCGCGGTGCCTGAGCGGCTCGCGGTGATCGGCTACGGCGATCTGGGTTTTGCGAAAGACACCGATCCGCCACTGACTACCATCGGCATCGACGGCGAGACGATCGGGCGGCGCGCCGCCGAGATGCTGATCGCGCGCGCCACGGGGGCTGCGGAGCTGCCGCGCATGGTCGATGTCGGCTTTACCATCGTCGAGCGCGCGAGCGCCTAGCGCAGGTGTTTGCGCCGCGACGGCACGGTCACGCTTTAGATCCGCAGCCTCGGCGCGTTACCGCGCGTCCGCCTGCGCGATGCCGCCGCGTAGGGCGCCGGCGTTGACGTTGCGCCACAGCGCCGCGTGATCCTCGGGCAGCGCGCGGCTGTTGGGCATGGACAGCCACACGCGCAGCAGCATGCGGTTGTGTCCGGTGCTCGCATCGTCCGCGAACGGCGTGCGGCCGTGATAGATGACGTGGTTGTTGAGGAGCTGGATGTCGCCCGGCTCCAGCGTCATCTCGAACGCCAGCTCCTTGGCGAGTTCCATCAGTAGCTCGATGCCCTCGCGCTGCCCTGACGTCAGGCGCGGCACGCTGTCGACGAGCTGCGCTGCCTCGATATAGGTGAGCGAATAGTGGCTGGTGAAGCGGCCCTCGCGCTGGCCGAAGATCGGCATCGGGTAGGCGATCTTCTCGCCGCCGAGCTCCTCGCCGAGGCGGCTGCGCCAGACCGGCTGATAGAGCGCCTCGGCCAGCTCGGGCCGGCGCTCTAGCATCGTGTTGTGGATGGCGGGCGAGCTGGCGAGCGTGCTGACGCCCCCGGCGCGCGCCTGGCGGACGCAGAGCAGGCCGACCACGTCGCAGCGGTCGGTGTGATAGCGCAACGCCCCGCTCGACAGCGTGCGGGCATAGGACGAGATGAACGGCTTTTCGGCGCCGGCCCCGCTGTCGATCTGGCCGTAGCGCTTGCCGACATCGCCGCCTTCGTCGTGGATCGCGCGCATCAGCTCGCCGCTGCGATTCTGGAAGATCGGATGGCCGAGATTGCTGCCAAGTCCGAACCATATGGTGCGTAGTTCGTTCTCGGTGTAGCGCGCAACCGGAAGCCCGCGCAGCTTCATCATGCCGCTGCCGTTCTCGAGTTCCTCTGCCGCCTCCGCGAGCAGCAGAGCGGTACGGGGCAGGGGGAAGGACTCGCGCGTCACGGCGTGCCAAGCCAGCCCGCATTTCTGCGCGCTGTGCAGCGCGGTGTCGATTTCTTGCAGCATCTCGGGCGTGAAATCGCGCACCCAGCGGCGGGAGTTCGCCATATCGCGCCCGTGCCATACGCAGGCGCCAGCGATGGGAAGTGGAGCACTCATGACAGCGACAAAACACCTCGTCAGTAGAGGGGCCAACAATAGCCGAGGCACGGCGGCGGCCGCAAACGTCCCGGCCGGCCGGTACCGATTTCGGGGCCGTTCGAGCGGGTAATCGACGGCGTGAACATCGCGAGATAAGGTCCGCGCCCGTGGCCGATTTTTCCAGCCCGACCGCTACGCTGGACGAGGCCGCCGAAGGCGGCATCCCGTTCATCGGCGAGGCGCGCTCGCGCGAGCTTCTCGAGGCCCTGCCCGCGGCGGTCTACACGACGGACGCAGCGGGCCGCATCACGTTCTACAACCAGGCCGCGGCCGAGCTGTGGGGCTGCCGTCCGGCCCTCGGCTCCGACAGATGGTGCGGCTTGTGGAAGCTGTACTGGCCGGACGGCCGGCCGATGCCGCACGACCAGTGCCCGATGGCGGTCGCGATCAAGGAAAATCGCGCGATCCGCGGGAGCGAGGCCGTTGCCGAGCGCCCGGATGGGACCCGCGTCGCGTTGCTCCCGTATCCGACGCCGTTGCGCGATCAGGCAGGCAATCTTATCGGCGCCGTCAACATGCTGGTGGACATCACCGAGCGTCGGCGCGCGGAAACCCGTGTCGAGATGCTGGCCCGCGAGGTCGACCATCGCTCCAAGAACATGCTGGCCGTGATCCAGGCGATGGTGCGGTTCACGCGGGCCGAGTCGATCAAGGAGTTCACCGATGCTGTCGAGGGCCGCGTGGCCGCGCTGTCGCGGGCGCATTCGCTGCTGTCGGACAGTCGCTGGCGCGGCGCCGACATGCGAACCCTGGTGAGAGAGGAACTCGCGCCCTTCTGGCTCCAGGAGAAGGGCCGGGCCAGCTTCGATGGTCCGCCCGTGGCGCTGGTGCCCGCCGCCGCGCAGTCCATGGCGATCATGATTCACGAGCTGGCAACGAACGCCGTCAAGTACGGCGCCTTCGCGGCGCCGAAGGGCTCGGTCCGCGTGGACTGGTTGCTCGACGCCGATGGCTGGTTGCGCCTGTGCTGGACGGAGGCCGACGGGCCGCCCGTCGCGCGGCCCTCGCGCCACGGATTCGGCCTCGAGGTGATCGAGCGCACGGTCGTCGACCAGTTCGACGGCGAAGCGCATTTCGACTGGCGGCCCGAGGGGCTGACCTGCACCTTGAGCATTCCCGCCGACCAGCTCGTCCGCTGAAACAGATCAATTCGCGTTCGGTGGCGTCTCCGCTACTGTGATCGTGCATGAGGCGTAGATACTTCGCGCGCGCCGGCCGTCGCTCTGCCGGCCGGCGCATCCTGATCGGTTCTCTCGCAGGCGTCCTGGTGCTGGCTCTGGTCGCGGCTGGCGCCATGGCCCTGCGTGGGCCGGAGATCGCGCGGCAGGTCATCCAGGTCGCGGCCGGGCGCGCCGGCATACCGCCCGACCGGCTCGAAGTGCGCCGCATCGGCCTGAGCGGAATGACGCTGGGCGCGGTTCGCCTGGGTGGACCGGAGGGCCCGGCGGCCTCGTCGATCGAGATCGGCTGGTCGCCGGCGAGCCTGTGGCGCGGCCGGGTCGGCCGCGTGCGCATCGACGACCTGACCGTCCATGTGACGGTGGAGCAGGGGCAGGTTGTGATTGCCGGCCTGCCGCGAGATGGCGAGGGCGGTGGCGGCATGGTGGTGCTGCCGATCGAGCAGATCGACCTGAACGCCGCGAAGATCGCGATGATCGCCGGGACTACCGCGATCGAGGCTGCGGTTGATGCGACGCTGGTTCCGCTCGACAGCGGCGCCATTGTCGGCCGCGCTGTCCTCGACGCCGTCGTGCGGCCGGAGAAGAGCCCGGCGATCCGGGCAATGGCCGACGTGCCGGAGTGGCGCGTGACACGCGATGACGCGGGGCTGCAGTTCGCGATCGTGGGCGCCAGCGTCTCTGTCCCGGACCACAAGGTGGCCGCATCGGCGATCGAGGCACGCTTCATCAGCGGCCCGCAGATGACCGCCATCGTCACCGCGGCGGTGCGCGACGAGGCAGCACCGGCGCGCATGGCGCCGTTGGCCGTGGCGCTGCAGGCGCAGGGCGAACAGGACGCCATCGTCATGAACGGCCGCGCGGGCACGGCGGACGAGGCGATCGCCGCAACCTTCAGCGGCCGGCACGTGCTCTCGAGCGGCCGCGGTCATCTGGACGTCGCGGTGGCGCCGGTCAAGTTCGCCGCGGATGGCCGCCAGCCGCGCGACCTGTTTCCGATCATCCACGAGAGTGTCGTGCAGGGGGTGGAGGGCACGGTGGCCGTGAAAGGCGCCGTTTCATGGGGAGCGGCGCTGGCGTCGAGCGCGTCCGTCACCCTCGACCATGTCGGGTTCGACGGCGGCCTTGTGGCCGTGAGCGACCTGTCCGGTACAGTCCACCTGACATCGCTCCTGCCGCCGCGTACGGCGGCGGCGCAACATGTCACGGCGACCATCGATGCGGCCGGGCTGCCGCCGATGCCGCTCGACCTGCGCTTCAGTGTGTCGGGCAATGAGAAGCTGGTGATCAACCAGGCGACGCTCGGCTTCGCCGGCGGCACGCTCGGGATATCCGATACGACGCTGGCGACCGGCCAGCCGATCGACCTGACGCTGAACGTCCGCGATGTGGATCTGGGTGCGGTGCTGGGTCTGCTCGACATCGACGGACTGACCGGCACCGGCACGATCGGGGGTGCCATTCCCGCCCGCGTCGAGCCGAAGGGTGCCGCGCTGAAATCCGGCCAGCTCGCCGCCACCGTACCCGGCGTGATGCGCTACACCGGCGGCGGCCTGCCGGAGCCGGCGGCCGATGCGCCCGATACGGACCCGATGAAGCTGATGCGCGCGGCGCTGGCCGACTTCCATTACACCGGCCTGACCCTGACCCTGGACCGTGCGATGACGGGCGAGGGCAGCCTGCTGGTCAACCTGAAAGGTGCCAATCCGCAGGTGCTCGACAATTATCCCTTCGTCTTCAACATCCGGCTCGACGCGAATTTCGACAGGCTGGCGGCGATCCTGTTCGACGGCTACGCGGCGGCGGAAAACCTGATCCGGCGCGGCCGGCCGCCATGAGGGCTGGACCCGCAGGTTGCGGCAATCGTATAAGCGGAGCCGGCTCCCAATGACGAACCGTCCGGCAATAACCTTGTCCCACATCTCTCACGCCCCGATTGTGGCGCTCGTGCTCCTGTTCGCCGCCGCGTGCACGCCGACCGTCAAGGTCGAGGCGCCGAAGGACCCGATCACGATCAACCTGAACATCAAGCTCGACGCCGATGTCCGCTTCCGCGTCGAGGAAGAAGCGAAGAAAGATGTCAGATCAAAACCGATTTTCTAGCCTGTCGCGCCGCCTGCTCCTCGCCATGCCGCTCATGCTGCTGGCGGCGGGGACGTTGGCACAGAACCGCCTGCTCGACGCGCCGCGCGCCTCGGGTGCGGTCGGGGAGCGCTATGACGGCTTCGCGGTGGTGCGCGACCAGGCGCAGGCGGGCTCGCTCGGGCCGCTCGTAAACCAGGTCAATGCCGAGCGCCGCCAAGTCTATACGCAGCGCGCGGCGGCCGAGAAAGTGTCGATCGACCAGGTCGGCCGCGTCTACGCGCAGGAGATCCTCAGATCGGCGCCGGCGGGCACCTGGTTTCTGCAGGAATCGGGGCAGTGGGTGCGCAAGTAATTTGGCAGCGCCGTCGCGCCGCTGAAGCCGACGCGCCGGGATTGCCATGAAGATCGAGCGCGCCTACGTCATCGTGACGTGCCCGGGCCGCAATTTCGTGACGCTCAAGATCGTCACGGACGAGGGCGTCTACGGCATTGGCGACGGCACGCTCAACGGCCGCGAGAAGGCGGTGGTCGCCTATCTCGAGGACCATGTCATTCCGTGCCTGATCGGGCGCGATCCGCACCAGATCGAAGACATCTGGCAGTACCTCTACAAGGGCGCCTACTGGCGCCGCGGGCCCGTGACCATGTCTGCGATTGCCGCAGTCGACACGGCGCTGTGGGACATCAAGGCGAAGGTCGCGGGACTGCCGCTCTACCAGCTCCTCGGCGGCAAGGTCCGCTCCGGCGTCATGGTCTATGGCCATGCCAACGGAGGCGATATCGCCGAGGCGGTCGATGCCGTCGGCCAGTATCTGGAACTCGGCTACAAGGCGGTGCGCGCGCAGGCCGGTGTGCCCGGCCTTGCCACGGCCTACGGCATCGCGCGCGGCAAGCTGTTCTACGAGCCGGCGACCAAGGGCCTGCCCGAGGAGCAGATCTGGTCGACCGAGAAATACATCGATTTCGTGCCGAAGCTGTTCGAGGCGGTGCGCGCGAAGCACGGTTTCGACTTCCACCTGCTGCATGACGTGCACCACCGACTGACGCCGATCGAGGCCGCGCGGGTTGGCAAGAGCCTCGAGCCGTCCCGCATGTTCTGGATGGAGGATCCCACCCCGGCGGACAACCAGGAAGGGCTCAAGCTGATCCGCCAGCACACGGTGACGCCGATCGCGATTGGTGAAATTTTCAACTCGATCCACGACTGTCGCGAGCTGATCCAGAACCAGCTCATCGACTACATCCGCACGACAGTGGTGCATGCGGGTGGCATCTCGCATCTGCGCAAGATCGCATCGCTCGCCGAGCTCTATCAGGTCCGCACCGGCTGCCACGGTGCCACCGACCTGTCGCCGGCCTGCATGGGCGCGGCACTGCATTTCGACCTGTCGGTGCCGAACTTCGGCATCCAGGAGTACATGCGGCACACGCCGGAGACCGACGAGGTCTTCCCGCACGCCTACACCTTCGAGCGCGGCTTCCTCTATCCCGGCGAAGCGCCGGGCCACGGCGTCGACATTGACGAGACGCTCGCCGCGAAGTTCCCGTACGATCCCGCCTACCTGCCGATCGCGCGGCTGGAGGACGGGACGGTGTGGAACTGGTGAATCTAACGAGGCGGCGCAACCAATCTAAGAAAGCATGTCGTCCTCGGACTTGATCCGCGGACCCAGTTCGGTGTTGAAACCTGCACTGATCTCGGCGCTCCGGCCGGATTGATGCTGGGCCCTCGGATCAAGTCCGAGGGCGACAATGAGGGGAGTATGCCCGGCAGACATCACAAGAGCGGATCGCTACACTGCGCGACAATTCTTTGGAGCGTCCCGCGGATGTTTCGCCGTCCTTCTCCCTTGTCGATGACCTGATGCTGCGACTGCGAAGAGTCTCCGCGGCGGCTACGTTCTTCGCCCCCTTCGCGGTGCTGCTGGCGCTTTGGGCCGTGCTGGTCCCATATTTCGATGTCAATCCGCGCATCTTCCCGCATCTGTCCGCGGTGCTGCAGGCCGGTTGGGAGTCGATCCTCGACGGTTCGCTGATCAATCACATCTGGGCCAGCCTGGTGCGCGTCGTCGTCGGCACGGTGCTGGCGCTGCTGCTCAGCATTCCCCTGGGCATCGCGATGGGCGTGAGCCCGTTCGTGTCGGCCTTCCTGACGCCGCTGTTCCGCTTCTTCTCCGTGCTCGCCGGCATTGCCTGGATCCCGATCGCGACCTTGTGGTTCGGCTACGGCTTCGGCGCCATCACCTTCGTCATCTTCAACGCCGTCTTCTTCATCGTGACCTACAACACGCTGCTCGGCGTCTCGACCATCCCGCGTCAGGTCCGCAACGCGGCCGCGTCGCTGGGGGCGGGGAGGTGGGCAATGCTGACCGAGGTGCTGCTCCCGGGCGCGCTGCCCAACATCGTGACCGGCATCCGCACGGGGCTCGGCTTCGCCTGGCGCGGCCTGATCGCGGCCGAGATGATCGCGACCAATGCCGGGCTCGGCTACATGCTGTTCGTCGCGCGCGACTTCTACAAGACCGAGGTGATCGTGCTCGGCATGATCGTCATCGGCATCCTGTGGCTGCTGCTCGACCGCCTCGTCCTCGCCCCGCTGGAGCGCGCGACCATCGAGCGCTGGGGCCTGGTGCAGCGCGCATGAACCCGTTCGTGAAGGCCTGGAGCGGCTATCTGCGCCTGACGGTGCGCTGGCCTATCGTCGCCACCATCGTACCGTTCATCCCGCTGGTGGCGCTGTGGTGGCTGGTCACCGCGCTGGAGATCTTCCCGCGCGTGTTCTTCCCGGGCCCTGTAGAGGTCGTGCAGTCCTTCTTCACCCTGACCTACAAGGGCATCCTGCCGGATTATCTGCAGGACAGCATCGTGCGCCTTCTCGTCGGTGCGGCCTGCGGCATAGCCTTGGGCATCCCGCTCGGCATCCTGATCGGGATGAGCCAGCGCGCGCACACCGCACTGTGGCCGCTGCTACTGTTCTTCCAGGCCATCGGTGACATCGCCTGGCTGGCAATCCTCGTCATCTGGTTCGGCTACGGCCTGATCACCATGACGTTCGTCATCGTCTATACGGTGATCTTCCCGGTCGTGCTCAACACCGTGCTCGGCGTGCGCTCGATCCCGGTCAACATGCACCGCGCGGCGCTCAGCCTCGGCGCCTCGCGCTGGGCGATCCTGTGGGAGGTCGTGCTGCCAGGCGCGCTGCCGAACATCGTGACGGGCCTGCGCAACGGCCTCGGCTACGGCTGGCGCGCGCTGATCGCGGCGGAGATCATCGTCGGCACCAGCGGCATCGGCTTCCTGATGTTCGATGCGCGCCGTGCCGGCTCGGTCGTCGAAATCCTGCTGGGGATGATCATCCTCGGCATTCTCTGGTACATCGTGGACAGCTGGATCCTGGCGCCGATCGAGCGCGCCACCGGCCAGCGCTGGGGACTGGTGTCGAAGTGAAGAGCCTCGAGATCCGCAACCTGTCGAAGACCTATTTCGACCTCTATGCCGGCACCAACGTGACGGCCGTGCACGACGTGTCGTTCAACGTGCAGGCGGGAGAGTTCGTCTCTGTCGTCGGCCCGTCCGGCTGCGGCAAGACGACGATCCTGAACATGATCGCCGGCTTCATGCCGGTCAGCGGTGGCGAGATCCTGGTCGGCGGGGAGAAGGTGAAGGGACCGGGGCCCGACCGCGGCGTGGTGTTCCAGTCCTTCGCCCTGTTCCCGTGGAAGACCGTGCTCGACAACGTCGCCTTCGGCCCCAAGATGCGCGGCGTCGCCAGGGACAAGCGCGAGGAGATCGCGCGCGAGTATCTCGCGCTCGCCAAGCTGTCTGAGGCAGCCGGGCGCTACCCCAACGAGCTTTCGGGCGGCATGCAGCAGCGCGTCGGCGTGGTGCGGGCCCTCGCCAACGAGCCCGATGTCCTGCTGATGGACGAGCCCTTCGCCAGCGTCGACGCCCAGACGCGCATGACCCTGCAGGAGGAACTGACGCGCATCTGGCAGGCCAAGCGGCCGACAGTGATCTTCATCACCCACGACGTGGCCGAGGCGGTGTTCCTTGCCGACCGCGTCGTGGTGCTGTCCAAGGGCCGCGTGCTCAAGGAACTCGACGTCGACCTGCCGCGGCCACGCGGCTGGGACGCGCTCCACGAGGACGACCGTTTCAAGGCGCTGACGGGGCAGGTGCTGCACCTGGTGCGCTCGGCATGAAGCTGCTGCGCGCCATCCTCGCCTCGCGCAAGGGCCGCGTCGTGTTCGCGGTCCTCGCGTGCTATCTGGTGTGGCAGGCGTGGCTTTCGCTGGCGGCGCCTGCGAAGGTCGTCGAAGGATATCCGGTCGGGCGCGAGCGGGTGAACGTGCTGGTCACCCTGTCGTTCCCGCCGGAGCGGTTCCATGTGCAGGTCTTCCAGGGGTTCGGGAGGGTATCGGGGACGCAGGACAATTCGATCGAGGTCAGGAACGTGAAACGCACGGATCTCGCCGCGGTCGCGCGCCCGTACTGGGTGCGTCGCGTCGAGCCACTCAAAGAAGAAGGAGGATGAGGTGAGGAAACTGATTGCATTGGCACTGGCGGGGCTGCTCGCCCTGCCAGGCATGGCCGCGGCGCAGACCATGGTGAAGGTGAAGGCCGGCATGGTCACCGGCATCGACCAGATCGGCCTGCCGATCGCGCTCGAGCGTGGCTTCTTCGAGAAGAACGGCCTCGACGTCACCATCGCGCGGCCCTACGCGACCGGCGTCGACGCGCTCAACGCGCTGACGGCGGGCGAGAGCGAAATCGTGCAGGTCGGCGTGCCGATGATCGGCGCGGTGCTGCGCGGCATGGACCTCGTGGCGCTGGGCAACTACAGCGGCAACGCCACCAAGCTCGGCTCCGACGCGACGATGGCGATCATCGCCGGCAAGGACTCGGGCATCGTCAAGGGGGACCCCAAGACCCTCAAGGGCAAGAAGATCGCCGCTTCCTTCGGCACCATCAACCACCTTTACGTCCTCGCGGTGCTGGAGAAGGCTGGCCTCGCACCGACCGACGTGACGCTGGTCAATACGCCGCCGCCGGAAATGACCGTGGCGCTGCTGGCCAAGGGCGTCGACGCCTTCTCGGGCTGGGACCCGTGGCCGATCGTGGCGCTCAAGGACGTGCCGGGTGCGATCGAGGTCATTCGCGGCGGCGACGTGATCTCCTATATCGGTTACAACGTCGCGCTGCGGCCGTATGTGCAGCGCAATGGCGAGACGATCGAGAAGTTCCTCGCCGCCGTGTCCGAGGCCGACAAGTGGATGCGCGCCAATCCCAAGCAGGCGGCCCAGGTCGCCACGCGCTGGATCCCCGGCCTGAAGCAGGACGTCGCCGAGGCGGCGATGGAGTTCAACATCCAGCAGGCGGACCGCCGGCTGTCCGCCAACAACTTCCGCGCCCTGTGGGCGGCCCAGGACCGGCTGCAGCGGCTTGGCGTGATCAAAGAGGTGTTCGACGTCAACAAGCACATCGAGGCGAAGCACATCGTCAACGTGATGCAGAAGCACCCGCAGCTCTTCTCCGACCTGCCGCCGATCCCGGCGGACGTCATGGTCGGGCCGGGGTACACGTTCAAGCCGTAAGCACCAGCACACCTCTCCCCGACGGGGAGAGGGAGGGGCCCAACGCCGAAGGCGTTGGGAGGGTGAGGGGGAGAATACGTCCGCTTCAGTTCCAAGCGCGCTATCGCGCGCCCCCTCACCCAACCCTCTCCCCGTTGGGGAGAGGGTTTCACACGCCAGGCGCCGTGCTCTCCGCGAAGTGGCAGCGGACGAGGCGGCCGTCGATCGTTCTCAGCGCCGGCGCTTCCACGCGACAGCGGTCCTGCCGCATCGGGCAGCGGTCGGAGAAGCGGCAGCCCGGCGGCAGCGCGATCGGATTGGGGACGTCGCCGTCAACCCGCCGGTCGCGTTCGCCCCGGCGCTCGCCGATCTTTGGCGCCGCCGCGAACAGGGCCTGCGAATAGGGATGGAGCGCCCCGCGGCGGAACATCGCCGTCGTGCCGAGTTCGACGACCTGGCCCAGATACATGACGGCAATCCGGTCCGAGATGTGCCGGACCAGCGCCAGGTTGTGCGAAATGAAGACATAGGCGACGCCGAGCGCCCGCTGGAGGTCCTTGAGCAGGTTGATGACCTGCGCCTGGACCGACACGTCCAGCGCGGAGACAGGCTCGTCGCAGATGACGACGGATGGCCCTACGGCCAACGCGCGGGCGATCGCCACGCGTTGCCGCTGGCCGCCGGAGAGCTCGTGCGGATAGCGGTCGAGATAGTCGACGGACAGGCCGACCTGCTGGAGCAATGCGCCCGCCCGGCTGCGGCGCTCTTTGGCAGGACAGACGGCGTGGATGCGCAGCGGGTCCGAGACTGACTGCAAAACCGTGCGCCGCGGATTGAGGCTGGCATACGGATCCTGGAACACGATCTGGACGCTGCGACGGAAGCGGAGCGGGTCACGGCGCAGGATGTCCGAGACGTCCTCGCCGCCCACCCGGATCGTGCCGCCCGTCGGCTGGATCAACTGCGCCAGGCAGCGCGCGAGGGTGGTCTTGCCGCAGCCGGATTCGCCGACCACCGCAACCGTTTCGCCGGGGAACAGCGACAGCGAGACGTCGGTGAGGGCGTGCACCGTCTGCCCGTCGTCCATCAGGCTGCCGCCGATGCGGTAGAGCTTGGTGACGTTTGTCGCCTCGAGCAGCGGAGCGGCGGTCATGACGCGCCTCGTTCCGCGGCGAAGCAGGCGGCCTCGTGATCGGGGGCGAGCGGCCGCAGGGCGGGGACGGCTTGCCGGCACTGGTCGAATGCCAGCTCGCAGCGCGGCGCATAGGCGCAGCCGGGCGGCCGTTCGAACGGCGCCGGGACCGCGCCGGGAATCTCGGCGAGCCGGCCGCCGTCGCCCTCGCTCCACTGCGCCGCACGCAGCAGGCCGCGCGTATAGGGGTGGCGCGGGGCGGCGAAGACTTCGTCGGTCGGTCCTTCCTCGACCTTGCGGCCGGCATACATGACGACGATGCGCTGCGCCACCTGCCACACGACGCCGAGGTCGTGCGTGATGAGCAGCACGGCCATCCCGAACTCGGCCTTGAGCTCGTTGATCAGATCGAGCACCTGCGCCTGCACGGTGACGTCGAGCGCAGTCGTCGGCTCGTCGGCGATGAGCAGGGTGGGACGGCAGGCGAGGGCGATGGCGATCATCACCCGCTGCCGCATGCCGCCCGAAAGGTTGTGCGGATACTGGTGGACGCGGCGCTCCGGGGCGGGAATGCGCACCTTGCGCAGCAGTTCGACAGCGCGCTCCCGCGCGGCGCGTGGCGACACGGCCTCGTGCAGGCGGATGGCCTCGGCGATCTGGCGCCCGACCGTGTAGACCGGATTGAGCGCCATCATCGGGTCCTGGAAGATCATGGCGATGCGGCGACCGCGGACGCCGCGCAGCTCGCCTTCGGGAAGCTGCACCAGATCCTTGCCCTCGAACAATGCGCGCCCTGCGGTGATTCGCCCGGCGCCCTTCGCCAGCAGCCGGAGCACGGCGAGCGCCGCCGTTGTCTTGCCGGAGCCCGATTCACCGACGATGGCGAGGGTCTCGCCCTCCTGCACGGCGAAGGACAGGTCCTCGACGGCCCGCACCGCACCGCGCGTGATGGCGAACTCCACCGACAGGTTCTCCACCTGCAACAGCGCGGTCATCGCCTCTGGATCCGCGGGTTGAGCGCGTCGTTCAGGCCCTCGCCGACAAGGTTGATGCAGAGGACTGTGACGAGGATGGTGATGCCCGGGATGGCCGACATCCACCAGGCGACGCGGAGCACCGTGCGGGCGACACCGATCATATAGCCCCACGAGATCACGTTCGGATCGCTCAGGCCAAGGAAGGACAGGCCGGATTCGGTGAGGATCGCCGTCGCCACCATCAGCGACGAGACGACGATCACCGGCGGCAGGGCGTTCGGCAGGATCTGGCGCACGATGATCTCGATCCCCGACATGCCGATCGCGCGCGCGGCCTGGACGTACTCGCGGTCGCGCTGGGCGATGAATTCGGCGCGGGCAAGCCGGGCGACCGACGGCCAGGACACGATGGCGATCGCCGCGGTGACGCTGACGATGGACGGCGAGAAGATCGCCACCAGCACCACCGCCAGCACGAAGGACGGGATCGTCAGAAAAAAGTCGGTGCAGCGCATCAGCAGGTTGTCGATGGCGCCGCCGTAGTAGCCGGCCAGCGCCCCGACGATGAGCCCGACGAGGGTTGCCATGAAGCTGGCGACGACGCCGATGAACAGCGACACGCGGGCCCCATGCAGCAGGCCGGCCAGGATGTCGCGCCCGGAGACATCGGTGCCGAGCGGATAGCGCGAGGAGGGCGGCACCGACGGGCGGCCGATCATGTCGAACGGGTCGACCGGATAGAGCACGGGGCCGGCGATCGCGGCGATTACGACGATGGCGAGGACGACCAGGCCGCCCACCGCGGCGCGGTTGCGGCTGAACCGGCGCCAGAAATCGACAGCACCAGTCATTTGTGCACGATCCGCGGGTCGAGCAGGCCGTAGACCAGGTCGACGACCAGGTTGGCGGCGACGACCACGACCGACGACACGAACAGGATGCCGAGCAGAAGGTTGAGGTCGCGCTGCAGCAGCGCATCGAAGACGAGGCGGCCAAGGCCGGGCCAGCCGAACACCGTCTCGACCAGGATGGAGCCGCCGAGGATGTGGCCGATCTGCACGCCGGCGAGCGTGATGACCGGGAGGAGGGCGTTGCGTGCCGCATGGACGATGCCGACGCGCGTCTCCGAAGCACCCTTCGCGCGCGCGGTCATGATGAAGTCGAGCGTGTAGACCTCCAGCATCGACGAGCGCATCAGGCGGGCATAGATCGCGACGTAGAACAGGCCGAGCGTGGTGGCCGGCAGGACGAGGTGCCGCGCGATGTCGACCGCCCGCTCGAAACCGTCCATCCTGGCGCCGATCGTCATCATGCCGCCGGACGGCAGGATGCCGAGCGAGATCGAGAAGAAGACGATCAGCATCAAGCCGAGCCAGAACTGCGGCGTTGCGTAGATCACCAGGGACAGCACCGAGACGACGCCGTCGAGCCACGACCCGCGCCGCATCGCCGAGATCACGCCGAGCACGATGCCGATCAGCACCGCCAGCGCGATCGCGGTGACCATCAGCAGCAGGGTCGCCGGAACGCGGTCGGCGATCAGGTCGAAGACCGGCGTCTGCTGCACATGGGAATAGCCGAGGTCGAGCGTCAGCAGCCGCGCCATGAAGATGAAGAACTGCTGGTAAAGCGGCCGGTCGAGGCCGAACTCGCGCCGCAGCTCCTCGACGAATTCGACCGATGCGCCGCCCGATTTCGCGGCGAGGATGTCGGCGGCGTCGCCGGGCGCCAGGTGGAGCAGGGCGAAGTTCAGCCCCGCGATGGCAAGCACCACCGGGACGATCTGCAGCGTCCGGCGCACGATGAAAAGAAGGGTGGTCTGCATGTCGTGGCGGCGACGCCCCTTATTGCAGGCAGCTACCGTCCCGCGGGCACGAGGTCCCGCGGGACGGCAAGCATGATAGGGCCGGCGGGCTCAGTTCTTCCAGACGCCGTCCCAGCTCGAATACATCGAGATGCCGTTGGTGATCAGCCCGTTGACGCGCTTGTTCCAGATGTTCGTGTAGGACAGCTCGACCAGGAAGATGACCGGCAGCTCGTCGTGCAGGATCTGCTGGATCTCGTCGAACTGCTTCTTGCGCGCCGCCGGATCGGTCTCGCGCGCCGCCTTGGTGAACAACTCGTCCACGCGCGCGTTGCTGTAGCCCATCGAGTTGGTGAACGTCGCACCCTTCTTGATGTTGGACGAGGTAAAGCTGCGCTCGACGCCGATCGACGGATCGGAGTAGTTGTGGCTGAACGTGCTGGTCAGGTTGAACGTCCAGTCGGTGTAGACGGTCTTGAGCCAGCCGCCGAGGTCGAGGCTTTCGGTCCTCACCGCGATGCCGACCTTGCCAAGCTCCTGCCGCACGTATTCGGCCAGGCGCACCCAGTTTTCGCCGTAGGGCAGGAAGTTCTGCGTCATCTCGAAGCGCACGCCGTTGGCGCCGCGCTTGTAGCCGGCGTCGTCGAGGAGCTGGTTCGCCTTGCGCGGATTGTACTCGTAGGGCTTGAGCGCCTTGTTGTAGTGCACGGGGTTGGCGCTGACGATCGGTCCTGTCGCCGGCGTGCCCTGGCCGTACCAGATCACATCGACGATCCTGGAGCGGTCGAGCGCCAGGCTGATCGCCTGCCGGACGCGGACGTCCGAGAGCGGCTTCTCGCGCATATTGACCTCGAGCCACATGTTGGGCCCGAGCGCCTCCGCGCCGTCCTTCGACACCTGGAACTGCGGCAGCTTCGACAGGCGCTGGATCTCCGCTTCCGGAAGGCCGCTCATCGGCGCCAGATCGACCTCGCCGTTCTCGACCGCGATGGCGCGCGCCGAGCCGTCGGGCATGACGCGCAGCACGACCTGGTCGAGGCAGGGATAGCCCTTGCGCCAGTAATCCGGGTTCTTCTCCAGGATGATGTGGCTGCCCTTCTTCCATTCCTGCAGCTTGAACGGGCCGGTGCCGACCGGCTTCTGCATCAGCTCGGACCCGCGCACCGCACCGACCGTGCTGGTGTCGATCTTCTCCAGCAGATGCTTGGGCATGATCGGCGCCTCGCCCGGCTGGAACACGTTCATGAAGAACGGCACCGGCTCCTTGAGCGTGAAGACGACGGTCTGCGGATCGGGGGTGGCGATCTCCTGCACGTCGCCGAAATAGACCCGGCCGCGCGAATGGTAGGGCCGTACCACCTTCTCGATGCTGTACTTGACGTCCGCGCTGGTGAAGGGCGCGCCGTCATGCCATTTGACGCCCTGGCGGAGCTTGAAGGTGTAGGTCTTCTTGTCCTCCGAGATCGTCCACGATTCCGCGAGGCTCGGCTTCGGCTCCAGCCCGGCGCCGGCATAGCTCAGCAGGCTTTCGTAGATCTTCGTCGAGATGATCGCGACCGGCACCGCCGAGGTCGCGATGGTCGACAGCGCTGTCGGCTCCGGATGATAGACATAGGTGAGCGACCCGCCCGTTTTCGGGCATTGCGCGTTCGCCGACGCGGCAAGCACCGCGGCGAACGGTGCGGCGAGAAGTGTGGCTCGCAGGACCTTGACCATAGAGTGCTCTCCCTTCCCTGTTTGAGTTTGCGCTAGAAGCGGATGCGTTCGCCCCGCTCGGCGTCCTCGTTGCACCAGATCCAGATGAACTCGATCAGGTGCTCGATCGAATCGAGATACTCGCCGACGGCGATGTGCTCGTCGGGCTTGTGGGCCTGGGAGATCGTGCCCGGCCCGAAGATGACCGACGGGATGCCGGCCTGATTCACCAGGTGGCGCATGTCGCAGCAGAACGGCCCGGGGCAGGGGGTGCCGTCGCCGCCGCGCCGCGCCAGCACGTCGCCGAGATGGCGCGCGAGCGGGATCTGCGGGCTCTGCCGCGTGCTGTCGTCGTGGTGCAGGAACTCGAGCTTTGCGGGCGTGCCGCGCAGGAAATCGTCGGCCGCGTTCGCCGCCTCGATCGACTTGCGGAAACCGTCCATCACCTCGCCGACGTCGCCCACGCTCGGCGAGAAATAGGCGCCGCCCTTCAGCACGGCCTCGCCGGCCGTGACGGTCTCGTAGTGCCCGCCAGCGACCTTGCCGATCACCAGCGACAGCGGGGCGCGTCCGCGCTCCATCGGATCGTCGCTGCGCCTGGCGTTGTAGGCGCGTTCCAGCGCGACGAGCGCGCTGATCACGCCTGGCAGCTTCTCGATCGCGCTGATGCCGTCCTGGCGGCCATCGGCCCAGCGCGCGCCGGGCGAGCGCTGCGTGCCGGGCACCGTCACCTGCCAGTAGAGCCCGCCGGGGTGGCTGACGGCGATGGTGTTGTTGGTCGGTTCGAGGACGATGGCCGCGTCGGCCTTGTAGCCGCGGCGCACGAGATCGAGCGTGCCGTTCCCGGCATGCTCCTCGTTCACCACGCTCTGGAAGATGACGTCGCCGCGCAGCCGCAGCCCGGCCTCGTGCAGATAGGTCAGCGCCATCAGCGCCGCCATCAGGCCGCCTTTCATGTCAGACGTTCCGCGGCCGTACATGGCGCCGTCGACGATCGCCGCGCCGAACGGGTCCTTCGTCCATTGCGCGGCCGGCTCGACCGTCACCGTGTCGATGTGGCCGTTGAGGATCAGGGACCGGCCGCCGCCCGTGCCCTTGAGGACGCCGACGACATTCGGACGGTCGCGGTAGTTGAGCACGTTCTCCAGGCCGCTCGCGGCCAGTGCCTCGTAAGTGGGCAGGCGCTCGTAGGGCAGGATCAGGTCGTGCTGCCAGTGTGTTGGGTACTGCGCCACGGACGGGAAGGCGGCGAACATCGCCGGGACGTCGGGCTCGGCCAGCGTCACCTCGGCGCCGATGCGCCGCAGCGCCTCCGCCATGTGGCGCTGGGCGGGGCCTTCCTCACCGGTCAGGCTGGGGATGCGCACGAGTTCGGCCAACGCCTCGACGCTGCGGTCGCGGCCCGCCGTGGCCCTGTCCAATGCGTCCTTCAGCGCCCCCGCCATCGCACCCCCGTCGATCACCGGGCAATTCTGGGTCAGCGGCGCCTTCGAACACAATTTAAAACATATTTTCAGTCCATAATTTTTCTTATAGTTCGCGACCACAGCAGGAGGCGACGCGATGATCTACACGCAGATCCGGGCATTCGACGCGGTTGCGCGCGAAGGCAGTTTTATGCGCGCCGCCGGCGCGCTGGGCGTGACGCAGCCCGCGCTGACGATCCAGGTGAAGGCGTTGGAGGAAACCTACGGCGTGAAGCTGCTGCATCGCAGCGGCCGCTCCGTTCGTCTGACGGAGGCCGGCGAGCGGCTGTTCAAGATGTCGCGGCGGTTCGCGAGCGTGGAGGAGGAGATCCGCCACGAGCTGTCGGCGTCGGAGGAGCTGAAGAACGTCCATCTGCGGTTGGCCGTGGACGGACCGCATATCGCCATGGGTCTGTTCGCGCGCTTCCTCGCCCGGCATCCCGGCGTCAGCCTGTCGGTCGCGGCCGGCAACAGCCGCTTCGCGAAGCAGGAGCTGCTGGAGCGGCGCACCGATGTCGCGATCCTGCCCGCGATCAAGCGGCACCCGCAGGTGCATGCCGTTCCGCTCTGGCATCATGTCGGCGTCCTGATCGTCGCGCGCAATCATCCCTGGGCCAGCCGCAAGTCGGTCGATCTGAAAGAGCTCGACGGCCAGCCGATGATCGCGCGCGAGGACGGCTCCAACACGCAGAAGGCCGTCGACGAGGCGCTGGCAAAGGCCGGCGCGGCGCCAAGGGTCGTGCTGCAGCTCGGCAGCCGCGAAGGCGTGTGCGAGGCCGTGGCCGCCGGCCTCGGCACCGCGATCATCTGGGAGCTGGAGGCCTACGGCTCGAGCCGCTTCGCGGCCGTTCCGATCCGCGGCAATGTCATCCGCAGCACCGATTACGTCGCCTGCCTCAAGAGCGAGCGGCTGCGCCGCTCGGTCAAGGCCTTCTTCGCGATTGCCGAAAGCCTCCCCGGCAACAAGATCGACATCAAGGCGCTGCGCGCGGCCTGAGCTGGCCGGGTTTCAAGCCCGCTACTTGCAGCTGATCCCGCCGTCCACCGGCAGGCAGACGCCGGTGATGTAGGACGCTTCGTCGGAGGCGAGGAACACCGCGGCGTTGGCGATCTCCCAGGCCGTGCCCATGCGGCCCATCGGGCAGGCGGCGTTGCGGGCCTCGATCATCGCGTCGATGCTGGCGTACTGGCCGGCAATCTGGGTGCGGATCAGGGGCGTGTCCATCATGCCCGGCATGATCGCGTTGGCGCGGATGCCCTGCTTGGCGTACTGCAGCGCCACGCCGACGGTGAACTGGTTCAGTCCGGCCTTCGAGGCGTAGTAGGACGCGTAGGGATAGCCGGTGTAGCGCACCGCGGCGATCGACGAGACGTTGACGATCGCGCCCTTGCCCTGGCGCAGCATCACCGGCAGCACGTGCTTGCAGGCGAGGAAGGCGCTGGTCAGGTTCGTGTCGATGATGCGCTGCCAGCTCTCCTCGGTCTCCTCGATCGGGCCGCCCATGGCGGTGACGCCGACATTGTTGTGCAGGATGTCGATGCGGCCGGCCTTGCCGACCAGGCTGTCGACCACGCGCTTGATGTCGGCGCCGCTGGTGACGTCGGCGACCTCGGCATAGGCGGTGTTGCCCTCGTCGGCGATGATCTTGCGGGTTTCCTCAGCGGCCTCGCGCACGCGATCGACGCACATCACCGTGGCGCCCTCGCGCGCGAAGGAGACCGCGGTCGCCTTGCCGTTGCCCCAGCCGGGTCCCGATGACCCGGCGCCGAATACGAGTGCGATCCTGTCCTTGAGGCGTCCGGCCATGATTCAGCCTTTTCCCATGAAGAAGTTCGGAATGGCGAGCGAGATCGCCGGCACGAAGGTGATGACGAGCTGGACGGCGATCGCCGCCAGCAGGAAGGGCCACACCTCGCGCGAGGCGGCACTCATCGGCACGCGGCCGATCACGGCGGCGACACTGACGCACAGCGCCACCGGCGGCGTGATGAGGCCGATGATCAGGTTGACGGAGACGATCATCGAGAAATGGATCAGGTCGATGCCCAGCGCCGCCGCGATCGGGAACAGCACCGGCACCAGCATCACCATCGCCGGCCCGTTCTCCATGAACGTCCCGACGAGGATCAGCAGCACGTTGACCAGCAGCAGGAACACCCACGGCTCGCGCGACAGCGTCAGCATGGCGGCGGCCAGCTCCTGCGGCACGTTCTCGTAAGCCAGCAGCCAGGCGACGATCTGCGCGCCGCCGATGACGATCATGATGATCGCCGTGGCGCGTCCGGTCGCGACGAGCGCGGCGCCGATCCTGGCGAAGGTCAGCTCGCGGTGGATCACGACACCGACGAAGAGGGCGTAAAGCACGGCGACGGCCGAGCATTCCGTTACGTTGAACACGCCCGAGCGGATGCCGACGACGATCAGCACCGGCATCAGCAGCGCCCAGAAGGCATGCTTGGTCGCGGCGAGCAGTTCCTTGCGGTCGGCCTTGCCGTGGACGGGGTAGTTGCGGCGGCGGCTGATCGTGTAGGCCACGATCAGCATGGCGAGGCTGTAGAGCAGTCCCGGCAGGATGCCGGCAAGGAACAGCCGCGTGATCGACAGGTTCGCGAGGACGCCGATCAGGATGAAGGCGATCGAGGGCGGGATGATCGGGCCGACGACGTTCGCGGCGGCGGTGAGGGCGACGGCGAACGGCGCGCCGTAGCCGGATTTCACCATGCTCGGGATCAGCACCTTGCCGAGCGCGCTGGTGTCGGCGACGGCGGAGCCCGAGATGCCGGCGAGCAGGGTGGCCGACAGCACGTTGCTCATCGCCAGCCCGCCACGGAAGCGCCCCATCACCGCGTTGGTGAAGCGCAGCAGGCGGTCGGTCATGCCGCCCATGGTCATGAGATCGCCGGCGAGCAGGAAGAACGGCACCGCGAGCAGGGTGAAGCTGTCGATGGCGCCCAGCACCTGCTGCGGCACGATCATCAGGTTGATGCCGCCGGTCCAGGCGATGACTCCGACCGCGGCCAGGATGAGGGCGTAGGCGATCGGCACCGCCAGCAGCAGCAGGAGCGCGATCAGGACGGCGAGGAGTTCGACCAGGCCCATGGCGCGTCAGACCTGGTCGGTTGCGCCGTGCGTGCGGAACGCCGTGCCCGCGAGGCGGGCGAGCACGAGCATCAGCATGGTCAATGCGGCGCCGAGCGGCAGGGCGGCATAGATGATCGACTTGCGAATCTCCATCGCCGGCGATTCCTGCACGGCGTTGATCGCGGCATAGCCCCAGCCGTGCCAGACCAGGACGGCGAGCGCCGCGAGCATGGCGATGTCGCGGAGCGCGAGCAGCGCCGGATGGGTGCGGCGCGGCAGCCAGTCGAACAGGGCGGTGACGGCGATGTGTCCGCCGCTGCGCAGCACCGCCGCGCCGCCCAGCAGCGTCACCCACATCATCATGTAGCGCGACAGCTCCTCCGACCAGCCGGGCGCGGCGTCCAGAACGTAGCGGGCGAAAACCTGCCAGATGATCGCCGTCGCCATGACCAGGATCATGGCGCCGACGATCGCATCCAGCACCCGTTCCAGCACGGCCGCGACGCGGTCCGCGCCTTGCCGGAGACTCACGGGCCGGCGGCCTATTTCGAGGACTGGATCTTCTCCACCCAGCTCGCGAGTTCCGGAAAGTCCTTGGTCATCGGCTTCAGCTTCGCCTCGAACGGCGCGCGGTCGACCTTGATGAACTGCATGCCGCGCCCTTCGAGCTTCTTCTTGAGCTCGTCTTCCAGGCCGACCATGCGGTCGGTCGCGGCCAGCATCACCTTGTCGCCTTCCTCGATCAGGATCTTCTGCGTCTCGGCGGGCAGGGCCTTGAAGCGCTGGTCGGAGTAGATGAACGTCATCGCGCCGATCACATGCGCCGTCTCGACGACGTATTTCTGCACCTCGTAGTATTTCTGGCCGTCGATGACCTCGAGCGGGTTCTCCTGCCCGTCGACGACGCCCGACTGCAGCGAGGTGAACAGCTCGGCCACGCCCATCGGCACCGGGCTCGCGCCGAGATATTCCCAGGTCGAGCGGTACATCTTGAGCGGCGGCACGCGCAGCTTGACGCCGCGCAGGTCCTCGACCTTTTCCACCTTCTTGCTGCTCGACATGTGACGCGCGCCGCGATAGCCGGCGCCGACGATGCGGAACTTGGTCTTGGCCGCGATCTCGTCATAGAGCTGCTTGCCGAGCGGGCCGTAATAGACGCGTTTGAAGTGCTCGACGTCGCGGACGAGGTAGGGATAGGCCTCGATGCCGGCGATGGTGTTGTAGCGGTCGAGCGTGCCGACGCTCTGCAGCACGATGTCGTTGGTGCCGATCAGCAGCGCCTCGATCGAGGCCGGCCAGTCGCCGGTCGAGCCCGAATGCGCGATGTTCATCTTGACCTTGCCGCCGGTGCGCTGCTCGACGGCCTTGGCGTAGGCCTCGGCGGTCTCGTACCAGATGTTCCCCGGCTGGTAGATATGCGCCATGCGCAAAGTTTGGGCAGAGGCGGTGCCGCTGCCGAGCGCGAGCAGCGCGCCCGCGAACAGAGCCGCTCCGGACGCGATACGAGTCATTGTGATGCGCATCAAGTTTCCTCCCACGTCGCTTTGCGACGATGTTTTGATGCGCCAGCCTAGACCAAGTGAAACCGGATGCCCAAAAGAAACCGGCCGCGTTCCTGCGGGACACGGCCGGAGGGGTGCCGGATGCGGCGCGAGGCGGCGCCGCGTTCCGGTGCGTGGAACGGGCGCCGGTCTACGAGATCCCGTACCGCCCGGGGGCGATCACGCCTTTCGGATCGAGCGCCGCCTTGATCGCGCCGCATGCCGCGCGGAACGCCGGCATCGTCTGGCCCATGTGGAAGTCGTGGTAGTCGAGCGGCGCGCGGCCCACGAAGACGCCGCGCTTCGCCACCTCGTCGGACATCTTGCGATAGCACGCATCGGCGCGCCGGCATTCGTCCGCGTCCTCGCGGTTGAAGGTGATGACGTGCAGGCCGCGCGCGAAGCGCGGGCCGCAGACATTCATGACCGTGTAGTCCATGCCGAATTCCTCGCACACACCGCGGCAGATGCGCTGGAACTCGTTCGCCACCTTTCCGTCCATCGGCGTGCCGGGCAGGAACCAGATGTTGCCGCCGCCCGGCCGCCATTTCAGCAGGCCGAGCTCGCCGACGCTGGGGATGCCGGAGAACGCGTTGATTGCGACCTGCAGCGGCGGGATGCTCGCGGCCTCGTCATGCGGGATGTAGCGGGCCTTGCCCGAGCGCCCGAAATGGTCGCGCACGCGCTGAAGCTGCGGCTCGACGGCCGCGGCGCTCGGTCCGTAGAAGGCGCCTGATGCAGTCCAGGCACCGACGCCGATCTTCTCGCGCAGCGCGCGCCGGCCGTCGTCCGAGATCGAACGCTTGCCACCACTGGCGCGATATTCGGGGCTCTCGCCCTCCGACCCGCACAGGTACAGGTCGTTGGACACGCGGAACAGCGTCGGCACGAAATTCGACAGCTTCAGCGGCCGGCACAGCTCGATGATTTCCTCCAGGTCGCCGTCCTCGGGAAAGGCGAAGTGGAAGGAGCGGATGGCCGGCGGCCGTGGTAGCAGCCACACGCCCATGCGCGTGACGATGCCGTAGTTCGACTGCGTGAAGAGGCCGTCGAGGATGGGGCCGAAGCTGTACTTCGATGTGTGCCAGTTCATGAGCTGGCCCTGGTCGAGCGCGCCGTCGCCGGTGCGCAGCACCTCGCCGTTGCCGAGCACGACCTCCATGCCGCAGGAGAAACCGAAATGGTCGAAATACGGCGTGTAGCCGGCGCCCTTGTCCAGCGAGTTGCCGATCATGCCGCCCTGCGGCGGGCCGGTGGTCACGTCGAGCATGAGCTTGTCGCCGCGCCGGACGAGCTCGTCATACATCGCCTGATAGGTGACGCCGGGTTCGACGACCGTGAAGCCGAGGCGTTCGTCGACCTCCAGGATATTGTTCATGCGGTGTCCGAGGTCGACGATCACCTGTCCGGCCGTTGAGGCCGACCGGCTGCCGAGCCCGATATTGTTGCCCGTGCTGACGGGATAGAGCGGCACGCCGTGCTTGTTGGCGGCGCGGACGATCGTCTGCACGTCGGCGGTGGAGCCGGGATAGACGACGCCGGCCGGCTTGCGGTCGCCGCCGGGCATCGTGTTCTCGGCATAGCGCAGCACCGTCTCCGCGCTACGGTTGACGGCGGCGGCGCCGAGGGCGGCGGCGATCTCCGCAAAGAAGGTGTCGAACGCGGGAATGCTCATGCTGTCCTCCGGGGAATCACCAGATGCCGACGTCGCTTGCCGCGGCGCCCGGCTGGCTTGAATCGTTGCGGGATGGCGGCGCGGGTTCGCGCAGCGTGACGCCCTCGAGCGCTGTCGGGCGCGGTCCGCCCGTCGCCCAGTCGAGCAGCTCGACGGTGTGGACGATCGGTGCCTTGAGGTAGCGGCGGAGCTGCATCATGCAGCCGATGTTTCCGGTCGCGACGATGTCGGGATCGGTGCTGGCGATGTGGTCGGCCTTGCGCCGGCCGAGCGCGTCGGCCATCTCCGGCTGCAGCAGGTTGTAGGTGCCAGCGGAGCCGCAGCAGAAATGCTTTTCCGGCACGTCGACGACCTGGAAGCCCGCGGCCGCAAGCAGCGCGCGCGGCTGCTGCATCACGCCCTGGCCGTGCTGCATCGAACAGGGGTCGTGGTAGGCGACCTTGTAAGCGACGGGGGCGACCGGCGCTTGCAGGCCCAGTTCTGCCAGCACCTCGCTGACGTCGCGGGCGAGGGCGGCGATGCGGCGCGCGGGCGCCGCCATCTCCGTGTCGCGCGCGAGCAGATGGCCGTAATCCTTGACCGTGGTGCCGCACCCCGACGCGTTGACGACGACGGCGTCGAGTTTGTCGATGCTCGACCACGCGGCGATGTTGGCGCGCGCCGCGTCCATCGCGTCTTCCTCGCGCCCCATGTGCAGGGTCAGAGAGCCGCAGCAGCCGGCGCCCGGCGCGACGACCACCTCGCAGCCATGCCGCGTAAGCAGCCGGATGGTGGCGGCATTGATGCCGCCGTCCAGCGCCTGCTGCGCGCAGCCGGCCAGCAGGGCCACGCGCTTGCGCGTCTTGCCCGCCGCGGGGAATTCGCCGGCGGGCAGGATGTCAGGGCGAAGCACATCCGGTGTCATGTCGACCATGGCGCGGAGCCGTGCCGGCATCGCCCAGCGCAAGCCTCGCGCCGCGCGGCCGAGGCGCATCGCTTGCAGGAACAGCGCCGGGCGTGGCAGGACCTGTGCCAGCACGTTCCGGAGAAGGCGGTCGGACAGCGGGCGCCGGTGATGACGCTCGATATGGACGCGGGCGCGGTCGATCAGGTGGACATAGTCGACCTTCACCGCGCAGGTCGTCATGCACGACAGGCAGGACAGGCAGCGATCGAGATGGTGCACCGTCTTCGGGTCGGGTGCGCCACCCGTCTCCAGCATGGCGCGGATCAGGTCGATGCGGCCGCGCGGCGAATCGTTCTCGTCGCGCGTCAGGACGTAGGTCGGGCAGGCGTTGGTGCAGAACCCGTAATGGACGCAGGTTTCGAGAATCCCGTTCGCCTCGGCGATCTCGGGGTCCGCGAGCTGGGCTGGCGAGAAGTTCGTGCGCATGGCCGATGGTGCGGATTCTATCGGGGCGGCGCGGGGCGGTCTTGGCCGAGGGTGCAGCCGGCTTTGGCCGGGAGTGCAATCCGGTATATCGTCCAGGGCGCAAGGAGCGAGGGAGCGTTTCCGCGTGGCGATCTGGTCGACCGATACCGTCAAGCCGAGCGAGGGGTTCTCGTTCTGGCATGAGGTCGTCTGCCAGGCGGTGCTCAACGTCGCGACGGAATCGCGCCCGGAAGGCTTCCGCGCGCGCATGTCGGGCAGGAGCTTCGGGCCGCTGCGCTTCGCGGCCTTCGAGTCCACCAGCCACGAGATCGTCCGCAGCCGCCAGCACGTCGCCCGCGCGCCGGCCGACAACTACCTCATCAGCCTGCAGCGCCACGGCCAGAGCCGGATCAGCCAGGACGACAGCCGCTTCGTGCTTGAAGCAGGCGAGATCGGCATCCTCGACGGCCAGCGTCCGTTCCGCGTGACGTTCCCCGGGCCGGTCGGGCGCGTCATTGCCGTGGTGCCGCGCAAGATGCTCGACGCGCGCGCGCCGTGGCTGCGCCGGACGCCGATGCGAAAGATCGCCGCGGAGTCACCGTTCGCGGATCTCGCGCGGCGCCATCTTCTGCAGCTTGCCCGGGGCGACCGCGATCCGGGCGAGGGCGAGGCGAGCTTGCTCACCGAGAACCTCTGCAACCTGCTGGCGCTGGCCAGCGCGCCGGCCGCGCCGTCGCGGCCGGACGCGCAGGTCGAGGCGCTGCTCGGCTACTGCCGCCAGCGCCTCAGCGATCCGGACCTGTCGCCGCAGGCCGTCGCGACGCATTTCGGCATCTCGCTGCGCACGCTCCATCTGCGTTTCGAGAAGGTCGGCCAGACCTTCGGCCGATGGGTCCTCGACAACCGCCTCGAAGGCTGCCGCCGCGCGCTGCGCGATCCGCTGCAGGCGTCTTCCGGCATCTCCGAAGTCGCCTACCGATGGGGCTTCAACGACCTGTCGCACTTCAACAAGTCGTTCCGCGCCCGCTTCGGCATGACGCCGGGCGAATGGCGTAACGGCTGACTGCTGCGTGTCAAAGAAACCGCATTGACCACCGAGCCGATTTGCGGCTCACTCCTCGCGCCACAAGAACGCCCGCGCGGTCCCACGACCGGCGGGCGTTTTCGTTCATGAAGCTCGTTCGCCTGCGTAGGGGCGGGTTTTAACCCACGCTTGTGCGGCTGTTGGTCTGTTGAGGCAGACCCGATTTCCAATACGGCATCATGCCCGGGCTTGACCCGGGCATCCACCGGGCATGCGGCACCATGGACCCGCGGATCAAGTCCGCGGGTGACGCATTCCTGGTTGGACCGGAGCCTGCGACGCGCACCGCCGAGCGGGTTTAAACTCGCCGCTACGGAGGACCGCAGCAGGCGCGTGCTGGTAGCGGTGGAGGGATTTGAACCCCCGACCAGGGGAGGCTAGTGGGCCCTCGGATCAAGTCCGAGGGCGACGCGGAGAACTAGATAAAACAGTGAAAGTCGGTCTAGCGCCAACTACTGACCAACGCCTCCCGGCGGCGTTGCGCATTCGGGACAGGACTGCCGCGGCGCCCGGAAAACGAACAGGATGTTCGAGGCCATCGCATAGACATGGCCGAGGGGTCCGATGACCGGTGTCCAGCGACCGCCGCCAATCCAGGGGAACTCCGTGACCGGGGCCATGGTCGCGGCGTCGAAGGTGAGAAAGGCGTTGGTGGTCGAGATGAACACGTGGTTGCGCGAGGCCGCGGCCGAAGCGATCGATTGGCCGGGACGAGCGGTGCGCATCAGGATCTGATTCTGGTCCAGAACGGCGAAGCCGCCTTCGTCGTCTTTCTTGCCCCGCTCGACGACCACGAGGCGGCCATCGCGTGTGCGGGTGGGCGTGGCCACGACGGGACCGAGTCCAGTGACGGGTTGCAGGGCGGCATTGCTCGGGCCGCTAAAGATGATCTTGCCGTCCCAGGTGCCGATCGCCGTATGTGCGTCTGGAAGTGCGACCGGAGACGACGTCAATGCGTGCGCGTCGTCCCGGAACCACTCCCTGAATTTTCCTTCCGGCGAAAAGGTGAATCCCACGATGGCCTTGCCGTCGGAAACAAGCACCCAGGGATGACCGCCGCCTGCATAGGTGAAGATCGCCACGCCCGGATGGGGAGGTGGGGCGTTGTACAGTTCGTCATACACGCCGTGCGCGAAGGAGCACCCCAACCCCATCAGGATGTCGCACCACTCTTGGGAGGTCGTGATCGTATCGGAGACGTGCGTGACCCGAACATCGTCGAGGATCGCGCCTGAATCAGGCGCGAATGCGATGAGCCGCAGATCGTGTCCGCCGGGAGCCTTGTAGGTGACCGGCACGACCAGGGCCTCGGTGCCGCCGGAGTTCACGAGATTGAGCGGCGCCGTGGTTTTGCCGCGGCTTTTGAAGCCGGTCAGGTTTCCATATTGCTCGGGAAACGGCACGGGCCCGGGATAGGCGCCGCCGGGCAGGAAGCGGTGCAGGGTCGACTCCGACCGCGTTGTATCTACCGTCGTCGGCGGATTTGTCCGGTGGTCGGTCGTCAGGCTGCCAACAGTCGCGACGGAGATGACGAAGATCGAGCCGTTCGGGGTCACGATCGGCGAGGCCTTGATGGACTGTCCCGCCGGGAGATGTCGTTGCCAGACAGGGCTGCCATCCGGGCGAAACGCGTAGAGGGTGCCCTGCTCATTGCCGATATAGACGGTTCCGTCCGCGGCGATGGCGGGGCCGGCGCCGGGCGCGAAGGTCCCGATATTCGGAATGCTCAGGGAGCCGCTTCCGGCCGGCCGCGTGTCCACATCGAAGAAGCCTTGGTTGGCGGCGTTGGCGTGGGCGCGGTTCCACGAGGCCTGGCCGGCGGCGGGCGTGGCCGCGAACGGCAGAAGGAGAGCGACCGCGGCAATGAGCCGAGGTTTGATCGCGCGCGACGGTGCTGTCCGTTCGCCCATCGGCGCCTCCTCGTCGGCTGCGGGGCAGCGTTTAGGGGCGGTCCTGAATGGAGCTGCTCCTACGATCGCCCAGCGATATTCCAAGTCAACGGCTCAGACGACCGGCCGGCGCGCCCATCCGGAGCCGTGCGTTAGGGTGACGAGGGAGGAGGGGATGAGAGAAGCAGCGAAGCGGATGAAGCACTGAAGCAGCGCCGGATTGCGACGCCGGATCAACGCGCTAAGTGCTTCACGGGGGTGAAGCACTCGTGAAGCAGTGCGGCGCGGTCGGCCTCAGTCGGTTGCCTTGACCTTGGCGTAGGAGCCGGGGGCGGGTTCGATGACCTTGAGCTTGCCGTCGCCGGGTTTGCGCGCCGGGATCTCGCCGGCGCCGTACTGCTTCACCCAGTCGTGCCACTCCGGCCACCACGAGCCCGGCTTTTCCTTGGCGGTCTTGAGCCATTCCTCGGGGGTCGATGGGTTCTTGTCGTTGACCCAGTGGCTGTACTTCTTCGCCGCCGGCGGATTGACGACGCCGGCGATATGGCCCGACGCGGCGAGGGTGAACTTGACCGGCCCCTTGTAGAGCTGCGTTGCGGCATAGGTCGACTTCCACGGCGCGATATGGTCCTCGCGCGTCGACAGGATGAACACGGGCAGCTTGATCTTCTTGAGATCGATCTTCGTGCCGAGCAGCTCGATCTCCCCCTTCGACAGCTTGTTCTCCTGGTACATCTGGCGCAGGTAGAAGCTGTGCATCGCCGCGGGCATGCGGGTCGAATCGGCGTTCCAGTAGAGCAGGTCGAACGGGAAAGGGTCCTTGCCGAGCAGGTAGTTGTTGACGACGAACGACCAGATCAGGTCGTTGGCGCGCAGCATGTTGAAGGTCGTGCTCATCGCGCGCGCGTCGAGATAGCCCTTCTCGTTCATGCGCTCTTCGAGCGCCGCGAGCTGCTCCTCGTCGATGAAGACGGACAGCTCGCCGGCCTCCCTGAAGTCGACCATGGTCGTGAAGAAGGTCGCCGAGGCGAAGCGGTCGTCGCCCTTCGTCGCCATGTAGGCGAGGGTGGCCGCGAGCAGCGTCCCGCCGAGGCAGTAGCCGATGACGTTGACCTCGCGCTCGCCGGTCGCCGCCTTGATCGCATCGAGCGCCGCGAACGGCCCGAGCGTCATGTAGTCCTCGAACGACTTGTTGGCGAGCGTCTCGTCCGGGTTGACCCACGAGATCACGAACACGGTGTGGCCTTCGCCCACGGCCCATTTGATGAAGGAGTTCTTCTCGCGCAGATCGAGGATGTAATACTTGTTGATCCACGGCGGCATGATCAGCAGCGGCCGCTTCAGCACCTTGTCGGTGGCCGGCTCGTACTGGATGAGCTGCATCAGCGCGTTCTGGAAGACGACCTTCCCGGGCGTGACGGCGATGTTCTCGCCGACCTTGAACGCCTCCATGTCGGTCATCTTGATCGAGAGCTGGCCCTTGCCGCGCTCGAGGTCGGTGAGCAGGTTGGACAGGCCCTTCACAAGGTTCTCGCCGCCGCTCTCGAGCGTCGAGCGGATGACCTCCGGATTGGTCATCGCGAAATTCGAAGGCGCCATCGCGTCGACGAACTGGCGGGTATAGAAGTCCACCTTCTTCGCCGTCTTGTCGTCGAGGCCCTCGACGCTCTTGACGGTGGACTGCATCCACCGCGCGGTCAGCAGGTAGGACTGCTTGATGAAATCGAAGACGTAGCTTTCATCCCACAGCGCATCCTTGAAGCGGCGGTCGTCGGCGGCGGGTTTGATCACGGGCTCCGCCGGCTCGCCGAGCATGCGCTTGGCCGCGGTCTGCCAGAGCGCCATGTAGTCCTGCCACAGCGAGATCTGCGCCTCGACGAGCTGCGCCGGGTTGGTCATCATGCGCGCGGTCATGTCGAAGAAGGCCTGGCCGATATTGAGTGGGTCGGCCATGCCGACGCCGCCGTTGGCGCCGCCGTTCTGCTGCTTGGCGAGGAACTCGCTGACCAGACGCTGGCTTTGCTCGGCGATCTTTCCCATCATCCGGGATATCTCGACCGGATCGGGCAGCTTGACTTCGGGGCCAGACGGTTCGGCCATGATCACACCAGCCTTTGGATGCCGCCCCCGGACCCTTCGCGACTCGTGCGGCCCGTGGGCGCTGCGCGAATTATAAAGATACCGTGCGTCGCAAATGGTAAATAAGAGAGAAGCGGCGCGTTATCAAGCTGTTACGAAAGGATTGCAAGGTCCGTGACGAAGTCCTCGAAAGCGGCCTGGTGGTTGGCGGCGGGTTTCGCCCTGGCCGGCTGCGCCGAACTCGACGCGACCCGGGGGGTGGAGCCGCCGCCGGCGGAAGGCCGCGGCTTCCCCAATCTCGCGACCGTGCCGCATCCTCCGGCCGTCGCCCCCCTGTCGGCGCGGCAGGCCGAGGTCGGGCAGCTCACGGCGACGCGCGATGCCATGCTGCGCGAGGACCAGGAACTGCGGGCGATCAACCCGGGCAGCGCGCTGCCGGCCCCGCGGCCCCGCGCGGCCCCGCGTCCGGCCGCCCCGGCGCCGGGAGCCGGGCCGTCGACACCCCCGCCGGAAGCGGAGCAGGCCGCCCCCCAGGCGACTCCGGCGCCGCCGCGGGCGGCAGCCGTGATGCCGCGGCCGCAGCTTCCCAGCAGCCAGTTCATGGGGACGGTGGTGGTGGCGACCCAGCGGGGCCCGATGGCGGAGTTCCAGCGCAAGGTGCTGGAGGACTCCGCGGCCATGGCGAAACGGACCAATGGCCGCATCCGCCTGGTCGGGGGGCGGTCGGCTGAGGACCGCCAGCGGGTGGCCGAGGAGCTGGTCCAGCTCGGCATCCCGGCCAACCGGGTCACGTCGGCCGCCGAAACCGACGGGCCGCCGCGTTCGGCCATTGACGTTTTGGTGGAAAATTAGCCCCTTGGACTTTAGATTTTCGACCCCTTCGGTTGGGCCGAAGCCTTGAGCGTGTGAGCCAGATGAGCAACGACTTTTACCGGATCCGCCGCCTGCCGCCCTACGTGTTCGCCGAAGTGAACACGATGAAGGCGAGGGCGCGCGCCGCCGGCCGCGACATCATCGATCTGGGCATGGGCAATCCCGACACGGCCACGCCCGCCCATATCGTCGAGAAGCTCGTGGAGACGGTGCGCGACCCGCGCAGCCACCGCTATTCCATGTCGAAGGGCATCCCCGGGCTGCGCAAGGCGCACGCCGCCTATTACAAGCGGCGCTTCAACGTGGACATCGATCCGGAAACCGAGACCATCGTCACGCTCGGCTCGAAGGAAGGCCTCGCCAACCTCGCGAATGCGATCACCAGCCCGGGCGACATCATTCTGGTGCCGAATCCGAGCTACCCGATCCATCCGTACGGCTTCATCATGGCCGGCGCCTCGATCCGCCACATCCCGATCGGCGAGGGCCATGATTTCTTCGCCAGCCTCAAGCGGGCGGTGAAGCACTCGGTCCCGTCGCCGCTGGCGCTGGTCCTCAGCTTCCCCTCGAATCCCACCGCGCAGGTCGTCGGCCTCGACTTCTATCGCGAATGCGTGGATTTCTGCCGCGCGCACAAGATCTGGATCCTGTCCGACCTCGCGTATTCGGAGATCTACTTCACCGACGTGCCGCCGCCCTCGATCCTCCAGGTGCCGGGGGCGCGCGACATCGCCATCGAGTTCACCTCGATGAGCAAGACCTACTCGATGCCGGGCTGGCGCGTCGGCTTCGCCGCCGGCAATAAGACGCTGATCGGGGCGCTCGCCCGCATCAAGTCGTACCTGGACTACGGCGCCTTCACGCCGGTGCAGGTGGCCGCCGCCGCCGCGCTGAACGGGCCGCAGGACTGCGTACGCGAGATCCGCGAGCTCTATCGCCAGCGCCGCGACGTCCTCATCAGCGGGCTCGCCGCCGCCGGCTGGCATGTGCCGAGCCCGCCGGCTTCTATGTTCGCCTGGGCACCGATCCCGCCCCAATACGCCCATCTCGGCTCGCTGGAGTTCTCCAAGCTGCTGCTCGAGAAGGCCAACGTCGCCGTGTCGCCGGGCCTCGGCTTTGGCGAGTACGGCGATGGCCATGTCCGCCTGGCGCTTGTCGAGAACGTGCAGCGGATCCGCCAGGCCGTGCGCAACATCAAACTATTCCTGGGCGAGGCCGAACGGCTGCCCGAGCCTCCGACGCAGAAGCGCGCGGCCGGACTCAGCCGGTGAGCCAGCCTGTGAAGATCGCGGTCGCCGGTCTCGGGACAGTCGGGACCGGCCTGCTGAAGCTGCTTGCCGCCAACGGCGAACTGCTGGAGAAGCGTTGCGGCCGCCGGCTGGTCGTCACGGCCGTCAGCGCGCGCGACCGCAAGCGTGAGCGCGGCGTTTCGCTCGACGGCCTGGCCTGGTTCGACGATCCGGCCGAGATGGCCACGCGCGCCGATGCCGATGTCATCGTCGAGCTGATCGGCGGCAGCGACGGCCCTGCCAAGAAGACCATCGAGGCGGCGATCGCCGCAGGCCGCCATGTCGTCACGGCGAACAAGGCGCTGCTGGCGATCCATGGCACGGCGCTGGCGAAAGCCGCGGAAGCCAAGGGCGTCGCGCTGGCCTACGAGGCCGCAGTGGCCGGCGGCATCCCGGTCATCAAGGCGCTGCGCGAAGGCGTTGCCGCGAACCGCCTGACCCGCGTCTACGGAATCCTCAACGGCACCTGCAACTACATTCTGACCGTGATGCGGGAGACCGGCCGCGCCTTCGCGGACGTGCTCAAGGAGGCGCAGGCGCTTGGCTATGCCGAGGCCGATCCGGCCTTCGACATCGACGGGGTCGACGCGGCGCACAAGCTGGCCATCCTCGCCGGCGTCGCGTTCGGGACGGAGGTCAATTTCCGGGCGATCCACATCGAGGGCATCCGCCATGTCGACGCGATCGACATGACCTTCGCGCGCGAGCTCGGCTACCGGATCAAGCTGTTCGGCATCGCGCAGTTGACCGATTACGGGCTCGAGCAGCGCGTGCACCCGTGCATGGTGCCGATCGATTCGCCGATCGCCCATGTCGAGGACGTGTTCAACGCGGTCGTCGTCGAGGGCGATTTCGTCGGCAGCACTGTTTATGAGGGCCGCGGCGCCGGGGCGGGCCCGACCGCCTCGGCCGTGGCGGCCGATCTTCTCGACCTCGCCAAGGGGCGACAGGTGTATACTTTCGGCGTGCCGGCGGCGCGGCTTGCGTCCCTGCCGGTCTCGCCCATGGAGCGTCATCGCGGCGCCTATTACATCCGCCTCATGGTCACCGACCGGCCTGGCGTGATCGCGGACGTCACCGCGGCGTTGCGCGACGAGCAGGTATCGCTCGAGTCGATGCTGCAGCGTGGCCGCCAGCCCAACGAGATGGTGCCTGTCGTCCTGACGACGCACGAGACGGAGGAGCTGGCCATGATCCGCGCGCTGAAGCGCATCGAGCACCTGTCGAGCATGCGGCAGCCGCCGCGCCTGATCCGCATCGAGCAGTTCTGAGAACAACAAGAAGGGAGTGGAAGCCATGAGCGACCGCAGCATAATTCTCGACCGCAACCTCGCGCTCGAAGTCGTGCGCGTCACCGAAGCCGCGGCCTTGTCCGCCTCGCGCCTGATGGGGCGCGGCGACGAGAAGGCCGCCGACCAGGCCGCCGTCGATGCGATGCGCCGCGCGCTCAATTCGCTGTCGATCGACGGCGTGGTCGTCATCGGCGAGGGCGAGCGCGACGAGGCGCCGATGCTCTATATCGGCGAGAAGGTCGGCAATGGTACCGGCCCGCGCGTCGACATCGCGCTCGATCCGCTGGAAGGCACGACGATCACCGCCAAGGGCGGCCCGAATGCGCTCGCCGTCATCGCGATGGCCGAGCAGGGCGGCTTCCTGAACGCACCCGACGTCTACATGGAGAAGATCGCCGTGGGCGGCGGGCTTCCGGACGGCGTGGTCGACATCGAGGCCGATGCCAAGGAGAACCTGAAGAACCTCGCCAAGGCAAAGAAGATGGATATCGCGGACCTCGTGGTCTGCATCCTCGACCGCCCGCGCCATGCCGAGCTGATCGCCAAGGTGCGTGCCTCCGGCGCCCGCATCATGCTGATCTCCGACGGCGACGTCTCGGGCGTGATCGCGACCTCGCGGCCGGACAGCGGCGTCGACATCTACATGGGCTCGGGCGGCGCTCCCGAGGGCGTCCTTGCCGCGGCGGCCCTGCGCTGCATCGGCGGCCAGATGCAGGGGAAGCTGATCTTCCGCAACGACGACGAGCGGCAGCGCGCGGCGAAGTGGGGGATCAAGGACCTGAACCGCGTCTACAGCATGCTCGACCTCGCCAAGGGCGATGTCATGTTCGCGGCGACGGGCGTCACCGACGGCTCGATGCTGCGCGGCGTGCGCCGCTCGCGCGACGCCGCCACGACGCATTCGATCGTCATGCGCTCGAAGACCGGCACCGTCCGCGTGATCGAGGCCTCTCATAACTTCGCCATGAAGCCGTCCTACGACCACGCCTGATGGGCGAGGCTCGGCAGGACGCACTTCTGGGAGTCGAGCGGTCGATCGGCGGAAAGCGCTGGCTGTTGCGCTTGAGCGACGAGCGCACCGCGATCCAGATCGCCCAGCAGCTTGGTCTGCCCGAGATCGTCGCACGCGTGCTCGCAGGACGCGGCATCGATGCGGAAGCGGCCCCGACATTCCTGGAGCCGCGCCTGCGCGAGCTGCTCCCGGATCCGTCTCATCTGAAGGATATGGACCGGGCTGCTTCGCGGATCGCCGATGCGATCCGCGCGGGGCAGCTCATCGCGGTCTTCGGTGACTATGACGTCGACGGGGCGACGTCCTCGGCGCTGCTGCATCGCTTCATCGTGCAGGCCGGCGGCCGGGTCCGCGTCTACATCCCGGACCGGATCAAGGAGGGCTACGGGCCGAACGCGCCGGCGCTGCTGAAGCTGCGCGACGAGGGAGCGACGCTTGTCGTCACCGTCGATTGCGGCACCACCGCGCATGCGCCGCTGGCCGCGGCGACGCGGGCCGGAATGGACGTGGTCGTCGTCGACCATCACGCCGCCGAGCCGCAGTTGCCGGAGACCTTCGCTGTCGTGAACCCGAACCGCGTCGACGAGACGAGCCCGCATCGCCAGCTCGCGGCGGTGGGGGTCGCCTTCCTACTGGCCGTGGCGACGAACCGCACGCTGCGGCAGGGGCGCTGGTATGAAGGCCGCGCCGAGCCGAATCTTCTGGAGCTGCTCGACCTCGTGGCATTGGGCACGGTCTGCGACGTGGTGCCGCTCACCGGCCTCAACCGCGTGCTCGTCGCGCAGGGGCTCAAGGTCATCGGACAGCGTCGCAAGGCGGGGCTGGTCGCCCTGGCCGAGGTCGCAAGGCTCGAACAGCGCTGCGGCGCCTATCATCTCGGCTTCCTGCTGGGCCCCCGCGTCAATGCCGGCGGGCGCGTGGGATCGGCCGATCTCGGCACGCGTCTGTTGACCACCGACGATCCGCACGAGGCACGCGCGCTGGCAGCGCGCCTCGACGAGCTGAACCGCGAACGGCAGGCGATCGAGGCCGGCGTCCTCGAGGCGGCGCATGCGCAGGTCGCCGCCAGGGACGGCCCGAGCCCGCTGGTGCTCGCGGCGGGGGAGGGCTGGCATCCGGGAGTCATTGGCATTGTTGCCGGGCGGCTGCGGGAGCACTACGAACGGCCGGCCTGTGTCGTCGCTTTCGATGGCGATGTCGGCAAGGCCTCCGGGCGTTCGGCCAACGGCTTCGACCTTGGTGCGGCCGTTATCGCCGCGCGCCAATCCGGCCTGCTGATCAATGGCGGCGGTCATTCGCAGGCGGCCGGGTTCACCGTCGCCCGCGACAGACTCGCCGAGGTGGAGGCGTTTCTCGCCGCCCGCATCGCCGAGCACGCGGCGTCGGGGCGTCTCGTGCCGCGCATGTCGCTGGACGGGGCGCTTGCGCTAGGCGCGGTGACGCCGGAACTCGTCTCCGTGCTGGAGCGCGTGGGGCCTTACGGCGTCGGCAATCCGGAGCCGCGCTTCGCCTTCGCCGGCGTGCGCGTCGCGCGCGCCGACATCGTCGGCGAGAAACACGTGCGCTGCGTTCTGGCGGATCAACTGGGCGGACGCATGAACGCCATCGCCTTCAGGGCGGCCGGGACCGCGCTCGGCGAAGCCCTGTTGGCGCGCGAGGGAGCGAGTCTGCATGTCGCCGGTACCATCCGCGCCGACGAATGGCGCGGGGCCCTACGCACGCAGCTCTTTATCGAGGATGCCGCTCCCGGCCTTGCGGCGTGACGTCCGGTCCCTTGGCTAACCCGCGTCCGGCTTTCCGGTCCGCGTCGGCGTGTAGGACGGGGGATCGCTCGCCGGGAACGACTCGTCGGACATCGCGTCGACCTTGTCGACCTCTTCGGCGGTTTCTTCGTCTCTGTCGAAACGACGCGGCCTGACGTTTTGCCCGGATTCTTGCTCGCTCCGGAGCGTCCACCCGGCGGCGAAGCCGAGCGCCAGCCCGGCCAGCATGCCAAAGGGCAATCGCGTCAGCACGTATGCACCCAGAAGGCCGCCCGGGACCGCCCAGGACGACAGGCCGGAGGTATTAGCCGCTTGCGAGGTATTTCTGCGATGCGCCACGGTTCACTCCCATCGTGAAGGACGCCGACGGACGGCGCTGCAATGGAGCCCGATACAACGCGGCTTGGCCGCAGCAAGTTCCGGAAACGCCGAAACAAACCGCCAAGATTCGGCGTTAGTTAGGGGCCAGGTTCGAGGCCCGGCGAGGGGCTATTCGTGCGGAACGACCGGGAGTGGAAATTCAGTTTGAAACCGCTTGACCCGCAGGATATGTCCGCACAGCCGGCCCTCCAGCGATGATCCCTTCGAATTCTTCCCGCGGCCGCCTGCGATGGTCGCCGCGCCGCGTCGTGGCGATGCTGGGCGGTGGCATCGTCATCGTCGCCATGATCCTGTTCGGCGGGCTGGCCTATGTCCGCTGGCAGGCGACGGTGGCGGAGGCGGAGCAGCTGACCGCGAACCTGTCGGACCTGCTGGCGGAGCATGCCGGCCGCGTCCTCGATGCCAGCAATCTTGTCGCGGAGCAGGCGATCGCCCTGGCCCGAGAGCAGGATTGGGACGATCTCGCCCAGTCGCGCGAGGCGTTCCGGCATCTTCTGCGGTTGAAGGCAGGTTTCGACTACATCGGTGCTGTGTGGCTGGTCGACGAGACGGGGATGCCGCGGTTGTCCACGCGGTCCTTTCCCCCGCCGCCGCAGAGCGTCGAGGATCGCGAGCATTTTCGGGTCCAGCGCACCGCCGATGTCGGTCCCTTCATCAGCCGGCTTTTGCAGAGCCGCGTATCGAATGAAACCAACATCGTGATGTCGCGCCGGATCGAGGGCGAGCGCGGGGATTTCCGCGGCGTGGCGCTCGTCGTGATCGATCCGGGATATTTTCAGGCCTTCTACCGTTCGATCAAGGTCCCGTATCCGATCGCCATCGATCTCTTCAGGTCCGACCTCGCGGTGATCATCCATCATCCGGAGATTCCGGCGGAGCAGGCGCTGACGTTGCAGAAATGGCCGGGTCGCGATCCGCGCGCGGCGCTTGCTGAGTCGGGAACCATCTACCATGCGTTGTCGCCGGTCGACGAGGGCGAGAGGCTCGAATCGTATCAGCGGATAAAAGGATTTGCCTTCTATGTCGGCGTCAGCATCCCGCGATCCGCGATCTTCGAGCGCTGGCTCGAGGGGACCCTGCAGCAGGCGGTCTTCGCCAGCGCGGCGCTGTCCGGGTTGCTGCTGCTGGTCGCTGTGGCGATATCGCGGACCCGCCGCGAGGAGGTGGCGCGCGGCGAGCTCGAGCTGCTGAACCGCACCCTCGAGGACCGGGTGCGCGAACGCACGTCCGAAGTGGAGCGGTCCGCGGAAGGGCTGCGCCGTCTGCTGGCGGAGAAGGACGTCCTGTTCCGCGAAGTCCACCACCGCGTGAAGAACAACCTGCAGATCATTTCGAGCCTGCTGAACCTCTATTCGAGCAAGTTCACCGGCGAGGAGGTGCAGCGCAGTTTCACCGACTGCCTGAACCAGGTCCGCGCGATGGGCCTCGTCCACGAGCTGCTCTACCGCTCGCCGAACGTCGCAGAGATCGACTTCGACGAGTACCTGCGCGTGCTCGCCAGCCGCTTCGTCATCTTCTTCGGCCGCGGCGGGCAGGTGCGGCTGGATATCCGGTCGGTGCCGCTGCATTTCGACCTGGACACGACGATACCGTTGGCGCTGATCGTGACGGAAAGCATCACCAACGCGTTCAAGCACGCATTCCCGGGCGACCGGTCGGGGGCGATCAAGGTGGAGGTCACGCAGGATGCGGGCACCACGACGCTCCGCGTGTCAGATGACGGTATCGGGCTGCCGCCCGACTGGGAGCGGCTCCAGGCGCGCTCACTCGGCCTGAAGCTGATCGGCGTGCTGGCCGAGCAGATCAATGCAAAGCTCAGCTACCGCTCGGACCATGGCACCACAATCGAACTGGTGATTGACGGTAAGCCGGAAGGCAGACATCCGCCCGAGGCGACGGGGACCGACGCCCCGGCCACCTGACTCAGCCGAAGCGCCGCAACCGCGCGTTGGCGGGGCGCTCGAGCCGGTGCGCACCGATCACGCCGTTGCCGAGTGCCGCATTCTGGGCGTTGCGCCGACGGGCCGCGGTGTTGAGATAAACGATGACCAGTCGCCGGTACTCGGGGTCGGCAACTACACGCTCGTAGTCGATCTGGTCGTCGTTCGTGATCGGCATTCGTCGTCTCCGGACCAACAAAACCCTGTGCTGTTTACGCGAAAATACTAGCAGTCGTAGGTTGCGGCGAGCCGGCAACAACAATGTGATTCAACGAGACAAAGTTGTGACAGTTGCTCCGAAAACTGCTCGGGCCCGGCGACACCTCCAGCGCACAAGTATTTGATATAACGCGATTTGTGTTGCCGCCACGGGACCTGTGACAGCGGCCCATGGCGACGAATCCCCGTCAAAATTGAAGTATTTTGTCAGTTGAGTTGGATAAAGCCGTAAATATTGCCAAAAAACTCGAAATCCTGTCGAATAAGGTCATGTGAGGGGAAGTGACCATGGCGAAGCATTATTTCTTCGCATTCCTTGTCGGCTGGGCCTTCAACTTCGCCGTCGACGTGACTTCGGTCACGCGATCGACCATGACTTGGTTGCAGCATAGCTGGCTCGCGCCTTTCTACGACACTGGTGCGAAACAGCAGGCAAAACGCTCGTAAGGGTGGCAGACCGGCCGGCAATCCGATCGCGCCGCGGCGCCATCCTTAACGATTCCCGATGGCCCCTGTGCTAGCTTGACCGTCCACTTCCAAACCCGATCACTCCTGCGGTCGGGCCATCAGCCAGCCGGGTGATGATCAGCGTAGTCGTCCCGACGTGCAACCGCTCCGCGCGTCTACCCAACCTGCTTTCGGCCCTATCGCGGATGACCGTGCCCTCGGATGTGCCGTGGGAGCTGCTCGTCGTCGACAACAACTCGTCCGACGACACGCGCGCGGTGCTGACGCGATGCTTCGCGCAAGCGGAATTTCCATGCCGCTATGTCTTTGAGGCGCGGCAGGGCATTTCGCACGCACGCAATCGCGGGATTGCCGAGGCGCGGGGCGACATCATCGCTTGCGTCGACGACGATTGCCTGGTCGACGAATCCTGGATCGCGGAGATCGCGGGAGAATTTGCGCGCGATCCTTCCCTTCAGGTGCTCGGCGGCCGCGTCGAGCTGTTCGATCCCGCTGACGCCCCCGTTTCGATCCGCACCGGGCGGGAACGTCTGGATCTGTCCGGGAGCGCGGCGGCCATGGACATGATCATGGGCTGCAACTTCGCCTTCCGTCGCGGCACGTTCGAGCGGATCGGAGCGTTCGATGTCCGGTTCGGAGTCGGCTCGGGCATCGTGCCGAGCTACGAGGATTGCGAGTTCGTTTATCGCATCATGCGGCAGGGCAGCGGCCGCATCGTCTATGCCCCCGCGGTCCTCGTGCATCATCATCATGGGCGGCGCGATCCCCTTGCAGTCGCGTTGCTGCAGCGCGGCTATGCCGCCGGCCGAGGCGGATTTTACGCAGCCTATCTGCGCCGCGCCGACTGGCTCGTCTTGCGAATGGCCTTGGCCGAGGTGGCGGATCGGCTGATCTGCCTCGTGTCGCCGCGCACCGGCTCGACGCCGCGGGCCACGCACATCAACGCCCTGAAAGGCCTGGCCGAGGGCGCCGCCCGCATGATCCGCCTGGGCGGCGCCATTTCCCGGCGGTCGACCTAGCGGATCACGACGGCCGCGCTGAAGAAGCTCAGGATCGACTTGAGGACGCCGCCGGCCGTCTCGGCGACCTCCGCCGGTTTCGGTCCCTGCCTCTCGCCTGTTTCGGACGGAACCGAGGTCGATGCGCATGCGGCAAGGAGGAGGGCCGCCGCGAGGCTTGTGACGCGCTTCATCGGCCCAATCCTGCCATGCCCGCGGCGTGCATTGGCGGCGCGTTCGGTGCGGCCGCCGGACCACCCGTTCGGGTAGGTCCCCTTAAACTTCCTGACAACCTTGTCGCTTGATCGGCGGGGCGCGTTGCGGCGCAATAGGGAAACAACCAAAGGAGGTCGGCTGATGTCTTACCAACATGCGCTTCTCGGAGGTTTCGGGCTGCTGGCGGCGGCCATCCTGTTCGCGGCGACGACCGGGCCGCACGCCGCCGAGGGCGGGGGCTTCGAAGGCGTGCCGTCATCGCGGGTTGCGCAGGCCGGCAGCGGCGCCGGCGACATGATCTGGCGCATCAACAGGCAGAGCGGGGCGGTGTCGATCTGCTACGGCCACAACACTCGCGAGGCCCCGAGCTGCGGCCCGTGGTCGAAGTGACGCTCAGGCCGCCTCGCGCGGGACGGCCACGCCAAGCTCCGTGAAGCGGCCGAGATGATGATCGATGTCGCCGAACGTGGCACCGATCATCGTCAGCCGCTTGAAGTAGTGGCCGGCCTTGTACTCGTCGGTCATGGCAATGCCGCCGTGCAGCTGGACCGCCTCCTGGCCGATCAGGCGCGCCGACTTGCCGATCTGGACCTTGGCGGCCGAGATGGCGCGGCGCCGCGCGTTGTCGTCGGGGCTGTCCGCCATCATCGCGGCGAGATAGGCCATCGATTTCGCCTGCTCGAAGGCGATCTGCATGTCGACCATGCGGTGCTGCAGCGCCTGATTGCGGCCGATCGGGGCGCCGAATTGCTGCCGGGTCTTGAGGTAGTCGAGCGTCGTCTCGTTGAGCACCGCCATGGCGCCGACCGCCTCTGCGCAGAGCGCGGCCGTGGCGGCGTCGATCGTCCGTTCGATGATGGGCAGGGCCTCGTCGAGAGGCCCGAGCACGGCATCCGGACCGACGCGGACATCCGCGAGCGTCACCTCGGCGCTGCGCATGCCGTCGATCGTCGGCGCGCCCCGCACCGACACGCCGTGGGCGCCGCGGTCGACGAGGAACAGCGAGATGCCGCGCGGGTCGCGGCCGCTTCCGGTGGTTCGAGCGGACACGATGAGCGTGTCGGCGGAGTCGCCGTGGAACACCACGCTCTTCTGCCCCGAGAGCAGGTATCCGCCGCCATTGCGGCGCGCGACCGTGTGCACGTCCGACAGGGTGTAGCGCGCCTGCCGCTCGCCATGCGCGAAGGCGAGCAGGCGGCGGCCTTCCGCGAGCGGCCGGAGCAGGGTCTGCTTCTGGCGCTCGTTCCCGGCCCGCGAGACGAGGCTAGCGCCGAGGAGGACGGACGCGAGATAGGGTTCCACCAGAAGGCCGCGGCCGAACTGCTCCGTGACGATCATGATGTCGGCCGCCGAGCCGCCGCTGCCGCCATCGGCCTCGGCGATCGGCAGGCCGAGCAGGCCGAGCTCGGCAAGCTTGCGCCAGTTGTCGCGGCTGAAGCCTTCGGGCGCCTTCATCGCGTTCCGGCGCTTCTCCTGATCGTATTCCGCCGTGATGAAGCGGGTGACCGAGTCCTGCAGCAGTCGCTGCTCCTCGCTGAGCCGGAAATCCATGGTCAGAGCCCCAGCATCATCTTGGCGATGATGTTCTTCTGGATCTCGTTCGAGCCGCCGAAGATCGAGACCTTCCGCCAGTTGAAATACTGCGCTGCGATCGGCGCGGCATAATCCGGCCCGATCGGCTCGTCGTTCCAGCCCTCGTGGAGCGCGTTGCGCTCGAACGGCATGGCATAAGGACCGATCGCCTGCAGCAGCAGCTCGGTGATCGCCTGCTGAATCTCGGTGCCCTTGATCTTCAGCATCGAGGCCTCGACGCCCGGTGCCTTGCCGTTCCGGTCGGCGGTCAGGATGCGCAGATTGGTGATCTCGAGTGCCATCAGCTCGATCTCGACGGACGCGAGCTTGTCGCGGAAGCGCGGCTCCTCGATCAGCGGCCGTCCGTCGACGCGCTCGGCGGCGGCGATCCGTTTCAGCCGGCGGAGCTGCTGCTTGGACCGGCCGACGCCGGCGATGCCGGTGCGCTCGTAGCCGAGCAGGAATTTCGCGTAGTCCCAGCCCTTGTTGAGTTGGCCGACGAGGTTCTCGGCCGGCACCTTCACGTCGTCGAAGAAGACCTCGTTCACCTCCGGCTCGCCGTCGATCGTGTAGATCGGCCGCACGATGACGCCGGGCGACTTCATGTCGATCAGGATGAAGGAGATGCCCTCCTGCTTCTTGGCCGCGGGATCGGTGCGCACCAGGCAGAACATCATGTCCGCGTACTGGGCAAGCGTGGTCCAGGTCTTCTGCCCGTTGACGACGAAATGGTCGCCGTCGCGCACCGCGCGCGTCTTCAGCGAGGCGAGGTCGGAGCCCGCACCGGGCTCGGAGAAGCCCTGGCACCACCAGTCTTCGCTCGACAGGATGCGGGGCAGGTAGCGCTTCTTCTGCGCCTCGCTGCCGAAAGCGGCGATCACCGGCCCGACCATGTTGACACCGAAGGCGATGATCGGGGGAGCGCAGCCGCGCGCGGCCTCCTCCTCGAAGATCCACTGCTGCACGGGCGTCCAGCCGGGCCCGCCAAGGGCCGTCGGCCAGTGCGACGCGAACCAGCCCTTGCGATAGAGCGCCTTCTGCCAGTTCACGTAGTCGTGCTTCTCGAGCTTCAGCCCCGCCTCGACCTTGCGCCGGGTCGACTCGTCGAGATTGTCGTGGATGAACTCGCGCACCTCGTCGCGAAAGGCGTCGTCCTGCGCGGTGTATTCGAGGTCCATCTCGCGGCGCTCCGGTCAGGCGACTTCGAACAGGCCGGCGGCGCCCATGCCGCCGCCGATGCACATTGTCACCACCACGCGCTTTGCCTTGCGCCGCTTGCCTTCCAGCAGCGCGTGGCCGACGAGACGGGCGCCGCTCATGCCGTAGGGATGGCCGACGGAAATCGCACCGCCGTTGACGTTGAGCCGGTCTGACGGAATGCCGAGCCGGTCGCGGCAATAGAGCGCCTGCACGGCGAAGGCCTCGTTCAGCTCCCACAGGTCGATATCGTCCATCTTCAGGCCGTGGCGCTTCAGCAGCTTCGGGACGGCAAAGACGGGGCCGATGCCCATTTCGTCCGGCTCGCAGCCCGCGACCGTCATGCCGAGGTAGAAGCCGAGCGGCTCGATGCCGCGCTTCTCGGCCAGTTTCGCGTCCATCACCACGCAGGCGGCGGCGCCGTCGGAGAGCTGGCTCGCATTGCCGGCGGTGATGCAGAAGCCCTCGCCACGGACCGGCTTGAGCTTCGTCAGGCCCTCCATGGTCGTGTCGGGCCGGTTGCCTTCGTCCTGGGTCAAGGTCACGTCCTCGGTCCACGTGCGGCTGCCGTCCTTGTCGCTCATCTGCTTCGTGGTCTTGAGCGGGACGATCTCGTCCTTGAAGCGGGCGGCCTGTTGCGCGGCGGCGGTGCGGCGCTGGCTTTCGAGCGCAAACGCGTCCTGCGCCTCGCGGCTGATGCCGTAGCGCTTGGCCACGGTCTCCGCGGTGTCGATCATCGGCCAGTACAGCTCCGGCTTGTTCGCCTTGATCCAGTCCTCGTAGTAGTGGTGCTTGTTGGTGCTGTTCTGGACCAGGCTGATCGATTCGACGCCGCCGGCCGCCACGGCGGTTGCGCCGTCGACGATGACCCGCTGGGCCGCCATGCTGATCGCCTGCATGCCGGAGCTGCAGAAGCGGTTGACGGTCATGCCGGCGGTCGTGACCGGCAGGCCCGCGCGGATCGCCGCCTGCCGGCCGAGATTGTGGCCGGTCGCGCCTTCCGGAAAGCCGCAGCCGAGGATGACGTCCTCGATCTCGTCCGGGGCCAGCTTCGCCCGCGCCACGGCATGCTGGATCGCATGCCCCGCCATGGTGGCGCCATGCGTCAGGTTGAAGGCGCCGCGGAAGGCCCTGCCGATCGGCGTGCGGGCTGTCGAGACGATCGCGGCTTCCGGCATGAGACGCTCCGGGTCAACGGGCTGTGAGGCTGGCGAAGGACTTGCCCTGTTCGGCGAGGCGTTTCAAGAGCGGAGCGGGCGTCCAGGCGTCGGCATCTCGCTCTGCGAAACGGCAGACGTCCTCGTAGACGGTTTTGAGGCCTGTTTGGTCGGCATGGAACATCGGCCCACCGCGCCAGGCGGGAAAGCCGTAGCCGTAGATATAGATGATATCGATGTCGCCCGGCCGCAGCGCGATGCCTTCCTCGAGGATTGTGGCGCCTTCGTTGATCAGGGCGTAGATGCACCGCTTGAGGATCTCGTCGTCGCCGATGGCGCGGCGCGCGATACCGAGCCTGTCGCTCTCGGCCGTGATGACCTCCTCGACGACGGGGTCGGGGCAGGGGCGTCCGGTCGCCCTTCTCGTAGTGGTACCAGCCGGCGCCGGTCTTCTGCCCGAAGCGGCCGCGCTCGCAGAGCTGGTCGATGATCGTCGAGACGCGCGCGTTCCGCGGCAGCGTCGCCGCCTGCCGCCTGCGGATGCGCCACGTCACGTCGTTGCCCGCCATGTCGCTCATCGCGAACAGGCCCATCGGCAGGCCGAAATCTGTCAGGACCTTGTCGACCTGCTGCGGCAGCGCCCCTTCCTCGACCAGGAACTCCGCCTGCTTGAAGTAGCGGGCCAGCATGCGGTTGCCGACGAAGCCGTCGCAGACGCCGACCAGCACCGGCACCTTGCCGAGTGTGCGGCCGAGCTTCATCGTCGTCGCGATGACATCTTTGGCGCTCGCCTTGCCGCGCACCACTTCGAGCAGGCGCATCACGTTGGCGGGGCTGAAGAAGTGGGTACCGATGACATCCGCCGGCCGGCGCGTCACGGCGGCGATCTCGTCGACGTCGAGCGTCGAGGTGTTGGTGGCGATAATGGCGCCGGGCTTGCACAGGCGGTCGAGCTCGCGGAACACCTGCTTCTTGATGTCCATCTCCTCGAACACTGCCTCGACGACGATGTCGGCTTCGCGCACGGCCTGCAGGTCGAGGGTGCCCGCGATCAGTCCCATGCGCGCATCCATCGCGGCCTGCGCCAGCCGGCCCTTGGCGACCGTCGCGGTGTAGTTCCGGCGGATTGTGTCGAGGCCGCGCGTCAGCGCCTCGTCGGTCGTCTCGATCACCTGGACGGGGATGCCCCCATTGGCAAAGCACATGGCGATACCGCCGCCCATCGTTCCGGCGCCGAGCACCGCCGCACGTGCGATCGGGCGGACCGGCGTGTCGTCCGGCACGTCCGGAATCTTCGCCGCCTGCCGCTCGGCAAAAAAGGAATGGATCGATCCCTTGCTCTGTGGCGACGCGACGAGGTCCGTGAAGATCGTGCGTTCGCGCGCCAGCGCCTCGTCGAACGGCATCGTCAGCGTCAACGAGATCGCTTCAAGCGCCCCCTGGGGCGCGACCTGGCCGCGGGCGCGCCGCTCGACGTCCTTTCGCAGGGCGGTGAGCGGATCGCGCGTCGCCCGGGCGGGGACGAGTTTCTCGTCGCGGTCGCGCGCCTTGGGGTGCGGGCCCGCACCGAGGGACGCCGCGAAGACGACCGCGCCTGTTTCGAGATCGCCGTCTATTACGGCGTCGACGACGCCCGTCGCCTTGGCCTTCGCGGCCGGCATCGGGTCACCCGACAGGATCATCGCGGCCGCGGTCTCCAGTCCGGCGAGCCGCGGGAGGCGCTGGGTGCCGCCGGCGCCGGGGATGAGTCCCAGCTTGATCTCCGGCAGGCCGAGGCGCGCATTCGTCGCCGCGACGCGATAGTGGCAGCCCATGGCCAGCTCGAACCCGCCGCCCATGGTCGTGCCGTGGATCGCCGCGACGACCGGCTTGCGCGCGGCCTCGTAGCGGGCGATGACATCGTGCAGTGATGGCGCGGCCATCGGCTTGCCGAACTCGCGGATGTCGGCGCCGCCCGTGAAGGTGCGGCCCGCTCCCATCAGGACGAGTGCTTTGGCATCCGTGTCCGCGAGCCCTTCGTCGAGAGCCTCGATCAGCCCGGCGCGGACCGCCTGGCCGAGGGCGTTAACCGGCGGACTGTCGATCGTGATGACGCCCACATTCCCAGAACGCTTGTAGCGGACGACCGACGCCATTCACGCCTCATGCCGATTGTAGCTGGTAGTCGCGGAACTGCTCGCGCAGTTTGGATTTCAGCAGCTTGCCGGTCGCCGTGTGCGGCAGCTCCTTCACGAACACGACGTCGTCGGGCAGGGACCACTTCGCCACCTTGTCGCAAAGATAGCCGAGCATGCCGTCCCGGTTCAGTGCGCTGCCGGGCTTGGCGACGACGACGAGCAGCGGGCGCTCTCCCCATTTGGGATGCGCGACAGCGATCGCAGCCGCCTCGATGACGTCCTGGTGGCCGACGGCCGCGTTCTCCAGGTCGATGGAGCTGATCCACTCGCCGCCGGATTTGATCAGGTCCTTCGTGCGGTCGACGATGCGCATCCAGCCGTCGGCGTCGATGGTGACGACGTCGCCCGTCCGGAACCAGCCATCCTTGTCGAAGGCCGCGCGCGTCGCCTCTTCGTCGTTGAAGTAACCGCTCGTCACCCAGGGCCCACGCACCAGCAGGGCGCCGAACGCCTTGCCGTCATGCGGCAGCTCCCGGCCTTCGCCGTCGACGATCTTGAGTTCGACGCCGAACACGGCGCGGCCCTGGGTCGCCTGGTACCGGTAGCGCTCCTGCGGCGGCATTCTTTCCTGGGCCGGCTTGAGGCTACCCTCGGTGCCGACCGGACTCAGCTCGGTCATCCCCCAGGCATGGCACACCCTGGTGTCGTACTTCTCCTCGAAGGCGGCGATCATCGAGATCGGCACCGCCGAGCCGCCGGACAGGAGCCGCTTGAGCGATGTGAAGCGCTTGCCGGTCTGGTCGAGGTGCTCGAGCAGCTTGAGCCAGATCGTCGGCACCCCGGCGGTCATCGTCACCTGCTCGCCTTCGAACAGGTCGTACAGGCTGACAGGGTCGAGATGCGGACCGGGAAAGACGAGCTTGGCGCCAGCCATCGTTGCGGCATAGGGAATGCCCCATGCGTTGACATGGAACAGGGGCACAACGGGCAGCACGGTCTCGCGCGACGTGAGCGCGATGCTGTCGGCGAGATTGATCGAGAAGGTGTGCAGGACCGTGGAACGATGGCAGTACAGCACGCCCTTCGGGTTGCCGGTCGTACCGGAGGTGTAGCAGAGCGAGGACGCCGTCCATTCGTCCAGCGCCGGCCACGCGAACTGCGTCGGCTTTCCGGCGAGGAGCTCCTCGTAGCAAAGGAGGTTGGGCAGGGCGCTTGCTGGCATATGCGCGCGATCTGTGAGGACGACGTAGCCTTTCACCTTCTCGAGCCTCGGCGCGAGCTGTTCCAGCAGCGGAACGAAGGTGAGATCGACGAAGACGTATTTGTCCTCGGCGTGGTTGAGAATGTACTCGATCTGCGGCGGGAACAGGCGCGGGTTCACTGTATGGCAGATCGCGCCGATGCCCGAGATCGCGTAGTACAGCTCGAAATGTCGATGGCCGTTCCAGGCAAGGGTCGCAAGCCGGTCGCCCTGTTTCACGCCGAGTTCGCCGAGCGCGTGCGCCAGTTTCTGGATGCGGGTGTAGGCCGCCGCGTAAGTGTACCGGTGAAGCGGACCTTCGACGGTCTTGGTCACGATCTCCGTATCGGCGTGATACTGCGCTGCATAGCGAATCAGGCTGGTGATCAGCAGCGGTTGATCCATCATCAATCCGCGCATCGTGTTCCTCCCTGCGGCCGTGCTGTCCCGTCTGTCGCGGCGGTCGCTCGGCCTTGCGTTCAAGTCTAGCGTTGAAGCGGCTCGGGATGCCAAGGCCAAAGTGGCTTGCGTGGTGCGCAAGGTTTCGCAGAGCGAAAGCTTGACCCGGCAAAGAGCACGTGTCCTACAGTGGGTCCCGGCAAGCAGGGAGCTCCGCGTGGGCCGCATTCAGGACAAGGTCGCGATCGTTACGGGCGCCGCATCAGGCATTGGCCTTGCGACCGCACGGCTGATGGTGGAGGAGGGGGCGAGCGTCGTCCTCACGGATATCGCAGCCGAGGCGGGCGAACGTGCGGCGGAGGCGCTGGGCATGCGCGCCTCGTTCCGGCTTCTCGACGTCACGGACGAGACGCAGTGGGTCAAGGTGCTCGGCGAAACGGAGCATCGGTTCGGCCGCATCGACATCCTGGTCAACAATGCCGGCATTGCGATGTTGAGGGATGTCGAGACGACGACGATCGAGGACTGGCGCCGCATCCATGCCATCAACCTCGAAGGCCCGTTTCTCGGCTGCAAGCATGCGATCGGCGTGATGAAGCGCAGCGGGGCCGGGTCGATCGTCAACGTGTCGTCGATCGCGGGCATGGTCGGTCACCACAGCCTCGCCGCGTACTGCTCCAGCAAGGGGGGCTTGCGGCTGTTCACCAAGTCGGTCGCCCTGCACTGCGCGCGGAGGGGCTACGGCATCCGCTGCAACTCGGTGCATCCATCCTTCGCGGCGACGCCCATGGTGGATGCGATGGTCGGAGAGGCGCGCGATCCGGCGAAGATGCGCGAAGGGCTGGACCGGGCGGCCCCGCTGGGGCGCCTCGCCGATCCGCTCGACGTGGCGCGGATGATCCTGTTTCTGGCGAGCGACGAGTCCCGCTTCACGACGGGCGCGGAGTTCGTGGTCGACGGCGGCGCCACGGCCGCGTAGGAGAGGGAGCGAGGGGAAACGATGACCGCCGGACTGTTCGACCTGACCGGGAAGGTGGCGCTGATCACCGGCTCGAGCCGCGGCATCGGCAAGGCGATCGCCGAGGCGATGGCCGGAGCCGGCGCCAAAGTGGTGATCTCGAGCCGCAAGGCGGATGCCTGCAAGGTCGTCGCCGACGCCTTGCGCGGCCGTGGGCTGCAGGCGATCGACGTCCCGTGCAACGTCTCCTCCAAGGAGGAGCTGCAGCGCCTTGTCGATGCGACGATGCGGGAATGGGGGCGGATCGACATCCTGGTCGGCAATGCCGCGACCAACCCGGTCTATGGGCCGATGTCGCAGGTGTCTGATTCCGCCTTCGACAAGGTCATGGGCACCAACGTGCGCAGCAATTTCTGGCTCTGCAACATGGTCATTCCGCAGATGGCGGAACGGAAGGACGGGGCCGTGATCCTCGTCGCCAGCATCGCGGGACTGAAGGGCAACACGACCATCGGGACCTACGGCATCTCCAAGGCGGCCGAGATGCAGCTTGCCCGCAACCTCGCGCTCGAATGGGGTCCGCACAACATACGGGTCAATGCAATCGCTCCAGGCGTGGTCCGCACCGATTTCGCGCGCGCCTTGTGGGAAGAGGACGATCGGCGCAAGCGGCTGGAAGCGGCGACGCCGCTGCGCCGCATCGGCGAGCCAGAAGACATCGCCGGTCTCGCCGTGTTCCTTGCCTCGCGCGCCGGCAGCTTCGTCACCGGCCAGTCGATCGTTGCCGACGGCGGCCGCACGATCGGCGAGGCGACCTGAGGCATGTCTACCGCAGCCGACCTTGTTCCGGTCCGCGATGCGCATCGTTTCGACGAGCAGCGTCTGACGCAGTATCTGGCCGAGCACCTTCCGGGCTTTGCGCCGCCGATGGCGCTTCGCCAGTTCCAGGGCGGGCAGTCGAACCCGACCTTCCTCGTCGAAAGCAACGGGCGGCGCTGGGTGCTGCGCAAGAAGCCGCCGGGAAAGCTGCTGCCGTCCGCGCACATGGTCGAGCGCGAATACCGCGTGATCCGGGCGTTGTCCGGCACCGGTGTTCCCGTCGCGCCGGCGCCACTGCTGTGCGAGGACGCATCGGTCATCGGCACGCCGTTCTATGTCATGGAGTTCGTCGAGGGACGGGTCTTCACCGACCCGGGCCTCGCCGGCATGGCGGCCGCCGAGCGCGCCTGTATCTACGACGCGATGAACGACGCGCTGGCGCGGCTTCACAAGGTCGACTGGCGCGGGGTCGGACTAGGTGATTTCGGCAGGCCGGAGAACTATGTGGCGCGGCAGATCGCGCGCTGGTCGAAGCAGTACGAAGCCTCCCGGACAGGCGACATCCCGGAGATGGACCGGCTGATCGCCTGGCTGCCGCAGAACATCCCGCCGCGCGAGGAGACGACGCTGGTCCACGGCGACTTCCGTCTCGGCAACATGATCTTTCACCCGACCGAGCCGCGGGTGGTCGCCGTGCTCGACTGGGAGCTGTCGACGCTCGGACATCCGCTGTCCGATCTCGCCTACAACTGCATGCTCTATCACCTGCCGGCCGATCTGCCGACGGTGCGCGGGTTCGGTGATGTCGACCTGAAAGCGCTGGGCATCCCCGACGAGCGCGCCTATGTCGCGGCCTATGCGCGCCGCACCGGTCGCGATCCCGGCGCCGACTGGCCCTTCTTCCTGGCCTTCTCGTTCTTCCGCTACGCCGCCATCGTCCAGGGCGTCTACGCGCGCGCCCTGCAGGGCAACGCCAGCTCCGAGACGGGGGAGCGGCTGGGGCGCACGGCGCCGCGCCTCGCAGCGATCGGCTGGCGCCTGGTCGAGGGGCGCGGCTGAAGTGTCGGCGGAGAGGCTGCGCAGGGGCGGATCTTAGATCCGCCCCTACACCAAAAAAGTCCACGTGTAGGGGCCGATCTCAGATCGGCCCTGACACGATTGGATCAGAATTTCCTAGCGGTTCTTGCCCAGCTCCATCTTGGCGATCGCGTCGATATGGACCTCGTCGGGCCCGTCGACGAAGCGCAGCGTGCGGGCGTGCGCATACGCGGCGGCGAGGTCGAAATCCTGGCTGACGCCGGCGGCGCCATGGATCTGGATGGCGCGGTCTATCACCCGGCAGACCATGTTGGGGGCGGAGACCTTGATCATCGCGATCTCCTTGCGGGCCGCCTTGTTGCCGAGCCTGTCCATCATCCGCGCGGCGTGGAGCGTCAGCAGCCGCGCCTCGTCGATCTCGATGCGGGACTGCGCGATCATCTGACGGGCCATGCCATGCTCGGCGATCGGTTTGCCGAAGGTCACGCGCTGCCGTGCGCGGTCGCACATCATTTCTAGGGCGCGCTCCGCGAGCCCGATCGCGCGCATGCAGTGATGGATGCGGCCGGGCCCGAGCCGCCCTTGCGCGATCTCGAAGCCGCGGCCCTCGCCCAGCAGGATGTTGCTGGCGGGAACGCGCACGTTCTCGTAATGCACCTCGGCATGGCCGTGCGGCGCATGATCGTAGCCGAACACGTTCAGCGGCCGGACGACGGTGACGCCGGGCGTATCCATCGGGACAAGAATCATCGACTGCTGGGCATGGCGGGCGGCGTTGGGATCCGTCTTGCCCATCAGGATGATGATCTTGCAGCGCGGGTCCATGGCGCCCGAGCTCCACCACTTGCGGCCATTGATGACGTAGTGGTCGCCCTGACGCTCGATCCGCAGGCGGATGTTGGTGGCGTCCGACGACGCGACGTCGGGCTCCGTCATGCCGAAGCAGGAGCGGATCTCGCCAGCCATGAGCGGTTTGAGCCAGCGCTCCTTCTGCTCCGGCGTGCCGTACTTCATGAAGACTTCCATGTTGCCGGTGTCGGGCGCGGAGCAGTTGAACACCTCGGGCGCCCAGTGGTTGCGCCCCATCACCTCGCAGAGCGGCGCATAGTCGTGGTTGCTCAGCGCGCCGCCATGGTCCTTCGGCATGAACAGGTTCCAGAGGTCCTCCGCGCGCGCCTTGGCCTTGAGCTCCTCGAGGATGGGCGGCGGCGACCAGCGCGTCTTCTGGGCGGCGAGCTGCTCTTCGTACCGGTGCTCGTTCGGATAGACGTTGGCCTCCATGAACGCGATGAGCTTGCTGCGGAGCTGGTTGGATTGTTCGGAAAACTCGGCGTCCATTCTTGGCCTCGGGCGTCAGGGGCGTGGGGTCTGCACAGCGAAAACGAGCGCAGTTCGCATAGCGAAACAAAATAGCGCGGCAACCGGCTGATTTCACAGATGTTTGATGATAGGATTTTCGCAAAGACAAGCACAAGCTCGCAGGGAGGAAGCCTTTGGGCGACGGCCGATGCCGTCATCGCCATGAACTTGGCGAAGGCGATCCTGTTCGGCGGGGCACTTCGGACCCGAGGCGCCCGTGACGTCCGGCACGCCGCTGCTGTCCATCAACGGCGTCGGCATGCGTTTTGGCGGGATCGTCGCGCTGGACGGCGTTTCCTTCGACGTGGACGCCGGCCAGATCTGCGGCTTCATCGGCCCGAACGGATCGGGCAAGACGACCCTGTTCAACTGCCTGAGCCGGCTCTACACGCCGCAATCGGGCGAAATCCGCTTCAACGGCATTGACCTGGCGAAGGTGCCGCGCCACGCGGTCGCGGCGCTCGGCATCGGACGGACATTCCAGAACCTCGCGCTGTTCCGCAGCATGAGCGTGCTGGAGAACGTCATGGTCGGCGGTCATTGCCAGGCCAGGGCCGGCTTCCTGGAGCACGGGCTGCGCTGGCCCAATGTGGTGCGCGAGGAGCGCCGCCTGCGCGATCGGGCGCAGGAGCTGATCGCGTTCCTTGACCTGGAGGATGCGGCATCGACGCGGGTTGGCGAGCTGCCGTTCGGGATGCAGAAGCGGGTGGAACTCGCGCGGGCGCTGGCCAACGCGCCGAAGCTGCTGCTGCTGGACGAGCCCGCCGGCGGCCTCAACCACGAGGAGGTCGGCGCGCTGGGCGACCTGATCCGCACGATCCGGGACCGCCTGTCGGTCACCGTGCTGGTCGTCGAGCATCACATGAACCTTGTGATGCGGATCTCCGACAAGGTCGTGGCGCTGAACTTCGGCCGGGTCATCGCCGATGGCTTGCCGGCCGATGTGCAGCGCAATCCCGACGTGATCCAGAGCTATCTTGGGAAAGCGGCGTGATGGCGACGCTGCTGGATGTGCGGAACCTCGAGGCGGGCTACGGCGCGTCGAAGGTGCTGCACGGCCTGTCGTTCGATCTGGAGGAGGGCGGTATCGCCGCGATCCTCGGCGCCAACGGCGCCGGCAAGACGACCACGCTCCGCGCGCTCTGCAACATGATCGAGACGTCCGGCGAGGTCACGCTGGCGGGCGAGCGGATCGACCGTCTGGCGACGGAGGACATCGTCCGCCGCCGCGTCGCGCATGTGCCCGACGGGCGCGGTACGTTCGTCCATCTGACCGTCGAGGAGAATCTGCAGCTCGGCGCGTATACGCGGCGCGACAGGGCGGGCATCGCCGCGGGACTCGACGCCGTCTACGGCTACTTTCCGCGGCTCGCTGAGCGCCGCAGGCAGCAGGCGGGGACATTGTCGGGCGGCGAGCAGCAGATGCTGGCGATCTCGCGGGCGCTGATGCTGCGGCCGCGCCTGCTGCTGCTCGACGAGCCGTCTTTCGGCCTGGCGCCGCTGGTCGTCGAGGAGATCTTCGCGATCATGCGCGCGATCAACCGCGACCAGGGAGTCGCCATCCTCCTCGTCGAGCAGAACGCCAGCCTGGCGCTTGCGCTTGCGAGCCATGCCTATGTGATCGAGACCGGCCGGGTCGTCGTGTCGGGCCCTGCCGAGACCATCCGCGAGGACGAGACGGTGCGCCGCTCGTATCTGGGGTACTGAGGCGATGGAAGCCTTCTGGCATCAGGTGTTCTCCGGCCTGGCGGCCGGCGGCATCTATGCCAGTCTCGCCCTGGCCTTGGTGATGATCTACCAGGCGACACACCTCGTGAACTTCGCCCAGGGCGAGATGGCGATGTTCGCGACCTACATCGCGTGGTCGCTGATCCAGGCGGGGCTGCCCTATTGGGCGGCGTTCTTCCTGACGCTCGGCATCGCCTTCGTCGGCGGCATCGTGATCGAGCGTACGGTGATCCGGCCGCTGGCCGGTGCCTCGGTGCTCGCGGTCGTCATCGTGTTCATCGGCCTGCTGGTGATCTGCAACGCCATGGCCGGCTGGATCTTCTCCTACATCATCAAGACGTTCCCGAGCCCGTTCCCGGCGGAGCCGCCATTCGGGAACAAGTATATCGGCTCGCACGAGCTGGGCGTGATCGGCGTCACGCTGGTCGTGCTCGTCCTGCTCTACGTGTTCTTCCGCTACACCAAGCTCGGCCTCGCGATGCGGGCGGCGGCGCAGAATCCGGTGTCGAGCCGGCTCGTCGGTATCCGTGTCGGCTGGATGCTCGCGCTGGGCTGGGGGCTCGCCGCCGCGGTCGGGGCGGTCGCCGGGATGATGGTGGCGCCGATCGTGTTCCTCGACCCCAACATGATGTCGGGCGTGCTGCTCTACGCCTTCGCGGGCGCGCTGCTGGGCGGTATAGATAACCCGGCGGGCGCCGTCATCGGCGGCTTCCTCGTCGGCGTGCTCGAGAACCTGATCGGCGCCTTCGTGATCGGCAACGAGCTCAAGCTCTCGGTAGCACTGGCGTTGATCGTCGGCGTGCTGGTGGTGCGGCCGGCTGGCCTGATGGGCCGGCACATCGTGACCCGGGTCTGAGGTGCCCATGCACGACGCAGCCCTTGACCGACCGACCGGTGCCGCCGTTGCGGGCGCGCGGGTGAAGTGGTCGCCGCTCGTTGGCATCGCGCTGCTGCTGGTCGTCGCCTGCGTGCTGCCGCTGATCCTGCCGAACTACCGCATCTTCCAGCTCACCCTGGCGATGATCTATTCGGTGGCGCTGCTCGGGCTCAACATGCTGACCGGCTACAACGGCCAGATCTCGCTCGGCCACGGCGCCTTCTATGCGGTCGGTGCGTACACCGCGGCGATCCTGATGGACCGTTTCGACGTGCCATACTGGGCGACATTGCCGGCCGCGGGGCTCGTCTGCCTGGTTGTCGGATTCCTGTTCGGCCTGCCGGCCTTGCGCCTCGAAGGGCTCTATCTCGCCCTGGCGACGTTCGCGCTGGCCGTGGCCACGCCGCAACTCCTCAAATACAAGCTCATCGAGCACTGGACCGGCGGCGTGCAGGGCATCGTCATCATCAAGCCGGATGCGCCGTTCGGCCTGCCGCTGAACCCGGACCAGTGGCTCTACTACTTCACGCTGGCGGTCGCCGTGGCGCTGTTCGTCTTCGGCTGGAACCTGCTGCGCGGGCGCATCGGTCGGGCGATGGTCGCGATCCGCGATCACCCGACCGCCGCCGAGACGATGGGCATCAACGCGGCGCTGTACAAGTCGCTGACCTTCGGCGTCAGCGCGCTCTATACCGGCGTTGCTGGTGCGCTCGGCGCGATCGTGGTGCAGTTCGTGGCACCCGACAGCTTCTCCGTCTTCCTGTCGATCAGCCTGCTGGTGGGCGTGGTGGTGGGCGGGCTCGGGTCGATCTCCGGCGCCATCTATGGCGGGCTGTTCACGCAGTTCATCCCGAACATCGCCGACAGCATCTCCAAGGCGGCGCCGTGGGCGATCTACGGCGTGGTGCTGATCGTGTTCATGTACCTGATGCCCGACGGCATTGCCGGCGCGGTGCGCAAGACCGCCGCGCGCCTGCGCGCCTATTTCATCAGACGGTCGCATGGAACCGCGGCGGCTAGGGTGCCCCGCAAACCTGGGTAGGAAAAGGGAGGTCATCGATGTTGCACACACGATTCTGCCTTGCCTCGGTCGTCGCCTTGGGATTGGCCGCCGCGCCGGCCTTCGCGCAGAAGAAGTACTCGCCGGGCGCCAGCGACACGGAGATCAAGATCGGCTCGGCCATGCCCTATAGCGGCCCGGCCTCGGCCTACGGCGCCATCGGCAAGGCGCAGGCGGCCTATTTCGACTACGTCAACAAGGAGAAGGGCGGCATCAACGGCCGCAAGGTCAACTTCATCTCGATCGACGACGGCTACAGCCCGCCGCGGACGGTCGAGGTGGTGCGCCGCCTCGTCGAGCAGGACGAGGTGCTGCTGGTCTTCCAGTCGCTGGGCACGCCCAGCAACACCGCGATCCACAAGTACATGAATGCGAAGAAGGTGCCGCAGCTCTTCGTCGCCACCGGCGCCACGAAATGGGGCGACCCGAAGAACTTCCCGTGGACGATGGGCTGGCAGCCCAACTATCAGACCGAGGCGAAGATCTACGCCAAGTACATCCTGGACAACCACCCCAACGCCAAGATCGCGGTGCTGCTGCAGAACGACGACTACGGCAAGGACTACCTGAAGGGCTTCACCGACGGGCTCGGCGATAAGGCGAAGACCATGATCGTCGCGCAGGCGACCTACGAGATCAGCGAGCCGACCGTCGATTCGCAGATCGTGTCGCTCAAGAGCAGCGGCGCCGACGTGTTCTTCAACATCGCGACGCCGAAGCATGCCGCGCAGGCGATCCGCAAGGCCTATGACATCGACTGGCGTCCGACTCAATTCCTGAACAACGTGTCGATCTCGGTCGGCGCGGTGCTGACGCCGGCCGGACTCGAGAAGTCCAAGGACATCATCTCGATGCAGTACTACAAGGACCCGAGCGATCCGCGCTGGCAGGACGATCCCGAGTACAAGGAATGGCTGGCGTGGATGAAGAAATACAATGCCGACGCCAATCCCATCGATGGCCTCAACGTCTACGGCTACGCGGTCTCTAAGACGCTGGAGCAGGTGCTGGTCCAGTGCGGCGATGATCTGACGCGCGAGAACGTGATGCGCCAGGCGGCCAACCTCAAGGCCGTCAAGGTGCCGATGCTGCTGCCCGGCATCACGGTCAACACCGGCCCGGACGATTTCTATCCGATCGAGCAGGCGCAGCTCATCAAGTTCGACGGCAAGCAGTGGGTGCCGTTCGGCGGCGTAATCGACGGAGCCGGCGGAAAGGGCTCGTAAGGAAGCAGGGCGAGGCGGCGCTTCAAGCGCCGCTCCGCCGGCTCGGTCAGTCCCGCCAGCGGCGGTGGAGCCAGAGCCACTGCTCCGGCCGGTGGCGGATCCAGGCTTCCATGGTCGCGTTCAGGTTTGTCATGATCGCGCGCATGTTCTCTCCGCGATCAGGGTACGCGGCGACGTCTATCGGATGGACGGTGAGGCGGAGCCGCGCGCCTTCCAGGCGCTCGACCTGCGCCGCGAGCACGGCGCAGTCGAAGCGCAGTGCCAGATGCGCCAGCGAGCGCGGCACCATCGCCGCCTGACCGAGGAACGACATAGCCAGGCCGCGACTGACCTTCTGGTCGAGGATCATGCCGAGGTGCTGCCCGGCTGCCAGAAGCTCCAGCGTGCGCGGCACCCCTTCGCGGCCGCGCGGGACGAGGCCCGCGATGCCGACCCGGTTGCGGTAGCGCCGCACGATGCGATCGACAGCCGGGTTGTTGACCGGCCGATAGATGAGATTGAGGGGCACGCCGAACTGCGCGGCGATCGCCGGCCCGAGCTCCCAGTTTCCGACATGCGCCGTCACGAAGATCAGCGGCTTGCCGCGCGCCAACGCGCGGTTGACGTGCTCCTCGCCGACGAGCTCCGCCCGCCGGGCGAGTTCCACGAGATGCGGATACTCGACGACGGTGCGGCCGAGATTGTCCCACATCGCGCGAACGATCTTCTCGACCTGGGCATCGGTGAGACTGGGGAAGACGCGTTTCAGGTTGCGCCGGGCGCGGTTCGTGACCCCGAGCCTGGGGCCGATGACCCGCGCCAGCCATCCGCCTGTAGCCGAGGCGGTGTCCAGCGGGAGCGCATCGGATAAGGCGAGCCCCAGTCTGGTCAAGGCTGCTTCGACAGTGCGCCCGACGCGACGCGTCCAAGGCACCGGCGGCCCGCCACGCGCGAGCGGCGCCTTCGCGGACACCGGGGCGGGCGCCGCAGCATCTTGCGGTTGGCTCATGCTGTCAGTTGCACCTCAGCCTCCTGCCACCCATGGGGCTGCGCGAGGCCGATCATGCACGGGCAGGTCCCGCGTCGCCACTATGGAGCCGACTGCCGCGGTTGATCCTAAGAGGTAGCGCGCAGGGGCCGGCGGCTGCGCCGCGTGCTCAATCCGACGCGGGCCTTGAGCGGCGCAGGCTCTTGATGGCCGAGCGCCGGCCCTTCGCCTCGAGGCGCCGCCGCCGCTCGCCGGCGCTGGGCCTGGTGGGGCGGCGGGGCACCGGTGGCACCGCTGCAAGCCTGATCAGCTCGACCAGCCGCTCGAGCGCTTCGCTGCGATTGCGCTCCTGGGTCCTGTGGCGCTGCGCCGTGATGGTCAGCACCCCGTCCTTGCTCAGGCGCCGCCCGGCCAGCGTCTCCAGCCGTGCCCGCACGTCGTGGGGCAGGGACGGCGAACGGCGCACGTCGAAGCGGATCTGCACCGCCGTGGACAGCTTATTGACGTTCTGACCGCCGGGGCCGGAGGCGCGGATGAACCGCTCCTCGATCTCGCGCTCGTCGATGGCAATCGTGCGGGTGATCGGAATCAATGGCGTCCCCTAGGGGATTCGAACCCCTGTTACCGCCGTGAAAGGGCGATGTCCTAGGCCTCTAGACGAAGGGGACGCGGGTGGCGGGGCCGGGCCGCCGGCAGGCGCTGTGATCTAAACGGCCCGCGCCGCAAAATCAAGCCGGACGGCCAGGGCATCCCCAGCTTGGCCGGGTGTGAAGGTGTTCATAGCCGGCGGGCCGCCGCCATGGCCCCATCGGCCACCGCGGCGAAGCGGTCGGAATATCGTCACCGGTCGTCGTGTAAGTGAGCCAACCGGGATCGCCGGGACATTGCCGGCGTGATAGCTTGGTTAACCATTGAGCGCCCGATCGGCGCAGCGGAGGGGTCGATGATGACATATTTGCGCAATACGGCCGGCGCAGTGGCCCTGACGGCCGCCCTGGCGCTCTCGGCAGGTGCCGCGATAGCGGCAGGAACGTTCGATCCGCCGCCCGCCGCGGCAGTCGACACGCGAATGGTGGATGCCGAGAGGGCGGTCAAGGCGAAAGACTGGAACAAGGCGATCGGCCTGCTCAACCGCGTGGTCGCCGATTCGCCGCGGAACGCGGACGCATACAACTATCTCGGCTACAGCCATCGCAAACTCGGCAACCGCGATCAGGCGCTGGCCTACTACAATCAGGCACTGAACCTCGACCCGAATCATCGCGGCGCGCTGGAGTACTTGGGCGAGCTCTATCTCGACATGAGCAATCTGCCCAAGGCCGAGGAGCAACTTGCCAAGTTGTCGCGCGTCTGCGGTCCGCGCTGTGGCGAGTACCGGGACCTGAGCGACCAGGTCGCGAAGTTCAAGAACGGACAGCCGCGTAGCTAGCGGGTCGCGCCGGACCGTCCCGTCGCCGGCAGGGCCGCGACGGCGGCGACCGCGCGGACCGCAAGCTTTTCCTGCCGGCCACGGATCTCGACGAGCTGCTGCGGGAAGGACGACAGGTCGATCCCGGCAAGGGTTGCGACCGTTTCGGACACGACGAGTTCGGCGTCGAACTCTTTTGTCAGCCCCTCCAGCCGGCTCGCGGTATTGACCGTGTCGCCGATCGCGGTCAGTGACACCGCGCGCGCATAGCCCATCTCGCCGACGATCGCCGGGCCGACATGGATGCCGATGCCGATGCGCAACGGCTTGTCCAGGTCGTGGGTCAGCGTCTGGTTCAGCTCGTCCATCACTGCCGCCATGGCGCGCGCGGCGATCATCGCCTGCCTGGCGCCCAGCGCGGTGTTGCCGTCGATGCCGAACAGCGCCATCACGCCGTCGCCGATGAACTTGTCGACATGGCCGCCGGCCTGCTCGACCGCCTGGCCCATCGCGGCGAAATAGCGGTTGAGGACGAACACCACGTCGTAGGGAAGCTTGTGCTCGGAGATGGAGGTGAAGCCGCGCAGGTCCGCGAAGAGCACCGCGATCTCCTTTTCCTGGCCTTGCATATGTGTCGACGTCGCAAACCCCGCGCGCGGTCCGACCGCGGGCGGTAGCAGCGGGGCCACTGCCGTCTCCGCGCGCGGGCGGGTCTGGCAGGCAAGGCGCACATTGGGCGGCGCGCCGACGCGCCGCAGCACCGCCAGCTCCTGCGGCGAGGCCGGCGGCAGCGCATCCAGACCGCGGCTCACGCGGATGCGGCAGGTCGAGCAGCGGCCACGGCCGCCGCAGACCGAGGCGTGCGGGATGCCCGCCAACTGGCTGGCTTCCAGCACCGTCATGCCCGGCGTGATCCTGACCTCGCGGCCACCGGGATAGATGAGGCGGACGAGGCCGCGGCGCTGCTCGACAAGGCTGCGGAGCAGCCGCGCGAGCAGCGTCAGGCCGAGGGCGGCCGCAAAGAACCAGATGACCTGGCTTTCCAGATGAAGGATCTGCGCGACCGCCGCGGCGTCGGGCGCATGCATCCGCGTCACGACATCGCGCAGCCATTCCGGATCCTGCGCAAGCTCCAACACTTGGCGCCCGGCGGTCGCGAAGCCGAGCAGCGCCAGAACAGGGACCAGCAACGCGCCCGCGAACAGCGACGCCCGCAGCCGGTGATAGACCGGCTTCAGCCTCAGCCAGAACCACAAGCCGATGCAGCCGTGGATCCAGGCAACGACCAGGGCGCTGGCCTGCTGCACGGCGCTGCTGGGGCTCAGATACCACTGCACCAGCAGCACGTACGTATAGGAGTCCGTGAACTCGAACAGCATGCTCGCCACCCGTGTGCCCAGCACATGCCGGGCAAGGAGCGGCACGATCGCGAGACCAAGGAGGAGTTGCACGGCTTCGGCGGGCGGAATCCGCAGCAGGCTGCGGCGCTGATAGATCGCCCAGAGGGCGAGCAGCAGGTGAATTGCGATGGCGCCATAGAGCACGACCGAGACAGGCGGTGCTCGCCAGAACCACAGGAACCAGTACCGCACCTCTTCCAGCGCGGCGAGCGAGATCAGTCCGCAGGCGTGATTGAGGAAATGCGTCAGCACATAGCTGAACAGGACGAGGCCGCTCGCCAGGCGAATGCGACGGATCTGAAAGGGCAGGGAGGCGCCAGGCATGTCCGTCAGCGGCGGCGCTGCCGCCATTCTTCCGCCCGGCGCAGGCCCTCGGCCATCTGCACCGGGGTCATGTTCTGGCTGATCGCCTGCCGGGCGCGATCGCCTTCGGGTCGCCCGGCCTTGCCGGCCAGCGTGAACCATTTGTAGGCCTCAGGCAGATCGCGGTGCACTCCTTCGCCGCGCGCGTACATGCGGCCGAGATTGTATTGCGCGGCGCCGTCGCCGCGCTGCGCCAGCGGCCCCCAGTGGCGCAGGGCGGTACGGAAGTCGCGTTGGGAGTACGCGCGGGCTCCCTCCTGCAGCGCGCTGGCTGCCGGTTGCTCCTGGGCATTCAGGGGCGCGGCTCCGAGCAGCAGGGCCAGCGCGATTGCGGCGCATGCCTGCCTGCCCGGACCGCGCAGGCTCATTTGGTTCCGCCGTTTCGCGCCGTGGCGACGGCCTCCAGCACGGCCTCCAGCGGCAGCATCACGCACGCATGGCGGCTCTTGTAGCCGGCGACCGGGGCGAATATTTCGAAGCCCGGTAGTGGCGGTGTGCCCGCGCCAGCGCCCTCCAGCATCGCGCGGACATCCTTGCTGGCCTGCTTCAGACGGTCCGCGGATTCGCCGACGACGCTGGCGCCGATCGCCGAGGCGGAAGCCTCGCATAGCAGGCACCCCCGCACCTTGTGGGCGAGGTCAGCGATCCGGTCGCCGGCGAGCTTCACATCGATCGTCACGCGGTCGCCGCATAACGGATTGTCGAGCGTGACGCTGGCGTCGGGGGAGTCCAGGCGGCCCGCGCGCGTGGCCTGCTTGGCCTGTGCGACGATCGCGTCCTGATAGAGGTCCGTTTTCATGTCCGTCCGAGGCGGCGCACGACGTCGTCGAGGCCGGTCAGCAGCGTATCGACATCGTCGTCGTTGTTGTAGAGGGCGATGCTGGCGCGGGTCGTCCCGGCGAGGCCGAGGCGGTCCATGAGCGGCTGCGCGCAATGGTGACCACCCCGCAGCGCGACACCGCGTCGGTCGAGGAGCTGACAGACATCGTGCGGGTGGACGCCGGGTACGTCGAACGAGATGACCGGCATGCGGCCCTGCAGCCCGGCCGGGCCGATGACCCTTGTCCGTGCCGGCAGTCCGTCCAGAACGCGCTGCGTCAGCCGCATCTCATGGGCCGAGACGGCTGGCCAATCGAGGCCCATGAGCCACTCCGCGGCTTTGCCCAGCCCGATGGCTGGCCCAATGGGCGGCGTGCCGGCCTCGAATTTATGCGGCGGAGCGGCGTACGAGGTCCGCTCCATCGTCACCGTCCGGATCATCTCGCCGCCGCCGAGGAAGGGCGGCATCGCTTCGAGCAGGTCCCGCCTTGCCCACAGCACGCCGATGCCGTGCGGCCCGAACATCTTGTGGCCGGAGAGGGCATAGAAATCGACCCCGAGGCCGGGCAGGTCGATCGGACCGTGCGGCGCGCGCTGGGCGCCGTCGAGGAGGACGCGCGCGCTGACCGACCGCGCGATCGTGACGATGCGGTCGAGCTCCGTCACGGCCCCGGTGACGTTGGAGACGTGGGTCACCGCGATGAGCCGGCAGCGCCGCGTCACGAGCTGGTCGAGCTTCGTGAGGTCGAGGCGCCCGTCGTCGCTGACCGGAATCACCTTGAGGACAATGCCGCGGCGGTCGCGCAGCATCTGCCACGGGACGATGTTGCTGTGGTGCTCGATCTCAGAGATCACGACCTCGTCGCCGGCGCCGATCATCGCGCCGAAGGAATGAGCGACCAGATTGATCGCGGCCGTCGTCCCGCTTGTGAAGACGATCTCGTCATCCGCGGCATTGAGGTATTGGGCGACCGAGCTGCGGGCGCCGGCATATGCCGCCGTCGCTTCCTCGGCGAGCTGATGGACGCCGCGCAGGACATTGGCGCGCGAGGTTGCCTCGAAACGCCGCATTGCATCGAGCACGGCGTCCGGCACCTGCGCGGTCGCGGCATTGTCGAGGTAATGCAGCGGCACATCGCCGATGCGCCGCGTCAGGATCGGGAACTGCGTCCGCACGGCGGCGAGATCGAACGTCATGCGGACGCCTTGGCGTTCTCTGTCCGCAACGCCACAAGCGCGTCGGGCGTATCGACATCCAGCAGGATGCCGTCGTCCGGCATGTCGATCTCGCAGACATGGTCCGCGTGCTCGCCGAGCAGCCCGCGGGCGCCGGTGTCGCCCTCGAGCGCGCTCATGGCCGCGAAATAGCGCGAGGACCACAGCACCGGATTGCCGCGCTTGGCGCGATAGGTAGGGACGCAGATGCTGCGGCCTTCGGAGGGATTGAAGGCCGCGATCAGACGGTCGATATGGGCGGCGGTGACGCGCGGCATATCGCCCAGGATGAAGATCGCGCCGTCGACATCCTGCGACAGCGCGCCGACCCCCGTCCGGATCGACGTCGAAAGGCCCTGCGCATAGTCGGGATTGGCGACGACGGTGACGTCTCGACCGGCGAGCGCATCGCGCACGCGGGCGGCGTCATGTCCGGTCACGACCAGCACCGGCCGCGCCTGCGAGGCGAGGGCGGCATCGACCGCCCGTACGACCATCGCGCGCCCCTCGACTTCGGTCAGCAGCTTGTTGGCGGGCGCCATCCGGCTCGAACGTCCGGCCGCGAGCACGACGGCAGCGATGCGCGGCGCGCGTGGAACGGCGCTCGGCTCGGGGGCGGCCGTCTGCCGGGGCAGCGGCCGCGTTCCGATCTCCGTCAGCAGGCCGCCGATCCCCATGCGCATGATCTCCGTGCGCGTCACCGGCAGCCCGGCGAGCAAACGTTGCAGCACCCAGTCGAAGCCGTTGAGTTTGGGCGAGCGCGCGCAGCTCGGCAGCCCGACGACAGGAGCGTCACCGATCCTGCCGAGCAGCAGCAGGTTACCGGGATCGACCGGCATGCCGAAATGGATGATCTCGCCGCCGGAGCGCTCGATCGCCGCCGGGATCGCGTCGCGGCGGTCGACAATGGCCGATGCGCCGAGCACCAGGATGATCTCGCACCTATCCTTGCGCAGGGCGTCGATCGCGTCGGCGATGGCGTTTTCGTCGTGATCGCACACCAGATCCCGCGTCAGAGGACTGCCGAGGGTGGCCAATCGCGCCCGCGTGGTCGCGACGGTCTTTTCGAGCACGCTGGGTTTGACCCCGGGCAGGCGGGTCTGCACCAGTCCAACGGTCTTCTTCGCCAGCGGTGCGACGCGGATGAGCGGGGCAGCCTCGTGCGCGATCTCCGTACAGCGGTTGATCGTCGCTTGCGGTGCCGCGAACGGGATGATCTTGATCGTCGCGACCATCTGGCGCGGTTCGAGCAGCGCGTGAGGCGGAACGGTCGCGACAGTTACTGACTCATCCACGAGGTTCAGTCGTTCAAGCCGGTCGGCATCGATCACGGCGATGCCGCCCTGTGTCGCATACAGGTTGACGCGACCGGTGAATGCCGCGCTGGCCACCAGCCCCTCGCCGCACAGGGCCGCGGCGATCGTTGCGGCGGCGCGATCCTCCGGCACATCGTCGGCGTCAAGCCGCGCGGCGGTGACGGAAGCGATGCCTGCTGCCCGCAATGTCTCGATGTCAGCGGGAGACAGGACGCGGCCCTTCTTGAACGTCGCAGAGCCGACCCGCAGAGTGTGCGCGAGGATGGCGCCCGCGGCCTCGGCGACCGGGACGGCGCCGAACTTCATGCACCACCGCCCTGGCGGCGAACCTGTGTGATCTGCGCCATGACCGATATCGCGATCTCCGCCGGCGAGACGGCGCCGATCGACAGGCCGACCGGTCCGTGGATGCGCGCGAGTTCGTTGTCCTGGAAGCCCTTGGCGCGCAGCCGCTCCAGCCGCGCCGCGTGTGTCTTTTTGCTGCCCAGCGCGCCGACATAGAAGGCGGGGGAGCGAAGGGCCGTGTCGAGAGCCGGGTCGTCGAGCTTGGGGTCGTGCGTGAGCGTCACGACCGCGCTGCGCGAGTCAGGCTTGAGGCGTATGAGCGCCTCATCAGGCCATTCGCCGGTGACGTCGAAGCCCTCGAAGCGGCCGCCGCCGGCGAAGCCGCGCCGCGGATCGATGATGGTGACGCCATAGCCGGAGAGGTGTCCCATTTTCGCCAGCGGCTGGGAGATGTGCACGGCGCCGATCAGGAACAGTCGCGGCGCGGGATTGTGGACATGGACGAAGACCTGTCCCGCCGGTGTGCTCAGCGTGGTGTTCCGGTCAGACTTGAGCGCCTCGCCGGCCGCCATCACCATGTCGATGTCGAGGCACAGGTCGCCCCTGGTCTCGTTGGCGAAGATCAGGAGCTGCTGCCCCGAGCGCAGATTGGTCGCAAGCGCGACGGGTCGCCCCGCCGCGCGCGCGGCCATCAGCTCATCGAAGATGGCCTGCTTCATTCGAGGCGCTCGACATAGACCTGGACCTTGCCGCCGCAGGCGAGGCCGACCTCCCACGCCTGCTCGTTGGTGACTCCGAAATCAAGGAGGCGCGGGCGGCCGGATGCAATCGCGTCCTGGGCCTCCTTGATCACGGCACCCTCGATGCAGCCGCCGGATACCGAACCGACGAAATTGCCATCGGCATCCACCGCGAGCTGGCTACCGGTCGGGCGCGGGCTGGAACCCCAGGTCGAGACGACTGTGGCGATGGCCACGCCCTTACCGTTCTCGCGCCAGCGCGCCGCCTGACCCAGTATATCTTCGCTGTCGTTCATGAAGGCTAAAAACCCTGGATATCCAGAGGAAGGTTGTCCTCGACCGAAATGGTCACACCGACGTCAATCGGCCCCGGGAAATCGGAATGCAAGTGGAACTCGACGCCGAATGACTCTCCGGCAAACTCGTTCTTGTGCGGGCAGATGCTGGTGACCCATACGCTCGCGTCGCCGAGATGATAGTGGAAATTCTGCCGTGGGTCCGTCTGCTGCATCTGCACCGTACCGAATTTGACCTCGCCGACGGTGATGAATATGACCGATTTTTCCGAACCCCCTTCGAAGTTCGGCATATTGAAATTGTGCCGGGACCGACCCTGGTTCTTGCCGCGGATGACGAAGCGGACTGAGTGCAGCATGGCGGTTCTCCTTGGTTGGGAACGTCGCTACCTGCTCGCGACCGCCGATATCTTCCGTCATACTGCGGCACCCCTGTGTGGCACGGGTCACAAAAGAATGTTGTGATCATGCGACCGCCTTCGCCTTGCTGGCTCGCGGCCGTTGTTGCGCTTCGCCGAGGGCGCGTGCCACGTCCTCGAGGCTGTCGATATTGTGCGCGGGCCGGAACTCGTCGACATGCGGCAGGATCGCGCGCATGCCGAGGGATTTCGGCTCGAACCCCGCATAACGCAACAGCGGGTTGAGCCAGATCAGCCGCCGGCACGACTTGGAGAGGCGCTCGAACTCCCGCGCCAGGCCGGCGCCCGCATCACGGTCGAGGCCGTCGCTGATGAACAGGACCACGGCATTCTGCGCCAGGACGCGCCGCGCCCAGTGCAGGTTGAAGTCGGCCAGGCAGCGGCCGATGCGCGTCCCCCCGGACCAGTCCTCCACCGCTGCCGCGACCTTGGCCAGGGCCCGGTCGACGTCCTTGTCGCGAAGCTGGCGGGTGATGTTCGTGAGGCGCGTGCCGAACAGGAAGGTCTGCACGCGGTCGCGGTCGTTGGCGATCGCGTGCAGGAAGTGCAGGAACATCCGCGAGTAGCGCTCCATCGAGCCGGAGATGTCGCAAAGCACGACCAGCGGCGGCGGGCGCAGCCGCGGCTGCCTGAAGCGCAGGGTGATCACATCGCCGCCCGAGCGCGCGGTGGCGCGCATCGTCGCGCGCAGGTCGGCATGCGTGCCGGCGACATGGGCCTCGAAGCGGCGCGTGCGGTGCTCGCCGATCGGCAGGCGAAGCTTGGCCAGCATGCGCTTGGCGGCGGCCATTTCCGCCGACGACATCTGCTCGAAATCCTTGGCCTGCAGCACCTCGCGCTCCGAGAACGTCATGGTCGCGTCGATAAGCTCTTCCATGTCGTCGGGTGGACGCGGTCGCGGCGGCGCCGATGCCTGCAGCGCTTCCGCCAGACGGCGGTTGAGTTCCGGCTTCGCTTGGACCAGGTCCGCCTTCGCCTGCGGCAGCAGCAGCGACATCATGCGCTCGGTCATCTGCGGGTCGCGCCAGAACAGGCGAAAGGCCTGGTCGAACAGGTCGCGCTGGTCGTGGCGGTTCACGAACACCGCATGGAGCGCCCAGTAGAAATCAGCCTTGCTGGTCAGGCCGACGGCTTCGACGGCGCGCACGGCTTCCAGCACGCGGCCCGGCCCGATCGGCAGACCGGCCCCCCGCAGGATGCGGGCGAAATGCATGACGTTCGCCAGCAGCGCGCTGTCGCGATCGTCGCCGCCGGCCGTCATGAGGCGGTCGCCAGCTCCGCGTCGACCTGCGTCAGCAGGCGCGCGGCCTCGCCGCCGCGAATGCGGGCGATGTCGTCCTGGTACTTGAGCAGCGCGCCAAGCGTGTCGTTGATCGTCGCGGGATCGAGCACCAGCTTGTCGAGCGTGACCAGGGCGCGGGCCCAGTCGATCGTCTCGGCGACGCCGGGCGGCTTGAACAGTTCCATGCCGCGCAGCTTCTGCACGAAGCCGACCACTTGGAGGGCGAGTGCCTTCGCCGCATCCGGCGCCTTGATGCGCAGGATCTCCAGCTCGCGCTCGGCGTTGGGATAGTCGACCCAGTAGTAGTAGCAGCGGCGCTTCAGCGCGTCGTGAATCTCGCGCGTCCGGTTGGACGTGATCACCGTCACCGGCGGGGTCGGCGCCTTGATCGTGCCAAGTTCGGGGATGGTGATCTGGTAGTCGCTGAGGATTTCCAGGAGATACGCCTCGAATGGCTCGTCGGCGCGGTCGAGCTCATCGATCAGCAGGACGGGCGGGCCCTCGGGATCGGCGGTCAGCGCCTGAAGCAAAGGCCGCCGGATCAGGAAGCGGTCCGAGAAAATTTCCTGCTCGAGCGCCTCGCGGCCTTTCGCGGTCGCCTCGGCAAGTCGGATCTCGACCATCTGGCGCGGATAGTTCCATTCATAGACCGCCGCGGCCACGTCGAGGCCCTCGTAGCACTGCAGCCGGATCAGCCGCCGGCCGAGCGTCTGGGCCAGGACCTTGGCGATCTCGGTCTTGCCGACACCGGCTTCGCCCTCGAGGAACAGCGGCCGGTTCAGCCGCATGGACAGGAAGACGGCCGTCGCCAGGCTTCGGTCGGCGACATAGTCGCCCTTGGCCAGGAGGTCCAGGGTGGCTTCGACGTTATCGACGGGCGGCGTGGGCGGCTTGGGGGAGGCGCTCATTGTATCAGATAGATAGGGTCGCTTTCTGAAAGCGTCAGTGGCACCGCTGTCACCTTAGCACGGCGACGCAAGAAGAGACGGCATCGGCTTGAAAATACCGGCGTTGTCGCGCCTCGTCGATCCCGGCGTTTGCCACGCGGGTCCGCCGCGACAGGGCGGACCCGATCCCCGCGCGGGGGCCGGAACGACGGCCTAACCGGCAGCCTGCACCGCGCGCCTGGCCATCACGCCGATCAGATGGGCGCGGTACTCGCTGGAGGCGTGGATGTCGCCATTGCACTGGCTGGCCGGCACCGAGGTCCCGTTCAGGCCATCGGCGGCCCATTTCTTCGCGAGCGCGTCCTCCATCGCCTTGACGCGGAACACGCCGTTGCCCGCGCCGGTCACCGCGACGCGGGCACCCTGGGCCGTCTTGGCGACGAACACGCCGATCACCGCATAGCGCGAGGCGGGGTTCGGGAACTTGGAGTAGCCGGCCTTCTCCGGGACCGGGAAGCTGATCGAGGTGATGACCTCGCCTGGCTTGAGGGCTGTCTCGAACATGCCCTTGAAGTAGCCGTCGGCCGTGATCGCACGCTCGTTGGTCTGGATCGTGGCACCGAGGCCCAGCACCGCGGCCGGATAATCCGCGGCCGGGTCGTTGTTGGCGAGCGAGCCGCCGATCGTGCCGCGGTTGCGCACCTGCGGGTCGCCGATGCCCTCGGCCAGCGCGGCGAGGGCGGGGAGCGACTTCTGCACGTCCTTCGACGCGGCGACCTGGCCGTGCGGCGTCAGCGCGCCGATCGTGATCTTGCCGCCCTCGACCTTGATGCCGGCGAGGTCCTTGAGCCCGCCCAGGTCGATGACGTCCGACGGCCGCGCGAGGCGCTGCTTGAGCGTCGGGATCAGGGTCATCCCGCCGGCCATCAGCTTGGCCTCCTCGTTCTTGGCGAGGCGCGCCGCATCGGCGAGGCTGGCAGGGCGGTGATAGTTGAACTCGTACATGGCTCGCTCCCTTATTCCGCGGCCTGGCGCGGCTGCGCGTTTTGAATGGTCTGCCAGACGCGCTGTGACGTTGCCGGCATCTCGATATCGCGAACGCCCAGCGGCGCCAGCGCATCGATGATGGCGTTGATGACGGCGGGCGGCGAGCCGATCGCGCCGACTTCGCCGCAGCCTTTCACGCCCAGCGGATTGTGCGTGCACAGCGTCGTGTGCGTCGCGACGCCGATCGACGGCAGGTCGTCGGCCCGCGGCATCGTGTAGTCCATCATCGAGCCGCTCAGGAGCTGTCCGTTCCTGTCGTAGACGCAGCGCTCGAGCAGGGCCTGGCCGATGCCCTGGGCGACGCCGCCCTGCACCTGACCCTCGACGATCATCGGGTTGATGACGCGGCCGACATCGTCGACCGCCGTGAAATTCACCACCCGGGTGACGCCGGTGTCGGGATCGATCTCGACCTCGCAGATATGGCAGCCGGCCGGGAAGGTGAAGTTCTTGGGATCGTAGAACGCGGTCTCATCGAGACCGGGTTCCAGCTCCTCCAGCGGATAGTTGTGCGGGACGTAGGCCGCCAGCGAGATGTCGACGAGCGCCTTGCTCTTGTCGGTGCCGGCGACGGTGAACTTGCCGTCCTTGAACTCGATATCGGCCTCGGCGGCCTCGAGCAGGTGGGCGGCGATCTTCTTGCCCTTCTTGATCACCTTGTCCATCGCCTTGACGATCGCGGAGCCGCCGACTGCGAGCGAGCGCGAGCCGTAAGTACCCATGCCGAACGGGATCTTCGCCGTGTCGCCATGGACGACCTCGATGCTGTCGATCGGGATGCCGAGGCCTTCGGCGACGAGCTGCGCATAAGTCGTCTCGTGGCCTTGGCCGTGGCTGTGGCAGCCGGTGAACACGGTCACCGAGCCGGTGGGATGCACGCGCACCTCCGCCGTTTCGAACAGGCCGGCCCGCGCGCCCAGCGCGCCCGCCACGTTCGAGGGCGCGATGCCGCACGCCTCGATATAGGTCGACACGCCCATGCCGCGCAGCTTGCCGCGCGCCTTCGCCTCGGCGCGCCGCTTCTCGAACCCGGCCCAGTCCGAGGACTTGAGCGCCTGGTCGAGCGTCGCGTGGTAGTTGCCGCTGTCGTATTGCAGCGCCACCGGGGTCTGGTAGGGGAAGGCGTCGTTGGGGATGAAGTTCCGCCGCCGGATCTCGACGCGGTCCATGTTCATCTCGCGCGCCGCGACATCGACGAGTCGCTCAAGCAGATAGGTCGCCTCGGGCCGCCCGGCGCCGCGATAGGCATCGACCGGCACCGTATTCGTGAACACCGAACGCACTTCCGCATAGACCGCCGGCGTCGTGTACACGCCGGCCAGCAGCGTGGCGTAGAGGTATGTCGGGATACAGGTCGAGAAGGTCGACAGATAGGCGCCGAGATTCGCGAGCGTGGAGACGCGCAGGGCGAGGAACTTGCCGTCCTTGTCCAGCGCCAGCTCGGCGGTCGACACGTGGTCGCGGCCGTGGGCGTCGGACATGAACGCTTCGGAGCGCTCCGCCGTCCACTTGATCGGCCGCTTCACCTTGCCGGCGGCCCAGGTGACGATCGCCTCTTCGGCGTAGTGGTAGATCTTGGAGCCGAAGCCGCCGCCGACATCCGGCGCGAACACGCGCAGCTTGCTCTCGGGGATGTGCAGCACGAAGGCGCCCATCAGCAGGCGGATCACGTGCGGGTTTTGGCTGGTCGTGTAGAGCGTGTAGTCGCCCGAGGCCGGATCGAAATCGCCGATCGCGGCGCGCGGCTCCATCGCATTGGGGATCAGCCGGTTGTTGACCAGCTCGATCTTCGCGACCTTGTGCGCCTTCTTGAAGGCGGCATCGGTGGCGCCCTTGTCTCCGAGCTCCCAGTCATAACAGGTGTTGCCCGGCGCGATGTCCCAAAGCTGTGTTGCGCCAGGCTTGATGGCATTCTCGATCGTGGCGATGGCCGGCAGCGGCTTGTAGTCGACCTCGATCAGCTCGGCGGCGTCCTTGGCCGCTTCGCGGCTGTCGGCGATGACGACGGCGACCTGGTCGCCGACATAGCGCACGCGCCCGACCGCCAGCGGCGGGTGCGGCGGCTCCTTCATCGGACTGCCGTCCTTGAACTTGATCGCCCAGCCGCAGGGCAGGCCGCCGACATTGTCCTTGGCCATGTCGGCGCCGGTGAACACGGCAACGACGCCTTTGGCCTTGGCGGCCTTCGAGGTGTCGACCGCGCCAAGCTCCGCATGCGGATGCGGCGAACGCAGGATGTAGGCGTGAAGCTGTCCCGGGCGGTTGATGTCGTCGGTGTACATGCCCCGACCGGTCAGGAAGCGCAGATCCTCCCGGCGCCGGACGGAGGCGCCTATGCCGTCATCGCGTGGTGCCATGGCTCACCTCACTCGGCTGCGGCACGGCCGCCGCGCATCGCGGCGGCGCCGGCCTGGATCGACTTGACGATGTTGTGGTAGCCGGTGCACCGGCAGAGGTTGCCCTCCAGCCACTCGCGCACCTCGCGCTCGCTGGGATTAGGGTTGTGCTTCACGAGGTCCAGCGCGCTCATCAGCATGCCGGGCGTACAGAAGCCGCATTGCAGACCGTGATTTTCGCGGAAGGCCTCCTGCATCGGGTGCAGCTTGCCGTCGCTGGCGAGGCCCTCGACCGTCGTCACGTCGGCGCCCTGGCACTGGACTGCCAGGATGGTGCAGCTCTTGACCGACTGGCCGTTCACGTGGACGACGCACGCGCCGCACTGGCTCGTGTCGCAGCCGACATGCGTACCGGTCAGGCCCAGCTTCTCGCGCAGCATCTGGACGAGGAGGGTGCGGCCTTCGACCTCCGCGGTCGCAGGCTTGCCGTTGACAGTCATGGACACGGTGGTCATGTGCATCTCCCAGCTTTCTTGCTTGATGCCGCGGCGGCATTCGATTGCGGCGAAGTCTCCCGCCCCCAGCGTGGCGCGTCAAGGGCACGCGCGTTGGTATCTACCTTGTAACTACCCAAAGCAGCGCGCCGATCAGCACGATCAGCACCGGGATCCAGATGGCCGGCCGCAGGGCCGGACGTGCGGGCGCAACCGGTGCGGCATCGGCCGCAGCCGTCGCGGCTGCTGCGGCGACAGGGCCAGTGGGAGCGGTTGGTGCCGCTGCCACGGCAGCGGCAGGCGCTTCCGTCGCCGGTGCCGCAACCACCGTGGCGAACCGGCTGAAGAACTCCTCGGCGAGCTTCTTGGCGGTCGCGTCGACGAGGCGCGCGCCGATCTGTGCCAGCTTGCCGCCGACCGTGGCCTGCGCCGTGTAATGCAGGACCGTCGCCGAGGGGCCGTCCTCGGCCAGGCGCACCGCGGCGGAGCCCTTGCCGAAGCCCGCCACGCCGCCCTGACCTTCGCCGCTGATCGTGTAGCTCTCCGGCGGGTTGAGGTCGGCGAGCGCGACCTTGCCGTTGAACTTCGCCTTCACCGGCCCGACCGCGAGCGACACACGCGCCGTGAACTCGGTGTCTGAGACCTTCTCGACGCTTTCGCAGCCTGGAATGCACTGCTTCAGGATGTCGGGATCGTTCAGGCCGCGCCACACCACCTCGCGCGATGCCGGAATCCGGTACTCGCCGGACATGTCCATGGAAGTCTCCTTGTCGTGTGTCTTGAAGGCTAGAGTGACGGCGCCGCCGCCTCAAGGACGTTGGCGGAACCGGGCGCAAGGATCCAGATTATCGACCCGCGCCGTGAACCATACGAAGTCGAACTGCGCGGCACGCGCATAGTCCGTCACGTTCGGCTTTGACGCCTCGACCTCGACGAAGGCGACGGCGGCAATGGAGCGACCGAGGGCCCGCTGCTGAAGATGCCATGGCACGCCGCGGTCGCGACGGACATGGCCTGCGCCAGCGATCAGAACCGCGCCGGAGAACGCGTTGTCGAGCAGCACGGACGCCATATGTGCATCTCGCGCCCATTGTACATCGGCCATGCGCGGCAGAGCCGCATCGGAGACCCGGCCGCAATGGCTGTCGCGCAGTTCCTGCGCCAGCGAGGCCGCTTGCCGCTCGTCAAAGACAGGAGAGGCCTGCAGGCGGCGACGGACCGGAGCCGGAAGCGCGGGGATGCCCTCGCGGCTCACGATGCGCCGTTCCGCTTGGGTCAGGTCGGCAGGCACGATCGGCAATCCGGCGCGCAGCGCGGCGTCGGCAATCGGCGCATAGATCGACCAGTCCGGCCAGCCGCGCGCTGACCAGCGCACGGCCGCGCCGAGACCCGAGGCATCGTGCGGATGCTGCCGCAGATAGGACGAGAGGCTTTCCGCCTGATCGGCATCAAGCATCTCCATGGCGACCGCCGGCCGCGTGCCGTGTGCGGTCAATGCGCCGATCATCCAGGCCTGCAGGCTGTGATGGTCTGGATTGTCGTGCTTCTCGCCGAGCAGGACGAAATCGCGCGCGGCGGCGAGGTCCGCGAGGCGGGAAGGCGTGATCTCCATGTTGTCGGAGGACTGGAAAATCCGTCCGACGAGCGGATGGTCCTGCTCGAGCGGTGCCGTCGGCGGCGGGAGTGCGTCGGAATGCGCAAATACCGGGCAGAACGACATCAGCGCGGCCAGGACCGGGACTATTGCGCGCTGCAGCATAAACACGTCGAGCGGATGTTCCTGACGAAGGTGCCGCAACAAGCGGCTGTGATCGCGGGTAGCCTCGGCTGCATCCAGATTATATAGTGGCCCCTCGCGCCCGAGCGGAAAGAATGCCGCCGGGAGAATCATTCTTGGGCTAGGGAGGATTCGGATGAAGGGTTGGATTTGGGGTGTCGCGTTGCTGGCCGGGGCCTCGCTGGCCGCGCCCGCGATGGCGCAGCAGCAGAACCTGTCGATTGTCACGGGCGGCACGGGCGGCGTCTATTACCCGCTCGGCGGCGGCCTCGCGAACATGCTTACCAAGCATGTGCCGGGCTGGCAGGCGACGGCGGAGGTAACCGGCGGCTCAGTCGACAATCTCAAGCTGATCGGTGCCGGTCGCGCCGACATCGCGTTCACGATGGCCGATGCCAGCCTCGACGCGCAGCGCGGACAGGACAAGTTCACCAGCGCCAAGGTGCCGCAGAAGACGCTCGCCGTCCTCTATCCGAACCGCATGCATGTGGTGACGATCGAGGGCACGGGCATCAACACGATGGCCGACCTCAAGGGCAAGCGCGTCTCGACCGGTTCGCAGGGCAGCGCCACCGAAGTCATGGCGTTCCGCGTCATCGAGGCCGCCGGCCTCGACAAGGACAAGGACCTGCGGCGCGAGCGTCTCGGCGTGGCCGAGTCCACCAATGCGCTCAAGGACCGCAAGATCGACGCCTACTTCTGGGTCGGCGGCGTGCCGACGGCGGCGGTCACCGATCTCGCCGCGACGCCGGGCGTGAAGATCAAGATGATCGACCACGCCAACCTGATCCCGAAGATGAACGAGAAGTACGGCCCGCTCTATGCCGAGGGCGTGATCGCAACCGGCGCCTATCCCAACCAGGACAAGGACAACAAGCAGGCCAATGTGTGGAACATCCTGGTCGTGAACGAGAAGATGAACGACCAGACCGCCTACAACATCGTCAAGACGATCTTCGAGCATAAGGCCGAATGGGAAGCGGTCCACAAGTCCGCGGCCGAGGTCCTGATGGAGAACCAGAAGCAGGCCAACAGCCCGATCCCGTTCCATCCCGGCGCGATGAAGTACTTCGCGGAAAAGGGCATGAAGCTCACGAACTGAGGCCCGATCGCAGTTACGACGCCCCGTTCCAGCTCGAACCTGGAACGGGGCGTTTGTTTACCGGGCTTGCGATAGGCCCAAAAATCAAACAGACCGCTCGCCGGACGCCGGGGCGGCACAGAACAGGGCAGCGGGGATACGCGAGATGGCGACGCAACCCAGGCCGGCCGCCGATACCAACGCCGTCAGCGACGACGCGCTGAAGAAGGCGGAAGAGTTCATCGAGGCGGAAGAGGGCGCAACCCACCGCTTCAAGGGCTGGCTTGGATATTTCCTGACCGCGGTTGCGGTCGGGATGTCGGCATTTCACCTCTATGCCGCCTATGACATCGTGCGTGCGCAGGTGCTGCGCCCGGTCCATGTCGGCTTCGCACTGTTCCTGATCTTCCTGATGTTCCCGGCCGCGCGGCGCTTCCGCAACCGACTGCAGATCTGGGACATTGTCGGGGCCCTGCTTTCTGTCGCGACGATCTGGTACCTGATCGCCGGCGGCGAGGATCTTGCCGATCGGTCGACGCTGCCGAACACGACGGATGTCATCGTCGGCTGCATCTTCATCGTGCTGGTCCTCGAGGCGGCGCGCCGATCGACCGGCTGGATCATGCCGGCGGTCGCGATCGCGTTCATCTGCTACGCCGTGTTCGGCCCGTATCTGCCGCCGCCCTGGACGCATCGCGGCTACGATCTGGAGCGTCTGTCCGGCCAGCTCTACATCACGCTCGAAGGCATATTCGGACCGGCGATCGATGTGTCGTCGTCCCTGATCATCCTGTTCACGATCTTCGGCGCGATCCTTCAGTTCTCCGGCGCCGGCCAGTTCTTCATCAATTTCTCGTTCAACCTGATGGGCGGCAAGCCGACCAGCGCGGGACGTGCCGTGACGCTTGCGTCGTTCCTGCTCGGTGGTCCGTCCGGCTCCGGCGTGGCGACGACGGTGACCCTGGGCTCGGTCGCGTACCCGATGCTGGCCAAGGCCGGTTACGGCAAGAACGACGCGGGCGGCCTGCTCGCGGCCGGTGGTCTCGGCGCGATCCTGTCGCCGCCGGTGCTCGGCGCCGCGGCATTCCTGATCGCCGAGTTCCTGAAGATCTCCTATCTCGACGTCATCCGCATGGCGGTGGTGCCGACCTGCTTCTATTACTTCGCACTTTTCGCGATGGTGGAACTCGATGCCGGTCGGTTCGCCATCCGCGACGTGACGATCCAGAAGCGCGAAAGCCTGTGGGAGATGACGAAGCAGCATGGCTTCCACTTCACATCGCTGGTGTCGATCGTCGTCTTCATGCTGCTCGGCTATTCGCCGGAATGGTCGGTGTTCTGCTCGATCCTGCTGGCCGTCGCGGTCAGCTTCCTGCGCCGGGATTCCGCACTCTTCCCCTCCCGGCTCATCCAGGCCCTGGCCGCCGGCTCGGTCGGCATGCTCAACGTCGCCGCGACATGCGCAGCCGCGGGAATTATCGTCGGCGTGGTGACGCTGACCGGCCTCGGCCTCAAGTTCAGCGCTATCGTCATCGCCTACGCGGGCGGCAACCTTCTGCTGACGGCGGTCTACACCTCGCTCATCGTGTGGATCATCGGCCTCGCCGTGCCGGTGACGGCGTCGTACATCATCTGCGCCGTCATCGCGGCGCCGGCGCTGATCCAGCTCGGCGTGCCGGATTTCGCCGCGCACATGTTCATCTTTTACTACGCGGTCCTGTCGGAGGTTTCTCCGCCGACGGCGTTGTCGCCGTTCGCCGCCGCGGCGATCACCGGCGGCGATCCGTACAAGACGACGCTGCAGACCTGGAAATACACGCTGCCGGCCTTCCTCGTGCCGTTCGTCTTCGTCCTTGATCCGGCCGGCGTGGGAATCCTGCTGGCCATGCCGAAGGACGGCACCGTCACCGATGTCGTCCTGGTCATCCTGACGACTGCGATCGGCATCGCTGGTCTGGCCTTCGCGGCGCAGAACTGGCTGCTCCGCCGCCTGCAGGTCATCGAACGGGTGCTGTTGCTCGTGGCGGGCGTGCTGCTGCTCTTCCCGGGGCTCGTCGACGCTGCGTCGAGCACCGTCAGGCCCGAGCACATCATCTATCCCAAGCTCATTGGCGTGGCGCTGATCGCGCTGATCTTGGGACGGCAGATTCTGGAGCGCCGCCGCCGCGCAGCGGCGTAGGGGCTAGTGCAGGTAGGCGCGGGCGACGCCGATCAGGGCGCCGATAATCAGCCCGATCGTCGCGATGGCCGAGAGCCCGAAGGCCAATCCGCGTTTCGCCGGGTCGGCGCTGTAGCCGAATAGGTAGATGATGCGCCCGATCAGCCACACGGCGCCGCCGAACGCGGCGACGAGAGGCTGCAGGTAGAGCGCGCACAGCCAAATCGCGACGACGAACGGGACGAGCTGCTCCAGCGTATTGCCGTGGATCCGCAGGGCGCGTTCGAACTCGGGCGGGCCGGCGGTGCCGGGCGTCGGCACGCGGTGGCGGCTGCGCAGTATTGCGACCCATATGGTGAGCGCCATGTAGAAGGCCAGCGCCAGCAGCGTGATGAGGGCGACGTGAAGGAAGCCTGGAGCAATCAGCCTCATGCCGTGCCGTTCCTGCGTCTGACTAGGCGGTAGATGTGCGGGGCCGCCAGCGCGATCACCGCGAGCGCGAGCAGGAAGGCCGACAAGGAATGCGTCAGGAAGACGCTCGGGTCACCCTGGCTGATGCCCATTGCCCGGCGGAACTCCTGTTCCGCCAGTGGTCCGAGGATCATGCCGATGATGACGGGCGCTGTCGGGAAATCGTAGCACCGCATCAGGTAGCCGACGCCGCCGATAAGATAGAGCAGGATCAGGTCGATCGGCGAGTTGCTGATGCCGTATGTCCCGATGGTCGCGAACACCAGAATTCCGCCATAGAGCAGCGGCGTCGGGATCTTGAGGATCCGCACCCACAGGCCGATGAGCGGCAGGTTGAGCACCAGCAGCATCACGTTGCCGATATAGAGGCTGGCGATCAGCCCCCAGACCAGCGCCGGCTGGTTCTGCAGCAGCAGCGGTCCGGGATTGATGCCGTAGCTCTGGAAAGCGGAGAGCATGATGGCGGCGGTGGCGGAAGTCGGCAGTCCAAGCGTGAGCATCGGGACAAGAACGCCGGCGGCCGACGCATTGTTCGCGGCCTCCGGCCCGGCAACGCCTTCAATGGCGCCTTTGCCGAACTCCTCCGGCTTAGAACTGAGCTTCTTTTCGAGGTAGTAGGAAAGGAAAGTCGGCACCTCGGCGCCGCCGGCGGGCATCGCGCCGATCGGAAAGCCGATGGCCGAGCCGCGCAACCAGGCCTTCCACGACCGCTTCCAGTCCTCCAGCGACATCCACAGCGATCCCCGCATCGGGATGATCTCGTCCTGGCCGTAGCGGTGCCGGGCGGCGAGATAGAGAGTCTCGCCCACCGCGAACAGCCCGACCGCGACCACGATCACGTTGACCCCGTCCAGCAGCTCATCGATGCCGAAGGTGAACCGCGGCTGGCCGGTCTGGAGGTCGACGCCGATAAGACCGAGGAAGATGCCGAAGAAGAGGCTCGTCAGTCCGCGTATGGCGGAGTTGCCGAGCACCGCCGATACGGTGACAAAGGCAAGCACCATCAGCGAGAAATACTCGGCGGGGCCGAATCTGAGGGCGAAATCGACAACCACCGGCGCCAGGAAGGTGATGCCGATCGTCCCGAGCGTGCCGGCGACGAACGAACCGATGGCGGCGGTGGCGAGCGCTGCACCCGCGCGCCCGCGCCGGGCCATCCGGTTGCCCTCGAGCGCGGTGATGATCGTGGCGCTTTCACCCGGCGTGTTGAGGAGGATGGATGTGGTCGATCCGCCATACATCGCGCCGTAATAGATGCCGGCGAACAGGATGAATGCCGCCGTCGCGTCCACCTTGAAGGTGATCGGCAGCAGCAGCGCGATCGTCAGCGCAGGGCCGAGGCCGGGAAGGACGCCGACCGCCGTGCCGACCGTCACCCCGGCCAATGCCCATAGAAGATTGATAGGCGTCAGCGCGACGGCGAAGCCATGGGCGAGGGCTGCGAGCGTTTCCATCAGAAGAGCTGTTCGAGCAGGCCGCCGCCGATATTGATCCCGAGCAGGCGCGCGAAGCCGAAATATGTGATGGCCGCGAACACGATTGCGATGCCAGCGTCACGCAGCGGCCTGGTGCTGCCGAAGCCGCGGGCGACACAGCAGAACATCAATGTCGAGGCGATGATGAAGCCGAGGAACTTGATCAGCGCGACATTGAGGACCAGCCCCGCAAGCACCCAGCCCAGCGCATGCCGGTCGATCGGTCCCTGGAGTTCGGCCTCATGGGTCCAGCCGCCGCGCAGCGCCTCGATCAGCAGGGCGGCGCCCAGGAAGGCAAGGCCGGCCGACACGATCCACGGGAAAATCGTCGGGCCGACCTTGGCGTAGAGCGGCGAGACGGGAATGACCGTCGTCTGGTACGCCGCGACCGCAGACAACACGAGTACGCCGATGGCGACGAGAAGCTGACCGGTTGCGCCCGACCTCTTCATCACCGGGCCTGCGACCGCGTTACGCCAGGCCGATGTCGCGGAGGATGGCCTCGATGCGGTCGTTCTCGGTCTTGAGGTAGGCGACGAACTGATCGCCGGATTGGTAGATCCCGGTCCAATCGCGCTTCTTGAGCTCTTCCTGCCACGCCGGACTCTTGACCATGCGGTCGACCACGCCGACGAGCGCCTGGCGCTGCGCGTCGGTGATGCCCGGCGGCGCGAAGACGCCGCGCCAGTTGAACAGCTCGACGTCCACGCCCTGTTCCTTGAGCGTCGGCGCGTCAATCCCGTCAATGCGCTTGTCGGATGAAACGGCGAGCGCGCGCAGCTTGCCGGCCTTGATCTGTTCGGAGAACTCGCCCCAGCCGCTGATCCCCGCGGTGACGTGGCCACCCAGCAAGGCCGCCTGCGCCGGACCGCCGCCGGAATAGGCGACGTAGTTGACCTTGCGCGGATCGACCCCGATCGCCTTGGCCATCATGCCGGCCAGGATATGGTCGGTGCCGCCGGCCGAGCCGCCGGCCCACGACACCTTGCCGGGATCGGCCTTGAACTGGGCGATGAGGTCGGCCATCGACTGCGTCTTCGACTGCGCCGGGACGACGACAACCTCGAACTCGCCGGTCAGGCGTGCGATCGGCGTGGTCTGGGTCAGTTTGACCGGTGCCTTGTTGGCGATGATCGCGCCGACCATCACCATTCCGGCAACCATCAGGACGTTGCCCTGGCCCTTCATGTTGTTCACGAAGCGCGGCAGCCCGACCGCGCCGCCGGCGCCGGGCACATGCTCGAACTGGATATTCTGGACGATGCCGGACGACTTCAGGACCTGCTCGATGGTGCGGCCGGTCTGGTCCCACCCGCCGCCCGGGGCTGCCGGAATGAACAGCTTGAGGCTGTCGATGGACTGCGCGGCGACCGGTGCGCCAAATCGCGGCAGAACCAGAGAAGCGGAGCCGAGCAAAGCGGCACGGACGAGCAGCGACCTGCGGTCGATCATCGGCGTCTCCCTGGAGGCAATTTATTGAACGCCACCTTAGAGAAGCCCTCGGGGGCAGGCAACTGGCCGCCCGGGGATTTCACCAGAGGCGGGAACAGCTTATATACAGCCTTGCATATGTCACCGCATGGCCATCCGGGTGCCGCGTCCACCGCCCGTCGCCCCGACCTGACCGTCATCCGCCGTCTGCTGCCGTATCTGTGGCTCAAGGGGCCGGCCGGCGTTCGTGTCCGGGTGGTGGCGGCCGTGACGCTGCTGATCGCCGCCAAGGTTGTCACCGTCTACATCCCGATCATCTACAAGCATGCCGTCGACGCCCTGAGCGTGCCGGCCGGCGTCGCCGTCCTGCCATTGGGGCTGCTGCTTGCCTATGGCGGGGCGCGCATCGTGTCGGCGGCGTTTGCCGAGCTGCGCGAGATGGCGTTCGCCCGGGTGGCTCAGAACGCCATTCACGTCGTGGCGCTGGAGACGTTCAGGCACCTGCATCGCCTGTCGCTCCGCTTCCATCTCGAACGCCAGACCGGCGGCCTCTCGCGCGCCATCGAGCGCGGCACGAACGGCATCGACAACCTGCTGCACTACCTGCTGTTCCAGATCGTCCCCACGGTGTTCGAGATCCTGCTGGTCGCCATCGTGCTGTGGCGACTCTACGACTGGCGCTTCGCGGCGATCACGCTGGCGACCATCGTCGGCTATGTCGCCTACACGCTGGCGATCACCCAGTGGCGCATCAAGTTCCGGCGGCAGATGGTCGATGCCGAGAGCGAGGCCAACACCAAGGCGATCGACAGCCTGCTCAACTACGAGACCGTCAAATATTTCGGCAACGAGGATCACGAGGCGCGGCGCTTCGACCGCGCCCTCAGCGCCTACGAGAGGGCCGGGATCAAGAGCGCCAATTCGCTGTCGCTGCTCAATGCCGGGCAGGGGCTCATCATCGCCGTCGGTGTCACCCTCATCATGATCCTGGCCGGCGTCGGAGTGGTCGAAGGCCGCATGACGCTCGGCGACTTCGTGCTGGTCAACGCCTATCTCATCCAGCTCTACACGCCGCTCAACTTCCTGGGCATGGTCTATCGCGAGCTGCGCCAAGCGATGATCGACATGCAGGCGATGTTCCAGCTCCTCGAGGTCAATGTCGAGGTGCCGGACCCGGCCGGTGCGGTTCCGCTGCGCATCGAGGGCGGGCGGGTCGAGTTCGACAACGTCACATTCGGCTACGACACGCGCCGGCCGATCCTGAAGGGCCTGACATTCGCGGTGCCGGCCGGCAGGACGGTGGCGATCGTCGGGCCGAGCGGCGCCGGCAAGTCGACCATCTCACGGCTGCTGTTCCGGTTCTACGACGTCGACGAGGGGGCGGTGCGCATCGACGGCCAGGATCTGCGCGATGTGACCCAGGCCAGCCTGCGCGCCGCGATCGGGATCGTTCCGCAGGACACGGTGCTGTTCAACGATACGATCTACTACAACATCGCCTACGGAAGACCCGAGGCGGCGCCGTCCGAGGTCGAGGCGGCGGCGAAGCTGGCGCGCATCCACGACTTCATCATGAACCTGCCCGACGGGTACCAGAGCCGCGTCGGCGAGCGCGGCCTGAAGCTGTCGGGCGGCGAGCGCCAGCGCGTGGCGATCGCGCGCACCATCCTCAAGCGGCCGCCGATCCTCGTCTTCGACGAGGCGACGTCGGCGCTCGATACGCGCACCGAGAAGGGCATCCAGGAGTCGCTGCGCGCCATATCCCGGGGCGTCTCCACCCTGATCATCGCGCACCGCCTGTCCACCATCGTCGATGCCGACGAGATCGTGGTGCTGGACGGCGGCCGGGTCGCCGAGCGCGGCCGCCATGGCGAACTGCTTGCCAAGGGCGGCCTCTACGCCGCGATGTGGGCGCGGCAGGTCGAGTCCTCGGAAAACGTGTCCGCCAAATAGCTTAAGGCACATTTAAGCCTTTGGTCATTCTTGCGGCAGACAGTGTCGGGCTTGTGGAGGGGACACTCACCGATATCGAACGGCCGAACCTGCGGCGGCTTTACGAGCTGTGGCGGGCACGCCGTGGGGAACGGCAGTTTCCGGCGCGGGCGGATTTCTGCCCGCACGACTTCGCCTTCGCCTTGGGCGACCTTTCGCTGATCGACGTGGTCCGCGAGCCGCTGCGCTTCCGCGTCCGCCTGCAAGGCAGCCATTCGTCGGGTCGCCTCGGCTGGGACATCACCGGCCGCTTCTTCGACGACATTCCCGATCCGGAATACCGCGCCCTGACGATCGCGGCTTACCAGCGGGTCGTCGACGAACGCCGGCCGCGGCGCGAGGTACGCGAGGCGGTGCTCGACAATCGCTCGCACCGCTACGAGATCATCTGGCTGCCGCTGGCCGCCGACGGCTCGACGATCGACATGATCATGGCGTGCGTTGCCTTTTTCGACGGTGCACGCGCCTGACGGTTGACAAGCGGGCGCGCGCGCCTAGCTTGCGGGTCATGCCAGACCGGCCGCTCTTCATCGGCAGCGAGATATATCGGCAGTCGCGCTACGGCGCGCAGCATCCGCTCGGCATCCCGCGCGTGTCTGCGGTGATGGATCTGTGCCGCGCGCTCGGCTGGCTGCCGGACGACGTCTTCATCGACAGCCCGCGGGCGACGCCCGAGCAGCTCGCCCGCTTCCACGACCGCGACTACATTGCGGCGGTGATGCGTGCGGAGGCGGAGCAGCGCCTCTCCGAGGAAGACAGCCGGCGCTATAATATCGGCCGCAACGGCAGTCCGGTGTTCGGCGAGGTGTTCAGCCGCCCGGCCACCGCGTGCGGCGCATCGATCCATGCCGCGGCGCTGCTGCGCGACGGCGGCATCGTCTATTCGCCGGCGGGCGGCACCCATCACGGCAGGCGCGGGCAGGCGAGCGGCTTCTGCTATTTCAACGACCCGGTCCTCGCCATCCTGGCGTTCCTCGACCAGGGGCTGCGCGTGCTCTATGTCGATGTCGACGCCCACCATGCCGACGGCGTGCAGGAGGCGCTCGGCGCCGACCCGCGCGTGCGCATCGTCTCGATCCACGAGGACGGGCGCTGGCCACGCACCGGTGCGGCCGCCGATCGCGGCGGCGGCAGCGTGCGCAACCTGCCGGTTCCGTCCGGCTTCAACGACAGCGAGCTCGGCTTCCTGATGGACACGATCGTCCTGCCGCTCGCCCGCGAGATGGGGCCGGATGCGGTGGTTCTGCAATGCGGCTGCGACGGGCTCGCCGACGATCCGATGAGCGGGCTCGCCCTGTCGAACGGCGCGCTGTGGCGCACCGTGGCGGGATTCATCGGCATGGCGCCGCGGCTGCTCGTGCTGGGGGGCGGCGGCTACAATCCCTGGTCCGTGGCGCGCTGCTGGACCGGCGTGTGGGCGACCCTGAACGGCATTTCGATCCCGGGGCGCGTGGCCGGGGAGGCCGAGGCCCTGCTGCGATCGCTTGTCTGGAACCGGCGCCGGTCGGAGCCGCGGCCGGAGCACTGGTTCACGACGCTCGCCGATCCGCCCAATCCGGGACCCGTGCGGCCGGAGGTCGAGCGCCTGGCGGCGCTTGCGACAGCGTGACGGTTTGCGATATGGAGCGGGTATGACCCGCCGGCTGATCCTCTGGCTCATCGTCGCGCTGCTCGGCGCGCCTGGCGGCGCGTGGAGCGCGGAGCCGGCGTCGACGCTGGCGATTCACAGCGCGTCGGGCACGCACCGCTTCAAGGTGGAGATGGCGGACACGGCGGAGAAGCGCGCCGTCGGCCTGATGCACCGGCCGTCGATGCCGGCCGACGCCGGCATGCTGTTCGACTTCAGGACGGACGCGCCGGTGGCGATGTGGATGCGGAACACGCTCATCCCGCTGGACATGCTGTTCATCACGCGCGACGGGCGCATCGCCAACATCGCGGAGCGCACGGTCCCGTATTCGGAGACGTCCATCCCGTCGAAGGGGCCGGTCCGCGCCGTGCTCGAACTCAACGGCGGCACGGCCGCGCGGCTGAAGATCCAGCCGGGGGATCGGGTGGATCACCCGATGTTCGCCAAGCCGAAGTGACCGGCGGAAGCGCCGGCCCTTCTGGTCACGTCAGGTCGGTTCCTCGACCTTGGCCACGCGCGGCAGGTCCTGCCAGTTCTGGCCGGTCGCCACCATGCAGCTGATGCCGTTCGGCATCGTCACGGTCACCGTCCAGGTTTCGCCGGCCTTGCTGGCGAATACCTCGACCAGAGAACCGTTGTCGGCGAGGCCGACCGCCGCCGGTGCTTCGTGGTACTTCGAGGACAGATGTTTGATCAGATCCGCCCGCTTCACGCAGGTCGGTGCCTGCGCCTGAGCCGGGACGACCGGCGCCGCGAGCATCGCGAGCGCGGCGGCGACGAAGGCAGTTCGAACCATGACGCTACTCCTCTCGACAAGAGCACGTCACCAAGGACCTCCGCCCGTCTTTCGGCTTTCCGTAGAGTTGGTTGGCCTTATTGCTACGTTAGGCTTCAACGCGTTAAGCAACAATTAAGTTCCGGCGCAATTTTGGACGCATTGCGAGCCGGCGATTCGCGCCGATGACGCAGGCGATTAGCGGCGCCGAGCAACGGTGAGCCCGTCGCCGATCGGCAACAGGCTGAAATCGACGCGTGCGTCCGCGTGGATCTTGCGGTTCAAGGCGTCGATCGCGCGCGTCTCGGCATCGGTGCGCCTCGGATCGGCCACGGCGCCGTTCCACAGCACATTGTCGATGGCGATGATGCCGCCCGGGCGCACCAGTTTGAGCGCGCGCTCGTAGTAGCTGTCGTAGTTCTCCTTGTCCGCGTCGATGAAGGCGAAATCGAACGGGGCCGCGCCTTCTTGGATCAGGCGATCGAGTGTCTCCACCGCCGGCGCGAGTCGCAGATCGATCTTCCCGGCGACGCCGGCCTCCTGCCAGTAGCGGCGGCCGATGTCGGTCCATTCCTTGCTGACGTCGCAGGCGACCACCTGGCCGTCGGCGGGCAGGGCGAGGGCGACCGCAAGGGCGCTGTAGCCCGTGAACGTGCCGACCTCGAGGGTGCGCCGTGCGCCGATCAGGCGGACCAGCAGCGCCATGAACTGGCCCTGCTCGGGGGAGATCTGCATCCCGGCGAATTTGATCGGGGCGGTTTCGGCCCGGAGGCGCTTGAGAACTTCCGCCTCCCGCAGCGAAACGGCGTGGATATAGCTGTCGATGGCCTCGGTGACCTGGATGGTGCGGCTGGACATTGCAGTCTCGTTAAGGGTTTGGGGGATAAGACCTTGGCTTGCCGTTGCCTAGCCCTTCGTGTATCTCAGCCGCCATGCCCGTTTCCAGGCCCGGAGTGTAGCTCAGCCTGGTAGAGCGCCAGCTTTGGGAGCTGGATGTCGCAGGTTCGAATCCTGCCACTCCGACCAAGCCGGCTGGAGGCGGGAAGGGACGAAAACAGGATACCGACCAGATATGCCGAGCGCCCGTATCTACAAGCCCGCCCGTAACGCCATGCAGTCGGGTCGCGGCAAGACCAAGGACTGGATCCTGGAGTTCGAGCCGCGCGATGCCAAGCGTCCCGATCCGCTGATGGGATGGGCGGGCTCGTCCGACACGCTCGGCCAGGTGACGCTGTTCTTCGACACGCGCGAGGAAGCCGTCGCCTATGCGAAGAGACACGGCATCGATTTCACCATCGAAATGCCGCACACGACCAAGCTGAAGCCCAGAGCCTACGCCGACAATTTCCGCTTCGACCGCGTGCGCTGACTTTCCGACGTCATCTGCCGCGACGCGCCCTTAGCTCAGTTGGATAGAGCACGAGCCTTCTAAGCTCGGGGTCACAGGTTCGAATCCTGTAGGGCGCGCCAGCACCCGGCGGTTTGCGCCGGCGAGGGGCTGAACGCCAACCGCTTAAGCATCATCTCCGATCGCAGCCATCCCGGCGTTATGGATATTGCGGTCGCGCCGCGCGTGGCTGGGCCCTCCGGCGAAGAAGCGATGCGCCAGCCGCGGCATCGCCGCCGGCTCACGCCAACATGCGGCGAAGGCAAAGCGAGTCCACACTCCGCCGCCAGCGGGACAAGCGGCGTACGCTTTTCTTTCCGGCACGGCCATGATTGGAACAATCACCGGGAACCTCCGTTCTTGCGCGCAAATCGCATCCGGCAGCGGGCAGCCGAGACGCCGCCCGCAGTGGAGGACTCTGCGTCCGCCATCATCACCCCAGTCGGCCTTCGCGCGTCCGATTCTGAATGGATCGAGGATGGAAACATGGCCTTGTCCGAGTTCGGCACGATGGCAGCCCTCAAGGTCTATAAGGCGGCGATTGCGGAGGGGGCGAGTGTCGCCGATGCGTTTTCGGTCGCATTCGCGCGTCTGCGCGCGATAGATCGCGATGCGACCGAGCCGGAGTTGCGCAACTGGCTGGCGAACAAGCTGGCGGCTGAGCGGCTCGCGCGCCGGACGCGTCTGCGGCAGGTACTTCTCGCCTGACCAAGGGCTTCTCGCCTGAGTAGAGACTGCGTGGAACCGCGCGGTCGCGCTTCCGTTCCTGCCGTCACACCTGAACGGGAGACGAAGATGAGAAGCTTTGCAGTCATTGTCGGCGTTCTGGCGCTTGCCGCGTGCTCGGGCGAGCCGAAGCCGATTTCCGAGACGTCCGGATCCGCTACGTCCGGTGGCGGCGTCACGTACAAGTACGACGGCGACCAGATCAAGGATGCCAGCGAGAAGGCAAGCGTCTACTGCAGCCGCTACGGGAAGCAGGCGCAGCTTCGCAACACATCGCGTCAGAGTGGCGACAACCTAGCGACATTTGATTGTCGCTAAAGTCCCGCCGCAGGGGTTGGATGCGGTCGCGATCGAACGACGATGCCGGAACCCTATGGCCCGCCATCACGTTGGACCTCGACTGCGCCTAACCATCCTGCGGGGGAATGACTTTGCCTGGAATTGCACAGCTTGATCGCGGCCGTGTTTGCGCGCCGGAGAGTGCCGCGCTGTCAGAGGCCTTCGCACGCGTCCGCGATGCATCGGAGGCGCTGGCCGCGCCATTGACCGCAGAGGACCAGGCCATCCAGTCGATGCCCGATGTCAGCCCGACGAAGTGGCATCTGGCGCATACGACCTGGTTCTTCGAGACATTCGTCCTGAAGCCATACGCGGCTCAGTACCGCGTGTTCGATCCGGCATATGCCTACCTGTTCAATTCCTACTACGAGGCCGAGGGCGAGCGGCATCCGCGCGCGGAGCGGGGATTGCTGTCGCGCCCCTCGAGCGGTGACGTCTTGCGCTACCGACGGCATGTCACCGCCGCCGTTCACGATCTTCTGACGAAGGCTGATCAGCAGATCCGGAACCGGATCGAGCCGCTGATCACGCTCGGCATCGCGCACGAGGAGCAGCATCAGGAATTGATCCTGATGGACATCAAGCATGTCTTCTCGAAGAACCCGCTCAGGCCGACCTACCGGCCCCCCGCGTCGGCGCAGCAGGGCGGGCGGGAAGCCGATCCGGTGCATTTAGGCTGGAAGTCCTTCGGCGGCGGTCTTCATGAATTCGGACACGCCGGCACCGGATTTGCATTCGACAACGAGGGGCCGCGGCATCGGGTGTGGCTGGATGGTTTTCGCCTCGCCTCGCGTCTGGTGACGTGCGGCGAGTATCTCGCGTTCATGGAGGACGGCGGCTATAGCCGGCCGGAGTTCTGGCTGTCTGATGGCTGGGCGACTGTATCGGCACGCGGCTGGGCGGCGCCGCTCTATTGGGAACGCGATAACTACTGCTGGAAGATCTTCACGCTGCGCGGAATGCGAGCGCTCGATCCGAACGAGCCGGTCTGCCATGTCAGTTTCTACGAGGCGGATGCCTATGCGCGATGGGCCGGCAAGCGGCTGCCGCGCGAGGAGGAATGGGAGCTGGCGGCACGCACGGTTCTTCTCGGCGGAAATCTCCGCGATCGTGGTGCGCTGCATCCGTTGCCCGCGTCTCCGGGGGCATCCGGGGCACTGACGCAGATGATCGGTGACGTGTGGGAGTGGACCGCAAGCGCCTATCAGCCCTATCCGGGGTTCCGACCCGCCGCCGGTGCAATCGGCGAATACAATGGGAAGTTCATGGCAAACCAGATGGTTCTTCGCGGCGGCTGTGCCGTCACGCCGCCCGATCATGTCCGCATCACCTATCGCAACTTCTTCTATCCCGACGCGCGCTGGGCGTTCAGCGGCATTCGGCTCGCGGAGGACGCGTGATCGATACCAATCTCGCCACTTTCATCGACCTGGCACCGACGGAACAGAGTTTTCGCGAGGCGGTCCTCGGCGGTCTGTCGCAGCGGCGCAAATCGATTCCCTGCAAGTTCCTCTACGATGCGGTGGGGTCGGAGCTGTTCGAGCGCATCTGCGAGCTGCCGGAGTACTACCCGACGCGGACCGAGCGCCGTATCCTGGCGCGGCATGCGGCCGAGATCGCGGAACTGGCCGGTCCGCATGCGCAGCTCATCGAGTTCGGCAGCGGGTCGGGCGACAAGACGCGGATCCTGCTCGATGCGCTCCATCCGGCCCATTATGTGCCGATCGACATATCCCGCGAGCAGCTTGCGGCCGTCGCATCGACGCTGGCGGCGCGCTATGGCGACACGGAGATCGTGCCGATCTGCGCGGACTATACGCGGGACGATTACATGGATGCGTTGCCGTGGTCGCGTGGCGCGCGGCTGGGGTTCTTCCCTGGCTCGACGATCGGCAATTTCGAGCCCGCCGAGGCCGCCGCGTTTCTCGATCGCTGCACGGAGGTCCTCGGTCCCGGCAACGGGCTCCTGATCGGCGTCGACCTCAAGAAGGATCCTGAGGTCCTGCATGCCGCCTATAACGATGCGCAGGGTATTACCGCCGCGTTCAACCTCAATCTCTTGGCGCGCATGAACCGCGAGCTGGACGCCAATTTCGACATCGGCCGCTTCGCGCATGACGCGTTCTATTCGGAGCGGGAAGGGCGGATCGAGATCTACATACGCAGTCTCGCCAGGCAGCGCGTCCGCGTGGCCGGTATGGATTTCGATTTTGCCGCGGGCGAGCGCATCCACACCGAGTACTCGTACAAGTACGATATCGAGGAGTTTCAGCGGGCCGCCCGTCGCGCGGGGTTCCGTCCGGTTTGCGCCTGGTCAGATGCGGGAAGGTTATTTAGCGTGCATTTCCTGATGGTTGCATAGGCGTCTTGACGCCACGGCTCAAGAGCGGTTTGGCCCGCGCCTGGCTCCCGCTCCGGTGGAACATACCGTCCTCGAACGCGTTTCATAGTTGCGCACGGCGACCCCCATCCCCCTCTCCGGGGTCGCCCTGCGGTCAGACTGGCCGCCGCTGCCGAATCCCCCGCTTCGGCAGCGGCGGCTTTATTTTTGCGGGAGTTTCCGTACGCGTTCCGCGTGGGGAACCGACTTTCTCAGGCCGACGTTCTGCCGTGACCAACCATCAACACGGTGAATCATGCGCGGAGTCTTGCTTTGGCTTGTCGGTATTCCGATCCCGATCATCATCCTGCTCTATCTGTTCAACGTGCTCTGACGGCACGTCGTCCTGCTGCGCATGACGCGGTTCGCCAGTGTGCAACAGCACGCGGCGGATTTCGTGATCATGCGTAGCGTCCGGCGTGACGGGCTTCCGGTTTCCGAGCGGTTCTATGGAAGGTGGAGCAGCACGGGAATGGCGCCGTAGCTCTGCAGGAGCTCGCATGTCTCGAAGAAGACGTAGGCGAGAAAGAACAGGCCGGAATCGCGGAGATGGATGGCAATCAGCCGCGGCTGAACCTCGAGCTTCGGCACGTCGCGCCAGATGAAGGGATTGGGTATCCATCGCGGTACGGTTCGCGCGTAGTCCGCAAACCGGGCGCCATGCAGGCGGACGAGATACGCTTCCTCACGGCGCACCACGATGCGGTAGAAAAGCGCGAACGCTGCGGCTGGCAGAACGATCAATGTCGCCATGCCGGATATCAGGCCGATGCCGATGACGCCGACGAAGCTGAAAAGATAGAGCGGGTTGCGGACGAGAGAGTAGGGGCCTGCCGTCACGAGCTCGTGGTTCTTCCGCCCGGCGACGTAGATGGCGGCCCACGCCCGTCCGACAAGGCATACGACGAGGCAAAGCACGCCGATGCTCTCGGCGGCCTCCAGGATCCACTCCGGGCGACTGGCCGGCGGGCTCGACAGCGCGAGCGCGGGCCAAATGGCGATGACGAGCCATCGGGTCAGGCGCGGCCGGTTCGTTATCAGCCGTGCGGATGCAGGTGTGGCGGCCGTCATCGCTGCGGCCCAAATCGCGTCTTCATGCGGCTTCCTTGAGCCTTCCTGATTTCTTGAGCCATCGGACAAACCCGGTCAGAGCCAGGATGAGTGCGATCTGCGCGGCGTACGGAGCCATGTCCGAAAGGGTGCCCCCGGCAGGGGCGCGCAGGATGTATTGATGGGCCTTGAGGACGAGCACCGCGATCATCCAGCTCGCGAAGGTGCCGTAATCCTTCATCACGACGCGTCGCCAGTTGAAGCTCACGCCCTTCGTAATCTCCGGTAGGCGCCGAAGGTCGGGAATCCATCGATGCACATGCCGGCAGTAGTCGACGTAGTCCGCGCCGAACTTGCTCAGCAGAAATGTCTCTTCCGTGCGGATGATGCACCAGTATGCGAAGACGAAGAATCCGCCGGCGACCACGTAGGCGAGGGGGATGTTGCACACCAGCAGCAGGCCGCCGAGGATCAGGGCATTGCCGAGATAGAGGGGATTTCGACAGACCGCGAATACGCCTTCGGTTACGAGCCGGTCCGCATGGACCTTCTTGTTGAGGCCGCCGCGCTTGATGTAGGCGAAACCGATCACGGCGACGCGGAGCGCCTGGCCGGCGACTGCGAGAGAGATCCCCAGGATATCGAGGACGGCGTTAGCCCGCTCCGACATCCATGGCGATGCCGGTGACGTCAGCACGATCAGCGCGAAGAGCGATGGAAAGACGGCATTGCGGTACTTGAACAGGAAGTCGCCGCACCGGCGCACCAGCGCCGGAGCCGGCGATGGGATCGAGTATCTCATGGGCGGCCCTGCATCACTTGACGGCGAGAAGGCCGCAGAAATTGTACCAACGGAAGAATTCGTCGACGTGGCGGAAGCCCGCGTCGCGCAGGAGGCTCACGTTCTCCTCGACGCGATAGGGCACGAGGACGTTCTCGAGCGCTTCACGCTTCTTCGCGATCTCGACATCCGAGTATCCGTTTCGCCGCTTCATTTCGTAGTAGAATTCGATGAACAGGCGGTTGAGCAGCGAGTCAGGAAGGATCAGCTTCTCGAAGATGATCAGGCAGCCTTGGTCGTTCATGCCCTGGAATATCTCGCGGATGATGCGCTCCCGATGCAGCGGCCTGACGAACTGCAGCGTCAGCGTCATGATGACCGTCGACGCGTTCTCGATACGCGGGCGGTCGTGGAGGTCGGCGCAGACGAGTGTGACGGTGCGCCCGCTGTCGAGGAGATTCAGCTTGGTGCGCGCCTGCTGCAGCATCGACTGGGCATTGTCGATGCCGACGAAGCGGACTTTCTCCGGAAGGACCGGGTCGAGCAGCGCGAGCGTCGTGCCGGTCGCGCAGCCAAGATCGTAGAGATTCGTATCCTCCCGCGCGAACTGGGAGGCGATCTCCGTCGTCATGCGCTGCATCTCGTCATAGAACGGGACAGAGCGCGATACCATGTCATCGAAGACCTGGGCGACCTGCGGATTGAAGCTGAAGTCGCCCGCTGGGCCTTTCTCCGCAAACACCCTGTCCCGCGGCGCCGCGTCGGGCGGCTCCAGCGTGGCGACGTTGCCGTCACGGTGCTTTGTCATGCGCCTATCCCTAGGACTCGTTGCGTAACCGATCTTGATGGCAGAAGCTGACGCGACGCTGACGGTGCCGATGTGAATTCGGGTGCATCAGTCATGGAAACAGGCCGGTTCGCGTCGCTATTCTTTGTGCGACAGGATTGAATCGATTGAAGATCCTCCTGATCGAAGACCATCAGGCCCTGCGCGGGATGGTTGCCGGCCATCTGGCTGCGCGCGGCTTTGCGGTCGATGAGGCGAGCAGCGCGGACGAGGCGCGTGCGGCGCTTGCTGTCGCGTCGTACGATGCCGCCGTGCTTGATCTCGGTTTGCCCGATACGGACGGGACCGCCTTGCTCGAAGAGATACGCGGCAGATCGGGCGGCGCCTTGCCAGTCATCATCGTGACGGCGCGCGATGCGGTGAACGATCGTGTCCGCGGGCTGAACGCCGGGGCGGACGACTACATCGTCAAGCCGTTCGATCTTACGGAGTTGGAGGCGCGGCTGCGTGCCGTCCTCCGGCGACCAGGCGGCCGCGAAACGCCTACATTGCGTTGCGGACTACTCCTCCTCGATACCGTTTCGCGCGAGGCCAGCGTCCGCGATGGCCGGTTGAACCTCACCCGGCGGGAGGCGGCCCTGCTCGAGGAGTTGATGCGGGCGCGCGGCCGGATCGTGGTGAAGGATGCGCTAGAGGAACGGATCTACGCCCTGGCGGAGGACGTGACCAGCAATGCGCTCGAAGCGGTCGTGTCGCGGCTGCGGCGGAAGCTCGCGGCGACAGACGCCGGCGTACGTCTCGACGCGAAGCGCGGGATCGGATACCGGCTGGTCGCAAGCGACGGCGGATGAGCCCGGCTTACAGCCTCAGGCGGCGGCTTCTCGTTTCGATGGTCGCCATCTTCGTGCTGGGGCTCGCGGCACTGATCGTGTTCGAGTACCTCGAAGCGATCGACATCAAGGCATCAGGCAGCGCGGAAGTAACGATCGAGATCCTTCTGCTGACCGTGCCGTTCCTGGTCGGATCTCTCCTTATCTGGCTCATCATCGGCTGGAGCCTGCAGCCGCTGACCCGGGCCTCGCGGCAGGCGGCGCTCATCGGTCCCTCGGACCTGAAGGCGCGCATCTCCGATGGCGACCTGCCGCAGGAGATCCAGCCACTGGTCGCCGCGATCAACGGGGCCCTCGATCGCCTTGCCGGGGCCTACGAAGCGGAGCGGCGGCTCACCGCAGACGCAGCGCACGAACTCCGCACGCCCCTCGCGGTCCTCAGCCTCCGCCTGCAGCGCGCGAAGCTCGATCAGCGGCTTGACTGGCCGGCGATCGAGGAGGACGTCGCGCGGATGACCCGGCTGGTCGGACAGATCATCGACCTGGCGCGCAAGGAATCGGCGGGCCGCCACGGGCCGGATGAGGAGCGGGCGCCGGTGAACCTTGCGCGGATCGCCCGGGAGGCGGCGGCCATGATGCTGCCGCTGGTGGAACAGGCCGGGCGCTCGCTGGAGGTGGACGCCGCCGAGCCCGTCACGGTGCACGGGCGGCGGGCCGATCTTGTCGACATGACCGGAAACCTGATCGACAACGCCCTCGTGCATGGGCGCGGTGTAATCCGCGTGCGGGTGGCCGCGGAGACGGCTGCGGCCGGGGCGCACGCGATCCTGGAAGTGTCCGATGAGGGGACGGGCGTTCCCGCGGAGGCGCAGGAAGCCCTGTTCGCCCGTTTCCGCAAGGGGACAGCCACCTCGCCGGGCGCCGGTCTCGGCCTCGCCATCGTCCGAGAGGTGGCCAGGGCGCATGGCGGCGATGCGCGCTTCGCGCCGGGGCCCGGCTGCGCGGTCCGGGTGTCACTGCCGCTGGCCCCCTGAGCCCCGCCGCCGCACGCAAAGAAAGGCCGTTCACGGGAGGGCCGTCGTGTGCTTTGATCGCGGCCGGAAGAATGCGCCCGCGCAGCCCTGACGGCTGGCGGGCGCTTCGTTTTTCCGGCATCGGGTGATGCATGCAATTCGCTGGGGCGACGGGTCGGATGTGTCGGCGCGCCATCGGGCCGGCACCGGCCGGGCCAGCGGGTGCGACAGACATTCTTCGTGGAACAGTGGAACACCCGGAACAGGCGCTTGGCCGGCCGGCGCCTCGAATCCGAGCGTGCGCCCAAAAAACAGGCGGCACCGGGCCAAGAATCGGTCAGCGCCGGACGCGAGATCGCGGCGATGACCCTTAAGCCATTGAATTAACGCGGCATGCATGGCTGGCCGGGCCGGCTTCGCCTCTGGCACGGCTCTCGCTTTGGTGTCTTGTGCGCCGCATCAAAGACGAGCGGCTGGCACCTGGGGCGAAGGAGAGTCAATCGTGAAAGCCATGAAACTGAGCGCGCTCGCCGTTGCGACCGCGCTGACCGGAATAATGTGGGCCGGCACGCCGGCGCTTGCACAGCAGGCGCCGATCAAGGTCGGCGTCCTGCACTCGCTGTCGGGCACGATGGCGATCAGCGAGACGACGTTGAAGGACACCATCCTGATGATGGTGGACGAGCAGAACAAGGCGGGTGGCCTGCTCGGGCGGAAGCTCGAGGCAGTGGTCGTCGATCCGGCCTCGAACTGGCCGCTTTTCGCAGAGAAGATGCGCGAGCTGCTGCAGGTCCATAAGGTCGACGTGGTGTTCGGCAACTGGACCTCGGTGTCGCGCAAGTCCGTGCTGCCGGTGGTCGAGGAGCTCAACGGTCTGCTCTTCTATCCCGTGCAGTACGAGGGTGAGGAATCGTCGCGCAACGTGTTCTACACGGGTGCGGCGCCGAACCAGCAGGCGATCCCCGCGGTCGAATACCTGATGGGCAAGGATGGCGGCGAGGCCAAGCGCTGGGTCCTGCTCGGCACGGACTATGTCTATCCGCGCACGACCAACAAGATCCTGCGCGCCTTCCTCAAGTCGAAGGGTGTCGCCGACGCCGACATCATGGAGGAATACACGCCGTTCGGTCATTCCGACTGGCAGACCATCGTCGCGCGCGTGAAGCGCTTCGCGTCCGAAGGCAAGAAGACGGCGGTCGTGTCGACCATCAACGGCGATGCGAACGTCCCGTTCTACAAGGAGCTCGGCAACCAGGGCATCAAGGCCGAGGACATCCCAGTCGTCGCCTTCTCGGTCGGCGAGGAGGAATTGGCGGGCATCGACACCAAGCCGCTGGTCGGCCATCTCGCCGCCTGGAATTACTTCCAGTCGGTCAAGAACCCTGTCAACGAGGCGTTCGTGAAGCAGTGGCAGGCGTTCACCAAGAACCCGAAGCGCGTCACCAACGATCCGATGGAGGCGCACTACATCGGCTTCAAGATGTGGGCGCATGCCGTTGCCCAGTCCGGCTCGACCAGTGTCGACGCGGTCCGCCAGGCCATGTACGGCCAGAAGGTGATGTCGCTGTCGGGCTATGAGGTTCAGATGTACCCGAACCACCACCTGTCCAAGCCGGTCATGATCGGCGAGGTCCAGGCGGACGGCCAGTTCCAGACGGTGTGGCAGACCAAGGGCCCGATCGTCGCCGAGGCGTGGAGCCCGCACATCACCGAGAACAAGGGCAAGGTTGCCAACTGGACCTATCCGTGGGTCTGCGGCAACTGCACCGAGCCCAAGTTCAAGTAAGTCGAACTCACAGCGCAACCGGGCCGTCACGCAACGGCGGCCCGGTTGACGACACCGAACAAGAACACCGGAACCGCGCCATGATCGAGCAGACGAACAAGCTCGCGCGCCTCGTCTGCCTCGCCATAGCGATCCTCGCGATCCTCGCCGGCATCCAGGTGGCGCGCGCCGACGAGTTCGGCGACGCGATCAAGGGCTTCGCGAGCAGCGATTTCGGAGAGCGCATCGCCGCGGTCGAAAAGCTGGCCGCCATCGGCGATCCGCGCGCGGTGCCGCTTCTCCAGGCCCTCAACGACGGCGCACTCGTCGTACGCAAGCCAGACGACCAGGTGCTGATCGTGCGCGACGGCGCCGCCACGGATCCCGTCACGCAGCAGCGCATCGGTAGCGCCCAGTCCACAGACGAGGTCGTCCGCGTCAACAACCGCCTGCGCGGCGTGATCCGCGGTGCGCTCGGCCGGCTGATGCTTTTCAGCCCGGAAATCGACGAACGTCTTGCCGCGGCCGTCGGCGTGTACAAGACGCGGTCGATCGAGAACCTGCCGCTGCTCAAGAAGGCGGTGGAGACGGAGAAGGACGGGCGCGTGCTCGGCCAGCTTCGCCTGAGTCTCGCGGCGACGCAGGTGCTGAGCTCCGACAAGGCCGAGCGCCTCGCCGGCATATCGGGCCTCGCGCAGTCCAGCGACACCGAGGCGCGCGCGATGCTGCTGCAGCTCTCGAACGCACAGGACATCGATCCAGAGCTGCGCGATGCCGCCGCCAAGGCGATCGCCGCGCTCGACAGCAAGCTCGCCACCCTGCGCCTGGTGCAGACGATCTTTCAGGGGCTGAGTCTCGGCTCGGTCCTGCTGCTGGCGGCGATGGGCCTCGCCATCACCTTCGGGGTCATGGGCGTCATCAATATGGCGCATGGCGAGATGGTGATGATCGGCGCCTACACCACCTTCGTGATCCAGCAGATTCTGCGGGCCTCGTTTCCGGGAGCCATGGATTTTTCGGTGCTGATCGCGATCCCGGCCGCATTCCTCGTTGCGGGCGGCCTCGGCGTGGCCCTGGAGCGCGGCCTGATCCGCTACCTCTACGGCCGGCCGCTGGAGACGCTGCTGATGACCTGGGGCCTCAGCATGATCCTGCAGCAGGCGGTGCGGTCGATCTTCGGCCCGACCAACCGCGAGGTGGCCGCGCCGTCCTGGATGACCGGCGCCATCGATCTCGGCGGCGGCATCATCATCACCCAGAACCGCATCTGGATCATCCTGTTCGGCCTTGCCGTGCTGGCCGGGATCGTGCTCATCACGCGCTACACGTCCTTCGGTCTGCAGATGCGGGCCGTGACGCAGAACCGCCGGATGGCGTCGGCGATGGGCATCCGCACCGGCCGCATCGATGCGCTGACCTTCGGCCTCGGCTCGGGCATCGCCGGCATGGCCGGCGTGGCGCTCAGCCAGATCGACAACGTCAGCCCGAACCTGGGGCAGGGTTACATCGTCGACTCGTTCCTGGTCGTCGTGTTCGGCGGGGTCGGCAATCTGTGGGGCACGCTGCTTGGTGCTGGCCTGCTCGGCATCATCAACAAGTTCCTGGAGCCCTATGCGGGCGCCGTGCTCGGCAAGATCCTGGTGCTGGTCGGAATCATCCTGTTCATCCAGCGCCGGCCGCGCGGCCTGTTCGCGCTCAAGGGCCGGGCGGTCGAGGCCTAGATGGCGTTCCTTGCCACATCAGGTGACAGCGTCGGCCGCACGGCCCTGCGTTACGCCATTCTGGCCGTGCTCGCGGCCCTCGTGCTGGCGGTGCCGCTGCTCAACGCGCTGCCGGTGCCGGGCAGCTCGCTTCATCTTTCGGACTTCTACGTCAACATCGTCGGCAAGTGGCTCTGCCTGGCCATCCTCGCCCTGGCGATCGATCTCATCTGGGGGTTCTGCGGAATTCTCTCGCTCGGCCACGGCGCCTTCTTCGCGCTCGGGGGCTACGCGATGGGCATGTACCTGATGCGCTCGATCGGCGATCGCGGCGTCTACCGCAACCCGGTCCTGCCCGATTTCATGGTGTTCCTGAACTGGAAGGAGCTGCCCTGGTACTGGTACGGGTTCGACAGCTTCATCTTCGCGGCGCTGATGGCGCTCTTGGTGCCGGGTGCGCTCGCCTTCGTCTTCGGCTGGTTCGCATTCCGCTCGCGCATCACCGGCGTCTACCTGTCGATCATCACGCAGGCGATGACCTTTGCGCTGCTGCTGGCCTTCTTCCGCAACGACATGGGCTTCGGCGGCAATAACGGCCTGACCGACTTCAAGGACATCCTCGGCTTTCCGCTGAACCAGCAGTCGACACGCATCGGGCTCTATGTCGCATCGGCGGTCGCCCTGGTGCTGTCGTACCTGCTGTGCCTGCGCATCGTCTCGAGCAAGCTCGGGCGCGTCATCGTCGCGATCCGCGACGCAGAGCCGCGCGTGCGCTTCCTCGGCTACTCTGTCACGCACTACAAGCTGTTCGTCTTTACCGTGTCGGCGATGCTGGCCGGGCTGGCCGGCGCGCTCTACGTCCCGCAGGTCGGCATCATCAATCCGAGCGAATTCTCCCCGGCGGCGTCGATCGAGGCGGTGATCTGGGTTGCCGTGGGCGGGCGCGGCACGCTGTACGGCGCCGTCGTCGGCGCGTTTCTGGTGAATGGCGCCAAGACCTATCTCACCTCCAGCGTCCCGGAACTGTGGCTGTACGTGCTCGGCGGGCTGTTCATCGCCGTCACGCTGTTCCTGCCGCGCGGCCTGGTCGGCTCGATCGCCTCGTTTGATCTCAAGCTCCCGTCGCTGGGCGCCCTCCGGCCGCCGACGCCGGCCATGCCGCGGAGATCAGGCGATGACTGAGCCCGCCAAGCCGATCCTTTATCTCGACGGCGTATCGGTCAGTTTCGAGGGCTTCAAGGCCCTCAATGACCTCAGCCTCATCGTCGATCCCGGCGAACTACGCACCATCATCGGCCCGAATGGCGCGGGGAAGACGACCATGATGGACGTGATCACGGGCAAGACGCGTCCGGATCAGGGAACTGTCGTCTTCAAGGGTGAGCACGACCTGACGCGGCTGGACGAGGCGCGCATCGCCAATCTCGGCATTGGCCGCAAGTTCCAGAAGCCGACCGTGTTCGACGAGCACACGGTCTTCGACAATCTTGAGCTGGCACTGAAGGCGGACCGGCGGCTCATGCCCACGCTCTTCTTCCGACTGAACGCGGACCAGCGCGGTCGCATCGACGAGGTTCTGGAGCTCACGGGGCTCGCGGCGCGGGCTTCTGAAAAGGCGGGCGCCCTGTCGCACGGCCAGCGTCAATGGCTCGAGATCGGCATGCTGCTGATGCAGGATCCGGAACTGCTGCTGGTGGACGAGCCCGTCGCCGGCATGACGGATCAGGAAACCGAAGAGACCGCGGCGCTGCTGCGCCAGATCGCGGGGCAGCGTTCGGTGATCGTCGTCGAGCACGACATGGAGTTCGTGCGCGCCCTGGCCACCAAGGTGACGGTGCTGCACGAGGGAAGCGTTCTGGCCGAAGGGTCGATTGATCACGTGCAAAACGACCAGCGCGTCATCGAAGTCTATCTGGGGCGCTGATGCTCGCCGTCGAAGCCATCGACCTGTACTACGGCGCCAGCCACTGCCTGCGGAAAGTCTCGCTGGCGGCGGAAAAGGGGCAGGTTACCTGCCTTCTCGGCCGCAACGGCGTCGGCAAGACCAGCCTGCTGCGGGCGATCATGGGGCTGGAGCCGACGCGAGCCGGCCGGATCATGTGGGAGGGCAAGGACGTCAGCCGGATGGCACCGCACGATCGCGCGCGCGCCGGCATCGGCTTCGTGCCTCAGGGCCGCGACATCTTCCCGCTGCTGACGGTGGAGGAGAACCTGAAAACTGGCTTTGCCCCGTTGCCGCGGGCGAAGCGGTCGATTCCGGACGAGATCTTCGAGCTGTTCCCGGTGCTCAAGTCGATGCTGGGGCGCCGCGGCGGTGATCTGTCGGGGGGGCAGCAGCAGCAGCTTGCGATCGCGCGTGCCTTGGTCACGCGGCCGCGGCTGCTGCTGCTGGACGAGCCGACCGAGGGGATCCAGCCGTCGATCATCAAGGAGATCGAGCGGGTCATCCGCCTCCTCGCATCGCGCGGAGACATGGCGATCCTGCTGGTGGAGCAGTACTACGAGTTCGCCCGCAACCTCGCCATGAACGCCGCGATCATGAACCGCGGCGAGATCGTGCTGTCCGGGCCGGCCGGCTCGCTGGACGAGGCGGAGGTCAGGCGGCATCTGACCGTCTGATCTGCGATGACAGCGCTGCGCTTCACCCCTAAGCTGCGCAACTTGCGACAGGAACGGCCTTGTGGACGGTACAACCGCAGTTCCGATAGCGCCGGTCGAGACGGTTTCGACGCGGCCGCGGCTTTTCGAGGGCCTCGCCCGTGTATCGTTCGAGCGGCGGGACGGCCGGACGATGCTTGTCGACCTGCATCAGCGTCCGCCGCTGCGGGTGCTGTTTCCACGGACGGACGATCCGCAGCCCCTGGCCGTGCTGGCAAATACCGCTGGAGGGCTGGTCGGCGGCGACCGGATGGGCACCGAGGTGGAGATCGGCGCGCACGGCGCGGTCACGGTGACGGCGCAGGCGGCCGAGAAGGTCTATCGGTCGCTGGGGCCGGAGACGGTCGTCGGCAACCGGCTGGCCGTCCACGATGGCGCGTGGCTCGAATGGCTGCCGCAGGAGACGATCGTGTTCGACCGTGCGCGCCTGCGGCGCACGATGCGGATCGACCTGAGGGGAAGTGCGTGCGCCATGGCCGGCGAGATCCTGGTCTTCGGCCGCGTGGCACGCGGCGAGCGCGTAACGTCGGGGTTGATCCACGACGCCTGGGAGATCCGGCGCGACGGCCGGATGATCTGGGCGGACGCATTGCATCTCGACGGGGATATCGCAGCGACGCTTGCCAAAACGCCGGCCTTCGGCGGCGGCCTCGCGTACGGGACGCTCGTCTTCGCGGCGACGGATGCCGCTGCACAGCTCGAGACGCTGCGCGAAGCGGCCGGTGCTACGGACGGCGCCGTGACATGCGTGGGCTCGGTCGTGATCGCCCGGTGGCTGTCGCCGGACCCGTATCGCCTGCGTCAGGCTTTCGGCCATGCATGGCGCACGCTGCGGCAACAGGCGCGCGGCTTGCCGCCACAATTACCACCGATCTGGTACGTGTAGGCAGACGAGAAGCGGGAAGGGCATGAACCTAACGCCGAGAGAGAAGGACAAGCTGCTGGTCGCCCTAGCGGCCATCATCGCGCGCAAGCGCATGGAGCGCGGCGTGAAGCTCAACTATCCGGAGGCGGTCGCGCTGATCACCGATTTCGTCGTTGAAGGGGCGCGCGACGGGCGCAGCGTCGCGGACCTGATGCGCGACGGTGCCAGCATCGTGCGCCGCGACCAGGTCATGGACGGCATCGCCGACATGATCCACGAGATTCAGGTCGAAGCGACGTTCCCCGACGGGACGAAGCTCGTCACTGTCCACAATCCGATCCGGTGAGCGCCATGAAGCCCGGAGAGATTATTACCAGAGCGGGCGAGATCACGCTCAATGCCGATCGGCCGACGGTGACCGTGTCCGTCGCCAACACCGGCGACCGTCCGATCCAGGTCGGCTCGCATTACCATTTTTTCGAAACGAACATGGCGCTGCGGTTCGACCGCGAGAAGGCGCGCGGCTTCCGTCTCGATATCCCTGCCGGCACCGCGGTGCGCTTCGAGCCCGGCCAGACGCGCGAGGTTCGGCTCGTCGCTTATGGTGGGGCGCGGCGCGTGTTCGGCTTCAACGGCAGGGTCAACGGCAAGCTCGGCGGGGCGAAGAAGCCGGCGGGGAAGAGGAAATGAGCGTCAGGATTTCCCGCGCCGCCTATGCGGGCATGTTCGGGCCGACAGTCGGCGACCGCATCCGCCTCGCCGACACGGAACTGCTGATCGAAATCGAACGCGACTTCACCGTCTATGGCGAGGAAGTGAAGTTCGGCGGCGGCAAGGTCATCCGCGACGGCATGGGGCAGAGCCAGGCCAGCCGGCGCGAGGGCGCCGTCGATACGGTGATCACGAACGCCGTGATCGTCGACCATTGGGGGATCGTCAAAGCCGATATCGGTCTCAAGGACGGAAAGATCGCGGCGATCGGCAAAGCAGGCAATCCCGACGTCCAGCCGGGCGTCGACATCGTGGTCGGGCCCGGCACCGAAGTGATCGCGGGCGAAGGCCGGATCGTCACTGCCGGCGGCATCGATTCGCATATCCACCTGATCTGCCCGCAGCAGGTCGAGGACGCGCTTTACAGCGGCGTCACAACCATGCTCGGCGGCGGCACCGGGCCGGCGGCCGGTACATCCGCCACCACCTGCACGCCCGGGCCTTGGCACATGGCGCGCATCCTCGAGGCCGCCGAGGGCCTGCCGGTCAATCTCGGTTTCTTCGGCAAGGGCAACGCGTCGGCCGCGGCACCGCTCGTGGAGATGGTGCGGGCCGGCGCGTGCGGACTCAAGCTGCATGAGGACTGGGGCACGACGCCGAACTCGATCGACGTCTGCCTGGGTGTCGCGGACAAGATGGATGTGCAGGTCGCGATCCACACAGACACGCTGAATGAATCCGGCTTCGTGGAGGATACGATCGCGGCGTTCAAGGGCCGCAACATCCACGCTTTCCATACCGAAGGGGCCGGCGGCGGCCACGCGCCCGACATCATCAAGGTCTGCGGCTTGGGCAATGTGCTGCCGTCCTCGACCAATCCCACGCGGCCGTACACGGTGAACACGCTGGATGAGCATCTCGACATGCTCATGGTGTGCCATCATCTCGACCCGCGCATCCCGGAGGACGTCGCGTTCGCCGAGAGCCGCATCCGTCGCGAGACGATCGCCGCGGAGGACATCCTGCACGACCTCGGCGCGTTCTCGATGATCTCCTCCGACAGCCAGGCCATGGGCCGCGTCGGGGAGGTGATCATCCGGACGTGGCAGACCGCGGACAAAATGAAGCGGCAGCGCGGCGCCCTGAAGGGCGAGAAAGGCGACAACGATAATCTGCGCGTCCGCCGCTACATCGCGAAGTACACGATCAATCCGGCCTTGGCGCACGGCCTCGCGAAGTACGTGGGTTCGGTGGAGAAGGGCAAGCTTGCCGACCTCGTGATCTGGTCGCCGGCCTTCTTCGGCGTGAAGCCGGAAATGATCCTGAAATGCGGCACGATCGCCGCGGCGCCGATGGGGGATCCGAATGCCTCGATCCCGACGCCGCAGCCGGTTCATTACCGCCCGATGTTCGGCGCGTTCGGGCGGGCATTGTCGTCGTCCTGCGTGACCTTCGTGTCGAAGGCCGCCGCCCAAGACGATGTCGGGCGGAAGCTGGGCCTGCAGCGCCAGGTGCTGCCCGTCAGTGGAATAAGGAAAGTAGGCAAGAAGCAGATGATCCTGAACGATGCGATGCCGGAGATCGAGGTCGATCCGGAGACTTACGAGGTTCGCGCCGACGGCGAGCTCCTGACCTGCGAGCCCGCCACGGTGCTGCCCATGGCCCAGCGCTATTTCCTGTTCTGATGCTGCGCGCAGGACACATCGCCGCCGCGGGGACCTGGCCATCCGACGCGGCCCGAGCCACGGTCACGCTCGCATTCGACGACCGCCATCGCCGCCGCGTGCGGCTGGTCGCGGATGACGGGCTGGCTTTCCTTCTCGACCTGCCGGAGGCGACCGTGCTGCGTCACGGTGACGGGTTGCGGCTCGATGACGGCGCCTGGATTGCCGTGCGCGCCGCGGACGAGGACGTCTGCGACATCGCCTGTCCGTCTCCGGAGTCGCTGGCACGGATCGCCTGGCATCTCGGCAACCGGCATCTGCCGGTGCAGGTGATCGCGGGCGGCCTGCGTATCCGCGACGACCATGTCATCGTCGACATGCTGCGCGGCCTCGGCGCCGCGGTGACGCAACGCCGGGCGCCGTTCGACGCCGAGGGTGGAGCCTATGCGAAGACACACGGCCATGGGCACCACCATGACCACCACGACCATGATCACGGGCACAGCCACGGCCATCACCACCACCATGCCCATGACCATCACCACGACTGACGGCCTCTATCGCCTCATGGCGTGGCTGTCGCCGAGCTTTCCCGTCGGCGGGTTCAGCTATTCGCACGGCATCGAGGCGGCGGTCGAGGCCGGCGTCGTGACGGACCGCGAGACCCTCAGGGAGTACGTGTCCGTCGCCATCCGTCACGGTGCAGGGCGCAGTGATGCGATGCTGCTCGCGGCGGTCTGGCGTGCTGTCGAAGCCGAGGACGTCGATGCGTTCGTATGGGCGGCCGAACGCGCCGCGGCGATGCGCGGCACCGCGGAACTCGCGCTGGAATGCCTTTCGCAGGGCGCTGCGTTCGTGGCGACCGTACGCGCCTCGTGGCCCGAGCTCGACCTCAAGCGTTGGGCCGATGTGCTGAGCGATCGGCAATGCCAGACTGCCTATCCGGTCGCCGTCGGGCTGTGTGCGGCGGCTTCCCGGGTGCCGCTGCGCTCAGCCATGCTCGCCTACCTGCAGGCCGTTTCCGCCGGATTGATCACCGCCGGCGTGAAGCTGATCCCGCTGGGGCAGACCGACGGTCAACGCATTGTCGCGTCAATGGAGACGCCAATCCGTGATGCGGCGGATCAGGCCATGGCGCGGCCGCTGGAGGATCTGGGGTCCGCGGCGCCGATGATCGATCTGCTGTCCATGCGCCACGAGACGCAATATACGAGGTTGTTCCGCTCATGACATTCCGCTCCCAGCATGGTCCGTTGCGCGTCGGCGTCGGCGGGCCGGTCGGCTCCGGCAAAACGACGCTGGTCGAGGTGCTGTGCAAGAAGCTGCGCGAGCAGATCGACCTGATCGTGATCACGAACGATATCTATACGCGCGAGGATCAGATGATCCTGACGCGCGCCGGCGCATTGCCCGCGGAGCGCATCATGGGGGTGGAGACGGGGGGATGCCCGCACACCGCGATCCGCGAGGATGCGTCGATCAACCTGGCCGCTTTCGACGACATGGTCCGCAAGTTCCCGGAGGCGCAGATCTGCTTCATCGAATCCGGCGGCGACAACCTCGCCGCGACGTTCAGCCCGGAGCTTGCCGACATCACGATCTATGTGATCGACGTCGCGGCTGGCGAGAAGATCCCGCGCAAGGGCGGGCCGGGCATCACGCGCTCGGACCTTCTGGTCATCAACAAGACCGATCTCGCGCCGCTGGTGGGGGCGAGCCTCGAGGTCATGGACCGCGACGCCCGCCGCATGCGCGGCGACAGGCCGTACGTGTTCACCAACCTCAAGACTGGCGAAGGCCTGGATCGCGTCTCCGACTTCGTGCTGAAAGCGGGCGGCCTCGCGTCCGAGGCTGCGGCCGATTAGGCTCAGCCCGGTATCTCGCGCCCGCGGCCGGCGCCGAGGATGAACTGCTTCCATTCGGGGCGCTGCGCGGCGACCTCGCGGTAGCGGTCATGCGCGGCCGCGACGATCTCGCCGCGGCGGCCGAGCATCGCGTCGCCGATCTCCAGGATGCGCAGGTTGGGCCAGGTGCGGGGCCGGATGCTCACGACCTGGGCAACGATGTCCTTCGCCGCCACCTCGGGCCGGGCCTGCGCGAGGATCAGCATCATCGAGGCGGTCGATCGCGAGATTCCGGCATGGCAGTGCACGAGGAGGTGCCGGGCCGAGGCGGGTTCCGCCATGAGATCGCGCCCGAACGTCAGCAGATTCTCGACGTCCTTCTGCTGGGGCAGCAGCATGCCCGCGGTTTCGTCGATGATGTCGTGGAAGCGCAGCTCCAGCCGGCGGTGCTCGCCGAATACGCCAAAGGCCGGGGGCTCCGGATGGCCGGGATCGAGGATCGACAGGACGTGGCTGACACCCACCCGGCAGTGCCCGTCAAGCTCCTCGATTCCGCAGACGGTCAACTCGAAAGGTACAAGCCGCGTAAAGATGCTCACGAACGCCCCGGAGACGACGATTGAAAACCGCCCGGCGCGCTGCGCGCTCAGGCAGGCTCGACGTACTCCATTTCGTCCGTGCCCGGCAAGCCGTTGCCGCCATTCGGATCGGTGGCCCGTGCGGCGGCCAGCAGCAGCCCCGCGACCTCCCCCCCGGCGCGATGGGGCGGGAAATCGGGATGTTGCGCGCAGTAAGCCCGTACCGCCTTCATGAACGCCTCGGCGCGCGACTCGCCGCGTTCGCGCGCATACCCATAGGCCGCGATGACCAGGGTGGTAGTGGGATCCATGACCGCCTTGCGCCGCGGTCGCTTGCTCAATGGGGCAGGCCCGTACCGTACCGGGGCTGACGGCCACGCCGCACGACTCGACCCACCTCCCGGAGGGCCACCGGGAGCGAATCGCCCGGGCGCTGTTCCAGCCACGCCCAAGCCGCCAGATTCATCGCAGTCCGCTCGGCGGCGCCGGCATCGCGTGCGCGCTCGAAGCGGGTCAGGGCGGCACGTTCGGCGGCATTCAATTCGCTCATATGGCTTACCTCGGCCAGTCGTGATGTGAATCGGCGTTGTGCCTGTTTAGCGGCACCGCGGTAGTTAACGCCCGAGGCAAAAATAAGTTCTTCGCGATGGGAGGGACCTGCAGCGCTGCCGTTGCGCGCCCTGCCAGCGCGTCAATATAGTGTCGCCCAATCGCAATAAATGCCAACGGGGGGCGGGGCCATGGAGCCGCGCAAGGTCAGAACAGCGGAAGACGCGCGCCGTATCGTCCGCGAGCGCGGATTGAGCCACGTCAAGGTCGGCGTCCATGACGTCGACGGCATCCTGCGTGGCAAATACCTGCACGTCGACAAGTTCTTCTCGGCCCTCGAGTCGGGCTTCGGATTCTGCGACGTGGTGCTTGGCTGGGACGCCAACGACCAGCTCTACGACAACGTTACCTATACCGGGTGGCACACTGCCTATCCCGATGCGCCGGTCCGAATCATCCCGGAATCCTGCCGCGACCTGCCGACCGAACCCGGCGGGCTGTTCTTCCTGTGCGAGTTCGACCAGAAGGCGGAGGAGATCTGCCCGCGCGGCACGTTGCGCCGGGTGCTGGCGCGCGCGGAGAAGATGGGCTTCAGCGTCCGCAGCGGCTTCGAATACGAATTCTTCATGTTCAACGAGACGCCGCAATCGGTCCGCGCCAAGGGCTTCAAGGACCTGACGCCGATCTCGCCCGGCTTCTTCGGCTACTCCGTTCTCCGCAACTCCGTCTTCGCCGAGTGGTACCGGGAGCTTCTGGCCTTTTGCGAGGCGATGGATTTCAGCCTCGAGGGGCTGCACACCGAGACGGGTGCCGGCGTCATGGAGGCGGCCCTGCGGGTCGGCCCAGGGCTGGAGAGCGCGGACCGGGCCGCCCTGTTCAAGACGTTCCTCAAGGTCCTGGCGCAGCGTCGCAACTGGATGGCGACGTTCATGGCGAAGTGGTCCAAGGACTGGCCAGGTTGCGGCGGCCATATCCATGTCTCGCTCTGGCGCGACGGTAAGAAGCCGGCATCCGCCTTCTACGACGCGAAGGCGCCCCACCGCATGAGCGAGACGATGCGGTCGTTCGTCGCCGGGCAGCAGGCCCTGATGCCGGAGCTGCTGGCAATGGTGGCGCCGACGATCAACTCGTACCGCCGGCTCATTCCGGGCTTCTGGGCGCCGACCTCGGCGACCTGGGGCGTGGAGAACCGCACGACCGCGCTGCGCGTCATCCCTGGTTCCGAGAAGTCGACCCGTGTCGAGTTCAGGGTCGCGGCCGCCGACGGCAACCCCTATCTCGCCTTGGCGGCGGCGGTGGGGGCGGGGCTATGGGGGATCGAGAACAAGCTGCAACTGGGCGAGCCCATCAAAGGCAATTCCTATGACAGAAAGCACCCGGCAAAGCTCGACCTGCCGCGCACGCTGATGGAAGCGTCCGAGCGTTTGAACGGGTCGAAAGCCGCGCGCGAGCTGTTCGGCGACGCGTTTGTCGAGCACTATGCGGCGACACGGAACTGGGAAGAGCGGGAGTTCCGCAAAGCCATCACCGAGTGGGAACTCGAGCGCTACTTCGAGATCATCTGATGCAGACAATCAAGGTTGCTTCCCCCGTCGACGGACGGGTCTATGCCGAACGTCCGCTCGCCAGCGGCGACGAGATCGCCGCCGTGCTCGCGAAGGCGAGCAAGGCGCAGAAGGCCTGGCGCGCGACGACGCTGCAGGAGCGGATCGATGCCTGCGGCCGCTTCGTCGAGGCGATGCTCGCCCGCAAGGCGGAGCTGGGCGAGGAGCTGACCTGGCAGATGGGTCGTCCGATCCGATACACGCCGGCCGAGATCGACCGCATGGCCGAGCGCGCCCGGATGATGATGGCTTTGGCACCCGACGCCCTCGCCGATATCGGCACGGACCCGCGCGCGGGCTTCCGGCGGTTCATCCGGCACGAGCCGCTCGGCGTCGTGTTCGTGGTGGCACCCTGGAATTATCCGTACCTGACGGCGGTCAACGCGATCGTACCGGCCCTGCTGGCCGGGAACGCGGTGATCCTCAAGCATTCGGCGCAGACGCCGCTGGTGGCGGAGCGCTTCGCCGACGGCTTCAAGGCCGCCGGTTTTCCCGCGGGCATCTTCCAGGTCGTCCATCTCTCGCACGCCGACACGGAAAGACTGATCGCGTCGCCCGAAATCGATTTCGTCGCCTTCACCGGATCGGTCGAGGGCGGCCACGCCGTGCAGCGCGCGGCAGCCGGTCGCTTCATCGGCACGGGGCTGGAGCTGGGCGGCAAGGACCCGGCCTATGTACGACCCGACGCCAATTTCGACCACGCGGTGGAGAACCTCGTCGACGGCAGCTTCTTCAACTCGGGCCAGAGCTGCTGCGCCATCGAGCGGATCTACGTGCATCAGGACATCTACGACCGCTTCGTTGACGGCTTTGTCGCACTCACGAACACCTACAAGCTCGCCAACCCGCTCGCGGCCGAAACGACGCTCGGGCCGATGGTGCGCGCCGCCGCCGCCGATTTCGTGCGCAAGCAGGTCGCGGAGGCGGTCGGCCACGGGGCCCGGGCGCTGATCGAGGAGAAGCACTTTCCGGCCGACAAGCCCGGCACCGCGTACATGGCGCCGCAGGTCGTGGTCGATGTCGATCACAGCATGAAGGTGATGACCGAGGAGAGTTTCGGCCCGGTGATCGGCATCATGAAGGTTCGGTCGGATGACGAGGCGGTGAAGCTGATGAACGACAGCCGCTACGGCCTTACCGCCGCGATCTGGACGAGCGACGAGAAGGCGGCGTTGTCGATCGGCGACAGGGTGGAGACGGGCACGTGGTTCATGAACCGCTGCGATTATCTCGATCCCGAGCTCGCCTGGACCGGCGTGAAGGATTCGGGCCGCGGCTGCACGCTTTCGCGGCTCGGCTTCACCTATCTGACGCGCCCGAAATCATTCCATCTGCGCACCGCGATTTGACGAGGCTATTTTTTATGTCTGATGCGATCCCGCTCAAGGGCAACTGGAATTATCCGACCTCGATCCGCTTCGGCGCCGGCCGCATCGCCGAACTGCCGGCGGCGTGCGAGGCCGCGCGCATCAAGCGTCCGCTGCTGGTGACCGATCCCGGGCTGGCGAAGCTGCCGATGGTTGGCGAAGCCATGAAGCTGTGCGCCGGCGCCGGCCTCAAGATCGCGCTGTTCTCCGACATGAAGGGCAATCCTGTTTCGAAGAACGTCGAGGACGGGCTGAAGGTGCTGCGCGCCGGCAATCATGACGGCGTGATCGCCTTTGGCGGCGGCAGCGCGCTCGACACGGGAAAAGCCATCGCGTTCATGGCGGGCCAGACCCGTCCGATGTGGGACTTCGAGGATATCGGCGACTGGTGGACGCGTGCCGATCCGGCGGGCATCCAGCCCGTCATCGCGGTGCCGACCACGGCCGGGACAGGCTCGGAAACAGGGCGCGCCTCCGTCATCACCGACGAGACCACGGAGACCAAGAAGATCATCTTCCACCCGAAGATGATGCCGGCGGTCGTCATCGCCGATCCGGCGCTGACGGTCGGCCTGCCGCCGCACGTCACGGCAGCGACCGGCATGGACGCCTTCGCCCACTGCCTTGAAGCCTATTGCGCGCCGTTCTATCACCCCTATGCCGAGGGCATCGCAGTCGAGGGCATGCGGCTGATCAAGGAATACCTGCCGCGCGCCGTGGCGAACGGCAAGGACATCGAGGCCCGCAGCCACATGCTGGCGTCATCGCAGATGGGCTCCACGGCCTTCCAGAAGGGGCTTGGGGCCATCCACGCGCTCTCGCATCCCATCGGCTCGGTGCTCGATTCCCATCACGGCCTGACGAATGCCGTGGTCATGCCCTATGTGCTCGCCTTCAACCGGCCGGCGATCGACGAGAAGCTGACTCGCCTGGCGCGCTGGCTCGGTCTGCCGAAGCCGTCCTTCGAGGGCTTCCAGGACTGGGTGCTGGCGCTGCGCAAGCAGATCGGCATCCCGCATACGCTGGCCGACCTTAAGGTGACGCGCGGCCATCTCGATCGCTTCTCGGACATGGCGGCCATCGATCCCTGCGCGGGCGGCAACCCGGTCAAGGCAGGCGTGCCGGAGATGCGCCGGATGTACGAGGCGGCGCTGGCCGGGACCCTCTAGGGCTCCGCGTCCGATACCCTTCGGCGGCGCTCGGGGGACATGGCGGCGGCGATATCCAGGAAGGCCCGCACCAGCGCAAGCCGGCGGCGCTCCTGCAGGCAGATCGCATACTCGGCCACGGCGAGGTCGGCATCCGACACGTGGATCGGGTGGAAGCGCGCATCCGATCCGAACTCGCTCTCGAACACGACGCCGATGCCGAAGCCGGCGGCGACGGCCTCGCGCACACCCTCGCGGGTCTGGACCTCGACCAGGGCGCCCGGCTGAACCGCGTGCTGCGCCAGAGTCTGCTCGAAGACCTCGCGCGTGATCGAGCCGCGCTCGCGCAATACCAGCTCCTGGCCCTGCAGATCGCCGAGGCGGATGCGCCGGCGCTTGGCGAGGGCGTGGCGCCGCGGCACGAACAGGACGAGCCGATCGCGCCGGAACTGCATCGTGAAGAGGCGGGGGTCGGAGGTCATCTTCGCCATCACGGCGACGTCGGCTTCGTAGTCGAAGAGCTGCTTGAGGACCGTGGCCGAGTTGCCGATGCTGAGGGCGAAGGTCAGGCCGCCATGGCGCTGCTTGAGTTCCGACAGGATCGGAATGACGTGGTAGGCGCTGTCCGCCGCCACGCGCAGGTGGCCGCGAGTCAGGGCCTTGGTCCCGGCTAGCAGCGCCTGCGCCTCGTCGACGACACCGAATAGCCGGTTCGTCAGGGCGAACAGGCTCTGGCCCAGATCGGTGAGCTGGACGCCGCGGCCGCGCCGTTCGAACAGGCGGACCCGATAAGTGTCCTCCAGCGCCTTCACCTGACCCGAGAGGGTCGGCTGGCTGATGCTGGCGGCGCGCGCCGCATTGGTGAAGCTGCGCTCCTGGGCGACCAGGTGGAAGGCGCGGAGCTGGGTCACGTTCATATCGGGAATAACTATATCACATGTCGAAAATATGAATTTGAATTATATCAGGGCGGGGCGCAGGATGCCGTCAATCTCACCTCCGAAGGGACAGCGATGGCACCCACCCCTCCGCGCGCGGCGTCCGAAACCGGCGATCCGCTTCTGCTGACGCCGGGTCCCCTGACCACCTCGCGTACGGTCAAGCAGGTCATGGTCCATGACTGGGGTTCGCGCGATGCCGAGTTCATCCGCATCAATCGCGCCGTGCTCGACCGGATCACGGAGATCGCCGGCGGCGTGGGGACGCATACGACGGTCGGCATGCAGGGCAGCGGCACCTTCGCCGTCGAGGCGATGTTGACGAGTTTCGTGCCGCGCAACGGCAAGGTCCTGCTGATCATCAACGGGGCCTACGGCAAGCGCGCCGCCAGGATCTGCGAGATCGCCGGCCGCGCGTTCGGCATCCTCGAGACGCCGGAGGACACGCCACCCGACCTCAAGAAGCTCGAAGCCACCTTGCAGGATGACAAGGCGGTCACGCACGTCTTCATCGTCCAGTGCGAGACGACGAGCGGCATTCTGAACCCGGTGAAGGAGATCGCGGCGATCGTCGCACGTCACGGGCGGCGCCTGCTGATCGACGCGATGAGCGCATTCGGCGCGGTCGCATTGGATGCCAAGTCGGTGCAATACGATGCGCTGGCCGCCTCGAGCAATAAATGCCTCGAGAGCGTGCCCGGCATGGGCTTCATCGTCTGCCGTATCGATGCGCTCAAGGAGACGAAGGGCAACGCGACGACGCTGGTCCTGGACCTGCACGATCAATGGCAGGCGATGGAAAAGACCGGGCAATGGCGCTTCACGCCGCCGATCCATGTCATCGTCTCGCTGAACCAGGCGATCGAGGAGTATCTCGCCGAGGGTGGTGTCGCCGGCCGGGGCGGGCGCTACTCGAACAACTGCCGTATCCTTGTCGACGGCATGCGTGCGCTGGGCTTCCGGACCCTGCTGCCGGATCAATTGCAGGCACCGATCATCATCACCTTTCACATGCCGGCCGATCCGAAATTCGTGTTCCAGACCTTCTATGATCGGCTCAAGGACAGGGGGTATGTGATCTATCCCGGCAAGCTGACGGTCGCCGACAGCTTCCGGATCGGCTGCATAGGCCGCCTCAACGCGGACCATATGCGCGGTGCGCTCGCAGCCATTCGCGAAATCCTCACAGAGATGGGAGTGAGCCGCTGCAGCCCGGCTCAAGCAGCATGAACGAAGGATTTGACCGCGTCGGCATCCAGGTCAACGGCCGCCACTATCGCTTGCCGTCCGAACCCGTCGTCGTCGTCTGCGTCGATGGCTCGGAACCAGGCTATATCGAGCGCGCCGTCGAAGCGGGCGTGGCCCCGTTCCTGGGCAAGGTCCTGAAGAACGGGACTAACGCACTGGCCGAGTGCGTCGTGCCGAGCTTCACCAACCCCAACAACCTTTCGATCGTCACCGGCGTGCCGCCCGTGGTGCACGGCATCTGCGGTAACTTCTTCTACGACCGCGACGCCGACGCCGAAGTGATGATGAACGATCCGAAATTCCTGCGGGTCGACACGCTGTTCAGGGCGCTGCAGAAGGCCGGCAAGCGGATTGCCGTCATTACGGCCAAGGACAAGCTGCGCGGGCTTCTCGGTAAGGGGCTCGACCTCGGGCCCGGCAAGGCCTGCAGCTTCTCTTCCGAGAAGGCGGACAAGGTCACGATCAAGGAGAACGGCATCGAGGACGTGCTGAGCCTCGTCGGCAAGCCGGTGCCGAGCGTCTACAGCGCCGAACTGAGCGAGTTCGTGTTCGCCGCCGGCGTCAAGCTGATGGAGCGCGACCGGCCCGACGTGATGTACCTGTCGACGACGGACTACATCCAGCACAAGCACGCCCCCGGCACGCCTGTGGCCAACGCGTTCTACGCGATGATGGACAAGTACCTGGCGCAGCTCGATGCGATGGGCTGCATCATCGGCCTGACCGCCGATCACGGCATGAACGCCAAGCACGATGCGAAGGGCGCCCCCGACGTCATCTACCTGCAGGATCTCTTCGACGAGTGGATGGGGAAGGGGAAGGTACGGGTCATCCTGCCGATCACCGATCCCTACGTCGTGCATCACGGCGCGCTCGGCTCCTTCGCGACGGCCTATCTGCCGCAGGGAACCGAGGCCGATGCGCTGAAGCGCCTCCGGGGCCTGGAAGGCATCGAGGCGGCGCTGACACGGAGTGAGGCGTGCGCGCGGTTCGAGCTGCCCGAGGACCGGATGGGCGACATCGTCGTCGTTTCGACCCGGCACAAGGTGCTGGGGACCAGCCGGTCGCGCCACGATCTCAGCGGCCTGACCGAACCGCTGCGCTCTCATGGCGGCATCTCCGAGCAGAAAGTGCCGCTGGTGGTCAACCGCAAGACGGATGCGCCAGCCGGAAGACTCCGCAATTTCGACGTCTTCGACGTCGCACTCAACCATGTCCACTGAGGATCGCCCATGACCGCCCAGCTCCGTTCCGTACCCGCTAGCGCCGCCGTCCGGCACGAAACCATGCGCATCGCCGGCCGCAAGGTCGACACCAAGGACCGCCTCGAGGTCTTCAACCCCTTCACGAACGAAGTGGTCGGCACGGTGCCGCGCGGCACGCATGAGCATGCGCGCGAGGCCTTCGAGATCGGGGCGAAGTACAAGCCGAAGCTGACGCGCTACGAGCGGCAGAAGATCCTGATGGCAACGGCCGAGAAGCTCGCGGCGCGACGTGCAGAGATTGCCGACCTGATCACAGCCGAATCCGGGCTGTGCAAGAAGGACTCGCTCTACGAGGTCGGCCGCGCCTACGACGTGTTTTCGCTGTCCGGCCAGCTCGCGATCAAGGACGATGGGGAGATCTTCTCCTGCGACATCACCCCGCACGGCAAGGCGCGGCGCATCTATACGACGCGCCAGCCCTTGCTCGGCGTCATCAGTGCCATCACGCCGTTCAACCACCCGCTGAACATGGTTGCCCACAAGGTGGCGCCGGCGATCGCGACCAATAACCGCGTCGTCCTGAAGCCGACGGAGCTGACGCCGCTGACCGCGCTGCTGCTCGCCGACGTCCTGTACGAGGCTGGTCTGCCGCCGGAGATGCTGTCGGTCGTCACCGGCATGCCCGCCGATATCGGCGACGAGATGATCGTCAACCCGCATATCGATCTGATCACCTTCACCGGCAGCGTCGGGGTGGGCAAGTACATCGCCTCCAAGGCTGGCTATCGGCGCATGGTACTCGAGCTCGGCGGCAACGATCCGCTGATCGTCCTGGAGGATGCCGACGTCGACAAAGCGGCGGAGCTTGCGGTCGCCGGCGCGACCAAGAATTCCGGTCAGCGCTGCACCGCCGTGAAGCGCATCATCGTCGTCGACAAGGTCGCCGACGCCTTCGTGCAGGCGGTCCTGGCCAAGGCGAAGAAGCTCAAGGCCGGCAATCCGGAGGATCCGGACGTCGATGTCGGCACGGTCATCACCGAAGCCGCCGCCACGATGTTCGAGAGCAGGGTCAAGGACGCGGTCGCGAAGGGTGCGAAACTCCTCCACGGCAACAATCGTGAGGGGGCTCTCTATCCGCCGACCGTCGTCGATCACGTGCCATATGATTGCGAACTGGTGCACGAGGAGACGTTCGGGCCGGTCATCCCGGTCATCCGCGCCAAAAACATCGACGACGCGATCCGGATCTCGAACTCGACGGCGTTTGGCCTGTCGTCCGGAATCTGCACCAACCGCCTCGACTACATCACCCGTTTCATCAATGAGCTCGACGTCGGCACCGTGAACATTTGGGAGGTGCCGGGCTATCGCATCGAGATGTCACCGTTCGGGGGAATCAAGGATTCCGGGCTCGGGTACAAGGAAGGCGTGGTCGAGGCCATGAAGAGCTTCACCAACGTGAAGACATATTCATTGCCCTGGCCCGGCTGAGCGCGTAACTACTCCGGGACCCATCGCCCCCCGCGTTGGGATTGGATCGCAGCCGTGGAGCGGCGTATGGTGGCGGCTGGATGCGTCCGGCCGTACAACAAGGACGCTCCACACAACAGGGCTGGGGAGCGGGGACTGGGATGCATGGCGTCATTGAGGGGCCGGCCGGGGCTGGAGAGGCTCAAGGCAAGTCCGGTGCGTTTCTAAGGATCAGGTCGCTCACGAAGCGGTTCGGAGCGTTTTCCGCGCTGAAGGGCGTTTCGCTGGAGATCGGAGCCGGGGAGTTCGTCTGTTTCCTCGGGCCCTCCGGCTGCGGCAAGACCACGCTGCTGCGCGCCATTGCGGGGCTCGACATCCAGAGCGAGGGGACGATCGAGCAGGCGGGGCGGGACATTTCCGGGCTGCCGCCCTCCGCGCGCGATTTCGGCATTGTCTTTCAATCGTACGCCCTGTTTCCCAATCTGACGGTCGCTCAGAACGTCGGCTACGGCCTGCAAAGCCGCAAGCTCAAGAAAGCGGCAATTGACGCGCGGGTAAGCGAACTGCTGACGCTGGTCGGCCTCGCCGAGTACGGGCCCAAATATCCCGCCCAGGTCTCCGGCGGCCAGCAGCAGCGCGTGGCTCTTGCACGCGCCCTGGCGACGTCGCCCGGCCTGCTGCTGCTGGACGAGCCGCTTTCGGCCCTCGATGCGCGCGTCCGGCTGCGCCTGCGGCACGAGATCAAAGCGCTGCAGCGTCGTCTCGGCATCACGACCATCATGGTGACGCACGACCAGGAAGAGGCGCTGACGATGGCTGACCGCATCGTCGTGATGAACCATGGCGTGATCGAGCAGGTGGGGACGCCGATGGAGATCTACCGCCGGCCGGCGACGCCGTTCGTTGCCGACTTCGTCGGCACGATGAACTTCCTCGACGGTGTGCTCGTCGAGCCGCGGCGGATCAAGGTAGGCACCGCAATGCTCGATTGCGATGAGACGGACGGGCTGCCGGTGGGCGCGCCGGTGCGCGTTTCGATCCGGCCGGAGGACGTTCGCGTTCGCGGTCTTGAAGCCTCGACTGCAAACAGGGTCGCCGTGGAAATCGCCGAATGCGATTTCATGGGATCGTTCTGCAGGGCGTTGCTCTTGCCGGAGGGCATGCCCGGTTCGACCATCCAGGCGGACTTCTCGATCAATCTTATGCGCGACTTCGCGATCGAGCCTGGCAACAAACTGACCATCGCGCTGCCCAGCGAGCGGCTGCGCGCTTTCAGCCGCGATTGAGGGGCGGGAGCAGGCCGTGGCAACGATTGTCGGCCCAGGGGCGGCAGTTCGCCGGACATTGTCGTCCGACGACATCATCATGCGTGCGGGGTTGCTGCTGCTTGCGGCGTGGCTGGCGGTCACGGTCGCCTTGCCGCTTTGGGCGCTGCTGTCCAAGAGCTTCCAGAACACGGCGGGAGAGTTCGTCGGTTTGGCCAACTATGTCCGCTACTTCTCGACGCCGGCACTGTTCCAGTCGTTCTGGAACAGCCTGTTCGTGGCCGCGATCACGACCGCCATCGTCCTGCCGCTCGCCTTCACCTACGCCTACGCCCTGACACGGTCGTGCATGCCGGCAAAAGGGCTGTTCCAGGCCCTGGCGCTGGTGCCGATTCTCGCGCCGTCGCTCCTGCCCGCGATCTCGCTGATCTACCTGTTCGGCAATCAGGGCCTGTTCAAGGACTGGCTGTTCGGCAATCCGATCTACGGTGCACTCGGCATCGTGATCGCCCAGGTCTTCTACTGCTTCCCGCACGCGCTGATGATCCTGGTGACGGCGCTGGCGATGGCCGACGGACGGCTCTACGAGGCGGCCGAAGTGCTCGGGGCGTCGAAGCGGCGGGTCTTCTTTACCGTGACCTTGCCGTCGTCCAAATATGGCGTGATCAGCGCGGGCTTCGTCGTCTTTACACTGGTCATGACCGATTTCGGTATCGCCAAGGTGATCGGCGGCCGTTTCAACGTGCTGGCAACCGACGTCTACAAGCAGGTCATCGGCCAGCAGAATTTCGCGATGGGCGCGGTGGTCGGCATGATCCTGCTGGCGCCGGCCCTGCTGTCCTTCTTCGCCGACCGGATCGTCCAGCGCCGGCAGATGGCGGTGCTGTCCGCCCGGGCGGTCCCGCTGGTGCCGAAGCCGGAGGCCGTGCGGGACTGGGGGATGTTCGCCTACTGCGTCGTCATTGCCGGGCTGCTGGCGGGATTGCTCGGCGTGGCGGTATGGGCCTCGTTCATCAAGTTCTGGCCGTACAACCTGAGCCTGACCCTCAATAACTACGATTTCGGCAATTTCGACTCCAGCGGCTGGCAGCCTTACTGGACGTCGATCCGGATGGCGGCCTGGACTGCCGCCGTTGGCACGGTGATCGTTTTTGCGGGAGCGTATCTGGTCGAGAAGAGCAAGGACTTCGCGATCGGCCGCGGGCTGGTGCAGTTCCTGGCGATGCTGCCGCTGGCGGTCCCGGGCCTGGTCCTTGGGCTTGGCTACATCTTCTTCTTCAATGCGCCGAATAACCCCTTGAATTTCCTATATGGAACATTGGGGATTCTGGTCATCAACTCGATCGCGCATTTCTACACTGTCGTGCATCTGACGGCGGTCACGGCCCTCAAGCAGATCGATGCGGAATTCGAGGCCGTCTCGGCCTCGTTGCGTGTCCCGTTCTACCGAACGCTGATGCGGGTCACGGTGCCGATCTGCCTGCCGGCGATCCTCGACATCGCGATCTACCTGTTCCTCAACGCGATGACGACCGTGTCGGCGGTCATCTTCCTCTATTCGACCGACACGAAGCTTGCCTCCGTGGCGGTGGTCAACATGGACGAGGCGGGATTCACGGCCGCGGCCGCGGCGATGGCGACGATGATCGTGCTCACGTCGGCCGGGATCAAGCTGCTGCAGCTCGGCTTGAACTATGCGCTGGCGCGCCAAACGCAGGCCTGGCGCCGCCGCTAGACTTTGAAATCCGCTCCACCGCGCGACGACATGCGTCGCGCGGCGCCCCCCGGCGTGAGCGGACCCCCCAAACCCCTTAAGAGGCCGGTCGTTCCCGCGGTCGAGTCGCGTTGCGCTCGACGATGGCGCGTTTCCAGGTCAGGAAGGCCTGGCGATGGATGCCGCGGTAACGCGGTCCAAAGAAATCGGTGAAGGCTGAGCGCAGGATCCAGAGGGCGAGGGCGATCTCGTAGGCATCGACGCCTTCGTCGAGACACTCGCTCGCCACCGAAATGATGTCGTCCTGGTTCAGCTCGCGCAGTTCGTCATGGCGGGGCATCAGGAATGCCCTCCGGCGACGACCGCATTGGGACGAGCCATGCAGTTAGCCTCCTTGATGGTCATGTCGGCGTTCGCGCGCTCCCATTCCTGGAGGCGGATCTGGCCGACCAAATGACAGCCCGTGGCTGTCGTTACTTCGGGAAGTGGGATGCGCTCACCGGCACACTGGCTCGGATCGCTTTGCAAGCAGGCTAGGACGAAGATGATGAAGGTCATCGATGCCGACCCATGCGAGAAATCCCCAGAGCAAGGTTCTGCTCATAAGGTTAACAAAGACTTATGGCTGAGCTGCCCGATGCAGAAAGTTCGTGGCCGGCCACCTGAGCGGTCCGCGTGAAGCGGAACCGGCGTCGGCGCTTACCGTTTGCTCGTTATCGGCGTCGCTCTCGATGGGGCGGCGGAGGTGCAAGCTTGACCGAAAGGAGGTTGCAGGATGGGGCGGGCAGCGAGGCTGGCGGCAGCGATTTGCTTGGTGGCATCCGGCGCAGCGGCGCAGACGCCCGCGCCGGGACCATCGCCCACGCCCGGGAGCGGATCCACCTCGAGCCCGAGCCAGATCGTGCCTCAGCCTGGACACGTCCTCAGCGAGGACGAGATCAGGCAGAAACTGCGGGAGGAGGGGTATCCTGAGGTGACCGAGTTGCGTCTGCAGGGGCCGAGCTACGAGGCCAAAGCCGTCAAGGACGGGCGCAACGTCAACCTGACGGTCGATGCGCGCACCGGCAGCATTCGCAGCACGTATTGATCAGGTGCGGTACAGCTTCGCGGGATCGACCTGAACCGCGGCGATCGTTTCCACGGTTCCGCCACGGACTGCGCGGAAGAAACAGTTGCGGCGGCCGGTATGGCACGCGACGCCTTTTTGCTCGACCAGCAGCAGCAGCGTGTCGCCATCGCAGTCGATGCGAAGTTCAACGAGTTGCTGCGTCTGTCCTGAGTCCTCTCCCTTGCGCCAGAGCTTCATGCGCGAGCGCGACCAGTAGCAGGCGCGGCCCGTCCTGAGCGTCTCCTCGACGGCTGCGCGATTCATCCAGGCGAGCATGAGCACCTCGCCGGTGTCGTGCTGCTGCGCGATAGCCGGAACCAAGCCTTCGCCATTGAATGCGATCTGGGCGAGGGCCTCGGTGATCGCTTGGTCTTCAGCGGTCATGCGACTTTGGTCCGTCGACCTTTGCCCGCGGCCTCGGCCATCCGCTCGAAGCCGCGCTCGAGGTCCGCAATCAGGTCCGCGGGATCCTCGAGGCCGGCGTGCACGCGCAGGAGCGGCCCGGCAACGCGCCAAGGTGTTGCGGTGCGCAGCGGTGCCGGATCGGACGGCAGCAACAGGCTTTCATAACCGCCCCAGCTATAGCCCATCCCCATCAGCTTCATGCCGTCGACCAGGGCCGCCAGACCTTTGCGCGACGTGGGCGCAAGCTGGAACGAGAACAGGCCCGATGCGCCCGTGAAGTCGCGGCGCCAGATCGTATGCCCTGGATCGCCGGGCAGGGCCGGGTAGTAGACGGCGGCGACTTCGGGCTGGCGCTGCAGCCAGCGCGCCAGGGCCAGCGCCGTTTCGCCATGGCGCTGCAGTCGGACCGACAGCGTGCGCAGCCCGCGCTGCGCCAGATAGCAATCGTCCGGCGCGGCATGGTGACCGAGCTCGTTGACCGCCTGGCGGATCCGCGGATAGGCCTGCTCCGTCATCGCGATCACGCCCAGCATGATGTCGGAGTGCCCGCCGATATACTTCGTCGCCGATTGCACGGCGACGTCGACCCCATGGGCAAGCGGCTTGAAGTAAACGGCGGTCGCCCATGTATTGTCGATGATGGTCGTGGCGCCGGCGCGCTTTGCCGCGGCGACGATGGCAGGCACGTCCTGCATCTCGAAAGTCAGCGAGCCCGGGCTTTCGAGGAAGACCACCCGGGTCTCGGGACGCATCAGCGCCGGGATGTCCCCGCCGATCGTCGGGTCGTAGTAGGTGGTCGACACGCCGAAACGCGCAAGCAGCGTGTCGCAGAACCGCCGTGTCGGACCGTATACGTTGTCGACCATCAGGACGTGGTCGCCGGCCTTGACGAAAGCCAGGATCGCCGCGGTGACCGCGGCGATGCCGGATCCGACCGCGATCGCCTTGAACGCCCCGTCGAGGGCAGCGACGGCTTCTTCCAGCGCAAACTGCGTCGGTGTGCCGGAACGGCCGTAATAGGCTTTGCCCGGCACCCGGTGCTTTTGCCCGGCCTCGAGGGCGTCAAGGGTCGGATACAGGATCGTCGAGGCGTGGTAGACGGGCGGGTTCACCACCCCGAAATTCGCTTCTGGGTTGCGGCCTGCGGTGACGATCAAAGTATCGGTTTTCATGGGCTAACGTCGTATGTCGGGCGAGGGTTGAGGCATAATGGCACCGGCGCGCCATCCGGCCAACACAATCGCGTCATTGCTACCTTGAGGATCAAGGGGTTGCCGTGGTACGACCTTCACCAGACCGGGGTGGCGATTAGCTTGACGAAACCTGCAGAAGCGAATGAAATTCGCCTCAGGTTACGTCAACGGCGGGTAACACGCCGGGGCAGAGATTCATCCAAAACAGGGAAGAATGACATGAAACATTTGGGATTGATCGCGGCCGGCGCCGCGTTGGCAGTCATCGCATCGACGGGGGACGTCAAGGCGCAGTCGACCCTCGATGCCGTCAAGGCCAAGGGCTTCGTCCAATGCGGCGTCAACACGTCGCTGCCGGGCTTCTCGGCCCCGGACAGCCAGGGCGTCTGGCGCGGCATTGACGTCGATATGTGCAAGGCCGTGGCCGCCGCGGTGTTCGGCGACGCCAACAAGGTGCGCTACACGCCGACCACCGCGCAGCAGCGTTTCACCGCGCTCCAGTCGGGCGAAGTCGACATGCTGTCCCGTAATACGACCTGGACGATCGCCCGCGATACCTCGCTGGGTCTCGACTTCGTCGGGGTCAACTTCTACGACGGCCAGGGCTTCATGGTACCGCGCAAGCTGAACGTGAAGAGCGCGAAGGAGCTGAACGGCGCCACCGTCTGCGTGCAGCCCGGCACGACGACCGAGCTGAACCTGACCGACTATTTCCGCGCCAACAACATGACGTTCACGCCGGTCGTGATCGAGAAGCTCGAGGAAGTCGTCGCGGCCTACTTCTCGGGCCGTTGCGACGTCTACACCACCGACGTGTCGGGTCTCGCTTCGACCCGCGCGACCATGGCCTCGAACGCCAACGACCACGTGATCCTGCCCGACGTCATCTCCAAGGAGCCCCTCGGGCCGGCCGTCCGTCATGGCGACAACCGTTGGGCGGATGTCGTGCGCTGGTCGTATAACGCGATGCTCGAGGCTGAAGAGCTCGGAATCAGCTCGAAGAACATCGACTCGCTGATGAACAGCCCGAACCCGAACATCCAGCGCTTCGTCGGCAAGACCGGCGGCATCGGCCAGATGCTCGGTATCTCGGACACATGGTCGTACAACATCGTGAAGCAGGTCGGTAACTACGCCGAGAGCTACGAGCGGAACATCACGCCGCTCGGCATCGAGCGCGGTATCAACAAGCTGTGGAAAGACGGCGGCCTGCAGTACTCGCCGCCGATCCGCTGACCCGAACGGCCGCCGCCCTGTCCCGGCTCTGAGCCGGGCAGGGCGGCGCGATCCGGCCGCCGCCGGATCCCACCGTCAAGACGACGGAGCAGCGTATGGCTTCCAGGCCCCAGACCGCGATGCGTCGGCCGCCTTCGAGCGGCTTCAATCTTTCGCTGAACAACCCCGACGTCCGAGCCGTCCTCTACCAGATCCTGGTCGTGGGCGTGGTCGGCTTCGTCGTCTGGTACCTGATCAGCAACACGATGGCGAACCTGGAGACGCGCAAGATCGCGACCGGGTTCGGCTTCCTGGGCCGTGAGGCCGGGCTTCCCATCGGCGAACATCTGATCGAGTATTCGCCGGCCGATACCTATGCCCGGGCATTGTTCGTCGGGCTTCTGAATACGCTGCGCGTCGCCATTCTCGGCATCATCCTGGCAACGATCCTCGGCACGATCATCGGCATCGCGAGGCTGTCCCGGAACTGGCTCGTCGCCCAATCGGCTCGCGTCTATGTCGAGGTGATGCGCAACCTGCCGTTGCTTCTGCAGCTTCTGTTCTGGTGGACGCTGTTCCGCGACATGTTTCCGGGCCCGCGCGACGCCTTGTCGCCGCTGTCCGGCATCTTCCTGTCCAATCGCGGCATCAAGATTCCCTCCCTGGTATGGGAGCAGGCGCATACCATCACCCTGATCGCCGTGGTGATCGGCATCGTCGCGACCTATGCGCTCAATCGCTGGGCCAAGCAGCGCCAGGCCCTGACCGGTAAGCAGTTCCCGATGCTGCGGGCCGCGGCAGGCCTGATCGTCGGTCTCCCGCTGCTGGTCTTCCTGGCGTTCGGCGCTCCGATAACTCTGGAGCGGCCGGTGCTGCGCGGCTTCAACTTCGTCGGCGGTGCGACGCTCACGCCCGAGTTCGCGGCGCTGCTGATCGGCCTTGTCACCTACACGGCCGCGTTCATTGCCGAGATCGTGCGCAGCGGCATCCTCGCCGTCAGCCACGGCCAGACCGAGGCGGCGTTGGCCGTGGGTCTCAAGCGCGGCCTCGTGCTGCGGCTGGTCGTGTTGCCGCAGGCCCTGCGCGTCATCGTACCGCCGACTACCAGCCAGTACCTCAACATCACCAAGAACAGCTCGCTGGCGGTGGCAATCGGCTATCCCGACATCGTGTCGGTCGCCAACACGACGCTGAACCAGACGGGGCAGGCGATCGAAGGGATTGCCATCATCATGGCGGTCTACCTGACCATCAGCCTTTCGATCTCGCTGTTCATGAACTGGTACAACAAGCACATTGCGCTTGTGGAGCGGTGACATGAGCGACACCCAATCGCACTCCACAAGCCCCACTTTCGCGGGTGCAGCGCGGCCGGGCGTCCAGGCGCGCAGCCTTGGCGACATCCCCTTCATCCGCTGGGCGCGCGCCAACCTGTTCAATACGTGGCTGAACTCCGCGGTAACGCTGATCTTCGTCTACTTCATCGCGAAGATCATGATCGCGGTCCTGTCCTGGGGCGTGTTCAACGCCGTCTGGTCGGTGCCCGGCAACAATACGGCCGAGTGCCGCGAGGTTCTGGGCGTCGGTGCGTGCTGGGCGCTGATCAACGAGAAGTTCCGCTTCATCATGTTCGGCACGTATCCGTATGCCGAGCATTGGCGGCCGGCCCTCGTGATCGTGATCTTCCTCGCGCTCTACGGCGTCAGCGCGATGCGGCGCTTCTGGAACCGCAACCTGATCTGGATCTGGCTGGGCGGCCTGACGCTGATCGGCGTGCTGATGTGGGGCGGAGTCCTCGGGCTGCGCTTCGTCGAGCAGGAGCGCTGGGGCGGCCTGCCCATCACGCTGATCCTGGCGACGTTCGGCATCGCGCTTGCGTTCCCGCTGTCGATCCTGCTGGCGCTCGGGCGGCGCTCGGACATGCCGGCGGTCAGGGTGATGAGCGTCACCTACATCGAACTCATCCGCGGCGTGCCCCTGATCAGCCTGCTGTTCATGGCCTCGGTGATGTTCCCGCTGTTCCTGCCGGAAGGCCTGACCATCGACAAGCTGCTGCGGGCGCAGGTCGCGATCATCATGTTCGCCGCCGCCTATCTTGCCGAGGTGATCCGCGGCGGGCTCCAGGCCATTCCGAAGGGGCAGTACGAGGCGGCGGACTCGCTCGGCCTGAGCTACTGGCAGAAGACAGGCTTCATCATCCTGCCGCAGGCGCTGAAGCTGGTGATCCCGCCGCTGGTCAACACCTTCATCGGGTTGTTCAAGGACACCTCGCTGGTGCTGATCATCGGCATCTTCGATCTTCTGAACTCGGCCAAGACCGCGGTGAACGAACCGGCGTGGCGGGGCTTCGGGCTCGAAGCCTATGTCTTCGTCGCCATAATCTACTTCGTGTTCTGCTTCGCCATGTCGAAATACAGCCAGGACCTCGAGGCCGAGCTGTCGCGCGGTCATAAACGCTGAAGACTTGAGGATTTGAACCATGATGTCAGCCAACACGGCCGCCCAAGTCTCCGCCGGACCGGCCATCGAAATGCGCGGCGTGAACAAGTGGTATGGCGAGTTTCACGTGCTGCGTGACGTCAACCTGTCGGTTGCTCCACGCCAGAAGGTAGTCGTCTGCGGCCCGTCGGGTTCGGGCAAGTCGACGATGATCCGCTGCATCAACCGGCTCGAGGAGCATCAGGCGGGGCAGATCATCGTCGATGGCGTCGAGCTGACCAACGACCTGAAGAACATCGAGGTCGTGCGGCGCGACGTCGGCATGGTGTTCCAGCAGTTCAATCTGTTCCCGCATCTGACGGTGCTGGAGAACCTGACGCTTGCGCCGATCTGGGTCCTCAAGCAGCCCAAGAAGGAGGCCGAGGACACGGCCATGTACTTCTTGGAGCGCGTGCGCATCCCCGAGCAGGCGAAGAAGTATCCCGGTCAGCTTTCTGGTGGCCAGCAGCAGCGCGTGGCCATCGCCCGCTCGCTCTGCATGAAGCCCAAGATCATGCTGTTCGACGAGCCGACTTCCGCGCTCGACCCCGAGATGATCAAGGAAGTGCTCGACGTGATGATCGAGCTGGCGCGCGAGGGCATGACCATGATCGTGGTGACGCACGAGATGGGCTTCGCACGGACCGTCGCGGACACGGTCATCTTCATGGACCGCGGAGAGATCGTCGAGGCCGCTCCGCCCAGGGAATTCTTCGCCAATCCGCGGACCGACCGCGCGAAGCTGTTCCTGAGCCAGATCCTCGGCCACTGAGCGGCCGCCGCCGTTACATCGGGCGCGGATCGGCGATGACCTTTTTCTCCTGTCGATAGGGAGCGAAGCCGGCGCGCTGGTAGTGCGCGATTGCCTTGGGATGGTCGAGACTGCAGGTGTGGACCCAGAGGCGCGTGGGCTCCCGCGCCCAGGCCGCGTCGATCACCCAATGCAGCAGCCACGGGCCAAGCTTGCGGCCGATGAAAGCCGGCATCAGTCCGAAATAGACGAGCTCGATATCCGGCATGCGGCGCCGGTCGATCTCGGCATAGCCTGCCGGCTCGCCCCCGGCATACAGCACAAAGACATCGACATCCGGGTGCTGGATGTCGGTGGCGAGGTCGGCGTCGCTCATGCGCCGGCGCTCGTACCAAAGCCACCGCTCGCCGACGGTGTCGTACAGGTAGCGGTAGAACGGCACGCTGATGGCGTCGGCACGCAGCACCGCGAGCTTCAGGGCCGGCGGCGGCGGTGCCGGTAGCCGGGGCCGGCGCAGCATCTCGAGATAGGTGATGGCGATCTCGAGCTTGCCGTCCTGTCCGGTGGGCTCAAGGGGCGGGGATGCCGAGAACCGCTTGCCCATATGGATGCGGGGCTCCGCCGTATAGCCCAGGCGCTCGTAGAAGCCCTGGACCTCGGCGTTGCCGATACGGATCTGCAGATTGACCTTCGGGACGCCGAGGCCTGCCAGAAAGGTTTCGGCATGGGCCATCAGGCGACGGGCGTAGCCGTGCCCGCGGTGATCGGGGTGCGTCGCCACGTGATAGACCCAGCCGCGATGGCCATCATGGCCGGCAAGGATCGTCGCGATCACTTCGCCGTTCAGGCAGCCGACGAACAGCGTGCCGTGACCCGTGCGCAGGCAGAAATCGATGTTCGCGTCCGGATCGTCGGGGAACTCGGCGAAGGCGAGGCGCCAGAGCGCCTTCACCGCCGCCCGGTCAGGCTCCTCGAACGGCCGGATCGTGAAATGGACCGCTGGTGGAACGAGAACGACCGCCATCACCCCTTCTCGACCGGCGTGTTGCCGGGCAATCCCCATTCCGACCACGAGCCGTCGTAGACGGCGACGTGCCTGGCTCCGGCGATCTCGAGGCCGAGCGCCAGCACGCAGGCGGTCACGCCCGACCCGCAGGACGTCACGATGGGCTTCTGCAGATCGACCCGGGCTTGGGCGAACTGGTCGAGCAGGGCGTCGCGCGGCAGGACGGTCTGGGCGTTCGCGTCGACGAGCCGGTTGTACGGCAGGTTGATGCTGCCAGGGATATGGCCACTGCGGAGCCCCTCACGGGGCTCCGGTGCCGTCCCCTGGAAGCGTCCCGCGGCGCGCGCATCGAGAACCTGCTCGGCCTGCCCCCGCAGGTTGGCGAGGAGCTGGTCTTTGCTGCGCACGAGGTCCGGGCGTGGCCGGGGCTGGAAGCGCTTCCCTGGGGCAGGCGTGCTCGCTGCCGCTGTGACCGGGCGTCCCTCGCGCCTCCATTTGGCAAGTCCGCCATCGAGCACCGATACGCGGTCATGGCCGAAGACGCGGAACATCCACCAAGGACGGGCGGCACTCATCAGCCCGTAGCTGTCATAGGCGACGACATGGTCGTCGCTGCCGATGCCGAGCGACTCCGCTGTCCGGGCGAAGCTCTCCGGCGAGGGCAGCATGTGCGGCAGTGTCGAGTCCGGATCGGCGATGGTGTCTACGTCGAAGAACATCGCGCCCGGAATGTGCTCGCGGGCGTATTCGGCGTGTGCGTCCCGCTTCACGTTCGGCAGGTGGTAGGTGGCGTCGATGACGACGATCCCCGGCCGGCCGAGATTGTCGGCGAGCCATTGCGCGCTCACGAGCGGTGATGCCGGCGCCATTTTGTGTCCGTTCCCTGAGGGTGGCGGGACCTGTGACTTAGCCGGGTTTGGCAGGCCGATCAACCTATGCACAGCCTACCCACAGGCGGCGGCCTGTTTGGTATGGTTCGGATACAAGACATGTATCATTGGCGCACATACAACTCACACCGTCGAATCGGTATGTATCCCGGATGTATGGCGTGTAGGATCGGGCGATCACCGGGAGGTCCTGATGCCGCCAGCAGGCAGCCGCGAAGCCGAGACCGTCGTCGTCAAGATCAGCGGTACGGGAATAGACCTGGAGCGCGAAATCGCGATCAGCGCGCTGCCCAGGCTGATGGAGTTCCTGTTCGGCAGCGATGCGCCGCCGGCAGGCCCTACCGCTGCGCTACATACACAGCCGGCCGGAAGGGTGTCAGCCCCGCTCCATGTCGCCGGAATGGAGCGCGCGCCGGGCATTGTGGAATACCTTCGGGATAAACGGCCGCAGACATCGTCCGATACAATCCTGGTACTCGCCGGCTTCCTCGAGCTGCACGAAGGCCGCCGGCCATTCGGCCGCGAGGATATCCGGCGGCTGCTCGGCGCTGCCCGCCTCGCCGAACCGGCGAATCTGCCGCGCGATGTCGGGGTGGCGGTCGCGAAGGGCTACATCCAGCCGCTCGGGGATGGATTCCAGCTTACGAATTCAGGGCTGGATCTGATCGGGCAGGCCGGACCGCTGGTGGCGCCGCGTTCGCGGGGCCGCCTCGGGCGGCAGGGTGGACGGAGCCGCGGAGACGCCGACGGCGGTTAGTCGCGCCACCGCCGGCGGGTGCCGGTCAGGCGAACGGGGTCTTGACGGGGACCGGGGACGGGCGGTCGATCCAGGCCGGCGTCGGTAGTTTCTTCGTGCGCAGAAACTCCGGATTGAACAGCTTGCTGGCATAGCGCTGGCCGCTGTCCGCCAGGATCGTCACGATGGTATGGCCAGGGCCGAGCTCCCGCGCGAGCCGGATGGCGCCGGCCACGTTGATTCCACTCGAGCCGCCGAGGAACAGGCCTTCCTCGATCAGCAGGTCGAAGACGATCGGCACCGCCTCTTCGTCCGGGATCTGGAAGGGAGCATCGATGGTCAGGCCTTCCAGATTCTTCGTGATGCGTCCCTGTCCGATTCCCTCGGTGATGGAGCTGCCCTCCGATTTGAGCGAGCCGTGGGCGTAGTAGTGATACAGCGCAGCCCCCATCGGATCGGCGAGGCCGATCCGGACCCGCGGGTTGCGCTCCCGGAGATATGCAGCGGTCCCCGCCAGCGTGCCGCCCGTACCGACGGCGCAGATGAAGCCGTCGACCTTTCCGTTCGTCTGCTGCCAGATTTCCGGACCCGTCGTCTCGTAATGCGCGCGGCGGTTGGCGACGTTGTCGAACTGGTTGGCCCAGATCGCGCCGTTCGGCTCGGCCTTCGCGATCTCTTCTGCAAGCCGCCCGGAAACCTTTACGTAGTTGTTGGGATTGGCGTAGGGGACGGCCGGCACTTGGCGCAGTTCGGCACCGACCTGGACAAGGATGTCCTTCTTCTCCTGGCTCTGCGTATCCGGGATCACGATGACCGAACGGTAGCCGCGCGCATTTGCGACCAGCGCCAGGCCGATTCCGGTGTTGCCGGCTGTCCCTTCGACGATCACGCCGCCGGGACGCAGCAGGCCGCGTTCTTCCGCGTCCTTGATGATGAAGAGTGCGGCGCGGTCCTTGACGGAGCCGCCCGGATTAAGGAATTCGGCCTTGCCGAGGATCTCGCACCCCGTCAGCTCGGAAGCGCGGTTGAGGCGGATCAGAGGCGTGTTGCCGACCGATCCGACGAAGCCTTTTCGGATGTCCATGAGGCGACCTTAGCGATTGCGCAGCCCGGTGTTCAAGCCGGGACAGGTTTGCCGTTCCAGCGCTCGCGCAGCGAGTCGCGATTGAGCGCGAGCCATTGCAGCCCGATCAGGCCCAGCGAGGTGTTGACGCGGCCGGCCTTCAATTCCTCGATCGCCTTCGCGAATGGCACGACGCTGACGCGGATATCCTCACCTTCGTCCTCGAGGCCGTGGATACCGCCGGCCTTGCTCGCGTCCACACGGGCGCAATACAGCCTGACGCTTTCGCTCGAGCAGCCCGGGGTCACGAGGTAGTGGTAGACGGGAATGAGATCGAGGACCTCGCAGCCGGTCTCTTCGCGCGTCTCCCGCCTGGCGACTTCGTTTGGCGCTTCGCCGGGATCGATTATGCCGGCGACGATCTCGACGACCCATGGAGGGAAATCGGCAGTGAGCGCGCCGATGCGGAACTGCTCGATCAACACAACGGCATCGAGCGCGGGATCGTACAGGATGACTGCTACCGCGTGTCCGCGCTCGAACACCTCCCGGCGGATCTCGGTGCTGACGCCTCCCGCGAAAAGACGGTGGCGGACTTTGTAGCGATCGATGCGGAAATAGCCCTGAAACGCCGTTTCCCGCGAAACGATCTCGATTCCGTCAGATTGCATGTAAAGTGCTCGTACCTTCTCTTGAGTCTGGATGGAGCTTAGCAGCGCGATCGGATCGCCGCACGGCGGGCAGCGGTCTGTCGGTGGTGGGGCGCTTACCCGAATTTGCATGTCGGGCCAAAGCTAAACTATCGCACTACCACACGGCTCAAGCTTTGGACATATTGAACGAGAAGTAACGAATTTAGTAACCCCGTTCCGATAAAAAGGGGCGTATTAGAACCCGGCACCAAACTCTGAGGTCATCGTGTTGAAGCGAATTGCCACGGCCTGTCTTGCGGCTTCGATCGCGGCGACACCGATCGCGGACGCATATGCGCGCTGCGTGAATACCAAGGAGCGCACGGCGATGAACGTGCGCGTGATGCAGACGGAGCTGATGGTCGCGGCCCTGTCGTGCCGCGCTGTTCCCGGACGCGACTTTACGGGGCACTACAACGCCTTCGTGAAGAGTCATGGCGACCGGCTCGTCGGGCACGGGAAGGTGTTGACGGCCTACTTCAAGGACCGCTACGGAGCGAACGACTTCCGCCGTCAGCTTGATGCCTTCATCACGGCCCTTGCCAACGATGCGTCGCGGCGCAGCATGAATTCGGCGACGTTCTGCGATGAATCGGTGCAGCTCTTCCAGGAAGTCGTGACGCTCGACCGTAACGGTCTGGAGCCGTGGTCGGAGCGGCGCGCGGCCCCGCACCCGATCCCGTTCGAGGCCTGCGGCAGCGACGGGAAAACTGCGAAGTCGACGGCTGCACGCTGATCTGCCGGCTTCATCGGTCGGCATCACGGCAACGAAAAAGGGCGCGTCCGTCGGACGCGCCCTTCGTCTTTGGTGGTTGCGGGAGCTGCCTTACTGCAGGACGATCTCCACGCGCCGGTTCTGCGGCTCGCGCACGCCGTCGGCGGTCGGCACCAGCGGCTGCGACTCGCCGCGCGCCACGACCGCGATCTGGTCAGCCGGCACGCCCTCGCGGACCAGCACGGCCTTGACCGCATCCGCGCGGCGCATCGACAGGGCCATGTTGTAGCGGTCGGAGCCGGCGCGGTCGGCGTGGCCGGTCACGTTGATGCGCGACACGCTGCCTCGCTTGGAGTTCGCGGCGGCCTCACGAATGACCCGATCGGCCTCGTTCGTGATGTTGTAGCGATCGAAGTCGAAGAAGACGAGGAACGAGCGCTGGATGGCCGGCGCCGGAGCAGCCGGCGGCGGGGCCGCCTGCGGGGCAGGCGCCGGGGGCGGGGGCGGAGGCACGGCGACGGCCGGAGCGGCCGCGCGTGCCGGGGCGCCGAACTCCCAGCGGAGGCCGACCAGGATGGTATGCGCCGAGTATTCGCTGTCGACCGAGGTTCCGTTGCTGGCGCCGAAGTCCGGATCCTGGGTGGCGAAGTAGCGGTAGTCGAGGGCCAGCTTCAGGTTCGGCGTGATCCCGTAAGAGGCGCCCACGATGCCCTGGTAGGCAAAGACGTTGTCGCTGTCGTCGACGGTGACGTTGCCCGCCGCGACAGGCGCGATTCCATCGGCCTTGATGCGCGCGTAGCCGCCGCCGATGCCGAGGTAGGGCGTGAAGGGCGTCCCGGTCGAAATGTCGTACAGCGCGTTGATCATGGCGCTCATGACATTCGTGCTGCCGCCGCCGCCCGCCTGTCCGGAGAGCCCGTCGACGTCGTTATCCCGGTAGCCGAGCTCGAGCTCAAGGCGAAGGCCGTTGCCGAAGCCATAGCCGACCGAGCCGATACCGGCCCAGCCGGTGTCGTAGCTCGCCTCTGTGTTGATCCCCGTACCGCTGATGTCGGCGTCGCGCGCGAAGTTCGCGCCCGCGCCAAGGCCGAGATACAGTCCGGAGGTCTGTTGAGCGAGAGCTGCAACGGAGGTCGAGCACACGAGTGCCGCGACGAGCAGGCCTGTCCGGAGTTTCATGAGATTTAGCCCCTTTTCTAGCGCATCAGAGTTTGTTGTTCAGGCGCAAATCGGCGCCGTCTGACACCTCAGGCCTGCGAGCGAGCGATCTCGATGCGGCCTTCAGCCTCTGCGTAAATACCACCGAAACCGCGCTAGGCCCATTACCCAACAGGGTTTTTCTGAAACCTGTTGCATTTATGCAATAGTGATGCACCGGGGCAGGCCCCCGGGTCGGCCGGACCGGCTGGGTGTTCCGGAGCGTCTTCGCGTGACTAGAAGAGGTTTCCGATGGGCCAGGTCGCGGTGCGTCGGGAGGCGTTCCAGAGCGTCGTATCTATGTCCTCGCTGAACGACGCGGCATCCGATGGCCGGGCGTTGAACGCGATGACCCAGGCCACGCCCTCGCGCGAGAGCACGACTTCCGCCTGCGTGCCGGGCATGGAGCCATGGTGCCAGACATCCAGGCCGCCGCTGCGGGCCTGTACGCGCACTCCAAGGCCATACCAGTTGGCGGCCGGCTTCGGCGCGGTCGGCGCCGCAAGGATCTGCGCAACGCTCTGGGCCTTCAGGATCGATCGGGTACCGCTGCCGTTGAGCGCGAGGAAGTAACGCAGGTAGTCGGTAGGGCGGCTGACCCAGCCGGCGAGCGAATCGATGGCGTTCAGCGCGATGCCCTCATAGGGCGAAATCGTGCTTCCCGGCGTGTGATAGTAGACCGGCTCGTCGGCGCGGACTTGCGTGCGATGGGTCAGCGTCATCTGGTCGGCGCCCGCCGGCCGCAGGATATTCAGGCTGACGAAGTCGGCATAACGCATCCCGCTGACCTGCTCGATGATCCGGCCGAGAACGCAGTAGCCGGTGTTCGAGTAGACGAAGGCGGAGCCGGGTTCGAAATCCAGCTTGCGGGTAAGCTCCGTGCGCATGATCCCGCGGCAGTCCTCGTCGCGCAGGTGCTCGCGCGCGTCGAAGCTGGGATCGCCGGCGGTTTCGCGATTCCAGCCGCCCCTGTGCGTTAGGAGGTGCCGGACCGTGATCTGGTGTACGCGCGGATCGACGATTTCCGACGGGAGCGGAGCCCAGCCGCCAAGCAGCGGCAACGCCGGCTCGTCGAGATCGAGCGTGCCTTGCTCGGCGAGCTTCATGATCGCACTGGCGGTCAGGGACTTGGATAGTGAGGCGAGCCGGAAGCGCAGGTCGGGCGTGACCGGCTTGCCTTGGCCGACATCGCTGTAGCCATAGCCGCGCGCCAGCACCAGGCGGCCATCCTTGGCGACCGCCAGCGAAGCGCCGGGAATTTTCCATTTCTCGAGGAGGCCGATGACGGCTGCGTCGAAAGCTGTAAGGCCGGGCAGGGCCGAGCCCGTCATGGGCAGATCCGCGCGCGCTGTCGTCGCGCTGAGGAGCAGTGCCAGGGCCGCGAAGAGAACCGCGAATGGGCGTTGCACCAGTCGGAACTCGATCTCGTACCCGCCGCGAATCTGCCGCGGGTCGGTGATCGGTTCTTAGCGGTGCCGTGGTTAATTACGGCTTAACGTGCGCCAATTTCCGCGCGGGGAAACCGCGCGGAGCAAGTGTCAAGCTTGTGCTGGGAAAGGGAGGCTGGCCCAAGAAGAGTCGGCTGCCACGACCTGGAATGCTCTTGGGCCAGCACGCCGCGCCGATGGGGGGAAACGACGCGGAGCAATGTGCATAACGCGCCCCCGGTGCGGCCGTTCCGCACCTTCCACTGCTATTTTTTCGCGGTGGCTAGACGGGTTTTACGGTGCGGTTGAAGACCGCCAGGACCTCGTCGATGCTGCGGCCCTGGATCAGCTTGCGCGGCCCGGAGGACACGACGAAGTTGCCGTTACGGGCGCCGCTCTGGTGGCCGGCAAGTTTGGCGATGACGAAAAGCGGCCATTCGTAGCAGCTACGAAATACCGCAAAGGCCGCCATGTTCGGACGATGGTCGATCGCGTAGTCCCGCCATTCGCCGCGGGCCACCCGCTCGGAGTAGATGGCGAGGATCTTGGTCAGTTCGGATCGGTCGAAAACAACGCGCTCGGCAGGACGACGGTACTCTGAAATCCGCAGCAGCTTTGACATGGAGCGAGCGGCACCATCCGTTGGCGCAACCAGACTGAAATACTGGCCGATTTCCCGGGCCGAGTCGAATCTTATACGCGGCCGATCAAACGCTTAGCGCTTGGCCTCGGCAGTGGCCTGGGCCTTGGTTTCAACCCGTGCCTCGGCGCGGTACAGCCGTGTCGTCGGCGACATCATCGGATCCGGCTCGGCGTGGCAATCGACCTGGCCGAGGGTGCGGTAGCAATAGACCGGCGTCTCTTCCTTGGCGCTCGCCACGGCGGCCTCTTCATCTTGGCAGATGGGCTTGCCGGTCAGCGCATTGAGCGGCGTGCAGTCCTTGCCGGTCATCGCGTAGATGATGTTCCCAGCGATGCTCCTGCCGCTGGCGGCCTGGGTCACTGCATCGGCCCCGATCATGGCGATGCCGGACGTTGTGCAAGCCGACAGGCCAAGGCTGCCGACGATCAGAAGGGCGAGGGAGGGCATGCGGTTCATCCCGATAGTTGACAACGTTGGGCGTTAATTCCGGGTAAAACCGTGCCACCAAAGGATGTTCTGACCGCAGGGAACCAGCCCGCCCGGCCTTCCTCCGGGTTTGCTTTGGCCGAGCCGGGCAGGATATGGTGACCCGCAAATTCACCGTTACGGGACCACACGTGTCGGACGTATTTCAGGAAGTCGAAGAGGAACTTAGGCGCGATAAGGCTGCCGCGCTGTGGAAGCGTTACGGCAGCTATATCGCCGGGCTGGCGGTCGCGATCGTGGCCGGAACCGGCATCTATGTCGCCTGGCGCGACTATACGCACAAGCAGGCCTCGCAGCAGGGCGCCGAATTCTTTGCGGCGACGGCGCTGGCGGCCAGCGGCGATCGCGACAAAGCGATCCCGGCCTTCGACGCGCTGGCCCGGAACGCCTCGAGCGGCTATGCGGTATTGGCCCGCATGCGCGAGGCATCCCTCAAGGCGGAGTCGGGGGACCGCGCCGCGGCCGCGGCGATCTACCGCGCCGTCGCCGACGACAGCGGGGCCGCGACGGAACTCCGCGATGCCGCACGGCTGTTGGCGGGACTGCAGACAATCGAGTCGATGGATCCGGCAGAACTCGACCGGCAGCTTGCGGCCCTGCGCGCCGACGGCAATCCATGGCGGCACACGGCCCTGGAGATGGCGGCCATCGCGGCAACCAAGGCCGGCGACGCCGCCAAGGCGCGCGAGCTGTTCGCGCGGATCGCGGACGACCCGACGGCGCCTACGGGCGCGCGGGGGCGTGCCGCCGAAATGATCGCCGCCCTGGGGACTTGATCGATACAGCCATGTCCCGTTCTTCGCTCTTGATGGCGGCGATGATGACGCTCGCGGCCATTGCGGTTGGCGCTTGCGACATGTTCTCGGGCCCGTCCAAGACGCCGCTGGCTGGCGAGCGGGTCGCGGTGATGTCCGAAGAGCGGGGCCTCGAGGCCGATCCGCGGATCGCCGATGTCGAAGTCCATTTGCCCGCGCCCACAGAGAACGCGGCGTGGCCGCAACCGGGCGGCCTGCCGACACATTCCTTGCAGCACCTTGCATCGGATGGTCTGTCGGTCGCATGGCGGACCAGCATCGGCTCCGGGAGCGGACGCTCCGGACGCATCGCCGCCACACCGGTCGTGGCCGACGGGCGCGTCTTCATGATGGACGCCGGCACGAGGCTTTCGGCGGTCGACGCGTCGACGGGTTCGCAGATCTGGACTTTCGATGTAGAGCCGGAGAAGGAAAGCGCCGGAGGCTCGGGCGGCGGCGTCACCTACGACCGCGGTCGGCTGTATGTGAGCACCGGATACGCGCAGGTCATTGCGGTCGAGGCCGAGTCCGGCAAGGAGGTCTGGCGCCAGACGCTGACGGCACCCTTGCGCGCCGGCCCGACCGTTGGGGCCGGACGCGTCTTCGCCGTGACGGTCGACAATCAGATCCACGCGCTGGACGCGGCAACCGGGCGGCGGCAATGGGCGCATAGCGGCATCGCCGAGACCGCCGGAATTTTTGGCGGCGCCAGTCCGGCCCTCGAAGGCAATATCGTCATCGCGGCGTTTTCTTCGGGCGAGATCTTCGCCTTGCGGACGGACAACGGCCGCATGTTGTGGTCCGACTCGCTCGCCGGCGCTCTGCGTGCCGACCCTGTCTCGTCGCTTGCCGATATCCGCGGTCTGCCGGTCATCGACCGCGGCCAGGTCTTCGCCGCGAGCAACGCCGGACGGATTGTCGCGATCGACCTGCGGTCCGGCGGACGCATCTGGGACCAGAATTTCGGCAGCCTGTCGACTCCATGGGTCGCCGGCGATTTCATCTATCTCGTGACCGTGGACGGCGAGCTCGCCTGCCTGACGCGGCGCGACGGGCGCGTGCGCTGGGTCACGCAGCTTCAGCGTTTTCGCGATGAGAAGGCGAAGCGCGGCCGCATCGTCTGGACCGGGCCTGTCCTCGTCGGCTCGCGGCTCTTCCTCGTCAACTCGGAAGGCGAAGGTCTGTCCGTTTCGCCGTTGACCGGCGAGATCGAGACGCGGGTTCGGCTCCCTGGACCGGTGTTCGTTTCGCCCATTGTCGCCAACCGTGTGGTCTACGTGTTGACCGACAACGGGGATCTTGTCGCCCTCCGGTAGGCGATGCTGCCCAGATGCCTTTCTATGTCGCCATCGTTGGCCGTCCCAATGTGGGCAAGTCGACTTTGTTCAACCGGCTCGTCGGTCGCCGGACCGCGCTGGTGGACGACACGCCGGGGCTGACGCGCGATTGGCGCTCGGGCGAGGGTAGGCTCGGCGATCTCAGCTTCACCGTCATCGATACCGCCGGGCTCGAGGAATCCGCGCCAAAATCGCTCGAGACCCGGATGCGCCGGCAGACCGAGCTCGCGGTGCAGAAGTCGGATGTGGTGCTGTTCGTGGTCGATGCGCGGGCAGGGGTAACCGCCCTCGATCAGCACTTCGGCAAATGGCTGCGCAAGCTCGGTTCGAAGATCGTGCTCGTCGCCAACAAGTCGGAAAGCAAGGCCGCGATCCCGGGGATCGCGGAGGCGCATCGCTTGGGCTTTGGCGAGCCGGTCGCGATTTCCGCGGAGCATGGCGAGGGACTGGCCGACCTGCTGGGCGCCCTTAAAGAGCACGCGCCACCTGACGCTATTGCATCGGACGAAGACGAGGAACCCGAGGCGGAAGAGCCGGCGCAGCGGGTGCACCCGATCAAGCTGGCCGTTGTCGGCCGCCCTAATGTCGGCAAATCGACGCTGGTGAACAGGCTGCTCGGCGAGGATCGCGTGCTGACGGGGCCCGAGCCCGGCATTACCCGCGACGCCATCGAAACGCCGCTGTCGTGGCGTGGCCGGCCGGTGTTGCTCATCGATACGGCAGGCTTGCGCCGGAAATCCCGGATCGACGATCGCCTGGAGCAGCTTTCCGTATCGGATACGCTGCGCGTCGTGCGCGAAGTCCAGGTGGTCGTGCTGGTTCTCGACGCGACATTGATGCTCGAGAAGCAGGACCTGACGATCGCGCGGCTTGCGACGGAAGAAGGACGGGCGCTGATCATCGCCGTCAACAAATGGGATCTGATCGACGATCCGCCGGCGGCGCTGCGCAAGTTGCGCGACCGGCTGGAGATCTCCCTGCCGCAGGTCAAAGGCGTCCCGTTCGTCACAGTCTCTGCATTGCACGGCCGCAAGCTCGATGAGTTGATGAAGGTCGTCGTCGAGACGCACGATCTGTGGAATTCCCGCCTGCCGACGCCGAAGCTCAACCGCTGGCTGGAAGGCGTGACGGAAAGCCACCCGCCGCCGCTGGTATCGGGCCGGCGGCCGCGGCTGCGGTTCATGAAGCAGACGACGACGCGGCCGCCGACCTTCGCGATCTTCGGCGCGAAGCTGACGACGTTGCCCGATGACTATCTGCGGTACCTGGTGAACAGCCTGCGCGACACGTTCGGCCTGACAGGAATTCCGGTGCGCATCGTCTTGCGCCAGACCGAGAACCCGTACGCGGATCAATAGCCGCGGATGACCTCGCCGTGCTTGGTGCAGGACGGCAGCGCCAGGTCGATGAACGAATCCATGATCGCCTCCGGCGGGCGCAACGACTCCGGGTCTTCGCCGGGGAATGCGCTCGCGCGCATCGATGTGCGGATCGGGCCCGGGCTGAGCAGGTTGACCCGGACGGTCGTCTTGGCGAGTTCGGCCGCCCAGGTCTGCGCCATCATTTCCAGGGCCGCCTTGGAGGTCGCATACGCGCCCCAATAGGCCTGCGTCCTGCTTGCCGCACCGGACGTCACGAAGATCGCGCGGCCCGCATCGGAACGGCGGAGCAGCGGCTCCAGCGTGCGGATGAGGCGCCAGTTCGCGGTGACGTTGACCGTCATCACCTCGTTCCACAGCTTGGCATCATGGTGGGAAAGGGGGCCGAGCGTGCCAAGCAGCCCGGCATTGGCGACCATGATATCGACCTTGTTGAAGCGCTCGTAGAGCGCCGGGCCAAGAGGGTCGATGCGGTCGAGATCGCGCAGGTCCAGGGGGACGAGAGTGGCCGTGCCGCCCGCTGCCTTGATCGCGTCGTCGACCTCTTCGAGGCCGCCCACCGTGCGTGCGATCAGCACGACATGGGCGCCTTCGGCGGCATAGCGCTTGGCGACGCTGGCGCCGATCCCGCGCGAGGCACCGGTGACAACCGCAATCCGGCCGGCCAGTCGGCCCTTCTCGTTCATCGCGCGCCTTTCCATATGAGCAGCGGCGCAAGCAGGGTGTTGATCAAGGCTACGCCGATAATGAGGCCGATCCCGCCGTAAACGAGGCCCGAAGGCGTCAGCGGCACCGCCGGACGAAAGATCTCGAACGTCGCGCGGGCGATGTCGAGGTCGAGGTATCTGAGAAGAACGACCGGCCGGCTGAAGTCGTCGGCGCCCGAAATGGCATTGCTCGCATGCACCAGCGCGGCAGCCCGATCCTCGGCGGCGACAAGGATGGCGTTCGATGCCTCCATGCCCTGTGCCTTCAGCATCTGCACGAAGCGCAAGGCCTCGTCGCGATGGCCACCGAGCCGCTGAAGGTATTGCTGCACGAATTCCGGAAGCTGGCTGAACGTCGCGGCGCCGCCGGCGGCCGCAACGCCATCCACAAGGCTCTTGCTCCAGGCGGCAACCCGTCCGGTCATGACGCGGCCTTCACATCCGCGTCAGGCGATTTCGAGCAATGTGAGTTGGCGACCGGCGCTGCCGCCGTCGGCGTCGGTCAGTGCCGTGGGATAGTCGCCGGTGAAGCACGCGTCGCAGAACTGCGGACGCTCGTCATTGCGCGACGGCAGGCCCATCGCCCGATAAAGCCCGTTGATCGATACGAAGGAGAGGGAGTCGGCGCCGATGAACCGCGCCATGCCCTCGACATCGAACTGGTAGGCCAGCAGCTTTTCGCGCTCGGGCGTATCGATGCCGTAGAAGCATGAATTGGTCGTCGGCGGGCTCGAGATGCGCATGTGCACTTCCGTCGCGCCGGCGCTGCGGACCATCTCGACGATCTTCTTGGATGTCGTGCCGCGCACGATCGAATCATCGACGAGGATGACCCTCTTTCCCTTGATCTTGGCGCGGTTGGCGTTGTGCTTCAGCTTGACGCCCAGATGCCGGATGTGATCGGCAGGCTCGATGAACGTGCGGCCGACATAGTGGTTGCGGATGATTCCGAGCTCGAACGGAATGCCGGATTCTTCCGCATAGCCGATCGCCGCGGGAACGCCCGAATCCGGCACGGGGATGACGACATCGGCGGCCACCGCGCTTTCGCGCGCGAGTTCGGCGCCGATGCGCTTGCGCGCCTCGTAGACCGAGGTGCCCTCCATGATCGAATCCGGGCGGGCGAAATAGATGAACTCGAAGATGCAGAAGCGCTGCTGGCCGGCGCGCACGAACGGCTTGATGCTGCGGACACCATCCTTGTCGAGGACGACGAGCTCGCCCGCCTCGACTTCGCGGACGTACTCCGCGCCGATGATGTCGAATGCGCACGTCTCCGACGCCAGCACCCAGGCGTCGTCCAACTTGCCGAGGACGAGCGGCCGCACGCCCAGCGGATCGCGCACGCCGATGATCTTGTCCTGCGCGATTGCGACGAGCGAGTAGGCGCCTTCCACCTGATGCAGCGCCTGGATCAGGCGCTCCGTCACGTCGCCCTGGGCCATCGCCATGAGATGGACGATGACCTCGGTGTCGGTCGTCGACTGGAACAGGCAACCCTTCTTCACCAGCCCGCGGCGAAGCTGATGGGCATTGGTGAGGTTGCCGTTGTGCCCGACCGCGAAGCCGCCGAAGTCGAACTCCGCGAAAAGCGGCTGGACGTTGCGCAGGATCGTGTCGCCCGTCGTCGCGTAGCGGTTATGGCCGATCGCGAGCCTGCCGGGCAACCGGGCGATGACCGCTTCGGAGCCGAAATTGTCGCCGACATGGCCAAGGCCGCGATGCGAATGGAACTGCTTGCCGTCGAAGGCGACGATGCCGGTGGCTTCCTGGCCGCGGTGCTGGAGGGCATGCAGGCCCAGTGCCGTCAGCGCCGTGGCATCCTTGTGCCCGAACACGCCGAAAATACCGCACTCTTCCTTGAGCTTGTCGTCGTCGAACGGGTGCGTCGTCGTCATCGTGTCGGCTCCGGCCATTAACGATTCGCCTGGCCTTCGGGCGGCGCGGTGTTCTGGATGAGGCGCTCCAGGTCGCGCCGGACGTCGGTCTTATACCCGGTTTCAGAATCGGGTGCAGGCGTAATTCCCGTCGGCAGCGGCGTGCCGAGGGCCCGCAGCGCACGCTGCGCTTCCTGGGCCTGGCGCGCCCGCCGGGTGGCCTCATCTTCGACCGCCTGGGCCTTCCCGCGGAACTCGGGCGGGGCGAAGCTGCGCAGGATATCGGCGGTCGTTTCGATCAGGGGGAGGGTCCGGGCCTTGGTAACCCATTCCGGACGGTCCGCAGGCTTCGCCCACACCCACAGGGCGAGCGCGATATAGGCGAGGGCGACCGCCACCAGGCCGCGCGCCAGCCCGAACACGAACCCGAGCGTGCGGTCGACCGCGTTCAGGCTGCTGTTCCGGACGAGGTTGCTGATCGCGGCACTGATGACCGAAAACACGACAAGGCTGACGATGAACAGGAGTACGCCGGCCGCGAGGTCGGCTAACAGCGCGTTCTCGATCAGGCTGCGCGCATAGGGGCGGATTAACGCGAAGCCCCACAGCGTGACGAGTCCGGCGCCGATCCATCCGGCCAGCGACAGGACCTCGCGGATCAGACCGCGCCAGAGCGCGATAAGCCCGGAGAGGAGGATGATCGCTATGACAACCAGGTCGCCGGCGTTCATGACCCCTGAGTCCAGCCTCCGTTACTGCGCACTGAGCGATTCGCGGTTGCGGGCCGGCCGCTGGCCGCTGCCGAACAGGGCGACGAGATCGCCCAGCCGGCTGATCTGGCGCGCCTCGATCGCGGTGTCGCGATCGGCTCCCTTTTTCGAGCCGTTTCGCCGCAGGGCAGGCACCAGCGCCTTCGTGAATCCCAGCTTCGCCGCTTCCTTCAGACGTGCATCCATCTGGCCCACGGGCCGAACCTCGCCGGACAGGCCAATCTCGCCGAAGACCACCGTTTCGGCCGCAACCGCTTGACCGGTCAAGGAGGAAATCAGCGCCGCCGCAACCGCAAGGTCGGCCGCGGGCTCGGAGATCCGCAACCCGCCCGCGACGTTCAGATAGACATCGCTGGCGCCAAAGACAAGGCCGCAGCGGGTTTCCAGTACCGCAAGGACCATGGCCAGCCGGCTGCTGTCCCATCCCACCACCGCGCGCCGCGGCGTGCCGAATCCGGACGCCGAGACCAGCGCCTGGATTTCGACCAGGACGGGGCGGGTGCCCTCCATGCCGGCAAAGACCGCGGCGCCGCTGACCTCCCCGTGCCGGTCCGCAAGGAACAGGGCAGACGGATTGGGCACCTCGACGAGGCCCGATCCCGTCATCTCGAACACGCCGATCTCATCCGTCGGTCCGAACCGGTTCTTCACCGACCGGAGAATGCGGAACTGGTGGCCGCGCTCGCCCTCGAAATAGAGGACCGTGTCGACCATGTGCTCGAGCACGCGCGGGCCCGCGATCAGCCCCTCCTTGGTGACATGGCCGACCAGCAGGACGGTCATGCCGCGTCGCTTGGCGAGCCGGATCAGCTCCGCCGCGCAGGCGCGGACCTGGGCCACGGTGCCGGGTGCCGAGTCGAGGGTGTCGATGTACATCGTCTGGATCGAGTCGACGACGACCAGATCCGGCGCATCGGGCGCATCCAGGCTTGCCAGGATGTCGCGCACATTGGTCGCGGCCGCGAGCGCCACCTTGGCCTTGGCGAGGCCGAGCCGGCCGGCGCGCATGCGCACCTGATCGACCGCCTCCTCGCCGGAGATGTAGACGACCGACGCCTTGTCCGACAGCGCGGCGGCGACCTGGAGCAGGACGGTCGACTTGCCAATGCCGGGATCGCCACCGACCAGGATCGCCGAACCGGCGACCAGTCCACCGCCGCAGACCCGGTCGAACTCCGCAATTCCGCTCACGCGGCGGGGCGTGCGTTCCATGGAGCCTTCGAGCCCATGGAAATCGAGCCGTCGGCCGCCCTTGGATGAGACGCCCTTCGGCGCGGTGTCAGGTGCGGCTTCCTCGATAACCGTGTTCCAGGCGCCGCAGGCCTCGCACTTGCCCATCCACTTGGCGTGGACGGCGCCGCATTCCTGGCAGACGTACCGGTTATCGCGCTTCGCCATGCGGCCTCATGCGCGGACCTGCATCTGGATCGGCCCTTCCGCGCGGCCGTGGATGAACTGATCGACAAAGTCATTGCCCGAGCGGTCGATGTCGGCGACCGGGCCATGCCAGATGATCTTTCCGGCATGCAGCATCGCGATGCGGTGCGCGATCTTGCGGGCGCTTGCCATGTCGTGCGTGATCGACAGCGCGGAGGCGCCGAGCTCGTGCACGCATTTGACGATCAGGTCATTGATGACGTCCGACATGATCGGATCGAGGCCGGTGGTCGGTTCGTCGAAGAAGATGACCTCCGGCGTGGTCGCGATCGCCCGGGCGAGGCCAACGCGCTTCTTCATGCCGCCCGAAAGCTCCGCGGGCGAAAGGTCGCCGACTTCCGCGGGCAGCCCGACCGCCGCCAGGTTCTTGATCGCGATCGGCTTCGCCTCGCGGCGGCTCATGCCCTGGGCACGGATCAGGCCGAAGGCGACGTTCTCCCAGACCGTCAGGGAATCGAACAGCGCCGCACCCTGGAACAGCATGCCGATCTTGCGGTTGACGGCTTCACGCTCGGCCCCCGGCAGATCCATCACTTCCTGCCCGTCGATCTTGATGCTGCCGGCTTCCGGCTTGAGCAGGCCGAGAATGCACTTCAGCAGCACCGACTTGCCGGTCCCCGAGCCGCCGATGATGACGACCGACTCGCCGACGCCGATGTCGAGATCGACGCCGTCCAGAACGACCTTCGGCCCGAAGCGCTTCTTGAGGCCGCGTATGGCTATCTTTGGCGTGGCGCTCATCGCGTTGCGAAGAAAACCTCGGTGATGATGTAGTTGAAGATCAGGATCAGAATAGAGGCGGAGACGACGGCGTTCGTGGTTGCGCGGCCGACGCCCTGAGCACCGCCAGCGCTGTGATAGCCGTGGAAGCAGCCCATCAGCGAGATCAGGAAGCCAAAGACGGCCGCCTTCACCAGGCCGGATACGACGTCCATGAACTCGAGATAGTCCATCGTCCGCTTCAGATACGAGGCCGGATTGAAATTGAGCTTGTAGACCGAGACCAGGTAGCCGCCGAACACGCCGATGATGTCGGCCACCAGCACGAGCAGCGGCAGCATGGTCAGGCCCGCGATCAGGCGCGGCGCGACGAGGTATTTGAACGGATTGGTCGACAGCGTCGACAGGGCGTCGATCTGCTCGGTGACGCGCATCGTGCCGATCTCGGCGGCCATCGAGGCGCCGATGCGGCCGGCGACCATCAGGCCGGCGATGACCGGACCAAGCTCGCGTGTCATCGACAGGACGACGACCGTGGCGACCGCGCCCTCGGCCGAGAAGCGGGCAAAGCCCGTATAGCTTTGCAGCGCCAGCACCATGCCGGTGAATAGGGCCGTGAGGCCGACGACCGGCAGGGAGAAATAGCCGATATCCAGCATCTGCTTGGCGATGAGCTGCGGATACCACGGTGGCCGCACGCAGTGCGACACGGCGACGCCAGCGAAGATCGCGATGCGGCCGACCGCCTCGAGGAACGCGATGAAGACGCGGCCGATCGTCGCGAGCGGGTTCATGCCGGGGGGCGGGACGGATCGTTCAGGTACTGGCGATGGAAGCGCGGGCCGAGGCGGGTGAGCACCTCGTAGCCGATCGTTCCGGCAAGCTCGGCGACATGATCGGACGTCAGGCGCTCGTCCATGAGCTGTACGAAGTCGCCGGTCTTCAGGTCGGGCAGTGATGTGACGTCGATCGTGATCAGGTCCATGGATACCCGGCCGATGAACGGGACCTTCATGCCGTTGGCCACGGCAAAGCCGCGGCTGCTCAAACTGCGCAGCCAACCGTCCGCATAGCCGGCCGCGAGAGTCGCGACTCGGGTCCGCCCGGCCGCGCGGTGCGTCGCACCATATCCAACGGTCTGCGGACGGTCAATCACACGGATTTGCAAGACCTTAGCGGACAATCCTGCGACCTGTTTCATGGGGTTGGGCCGACCGGGGAGGGGGTTGATCCCGTACAGAGCGCAACCTGGCCGAACGAGGTCGAAATGGTACTCCGCTCCGAGAAAGATGCCGGAGGAATTGGCGAAGCTGACCGGAGCTTTGGGCAAGGGCGCCAGAAGGGTCTTCAGGGTGGCCAGTTGCTGCCGGTTCAGCGGATGCTCCGGCTCGTCCGCGCAGGCCAGATGGCTCGACCAGAACCGCAGATCGATTCCGCCAAGACGTCCGGGTTCCCGGGCCAGGGTGGCAGCTTCCGCCGGCGGCAGGCCCAGCCGCGACATTCCTGTATCCAGGTGCACGATTGCCGGAAGGCCACGTCCGGCCTGGCGCGCCGCGGCCGACCATCGCTCGACCTGACCGAGGTCGTTCAGCACAGGCACGAGATCGTGCTGCAGATGAGCCCGCTCTTCGCCGGGCAGAAGGCCGTTCAGGACGTAGATCCGCGGCGCGGCGCCGATGGCGTCGCGAAGGACCGCGGCTTCGTCGAGATGGGCGACGAAGAAGTCCGTGCACCCGACCGCGGTCAGCGCCGGCCCGACCCGCGTGGCGCCGAGCCCGTAGGCGTCCGCCTTGAGCACCGCGGCGCAGCGTGCGCCTGTCGAGCGTTCGCGGAGAAGGCGGTAGTTCGCGGCAATCGCGCCGAGATCGATCGTGAGAACCGATTGCGACGGGTGGGCGGTGCCCTGAGCTTCACTCGCCATCCGGGTACTGGTCAGACTGCGCCAGGTTGTCGAACTTGGTGTAGGTGCCGTCGAACGAGACCTTCACGATCCCGATGGGGCCGTGGCGCTGCTTGCCGATGATGACTTCGGCAAGGTTGTGGATCCGCTCCATGTCCGCCTGCCAGGTCTCGTGCTCGCTCGTTCCGGGCGACGGCTCCTGGCGCCCCTTGTAGTACTCCTCGCGGAACACGAACATGACCACGTCCGCGTCCTGCTCGATCGTTCCGGACTCGCGGAGGTCGGCAAGCTGCGGCCGCTTGTCCTCGCGCTGCTCCACCGCGCGGGAGAGCTGCGACAGGGCGAGGACGGGGACGTTCAGCTCCTTGGCGAGCGCCTTGAGTCCGCGCGTGATCGCCGAGATTTCCTGGACGCGGTTCTCGGATCTGGCGCCCGGTGCTGGTGTCAGAAGCTGCAGGTAGTCGATCACGATCATCCCCAGGCCCTGGGTGCGCTGCAGGCGTCGGGCGCGGGTCCGGAGGGCGGAGATCGAAAGGGCCGGCGTGTCGTCGATGAAGAGCTGCGCGGCGGACATGCGCTTGCTCGCCTCGACGAAGGTCGGGAAGTCGTCGGCGCGGACCTCGCCGCGACGGATCTTGTCCGACGGGATCCGCGTCTCCTCGGAGAGAATGCGGTTCGCGAGCTGCTCGGCGGACATTTCCAGCGAGAAGAACGCAACCTTGGCGCCTTCGGAAACCTCGATCGTACCGTCCGCCACGCGCTTCTCCTTGTACGCGAGCGCGGCGCTGTAGGCGATCTTGGTCGCGAGCGCCGTCTTGCCCATGGAGGGGCGACCGGCAAGGATGACGAGGTCGGACGGGTGCAAGCCGCCCAGCTTCTTGTCTAGGTCGATCAGGCCGGTGGTGACGCCGACGACGTGGCTGTCGCGCTTGTAGGCGGCCTCGGCCATGTTGATGGCGATCGCCAGCGCTTCGCCGAACTTGCGGAAGCCGCCGCCGTACTCGCCGGTCTTGGCGAGGTCGAAGAGCTTCTGCTCGGCCGCTTCGATCTGCTGCGAGGCAGCGGTCTCGAGGTCGTAGCTGTACGCCTCGTTGACCGTATCCTCGCCGATCGCGATGAGCTGCCGGCGCAGATACAGGTCGTGGATCGTGCGGGCGTAGTCGATCGCGTTGATGACGGTGACGACCGCGCCGACGAGGCGGGCGAGATACTGCGTGCCGCCGATATCGGCGAGGGAGTCGTCCTGCTCGAAGTAGTTCTTGAGCGTGACTGGGTTCGCGATCATGCCGCGCTGGATCAGCTTCGCGCAGGCCTCGAAGATGCGGCCGTGCCGCGCGTCGGCGAAGTGCTCCACGCGCAGGAACTCGGCGACCTTGTCGAAGGCCTTGTTGTTGGCCAGCAACGCGCCGAGCAACGCCATCTCCGCTTCGAAATTGTGCGGCGGCGTACGTAGCGCTGGCGTCTCCGCCTCGCTTCTGCTGGCACCGAAATTTGGACGCGCGACCATGTACGACTGCTGGCGGTTGAAAAGGCAGACGAAACTAATCAGCGCATCGGCCGGTTACAACGCCGATTCGCCGGTGGGATGGAAGTATAGCGTGGATAAGTGCAGGAGCGCGAAGTTTACGCTGCGCGGGTTCCGCGTCCGACATGCTCGCGCTCCCACTCGAACATGTAGTCGCGCGTCAAGGGAACCGTATCGATCCGCCTGGCGAGCTGCATTTGCCAGACGAAATGGCCGTGATAGCGGAAGGCAAGCTCGCTGCCGGCGAGATAGAATTCCCACATCCGGCAGAAGCGTTCGTCGTAGAGCGCCTTGATCTGGTCCCTGGAGCGCAGGAATCGCTGGCGCCATTCGCGCAATGTCTCGGCATAGTGCAGGCGGAGGATCTCGATGTCGGTCACGAACAGGCCCGACTTCTCGACGATCGGGAGGACTTCCGACAGCGCCGGGGAATAGCCGCCGGGAAAGATGTACTTGCGCAGCCACGGATTGGTAACGCCCGGGCCGTCGGAGCGGCCGATCGAATGCAGGACGGCGACGCCATCGTCGGCCAGCCGCTCGCGCAGCATCCTGAAAAATTGGCGATAGTGATTGACGCCGACGTGCTCGAACATGCCGACGGACACGATGCGGTCGAAGGTGCCGGTCTTGGTGCGATAGTCAGTGAGTTCGAAGCGGGCGCGATTTGCCAGCCCCGCGGCGACGGCGCGCTCGTTCGAAACCCGATGCTGCTCGGCGGACAGCGTGATCCCGGTCACGTCGCCGCCGCCGACCCGGGCGAGATAAAGACCCAAGCCGCCCCAGCCGGAGCCGATGTCGAGGACCTTGCATCCCGGCTTGAGCAGGAGCTTGGCCGCAATGTGCCGCTTCTTGTTGTCCTGTGCGGCCTCTAGCGTATCGTTCTCGCTGCGGAAATAGGCGCAGGAGTACTGCCTGTCTGAATCGAGGAAGAGCTCATAGAGCTGTCCGGAGAGGTCGTAGTGGTGCGCGACGTTGTTGCGCGCCCGCGAAGCCGGGTTGAACTGCTGGAACCGCCGAATGAGCGTTTGCAGGCGATAGAGGAGGTCGAGCCAGGAGCCAGGCGTCACCTGCATCTCGTTGTGGGCGCAGAACTCCAGGAAGTCATAGAGGTCGCCACCCTCCAGCGTCATCCGGCCGTCCATGTAGGTTTCGCCGAAATGAAGGCGGGGGTTCAGCGCGATCTGGCGCGCCGCCCTGGCGTCGTGCAGCCGGATTGTGGCCGCCGGGCCCGGGCCGCCGGCGAAGACGTGCGTGCGGCCGGTATGGTCGACGACGGTGAGCCTGCCGACCTTGATGATCCGTTTGAGAAGCGCGGACAACAGAAGCAAGAGCCCTCCGAGCGGGCGTTTCGTGCCCGCGCAGCGACAACAGCTTCTGCGTAGTAAATTAGATCAATGTCCGGCTGTAAAGTCTTGCGGTAGCCGGGGCCGTAAGGGGCGGCATCGATGCGCCGCCCCCGTCACCGGCTTATTCTTCTTCTTCGGCCTTGGCCTTCTTGCCCTTGGCTGCCTTGGCCTTCTTCGGAGCTGCTTCCTCCGTTGAAGCCTTGGCAGCTTCTGCCTCCGGCTTCTCGGCTGCCGGGGCAGGGGCTGCTTCGGCGGGCGCTGGCGCCGCTTCCTCGGCCACTGCCACGCGCGCCGATTTGCCTTCGGCCTGCATCTTCGCCTCTTCGTCGGACTGCGCGATGTTGGCGCTGATGCCGACGATGACCTCGGGGTGCAGGGCCACCCGCGTCTTGAAGATGCCCAGGCTCTTGATCGGCTGGTCGAGCAGGACCTGGCGCCGATCGATGGTGAAGCCGGCCGCCGTCACAGCGTCCGCGATGTCGCGCGTCGCGACCGAGCCGTAGAGCTGGCCGGTCTCGCCAGCCTGCCGCAGCACGATGACCTGCAGCCCCTCCAGTTTCTTCGCGACCGCCTCGGCGTCCTGCCGGCGCTTCAGATTCTGCGCCTCGAGCTGGGCCCGCTGGGTTTCGAAATAGGCCAGATTGTCCTTGGTGGCGCGCAGCGCCTTCTTCTGCGGCAGCAGGAAATTCCGTGCGTAACCCGGCTTGACCTTCACCACTTCTCCCATTTGTCCGAGCGATTCGATGCGCTCGAGCAAAATCACTTCCATGACCATGAGTACCTCCTGAGATTCAGCGACCGGGCGTGCGCGTCGCAATGCGCCGCCGAAGAGCGAGTGACGTGTCGGCCACACCGAGCAGTGCAACAAGCACGGCGGGCCATGTGAAGACGAAAGTGAGCATATAGACGATCGTCAGCCAGAGCCGGCTGTTGTTCCAGCCGCTGGCGAAAGCGTGGATCACCGCCAGGCCGGCGAATATGAACGTCGCGAGGGCGATCAGCAGCAGATTGGCACCGAGGAATCCGGAGAAGCCCGGCATGAACGCGCCCGCCGCCGCGATCGCGGCTGCCATCGGCATCCAGGACGGAAGGTCTATGTCCGCCATGCGCGGCGAGGGCCGCAGGTTCTGCTTGGCGAACACGGCCAGCGCTTGGCCCAGCACCGCGCTGAAGGCGATCATCTGCATCCATGCGATGGCGAACAGTCCGGGCATGAAGCGCGCGAACATGGTCGCGACCGCCTCGTTCGCGGCATCTGGCGCGTCGGGCGGCGCCATTCTCTTCAACGTCTCGGCCATCGAGGCCCGCATTTCGCCCTCGAGCCCGCCATCCGTACCGAGGCTCGCAACCACCAGCATGACGAAGCCTGCGACAGCGATCCCGGCAAGCCACATCACCAGCATCCCAGGCGGATACCACTCGGTGTCGCCGTCGGCACTGCTCCGGTGGAGCAGGGCCTGGCGCACCAGGAAGACTACGGGTGCGGCATTGACCAGCGCGAAGAATATGCCGAGCGCGAGACCGCCGACCATCAGCACCGCCGCCGTCGCCGACACAGCGGCAACAGCCGCCGCTCCTACGCCCAGGGAGAGCCCCGCCGCAAACAGCGGTAGGGGCGCTATGGGAGTAAGCGCAAAGGCCCAGAAGGAGCCGCTCAGCCAGGCCGCGAACAGGATTGCGGCCGTCAGCCCGGCCCCGACGGCCAGCAGCATCCGACTTGCCGGCATGGGGGTGGCGAGCTGCCGTGCGTCAGGAGATGACGTACGGCAGCAGTCCCAGGAAGCGAGCGCGCTTGATCGCCTGGGCGAGCTCGCGCTGCTTCTTTGTCGACACCGCGGTGATCCGCGACGGAACGATCTTGCCGCGCTCGGAAATGAACCGCTGCAGCAGCTTGATGTCCTTGTAGTCGATCTTCGGCGCGTTCGGCCCCGAGAATGGGCACGTCTTGCGCCGGCGGAAGAAGGGACGCCGGCCGCCGAACCCACCGCCACCTGCACCGCGCTCGCCGCGATCACCACGGTCACCGCGATCGCCGCCTGTGCTGCGCTCAACCATCGTATTCATGCCTCACCTCCAGGGGCGCGCTCTGCGCGCTCGCCGTCCCGCGGCGTGCGGTCGCCGTCGCCGCCTTCGAAATCGCGACGGCGCGGGCCGCGATCGCGATCACGGTCGCGATCGCCACGCTCTTCGCGACGCTGCATCATCATCGACGGGCCGGCCTCGAGTTCTTCGACCCGGACGGTCAGGAACCGCAGCACGTCCTCGTTGAGGCGCATGTTGCGCTCCATCTCGTGGATCGCCGCGGGCGGGGCATCGACGTTCAGAAGGATGTAGTGGCCCTTCCGGTTCTTCTTGATCCGGTAGGTGAGGCTGCGCAGGCCCCAGTATTCGCGCTTGGTGACGTCGCCGCCGCGTTCCTTGACGATCCCGGTGAAGGTATCGGCCAAGGCCTCGGCCTGCGCAGGAGAGATGTCCTGACGCGCAATAAAGACGTTCTCGTAGAACGGCATAGAAGCTCCTTATGGCTTATGCGGCCACGGCCGACACGGGGTCGACCGGGCCAAGCCGGCTGCGCCGGCAAGGAGTTAAGGGCCGGAGAACCTCCCCCGGCCGCAAGGCGCGCGAATATACACAAAAGGCCCCGCTGCGCAAGCACGGCATCGTTCGTTCTCCGCCCGCCTTACCATTCCCTCCAGGCGCCAAACATGCGAGAAGGACGCCCCGTAATTTCGGGGTTTATCCGATCATGTATTCACCGCCGGCCCTGCCGCCCCAGGAAGTCGGTCCGCGCGACCTGTCCGCGCTCCGGCAGGGTAATGTCGGGGTCGACTATGTGCACCGCTTCACCGCGCCAGCGGCGGGGCCGCATGTCGTCGTTAACGCGCTGATCCACGGCAACGAGTTCTGCGGGATGACCGCCCTGACCTGGTTGCTGGAGCGGGGCGTACGTCCCGTGCGCGGGACGCTGACCCTCAGCTTTGCCAATGTCGGCGCCTATGAGCGGTTCGATCCGACGCGGCCGCTGGAGAGCCGATTCATCGATCACGACCTCAACCGCGCCTGGACGGCGGCGATCCTTGACGGTCCCGACCAGACGCATGAGGCACGGCGCGCGCGCGAGCTGCGGCCGATCTTCGCCGCCGCGGATGCGTTGCTGGATATCCATTCCACGACCTTCGCGGTGCGGCCGATGCTGGTCTATACCAAGCTCGACAAGGCGCGCGGCCTAGCGACGGCGCTTCAGACCCCCGCAACGCACATCGTCTCGCCGGGCAGCAGGCACCAGGGCGGCCTGCTGATCGAATTCGGCGCCTTCAGCGACGCCAACGCCCCGAATGCCGCCATTGTCGTGGAATGCGGCCACCATTTCGCGCGCAGCTCAGGGGAGATCGCGATCCAGACGACGCTGCGCTTTCTCGACCACTGTGGCGTCCTCGATCCGGCGGTCGCGGCGGCGCATATCAAGCCGGCGCCGGCGGAAGCGTCCGGTGTCTACGAGATCTCAGAGGTCCGGATCTGCCGCAACGGGCAGGCGGGCTTCGTGCGCCCGTTGGAAGGCTTCGAGGAATTCGCGGCCGGCGAGCTGATTGGCAATGACGGGGAGCAGGAAATCCGGGCGCCCTACGACCGCTGCGCGGTGCTGATGCCCAAGGCGCAACTCGTGCCGGGGCGCGAGATGGTCACGCTGGCCCAGCGTCGTTAACCGTTCCATTCGGGATTGTGGCCGCGCCCGTTGACAGCCGCGGTGGCGGCCACTATTTGTCTGGCACTCTAAATGGCGGAGTGCTAACGGCGCGCTGCCGATTTCGACCAAGGAGATACAGGTTCATGGCGACGAAGTTCAAGCCCTTGCACGACCGCGTGGTGGTCAAGGCCCTCGAAAGCGAGGAGCGGACCAAGGGCGGCATCATCATCCCGGACACGGCCAAGGAAAAGCCGATGCAGGGCAAGGTGGTGGCGGTGGGTCCCGGCGCCCGCGGCGAAGACGGCAAGCTGCAGCCGATGGGCGTCAAGGCCGGCGACAAGGTCCTCTACGGCAAGTGGTCCGGCACCGAAGTCAAGATCGACGGGGCCGACCTGCTGATCGTGAAAGAGTCAGACATTCTTGGGGTTATCGAGTAAACCTCATCTTATAGATTAGATTAAGAGAAAGGACTAAACAGTGGCAGCTAAAGAAGTTCGTTTCAGCGGGGAAGCCCGCGCGAAGATGCTGCGTGGCGTGGACATCCTCGCCGACGCGGTGAAGGTGACGCTGGGCCCGAAGGGCCGCAACGTCGTTCTGGACAAGAGCTTCGGCGCAC